>ENA-UONZ01000004-UONZ01000004.1-human-gut-metagenome-genome-assembly--contig:-C93old-NODE-4-length-402611-cov-60.834073_pt1 | contig 402611 bp, 368 predicted proteins | sample MGYA00242468_ERZ724015 | MGnify/ENA metagenome assembly ERZ724015
AAAAGGGCACGGAAACCTTTGAGTACGGCAATCCGCTTGGACATGACTATGGCGCATGGACTTCCAACGGTGACGGCACACATACCCGTACCTGCTCCAGAAATGCCGCTCACACGGAAACGGGCAACTGCACCGGCGGCACAGCGACCTGCACTGCAAAAGCGGTCTGCGAGACTTGCGGCAGTGAATACGGTGAAATGAAGGCGCACAACTTCACCGCTGAAACAGCAGAAGAGAAGTACCTGAAATCCGCCGCAACCTGCACGGAAAAAGCGGTCTATTACAAGTCCTGCACTGTCTGCGGCGAAAAGGGCACGGAAACCTTTGAGTACGGCAATCCGCTTGGACATGACTATGGCGCGTGGACATCCAACGACAACGGCACGCATACGCGCGTCTGCTCGAGAGATGCCATCCACACAGAAACAGAGAATTGCTCCGGCGGCGAAGCAACGTGCACAGAGCAGGCGACCTGTGAATTCTGTGGCAAGAAGTATGGTGAGCCGCTTGGTCATACTTATAAGCCAGAGTGGATTACAAACGAGCAGAGACATTGGCATGTCTGCGCCCGCTGCGATCATATCAAGGATATGGGAGTACACAGGTTTGGAGAATGGTCGATTGTACGCAGACCGACCTCGACAAAAACGGGAGAAAGGGTACGCAGCTGTACGATCTGCAATTATGAGGAAACAGAAGAGCTTCCTGTAACTGGCGGCTACGTTTTGCCCTATTATAAACTCACGTTTGAGACAAACGGTGGTAGTTCGCTTGAGCCGGTTGTTAAGATTAAGGGCACAGTCATTGATCTTGCGGAATATTCTGCTTATCGCTATGGCTATACGTTCGATGGCTGGTACGCAGATGAGGCGCTGACGCAGCGCGTGACTTCCGTTACACTGGATGCTGACAAAACGGTATATGCCGCATGGACACGCAATCGTTTCTTCGAGGATGTGACTATCGCTGACTGGTTCTATGACGACGTGATGTTCGTCTGCGGAAGAGGCGTGATGCAGGGCGTTTCCGATACCCGCTTCGGTCCGCATCTGACTGCGACCCGTGCGATGATGGCGACAATTCTCTGGCGCATGGAGGGAAGCCCTGCACCGACTGCCGAGGCGCGTTTTACAGACGTCAGGTCTGGTCAGTGGTATTCCGAGGCTGTCGCATGGACCGCACAGAGCGGCGTCTATACCGGCTATGCAGACGGAAGCTTCCGGCCCAACGATTCCATTACCCGCGAACAGCTGGCGGCCATCCTGTACCGGTACGCAAAGTACAAGGGAGTCGATGTAAGTGTTGGCGAGGATACAAATATCCTCAGCTATGCCGACGCAGCGGAAATCTCCGACTATGCGTTCCCCGCCATGCAGTGGGCCTGCGGAGCAGGCGTCATGCAGGGCTCGAACGGCAACCTCCTGCCGCGCGGTCGAGCGACCCGCGCACAGATTGCAGCGATGCTGCACCGGTATCTTGTAAAATAACTCCTTTGCTTCCATGCGGGCAGGCACGATTTGTGCCTGCCCGCAGATTATTCATGAATTGTTCACAACTATCGCGTATACTGACAAAACCCGCGGCGTAAAAACGCGTCTGTAGAGTGGACGCGGAGAATCCCGCGCCAGAAAAAGATTCAAAAGGAGTTCTAACATGAAAAAACTGATTGCGATTTTTTTGGCTGCTCTGACGGCGCTTTCTCTGACAGCCTGTGCGGCAAAGTCTGACGCGCAGCCGGACGCGTCGGAAATTCCCGACGCGCTGACCATTCTGAACACCGTTTGGGCAAGCTATTCCGAAGACGAAAAATTCCCTGCGGCGGGCGGCGATTATTCCGAGGCCAACATGACCGACGGCAAGCCTGGGACAGTTGGGCTTGAAAACGCGTCCGATGTCGAGTATCTGCTGAGCATCCCTGCATCCGTTGTTGCGATGGCGGATGACGGCGCGTCGCTGTTCCACATGATGAACGGCAATACCTTCACCTGCGGTGCGCTGCGCCTGACCGACGCGGGGAAGCTGGACGAGGCAGCAAAGGAAATCAAGGACTATATCATGGCCAAGCAATGGATGTGCGGTTTCCCGGACAAGCTGATCGTTGTCTCGATTGACAACTATCTGATTTTGTGCTTCGGCGCGGAGGATCTCGTCAACACCTTCCGCGACAAGCTGCAGGCCGCGTATTCTGGCGCTGTTGTCATCACTGACGAGCCGATCGTGGCGTGAAATAATTAATTTATGTAAACCGAAAGGGCCGCCATGCTGTTTTCTAGTGTTCCGTTTCTGTTTTATTTTCTCCCCGCTGTCCTGCTTGTCTACTTTCTCGTACCCAAACGGGCGAAAAACGGCGTGCTGCTCCTGTCGAGCCTTGTGTTTTACGGCTGGGGTGAGCCGCGCTATCTGCCGGTCATGCTCGTCTCCATCCTGCAAGGCTATATTTTCGGACGGCTGATCGAGCGCTTCCGCGATACCAGGCGGGTGAAGCTGTTTCTGGTCCTGTCTGTTCTCCTGAGCCTCGGGACGCTTGCGTATTTCAAGTATGCCGATTTCATGATTGCAAACCTGAACGCGCTGACCGGGCTGTCTGTGCCGCTGCTGCGCCTTGCGCTCCCGGTCGGCATCAGCTTCTATACGTTCCAGATTTTGAGTTACACCGTGGACGTGTACCGCGGGACAGTTCCAGCACAGCGGAATTTCATCGATCTTGCGGCATATATCGCCATGTTCCCACAGCTGATCGCCGGGCCGATTGTCCGCTATTCCGACATCGCCGTGCAGCTGAAAACACGCGAGCACAGCGTATCGGAGGCTGCCGCCGGTGCGCGGCGCTTTGTTCTGGGTCTTGCGAAAAAGATCCTGCTTGCCAATCTGCTTGGAGAGTTGGTTTCAAGCTTCCGCGCGTCCGCCGATCTGTCAGTTCTGTACTACTGGCTGAGCGCGGTTGCGTTCACCTTGCAGATTTACTATGATTTTTCCGGCTACAGCGACATGGCCATCGGCCTTGGCCGGATTTTCGGCTTCCGGTTCCCGGAGAACTTTCGGTACCCCTATCTGTCCGGCAGCATCACGGAATTCTGGCGGCGTTGGCATATCTCGCTCGGCTCCTGGTTCCGTGACTATCTCTATATTCCTTTGGGTGGAAACCGGAAGGGGAGCGCCCGGCAGCTGCTGAATATCCTGCTTGTCTGGCTTGCAACCGGCCTGTGGCACGGCGCGGCGTGGAATTTTGTCCTATGGGGCCTCCTGTACGCAATCCTACTCACGGCGGAAAAGCTGTTTTTGCTGCGTGGACTTCAAAAGCTGCGCGTGTTGAACCACGTCTATGTGCTCCTGTTTGTGACGCTCGGCTTCGTGCTGTTTGATGCGTCCAGCGTACAGGACGCCGCACAGTCTATCCGTGCCATGTTTGGTGGCGGAGGTCTTCCGCTAGTCAGCACGGAAAGCGTGTACGAACTGCGCAGCTGCGCCGTATTGCTCCTGCTCGCTGTTCTGGGCGCAATGCCGCTGCCGAAAAAACTGTATACAGTGGCACAGCACAGCCGCATGGGAAGAATGATTTCTGCTATTCTGGAGCCAGTCGGTCTAACTGCACTTCTTGCCGTTTGTACAGCATTTTTAGTTGACGGCTCGTTTAACCCGTTCCTGTATTTCCGTTTTTAGGAGGATGCAATGGAAAAACGAAAGAATTATGCAGTCGTCTGCCTGACGGCTGCGTTCCTGCTCGGATTTCTGGTTTGGAGCCTCCTGAAGCCAGACGATACGGTTTCGCAGAGTGAACGCCGGAAACTGACGCAGAAACCAGAACTGACAGCTGCGTCTATTTTAAACGGCAAGTTTATGACGGAATTTGAATCGTACACGCTCGACCAGTTCCCGCTGCGTGACGGATTCCGGCGGCTCAAGGCTGCCGTACTTCTGGATGTGCTGCGTGAAAAGGACAATAACGGCATCTACCTTACAGAAGGCTACGCTGCCAAGCTGGAATACCCGTTGAACGAAGCCTCTGTTCAACATGCTGCAGAGCGCTTTCAATACATCTATGAAACATATCTGGCTGGGACAGAGGTAAAAATCTATGAAGCTGTTATCCCGGATAAGGGAGCGTTTCTTGCGCGGCAGAATGGCTATCCGTCGCTTGACTACAGTGCGTTTTCCGCGCTGCTTCAGAAGAATATGCCTTATGCGGAAGCAATCGACCTGATGCCAGTGCTGTCTCTGAACAGCTATTATCGTACTGATCTGCACTGGAGACAAGAGGCGATTGTGCCGGTTGCAAGTCAATTAGCAGAAGCAATGGGTGTGAAACTGTCGGAGAAATATGATACGGTGACGGCTGACACGCCATTCTACGGTGTCTACTACGGCCAGTCGGCATTGCCGCTTGCCCCAGATACACTCTGCTATCTGACGAACAAGACACTTGGCAGCTGCACAGCCTACGATTATGAGACAGGCGGTACTGAGCCAGTGTATGATCTATCTGCGCTGACAGAGGGGGACCCGTATTCCATGTTCCTCTCCGGATCAAAATCCCTGCTCACGATCACAAACCCCAGCGCGGATACGGACCGTGAACTTGTGATCTTCCGTGATTCATTTGCCAGCAGTCTTGCGCCGCTTTTGACTGAGGCTTATGCGAAGATCACGCTGGTCGATATCCGCTATGTGCAGCCGGAACGTCTTAGCAGTTGGCTGACGTTTAACTCGCAGGACGTCCTGTTTCTCTACAGCGTCTCTGTTCTTAATCACAGCGAAACACTCAAATAAAAACGCCCGGCGGCTAGTACCTGCCGCCGGGCGTTTTGCATGCAAACCTGCAAAAACTCCTGCATAAATGCGTTATGTAAACAATATCTGTGCGCTATGTCGTGAAAGTTCTTCGTTTTTCGCTCCTGTAAGATGCTAGCAAAAAGACGCGTATTTGTCGAAATATGTGGAAATTTCGCGTGTTGACAAATCTGTTGACAGTGTGAATAACTTTTTGCGGATTAAATTATAAAAAAATTATGGTGAACCAATGGGATTATGGCTCCGGCATGGCAGACAGCATCTGCTCCAGAATCGGCAAATGCGAACCGCTCAACGGTGTCAGCGGCAGGCGCGGCAGGCCCGTTGGAACGCCCTCCAGCGCCAGCGCCTGCTTCACTGGGATCGGATTGACCTCACAAAAAAGCGCGTCCACAAGTCCCATCAGAGACGTCTGCATATGGCCGGCCTGTGCATATTCCCCCGCTTGACAGGCACGAACCATTTGCAGTGTCAACTTGGGCCGTACATTTGATAAAACGGAGATCACGCCCCGTGCACCGACTGCCATCAGCGGGACAGTCAGATCGTCATTTCCGCTCCAGAGCGGAAGTTCTTCCGCACAAGCATCCAGAATGCGCATGGCTTTCGGTATGCTTCCACTAGCTTCCTTGATTCCACCAATATTCGGATGCTCGCAGAGCGTTCGGCACGTCTCAACCGAGATATCTACACCCGTGCGGCTTGGCACGTTGTAGACGATCACGGGGCAGGGAACGGTGTCAGCTGCTGCCGTATAATGCGCGATCAATCCTGCCTGCGTGCACTTGTTGTAATAGGGCGTTACAAGAAGAACCGCGTCCACGCCCATAGATGCAGCGACACGGCTCAACTGCAATGTATGAGCCGTGTCGTTTGTACCTGTTCCGGCGATGACTCCGCATCGTCCAGCACAATATTTGACTGTATGCGCAATCAGTGCAAGCTTTTCGTTGTCTGTCATGGTAGATGCCTCGCCGGTCGTTCCGCAGACAACAACTGCGTCAACGCCTGCTGCAAGCTGGAGATCCAGCAGCTGGTTCATGACGGAAAAATCGATCGTACCCTGCTTGAAAGGCGTGACGAGCGCAGTCGCAACGCCCTCAAATATGGGCTTTTTCAAAGAATCGCTCCCTTCGGGATTATTTCTTTGTGATATATCCTTCCGCGCAAAGCAGTTCTGCCAGCAAAACTGCGCCGCCAGCTGCTCCACGCAGGGTATTATGGGACAGGCAGACAAATTTGTAATCGTACTGCGTATCGGGGCGCAGCCGCCCGATAGATACGGCCATACCGCCCTCGAGCATGCGGTCCAGTTTCGTCTGCGGACGGTCGGCTTCCTCGAAGTAGTGCAGGAACTGCTTTGGCGCCGACGGCAGATTCAATTCCTGCGCACGTCCGGAGAATGCCGCCCAGTCTGCTTTAATCTGCTCAATCGACGGCTTTTCTCCCTTGAACGAAACAAAGCAAGCTGCCATATGGCCGTCGGACACAGGCACGCGCAGGCACTGTGCGGTGATGTTGGGCTCTGTCGCATCGACGATTTTGCCGTCTTCGATATGGCCCCAGAGTTTCAACGGCTCCTGCTCGGACTTTTCCTCTTCGCCGCCGATGTATGGGATTACATTATCGAGCATTTCCGGCCATGTTTCAAACGTCTTGCCGGCACCGGAAATTGCCTGATAGGTACAAACCAGCGCCTTTTCTATGCCGTATTTCATCAGCGGGTGCAGTGCTGGTACATAGCTTTGCAGGCTGCAATTCGATTTGACGGCAATAAAACCTCGCTGGGTACCAAGCCTTCTGCGCTGTGTGTCAATGATACGGATGTGGTCGGCGTTGATCTCCGGTACGACCATCGGAACATCAGGCGTGTGGCGATGGGCAGAATTGTTGGACACGACCGGGCATTCAAGCTTTGCGTACCGCTCCTCAAGTGCCTTAATCTCGTCTTTTTTCATGTTGACGGCACAGAACACAAAATCAACCTGCTTCGCAATCTCTTCCGCATCTGCCTCTGCATCCATTACGATCATGGATTTGACGCTTTCGGGAATGGGATCGGCCATATGCCACTTTTCACCAATTGCCTGCGCGTAGGTCTTGCCTGCACTGTGTGTGCTGGCAGCCAGAACAACCGGGGTAAACCACGGATGATTTGCTGTCAGCAGCACAAACCGCTGCCCGACCATACCCGTTGCGCCAATAATACCGACTCTGAATTTCTCCATGATGAAAACTCCCATCCTCAAACTCACCGGAAAGTTCCGGTTGCATGTCACTTTGGAATGTAATATAATACATTTAGTTCGCACAGGAAAATGCTGTACTTGTGCTATGAACAAATGTCCACGACTTCCAACGGCCTCATCATATCATATTCAATTTGGGGTGTCAATGTGAATCGCGGAAAAAATCAGCATATCAGAAAGGGCTGTATTTGTTGAAAACACATGACTTTTACTATGATCTGCCGGAAGAATTGATTGCGCAAACGCCGCTGGAACGGCGCGACGCATCCCGGCTTATGACGCTCGACCGGAAAACAGGAGCGATTACACATCGGCATTTTTACGATCTGCTTGAACTCCTGCAGCCGGGAGACTGCTTGGTTATGAACAACTCGCGCGTGCTTCCTGCGCGCTTGCTTGGACACAGGGTTCCAACCGGCGGTGCTGTTGAGGTGCTGCTGTTGCAGGATCAGGGCAACGGCGTTTGGGAATGCCTCACAAAGCCGGGGCGCAAAACACATGCTGGGACCGAACTGTCATTCGGAGACGGCGAGTTGACGGCAACTGTAGTAGGGGAGAGGGATGACGGCAACAAGCTTGTGCAGTTCCACTATGAAGGAATCTTCCTTGAGGTGCTTGAACGGCTTGGCAAGATGCCGCTTCCGCCGTACATTAAGGAAGAACTGCAGGACGGTGAGCGCTATCAGACCGTCTATTCCAAAATCAACGGCTCTGCCGCCGCGCCGACAGCCGGTCTGCACTTTACGCAGGAGCTGCTGGATAAGCTCGCCGCCAAGGGCGTCAGGGAAGCGTATATCACGCTGCACGTCGGCCTTGGCACGTTCCGTCCCGTCAAGGCCGAGGAAATTACAGAGCACCACATGCACTCCGAATTCTGCATGATCTCCAAGGAAACTGCGGATATCATCAACGAAACAAAGCGGGCGGGCGGACGGATCGTCTGTGTCGGTACGACATCCTGCCGGACGCTTGAATCTCTGGCCGATGAAAACGGCTATTTCCATGAAGCCTCTGCATGGACAGATATTTTCATCTATCCCGGCTACAAATTCAAAGCTATGAATGCGCTCATTACAAACTTCCATCTGCCGGAAAGCACGCTCGTCATGCTCGTCTCCGCATTTGCAGACCGCGAAAAGATCCTGAATGCCTACAACATTGCCGTGCAGGAACGCTACCGCTTCTTCTCCTTCGGAGATGCGATGTTCATCTCGTAATTTTGCATAAAATAACATTACTTATATAGATTAAAATTATGCAATATTACCAATTGGTAAGCACGAAATACCATATGGTAACATCGGTTGACCGATGTTGATAAAACATTTCGGGAAGAATTGATATCGGCGTAACTTTTTCGTTCAAGAAAAACGTTCATTGTTGACTTAGAAAAATAATATGGCATAATAGAATTACCGGAGCAAATGATGATGCGATTTTGAACACGGAAAAAGCGAGGAGAAGATCATGCCGGAACTTTGCAGATTTTATAACATCGTTATCAAGATGATTTTCAGCGACACTGACAAGCACCACAAGCCGCACTTTCATGTTTATTACAACGAGTACGAAGCCTCTGTTGGCGTGGATGGCGAATTGATCGCGGGAAGTCTTCCAGTCAAACAGTTGAAGCTGGTGCAGGCTTGGGCTGCCATCCACGAGGACGAACTCTATGCCGCGTGGAATAAGGCGGTGCAGAACATTCCGTTCGGCAAAATCGAACCGCTGAGATAAGGAGGAACGCTTATGTATATTTCTAACGGAATTGCGTATGCAGGGGAGCAGGAGCCAGTCATCAAGGTCTGCGGCGTTCGTCCGCTGCCCGGTCATAGGCTCTGGCTCCGATTTACAACTGGCGAAGCAAAAGTTTTTGATTTTACACCCTTGCTGAAAGATGCAGGTTTTGCGCCGCTGGCCGATGAACATACCTTTGCGGGCGTCTATATTGACTACGGTGTGACTGTCTGGAATGACGGTGACATTGACATTGCGCCAGAATATTTATATCGGCATTCGAAAGAAGCGGAAGGCATCGCCTGATAGCAAGTGATTTCAACCGGAAGTACGGTGGCCATGGCTGCCGTACTTCGCTATGAAAGGGAGTAGGATCATGTGCAGTTTATTCACTTTCCCGACTCCCGTACACATCGGCGATGCAATGTTTATCTATTAAAAGTTGAGGTAACTATGTTTAAAGTATTAAAAACAGAGGGTGCTGCCCGCAGAGGGGAGTTTTCCTGCCCGCATGGGACAGTTCAAACTCCGGTTTTTATGAACGTCGGTACACAGGCTGCCATCAAGGGTGCGCTCTCGGCCGCAGATTTAGAAAAAATCGGAACCCAGATCGAACTTTCCAATACCTATCATCTGCATCTGCGTCCTGGTGACGAGGTTGTGCGCGACATGGGCGGCCTGCACAAATTTATGACGTGGAATGGCCCGATTCTGACAGACTCCGGCGGGTTTCAGGTTTTCTCTTTGGCGGGCCTTCGGAAAATCAAGGAGGAGGGCGTGACATTTGCCTCTCACCTCGACGGCCATAAGATCTTCATGGGCCCGGAGGAAAGCATGCGTATCCAGTCGAACCTCGGCTCTGATATTGCCATGGCGTTCGACGAATGCGTGGAAAACCCAGCAAAATACCAGTACGCTAAGGCATCCTGTGAGCGCACGGCGCGCTGGCTTGTCCGCTGCAAGGAGGCGCTTGCCAGATATAACGCAGAGCCGGACGCCGTCAACCCCGGCCAGCAGCTCTGGGGCATCAATCAGGGCGCGACGTTCAAGGATCTGCGTATCTGGCACATGAAGGAGATTGCCAAACTCGATCTGCCGGGTTACGCCATTGGTGGTCTGGCCGTCGGCGAACCGACCGAGATTATGTATGAGATCATCGAGGCGGTCGAGCCGTATATGCCGAAGGACCGGCCGCGCTATCTGATGGGCGTCGGTACGCCGTCGAATATCATTGAATCCGTCGCGCGCGGTGTGGACTTCTTTGACTGCGTCATGCCGGCCAGAAACGCACGCCATGCCAAGCTTTTTACATGGCAGGGGAGCATCAACCTCAAAAACGCAAAGTACACGCGCGACGACGGCCCCATTGACCCGCAGTGTGATTGCCCGGTGTGCCGGAGATACTCCCGCGCCTATCTCCACCATCTGTTCAAGGCTGAGGAGATGCTTGCCATGCGTCTGTCCGTCATGCACAACCTGTATTTTTATAATACGCTGACCCGCCGCATCCGCGACAACCTTGATGCCGGAACCTTCGGCGATTTCCGCGCGGAATATTCACAAAAGCTGGCGGAAAAAATATAAAACGGAAAATTATTCAGAAATTCTGTCGTGCTGACTTGAAATGTTGCCCCAAACACGATATAATAAACGAAATTCAAATATGGAGGAAAGACCATGTACCTTTTCTTAAGCGCAGCGGATTCCACCGGTGCAGCAGGCGGCGGCGCGTCCATGATCCTCATGTTCGTCGTGCTGATCGCAGTGTTCTACTTCTTTATGATCCGCCCGGAAAACAAACGCAAAAAAGAAGCGCAGCAGATGCGTGACTCGCTGAAGGTCGGTGACAACATCACGACCATCGGCGGCATCATCGGCGACATCGTCTCGATCAAGGACGATTCCATCGTCATCGAAACGACTACTGACCGCGTCCGCGTCGAGTTTGCGAAGTTTGCCGTTTCCACCAACAACACAGCGGAAAAGGAAGCTGCCAAGCAGAAGGCCGCCGCTCTGGCTGCCCGCAAGGAGCAGAAGGAAAAAGAGAAGAAGACCAAAAAAGAAAAATAAAATCATCTGACCGCATACGAACCGGCTGAGGAATTGACCTCGGCCGGTTCTTTTTCTGTCCGGACAAACATACCCTTTTGCAGAGGAGGGGAGAACACATGAAAACAAAATTCTGGAACGGAAGCTTCCTGCGTACGGTTCTGCAATGCCTTGCCATTGCCTGCGCTGCGCTTCTGGCTCTGTCGGCGCTGGGGGCGGGGCTTGTGCTCGGCGGTGCGATCGATCAAAAGCAGATCTCGACGGTGGCTTGCTGCATTAGCTTTGCGGCGGTCTTTCTCGGAAGCTTTCTGGCTGCGAAGCATGCGGCAGGGAAGCGTCTGCCTGCCGCGCTTGCGGTTGCGGGTTGCTGCATTGCTGTTTGTTTCCTGGCCCGTCTTTTGTTTTTTGAAAATTCAGACGGCAGATTCCTGCCGATTGTGATCTGCATGTTTACGCCTGCACTGCTAGCAGGCGTGCTGGGTGGGGCGCGAAAAAAGAACTCCCGGCGCCGCAGACGATGAAGGGACTCTTGCACGTTCCAAAATGTAAATATTATTTACTACTTATGAATTTTATCGCCGTACTTCTTTCATTTCAAGATTTCGACCCAAGCCCGCAAGCATAGCACCATATATTGTGCTTTCTGCAAAAAGTCATGGTTATTCTGAGTGTCGAAGTTACTTTATTGACATAATATCATTAACATAATTCCTAGTCATAATTTACAAAAATTTCGGAATCTCTAGTTTTTTCTTGAAATTTTCCGATGTTTGCGCTATAGTAACATCACTTCCTGTGTAGCAGCAGGTAGAAATAATTATGATCGCATAATTCCTTAAGAATTCTGAAGATTACGTTATACGTTCGGTTTTTTCTGATTCTTAAAAATATGCGACTACGATTTTGATTGATTTTGGAAGGGCCTTCGCATGAGTGACATTATTATGCGATACGAGGATTACCTCGTCCATACCAAACACGCGTCTGACAACACGATTGCGTCTTATATGCGTGATCTTCGTCAGTATGCGTCATATCTTGGCTCCGAAGGCATTGACGTACTGGATGCAGATCAGACGGTCGTGTCCAGCTACATGGGCAATATGAAAGCGTGTGGAAAATCTGCCGCTACAATTTCCCGCGCATTGGCTTCGATCAAAAGCCTGTATATCTTCGCAATTCAGAATCACGAGATCGAAGAAAATCCTATCCAGAACATCAAGATTGACAAGGCTGAAAAAAAGCTTCCACAGATCCTGACTGGCAAAGAGGTTGAACTTCTCTTGCAGCAGCCCAAGGTTTCGGAAATGAAGGGCTGCCGGGATAAAGCCATGCTTGAGGTTTTGTATGCGACTGGTATCCGGGTCAGCGAACTGATTGGGCTGAATATTGACGACGTTAGCCTTCCCGGAAGTTTCATTCGCTGCGAAAGCGGGGAAAAGATGCGCATCATACCGATTTATCCGGAAGCGCTTCAGGCACTGCGTGAGTACATAGAAACTGTCCGGCCTAAAATGATTGCAGTTCCGACCGAGCATTCGCTTTTCGTCAATGTATCCGGCGAACGTATGAGCCGCCAGGGATTCTGGAAAATTATCAAGTACTATCAGGAAAAAGCACACATCGAGAAGGATATTACGCCGCATACGCTCCGGCACAGCTTTGCGGCTCATCTGCTTGAAAATGGTGCTGATTTGCGCTCCATTCAGCAGATGCTTGGACACAGCGACATTTCCTCCACGCAGGTCTATACGCAGCTGGTCAAGCAGAATTTGAAGGCGGTCTACAACAAATATCATCCAAAGGCATAGAATTTCCTCGTCCCATGAGAACGGCATCTGAACAGTTTGCATGAGAGAGGGGAATGACGGATGCCCATAGGCTGCTCTGGGATAAAAAACGGGTGCGCCGCAAAAGCGGCGCACCCAAATTTTTTTGTACACTCAGTTATCAATGCCTGTCATAGCCTGCAGTACCTCATACTGCTGCTCGTTCAGGCCTTTTTTCATGGAAAGTCCTTCCGTAATATCAATATCGACCATTTGTCCGGCTTGCGCGCAGATCACGCGGTTGGTCTTGCCCTCGGCCAGTACCTTGACCGCCTGATAGCCCATGCGGCTGGCCATGACGCGGTCACGCGCAGATGGCGTGCCGCCGCGCTGGATATGGCCGAGGATCGTCACGCGCGGGTCGAGCCCAAGTTCCTCATGGATCCCCTTGCCGATCTCGATTGCGCTGCCTGCACCCTCGGCGACAATGATCATGAAGTGCGTATTGCCTGCAAGCCGTGCCTGCCGGATGCGGTCAATCACGTCGCTGTCAAAATTGACCGGCTTTTCCGGCACCAGAACCGCCGTCGCGCCGGTGGCGAGGCCGACGTAAAGCGCCAGATGGCCCGCGTTGCGGCCCATGACCTCAACGACAGAGCAGCGCTCATGCGACTGCATCGTGTCACGCAGGCGGTCAATGGCCTCGACAGCGGTATTGGCCGCCGTGTCGTAACCGATGGTATAATCGGTGCAGACAATGTCGTTGTCAATCGTGGCCGGAACGCCGACGACCGAAACGCCCTGCTTCGCAAGTTCTACCAAACCCCGGAACGAGCCGTCGCCGCCAATGGAAACAATGCCGTCCAGCCCAAGCAGCTTGCAGGTAGCGGCAGCTTTTTTTTGCCCCTCAAGCGTGCGGAATTCATCGCTGCGCGCCGTGTAGAGCATCGTACCGCCGCGATTGATGATATGCGCGACATTGCCGTTTTTCAGAACTGTAAAATCGCCGTTGATCAGACCGTTATAGCCGCGGCGGATGCCGACGCATTCGATTCCCATGTAGGTGCACGCACGCACGACAGAGCGGATGGCTGCATTCATGCCGGGGGCATCGCCGCCGGAGGTCAGAACACCGATTCGTTTCACTGCATTTGCCATACAGGCACTTCCTCTCAATTTAATTTTTTTCATCATACCCCAAAACAGTGGAAAAGTAAACAGGCAATCGCGCGGAATCGGCGGAGTTCTGCGAAAAATCAATCTTCAGGAAAAATTTATGTTTTCTTCGCCGCAGGTGTGCTATACTTAAATATAAATACATAAGGGAGGCGGGAGTTTGAACCAGACAGGAAGAATTCTGGAGGAAGTCAAAAAAGCGGTATGCGGAAAGGACCGCGTGTTGGTATGGGTGCTGACCGTGCTGCTTGCAAGGGGGCATGTTCTATTGGAGGATATCCCTGGTGTCGGTAAAACAACCATGGCGCTGGCTTTTTCACGCGCGCTGGGACTGGAATATGGCCGCGTTCAGTTCACGCCGGATGTTCTGCCGTCGGACATCACGGGCTATTCTGTTTATCAGAAGGAAAACGGCAGGCTGGTCTATCAGCCGGGTGCGGTGCTTTGTAATCTGTTTCTGGCGGACGAACTCAACCGCGCGACCTCACGCACGCAGTCCGCACTGCTGGAAGCAATGGAGGAGGGGCAGGTCACAGTCGATGGTGTCAGCCACCCGATTCCACAGCCATTCATCGTCTTTGCCACGCAGAACCCGACCGGAGCCGCCGGTACGCAGTTGCTGCCGGATTCGCAGATGGACCGGTTCGCCGTCCGGCTGTCTATCGGATATCCTGCGCCGGAAGATGAACGCAATATGGTTCTTGCCCGGCAGGGTGTCAATCCGCTGCAATCTGTCCGGCAAGTCCTTTCGAGAGAGGAATTGATCGCCATGCAGGACGAGGCGGCTGCTGTTTACATCAAGACAGAATTGATTGACTATATCGTAGCGCTGATTGACGCTACGCGGAATCACGCGATGATTCTGCGCGGCGCTAGCCCCCGTGCAACGCTTTCTCTGACCGCAATGGCCAAAGCAGTCGCCTATGTCCAACGCCGGGATTATGTAGTGCCAAAGGACATTCAGGTAACGTTCCCGCAGGTCATCGCGCACCGCCTGCTGCTGGCCCCGGAAGCCGGAACGCGGCAGATCACGCCGGAGCAGCTGCTTGACGAGATCTTGCGTCAGGTCCCGGCACCCAGACTATAAGGCCATGGCGAAAAACCGCATTCTCTACGGGCTGTTTCTGCTTGCGGCCGTTGTCTTTCACAGCTTTTATACTGGATGGTTTTCGTTTTTTTTGCTGATGTTTGCATTGTTGCTGCCAGTTTTCTCACTGCTTATCAGCTTGCCAGCCATGCTTCACGCGACCTATGAAGTGGAACTTCCGGTTCGCTGCTTTTGCGGACAGACTGCGCAGTACCGGTTGACTGCCCAGCATGCAGCAAAACTTCCGGTATCTTGCTGCCGCTTCCTCCTGACGGTATCCGACGCCGTAGACGGTGAGGCATGCAAGCAGAAGCTGGAACTTGCCGGAACGCTCGGCTTTGTGCAGCGCGTTGATACGCGCCATGCAGGTGTACAAACCTTTCAGCTTGATAAAGGGCGCGTATGCGATGCACTGGGGTTGTTTAGCCTACCGTTGCACTTGCCGGCCGCTTGCGCTATCGCTGTCGAGCCGGAACCGCAGGAGCCGGCCGAATTGCCGAACCTCAGTCATTTTCAATACCGTTCTTATCACCCAAAGCCCGGCGGTGGATTTTCTGAGATCCACGATCTGCGTGAATACCGTCCCGGCGACAGTCTGCATGAGATTCACTGGAAGCTGTCTGCCAAGTCGGACAAGCTGATTGTCCGTGAGGCGGAGGAGCCGGATCTGGGATTGATTGTACTGAGTTTTGACTTTTCCGGTACACGCACGCAGTTGGATAGCACACTGCGGCAGCTTTTGTGGCTGTCTGGTTGGCTGATTGACAGGGGAGTGCCCCATCAAATTGACTGGATCGAGCCGGATTCACTGGAGCCACAGACAAAGTCAGTCAAAACATTGGACGATCTGAAATCGCTTTTGAATACGCTTTTACAGACCCATCTGACCGGTAATACACCTTCGCTTGCATCCAGAGCCTACCCGCATGCGGATTGGCGCTATCATGTGCAGTCGGAGACACAGGAGGTGCAGCAGGCATGAAATCGTCAAGATACACGTTTTTTACGTCGCTGCTCTGCGCATCCGGCCTGTCTGGCGGTCTGTGTTTCTGCATTATAACATCTTTTTCCGTTCCGGCGGACAGACTTTTGCTGGCATGCGCGTGCGTTCTTGCGGCGCTGTTCTTTTCCGCGCTGCTTTTGCTGCCCAAAAGCTGGATCTGGCTGCTGGCCGTGGCTGCGCTTGCGGGCGGTGGACTTTATATGCTGCGCGCTCAGCTGATCGAGAGTGCTTCCGTGCTTGTCTCTGCCGTTACCCAGCAATATTCGGAGGCAATTCCGGGGATACAGGTGATCCAGTTGACAGACGCAGCCGACGCGGACGCAACACTGATTTTCATTCTGATTGCGGCGCTCTATGCGCTTCTTTGCAGCTGGACGGTCATGCGCAGCGAAGGCCTTGTCTATCTGCTCGTTTTGACGGTGCCGGTTCTGGCACTGTGCCTGATCATTTTGCAGACGCCTCCGGCGGTCTGGGCCATCCTGCTCGTTGTGGGCATTCTTGCACTGCTTCTTTTAACGCAGCTGCTCCGTGCGCGGCAGGCAGGTGAGGGGAACCGGCTTGCGCTGCTGCTGGCCGCGCCGCTGGCGCTCTTAATCGGCTTGATCGCTGTTCTGTTTCCGGCTGGTACCTACGAACGCGCCGAATGGTCCGACCGTCTGCAGGAAACCATCTCCATGGCTGCAGACAAGCTGACGCTCTTCCGCCGCGACGCGAAGACCGGGCAGGTGAAATTCACCTCGCCCATCAGCCCCAGCACGCTCGGCAGCTATCTCTGGGATTCCAGCGTAACTGGCGTCAATCTCAACCGGGTCGGGCCGCAGCGCCAATTTGGCCGCTCTGTGATGCGCGTAAAAGCAACGCTTGGATCCTCTTGGGCCGGTGCTTCATTCTACCTGCGCGGGGATTCCATGGCCGTTTATGAGGATAACCGTTGGAAACCGCTCCCGGAAAATGCATATCCTGATATGAAGAATATGCATAATCCGCTTTTGGCAGGAGAGGCTGTCGTCAGCTTTCAGCCAGAGGTAACGATCGAAACGGATATGAAGTCCGGGATCTATTATATCCCATACAACGCAACCGCGTTTCCGGAGGACGCGGAGCCGTTTTACGACGCCTACGTCAAAAACCCCTCGCAGCAGACGAATTATACGGTTCCCTATGTTCTCTCGCGCAGCCCGTTGCAGAACAGCGCGTATGATGCATTCGTCCATGAGACCTACACACAAGTCCCGGATGAGACGCGGCAGGCACTTTCCGACATCCTCTCGGAGCTGGTCGGGGAGGAGGACGCCGATCCGTATCAGTATATCCCGCGTGTTCTGGAGTATGTGTCGACCAGCGCCCGCTATGACCTCAATACGCCGGCTGTGCCGGACGGAGAAGATTTTGTGTCGTGGTTCCTGCACGACAGCGAAACCGGTTACTGTGTGCATTATGCGACTGCGGCGACGATTTTGCTGCGATGTCTTGGCGTTCCGGCGCGTTATGTGACCGGCTATTACACAGATGTGTATGAAAACGAATGGACGACCGTGACCTCGGACGATGCGCATGCGTGGGTGGAGATCTATCTGAACGGGATCGGCTGGCTTCGGGATGATCCAACGCCTGCGGCAGACACCCCTGCGCAGACAGCACCGGAGGAACCCATTGCCGCTCCTATTGAGCCGGCAGACAACCAGCCGGAGGATACGCCGCCCGCAGGCGACGAACCGCCCGCTGTCCCGGATACCCCCGCAGAAAGTCAGGAAACACCGCAAGAAACGAACAAAAAGCCCGTCAGCATCCTGTGTTTTGTTTGGCCTGTTCTGGCATTGGCCGCCGCACTGTTTCTCTGGCGCGCACTACGGTTCAGCGTCCGAATGGCCGCAATAGGGAAGGGATCGTCCAACCGCCGGGCAGTCGCGCTCTATCATCACATCTGCTGGCTCGCCCGGCAGACCAAAACAGAGGTTCCAAGCGATTTTCTGGAAATCGCTGAAAAGGCAAGATTCAGCCATCATAAGCTGAACAGGGAAGACCTGCTTCCGATGCAAGCGCACGCGGAACAGCTGACAAAGCAGCTGCTCGCAGACAAGCGCTTCTGGAAACAGGTCCTGTATCGCGTGATTTATGCACTTGGATAAGCATTGAGAGGTTTCCTATGGAGTATAGCTGGTTCATGCGATTTTCTTCCGGCGAAGCTGGAACTCTGACGATGCAAGCCTCACGCCGGAATGTCGGATCTCATGCCATACCGTCTGCGTTTTGAAAAGCGCCAGCGTTTGCAGCGGCAGAAAGCACGCCATGAAAACAGGATAGAGCAGGATGCCGCCTGTCAGTCTGAAATCCAGCCGTTTTTCCAGCACCAGTGCCGCAGCAGCCACCGCGAGACTGCCAGCATAAGCGGAGAGCAGACTGACCGGCAGGCTTTGCAGGGATATGCTGCCCGCGAGGAACGCTGCCAGTGTAAAAAACGGGGTCAGCGCCTGCAGGAACGGAAACGCAAGCTGAAGCATACCGTCCAGCCGGTTCAGACTGGGTCGGCGCAGAAAATTCCGAAAAAGCTTTGGCAGCGTCAGGCGTGAAACCTGCATGATGCCGCTCATCCAGCGTCTGCGCTGCACGAGCGAGGCGCGCCATGTGATCGGCTCCTCGTCATAGGTCACGGCGCTTTCGCAGTAGCCGATCCGGACGCCGTGCGTCAGACAGGCTGCATACAACTCAGCATCCTCCGCAAGCGTGCAGCAGGGGAATCCGCCCAACGCTTCCAGCAAATCGCGCCGAATGGCAAAGCCGGTTCCTATTACTCTGGCGGATAGTCCTAAAGCTTCTCTGGCACGGTTCAGAAAGTGATTTGCCGTACAGAAATAAATCTCATAGCAGGCGCTGATTCCGGCTTGCATACGGTTCTTTGCGAGAATCCGGCTTTTGACGATAGCGGAGCGTGACAGCGCTTGATTCATTTCGGATAAAAACGCAGGATCAACCTCGTTGTCAGCGTCAAATACGCAAAATGCGTCATAATAACGAGAACCATGCAGAAGCGTGTTTGCAGCATACTGAAGCGCGGCACCCTTGGAATGGATAGAGGTCGGCATTTCTAGAACCTTGCCTCCGGCGTGCCGCGCTGCATCCGCAGTGTGGTCTGTGCAGTTGTTCGGAAGCACCCAGATATCAAATAGTTCTGACGGATAGTTCTGTGCCAAAAGACTTTCAATCAGCCCTGCAATGCAGCTTTCTTCATTTCTGGCTGCGATCAACACTGCAAACCGCCTTTGCGTAGTGGAGGATTTTTGCATTTTGCGTTTACACAGGCTGAACAATGAAACAACCAGAAAGTAGAGGGAAAGCAGTTTTAGAATCAGAAAAAACGCATTGACTGCCGCGTTCATAGAATATTTCTCCTTTGTGATTTCTACGCTCAAGTATATCACATCCGCGTTCAACTGAACGGAAGCATCCGTTTAAGCATTGCTTAAGATTCTATGAAGGAACATGATTGCGCCACCAGAAAGAAAAAAGGCCGACAAACCCAGCACGCGGCAGAAGAGAATGAGGTGCTGTTTGGGTCTGGTGAACGCAACAAAATAAAGATTTTGTTGCGTTGCAGGAAAAGATATGCTATAATAGCATTATCGAGGATGCTCTAAAGGAGTTTTATGTATGCAGCCGTATTCTGAATGTCCGCAGGTGCTGCGGGACTTTTTATCGTATCATGAATCTATCAAGGGTCAATCACGGCGTACGGTTTCGGAATATCATCTGGATCTGCGGATGTTTCTTCGGTTTCTGACGCTGATGCGCAAGGAACTTCCGTATCAGACGCCGCTTGATGAGATCGACATCAAATGGATCGACGCACCCGTTCTCGATACGGTGTCATCGTCTGAGGTGTTTGATTTTCTGTCCTATCTCACAAACGACCGTCAGAACCGTGAAGGCCCGGCTGATGTCGGAATCGCTGCCGCTGCCCGTGCGCGGAAGCTGTCGGCTATCAAGGCGTTCTATAAGTACCTGACCATCAGCACCAAGCAGATCCAGAACAATCCGGTCAAGGACATCGAATTCCCCAAAATTCGCCGCAGCCTGCCGAAATACCTGACACTGGAAGAATCTACCGCGCTCTTGAAATCTGTCGATGGGCCGAATAAAAACCGGGACTTTGCAATTCTGATGCTGTTTCTGAACTGCGGTATCCGCCGCTCGGAACTGGTTGGGCTGAATCTTACGGACGTCTATGAGGATCGTATCCGTGTCGTCGGCAAGGGCAACAAGGAAAGAATTGTCTACATGGGTTCTTCCTGCCGGAAAGCCATCGACCGGTATCTGGATGAGCGGAAACAGATCGTGCTGACAGACAATAAAGCGCTCTTTGGCTCACGGGATAAAAACCGTATCAGTGTTTCTGCCGTGCATCGTCTGGTCAAAAAGCACCTGCTGGAATCTGGGCTTGACGCGTCGCAGTTTTCCGCGCATAAGCTGCGGCACACAGCCGCAACGCTGATGCTGGCGAACGGCGTTGACCTGAAAACGCTGCAGGAGGTTCTGGGGCACGAAAATCTGAATACGACGCAGATCTACACGCACATTGAAAACACAGATAAGAAAATCGCGGCAGAGGCCAATCCCCTTTCCAAGCTGAAGCTATAAAAATTGAAACGCAGGCAGTACACAGCTGAAGCGATGCACTGCCTGCTCAGTTTGTTATTCCGTATGTGCGAAAGTTGCCCCAAGGCTGGTATAAAACCCCAGCGCCTGGTACATTGCCTCATCGCACGGAGCACAGCATACAGTTAAACTCGTGATGCCGTTTTCTCTGCACCAGTTTTGTGCCGCCCTCGCCAGCATTCGTGCAATTCCCTTGCCGCGGAAGGCGGGTTCAATGTAAAAATCTTCATATACACCCGTATTCGAGCAGGAAAAAGTCGAATAGTATGCAGCGACGCTGCACATGCCCACGGCACGATAGCCGCGCTTGGCCATGAAGAATGTAATTCTCCCCTCTCGGACGGCCTGCTGAAGCTGTTTCTGCTGGAATTTTATAAGTGTTTCCTCGCCGATTTCGCGCTTGAAGCCGTTTTCCAGCTTCATAAGCTGCCAATCGGTGGGATCGTTCAAAAGTTCCACGGTGAATGGCACTGCCTCTGCGGGCGGAAGGAGCATCAGCGGCTCGCCCCATTCGTCAACGCCGTTTTCAACGAATCCAATGCGTCTCCAGAACCGGAGACGGCGTTCGTCTCCGCCGTAATTCAGTTCAGCGTAGCGTGCGCCGCGCGCCTTTGCCCAGTCCAGAAGAACAGCAGCGCATGCTCGGCCTGTTCCATTGCCTCGGAATTCCGGGTAGACGCAGAATTCCATGATAAAGCACTTTCCATCCTCGGAAGTGAAAATCACCGGCAGTGCAAAGCCAATGTCCTGTCCGTTCCGCTGAAAGAACAGATAATAGCAGTTGTCTTGCGGCCGGTTGTGAACGTGTTCAATCTGCGCACGGTATTCCGCATCATTCAAAAAATGCTTGAGGCTTTCGTCCTTCGGGTTAGGAAAAATATCACGCTCGTGGTAGCTGTGAAGCTGCTCCCAAAAGGCTGCAGTATCGGTTTTTGAATTTGCTTCACGAATGGTAATCTGGTTTTTCATGCTGTTTCCTCCAAAATTTGATTTGGAGGGTTAGGAAGCGTGAACCCTCCATACACGTTTCATTTTCATAAAAAACCACCCTTTCTGTTTCATTTTTCACGCAAATTTGCCTGCTGCCGCTATTATAGCAGGAGATTCACCGTATTGCAAGCAATAGAAAAACCAGACAATGCGCAGTCGCACTGCCTGGTTTTACTTTACGATCAACCGCCCAGATAGGCTTTTTTAATAGAATCGCTTTCAAGAAGTTCTTTTCCGGAGCCGGAGAGCGTGATCTTGCCGGTTTCCAGAACGTAGGCACGATTGGCAACCTGAAGAGCCATCTGTGCATTCTGCTCGACAAGCAGGATCGTCGCGCCGGCCTTGTGGAGTTCCTGGATAATATCGAATATCTGCTCGACCAGAATCGGGGCCAGGCCCATAGACGGCTCGTCCAGCATCAAAAGCTTCGGCTCCGACATCATGGCGCGGCCCATAGCAAGCATTTGCTGCTCGCCGCCGGAGAGCGTACCGCTGATCTGCTTGCTGCGCTCCTTCAGGCGCGGAAAAAGCTCATATACATGCTCAAGATTGCCCTCAATGGAGCTGTTCGGGCGGGTATATGCACCCATTTCGAGGTTTTCCTCGACGGTCATGTGCGCGAACACGCGGCGGCCCTCCGGGCACTGCGCAAGGCCAAGCTGTACGATCTTGTTGGGGGCCATGTTGTTGATCGGCGTACCCATAAACTCGATCGTGCCCGTCTTCGCGCGGAGCAGGCCGGAAATCGTGTTCAAAACAGTACTCTTGCCTGCGCCGTTTGCGCCGATCAGCGTGACGATCTCGCCCTCGTTGACCTCGAGAGAAACGCCCTTGACCGCATGAATTGCGCCATAGTAGACATGAAGATCATTGACGGAAAGCAGCATATCTCAGCCCTCCTTCTTTTTGCCGAGGTACGCTTCGATAACGGCCGGATTGGCCTGAATATCGTTCGGCGTGCCCTTTGCGATGATTTTACCGAAGTTCAGAACGCAGATGCCCTCACAGATGCCCATTACAAGGTTCATATCGTGCTCGATCAGCATGATTGCGATGCCAAAGGTGTCTCGGATCTTCACGATATTCTCCATAAGCTCGCTCGTTTCGGACGGGTTCATGCCGGCGGCAGGCTCATCCAGCAGCAGCAGGCACGGATTCGTCGCCAGCGCGCGGACGATCTCCAGCCGGCGCTGTGCGCCATACGGCAGGCTGCCTGCCAGATGATCCGCCACATTTTCCATGTTGAAAATGCTCAGCAGCTCCAGCGCGCGCTCCTTTGCAATGCGTTCGCGTCTCCAATACCCCGGCAGGCGGAGAATGGCGGAAGCGGCGGAATATTTCATTTCATTGTTCAGGCCGATCAAAACGTTGTCCAGCACCGTCAGATTGCGGAACAGGCGGATATTCTGGAAAGTTCGCCCAATACCCATGTGGTTGACCTCGACCGTGCTCTTCCCTTCTGTTGAAACGCCATCCAGAAGAATAGAGCCGCGGGTCGGCTTGTACACGTTGGTCAGCAGATTGAAAATCGTCGTCTTGCCTGCGCCGTTCGGGCCGATCAGGCCGGTGATCTCCGTGCGGCCGATGGCGAGGTTGAAGTCGGCAACAGCGGTCAGACCGCCGAAGTCAATGCCAAGGTGGCGCGTTTCCAGAATCGGAGGCTTGCCGATGTCACGTTCCGTCAGCAGGTTCGTGTACGGCTGCGGAACAAGCTTGGGCTGTGGATTGACCCATTTGTTACTCATTGTCTGCCGCCTCCTTCTTTGGATTTTCTGTGCGTCCGGTCAGCCGGTTCAGGAAGGTTTCAAGGCTGCGGGAAAGCGAGAAATCGTAGCTGCCGAGCAGTCCCTTCGGCCGGAAGATCATCATCACGACAAGTGCCAGAGAGTATACGACCATGCGGTAATCCGAGAACGAACGCAGCAGCTCCGGCAGGATGGTGAGCACGGTTGCCGACAGGATCGAACCCAGCATGGAGCCCATGCCGCCAAGCACGACCATGACCAGAATTTCAATGGACTTCATGAACTTGAACGTCGAGGGATACAGAGAGCCGATATAGCCTGCGTACAGGCAGCCCGCGATACCGGCCAGCATGGCGGATACGACGAAGGCGAACGTCTTATAATAAGTCGTTTGTACGCCAACGCTCTCGGACGCGATCTCGTCTTCACGGATGGACAAAATCGCGCGGCCATGGCGGGATTTCATAATTGTGTGGATGATATAGCAGCACACGACCACGCAGATGAACACCAGCGTAAATGAGGAATACTTCGGGATGCGCTTCAGACCGGCTGCACCGTATGTAAAATCTTTGCCGATCACAGAGTCGATGTTCGTCAGAATGACGCGGATGATCTCGCCGAAGCCTAGTGTGATAATCGCCAGATAGTCACCGCGAAGACGCAGTGCCGGGATGCCAATCAGAATACCGAAGATACCGGCAACCACTGCACTGATCAGCAGCGCCAGAAGGATATAGGGAATAGCGGCACCTGTATCACCGGATTTCAGAAGTTCCTGCACCGGAACGGCCTTCATGAAAATGCCGCCTGCGTATGCACCGACCGCCATAAAGCCTGCATGTCCAAGAGGCAGCTGGCCCAGATAGCCGGTTGCAATGTTCAATGAAGTCGCAAGAATGATATTGATGCCGACAGTGATGAGAATGCCGCTCCAATAGTTTGTGATGGTTCCGTTCTGAATGAGCGTATACAGCACGAACCACAGCGCGAGGATCAGCACAAGATTGATCAGATACCGCAGCGGCATGGGAATGCGGATGGCAGATCGTGTTTTCTTCATAGTCCGTCTCCCCTTCCTTACACTTTTTCCGTCTGCGGACGGCCAAGAATACCGGTCGGCTTGACCAGCAGAACGACGATCAGAATTGCGAACACGACGCCGTCCTTCCAGATGGAAAGGCCAACTGCCGAAACGAGCGCTTCGAGAAGACCAATGGCAAAGCCGCCGATCATCGCGCCGGGGATCGAGCCGATACCGCCGAGGACGGCGGCAACGAACGCCTTCAGGCCCAGCATAGAGCCCATCGTGGGCGACGCCTGCTGATAGGCGCACAGATACAAGACAGAGCCGATACCGGCAAGCGCCGAGCCGATGGCGAACGTAAAGGAGATCGTTCTGTTCAGGCTGATGCCCATCAGTTGTGCCGCGCCCATATCCTCAGACACGGCGCGCATGGCCTTGCCGAGCTTCGTCTTCTGCACAACGACGGTCAGGGCTGCCATTGCAATGATAGTCACAATAATGGTCAACAGCGCTGCGTTGCTGATGGTCACAGAGCCGAGCGAGATATTGCCCGGAACAATGGGATCCATGCTCTTCGTATCGGAGCCAAAGAGCAGCTGCGCGCCGTTTTCCAGAAGGAACGAGATACCGATCGCGGTGATAAGCAGGCTCAGTCTCGGCGCCTTGCGCAGCGGCGTATAGGCGACCTTTTCAATCACAACGCCGAGGAGCGTGCTGGTAATGACCGCGATGATAACAGATACGATGGGGTGCAGATGGAAGTTCGTCATGGCGTAAAAGGCGACATATGCGCCGACCATGATGATGTCGCCGTGTGCGAAGTTCAAAAGCAGGATAATACCGTAGACCATGCTGTAGCCAAGTGCCACCAGCGCGTAGATCGAGCCTGTCTGGAGGCCATTGAACAGCTGCGAGAGCAGCAGGGACAGGTTCATGTTGATACCTCACTTTCCTTCTCTTTTGCGCCACACCCGATGGACGGCGCCAAGCGTGCTTGGAACCGTCCATCCGATGTCCGCCGTGGACAGGTACGGAGGATATCTCCGTACCTGTCCGGCTGGTTCTGCTGTTTATCCGGCAGGAACCGACAAATTCTTACTGATTATAGCGTGTTTCTCTGCGTGATGCAATGGAAATCAGCAGATTTTAGTACATTTCCTGATAGACTTCGTCGCCGCCGGTCAACTCGATGATGGCAACGGGCTTGATGGGGTTGTTGTACTCGTCGAAGGAATAGGAGCCGGTGATGCCCTCAGTGCCGTTCATGTTCTTGATGGCGTCAATGACAGCCTGCTTGTATTCTTCCGTGCCGGCAGTCAGGCCCTGCTCTTCGGCAGCCTTCAGACCTTCGCAGAGCAGCATGGCGGCGTCGTATGCCAGAGGCGCAAACATGTTGGGGATTTCATCAACGTTGTAAGCAGCTTTGTAATCCTCTTCAAACTGCTTGACGGAATCGGTGCCAGGTGCATAGCCAGAGCAATAGACAGAGCCTTCGAGGTCTTCTGCAGAAGCGTAGTTCTTGACGGAGCCGAAGCCGTCACCGCCCATGAAAACTGCGTCGCAGCCAGCCGCACGGGCAGCAGTGATGGCAAGGCCAGCTTCAGCGTAGTAAATTGGGGCAAAGACAACGTCGGGATCGGCAGCGGCGATGTTGGTCATCTGGGCCTTGAAGTCCTTATCGCCCTCGGCAAATGCCTCGGTGTCGACGATCTCCAGGCCAAGCTCGGCAGCCTTTGCCACGAACGCGTTCATCAGGCCCTCGGAGTAGTCGTTGCCGGTCTGATAGAAGACAGCAGCGGTCTTGGCGCTCAGCTTTTCAACGGCGTAGTTTGCCATCTTTTCGCCCTGATACGGGTCGATGAAGCAGGCGCGGAAGACGTTGGGACGGATCTCGCTTTCGGGGTCAGCCGGGTCGATGACGGTGACGCCGGTAGCAGTTGCGGAAGCGGTAACCTGCGGCATGTTGTCCTCGTAGGTCGCGTCGGCCAGTGCAATGGTCGTGCCAGTCAGTGTAGCGCCAAAGACAGCGGTGATGCCGTTATCGCAGGCAAGGTTGTACGCGTTGACAGCCTCAACGCCGTCGCCCTTGTCGTCGTATTCCAGAACCTTGACCTGCTTGCCGTTGATGCCACCCTTGGCGTTCAGCTGGTTGATGTAGAGCATCGCGCCATCACGGACGGGCTGGCCGTACTGCGCATAATCACCGGTCGTGTTGCTGATGAGGGCGATTACGATCTCGCCGCCGTCAGAGGACGTGTTGGAAGCATCGGTGGACGCAGGTGTATCCGTGGTGGCGGACTTAGAACCGCAGGCTGTCAGGCAGCCCAGCAGCATCACGACTGCCAGAACGAGGCTTACGAGTTTTATTGCTTTTTTCATTTTCATTTACCTCACTTTTGTTGTTTTTGCTGGTTTTGTTATTCAAAAAGCGGCTCTGCAAAAAGCAAAGCCGCTTTGAATGCCTAATCGATTCCGACCCTTCAGGCCGCCTCAGGAATCCAAATGCTATTGCCTTTTGCGCGTTTGAAATCGTTCATCATAAGAAGCATTCCATTTACAAGGCCCCATGCCAGTACCAGAAGTACCAGCAGGCCAATAATGGAGAATACGCGAATGCAAATGGATACAAGCACCAGAATGGAAATAAAAAAGGACACTGCCAGAATGGCAGTGTCCTTGCAGACTGCGGCAGAATCAGCCGTGCATGCAGATGCTGCACAGCAAGTAGCCGGTGCGCAGCTGGACGCATCGGAACAAGCGGTATTCTGCTTTGCCGTGAACTGCATCATGTTGCGCACCTCCTTAAAATGATGGGCTCATTATACCCGCATACTTTAGCGATGTCAAGTGCTGAAATGTGAAAATTGCCTCAAATTTCGAGTTTTCTTTTGTTGAACTTTCACAACTTCAATTCCTGATTCCTGACAAGTGCCCGTGTGCAGAAAACAGATGTGTACATTTCCGCTGATTTGCTCTGCATTTTGCGGTTCAGGCTTGCATTTTATGCCGCTGTCTGGTATCTTATAGACATTCTTGGCGGATCTCCGTCAATTAAGGTGTGTGATTACAATGGAAAAGAGAAAACGTCGCTGGGGCGACCGGAAGGACGGCGTGCTGCTGCGCGATCTGGACGGCATGCACTTTATCACGCCGCTGATTTACCCGAACCGCTGCGACAATGAGGCCTATATCAGAGAGACGATCGACCTCACAAATATGAACGCGTTTCTCAAAAAGAAAAACGAGTCGGAGACAGAGTTCCCCTACACCATGTTCCATATCATCGTAGCGGGGCTTGTCAAAACGATCACGCTTCGGCCAAAGATGAACCGGTTCATTGCCAACAAGAACTTCTATCAGCGCAATGAAGTGTCTATGTCTTTTGTCGTCAAAAAGCAGTTTGCGGACGAAGCTGCGGAGGCACTGGCCGTTATTCACGCGGAGGACGAGTCCAATGTCGAATCCATTCATGAGGATCTTCGTCATCAGATCCTTGACTGCAAGGATGTGCATAAGGTTGATTCCTCGACCGGCAACATGGATTTCTTCAACCATATGCCGCGCTTCCTCGGCAAGTTCCTGGTCTGGATTCTGACGCGTCTGGATATCCACGGCTGGATTCCCGCGAGCATCATTGAGACAGACCCGTATTATACGACGTGCGTGATCTCCAATCTTGGTTCGATCAAGCTTAACTGTGGTTATCATCATCTGACGAACTGGGGCACCTGCTCTGTGTTCTGCATCATCGGCGAAAAGTCGAAGCGCCCGGTCTATCACGAGGACGGCACGATCGAAATGCGCGAAATGCTCGATCTGGGCCTCACCATTGATGAGCGTCTGGCAGACGGCTATTATTATTCCAAGACCATCCGCCTGCTCAAGAAGCTGCTGGAAAACCCGGAGTTGCTGGAAACACCGGCCAATCAGGAAGTGGAATATTAACTGAGAAAAAGCACCCGAGGCTATGGGTGTTTTTTTCGCAGATCAACGAAAGGATACCATCGACTACTATTGATGGATCAGCCGGTCGGCGCTTTTGGAACTGGATGCAGACAGTCTTGCTTCAGCCAGAACGCTTCAGATTTTGATTGAGTCCGGTCTGTGAGCCACATCAGTCCAGATGCACCACCGGGCTGCAAATGGCTTCCATGCACTGCGCTGTTTCCATGCCGAAATTGCCGCGCCGCGCAAAATCCGCGACGGAGATCATGCCGGTCAGCTTTCCGTTCTGCGTAACCGGCAGTCTGCGCAGCTGTGCGCGGGACATAAGCCGCGCGGCCTTTGCCGCGTCCTCCCCTGCCTCGATGGACAAAACGCCTGCGGACATGACCTCACTCACGCGCATCTGCTCCGCCGGTTTCCCTGCTGCGACGCAGCGCAGCACAACGTCGCGGTCGGTTAGCACCCCGCAGAGACGCCCGTTTTCTCCCTGAACCGGCAAAAAGCCGAGATTATACCGGCTCATGAGCCGTGCGGCGACGGAAACCGGTTCCTGCGCACCGACGCTGACGACATTTCTGGACATACAATCCTTGATCTTCATAAGACCCTCCATTACTAAAAACTCCGGCAGCAAACGCTGCCGGAGTTTCTGCGTTTATGGAAATTGTAGCCGGGACTGTCGGCTGTTAAACAGCTTATTTACCCTGCAGCTTGCGGTCGATGGCTTCCGCAGCCTTTTTGCCTGCGCCCATGGCCAGAATGACAGTCGCAGCGCCGGTAACGGCATCGCCGCCTGCAAAGACGTTTTCACGGGTGGACATTTCGTTCTCGTCAACGATGATACCACCCTTTTTGTTCGTCTCAAGGCCAGGCGTGGTGGAGCGGATCAGCGGGTTTGGAGACGTGCCAAGAGACATGATGACCATATCGACATCCAGCACGAATTCGCTGCCCTCAACGGGAATCGGACGGCGGCGGCCGGATGCGTCAGGCTCGCCAAGTTCCATCTTGATGCACTTCATGCCGCATACACGGCCATCCTCACCGCCGAGAATCTCGGTCGGGTTGGTGAGCGTCAGGAACTCGATGCCCTCTTCCTTCGCATGGTGCTGCTCTTCCAGTCTGGCGGGCATTTCGGCCTCGCCGCGGCGGTAGACGATGTACACCTTATCGGTACCCATACGCTTTGCACAGCGGGCGGCATCCATCGCAACGTTGCCGCCGCCGACAATAGCCGCTGCCTTGGAGTGCAGGATCGGCGTGTCGCTCTCTTCGAGATACGCCTTCATCAGATTGATACGGGTCAGATACTCGTTTGCTGAGCAAACGCCCTTGAGGGACTCGCCGGGGATGTGCATGAACATCGGAAGACCTGCGCCGGAGCCGATAAACACAGCCTTGAAGCCCATCTCAAACAACTCGTCGATGGACAGGACCTTGCCGATGACCATATCGGTCATGACTTCAACGCCCTGCGCCTTCAGTTTTTCAACCTCATTGGCAACGATAGCCTTCGGCAGACGGAACTCCGGAATACCGTAGACCAGAACGCCACCGGCAGTGTGCAGCGCTTCAAACAGGGACACCGCATAGCCCTTCTTGGCAAGCAGCGACGCGCAGGTCAGGCCGGACGGGCCGGAGCCGACGACAGCGACCTTGATGCCATTGGACTCGGCTTTTTTCGGCATGGCGTTGATATTCTCGCGGTACCAGTCGGCGACAAAGCGCTCTAGACGGCCGATTGCCACCGGCTCGCCCTTGTTGCCGCGGACGCACTTGGATTCGCACTGCGTCTCCTGCGGACAGACACGGCCGGAAAGGGCGGGCAGCGCATTGGTATCGGTGATGATCTCATAAGCCTTTTCAAAGTTGCCCTCAGCAACTTCATGGATAAACTCCGGGATATGAATATTAACCGGGCAGCCCTCAACACAGTGCGGTTTTTTGCACTGTAGGCAGCGCTTGGCCTCGTTAATGGCCATTTCAGCGGTATAGCCCAGCGTGACTTCCTTGAAATTTTTGTTGCGGACGTTCGGATCCTGCTCCGGCATCGGAGTCTTGGTAGCCTGCATATTAGCCATGATGATTCCCTCCCCTTACTTGATGAGTTCTTCGCCCATCTTCTGGATGCGGCAGATATGAGTCTTGCGCTCTTCTGCTTCTCTTTCGCGGTAGACACTGTTGCGGCTCATGAGTTCGTCATAATCGACCTTATGTCCGTCAAAGTCCGGGCCATCGACACAAGCAAACTTCACCTCGCCGCCAACCGTGACGCGACAGCCGCCGCACATGCCGGTGCCGTCAACCATGATCGGGTTCAGCGAGACAACCGTTTTGACGCCGAACGGCTCGGTCGTCTTGGAGACAAACTTCATCATGGGGATCGGGCCGATGGCGAGAACTTCGTCATAGTGAATGCCAGACTCGAGCAACTGCTGCAGCTTGACGGTCACGAAACCGTGCTCGCCATAGGAGCCGTCGTCGGTCATGAGATACAGATGGTCACAGGCCTGCTTGAACTCGTCTTCGAGAATGACGATGTCCTTGTTACGGAAGCCAACGATCACATCCGTCTCGACACCTGCTTCTTTAAACGCCTTTGCGGACGGATATGCGATTGCACAACCGACGCCGCCGCCAACTACGCACACGCGCTTTTTGCCTTCAACGTCCGTCGGCTTACCGAGTGGGCCGACAAAGTCCTGAATATAATCGCCCTCGTTCAGACTGCCAAGCATTTCGGTGGACAGGCCAACCTTCTGGAAAATGATCGCAACCGTCCCCTTCTCGCGGTCATAACCCGCAATCGTCAGCGGCACGCGCTCCGATTTCTCGTCTACACGGAAAATGATAAACTGACCGGCCTTTGCCTTGCGGGCAACGAACGGAGCTTCAATCTCCATATACGTTACGGCAGCGTTCAGTTCCTTCTTGCGCACGATTTTGTACATAACTTGTTCATCCCTTCAAATCATCAGTAATTTCTTGTTCGTTCTGATAATCCAACGTTATTAGTATAACACATCTTCCATTCTGTTGTAAACAAGAAAATCGATAAAAAAATACCGATACATGCCATGTTCTGAATTAACTTATATCATTTATGATATATTGCATCTGAATTCGGAATGAATTACAACATTGTCGGAACGAACGTTTTTCCATAAAAATCCTGATACCAGTGTGGAGGGTGCAGCAGGCGCAGGCTCCGGCTGAAGCCCAGCAAGAAATGCAAGCGTTCCAATCAGCTGCTCCGGCGTATGCGTTATTTGCAGTGCACCGAGATCCAGCGATTTTTCCCGCTTGCTCAGCCGCCTCCCGTCCGGCGCAAGCAGAAGCGGGACATGATAATACGCAGGCGTTGGGAACCCGAGCGTCTTTTGCAGCCACATCTGGCGCGGCACAGAACTCAGCAGATCGCGTCCTCGGACAATTTCAGTGACGCCGCCCGCCGCATCGTCGGTCACAACTGCCAGCTGATAGGCGTATACGCCGTCTGAACGGCGGATGATAAAGTCGCCGCAGTCCTGCACAAGATTCTCGGTATATTCACCTTGCAGACCATCCTGCACTGTTATGACCGTATTCGGAACGATCACGCGCCATGCAGGTTTTCTCGTTTTCGCCGCGCGCTCTGCATCTGTCAATGTCCGGCAGGTTCCGGCGTAGATCACATTGCCGTCCGAGGCGTGCGGTGCGGAGGCTGCGTGCAGTTCGGCGCGGGAGCAATAGCACGGATAGACCAGTCCAAACGCGCGCAGCCGTTCAAATTCTGCATGATAGGCATCAGCACGTTTGGACTGCGGCGTCTGTTCCGCGTCCCAGTCCAGGCCGAGCCAGTCCAGATCACGCTTAAGTGTTTCAATGTACTCCAGCCTGCACCGGTCTGGGTCCAGATCTTCAATCCGCAGCAGCATTCGTCCGTTCCGGCTTCGCACGGAGAGCCACGCCAGAAGCGCGGAAAACACGTTTCCGAGGTGCATCCTGCCGCTGGGGCTGGGTGCAAAACGTCCGGTCAGCATATCGGTCTGTCCTCCTTGAAAAAACGGCAGGGACACCCCTGCCGTTTGTATTTATAATTGATAAACACGGCGATATTCTTCATAATAACGCTCGTACATATCGGATTTGAGTTCCTTCAGGCTATTCAGGTATTCATGCGTATCAAACGAATCCGATTCCAACTCAATCAGTGCGACTGCGATATTGGAACAATGATCCGCAACACGTTCATAATTGGTCAGTAGATCATTGAATACAAAGCCCTGTCCCAAGGTGCAAAGTCCTTTTTGCAGACGATCAACATGGTGAAGCTTCATTTCGTCACAAAGATTGTCGATTAACTCCTCAAGCGGCTCGACGCGGGCAGCAAGCTGCAGATCATTGTTGACGAACGACCGAATCGCTGTGGACAGGATCTCTGTCAGTGCAGCCTCCATGACTTCCAGTTCATGTGCAGCAGCTTCGGAGAAGGACAGTTTTTTCTGGTGCAGTTCTTTTGCACCCTCTGCAATATTCAGCGCGTGGTCGGAAATTCGCTCAAAATCGGAGATCGTGTGCAGGAACTTGGATACCTCCGCGTTCTGTTTCGCGGTCATTTCACGTTCTGTGACCTTGACCAGATAGGTACCGAGTTTGTCCTCATACCGGTCAACAGAGCGTTCCAAATCCTCGACCAGTTTGAACCGCTCGTCGGAATAGCCGTGCAGCAGCGCAACTGCCTCAACAAAGTTGCGCTTGGCCTCCTCTGCCATCGCATTGATGGTCAGACGGCTTTGTTCAATGGCAAGCGCGGGGTGCTGAATGAAGCGTTCTTCAAGCCGCATTGCTTCCGGCTCGACCGCTTTTTGCTGCGGCTTTTCGCGCACCAGAAAATTGACGGTTTTTTCGATCTGCCGCGTAAACGGCAAAAGCCCAACGACCTTAATAAAGCGGAACACCGTATTGACAAGTGCAATGGAAACACTGGTCATAATGCGATCCGCAAATGGGAACCGGATCAGCGCATCAAGCGTATAATAAATCGCTGCAAACAGGATTACGCCTGTGACTTCGGCGACCAGATAAACCATGGCCGTTCGTTTACCGTCAACAGACGCGCCGATCGCAGAAAGAAGCACCGGCATGGCTGCGCCGATGGCAATGCCCATGATGATGGGGAGCGCAATGGAGAAATCAATGATGCCGGTCGATGCAAGTGCCTGTAAAATGCCGACTGCGGCGGATGCAGATTGCAGGACGCAGGTAAACAGCGTGCCGAAAAGGATACCAAGAAACGGATTGGAGAAGGAAGTCAAAATACGAATAAAGGTCGGGTCGTCGCGCAGCGGCGAAACTGCGGAAGACATTGTAGACATACCGAACATCAAAACCGCAAAACCCATCAAAATATCGCCGACATGTTTCTTTGCCGGATTTTTCGCCGTCATGCGCAGGACAATGCCAATTACGGAGATCACGCCCGTGAGTGTCGCTGTGGAAAATAGGTCGAGCCAGCCACCGGTCGAACCAATGTCAGAAAGGCAGATGATCCACCCTGTGATGGACGTGCCCAGGATCGCGCCCAGCACAATGGAGATTGCCTGCCGTACCTTCATCATGCCGGAGTTGACAAAGCCGACGATCATGACTGAGGTGGCCGAAGAAGACTGAATCACAGCCGTCACGCCGGCGCCCAACAGGAATCCCTTGATGGGATTACCGGTCAGCCGGTACAGAATCAACTCCAGCTTATTGCCTGCGACCTGCTTCAGTCCGTCTCCCATCAGAGCCATACCGAACAAAAACAGTGCGATACCGCTCAACAGCGAGATTACATTTGAAATACCCACGCGTAACATCCTCTCTGTTTGTTAATTGTATGTTAAAGAACGAATCTTAAATGTTTTGCACAATTTTTCTTAAATTCATGTTAAATCTTGCTTTTCCTTTACATTTCACATAAAATTAACACAAAGAGGAACGACGATTTTACATTTCTGCTTTATTGTATTCGCAAAAGGAGTGGTTCAGATGATCTATTTACTGGAAGACGACGATTCTATCCGCAAGCTAGTGCTCTACGGACTGGACAGCCAAGGCTTTCAGGCAAAAGGGTTTGCACTTCCCTCGGAATTCTGGCGTGCCATGGACACAGAACTTCCAGAACTTGTATTGCTTGACATTATGCTGCCGGAAGAGGATGGACTGAGTATCCTGAAAAAGCTGCGGGCCCGCCCGGCGACCAAACGGCTGCCCATCATTATGCTGACGGCAAAAAATTCGGAATATGACCGTGTGATTGGTCTGGACCATGGCGCGGACGACTTTGTTTCCAAGCCATTTTCCATGCTGGAACTCATTGCACGCATCCGCGCAGTTCTAAGGCGGGCAGAGCCAGTGCAGACAAGCGGAGATTTCTCTCTTGGCCTGTTGTTTGTCTCTCCGGACCGGCACGAGGTCAAGGTCGGGGGTAAGGATGTAACGCTTACCAACAAGGAATTTGAACTGTTGTGCCTGCTGCTGCGCAATAAGGGCATTGTTTTGACGCGTGCGACGCTGATGGATCGCGTCTGGGGCTTTGAATCCGAACGGGAAAACCGGACGCTGGATGTGCATATCCGGACACTGCGCGTCAAGCTTGGTGAAGCAGGCAGTTATATTGAGACTGTACGCGGCATCGGTTACAAGATCGGAGGCGATGGTGTATGACGGCCAAGATTTTCCAAAACGCATTTTTGATTGGATTTACAGTTTTACTTGCCTGCATTTTGCTGTTTTTCTTTATTATGTACTCGAACTATCAGGCGCAGGCATACGATATTCTGGAAGTGGAAGCTGAGCATATTTCAGAAGGGATGCAGATTTGCGGCGGCAAGGAGTATCTCGATGCAATGCAGTCCGGCGAGCGCATCACATGGATCGCGCCGGACGGTTCCGTTCTCTATGACAATATGGCGGACGCAGATACGATGGAGAACCACCTCCAACGTCCAGAGGTACAGGAAGCGTTTGAAACTGGAAGCGGCCGCTCTGACCGCTATTCCTCTACAATTCTGGAAAAGAACAATTACTACGCACTGCTGCTGAAGGACGGAACAGTTCTCCGTGTAGCCGGAAAACAGACAAGTGTGGCCGCGATGGCGCTGATGCTGGTGCAGCCGTCCTTATGGATCGTTGTTCTGGTGCTGGTTCTGTGCGGATTGCTTGCTATGCGGCTTGCCAAACAGATCGTGCGCCCGATCAATGCTATCAATCCCGATAACCCAAACGCGACACCGACTTATCCAGAACTTCAGCCTCTGATTTCCCGCTTGCAGGAGCAGAATCGCACCATTCGGACGCAGCTGAGCGAATTATCGACACGCCAGCGTGAGTTTGACGCAATCACAGAAAACATGCGCGAAGGTTTTCTGATTGTCGATGACAAATGCAATATCCTTTCGAGCAATCGCAGCGCACTGCGTCTACTGGGGATAGACGGCACACAAAAACCTGAAAACCTGCATCAAGTGGTTTGCTCCAGCGAACTTCTGGCGTTGGTTGACGCTGCGCTGGACGGAACGCGCGGAGATGAGGAACTTTCCTTCAGCGGCGGCACATGGCAGCTGTTCGCCAATCCGGTCATTACCGGCAGCCGTGTGACGGGTGCAATCGTGATCTTCATGGATGTGACAGAGCGGGAGCAGCGCGAGGCACTGCGGCGCGAATTTTCTGCTAACGTTTCGCATGAACTCAAGACACCTCTTACCTCCATCACCGGCTTTGCTGAACTCATGAAGGAGGGCATGGTTCCGAAAGAAAAAATGCAGGAATTTTCCGGCGATATCTATCGTGAGTCCCGCCGCCTAATTGATCTGGTAGACGACATCATTCAGCTTTCCCGGTTGGACGAGGGCACGGCGAACTTTACAAAAACATCGGTTGATCTGTATGTGCTGGCAGGCAGCGTGATTGAGAGTCTTCGTCCTGTCGCGCAGCGGCAGGATATCACGCTTACCCTTTCCGGACAGCATGCTGTGATTCCGGGCGTTGAGCAGCTTTTGCAGGAGATGATCTATAATTTGTGCGACAACGCAATCAAATATAACGTTCCGGGCGGCAATGTTGCCATTTCCGTCTGGCAGAATGGGCCGACGACAACACTCTCCGTCGTAGATACTGGCATTGGTATTCCCTACGCCGACCAAAGCCGTGTATTTGAGCGATTTTACCGCGTCGATAAAAGTCATTCCAAGGAGGTTGGCGGCACCGGTCTTGGCCTTTCCATCGTCAAGCATGCCGCACAGTACCACGGCGCGAAGATTGAACTCAAGAGCGACCCCGGTAAGGGCACGGCGATCGCTGTCAACTTTACCGCTGCAAAATAATCGTGAAATCTGATAGGGCCGCTGCTCTGGCAGCGGCCCTGTTCGTACATTTTCCCGATCCTGCCTGAATCGCCTATTTTTCGCTTGCATCACGGTTTTTTATCCGGTAAAATACCGGTATCTATTCTTTGGAGGCGTTTTATGCATGAATTGACGTTTGCTGCCGCCGCGCTGATGCTCTGTGTCGCGGCTGGCTCTTATCTGGCAGGCTGCTGCAACGGCGCAATCATCACTTCCTTCCTGTTTTATAAGGACGATATCCGCAAGTATGGCAGCCATAACGCCGGACTGACCAATTTCTACCGTGTTTACGGCGGAAAATTTGCAGTTTGTGTCATTCTGGTCGATATGCTCAAGGCGTTTGTCGCGGTAAAACTTGGTTCGGTCGTATTTGACGCGTATCTCGGACTTCGACTGGAGGGCGAGTACTTTTCCGCCCTGTTTTGCGTAATCGGGCATATCTTTCCTGCGTTTTATTCTTTTAAGGGCGGCAAGGGCATTCTTTGCAGCGGAACGCTCCTTCTGCTGCTGGACTGGCGCATTGCAGCGGTCGGTTGGGGACTGTTTGCGCTTTTGTGGCTTACAACGCGATATGTTTCGCTCGGCTCTGTATCGGGCGCAGCCAGCTTTCCAATCACGACTCTGATCTTCTGCCGCAGTAACTGGACGGTATTCGTGCTGTCGCTTCTGATTGCAGCCCTTGTGATTTGGGCACACCGGGAAAATATCGGCCGTCTGCTGCACGGCACGGAGTCCAGATTCCGTTGGCATACGGACGCACCTTGAATAAATCGAGCGCTTTTTAGACAGAGAGGTTTTCCATGATCATCGACTTTCACACGCATACATTCCCGGACCAGATCGCAGCCTCAGCCATTGCGCGCCTGTCCAACAATGCGCATATTGAGGCGCACTCCAACGGCACAGCGGGCGGCCTGCTGCTGGCTGAGCGGGCGGCCGGTGTTGACCGTTCAATCATTCTTCCGGTTGCAACGAAGCCAGAGCAGGTTCATCACATCAATGACGCTGCTGCCGCGCACAACGAGCACGCCTTTGTTACAAATATGTTCTCCTTTGCCTGCATCCACCCGGAGTATGCGGACTGGAAGCAGGAACTTGACCGCATTGCGGCGCGGAATATGCGCGGGATCAAAATTCACCCGGCCTATCAACAGACTGATCTGGACGATCCGAAATATCTGCGCATTTTAGAACGTGCAGGTGAACTTGGGCTGATCGTTGTGACGCACGCGGGTTTTGACATCGGCTTCCCAGGCTGCCGGTGCTGTACGCCGGAAAAGGCGAGAAACGCGCTTCAAGAGGTCGGCCCCGTAACGCTGGTGCTGGCGCATATGGGTGGCTGGTGCTGCTGGGAAGAAGTTCCAGAGCTGCTTGCGGATACCCCGGCTCTGCTGGACACGGCCTTCTCGCTCCGTCCGGCGGACGCAGCGGAGGACGATCCCCAATGGCTTTCTGATGAAGCGTTCGTGAACCTCGTCCGCACGTTCGGCGCAGAGCGCGTCCTGTTCGGCACAGACAGCCCGTGGGCAGACCCGCAGACCGAGCTGCGGCATATCCGCGCACTTCCCCTCTCGGATGAGGAAAAAGCGGCCATCCTCGGCGGAAACGCCAAGCGGCTGCTGCGAATCTGATTGCTAACTGCATATTAAAAAAACGGAGAAAACCGGCAGCGGTTTTGGCGTGTGCCGATAAGGCAGTAATTTGAGATAACTGCAAAATTGGCATCTGCCGGGCAGGATTGGACAACAAAAACAGGCGGCACTCAGCTTCGGTTGGGCGCCGCCTGTTTTGCACATATAAGGGTAGAAAATCACCGATTTTCCGCTCGGATACTTAGTCCAATACGATGTCCTTTTTCTTTCCGTTCTTCTTTCTCGGATACTGCCGGATACGGGTGACAAAATCCAGATTGATAATCTCCAGTTCTCCCGTCTTCTTCTCTATGACCATACCGCCGTCGTCAATTTCTTTTATCACTCCCTGTACGCTGCCGTCATTTGAAGTGATCGTATAAATGATGCACTCTTCGCCGATAAACCGTTTTGCCAGTTCTTTCATTTCACTGTTCTCCTTGTTCTGCTTTTTTTGATTCAAAATATGCCTGACTGCTGCCAGTCTCCTTTGCCGCATGATCCATGGGATAATCACAAGAAGGAACAGGGCAAGCAAAATGAGGTAAAGACTGTCCATTTGCGCATCCCTCCCAATTTATATTCAGGAGATTCTATTTCCTGCTTCGGAATATCGCATTGCTTCTTTACAGTACATCGATATATTTACAGCCCAAATAAGGCATACAGTAAATGAGGGCAGGAATCCAATGTCGAACACAAGCGCACAGACCGCAAGCACGATCGCCAAAACCGTACACACCGCATTTGTTGCGGAGTATGCTTTGAACGCACACTTGCCGATCATAATTTTTTCGGCTTCATCGCAGTCGTCAATCCACTTTTTTTGAAATCTCATATCGTAGACGGACGCTTTCTTTTCGGGATTCATTTGCTTAGTTGTATCTACGCACTTTTGCTGAAAGAGGATCGCTTCAATCATAATAGCGAAGAAAGAGACGATACCGATGAAAAATACAATGGTTTTCTCCATGTCGTCAAATATTGCAAAACCTCCCGAATAGGATGCCGCGATCAGAAAATAGGCGACGATAAAGCTTGCGCTCGCGATCCAAATTACGACAGACAACTTTCGGTCAATAGTATCCGAGATAGCCTCATCCTCGCCATCCCACGCAGCGAGCAATTTCTTTGCACTCCGATAAATCGGGAGGCAGAGTACAGGCACGATGATTGCTATCGCAACCATCAGCCACGGAGCAATGTGCGTTCCGAAAAACGCTCCCGTTTCTTTCATCATGCCGACCAGTTCATCCATCCCTCCTTTTGCCGCACCATAACCGGAGTAATAGCCGATTACACCGCCGACAATCGCACATACGACCGCAAAAAGCAAAAACTTAGGCAGAGCTTTTCGATTTGCCTCTTTGATTTCGTCATTTTTCATTTTCCGTTTCCTCCTGTAAATAGAAGACTTCTTCAACCGTAACGCCGCATACCTTTGCGATCGTCAGAGCAAGTGTAACGGACGGCGAATAATCGCCGCGCTCGATCAGGCTGATCGTTTGCCGTGATACGCCGCATAAGCGCCCCATTTCCTGCTGATTCACATTCAGGATCGCCCTGAATACTTTCAAGCGATTTTGCAGTATCATGCAGCACCTCCGTCTGACGATTTTACTTGTCTTAATGACAACTATCATTGTCACGTTGTATTATACTCTTGTTATTTGAATCTGTCAAGTTGTTTTAAAAAAGTGAGGGATAAAGTTCGTTGCCTTGCCCTCCGCTGTCAGTAGAATGGCGTGTTCTGCAGTTCGATCTTTATCTGGGGTCACCTAGGATGAACTGCTAAAAGCGGAACAGGCATGATCGAATCATGCCTGTTCCGAGAAGTTTGAATTTTACTGTCTTATCGGCAGGGGGCCTTTCTCCGTTCTTTTTTATCCGTTTTCCAGACTCATCGTTGCATAGGCGTTGAGATCCTGCCCTGCGCGTTTTCCGGCCAGATATTCGTAGTAGCCCTGCGCGCCGATCATGGCGCCGTTGTCGCCGCAGAGGCTGAGCGGCGGCATGCACAGACGAACGCCGAGCCGCTGTGTTTCGCGCATGAATTCGCCCCGAATGCGGGAATTGGCCGCGACGCCGCCCGCAATGGCAAGTGTTTGATAGCCTGTTTCCTTTAATGCCTGCATTGTCCTTGGTACCAGCATATCGCTGACTGCTTTGGAAAACGATGCACACAGAGACGGAATATCCAGTGCTTCGCCGCGCTGCTCATGTGTGTGAATGAGGTTCAGTGCTGCGGTTTTCAATCCCGAGAAAGACATGTCCAGCGGATTTCCGCTGAGTTTTGTGTGCGGCATAGGATATTTGGTTTCATCGCCGCTCTGTGCCGCTTTGTCCAGCGCTGCGCCTCCTGGATATGGCATGCCAATCACGCGTGCAATCTTGTCAAAGCACTCCCCTGCCGCGTCGTCACGCGTTGTACCCAGAATGCGGAATTTTGTGTAATTCTGCACGTCAACAATCAGCGTATGCCCGCCAGAAACGACAAGGCACAAAAACGGAGGCTCCAGATCGGGGTACGCCAGATAATTAGCCGCAATGTGCCCGCGGATATGGTGAACCGGAACAAGCGGTACACCGAGACTGTACGCTGCTGCCTTTGCAAAATTCACGCCAACCAGTACCGCGCCGATCAGCCCCGGCGCATAGGTCACAGCGATTGCGTCGATTTCCTGCCGCGTCATGGACGCGCGCGCGAGCGCCTCATCTGCCAGCGCATAAATCGCTTCGATGTGCTTGCGCGAAGCCAACTCCGGCACGACGCCGCCGTAGAGACGGTGCAGTGCGACCTGCGAGGCAATGCAATCTGTCAAAACTGTTCTTCCGTCCTCTACAACAGCGACGGCGGTTTCGTCGCAGGAGGATTCCACGGAGAGAATTCTCATTTCAGTTCCTTTCTGAGAATGCGCGCATCCTCTTTGGGGTGTTGGTAATAGTTTTTCCGCAGTCCGATCTGCTCAAAGCCGAGCGAGGCATAGAGTGCGATTGCAGGCAAGTTGGAATCCCGGACTTCAAGCGTCAGGCTCGTTGCCAGCATTTGTTTTTTCAGCGCCTCACACAGCGCGAGAACGAGTGCCCGGCCAATACCGTGCCGACGGTAATCCGGATGCACAGCAACGTTCATCATATCGGATTCACCCAGAACCGTCTGGCTGCCGATATAGCCCGTGACGATATCTCCATCCATGGCACAAAGCCAGAGGCTCAACGGATTCTGCAATTCATGCGCAAGAATCGATTCCGGCCACGGGTCGGAAAAGCAGGACGTCTCCAGTGCAGCGATCTGTGCAAGCTGCTCTGCTTCCATCGGTGTTATGGCGATTTCTCTCGTCATTTTCATTTCGCCTCGTACCAACTTGCGCCGGACTTTGCCTCCGCCAGCAACGGAACGTTCAGATGCACAACGTTTTCCATCTCAGCAGTCACGATTTTTTTGACCTGCTCCGCCTCCTTGATCGGACATTCAACGATCAATTCATCGTGAACCTGCAAAACAAGACGTGCCTTGAGTTTTTGCTTTCTGAGCGCAGCGTCAACACGGATCATGGCCAGCTTGATAATATCAGCTGCCGTACCCTGAATGGGCGTGTTAAGCGCAACGCGCTCACCGAAGGAACGAATATTGAAGTTGCTGCTTTTGAGTTCCGACAACTCGCGGCGGCGGCCGAAAAGTGTGGTCACATAGCCATCACGTTTTGCCTGCTCGACAATTTCGTGCATATAAGTTCGGACGCCTGCATAATGTGCCAGATAATTGTCAATATACTGCCGCGCTTCCTTGCGTGTAACGCCAATGTCTTCTGAGAGCGAAAACTCCGAAATTCCATATACAATGCCAAAATTGACAGCCTTTGCGTGGCGGCGCATAAGCGGCGTGACCTGCTCCGGCTCCACCCCAAAGACCTGTGCGGCGGTTGCAGTATGGATATCAAAGCCGGACCGGAATGCTTCCTGCATGGTCTTGTCATCTGCGATATGCGCCAGCACACGCAGTTCAATCTGACTGTAATCCGCATCGACGAAGACACAGCCGTCGCTGGGAACAAACATCCTGCGGATCTCACTGCCAAGTTCCGTGCGGATGGGAATATTCTGCAGATTTGGGTCTGTCGAGGACAAGCGGCCTGTAGCTGTGACCATGTTCTGGAATGTAGTGTGGATGCGTCCGTCGTCGGCAATTTGCTTAACAAGGCCATCCGCATAGGTGCTTTTCAGCTTCGTCATAGCGCGGTAATCAAGGATCGCTTCAATGATTGGATGCTTGCCCTTGAGTTTTTCAAGCACATCTGCGTTTGTTGAGTAGCCGCTCTTGGTTTTTTTACCTGCTGGCAGGCATAGTTCGTCGAAAAGGACTTCTCCAAGCTGTTTGGTAGAATTGATGTTGAATTCCCGCCCGGCAAAGCTGAAAATGGTCTGTTGAGCCGCTTCAATGCGGCTTTGCAGCATGTTTCCAAATGAGATCAGCGCCATCTGGTCAGCCTTGACACCGATACATTCCATTTCAGCCAGCACCCGACAGAGCGGCAATTCAATCTCATAATAGAGTTTTTCCATACCGTTCTGCGCAAGCTTTTCCGGCAGCGCGTCATACAGCGCTGAGATCGCAGCTGCCTCCGCAAGTCGATTGCATACGCGCGCAGCCTCTTCACCAACTTCTTCCTTGTCTGCGCGGCCGATCTCAAAGCCAAGCTGATGTATAACCACGCGGTCAAGTTCATAGCTGCCCTGTGTTGCATCCAGATCATAAGCAGCCAGCGCGGTATCAAAAATAAACCCATCTGCCGGATATCCCAGTTCCAGCAAGCGGCGCATGAGCGGCTTGCAGTCATGCACGACTTTCTTCACGGACGCGCCGAACAGAGTTGACATAAAACTTCTGCTTTTCAGTGCTTCATGGCCAAAATAATAGCCAGATTCCCCTGTGACAACAGCAATTCCAGATAAGTCTGATTCGGTAGCTAAAGTTACATAATGTTCTTTCTGAAAGGATGCTGCAAGCGCCTCGGCACGGGCAGCATCATATACCGCTTCGCTTGTGCAGATGCCCTCAAGGCTTCCGTTCTCCGCTGCTTCCTGCGGCGCGTGCAGGCCGTACCGGGAAATCAGACGCGTAAACTCCAGGCGTGTGAACAACCTGTACAATGCAGCCTCGTCATATGGCTGCACGAGACATGCTTCCGGTGAAAACGCAATCGGCGCTTCGCAGCGGATTGTTGCTAAATCGTAAGAGAGATAGGCACTATCCTTCCCCTGTTCAAGCTTTGCGCGCAGCTTTTCCTTGATTGCGTCCAAATGCGCATACACGCCGTCCAGCGTGCCATAATCCAGCAGAAGCTGCGTTGCCGTTTTCGGGCCGACGCCCGCAACGCCTGGAATATTGTCCGAACTGTCACCCATGAGGGCTTTCAGGTCGATCAGATGGATCGGGTCAAAGCCATATTCCTCGCGGAATTTTGCAGGGTCATAATTGACCGCGACGGTCTGAGACAGCTTGGACGAGACAAGCTTAACCGTCACATGCTCGTCGATCAGCTGTAAGGAATCCCGGTCTCCGGTGACGATCACGCAGTTCCAGCCCGCATGGCTGCACCGCTTTCCGATCGTACCGATCACGTCATCAGCTTCCCAGCCCTCGCACTCAAAAATTGGAATCTGCATGGCCCGCAGAACGTCCTTCATGACAGGCATCTGCATAGCAAGTTCATCAGGCATGGGATGGCGCGTAGCCTTGTATCCGTCGTATTGCAAATGGCGGAATGTCGGTGCCTTGAGATCGAACGCGACGCAGAGCGCGTCTGGCTGTTCCTCTGCGCGGAGTTTCTCAAGAATATTCAAAAACCCGTAAATTGCGTTAGTAAAGAACCCATCCTTGGTCGTCAGTGCGCGGACACCGTAATAGGCACGGTTAATGACGCTGTTTCCATCGAGAACCATCAGCTTCATGGGCGTAAACTCCTTTGCATTTCTGTATTTAGTTTATCACATTTCTGTCTTTCTTTCAAGAAAGGCGCTTCACAGGTTGACGGTTTCCTGAAAAAACACTATACTGAATAAAAACGAAAAGGAGCGTATCGATATGATCTACTCTTCAAAGGACATGGAATCCCGCGCTGTTCTGGATACGGTAGCAAAGGTCTGCGCTGCTGCGCGTACAGCCCCGAAGACCAGAGGCATGGATGGGCTTGTAACCTGCGTTTTAACGGGAGATGAGAAAACACAACTGGCTGCGCATATGCGAAAGCTGGCTGATGAACTGAAGTATGCGTTTTTCAGCCGCGACGCAGACAACCTCGACGCAGCCGACGCCGTTGTGCTTTTTGGAATGGAAGAAGTGCGGCGTGGACTTGACGCAGGCTGTCAGTACTGTCATTTTAAAAGCTGCGCCGACTGTGCAAAGCAAGATGGTCTGTGCGCGTGGGACGCCGTTGACGTCGGCATCGCCATTGGTTCCGCTGTTTCTGCCGCAGCTGATGCGCGCGTAGACAGCCGTGTGATGTTCTCTGTCGGCCGTGCAGCAAAAAGCCTCGGCCTGCTTGGTGAAAAAGCAACGCTGGTTCTCGGCCTTCCCCTCAGCGTAAGCGGAAAATCCCCGTTTTTCGACCGAAAGCCAAAGAAATAAACCACCGCAAGCTGCGCGTTGGCCAGGTGTAATGTTATATCGCCATCACATATACCTGACAGGGATTCCATTCATCCCATAATGTCGGAAATACCTCAAATTCCTGAAAGCCGAGTGACAGGTAAAACTGATTTGTGCGGTCATATTCCTCGTATTTTCCCATCTGTACAGTTTTTACCTGCATAAAAGAATAACCGGCTTTGCCTGCTGCTTCTTTTGCGCTTTGAAACAGTTCCCGTCCAATCCCCTGGCGATGGTATTCCTTTAAGACGCCCATAACGTATAATTCAACGGTAGCCGTTCCTGTTTCTTTCAGATATAAAAAACCAACGGGCTTGTCTGCGTCATAGGCGCAGAAGAATTGTTTATCGCCGCTTTCTGTGATGTAATCCTCCCTTGCCTCTGGGATACCGAACCATTCCGGAAGCGCTTCCAGAATGCTCCGCGTCACAGCCTGTTTTTCGGTGCTGTTTGTCAGCTGGCATATTTTCATTAGCTACTCCTGTAAATTCAGATTGGATAATCTTTTGATGCGCAAACCCGGAGCAAATGCTCCGGGTTTTGTTTGCTCAGATGTGCTTCCACTTTACACCGCCAGGGATATCGGTGATTTCAACGCCCTGCGACTTAAGTTCATCGCGGATACGGTCGGCCTCGGCAAAGTTCTTGGCTTTCTTCGCATCGTAGCGCGCCTGGATCTGCGCGGTCACAGCGGGATCATCATTGCCGTCCTCGCAGAAGATGGAATACGCGCCTGCGGCGGGCTTTTCCGCCGCATTGCGCTTGCGGATCTCATCAGCCTTTTTGCACAAGTCAAGGCTCAGCACCTTGTCAAAGTCATCAAGAACAAACAGTTTCGTTGCATCGTTGGTCTTATACTTGAGCACGTCATACAGAGCTGTAATGGCGAGAGACGTGTTGAGGTCGTTGCCGAGCGCAGCGTTGAATTTTTCTCGCAGAACCGCCACAGCATCTTCGTCAATCTCTCCATCGCCGGGCTTCAATGCGGCGATCTTGGTCAGTAGCTTCTGATACGTTCCTGCAGCATTGTCGAGGTTATCCCATGTGAAGACCAGATTACGGCGGTAGTGGCTCTGCAGGCAGAACAGGCGGTAGCACAATGGGTCATAACCCTTCTGTTCGAGCAGGGACACCGTCAAAAATTCGCCCTTCGATTTGGACATTTTGCCGCTGGCAGTATTCAGGTGCATAACGTGCATCCAGTAATTGCACCAGTGGTGGCCAATATAGCTTTCCGACTGCGCAATTTCGTTCGTATGGTGCGGGAAGGCATTGTCGATGCCGCCGCAGTGGATATCGAGGTGTTCGCCCAGATATTTGAGCGAAATGCCGGTACATTCGATGTGCCAGCCCGGATAGCCAACGCCCCACGGAGAATCCCACTTGAGCGCCTGATCTTCAAACTTGGATTTTGTGAACCAGAGCACAAAGTCGTTCTTGTTGCGCTTGTTCGTATCCTCCTCGACGCCCTCGCGGACGCCGACGGCGAGGTCTTCTTCCTTGTGATCGTTGAAAATATAGTATTTTTCAAGCTTAGATGTGTCAAAGTATACATTGCCGCCCTCAATGTAGGCATAGCCTGTGTCGAGAAGCTTGGTAATGATCTTGATATACTCATCAATGCAGCCGGTAGCTGGCTGAACAACGTCGGGCTTCTTGATGTTCAGCTTGCGGCAGTCGTCAAAAAAAGCGTCAGTGTAGAACTTGGCAATCTCCATGACAGTTTTATGCTCGCGGCGGGCGCCCTTGAGCATCTTGTCTTCTCCCTCATCCGCGTCGGAGGTCAGATGGCCGACGTCTGTGATGTTCATGACGCGCTTCACGGGATAGCCCGCGTAGCGGAGGTATTTTTCCAGCACATCCTCCATGATATAGCTGCGCAAATTGCCAATATGCGCAAAGTGATAGACCGTCGGGCCGCAGGTATACATTTTGACCAGCTTCGGGTCATAGGGGACAAATTCTTCCTTTTTGTGTGTGGCAGAGTTGTAAAGATACATCGTCAAGTCTCCTTTCTTGTATCGTTGATCTGTTCTTCCAGCAGCGCCATGCGGCGCTTGAGTTCCTCGATTTCCAGCATGACCGGGTCGGGTGTGTGGATATGGTCAAGCTTATCGCCGCAAAGTCGGACGATTCGGCCCGGAACGCCGACGACCGTCGCTCCCTCCGGTACTTCACGCAGCACCACAGCGTTTGCCGCGATGCGGGCATTGTTACCAACACGGAACGGACCCAGCACCTTTGCGCCAGAGCCGACCATGACGTTATTGCCAAGCGTCGGATGGCGCTTGCCGACGTCCTTGCCTGTGCCGCCGAGCGTTACGCCCTGATAGAGCAGACAATCGTCCCCAATTTCGGCAGTCTCGCCGATCACAATGCCGGTCCCGTGGTCAATGACCAGCCGACGGCCGATGGTCGCACCGGGGTGGATCTCGATCCCAGTCCACATCTTTGACCACTGTGAGATTGCGCGGGCGATGAAAAAGCATCGCCGTCGGTAAAACCAGTGCGCGATCCGGTAGTCAATCGTCGCGTGCAGGCCGTTATACAACAGCATAACCTCAATAGCCGAACGCGCGGCGGGGTCGTTTTTCTTATATGCCCGGATATCCTCCAATAAATGCAAAGACAGTTCCTCCAATATAAAACCCGCCTCCTGAATTGCTCAAGAGGCGGGTTAAAAAACTCGCGGTTCCACTCTGATTTCTTGCTCTGGCTGTAACGTCAGCCTCAACGGGGTCTCCCCTCGCTCCCGAACGCACATTCCCGCACTATCTTTGCCTCCGTTTGCAGCCGACGGCGGAGACTCTCTGAAAAAGTAAAACTGCGGTACTCTTTTCGATCAACGCGATATTGAATTTTCTTGGGAAATCATATCATTGGAACGGAAAAAAGTCAAGCCTGAGTCAAGCTTTCTTCCCAAGGCCGAGGCAGGCCCAGTTTTTGCAGAAATACTCCACCCCCGAATAGACTGTCGTGGCCAAAATCACGATATTCACAATCAGGTCCAGTGTCGAGAGGTTTGGCAGCACCATCATGGCGATCAGGCCTACCATCGTGCAGGAGGTCTTGATCTTACCGCTCCATCCGGCGGCAATTACAGTTCCATTGCTGGCCGCGACCATGCGCAGGCCGCTGATGGCAAACTCGCGCGCGATCACGATGAACACGACCCAGGACGGCATCCGGCCCCAGCCGACGAAGATCATCATGCAGGCCGTCACCAGCAGCTTATCGGCCAGCGGGTCGAGGAATTTGCCGAAATCGCTGACCTGATTGTAGTGGCGGGCAATATAACCGTCCAAAAAATCGGAAATGCTGGCGATCACAAAGACCGCAACAGCGGCCCAGCGCAGCCAGTCCGCGCCGTTCGCCGACAGCAGCATCAGAACCATGTAGACCGGGATCAGCACTACACGGACAAGGGTAATTTTACTCGCAGTCGTCATTGTATTCTTCCTCCAGTACGCCGACAAGCTCTCCGTCGTAGGTATCCAACACATGGATGTCTACAAAATCGCCGGTCTTGATATGTTTTTCCGCTGTGAACCAGATCTTCCCGTCAATGTCGGGAGAATCAGCATAGGTTCTGCCGTAATAGCTGTCCTCGTCCGGGTCATAGCCCTCGCAGAGCACCTGCATGACCTGACCGACACAGGACTCGTTATAGTCGTCCATAATGCGCGACTGAATCTCTGCAACCTGCTCTGCGCGCTGCTTGGCGATCTCGGTATCAGGATATTCCATTTCGGCTGCGCGTGTGCCCTCTTCCGGTGAAAATGCAAACGCACCCACGCGCTCAAGCTTATATTCCTTCAGGAAGTCGCAAAGCTGCTCGAATTCTTCCTCGCCTTCGCCGGGAAGACCGGTAATGAGGCTCGTGCGGAGCACAAGGCCGGGGATCTCATGGCGGAGCTTTGTGAACAGCTGCCGGACATATTCGCCGTTGCCGCGCCGGTTCATTTTACGCAGGATCTCGTCGTTGATATGCTGGATGGGAATATCCAGATATTTGACGATCTTCGGCTCGTTTGCCAGAACGTCGATCAGCTCCTGCGACATTTCATCGGGATAGAGATAATGTACCCGGACCCAGACCAGCCCGTCGATTTTGCAGAGCCTGCGCAGCAGTTCCGCAAGTCTTCGTTCACCATAAAGGTCGAGTCCGTAGCGGCTGGTGTCCTGCGCCACAACGATCAATTCTTTCACGCCGTCGGCTGCAAGCTGCTCTGCTTCCTTTACCAGTTCCTCCATCGGGCGGCTGCGAAGCTTGCCGCGAAGCTTTGGAATGACGCAGTACGCGCAGTGATTGTCGCAGCCCTCCGCGATTTTCAGATAAGCATAATATTCCGGTGTTGTGAGAATCCGGCCGTCTTCCGACTGGGCGGCGTTGATGTCGTCGAAGCGCTTGTAACGCTTGCCAGACAAAACCTGTCCAACGGCATTCGCAACATCGTAATAAGAACCGGTTCCAAGGACACCATCAACTTCCGGCAATTCCTTCAAAATTTCTTCCTGATAGCGTTGGGCCAAACAGCCGGTCACAAGAATCTTCTGGATTCTGCCCTCTGCCTTCAGCTGCGCCATGGCCAGAATGTTGTCGATAGCCTCTGTCTTGGCGGACTCAATAAAGCCGCAGGTGTTGACAATAACGAGTTCTGCGCCGTCCGGGTCGGGGCTGATCTCATAGCCTGCCTGCCGCAGCAGCCAGAGCATATGTTCGGCATTGACCTGATTTTTGGCGCAGCCAAGCGAGATCATGCCTATCGTATGGGTCATGATATGTCGTCCTCCGTGATTTCTTCCAGTTCCAGTCCGACACGGTATCGCCGAAGACCAGATTGGATGTCCTTCCAGCTGTGACCGCGCCGAATCAGCGCGTCCACAGTTCGTTTTACTTCTTTTTCGTCCGGGACTTGTCCCTGCCAGCGGCGGAGTAGGAACCGGTCGATGGCATCGTCCATTTCCGGCAATTCCGCAAGCGCCTCATCCCAGAATTCCTGCGGAATACCCTTCTCATATAGAATATTCTTAATGCGGCTCTTTCCATAGCCCTTTGCTGCGGCGCTTGCAACAAGCTGACGAGCCGTTTCCCGGTCGTCGAGCAGATGGAGTTCTTTGAGCCAGCCGACAGCCTCCTGTGCGTCAGCTGCTTCCTCGCCCTTTTGGACAAGCCGTTTCTGAAGTTCCTTTTCAGATACGCCGGCAGCTGCGACAATGCGAACGGCCCGGGCCTTTGCAGACGCTTTTCCGGCAGCCGTCAGCAGCGCCTGATAGTCTTCGTCCGTCAGGTCCATCCCGCTGTACAGGCCGAAGTCTGCAAGCAGATACGGCTGCGTTTTTAATACGGAATCATCGTCAAAGACAAGCTTGACGCGCTTTGACTGCGGCAGTTCCTGAATGGCAAGCAGGCGCATCAGTCGTCATTAAAATCGTCAGCCGAAACGCTTACCGGCTTTGCAGCCGCGGATGCAGGCGGTTTCGCGTTCTTGCCCTGCAGCTTCCACATATTATCGCGGATAGACTGCTCAATGCGGTCGGCGACATCGGGATGGTCAATGAGATACTGTTTTGCCGAATCGCGGCCTTGCCCGATGCGCTCGTCGCCTATGGAGAACCAGCTGCCACTCTTGTTGATGAGTTCCAGCTGTACTGCAAGATCGACCATCTCACCCCATTTGGAGATGCCTTCGCCGTACATAATATCGAAATAAGCCTCTTTGAAGGGGGGCGCGCATTTATTCTTGACGATCTTGGCGCGTGTACGGTTGCCAATGACCTCGGAGCCGTTTTTGATGGCCTCTGTGCGGCGGATGTCGATACGGACAGAAGCATAGAACTTCAGTGCGTTGCCGCCAGTTGTCGTCTCAGGGTTGCCGTACATGACTCCGATTTTCATACGCAGCTGGTTGATGAAGATCACGACGCAGTTTGTCTTGGAGATATTGCCGGCTAGCTTACGCAGTGCCTGCGACATGAGCCGCGCCTGCAGGCCGACGAATGTATCACCCATTTCACCCTCGATTTCCGCACGGGGCGTCAGCGCCGCGACAGAGTCAACAACCACGACGTCAACCGCGCCGGAGCGCACGAGTGCATCGGTAATCTCCAACGCCTGCTCACCGGTATCCGGCTGGGAAACCAGCATGGAATCAATATCTACGCCGATGCGGGCAGCATAATCCGGATCCAGCGCATGCTCGGCATCTACGAATGCGACCTCACCGCCACGTTTCTGCGCCTGTGCGACAATATGCAGCGCCAGCGTCGTCTTACCGGAGGATTCCGGCCCGTAGATCTCGATAATTCTGCCCTTGGGCACGCCGCCTATACCGAGCGCGGCATCAAGTGCCAGAGAGCCGGTTGGGATTGCATCGACCTGGAGATCAGGCCGGTCACCCAGACGCATAACCGCGCCCTTGCCGAAGTTTTTCTCGATTTGCCGGATAGCAGTATCAAGAGCCTGTTTCTTGTCGTTATTGGGAGTCTGATCGGCTGTTTTTTTCTTTTCCATCGTCTCAGTTCCTTCCTCTTTTGTGTATAGACTTACTATAACACATTGTTTGAGAAAAATCAAACGTTTGTTTTATTTCTTTTTCCCTCTGACAGCGCGGACAACGCCGCGCAAATCTTTCCGCAGAACAATATCCGTATATCCGTATTCCTGAAGAATCATAGATACGGCCATATGCTGTCCAAGGCCAAATTCAAAGCAGAGGTATCCGCCGTCTGCCAGCAGATGGGTAAAGTTTTCTACGACGGCGCGGTAAAACGCCAGCCCGTCTTTCCCGCCGTCCAGCGCAAGGGCAGGCTCGTATTCCTTTACGGACGGCTCCAGCCGCGCCATTTCTTCGCTCGTCACATACGGTGGATTGCAGACCAGCGCGTCAAGTGTGCCGACAAAACTAGGTCCTCGCTTCCGTGCATCCAGCCCGACCGCTGTCACACGGTTCATAAGCTTCAGCCGCTTGATGTTGCGCTTGGCAACCGCCAACGCGGGGCGCGAGATATCTGCAAGTGTCACATGGGCATCAGGCAGCTGGTGTGCAATGGCGAGGCCGATACAGCCGCTGCCACAGCAAAGATCCAGTACACGCGGTTCTGTTCTGCCGCGCAGGACATCGAGCGCAAGATCAGTAACCGCCATGGTGTCATCGCGCGGGATGAGCACATCCGGCGTGACCTCCAGTGATATTCCATAGAAATCCCATTGTCCGAGGATATAAGGCAGCGGTTCATGTGCAAGCATGCGGTTTACATACCCATTCAACTTATCCTCGATCTGTTCGCTGGCGTATAAGTTCGAGTCTGCAAGCACGGCCGTCACGGATTTTCCAGAGGCAAATGCCAACAGTTCCCGTGCGGCCATGGAGGCATTTTCCCCTTCCGATGGCAGCAGCGTCCGGCGGGCCTGAAGATAGAGGTCGCCGTACTTCTTTACCATCGGTCAGTACCAGCCTCGTCCGGAATGACGAGTTTCAGCGCCTCAATAGCAACTTCCAGCATGGAATCATCCGGCTCGTTGGTCGTAAAGTGTTGGAACCACATACCGGGTGCAGAAAGCGCGCGCGTCAGGCCATTGTCATGGCGGCCGACAAAACGATTGCACTCATAGCTGATCGACACGACGAACGGCAGGAGTGCAAGCCGGATAAGCATACGGACAAGCATATTGCTGGTCGGGAAAACAGCGCTTACGAGCGCAAAAAGCAAAATCGAAATCGCAACGACAACAAACAGGAAGCTTGTGCCGCAGCGCGGATGCAGGCGGGTCATGCCGCGGCAGTTTTCAACTGTCAGCGGAAGCTGCGCTTCATAGCAGCGGATGGTCTTATGCTCTGCACCGTGATAGGAAAAGACGCGCTTCATGTCCTTCATCCGGGAAATCAGGATCATATAGCCCATAAAAATTGCGATGCGAATGACGCCCTCAATCAGACTACGGATGACAGCATTATGGATCCAACGGTCAAAAATACCGCTCAAAAGTGTCGGCAGCAGGAAGAACAGGCCGACAGAAAACAGAACGCCGAGAAACACAGAAAAGGACACAACTGCTTTTTCCAGCTTCTCACTGCCAAGCTTCTGCTCCAGCCACTGTTCAAATTTGGATGGCTGTGCATCGGCCTCATCTTCCGGAAAGAACTCCGCCGAATACATGAGTGCTTTCACGCCAGACACCATAGACGAAGCAAAATTCACTACGCCGCGGATCAGCGGCCATTTGGCAATACCGGTACGTTTTTTAAGCGGCTCGACCTTTTTGATAAGGCCCTCTGGGCCGCGCACGACGATAGAACGCTTGTCCGGCCCCTGCATCATAATGCCTTCAATCAGTGCCTGACCGCCGATGAGTGTTTTAAATTTTTCCTGACTGACAGGATTGTTTTCTTTTTTCATGCAAACCTCTTATTCTTCCCCAGTGGGGATGCTGATCGTAACAAGCGTGCCGCCGCCCTCCGCATTTTCCAGTGTCAGCATTCCGCCGTGCATGGTAACGATCTCCTCGCAGACGGCAAGTCCGATGCCGCTGCCGCGGGCTTTAGAACTGCCTTTATAAAATTTCAGCTTGACGCGCGGAAGTTCTTCTTCCGGAATACCGGGCCCATAATCCCGGATGCGGATGACAACAGAAGTTCCTTCATGTGCGATGGATGCGTCGATACGCTTGCCCTCGCCACCGTGTTTGGCTGCGTTGTCAAGAATGTTCAAAAACACCTGACGCATACGCGCAACGTCGCATGGAATCTCTGGAATCTCCTCATCGCAGCCGTCATAGTGCAGACAGATTCCCTCCTGCTTGAGCCGGTTGCCGTACATAAAGACCGTATCTTCAAATTCCGCCAGAACATCGGCCGTTTCGACATGGAGTGTAAACCGCCCGTCCTGCATTCGCGTGAATTCCAGCAGTTCCTCGACCATACCGGTAAGTCGCTTGGCCTCACGCGCAATGATCACAACGCCGCGCCGCGTCTCCGCGTCCAGATTTTCGGATGTCAGAAGCGTTTCACCCCAGCCGGAGATGGCCGTAAGCGGCGTGCGCAGTTCGTGCGACACAGAGGAAATAAATTCCGTCTGCGTTTTCTCCACTTGACCAATCTTGACGGACATATCATTGATGGTACCAACCAACTCGCCGATCTCGTCGTCATATTGGCCGGGGATCTGCACGCCGTAGGAGCCGGCGGCAATGCGCTTGGCCGTCGCGTTGATCTGCGAGACGGGCACCAGAATGGACTTGATAAAAAAGCTGCTCAGGAAGAAAATCGAGCCAATAAACAGCAGGCCGATCGTGATGGCAATCAGTGCGATCATCAGGATCTGAAGATCCGCATTGCGCAAACTTGTTACATAGCGCAGCACGCCGATCACTTCGCCGTTTGTATAGATCATCGGACTGGAAACGGCCAGAATGCGCTCCCCTGTCAGCGGGTTTCTACCCTTGTAGTGCCGGATCTGCTGGCTGTCGATCGCCTGCTGAATCTCGGGCGTCGAGGCAGAACGTCCGGCAAATTTTCCATAGGAGGAAGCGACAAGCTTTCCATTCGCAGAAATAAATTGCAGTTCCAGCCGGTCCTTTTCTTCAAAGGTCTGTGCAAATTTGATACAGGACTGATAATATTCCTTGTAACTCTGTGAGATGTAATTGCTGAAAAAATCGGTCGTTGTTTTCGCCTTGTTTTCAAGGCCGGAGCGAAGGTTAGTGTCGTAATACGCCGCTACAGAAAACACTACACCAAACACACAGGCTGCGACCAGCAACATAATCACGCCTACGTTATTGACGAACCAGCGCCGCTCAATGCCGGACAGGCGTTTCTTTTTCTTCAAAAAGCCTCACCTCGCGCCTTATGCGCCCCACTTGTAACCAAAGCCCCAGACCGTTGTAATGTAGGTCGGATTTGCGGTGTCGTCCTCGATCTTAATGCGCAGGCGGCGGATGTTCACGTCAACGATCTTGAGTTCGCCGTCATAGTCCCGGCCCCAGACCGCAGCAAGAATATCCTCACGAGAAAGTGCCCGTCCTGGATTCTGCATGAACAGCTTGACGATGGCGTATTCCACCTGCGTCAGCTTGATGCGGCGGCTGTCCTTATCCAGCGTCCGGTTGCGTGTATTCAAAACGAAGGGGCCGTGCTTGAGTTCGGTTTGATTAGAAGACCCGTCTGAATCAATACGGCGGTACAGCGCGTCGATGCGTGCGGTCAATTCCGCTGGACTAAAGGGTTTGGTCATATAGTCGTCTGCGCCTGTCATCAAGCCGGTGATCTTGTCCATCTCCTGGCTCCTTGCAGTTAACATAATAATACCGGTTTTTTTATCTGTCGCCCGGATGTTGCGGCAGACCTCAAATCCGTCGATGCCTGGCAGCATAATATCGAGGATCGCAACGCCGACATCTGGATTGACCTTCAGCAACTCCAGCGCCTCTTCACCGGTTCCGGCCTCCACGACCTCATATCCAGCGCGCTTAAGATTGATGACCACAAAGCTTCGGATGCTGACCTCGTCTTCCAAAATCAAAACCTTTTTCATTCTGTTTTGCTCCTCACGTCTCTCCTGAATTCCAATCAATATGAATAAAGTGGAACATGTCCTTTAGTCTGTCTTCCGACAGTTCGGAAGCCCACTTTCCTGTTCCAAGCTTTGCTGCATAGGCAACATCGCCCTTCTCGGCCAGAATCAATCTGCCGTCTGCGGATGCGAACTCATATTGGTTTTCACCGGAAAACTCATAGACTGTAAAAATCAAATCGCCGCGCCGTCCATTTTTCCACTGCGAAAACGCATAGCCGCGCACGCCATCCGTCTCTGCGCTGCGCGTGATGCAGAACTGGTTCTGCCAGCTGTCTGGAAGCTTCAAAAACCACCCACCAGAAAAACTGTGATAGGTCGTCAGCTTTGGAAAGCTGCGCCCTTCCATATCAAGGTTATACCAGCTGATTGCTGCATCATTTTCATCAGATCCCTCTGCTGTCGGAAGCGGCAGGATCTGCGGCAGTTCAATCAGTCCATCTTCGTCAATATCAGCGGCATAGACATAATAACTGCGAACAGTGGAAACCGCACTTTCTGCCTCATGTGCAGTAACGTTTCTGAAAGTACCGTCCTGAAAGGCAAACACGTCGGTCACAAGGCTGTTATTTTCATATGCGCTTGCAACAAAGACAGCGGGAACATCCTTCATCAGATTCCCACTCAAAATGCGTTTGACTTGGGATGCGCCAGCGGTCAGATACGCTTCCGGTTCGCGTTCCAGCTGCCCGTCCTTCCAGTGATAGAGTTCTGCAACACCCTGCGGCTGCTCTGCATCAAAGCGGAGAATAAAAATATCTTTCTGACCATCGCTGTCAAGATCGGCTACGCGGTATTCCGAATAGTTGGCGTTCATCAGTTCGGACACATGGCCGTCTGCGTAGGAATAAGCGCCGAGCGATTGCAGAACATCGGTGGACAGCTGCCAGCCGATGACAAGTTCGATCCCTGGTCGATCTGTCAGCTGTACATATTCCACGCTTGCAAAGCTGGTGCCATCGCCCTCAATCACATCTGTCAGGTGATAGTCTCCGTCTGCGTGAGAAAAGATACAGGCTCTGAGCGGCTTGTCTCCTGCTGCTTTCAAAAATGCAATCGCTTCGTCCATGCCATCGCCGTCGAGATCGGCCAGCTGCACAGACTGCTGGTTTACACCGGACACCGGCGCGGCATAGGAAGCATTTTGGCTGGTCAGGACTTTTTCAATCGCAAGTTCCAGTCGGTCATACTCGTCAGAATGCCGCGGCAGCGTATATAACTCGTCAACTGTTTTGACAAAGCATCCTGTCAGCAGCAGTGTCAACGCCGCAGAAAGCAACGCAAGTCCCAGCTGTTTCCTGCGCAATCGTCCCAACTCCTTTTCAACTTTTTATAGTATAACATGTCAAGTTACAAAAGTGTAGCGAATTTGTAAAAAACAAGACTACTTCACAACTACATTTTTTTCGCCAAGCTGTTCTCGCAGTTCCTGCAGCATTCGCTCGTCCAGCGCACATGCTCCGCCCATCCGTGCACCAGTATCGGCGAAGTAAATGACAGCCCGTGCCCTTCCGGGGAACATTTTCAGGATTGGCAAGACCTTTTTTGCAGATTCCTGCCCGGAATTCTCGATTTTCAGATAGACAGTATGCGCCTGTGCCACTGCCTGACGAGCAGTCTGCGCAGCATCAAGATCCTTCATGTCCCCAATCTGCATCACGCGGTTCACAACCATCTGCGGCGGTTTTTCATCGCGCACAGAGATGCGCCCATTCAGGATAACAGCGGCGTTTTCATAGAGAAGTGAACCATATTGGTTCAAAATCGTGGAGAATGTCAAAAGTTCCATGGAACCGGTGTCGTCCTCCACCGTGACGTATGCCATCATGGAGCCGGAGCGCGTGGTCTTCATCTTGATTGCCTCCACGATTCCAGCGATATTCACAATCTGCTCATCCTGATAGGTCTCGTCGCCATTTTCAAAGCACTCAAGAATCTCGCCGATAGGCACAACATCCATGCCGCGCAGCAGAGGGCGGTACTCGTCCATCGGGTGGCCAGATAGATACAGTCCTGTTGTCTGCTTTTCCAGATTCATTTTCTCCTGTACACTCATTTCTGGAATATCCGGCACCTGCACAGCAGGCATAACGGCGGCGCTGTCCTCGCCGGACAGCAGATCGAACAAGCCCATTTGACCGTCGATGTTTTTATTTTTCCGGCTGGCAGCAGCGTCGAGCACTAGTTCGTAAATGCGCAGCATCTGGGCACGGTTGAGTCCAAAACTGTCGCAGGCGCCTGCCTTGATGAGATTTTCCAGCGCGCGCTTGTTCAGATCTGTCCCGTACATACGGGAGGCAAAATCCTCAAGACTGGTGAACTTTCCACCCTGTTCGCGCTCGTTCATGACCTTCTGAATAAAGCCGCGTCCGATATTCTTGATCGCCGCCAGACCGAAACGGATTCCGCCTGGCACAACAGTGAAGTTATCATTGGATTCATTGATATCCGGCGGCAGCAGCGCAATACCCATCGCACGGCACTCGGAAATATACTCAGAAATCTTGACTGAACTGCCCAGCACTGACGTCATGAGCGCCGCCATATACTCACGCGGGTAATAGCATTTGAACCACGCAGTCTGGTACGCGATCACCGCATAGCAGACGGAATGCGCCTTGTTGAACGCGTAGTTCGCAAAATCATACATCTCATTATAGATTGCTTCCGCCGTCTGTTCTGGGATGCCGTTTGCAACGCAGCCGGTGATATTACGCGAGGCATCGCCTCGGATGAAGGCCCCGCGCTCTTTTTCGATGTCCTTGGCCTTTTTCTTGCTCATGGCGCGGCGCACCATGTCCGCCTGTCCAAGCGAATATCCGGCAAGCTTCCGGAATATCTCGATGACCTGCTCCTGATAAAGAATACAGCCGTAGGTAACAGAAAGGATAGGCTTCAGCATCGGGTGCTTGTACTTGACAAGCGACGGATCCTGCTTGCAGGCGATCAGACGCGGAATCGATTCCATCGGACCGGGGCGGTAGGCTGCGACGATGATGGAGAGATCTTCAATCGACTGCGGCTTCAGGCCCATGCACACGCCCGTCATGCCGGTCGATTCCATCTGAAATACGCCGGCCGTTCTGCCCTGCGTGAGCATGTCCATGACCTTGGGGTCGTTGTCCGTCACGCGGGACATGGAGAAATCCGGCTCCGTCTTCCGGATGTCGCGGATCGCGTCGTCAATGACGGTGATGTTTCGCAAGCCGAGGAAGTCCATTTTGAGAAGACCCAGTTCCTCCAGCGTCGTCATGGTGTATTCCGTGACAATGGTTCCATCATTTGTTGCGAGGGGCACATAATTGTAGACTGGCAGCTTGGTAATGACCACGCCTGCCGCATGTGTCGAGGTATTGCGCGGCATGCCCTCAAGAGCCATGGCCGTATCGACAAGTTCCTTGACGCGCGCATCGCCGTCATACATCTGCCTTAGCTGTGAGGACTGCTTCAGCGCGTCCTTGAGCGTGATGTGAAGCGTGGTCGGCACGAGCTTTGCAACGGCATCTGTTTCGGCAAATGTGAAGTTCATGACCCGGCCTACATCGCGGATGGCAGCTCGTGCCGCCATGGTGCCGAACGTGACGATCTGTGCGACATGATCCTCGCCGTATTTCTGCCGGACATAGTCAACGACCTCTCCTCGTCTGGTATCCCCAAAATCCATGTCGATATCCGGCATGGTCACACGAGCAGGATTTAAGAAGCGCTCGAAATACAGGCCGTATTTCATCGGATCAATCTCGGTGATATGCAAGCAATAGGTCACCATGGAGCCAGCGGCGCTGCCGCGTCCAGGCCCAACGGGAATCCCGGCAGATTTGGCAAAGCGTACAAAATCCCACACGATGAGGAAATAGTCCGTAAAGCCCATTTTCTCAATCATGTCGATCTCATATTCCAGCTGCTGCATGTATTCCGGATGCGCCGTGCCGTACAGTTCATCAAAGCCTTCCCGGCAAAGCTGCTTAAGATAGGAAAGACTCGTTACCCCCTCCGGAAGCTTGAATTCCGGCAGGAAGTACTTACCGAATGTGAATTCCACATTGCATCGCTCTGCAATCTGGACGGTATTTTCAAACGCTTCCGGCACATCCGGGAAGAGACTGCGCAGTTCTTCTTCACTCTTGAGATAGAATTCTTCCGTCTCAAATTTCATACGGTTCGGGTCGTCTACCGTCTTGCCAGTCTGGATGCAGAGCAGCACATCCTGCATTTTTGCGTCTGATTTGCGCAGGTAATGCGCATCGTTCGTCACTACGAGCGGCAGGCCCAGCTTGTCCGCAAGCTTGCGGATCTGTCCGTTGACCGTTCTCTGCTCAGGAATGCCGTGATCCTGCAATTCCAGATAAAAGTGCTCTGGGCCGAAGATCTCCGCATATTCGCGCGCAGCCTGCTCTGCTGCATCCAGGTCTTCCTGCATGATTGCCTGAGGGATACGGCCCGCAAGGCATGCTGAGAGCGCAATCAGTCCCTCGTGGTGCTCCCGCAGCAGATCCATATCCACGCGCGGACGGTTATAAAAACCCTCGGTAAAGCCGAGCGAAACCATATAGCTGAGGTTTCGATAGCCAATTTCGTTTTCACAGAGCAGAACCAGATGATATGGCTCCTTATCAATGCCATGAACCTTATCAAAGTGTGTTCGGCGCGCAACATAGACCTCGCAGCCGATAATGGGCTTGATCCCGGCTTTTTTTGCTGCGCGGTAAAAATCAATCGTGCCATACATGACGCCATGGTCGGTCAGGGCAATGGCGTCCTGACCGAGTTCCTGCACCCGGTCCATCATAGAGCCGATGCGACAGGCTCCGTCAAGCAGGCTGTATTCGCTGTGAACATGCAGATGCACAAAGGCCATGGCGTTTTCTCCTCTCAGCTTTCGTCCGCAAGCGCAACAAGCTTGCGCATGCGGTGGTTCATTGCAGACTTGGAAACAGGCGGGGTCTGCATGGAAGCAAGTTCCTGCAATGTCGCCTCCGGATTTTCAAGCCGAAGTTTCGCTGTCTCACGAAGCTTCAGCGGCAGATCGTTGAGTTGGCCGCGTTTTTGAAGCTTTTTGATTGCTGCGACCTGCTCCATCGACGCATCTACGACTTTGGTCAGATTTGCTGTTTCACAGTTGACGCGGCGATTAACGCCATTGCGAAGATCCTTTTCGACCTTTGCCTCCATCACTCCCATTGCGCACACCGGCGCACCGATTGCGGTCAGAAAGTCCTCAATCATATCACTCTGCTTGAAATACAGAATGCTGTTTCCGCTGCGTGTTGTCTCCTTTGGGGCAAATCCGGCATCCAGCAACAGCGTGTACGTTTCGCGGCTGACCTTATAGTGGGAGGTCGTCAGTTCCAGATGATACCGCTTTGCAGGATCTGTAACAGACCCACCGGACAAAAACGCGCCGCGCAAAAACGCCAGCCGTTCCTCGTCCTCTTCCAGCATGCCGTAATTCACATGCAGTGTCACATCTCTGGCCGCTGACAGGCCAAACTGTGCAAACATTTTATGGATTTTCCCCTGTGATTCCATGACAAAAAGCAGCTTTCCGGTATCTTCCTCCGGCTCCTGATCAAAGGAAAAGCCGAAAACCTTTTTCATGAGACGCGGCAGGCGTTCTGCCAGATCGCGGGATTCCGTTGTAATGCGGACAAACTCAGATGTAAACGCATTGCAATAGAGTAAAATGCCATACAGTTCGGCAGCGGCCTCCATTTTTCGATTGATCGGCAGCCGACACAATTCCTGCTTGACGTTGGATGAGAAAGACATAACGGCGTTCACCTCCTCTTGTTCTTCAGGTTCTAAATTCACGCCATACAGACAAAATCGCACGCGCCAGAGCGTCAGAGTTATGGCGGATATAACGTCCTGGCTCCAGAAGCGGGAACGTGCGCACGGCAAGCCCCATCTGTTCCAGATCCTCACGGCGCAGTTCAAGCTGCGACACGCCTTCCTTTGCGTACGGCTCCATAATCTCCGGCGGCACGGGTTCATCATTTGCAATGCACACGTCCATTACGCCTGGGCCTGCGTGTTCCAGGATTGCACGGACATGATCGTCGGCGTCATAGCCGTCTGTCTCGCCATCCTGCGTCATGATATTCAACACATAAATCTTCAATGCTCTGCTCTGCCGGACGGCATCTGCGATGCCGCCGACCAGAAAGTTCGGAATAATGCTGGTATACAGGCTTCCTGGGCCGATCACGACAATATCTGCATCGCGGATAGCCCGAACACTCTCCGGCAGAGCAGTCGGGCGTTCCGGTACAAGGCGCACCTTACGGATGCGGGAATTATTGATTTTTTTTGCGTAAAAGATTTTGCTTTCGCCGAGTGTACGGCTGCCGTCGTGAAATTCAGCTTCCAGACGCACGTCCTGATTTGTAACGGGAAGAACGCGGCCGGTAATGGCCAGAACATCTCCCATGCGGTGAACCGCTTCGTCGAACGAGCCGGAAATGCCGTTCATCGCCGCCAGAAACAGATTGCCAAAACTCTGCCCGGCAAGGCTTCCGTCAGTAAAGCGGTAATTGAGCAGCTGCTGCATGGTTGGTTCCGTGTTGGCAAGCGCCATGATGCAGTTGCGTATATCACCCGGTGGAAGCATGCCGAGATCCTCCCGGAGCATACCAGAGCCGCCGCCGTCGTCCGCTACGGTGACGATGGCTGTAATATTCTTCGTATAGGTTTTCAGACCCCGCAGCATGGCGGATAGCCCATGACCGCCGCCGATTGCGGCAATGCGCGGCTGCCTGCGGTGCGGCTCATAGAGCCGGATTTGTTCTGTAAATTCTGTCACGTTGCTCACCTTCTGCCCATATCACGGTGGCTGAGCGTGGCCGCGTAGCCTTTCTTGGATACGAACTCAAACAGTTCTTTTGCAATGCAAACGCTCCGGTGCTTGCCGCCTGTGCAGCCAACGGCGATCACAAGATCCGTTTTACCCTCGTCCAGATAGTTAGGCAGCAGGAACGACAGCAGATCCTCGGTTTTTGCCACAAAGTCCAGCGTCTGCTGGTATTTGAATACAAAATTCTTCACAGGCTCGTCCAGCCCGGTCTGCTGCTTCAGTTCAGGGATATAATACGGGTTCGGCAAAAACCGCACATCGAAGACCAGATCAGCTTCCAGCGGCAGACCATATTTGAACCCGAACGACACGACACGCACGTCCATCGAATGCTCCCGCATCCCGCCCGCAACCAAATCGATCAGCTGGCCGCGCAGTTTGCCTGTAGAAAGATTAGACGTATCAATGATTGCGCTGGCGCGGTTGCGCACAGGAGCCAACAGTTCCCGTTCCCGCGCGATGGCGTTTTCAAGCGTGGAGCCGTCCTTCATGAGCGGGTGCAGACGGCGCGTTTCCTTATAACGCTTAATAATGACCGCTGTGGACGCCTCGATATAGTAGATGGAATATTGCAAGTGCATGTCATCTAGCTTCTGCAGCGCCTGAAACAGGGCGTCAAACGTCATGCTTGCGCGGATATCCGTTACAAGCGCGACCTTCTCATACCGTCCCTTTGTCGCCAGACACAGCTGTGCAAACTGTGGGATCATCTCCGCCGGCATATTGTCAACACAGTAAAATCCGAGATCCTCAAGGTCGGACGCGGCCTTGCTCTTTCCTGCGCCGGACATGCCGGAAATGATAACAAACTGCATAGTTTTCTCCTTTTACCAGATCCGAACCTCCGGCTCAAGCCGGACACCGGATGTCTCCCATACACGGGACTGCACCATTGCAATCGTCTTCTTTATATCTTCAGCCGTTGCACCACCGGTATTCACAATAAATCCCGCATGCTTTTTTGCTACCTCCGCGCCGCCGACTCCACAGCCCTTGAGTCCGGCCTGTTCGATGAGCGGGCCTGCAAAATACCCGGTCGGACGCTTGAACGTGCTTCCGGCGGATGGCAATTCCAGCGGCTGCGAGGCCTTGCGCTTTTTCATCAGCGTGCGCATCGTCTGTCCAATCGTCTCCGGGTCTCCCGGCTGCAAACGCAAAACAGCCTTGACGATCACACATGGCAGCGTCTGATAGACGCTCGTGCGATATGCAAATGCCGATTCCTCGCCGGACAGCATTTTCTCTTCTCCGCCCATGGTCAAAACAGTCACGGATTCCACGATTTGCTTCATTTCTCCGCCGTAAGCGCCCGCGTTCATAAACACGCCGCCGCCAAGTGTTCCCGGAATGCCATGGGCAAATTCCAGCCCGGTCAGCGCGTGGTTCTTGGCAAAGACAGCCGCTTTCGCCATGCTTTCGCCTGCAAAAACTTCCATCCTTGTCTTATCCAGAAGACGGATGCTTGTCAGTGCGTCCTTCAGGCAGATGACGATCGCCTGCAGTCCCTCGTCTGGGGCCAGCACATTTGTCCCGGCGCCTAAGATATACGGTGTGATTCCATGCGCCGAAGCGGTTTGCAGCAGCGGTTTCAGTTCCTCCACAGTCTTGGGAAACACCATGACTGCGGCGGGCCCGCCGATACGGAAGGATGTGTGCCGGCTCAGCGGCTCCAGGAGCCGAAACTCTGCCGTTTTGCAGCTTTGAATGATGGTCTGCTGAAGTTCGGAACTCCACATAAACGCCTCCGGGTGGATAATTTCTTTATCGGTTTTTTATCATATCACATCTCAAATAAAAATAAAAGAGGAACCAGCCAGCCGGTTCCTCTTTTCGGTGGTTTCTTTGGTTCAGTCGTCATTGCGGGCCGTAAAGTATTTGCTCATCTGTTCAGTAAATTCTACGGCAGCATTATAACCCATACGCTTCTGACGGTTGTTCATGGCGGCGACCTCAAAAATCACGGCAAGATTTCGGCCCGGCGTAATAGGCACCGTAATGGACGGAACCTTGACATCCAGAATCTCCGTATACTGCGTCTCCATGCCGAGACGGTCATAGGCCTCGCCGTCACGCCAAGGCACCATATTGATGATCAGGTCAATGTTGGAACTCTCCTTAACTGCGCCCATACCGAACAGCTTTGCAACATTGATGACACCGATGCCGCGCAGTTCGATATAATGCTTCAAAACCGGGGGTGCGGATCCGACTAATTCATGCGGCGACACCTTTTTAATCTCGACTGCATCGTCCGCAATGAGTCGATGGCCGCGTTTGACAAGTTCGATAGCTGTCTCGCTCTTACCGATACCGCTGTCGCCGTTGATGAGAATGCCTTCGCCGTAGATCTCGACCAGAACACCGTGGCGCGTGACGCGCGGAGCAAGCGAACTTTTCAGATAGGTGATAAGGCTCGAAACGATATAGGATGTTGTATCCTTTGTTCCAAGAACTGTAACGTCGTACTTTTTCGCCATTTCAAGGCATTCCGGCATGGGCTCAAACCCGCGTGCGAAAATCAGTGCCGGGCATTTATAGGACAGGAAGTGGTCAAAAATAATGATCCGTTCTTCCGGCGTGAGTTTTTGCAGATAGGCCGTCTCCACTGTGCCGCAGACATAGACGCGCATCGGCTCATAATGGTCGAAAAAACCTGCCAGATGAAGGCCCGGACGGCTGATATCATCAACGGTCACATGGATCTTGTCAAAATCCGTTGACCGGTAGAAAAAGTCAAGCTTGAATTCCGAAACGAGTTCGGACAGCAGGACCGTATAGGTACTTGCCACACAATCACCTCTCTTTTAGGATACTCTGATTATACCCGTTTTGCCCAGGTTTCGCAACAGGGAAAATCCTTTGTCGTCCCGGCGCGATTTTTTCGGATTTTTCCGAAAAAAGTTCTTGCAATTTCCAACGCAATCTGCTAATATATTTGTCGGCGCTTTATAGCGTCCAACATTGATTTTCCAAGCGGCAAGGAGGTGCATCCGATGGCAAAATGCGATATCTGCGGCAAGGGCGTAACATTCGGTATCAAGGTCTCCCATTCTCACAGACGTGCGAACCGTGCATGGAAGCCCAACGTCAAACGTGTCAAGGCAATCGTTGACGGTACTCCGCGCCATGTATATGTCTGCACAAGATGCCTGCGTTCCAACAAGGTTGAGCGTGCGATCTGATCGAAGACAAGTCAAAGAGCAAGCCAAACGGCTTGCTCTTTTTCGTTGTCAAAGTGCCTGCTTTTTATGATACACTTCTTGTTTTGCACGATTCATGTAGTGGCCGATGTGGACATCGGCCACTACAGTTTGCAGCCTGTCCAACGTTTGCGTTATACGTTCAGATATCCCTTGATGGTCTTGAGCGTATTCAGAACGCCGTCCATGTGGCTGCGCTCATAGCCATGGCTGGCATAGACGCCGGAGCCGATGAGGCCGTGGCGGATGTCATAGCCCGCGCGGAGCGTCGCTTCGACGTCGGAGCCGTAGTACGGATAGACGTCAACGGCATAGTCTGCACCCTCGCGCTTTGCCGCGTCGATAAGCTTGCCGACGACGGCGTAGCTGTACGGGCCGCCGGAATCCTTGGCGCAGATGGATACCTGCCGCTCTGTGCAGGCAAGACCGTCACCTACGCAGCCCATATCGACGCTGATGGACTCCGTTACACCCTCCGGCACAGAAGCCGAACCGCCGAAGCCGACCTCTTCATAGACGGTCACATGGACATAGGTGCGGCGCAGCAGCGTCTTCTTTTCATCGCGTAGATATTTCGCAAAACCGAGCAGAATACCGACAGAAAGCTTATCGTCGAGAAATCGGCTTTTGATATAGCCAGAGTCTGTCACACGCGTGCGCGGGTCGAAGCAGACGATATCGCCGGTTTCAATGCCAAGCGCGCGAGTTTCCTCTGCGGAAGAAACGTTCTCGTCCAGCAGAATCTCGGTCGTGTCAAAGGTGCGGTTTGTTTTTGCATATTCACCGTTGACATGGACAGAAGCATTGCAGAGTTGAAGTGTGCCTTCATAGACCTTGCCAGAACGCGTATAGACGCGCACGTTTTCTGTTTCTCCGTTTTCCGCACGCATGCCTCCAAGACTCGTCACGCGCAGGTGGCCATTGGCCTTGACCTCCGCGACCATCGCGCCGAGTGTATCCATGTGCGCCTGCAAAAGCAGCCCGCCCTCCCTGGATTCCTTGCCGCCGAGGTCGATCAAAATACCGCCTTTTTCTGTTTTCTGCGCGGCAAAGCCGAGCGATGTAAACGCCTCCTGCACCCACTCAGCCGCTTTGTCCGTAAAGCCCGTCGGGCTGTCGATTGCAAGCAGCTGGACTGCCTTTTCCACTGCGTATCGCGCATAGTTCTGTTCCATTGTTTCCAACTCCCTTCTTAAATTCTTGATCTGCAAAAGCCCGGCAGTGCTATGCTTCTGCCGGGCTTTAAAATTACATGTCTTCCTTGTCGCCCTTCTGCCGGATTGTGATCTTGATGGGCGTACCGGTCAAGCCAAAGACCGCGCGGATCTGGTTTTCGAGATACCGCTGGTAGGAGAAATGGAAAAGACGGCTGTCGTTGCAGAAGAAGACAAAATGCGGCGGCTTGACGCCGACCTGCGTGATATAGTAGATCTTCAGCCGGCGACCCTTGTCCGTGGGCGGCTGAACGCGCGCGGTTGCGTCTTCCAGAATATTATTGAGCATGCCAGTTGTGATGCGCATGCTGTTCTGGTTGGAAACAGCGACAATCATGTCAAACAGCTTATCAACGCGTTGGCCAGTCAGCGCCGAGATGAACACGACCGGTGCATAGGTCATATAGCTGAGGTCACGGCGAATCTCTGCTGTCTTCTCGTCCATGGTGTTCGTGTCCTTTTCGACCGTATCCCACTTGTTGACAACAATGATGCAGGCCTTCCCTGCCTCGTGAGCCAGTCCTGCGACCTTGGTATCCTGCTCAGTCACACCCTCGTTGGCGTCGATCAGGATGAGGCACACGTCCGCGCGCTCAATGGCAGCAATGGAGCGAAGATTGGAGTATTTCTCGACCGCGTCATCAACCTTTGACTTGCGGCGCATACCCGCAGTATCGATAAACAGGAATTTTCCGGAATCATTTTCAAAATAGCTGTCGATGGCGTCGCGCGTCGTACCCGCAATATTAGAGACGATCACGCGCTCCTCGCCGAGAATCTTATTGAGCAGGCTCGACTTGCCGACGTTCGGCTTGCCGATGATTGCGACCTTGATAACATCTTCGTCATATGCCTCTCCATCGTCTGGCGGGAAGTTTTCGACACACGCGTCGAGCAGATCACCCGTGCCGTGACCGTGGACGGCGGAAACCTCGATGGGGTCGCCGAGGCCAAGCGCATAGAATTCATACGCGTCCGGGTTCGCGTGGCCGGTCTGGTCGCACTTGTTGACGGCCAGCACGACCGGCTTTTTCGACCGCTTGAGCATGGACGCGACTTCCGCATCCGCCGCGGTCAAGCCGACTGTTACATCGACGACCATGATGATGACCGTGGCCGTCTCAATGGCGATCTCCGCCTGCCGGCGCATAAACTTCAGCATTTCGTTATTCGTACCGGGCTCGATGCCGCCGGTATCGACAAGCGCAAACCCGCGGCCATTCCACTCGCATTCGCCGTAAATACGGTCGCGGGTGACGCCGGGGGTATCCTCGACGATTGCCATGCGCTTGCCGGTCAGTTTGTTAAAAAGCATCGACTTGCCGACGTTCGGCCGGCCGACGATGGCTACGATGGGCTTCGACATGGTAGGCCCTCCTTTCAGGATAAGAAAAGAGGAAGGCAGACAGCCTCCCTCTCATCTCTTTCAGCGAAATCACTTAGCTTCAACAGAAATGACTTCACGGCCATTGTAGTAGCCGCAAGCCTTACAGGCTCTGTGAGGCAGGCGGGGCTCGCCGCACTTCGGGCAAGCGACGACGCCGGGAATCGCCAGCTTCCAGTGGGAACTGCGTCTCTTATCTCTTCTTGCGCGGGATACTTTTCTCTTGGGTACTGCCATGTGGTACACCTCCTTGGTCTAAATGCCCGAAGGCACATTATCTACTTATTTATCCAGTAACTGCTGTAAAACAGCAAAACGGGAATCAGGTTCTTTTCTGCAGCCGCACGGCCCTTCATTGAGGTTTTTACCGCAGCGGAAGCAAACACCCTTGCAGTCGGGCCTGCACAGAAGCTGGCTGTCCATGTTGAGGACAAAGGCAGTCGTAATGATGTCGGTCAGATCGGCGCAACCGTCGTGGATACCAAATACCCACTCGTCCTCCGCCTGCTCCAACTCTTCTTCTGAAACCAGAACAGCGTGGATAGGGATCTGTACCGCACGCGTGAACTCGCTGGCGCAGCGGTCGCACACGCCGTGCAGCGTCGTGGTGAGTTCGCCGGTAAGTTCGAGAACGCCCGCCGTATTGCGAACCTTGCCATAGGCCAGAACTGGCTTAGACGCAGGCTTGCAGCTGCCGAAAACAAGGTCGGACAGATTTTCGTGCGTTTCAAACGGAAGACTTGCGCCGGGCGTTACAAGAATCGGCTTTAGATCCAGCAGCATAGCGTCCTCCAATCCATAATCGTGCGATGGATATTATATCGAATAATTGCAGGGAAGTCAAATACTTTTTCACAAATTTTTCGTTCTTTTTCGCTGACACTGGATTCTTTACAGAAAGGACACTGCGTGATAAAATGAAATGTAGATTATTTGCTTAATTTGTATGGAGATCACCATGAAAGAATTCACCATTACACAGAACGATGCCGGGCAGCGGCTTGACCGCTGGATTGCAAAAGCCATTCCCCTGCTTCCCGCCTCGCTGGCACAGAAATACATTCGGCTCAAACGCATCAAATTGAATGGCAAGCGCGCAGAGCGCGATACACGGCTAATCACCGGAGATACACTGCAATTATACATCAACGACGAGTTTTTTGATACCCCAAAAGAAGAAAATGCCTATCTTACCGTCGCCGCGCCGAAACTACACATCGTCTATGAAGACGAAAATATTCTTCTGGTAGACAAAAAGCCTGGACAGGCTGTTCATCCGCATGACGGTGCAGAATACGGAAAAACGCTGATCGATCACATTCAGGCGTATCTCTATGCCAAACGAGAGTGGCGGCCCAGAGAAGAGCACGCCTTTACCCCGGCGCTCTGCAATCGCATCGACCGTAACACCGGCGGCATTGTCATCGCCGCAAAGAATGCAGAAGCGCTTCGCATTCTGAATCAGAAAATCAAAGATCGTGAAATCGATAAGCGGTATTTGTGCATTGTTCACGGCACACCGCGCCCGGCCGCCGGAAGGCTTGAGGGGCAGCTGTTCAAGGATGCGAAAGAAAACCGCGTCTACATCACGAAAACTCCGCAGAAGGGCTCGAAGACTTGCGTTACATTATATAAAACCCTCCAAAGCAGAAATGGACTGAGTCTCGTCGAGTGCGAACTTGTGACTGGCCGCACCCATCAGATCCGCGCGCAGATGGCCGCCGCGGGATGGCCGCTGCTGGGCGACGGCAAATATGGAAAGCTTGACAAGCGCTATGATCGGAAATTTCAGGCGTTGTATTCTTACAAGCTGACGTTCTGTTTTAAAACAGATGCCGGAATCTTGTCCTATCTCGATGGCAAAACGTTTCAGGTTGCATCTGTCGATTTCGTACAGGAATACTTTACATAATTCATCAATTTTTTTATTTTCTCCAAAGTTGGAAGAACTTTCAAAACGTTCTTCCAACTTTTTTGCAAATTTCTTCGTTTTGATATTGACAAAAGCCCCCCTGCCCGATATATTCAATCCAGTATGTTTCGGGCATCTTCAGCAAGATCCGACGCATACAAATTTTTTTGAAATGGGGGAGGATACATGTCCAAAGAGCTCATTCGCCTCACGAATCTCACTATGACATTCGAGGACGGAGAGACGATTCTCGACAACATCAATCTGTACATCAACAACAAGGAATTCCTCACATTGCTGGGGCCCAGCGGCTGCGGAAAGACGACCATGCTCCGGATTATCGGCGGCTTTTTGACGCCTACATCCGGCGATGTGCTGTTCAACGGCAAGCGGATCAACGATCTGCCCGCCTATCAGCGCAAGATCAATACAGTCTTCCAACGCTACGCGCTGTTTCCGCATCTGGACGTGTACGACAATATCGCCTTCGGCCTGCGTATTGCAAAGGTCAAGGAGGATGAGATCGACGAACGCGTAACCGAGATGTTGGAGATTGTCAGCCTGAAGGGCTTTGAAAACCGCAAAGTGACGAGCCTGTCCGGCGGCCAGCAGCAGCGTGTGGCGATTGCTCGCGCGCTGGTCAACCGTCCGCAGGTGCTGCTGCTCGACGAGCCTTTGGGCGCGCTTGATCTGCGCCTGCGCAAGGACATGCAGAATGAACTGAAGAACATCCAGCAGCGAATGGGAATTACATTTATATATGTCACACACGATCAGGAAGAAGCCCTGACTATGTCCGACACCATTGTCGTCATGAACAAGGGTAAGATTCAGCAGATTGGCCGGCCGGAGGATATCTACAATGAACCGAAGAACGCGTTTGTCGCGGATTTCATCGGCGAGTCCAATATTCTCGACGGCGTGATGCTGGAGGATTACGTCGTCAAGTTCTTCGGCCGCAAGTTCCAGTGCGTGGACAAGGGCTTTGCCCCCAACGAGCCGGTTGACGTCGTCATCCGTCCGGAAGACGTCGATATCGTCCCGCCGGAGCAGGGCCATCTGTGCGGCACCGTCACCTCCGTTACCTTCAAGGGCGTCCACTACGACACCATTGTCGATTTCAAGGGCTTCAAGTGGCTCATTCAGACCACGGATTACTGCCCTGTTGACGCGTACATCGGCATTCGCCTCAATCCTGAGGATATCCATATCATGCACAAGAGCGAGTACTCCGGCCTCTACGGCGACTACTCCTCCTACAGCGCGGAATATGACGAGATTGCCGACGCCTCGGAGGAAGAAGACGATGAAGAATAACAACAAGCTTCTCGCCTGCCCGTACATCATCTGGATGATCCTGTTCACCATCATCCCGCTGGGCATTGTCTTCTATTACGCGCTGACAGATTCCATTACCGGTCAGTTCACGCTTGCCAATCTTTCCGGCATGGGCACCTATCTGCCGATCTTCCTGCGCTCGATCTGGCTGAGCCTGTTCGCTTCTCTCATCTGCCTGCTGATTGGCTATCCGGTCGCGTATTTCATCGCGCAGTGCAGGCCCCTTACGCAGCGGTTCCTCGAAATGCTCATCATGCTTCCCATGTGCATGAGCTTTCTGCTCCGCACACTGGCCTGGGTCGGTATGCTGGAGGATACCGGCATCATCAATACGCTTCTGCAGCGCATCGGCATCGGCCCGCTGCCGCTCATCCGAACGAACGGCGCTGTCATCCTCGGCATGGTGTATAACTATCTGCCGTACATGATCCTGCCGCTCTACACGGTCATCATGAAGATCGACAACCGGCTGATCGAGGCCGCGCTTGACCTCGGCTGCCGCCCGTCGCAGGTGTTCTCCAAGGTCATCCTGCCACTGTCCGGCCCCGGTATTCTGTCGGGCCTCACGATGGTATTCGTCCCGGCTGTCTCTACTTTCTACATTTCGCAGAAACTGGGTTCCACCGGTACGACACTTATCGGCGACGTGATTGAGTCCCAGTTCAAGACCGCCTATAACCCGAACCTCGGCGCGGCCATGAGTCTGGTTCTGATGATTTTGATCTTTATCTGTGTTGCCATCATGAATCGCTTCGGCGAGGGCGACGGAGAGGAGGTCATCAAGGTATGAAACACTTTAACCGCACCATTACCGTTCTGGTGTTCATCTTCCTGTATATCCCGATGATCGTTCTGGCTGTGGCTTCATTCAATACCGGCACCGACATCGCCAGCTTCAAGGGCTTCACGTTCCGGCAGTACGCTAATCTGTTCCGTGACGGCACACTCCTGACGCTGCTGCGCAACTCTGTCATCATCGCGCTGCTTGCTACGCTCATCTCTACCGTTGTTGGCACGATGGCTGCTGTCGGTATCCACAGCATGAAGGGCCGGCTCCGCTCTGCCGTCATGACCATGACGAACATCCCCATGACGAACCCGGATATCGTCACCGGTGTTGCGCTGGCGCTGCTGTTCGCGTTCGCGGGGACGATCCTGAAGACCAACTCCGTGCTCGGATTCTGGACGCTTCTCATTGCGCACATCACGTTCAATCTTCCGTATGTCATTCTGAACGTCATGCCGAAGCTCCAGCAGATGGACAAGGATCTGGTCGAGGCCGCGCTCGACCTCGGCTGCACGCCGTTCCAGTCGTTCACCAAGGTCGTCATTCATGAGATCATGCCCGGCATCATCTCCGGCGCGCTCATGGCGTTCACGATGAGTCTGGACGATTTCGTCATTTCGTATTTTGTCACCGGCTCCAGCTTTATTACGCTCCCGGTCGAGATCTACAACTATACGAAAAAGCCCATCCAGCCGAAGATCTACGCGCTGTTCACGCTGATGTTCATCGTGATCCTTGTTCTGATGGTCGTCATGAACCTGCTGCAGGCCAAGTCCGAAAAGAACCGGCAGCAGCCTAGGAGGGCCCGCGTATGAAAAAACGTGTTTTTTCCGTTCTGCTGGCGCTCGTTCTGATGCTCTGTGCCGTTCCCCTGCCCGTGCATGCCGCCGCCAATGAGATCACGGTCTACAACTGGGGCCAGTACATTTCCGACGGCACGGACGACAGCCTTGACGTGATCAAAGCGTTTGAGGAAGAGACGGGCATCAAGGTCAATTATCTGACGTTCGACTCCAACGAGTCCATGTACACCAAGCTTAAGACTGGCGGCACGACATTTGACGTCATCATTCCGTCCGATTACATGATCGCCAAGCTCATTTCCGAGGACATGCTCGAGCCGCTGGACTTTGCCAATATTCCGAATTATGAATATATTGACGAAGCCTTCCGTAATCAGGCATATGACCCAGAAAACACCTACTCCGTCCCTTATACCTGGGGCACGGTTGGCTTGATCTATAATAAGAATTATGTTTCGGACGAGGATGCGGAAAGCTGGTCCTGCCTGTGGAACTCCAAGTATCAGGGCAAACTTCTGATGTTTGATAACCCGCGCGATGCGTTCGCCATTGCAGAATCCATGCTGGGCTACAGCTTCAACACAGAAGACGAGCAGGAACTCAAAAACTGTGCTGATCTGCTGGCTACACAGTCCCCTGTCCTTCAGGGTTATGTTATGGACCAAATCTTTGACCGCATGGAGCGCGGCGAGGCTTGGGCAGCTCCCTATTACGCAGGTGACTATCTGACTATGGTAGAAGAAAACCCAGATCTTGGTTTCAGCCACCCGAAGGAGGGCTTCAACATCTTCATCGATGCCATGTGCATCCCGAAGGGCTGCCAGAACAAGGCCGGCGCGGAGGCGTTCATCAACTTCCTCTGCCGCCCGGATATCTCCGCCGCCAATCTGGATTACATCGGCTACTCCACTCCGGAGACTGCTGCAAAAGACTATCTGGATGAGGACGTGACGTCCAGCCCCGTCTCCTATCCGGATGATGAAACGCTTGCGCGCAGTGAATCGTTTGCTGAACTCGGCGTGGGGGCCACGCAAACCATGAATGACCTGTGGCTTTCCGTCAAAACCTCAACGTCGAACACGACGCTGTACCTTGTCCTGACAATCACTGCAATCGCGGCAGTGATCCTGTTTTTCCTGATATCCGGCATTATAAAGCGACGCAAAAAGGCCCGTCGCTGCCGCAAGTGGAGGCAGACATAAAAATTAAAAGCCGGAGCAGATTTTCTGCTCCGGCTGTCTTTTAATCAGCCATGCCATACGCCTGTTCAAAAAGCTGGTAGAATGGAAGCAGGAACCGGAAACCCTCCTTGAGCCACTCCGTTAATTCCGGACTGCTGCTGCGCGCATCGAACGGATGCATGCTTTCAATGGAAAACGAGCGCATATTATAAAGCCTTCCAACCGGTTCTCCGGCGTGACCTTTTAGCCTTGCGTAACTGGGGCCGGAAAGCGCAAATATCTGTTGCGCGTCCAACTGCCGCAGCAGCTTTTCCGCACGCTTTGGGTCGTTGTCAAGAAGTCTCCGCAGCTGCACGCCGGACGCTGACGGCATCCACCAGCCCACACCGCAGCCATAGCCATCCGCGCCGACCTGAAACCAGAAGCACGGCGCTTCACCGCGGTTTTCAATCGCGTTCTGGAACGAAAACCAGATATGATCGTTGAGTGGCCCGCGTCCGAACAGCCGCCGCGCATCGCGGTAAATACGCGAAATGTGGACATTCAGGTGCAGATCGGGATAGTTCTCCTGAAACCAATCGTAGAGCTCTTCGGCCAGCGCTTTTGTCGGTGTCATGACCGCATCCTGAAATTCCTGCTTGTGCTCTGCAAACCACGCCCGGTCATTATTGAACCGGATGCCCCAGAACACGTCGACCGTCTGGTCGGTATAGCCTGTAAACATGTGTCTTACTCCTTGTGATTGCGAAGATAGGCCAGATAGCCCTCTAAAATCAGGCTGGCCGCCACGGCGTCGATCGTGTTCTTTCGTTTTTTGCCGTGATAATTGCTTTCGTTCAGGATCTGGTGCGCCTCGATGGTCGTGCGGCGCTCGTCCCACAGAATGGGCTTTATCCCGGCCTTCTGCTCCAGAAGCGCGGCGAAATCGCGGTAGAGCGCGGCGCGCGGACCCTCCGTGCCGTCCATATTGCGCGGGAAGCCCATCACGAGGCGCTCCGCGCCGCTTTCCCGGAACATCCGCACCACTTCTTCCGCCGTCTTTTCCGGCTTCCACGAGTGAATGACCATCGTCTGGCCGGTCATCCAGCCAAGCGCGTCTGAAATGGCAACGCCCGTGCGCGCGTCGCCGTAGTCGATCGCCATGATCTTCATACGAAGTCTCCCTGCTTTCCTGTCCGTTTTACACTACTATAGCAGATTTTCTCCCGCCCTGCAATTCACGCGAAAAATTTCCTGTATTTTTCTCAAAAATTTGTTGACCTGCGGGGAGTTTTATGATAATATGACCCTACCTGTGAAAAAAGGGTTTTCTTTTTTTGCGCCCATTTTTCAAGCTGCGGGACACCATGTAGTTTCGGCGTCATCTAAATTTTCAATAGCCGCAGTTTTGCAGGGAGGCAAGTATTAAGGAGGTGCCGAACATGCGAGTTAAGATCACGCTCAGATGCAATGAATGCAAGCAGAGAAACTACAACACCATGAAGAACAAGAAAAACGACCCCGACCGTATCGAACTGAAAAAGTATTGCAGATTCTGCAAGAAGCAGACCGTGCACAGTGAGACGAAGTAACACATCGGACAAGCAGAAAGGGTGAACATCATGGCAGAAGCGAAAAAGGAAAACTTCTTTGCCCGCACTGGCAAGCGTCTCAGCCGCTGGTTCCGTGAAATGAAGAGCGAGCTGAAGAAAGTCGTATGGCCGACAAAGAGCCAGATGGTCAACAACACCGTTATCGTTCTGGTGTGCACACTGATCGTCGGCATTTGCATCTGGGTCTTCGATGCTGTGGGCGGCGTCGTCGTCAACGGTATCATTACCCTGGTCAGAGGCTAAACCATGGCGGAAGCAGCAAAATGGTATGTTGTGCATACCTATTCCGGCTACGAAAACACCGTCAAGGCTACCATCGAGAAAACCATTGAGACCCGTCATCTCGAAGATCTGATCCACATTGTCTCCATCCCGATGGAAACCGTGACCGAGATCACCGACAACGGGCCAAAAACGTACGACCGCAAGGTATTTCCGGGCTACGTTCTCATCAAGATGATCATGTCCGACGAGGCATGGTACATCGTCAAAAATGTCCGCGGTGTGACCGGCTTTGTCGGTTCTGGCACAAAGCCGACTCCCCTTACGGAAGAGGAAGTGCAGCAGCTGGGCATTGAAAAGCACGAGATCGTGGTTGCGTACTCTGAAGGCGACAGCGTCCGTATTAACGACGGCCCGCTGACCTCCTTCATCGGAACTGTCGATCAGATCGATATCGAAAAGAACAAGGTTCGCGTCATCGTCTCCATGTTCGGGCGCGAAACGCCGGTCGAGTTGGAACTCGACCAGGTCGAACTGGTCAACGACTGACCCCACAGGAACGCGGAACGTGGGAGGGGCTTGACCCCCGCCAAATATACGCGCGTGCGCGCGTATCACCACATTTATTCAGGAGGTGCTTATCATGGCACAGAAAGTAACAGGCTATATCAAGCTGCAGATCCCCGCTGCAAAGGCAACTGCGTCGCCCCCTGTCGGCCCGGCTCTCGGCCAGCATGGCGTCAACATTTCCCAGTTTATCAAGGAATTCAACGAGCGTACCAAGGATCAGGCTGGTTTTAAGATCCCGGTCGTTATCACGGTTTACGCTGACCGTTCCTTCTCCTTTGTCACCAAGACCCCCCCGACCCCGACCCTCATTCTGAAGACTCTGGGCATCGAAAAGGGCTCCGGCGTACCCAACAAGGATAAGGTTGCTACCATCACCAAGGCACAGGTCAAGGAAATTGCCGAACGCAAGATGCCCGACCTGACCGCAAACACCATCGAAGCCGCTATGAGCCAGGTTGCAGGCACTTGCCGCAGCATGGGCATTGTGGTCGTCGATTGAGTTTAACCGTAATAACAGCTTGACCGAGGTATATCGGCAACAGGCCGAGCCTCATAAATATGTGGGAGGAATCATTCCGAATCACCACTAAGGAGGAAATTACATTGTTTAGAGGTAAAAAGTATAAGGACAGTGCGAAACTGATCGACCGCTCCACGCAGTACGAAGTTCCCGCTGCTATGGATCTTGTTGTAAAGACCGCTTCCGCCAAGTTCGACGAGACTGTTGAAGTTCATATCAAACTCGGCGTTGATTCCCGTCATGCTGACCAGCAGGTTCGCGGTGCCATCGTTCTCCCGAACGGCACCGGCAAGACCCGCAAGGTTCTCGTGTTCGCCAAGGACGCAAAACTCGACGAGGCCAAGGAGGCCGGCGCTGACTTCGCAGGCGGCATGGAGCTCGTTGAAAAGATCCAGAAGGAAAACTGGTTCGATTTCGACGTCGTCGTCGCTACCCCGGATATGATGGGTATCGTCGGTCGTCTCGGTAAGGTTCTCGGCCCGAAGGGCCTCATGCCCTCCCCCAAGGCCGGCACCGTGACCCCCAACGTCACCGCCGCCGTCAAGGAGATCAAAGCCGGTAAGATCGAGTACCGTCTCGACAAGACCAACATCATCCACTGCCCCATCGGCAAGGCTTCCTTCGGCCCCGAAAAGCTCGCTGAGAACTTCAACGCTCTCATGGGCGCTGTTATCAAGGCAAAGCCGGCCGCTGCAAAGGGCCAGTATATCAGAAGCTGCACCGTTGCCAGCACCATGGGCCCCGGCATCAAGGTTGCTACCACCAAGATCTAAAAAATAGCTCTTGACATTCGCGCAGATTCTGCTATAATATACAAGCTGCCAAAGACAGCAGGAGATAGTTTATCGTAACAGGGTTCGTCCTTCCTGCCGAGGTTCCGCACAAATGGTAACATTTCTGTGTCCTCACGTCTTTGGCGTGAGGACATTTTATTTTCAGAGGTGACATTCATGCCCAACGCAAAGGTACTTGAAAGCAAGAAAACCGTCGTTGATGCTCTGTCTGAGAAAATTCAGAACGCTACTTCTGCTGTTTTTGTAGACTACAAGGGCATCACCGTCGCGCAGGATACCGAGCTTCGCAATCAGTTCCGTGCTGCGGGAGTCGAGTACGCTGTCGTCAAGAACACTCTGACCCGGTTTGCTGCCAATAAGGCAGGCTACACTGAGTTCGACGAACTTCTCAACGGCACCACGTCCATGGCTTCCACCACCGATGATCCCATTGCACCGGCTCGCGTCGTCTGCGAATTCGCAAAGAAAAACAAGAACGTCGTCAAGATCAAGGGCGGCATGGTTGAAGGTAAGGTTCTGTCTGTTGAAGAACTCATGTCCTTCGGCGAACTGCCCTCCAAGAACGCACTTGTTGCACAGGTTCTCGGCACGTTCCTCGCGCCCATCTCCTCTCTGGCAGTTGTTTTGAACCAGATTCTGGAGCAGAAGGGCGGCGCTCCTGCGGAAGAAGTTCCCGCAGAGGCTTAATCCATCAATCAATAAAATTTCGACTGAAACATTTTACTGAACAATTTACTGGAGGTAACTACAATGGCATCCGAAAAGATTACTGCTATGATCGAAGAAGTTAAGACCCTCACCGTTCTTGAGCTGGCTGAGCTGGTTCATGCTCTGGAAGAGGAATTCGGCGTTTCCGCCGCTGCCGCTGCTGTCGCCGCTCCCGCTGCCGGTGCTGCTGCCGCTGAGGAAGAGAAGACTGAGTTCGACGTCGTTCTGAAGGCTGCTGGCGCCAACAAGATTGCTGTCATCAAGGTTGTCCGTGCTCTGACCGGCCTGGGCCTGAAGGAAGCCAAGGAACTCGTCGATGGCGCTCCGAAGAACCTCAAGGAAGGCGTCTCCAAGGACGAGGCCGAGAAGATCGCTGCCGAACTCAAGGAAGCTGGCGCAGAGGTCGAGGTCAAGTAAGTTTACTTGTTGTTCATCCAAAAACCGGACTGCACGGGTGCAGTCCGGTTTTTTCAGTTTAAAAAACGACATTAATGACGACGCAAAGTAACGCACCAACTGCTGTTGGGATTACAGCGGACAGCAATGTCCACCAGATACTCCCTGTCTCACGTTTGATAGAAAGCAATGTAGTGCTGCACGGCCAGTGAAACACACAGAAAATAAGGCAGCAGATAGCTGTTTTTCCGGTTATGCCGTAGTTTATCAACTGCATGGCAGCGTCCAGCCCCTGTGCACCGCTCAGCGTATTCTGCTGTGTAAGCAACATCAGGATCACGGGAATTGCAAGTTCATTCGCCGGAATTGCAAATAGGAACCCCAGAAGAATCGCACCGTTCATGCCCATCAACTGTCCAACCCCATCCAGCGCATGTGCAATCCATTGCAGCAGGCTCTTTCCGCCCATCTGCCACACGCCAAACACCCACAGGAGCAATCCCGCAGGCGCAGCAACCAGCAACGCGCGAGAAAGAACATGTAGTGTCTTTACGAATATCGCGTCATTCAGAATCTTTTTCAGCCGCGGACGGCGATACGCAGGAAGTTCCAGAACAAACGGAGCACTGCTTTTTCTGCGCAGCGCTTTTCCGATGGCCGCCGAAACGAGTAAACTTCCGCTTGCGCCCACGCAGACTGCCGCTAGCAGGATCAACGCCAGCAGAACGCTGTTTTCATGCCTCAGCAGGACTGTTCCCATTGTCAGAAGCATCGGAAACCGGCCATTACACGGAATCATCGCATTCGTGCAGGCCGCAATCAGCTTTTCCTCGCGTGTTGTCATGATTCTGCATCCTGTTACACCGACTGCGTTACATCCCAGCCCCATGCACATCGTCAGGGCCTGACGGCCAGAGGTGCCGCAGCGCGCAAATTTGTGGTCGGTCAGGAATGAGGCGCGTGGAAGATATCCTGCGTCCTCCAGAACGGAAAACAGGAAAAAGAAAATTGCTGCAGGCGGCAGCATGACAGCTGTGACGCGCGCCGTCGTTGCATAGATGCCATTTATCAGCGCATCTGTAAGCCGCTGCGGACAGTGTGAACAGGCACGAATTAAAACCTGCTGCAGCCAGTCAAATCCGTTTTGCAACCATATTGAAAAAACATTGCTGCCTTCCAATGTCAGCCAGAATAAAATGGCCAGCAAAAAAAGAAATACGGCAGTGCCAGTATATTTTCCTGTCAGGATTCGATCTATTCGTATGTTGCGCTGTGAACCTCCGTTGCCTGTTGTTTGAACAACCTCTGCTGCAAGCTGCCTTGCATGGCGGACACAGTCAGCAGGTGTAAATTGGTCTGACAGATGCGTCGTACTTGTAATATAGCCGTCCGTCACGTCGCGAATCGTTTGCTGCAGACGGCGGATATCCTCCGCATTGCTTGCGCATGTACCAACGACAGGTACACCCAGCAGCATTTGTAGTGCACGAAGATCAATCTGGATTCCTCTTGCCTGCGCTTCATCCATTAGATTGACACATATGACCAGCTTTCTGCACCGCAACATCAACTGAAGCGCAAGCGACAGGCTTCGGGCAAGGCACGTCGCATCACAGACAGCAATTACACAGGCATCTGTATGCGTATACAGATATTCCGCTGCAATGCGCTCCTCCTCTGATCCAGTTTTCAGCGAGTATGCCCCCGGAAGATCTGTTACGTCATATGTCTGCGCTGCGTAAGAGTATGTGCCGTGTGCAACTGCGACCGTCTTCCCTGGCCAGTTTCCTGTATGCTGATGCAGTCCGGTAAGCGCGTTGAAAATGCTGCTCTTTCCTACATTTGGATTTCCAGCCAATGCAATGGGATATGGCTTAGTTTCCTTCCGGCTCATCTGACCGCCTCCACAATAATCTGTGCCGCATCCGTTTTCCGCAGTGCAAATACAGCGCCGCCGATCTCATATGCCACAGGCGACGCATGTGGTGCGCGATACAGGCAGCTGAGTTCTGTGTCAGGCAGCAGCCCCAGTTCTTCCATGCGCGACTTTGCATCATCCGGCATCAAAATTTCGCGCAGAATCCCGCGCTGCCCCGGACGCAGCGCATCCAAGCCCACCCGCTGTTTTTCCATGGGCGCCACTCCCCTTTCCGTTCTTCCGGTTTCTAATCCAGAATATACAGAAAAGCGCGATTTTGTGACAGCGCCATTGTTTTTGCCGCGGCTGCGTGGTATACTGGCTTAAGAATTTACTCGAGGTGTGCTATGCTTCATAATTATCACACGCACACGTTCCGCAACCACCACACCATTGGAACGGAGCGCGAATATATTGAGTCTGCTATAAAAAACGGTTTCAGAACGCTAGGTTTTTCCGAGCATGCGCCATACCGGTTTCCGGATGGCTATATCTCTTATTTTCATATGTTTCCAGAGGATCTGGAGAACTATATCCAGACACTGCTGGCGCTGAAAGCAGAATACGCCGGACGCATTGAGATCCTGATTGGCTATGAGGCAGAGTTTTATCCCCGTTTTTTTGACGATTTTCTCAGGCGTATCACGCAGTATCCCGTTGACTATCTGCTGCTCGGCCAGCACTATATCCACAATGAGATCGATGGCGCCTATGTCTACGAACCGACGGACGATCCCAAAATATTGAAAGCTTATGTGGATCAGTGTATTGCAGGACTGGACACCGGTTTGTATACCTATCTGGCACATCCGGATTTGATCAACTTCACCGGCGCCGAAACGCTCTACCGCAAGGAGATGGAGCGATTGTGTCTCGCTGCAAAGGAGCGGAACATTCCGTTGGAACTCAACCTTCTGGGCCTGCGCGCAAACCGTACCTACCCTTCGGCACGCTTCTTCCATATTGCGAAAGCCTGCGACAGCACGATTGTGGTTGGTATCGATGCGCACGACCCAAACTGCTTCTTTCAGCCGGACTCGTTTGCGCCGTATCAAGCACTTCTTTCGGAATGCGGGTTTGCCATAACAGACAATATCACGCTCCGCCCCGTCCACAGATAATTGTCTCGATTGGAATATATTTTGTATCTGTGCAAAAACTAGAGAAAATTTGATCTGGTGAGGTGCAGGTATGAAAATTGCCTTTTTCGATGCCAAGCCGTATGACCGTCCGGGTTTTGACGCATACACAGCTGGGACGGGGCTGGAAATGAAGTATTTTGAGACAAAGCTGAACGAAGATACTGTTTCGTTGGCAAGCGGGTTTGACGGCGTATGTGTATTCGTCAATGATACGCTGAATGATGCCGTTGTTCGTGAATTGCATGCGTTTGGAGTCAGAGTGATCGCCCTGCGGTGTGCGGGATTCAACAATGTAGATATCCGAGCATGTTTCGGGAAAATCCGGGTATTCCGTGTCCCTGCGTACTCACCTTACGCTGTGGCAGAGCATGCAATGGCACTGCTGCTCACAGTCAACCGGCATACCAATAAGGCTTATATCCGCACCCGTGATTTTAATTTCAGCCTTTCCGGTCTTACCGGATTTGATCTGCACGGCAAGACAGTCGGCATTGTGGGAACCGGCAAAATCGGACGCACGTTTTCCGAGATCTGCAAGGGCTTCGGTATGCGGATTCTGGCATATGACAAATTTCCATCCCCTGATAATGGGTTATCCTATGTGCCGCTGCTGGAACTGCTGGCGCAGGCGGATGTGGTTTCGCTCCACTGCCCGCTGACTAGCGAGACACAGCATATGATTGACGCTGCCGCTATTGCTGGAATGAAGCCAGGCGTCGTGATCGTCAACACCTCCAGAGGTGCGCTGATCGACACAGAAGCGCTTATTGACGGACTTAAAAGCCGTAGGATCGGCGCTGCGTGCCTGGATGTTTACGAGGAGGAGAGCGACCTGTTCTACGAGGATCGCTCGGACAGCATTATTGAAGACGATGTGCTGGTGCGGCTGATTTCGATGCCCAATGTGATTGTCACGTCTCATCAAGCATTTTTAACTCGAGAGGCGCTGAATAACATTGCGGCGACAACGGTAGACAATTTGCTGAAATTCAAGCGCGGCGAAGCTGCATCGGATACCGAAGTCTGTTATCGCTGCGTGCAATAACCCCCCGCTTAAGATGTAAAAACCGCGCTGGGCCTCCCAGCGCGGTCATTTTATCTATTCAATTTTCTTTCGGCAACTTTCACGATTCTCCAATATTGCCCATGCAATCAGGAAAAACGGCGTTGACAAGCACATGGAAATGCCGAAGAATGCCTGCATACAATACCCGAGTACTGCGCTGCCGCAGATGAGAACTGCAGGTTCCTCGCCTGCCGTTCTGACAAATCGAACAGCAGAGTATCCGAGTGCGGCCAGCCAGCAGAGAAGTGCAAAAATCCCCTGATTTGCAAGGATATTCAGATACTCGTTATGTGCCGTATCGATTCCGGAACGGCGCATAATATTCGTTGCCTCATCATAACGCTCGAAATACGCCGTGATGCGATGGGACAGCGTATCTGGACCGCCGCCAAACAGCGGCCGTTCCTTCACTGCCTGCCAGACGTTTTTCCAGATGAAGACTCGTCCGGAGCCGAATTCGTCTTCTGCACGGCCTTGCAAGATCTCATGCGCTTCGCCGAGCATCCCGGGCAATCCTGGGAGCAAAAGTATCGCAAAAAAAGCTGTTGCCAGACCGCATCCGATCGTAATCGCCGCTGCGCGGCGCTTTTTTTCACCCAACGCCAGCGGAAGCGGCAGGACAAGACCCGCCGCAATGCCGAGCAGTCCAGCAGAAACATCCATCCAGATACTGACGGTCACACAAAGTGCCAGCGGCACAAGCAGCCAGTGGCGCCGAAGCTTCCATGCCCCGTAGAAGAACGCAGGAACAGCTACGCACATCACAGCTGCCAACAGGTCCGCGTTGCCAATCGTCCCGAGATATGCCCCACTGTAGGCTGTTCCAGCGTCGGAATAACTCAGTCCATTCGGATACAGACCAAGCGGGTTTCCACCTGCCAGCTGCCAGAGCGACAGCAGACAGCACAGGCTCATTGCCGCTCCAAAAACGTCAAGCAGCCATTTTTTCGGACGTGCAAGCCGTCCAAGCAGCAGGAAGATTACACCATACAGCGCAAGCGTCAAAAATCCCTCTCGTCGGAGAAGGCCGAGCCATGTGTCTTTGCGCCATGGTGAAAGCAGTGAGGAGAGTAGGCTGCACAGCACATAGCCTAGCATCAGCCATTCTGCGGGCCTAACGGCACGCAACAGTTCACGAAATGGAACCGTTCTAATCTGCCGCATTACGAGTAGTTCCAGATACAGCAATGCGTTGGTTGCACAGTAGCCGATTGTCAAAATCAGAAACAATCGATATTTTGCTGCCGTGATCTTTGTATATCCGTCCGTTCCCGGCCAGAGGAGAAACACGCTCAGCATCAGTGCAAGATAGACATCCGTGACCCCTCCGAATAAATGGTGGTCAGTTCTTGCTTTGTTTTTCATTCGCGTTCAAAGGCAGCCTGCAGCGCACCGCAGAGCGGCAGACATGCGGAGGAGTCTGTCAAAAGGAAGACCTTTGCATATGACGGCACTTTAGACGTACTGGCGGCGAGAGTCAACTCATTCACGCCAGTGTCCGCTGCAATGATCTTCTGAATAGAAAGTCCCTCTAACACACCTTCGCTGTCATACAGAGCCAACAGGCAGGTGAAATCCGTTCTTGCTTCCGGGGTTCCAGCGTGCATGTCGCTCACGTCCACATCCAGCAGATATTGTGTCTGTCCGCCGACCGTATCGGCCCGCAGCGTTCCGGCGAAAGCCGCAGCGGAACTGGTTCGACTCAGCGTTGTGGGCCGAACGTCCGCAACGGCAATGCGGCTGCCGTCGTCATCAAGAAATACGGCGTCCAACAGATCAATCTTGCCGGGCACAGCGTTTTGAATTGTGATTTTTAAAAGCGTGATTTGGTCTGCGACCGGCGTTGCCGAGGCAAAGCTAGCGCGGATTCTGCCAGGTTCCGCATTGATCTGGCAGTTGCTCTCTGGCTCCGCCTGCGCAGAAAGGGACTGAGCATAAGTCAGTGTAAAGCTTCCGCCGCAGACGACGCCGCGCCCTTGCAGAATGACGGACACAACTGCTGAGCCGTCTGCCTGGATTGCGCCGCCGACGGCCCACAGCTTGGGTGCGCGGTCAGACGGGAGTACAACATCGACGCTGCCATCTTCTGCGGACGCATCAAGCGGCTTCCCATCCGTGTCGTACATGCGCACGTTCGTCAGCGTGACGGCAGACGTCTCTCCCGCCGTACCGACCGTTCGGAACATGGCTGCACAAAGTTCTCCTGCGGAAATCGGCTGCTTGCCGCTGAAGCTGACGTGAACCGTTCCTAGTTCCGGCTCATTCCATGTCAAAAGATCTGCTGACGGGTGCAGCTTCAGAACAGCGGTCAGCTGCAAGCAGGAGGGGTCATATTGCAGCGTAAAATTCCCGCCTGCCGGAGATAACGTTCCTTCCAGCTTAATCGCCATGCGGACGGACTGCCGCTCTGCCGTCTGTTCACGGCTGAGGATCAGCCGGGCGGTGCTGCGGGAAACAGTTCCGTTTTCTACAGCAGCCGCAACGGAAGCACCGTTTTCGTCATACAGGCGAAGGTTTTTCAAAGTAACGGCACTGCCGCCTTCTGGCGTCGCTTTGGAAATGCGGAATTGCAGCGTACACAAGTCTGTATTCTCCAGTACAGCTGTCGATACGAATGCCATGAGCAGCAGACCAGGCTGTTCATGATTGAAGACGCACATTGCGCCTTCCACGCCGCTCCATTGGAGCAGTTCGATCTCTGCCGAGTCGTAGGCAAGTTCAAATCTGCCGCTGTTCACACTGCCGGTCAGACGGACCTGTACGGAAACTGTTTCGCCTGCACGGCCGCTGACCGAAGTGACCGTAAGCACGCGGCCCGCAGCCTGCGCGAATGGCGTGCAGAGTGTAATCAGCAGCATCAGGGCAAGAAGCAATGGGAAAAGTCTTTTTTTCATAGCGCTGCCCCCGTCAGTTGAGGTTCGGGATGAGTCTTGCGTCGTAGCGCAGGATCAGAATCGCGTCGCCTGCATCGACCAGACCGTCATGGTTGACATCTGCAGCAGCTTCCTGCTCCAGCGTGAGCGTAATCAGACCAACGGATGCACGCAGGCAGAGCAGCGCGTCGGCAGCGTCGATATAGCCGTCGCCGTTTACGTCACCAAGCTGCGCGGCGGCGGTAACGATGATTTTGATCTCGGCAGAATAGCCGCCATCAACCGTTGTAGCGGTGATTGTTGTTTCGCCGACGGACAGGGCCGTTACGATGCCTGTGCGGGAAACGGTCGCGGTCTGCTCGTCGCTGCTGACCCAGGTCAGGTTTTTGACGGTCGCGTCGTCCGGGGCGATGATGGGCTGGAGCGTGACGGTGCTGCCCATCATGAGCGTATGCGTCGGCTCGTCAAACCGGATGCCGGTCACGCGGACGCGTTCGGGCTGGACGGTCACGATGCAGCTGGCGCGGTAGTCCCCCGCTGCCGCCGTTACGACGGTAACGCCCGCAGCAAGCGGCGTGACCTTGCCGTCCTGACTGACGGTGGCGGCAGTCTGGTTGCTGGACGTCCAGCGGATGGTCGCTTCTGTGCCCTCGGGCTTCAGCGTCGCGGTCAGCTGTTCGGCCTCTTCTCCGGCGTAAAGCGTCAGCGTATAGCGGTCGAGCGAGACACCGGTCAGGCCGGACTCACCGGGCTGTTCGCCGGTGACGGTGATGGTGACGGACGAAGTGCATTCGCCAACACTCGCCGTGATCACCGCTTCTCCCTGTCCAACAGCGACGACCTTGCCGTTGGAGAGCACGCGAAGAACGGTGGTGTCGGAACTTTCCCAAGAAACGCGGCCGATATAATCATCCGGGGTTACAGCTGCTTCCAGCTGCGCGGAACTGCCCACGGAAAGAGACTGCGGCGCATTAGAAATCGAAATATCTGACAGCGGATTTTCCGACCAGATAACGTGCGTGACCGCTTCGATCCTTCCTTCATCGCCTTCCAGGTATCCGTTGGAGAAGACAAGATCTGCGCTCCCCTCCGGAGTGCTGGGTGCCGTCAGGTATCCCATTTTTAAATCGTATGTCAGTGCTTCATCTTCGGATTCGACTTTCAAACTATTGCGAATCTCCGGGCTGAACCACACATCAAGGAATACGGATTCATTTGGGCGCGTGGTTATGGTGTCCGCTGCTCCGATTTCATCATTGTGGGTATAGTACCGAACGCGCGTTGTGCGTGTGGGTTCATTTTCAGAAGATTTTATTGATGCAGGTACGCTGAGATAGTAAACTCCGTCTGCGGGAACCTGGAAGCTGAAACTGGCATTATACGAATATGTAATTTGTTTTCCATCAGCGTCATAAACGCCAATGCTTTCATCTGGTTTGCTTCCGCCCTCGTCGCGCTGAATCTGGACGACTTCTCCGGCCTTGTGCTCGCCGATGGAGAAATACCCATCCTGCCATACGTCCTGCCATTCTCTTTCTTTTAGAGGTGAAGCTGTTGCTATCGTGTTGTTATTCAGATGAGACACCAGCTTGTAGCAAATGTTCAATTTTTGTACGCGTGTAAAATTTTGAGGAAATATACTGTATTCAGCCAGCAGATAATAGATACCCGGTTCAATATCCCAATAATAAAGTCTTGACTCTGGATCTGAGCCGGTTTCGATAGTGCCCTCTTTCAAGCTGCCATCATCCTGATTCTCAAAATACGCCTCCCGATAAAGAAAGTATTTAACACTTTGTCTTGGATAACTGTTGCTGCCATCTGTTTTGTTTACATCCAGCAGCAGCGTTTTCTGGCTGCCCTTTGGTACGGTAATTCGGAACCACTCCGTATCATTCGCCGCAGTAATATCAAATGCCTGCGTAAAATCCTCATAAAGCGGCGTGGCACGATACCATGTATCGTTGTTCTCAATTTCTTCGGGCGGAATCAGTGTAATTTTTGTTGAGCGGAGGATCTCTCTGCTTCCGCCACGCAATCTGATGTAATAGAGACCTTTTTCTTCAAGCTTCCAATACCAATTACCATCTGAACCACTACTGAAAACGTCTTTTGCAGCTTCCCCATATTCTGCAAGTTCCTGCCCAGCATAGACATCAGCAGAACCTCCACAGTCGGAATCAACGTGAACCGACATGTGATCCTCCGGGACTGTGAAGCAGAACCAGTCTGTATCCCCGCCGCTTAAAACATGGGAAATCAGCTGGCCCGGCTCGATATAGGCTGCGTCGAGCCAGGTATCGTTGCTTTCATAGGGATCGTCGCCGCCCTCCTCCACGCGGATGCGGAGCGCCGCGCGCTGGATTGAAACATCATATACATAATTATATTCATGCCTGCAATTCGGGTATAGTCTGACAGCGTACTGCCCCTGCTGGCTGCATGAAAAAACGCGCGCATGCCGGGAGCTGACCGCTGTTTCAGAAATAACGACTGTTCCATCCGGCGCGTAGATCTCATAGCAGACGTTCTCCGGGTTTTCAAGGTCAAAATCCAGCAGACGCAGCGTATAGAGCTTCGTCTGTCCGTCCTCCGGAGCAGCTTCAAAGCAGAACCAGTCCTCATCGCCGAGACCGCCGAGGCTGAACGTCTCATCCGTGCCGATCGGCAGCGATGTCGCCGTCTGCACCGTATCGTTCAACTCATGGCTATCTCCGTCCAGCAACTGCACGGACATTGTTCTCTTAATACTCAGTGAATCGTTGTTCTTCCACCCATTCAGCGTAAATATGTAGCGGCCCGGCTGCCCGGTGTGCAGATAATATACGCCGTTTTTTTCCACAATGAGGCTGTCATTATTCTGCCACTGGATGTCAAATCTGCCTCGGCTGGCATAGGAAAAGCCGCCGATGGTCAGCGCGATATCCTGTCCGGGCTTTATTGTCGTAATTGCAAATTGATCCCGATCTCCGCCGTCCAGCGTGAAGCTGATGGCATCTCCGTCGTGCAGTTCGGTCGGCGTTACATCGTTTGGTTCCTGCGCGTCGTTTTTATATTCACGCAGCATAAACCGCACAGTCCGCGTCTCACCCTGTTTCAGGGAATTATCGTACACAGTGACAGTATACTCTCCGGCCTTTTGTACGCCTAAAACTGTGTTTCCGTCTGCGTTCGTAGTGTATGCACGAGTTTTACCGCTAATGTAAATATTACAAGTTTCTTCGCTCTGCCAATCGACCAGCATACGCATTCCATCGACCGGAATGTCCAGATAGAAATCCATTCTATCATTGTTTGTCAGCACTGCCTCAACCGTTTCATCCAATTCAATATAGGTCTTCTCATCTGCCGCAAGCACTGATGCACACAGCAGCAGAAGCAGTGTCAGCAGCATCCATGTCCATCTTCCAACTCGTTTCATGGTTCAGGCTCCTTTTCTTGTATCTGTCTGCTTACAGTATACTGCGCTTTTCTCCTGACTTCAACCATGGTTTGCTGCAAAACCGGATAAAAACCGCCTCCGCAGCACGGAATGGCTGCGGAGGCGGTTTTTCAGGACAGAAGCATCTTGTCGCTGGCTTCGTCGCTGCCGCTTGCGCGTGAAAACATGGCGAGAAGATCCGGGACGGTCAGTTTTTTCTTTTCCTCGCCGGATACATCCACGACAACCTGCCCAGCGTCCATCATGATGAGACGGTTTCCGTGGGCAATGGCGTCCTTCATGTTGTGTGTGATCATCAGCGTGGTCAGCCCGTGCTCCTGCACGATGCGGTCAGACAGGTCAAGCACCTTTTCTGCCGTGCGCGGGTCGAGCGCGGCGGTGTGCTCGTCTAGAAGCAGCAGCTTCGGCTGCTGCAGTGCCGCCATCAGGAGTGTCAGCGCCTGACGCTGGCCGCCGGAGAGTAGACCGACCTTCGCGGTCATGCGGTCCTCAAGGCCGAGGTCGAGCGCGTGGAGGCACTTCCGGTACTCGGCGCGCTCCGCCTTTGTGATACCCCATTTCAGCCCCCGGTGCTGTCCGCGCCGGGCAGCAAGGGCAAGGTTTTCTTCGATCTGCATGGTTGGCGCGGTTCCCATCATGGGGTCTTGAAACACACGGCCTAAAAGGGCAGCGCGCTTATGCTCCGGCAGACCGGTGACGTCCGTGCCATCAATGACGATCTTGCCGCTGTCAATCTGGAAAGATCCTGCGATGGCGTTCAGCATGGTTGACTTCCCTGCCCCATTGCCGCCGATGACGGTGACGAAGTCGCCGTCGTTCAAGGTCAGATTCAGGTCATTCAGCGCCACTTTTGCGTTGACTGTGCCGGGATTGAAGGTCTTGCAGACATTGATAAGTTCAAGCATGGCGCGTTTCCTCCTTTTTGGTCTTTCCGTGGAATATTTTACTCTTCCAATACGGAATAGCGAGGAAGAGCGCAACGATCAGGGCCGTGATCAGCTTGAGGTCATTCGTATTCAGTCCAAGCTGCAGCACGATCTGGAGCACAAAATAATAAATCACAGCGCCAATGGAAACGGCGAACAACTTGAGTCCGAAGTTCGTGAACAACTTACCGAAAATGACCTCGCCGATGATAACGGCGGCAAGGCCGATGACAATCGCGCCGCGGCCCATGTTAACATCCGCTGCCCCCTGAAACTGCGCAAGAAGCGCGCCGGAAAGCGCAACAAGGCCATTGGAAAGCATCAGTCCAAAGACGACATTCGCATTCGTATTGATGCCCTGTGCGCGAGCCATGTTCTGGTTCGCGCCTGTGGCGCGGATAGCGCAGCCGCGCTCTGTACCGAAGAACCAATACAAAAGTGCAATCACGGCAAACGTGAAAAGAAGCAGCACAGGCAGCGGATTTTTCAGGCTCAGGTCGCGTACGAAGCGCTGCGAGACCATCAGCGGGTATTTATCCACGCCGACGGCCTGATTGGCCTTGCTGTCCATGATGCGCAGGTTAATAGAATAGAGTGCAAGCTGCGTGAGAATGCCGGACAGAATTGCAGGAATGCCGCATTTGGTATGGAACATTCCTGTCACAAAGCCAGCCAGCATGCCGCATGCGAACGCGCACAGCAGCGCCAGCCACGGGTTCATGCCAGCGCGGATCAGCATGACAGCCGCGGCACCGCCGGTGGCGATGGAGCCGTCAACGGTCAGGTCGGCCACGTCGAGAATGCGAAAGGTTATGTAGACGCCGATGGCCATCAGGCCCCAGATGAGTCCCTGCGCCGCTGCGCCGGGCAGCGAATTAAGAAGCGCGGAAAGGAAATTCATAGTCATTCTCCTTCTTGGTCTGCGCCTGCAATCGACCGGCAAAGAAAAACGGTTATCGGCCGATTGCAGGGGCAAACGATTTTTTCAGTTCTACCGGTCACGGGCGTTTGCCCGTGACCGGTCAAACCGTCAGATTCAGCCTTCAATGGCCTCGTAGCCATCCAGCGGGGTAATGCCAAGCTGGTCGCAAATGGAGGCGTTGTACTTCGGGGTCGCGTCGGTGTACTCGACGGGCATTTCGGAGATATTGGCCTCACCTTTCAGAATCTTCGCGGCCATCTTGCCGGTGGTCACACCGAGATCATAGTAGCTGATGGAGAGCGTCGCCACGCCGCAGCCGCGGCAGATGCCCTCTTCGCCGCAGATGGCGGGGACACCGGCGGGAATAAGGACGTTTGCGATTGCCTCGGTGTTAGAGGCGGCGGTGTTGTCGGTCGGGATGTAGACGACGTCGGAGAAATCGGCAGCCTTCTGGGTGACGGAGGAAACGTCGTTGCTGTCGGTGAAGGCGAATTCCTCGCAGGTCACGCCCTGGGCCTCGAGCGCCTTGCGCACCTCGTCGATCTGGTAGCGGGAGTTCGGCTCGGCGGAGCAGAACAGCAGGCCGACCGTCTTTGTCTCGGGGAACCAGTCGAGGATCATCTGGGCCTGTTTTTGCAGGTCGGCCAGATCGGACGTGCCGGAGACGTTGCCGCCGACCGTGCCGCTAAAATCGTCGATGTCGAGCGCAACGCCGTAGGCCGTGATGGACGTGCCGAGGATGGGAATATCAGCCGTGGCGGAGACGGCAGCGGTCAGGGCTGGAGTGGCGTTCGCCATGATGAGGTCGACGCCCTTGGCGACAAAGCCGTTGACGATAGTGCCGCAGTTGACGGAATCGCCGGAGGCATTCTGCACATCGATGGTCACGGCGTCGCCGAGCGCTTCTTTCAGTGCGTCGACGAAGCCCTGCGTTGCGGCATCGAGCGCCTCATGCTGCACGAGCTGGCAGACACCGACGGTGTAGGTCTTTCCGCTCTCGGCGGGTGCGTCGGAGGAGGCCGCAGGCTCAGCTGCGGGCTGTGTGGAGGCGCAGGCGGCCAGGCTCAGGACCATCACGAGCGCCAGAAGCATTGCAAGAATCTTTTTCATGATAAATTGCTCCTTTTCTCTGATAACAGTTGATTGTTTAAAACAAAAAGGAGGCTCTGTCCGCGGAACAGAGCCTCCTTCTTACTTACGAAGAAAACACCGGTCTTATACGGACAGCTTCTCATTTTGGGTACGGTAATAGAGGCCCGCAAACAGTTCGCGGGCCATGGTAAAGAGGAAACTCATATTCATGCCGAAATTCTTGAAGTTAATCTGCATCATAATGAACTCCCTTCTGCCGTACTGTCCGGCTTTTTATGTTTGCTAATATACCGCTTTAAATGCGCAAAGTCAACTGTGAATGCGCCAAAAAACTGTGTCGTTTTTAAATTTGGTTTGTGCATACCGCCCGGTGTGTTCCGGGAAGTTGACATAATATTTATTTTGCAAGCGCCTTGTGGAAAACCTTCTTACCCTTGCGGATGATTGCGCCTTCGCCCTCAAAGAGTGACTTATCAAATGAAGTTGCAAAATCTGTGATTTTCTCATCGTTGACACTGATGCCACCCTGCTGCACCAAACGGCGTCCCTCGCCCTTGGACGCAGCCAGACTGCATCTGACAAGCAGTGTCAGGGTATCAATCTTCCCGTCATTGAAATCATCGTCTGTCAACTCAGTCGATGGCATGTGCTCACTGCTGCCGCTGCCGCCGAAGAGTGCTTTGGCGCTGGCTTCGGCCTTCTTTGCCTCTTCCTCGCCGTGCACCATCTGCGTCAGTTCAAACGCCAGAACTTCCTTGGCCTTGTTCAGCTGGCTGCCTTCCCACTTGTCCATCTCATCGATCTGCTCGAGCGGCAGGAACGTCAGCATACGGATACATTTCATAACATCGGCATCATCGACGTTGCGCCAGTACTGATAAAATTCAAAAGGACTGGTCTTATTCGGGTCGAGCCAGACAGCATTTCCGGCGGTCTTGCCCATCTTCTTGCCCTGCGAGTCCGTCAGAAGCGTGATGGTCATGGCGTGCGCGTCTTTGCCAAGCTTGCGGCGAATGAGTTCCGTACCGCCCAGCATGTTTGACCACTGATCATCGCCGCCGAACTGCATATTGCAGCCGTAGTGCTGGAACAGATGATAGAAGTCGTAGGACTGCATAATCATATAGTTGAACTCTAGGAAGGACAGGCCCTTTTCCATGCGCTGCTTGTAGCACTCGGCGCGGAGCATGTTATTGACAGAGAAGCAGGCGCCGACCTCCCGCAGGAGTTCGATATAATTGAGGTTCAGCAACCAGTCGGCATTGTTGACCATGATGGCTTTACCTTCGCCGAAATCAATGAATCGCTCCATCTGACGCTTAAAGCACTCGGCATTGTGGTCGATATCTTCCTTTGTCAGCATTTTGCGCATATCGGTGCGGCCGGACGGATCGCCGATCATGGTCGTGCCGCCGCCGATGAGCGCGACGGGCTGGTTGCCCGCCATCTGCAGACGCTTCATGAGCGTCAGCGCCATGAAATGACCGGCAGTCAGAGAATCTGCCGTGCAGTCGAAGCCAATGTAGAATTTGGCCTTGCCCGCGTTGACCATTTCGCGGATCTCCGGCTCGTTCGTGACCTGCTTGACAAGGCCTCTGGCCTGCAGTTCTTCATAAATACCCATTGTGATTACTCCTTCTATGTTTGAAAAATTTTTATCAATTATCGGATGCTGTTTCCGGCAGCGTCCAGAAAATCGCAGCCTGTTGTGCCATACGGCGGTGCATATGGAAAAACATACGGAATATCTTCAGCCGAAAGTTCCGTTTTCTCCTCGCCATAAGAGGTATCACACACAATCGACCGGCAGTCGGAATTGTTGATGAGAACAATATCGCGTGCATACCGCCATACAACGTGCACGATATCCCGCGCGTATGCGCTGGGGGTGTATATCTTTTTTACCAAATAGCTGCCGTTATTCAGTACACGGCAGTCCACAGCCCGATAAAGCGTCATGTACTGATCCGGCGCTGTAAACCAGAGCAGTGCATACTCATCCGCCGTAAAATCTCCGGCGCAGGTTATGACAGCATCCTGCGGGAGGTCAAGCTTCTTCCGAAGCACTTCTCCCACCGCCTCCTGCGTTTTGGCTATGGGCAGATTTGATATAACGCTCACGGCCACGGCTACGACCAAAAGAACAAATACCAGCAGGATTTTGTGTATTTTTTTCATAGTTTTCTCCATGTGACGCAAGGAGTTTATAATTCCATCAGTCGTCTGCCGCAGTGGGGACAGATGGCATCGTCCATGTCGTGCATATCGCTGCAATAGGGACAGGCAATTTGCTGGATGCCGCTTGCTTCCGGTGTTTCGGCGTCGCCGAGCAGGTAAAATTCGAGTTTTTTGCAGCGCTCACAGCATTCAACATCCACGTCCAGCGCACCGGATAAGATCTGGTCCCAATGGCCGAACAGCATACTGAATTTTCCCTTTTGCAGCTCCATATTGCCGAGGCTCTGCATCTTGCCGCCGCAGGCGGAACAGGTTTTCTGACGCATAAAACGCTCCTTTCCGTCAAAAACGCCCTCTGCTCTTGCGAGCAGAGGGCGAACGATCGCGGTACCACCTCTGGTTTGCCGGTTCCTTGCGGAAGCGGCCTTACGGAGCGCAAACACGCCCCTGCGCGATAACGGGCGCACCCGACACACCCCTACTGCGCGAGAATGCGTTTCAGAGGGCAGCTCCGGGATGTATTCGCCTGACGCCGTCTGCTTTCTTGCACCGACCGAAAGTTCTCTGGAAACGGGGTATCAGGGTACTTCTTCCCTTCGTCACTGTGATCATATTACAAGTGAAGTATAGCGTATTTTTTCCGGTTTGTCAATCAATATTCGCCAAACAGCGCAGCGAGTTTCCCGTCTTTGACCTCATAGAGTGCAGCATGCGCGTCCATCATACCCATGCAGTAGGAACCTACGACATAGACTGTCCCATTTTCCACATAGAGATCCGTCAAGTTCTGCATGGAGTTGTTCTCGTCACACTCAGCGACGGCACTAAGCGCCGCATTTTGCCCTGGATTCTCTAGTTTCATCACCTTCGAGGCGCAAGGGAAATAGATAGCAGCGTATAAATACGAAGGAATAGGCTTCTCTGCGTCCCAACTCAGGAAATAGAGTGTATTATCGCCGGACCAGCAGAAATCCAGAACCGGCTCGTCCGTGATCTGCTCAAGCGTGCTGCCTCTGCGCTGATAAAGACCTGCCTGCCCCCAGACGTACATACCGTCGGAGCCAGTCAGAAGCCGTCCGCTCAAAAGCGCTTCAGGCGTCAGCTGCGTCCGGATCGTCTGATGCTTCTTACCGCTGTATGGCTCATAAAGAACAAGTGCATCTGTGCCAGACTGTCCCTCCTGCATCAGCCAGTAATCCCCGACCGTGCAGACATATTCAGCACCAGTCTCTCGTAAAACAATCTGTGCCTTGAGTCGGGCAAGAATTGCCGCAGCTTCGGCTCTAGTGACACCCTTCGCAGGCTTAAAACTTCCGTCCGGATAACCGGTTAGAAGGCCCTGATTGGTACAGGTGCGCAGACTGCTGTTAAAGGTTTCGTATTCCTTTGTGTCGGCAAACAACGGCTGCCATTCGGTCGATTCCATGCGCTGCTCCTTCCAGTTGATAACGTACTGGCTTGCAGCATCGGCGCGTTCATTCACGCCGCCCCAGCCATTGCAGAACGTTCCAAGCAGTCTTGCAATTTCGCCGCGCGGCATGGCCTCAAAGCGGCTGCCGGTAATATTGTCCAGAAGGTCATGCGCTTTGCAGACCTCGTAGGCCGATTTCCACCAGTCCACGCCCTCCTCCGTCTTCCACTCGGTCGGGAAAGCGATGCGGGTAAAGAGCGTAAAGAATTCCGCACGCGTGACAGTCTTTTCCGGTTTGTAGGAGCCATCCGGATAGCCGGTGATCTCTGCGCTGAGATAATCGATCTGCTTATATGCCCAATGCGTGTCGGATACGTCGGTGTATTCCGCCGCGCTGACTGCCGTGCAGAGAAGCAGCACAGCAGCAACCGAAAGAATTATTCTCCGAATTTTCATGTTATACTCCCTTCTTGGTTTGCTCCGCCAGCCGCAGCAGTTCCGCCGCACCTGCAAGCGTTGTTTCGGTGATCATGCTTCCGCCGGTCAGACGTGCCAGTTCCTGCCTGCGCCCATGTTCATCCAGACGCAGAACACTTGTATACGTTCTTCCGTTTTCCACGCTTTTCTCAACCGTGAATTCCGTATCAGCCATTGCAGCAATCTGTGGCAGATGCGTTACGCATAGAACTTGACGGCCCTTTGCGACTGTCCATAGTTTATATGCGACCTTTTGCGCTGCTCGGCCGCTGACACCTGCATCGACTTCATCAAAAATCATGGTTCCGACAGAATCCTCTGCCGCGAGCACATTTTTCATTGCAAGCATAATGCGCGCCAATTCGCCGCCGGAGGCAACCTTGGCGAGTGGCCTCAATGCTTCGCCGACATTGGCCGACATCAAGAAGCGGACGGAATCCAAACCGTTTTCCTGCGGGGACTGCTCCGAAAACTCACAGACAAACTGGATCTTCGGCATATCCAGCTGTATCAGTTCGGAAGAGATCGCCGCCTGGAGGGTTTTTGCCGCAGATTTCCGTGTAGAAGAAAGTGTCATTCCTTTTTCCTGCATAGTCTTTTGCAGCGTAGATAACTTATTCTGAAGCTGCTCAATATGGTCGGAGGCGAATTCCACCTCGTCAAGTTGCCGCTTTGCTTTTTCACAGAACGCGATGACATCTTCGACACTGCCGCCGTATTTTCGCTTCAACTTGTGAAGCGTATCGAGACGCTCTTCGATTTGCTCAAGTTCATCTGCAGAATAGGTCAGATCATCCTTCTTATCCCGCAGTTCATCGGCGATATCCTGCGCAGTATACATGAGGTCGTTCAGTTTCCCGCTGAGCAACCGCATTTCATCTGACACGCGGCTGACCCGTTCCAGCGCATGCGCGGCGTTTGCGATCATGGCTGCCGCGCCGTCCGACGTTTCATCCCCATAGAGCGCGGAAACAGCCGCTTCCATCGCGTCCGTCAGCTTTTCAGCGTTCTGGAGCACCTTCCGGCGTTCGAGCAGCTCGTCTTCTTCTCCGGACTGCAGCTCGGCGCGTTCAATTTCATCGATCTGGAATTTCAGCGTTTCGACCAGACGCAGCTTTTCTGATTCATCCATAGACAGGCGGCGAATCTCCTGCTGCACGACGCTGACCTTGTCGTACGCCTGCCGGTAATCCGCCAGCAGCGCTTCGTCATGGACATACAGGTCGAGATAGCCGATATGCGTCGCCTCATCGAACAGCTGCTGGGAATCGTTCTGGCCATGGATCTGGATGAGCTGGACGCCGAGCTTCCGAAGCGTGGAGACTGTGACGGGCTTGCCGCTGACGCGGCAGCTGTTTTTTCCGTCGGCGAAGATCTCCCGTGAAATGCCAAGCTCCGGCTCATACGGGATCTGGTTCTCGGCGAACCACGGCAGCTCCGGCACGCCGGAGAAAATCGCGCTGACAAACGCCTTCTGCGCGCCGGTACGGATCATTTCACGCGAGGCCCGTTCACCCAAAATGGCAGAGATCGCGTCTATAACGATGGATTTTCCCGCACCTGTCTCACCGGTGAGGACGTTGAAACCACTGTCAAAGGCGATCTCTGCCTGTTCGATCACGGCAATATTTTCGATATGCAGGGTAGAAAGCATCGGTCTTCCTCCTGTTCCGTTCTGGCCTCAGTGCTCGATCTGCTCCCGGATCTCGGCGCAGAGCTCGGCAGCGGCCTGCGTGTCCTTCAGCACAACGAAGCACGTATCGTCGCCCGCAAGCGTCCCGAGCATTTCCGGGATGTTCAGCTTGTCGATTGCGGAGGCGGCGCCGTTTGCAAGTCCGGGCATGGTCTTGACGACGATCATGTTCTGTGCATAGTCCACGCTGGTAATACACTGCCGGAAGATCAGATTCAACTTGGCAGAGAAAGTATGTTCCGCAGGTTTGGGTGCAGTCGCATACCGATAAACGCCGTCAGGCCCCAGTTCCTTGATGATGCGCAGCTGCTTGATGTCGCGGGAAATGGTAGCCTGCGTGGTAGAGAAACCGGCCTCGTTCAGCTCAGCGAGCAGCTGCTCCTGCGTCTGGACGCTGTGGTCTGCGATAAGCTCCAGAATTTTTTCCTGGCGTTTTGATTTCATAGACGTGTTTACCTCATTTTTTCAATGAATTTTCGGTTCAGAATCTCAAAAAAGCTGGTATCCTTCAGCCGAACCAGCCGTGTGACCTTCTGCGAACTTTTGACTACGATCTCATCCCCGGTGTTCAGCCGGAAGGCCCGGCCTCCATCGACAGACAAAAACGCGTTGTGTCTTCCGATTTTTCCAACCTTAACCGTTACCACGCGGCTGGGCGCAACAACAACGCTCTTCGCCAGCATGGCGTGTGCGCAGATGGGCGTAATCAGAAAATTCTTCGCAGACGGCTCCACGATTGGGCCTCCGGCGGACATAGAATAGGCTGTTGAGCCGGTCGGGGTGCAGAGAATGACGCCGTCTCCAGAGTAGCTGGTAGCCTCCACTCCATCGCAGTAGATTCCAAGCTGTACAACGCGGGCAATCGCCCCCTTGGTGATGACCGCGTCATTGAGCGCCGTTTCATGGAAAATCGTCTGACGGCCGTTTCCGACGCTGACATCCAGCATCGTGCGTTCTTCCACCGTATACTCCCCTTTTGGAATTTTCCGCAGAAGTTCAATCTCACCGGACTCCAACTCCGCAATAAATCCCATTGTGCCGATGTTGACCCCAAGGATTGGGAGATTATGCTCTGTCGCGATTTTGGACGAGTGTAAAATTGTCCCATCGCCGCCGAAGCAGATCAACATATCTGCCGTTTTGATCTCTTTCTGAATGTCCTGAAAACGGAGATCATGCGGAATTTCAAACGTCTTATCCACATCGAACGGCAAGCAAAGCGCGACCTCCGCGCCTGCTTCTCTTAAAATTGAGCATGCCTGCCGGGCATTTTTGAATTGTTTATCGCGGTAAGGATTCGGCGAAACGACGATCTTCATAGCGTATGTTACCCTTTCAGCGCTGCATGCGCCTGCGCGACAAGCGCGTCGATGTCAGGAAGCATTTCCTGCCCGGGCTGCATGGAAAGATGCGCAAGAAATTCAATGTTGCCCTCCGGTCCCTTGACAGGAGAGAAGGTCAGATTCCGGATGGTAAAGTTCAGGGATGCGACCAGCGCAGTAAAATCGCGCAGCACCTGCGCATGTACGGCAGGGTCGCGCACAACGCCTTTCTTTCCGACATTTTCTTTCCCGGCCTCAAACTGCGGCTTGATAAGGCAGAGCACCTGCCCGGTGGTTTTGAGCAGCTTCTGAATGGCCGGAAGCACAATTTTCAGAGAAATAAACGACACATCCACGACAGACAGATCAAGCGGTTCTCCGAGATCCTCCGGCGTGACATAACGGATATTCGTCCGCTCCATTACGACCACGCGCGGATCAGAACGAATCTTCCATGCAAGTTGGCCATAACCGACATCAATGGCAAAAACCTTGCTGGCTCCCTGCTGAAGCAGACAGTCGGTAAATCCCCCGGTTGACGCGCCGGAATCGCTGCACACAAAGCCTGTTGGATTGACACGGAAATCTCGAAGCGCCTTTTCCAGCTTTAACCCGCCGCGGCTGACATATGGACAGGCGCTGCCGCGCACCTCGACCACGGGCTCGTCGTCAATGTTGATCTCAAGCCCGGCCTTGTCGGCCTTCTGCTCGTTGACATAGACCTCACCCGCCATAATCATAGCCTGCGCCTTGCTTCTCGATTCCGCCAGATTGCGCGCGACAAGAAGCACATCCAACCGTTCCTTATGTTTCATCAGGAAAGTTCCTCCTGCATCAGTTTTGTGAGTGCATCCGCATCCAAACCTGCCGCAGCAAGCAGCGCGGCAGGCGCACCGTGGGGGATAAAGCCGCGCCCGAGATTCCGTTTGCAGCAAACTGCCGGAATTCCATGTTCGATCAGATGAGCAAAGATCTCATCGGCCAGACACTCCCGGTCAGACGTTTCCTCGAAAACGAATACATGCTTTGTCTTCCGGGCAGATGCTTCGATCGTGCTCCAGTCAATTGGAGAGATGGTGCGCAGCTTCAGAATTTCTGGCCGGTAGCCCGCAGCCTGCATGGTATCCGCCGCGGACAGCACGGCATTGACCATTGTTCCATAGCAGATGATCGTACAGGTATACCCCTCCCGGATACAGGTTTGGGAGGCAGACACCTGATAGCAGCCCTCCGCCCCACGCGGGTAGCGGATGGCTGCAGGACCGGTGCAGGCATAGAACGCCGTATGCAGATCCTCGCGCAGTTCAGCAAAGCTGGCGGGACTGAAAATTTTCATACCGGGCACCTGACGGAGATAGCCAACGTCAAACATGCCCTGATGTGTGTCGCCGTCTTCACCGACAATACCGCAGCGGTCAACCGCTAAGACGACATGCAGCTGTTGTAGGGCAACATCATGCAGCAGCATGTCGTAGGCGCGCTGCAAAAAAGTAGAATAGATCGCCGCAACAGGCTTCATTCCCTGTTTGGCAAGTCCCGCAGCCATGCAGACTGCGTGGCCCTCGGCAATGCCGACATCAAAGAACCTAGACGGGAAATCAGCCGCAAACTGGTCAAGGCCTGTTCCGTGCTGCATAGCTGCAGTGATAGCGCAGACAGTCTTGTCGCTGGCGGCCATCCGGCCAAGCTCCTGTCCAAAAATATCAGAAAAGGTCGGGACGGATACAGTCTCACTCAGACCCGTCTCGGGGTCAAACTTCCCGATACCATGGAACTCCTGCGGCGTTTTTTCTGCCGGCGCATAGCCACGCCCCTTCTTCGTGATGAGATGGATGAGGACAGGCTCATGCAGCGCGACAGCCGTCTTCAGCAGCATTTCAATTCTGGAAATGTCATGCCCGTCTACCGGGCCGAGGTAGGTAAACCCCAGATTCTCAAACAGCGTTGTGCCAAGAATGCTGCGGCGCATGTGCTCTTTGACCTTATGGGTCAGTGCATAGAGCCGACGGCCGAAAGCACTTTTGGCCGTTGTCTGTCTATACCATAATTTGAGGTCGAGATATTTGGGACGCAGACGCGCCTGCGCAAGATAACGAGAAATTGCGCCGACATTCGGCGTGATGGACATGCCATTGTCATTTAGCAGGACAATCATGGGTTCGCGGCTTGCACCAGCGTTGTTGAAACCCTCATAAGCAAGGCCGCCGGTCAGCGCGCCGTCGCCCATCAGAGCCAGCACATGATAGTCTGCCCCTTCCATCGTCCGGGCGCGGGCCATACCGAGTGCAACGGAAACAGCGTTGGATGCGTGGCCGGCGATAAAGGCGTCGTGTACGCTCTCACAGGGCTTTGGAAAGCCGGAAAGCCCTCCCTGCTGGCGGAGCGTGTCAAACCGCTCCATACGGCCGGTGAGCATTTTATGCACATAACACTGATGCCCGACATCGAACACAAGCCGGTCGCGGCTGGTGTCAAAGACGCGATGGATTGCCACCGTCGTCTCGACAATGCCGAGGTTGGATGCCAGATGGCCGCCGGTGCGGCTGACGTTTTGTACAAGAAATTGTCGGATTTCATCGCAGAGCGTTCCAAGCTGCGCTTCTGGGATGTCCAGCAGATCCTGTCTGGAGTGAATTGTATCTAAAAGCATGGAGTCCTCATTTTTCTGCGTGTTTTTTCCGAAGGCGCTGTGGGAGCGTCCGGAAGAAACATAGGACTTTCGCTGCCGTGCGCACAACAGCGGTACTGCTGTTCATGGCAAGTGACTTGCCGCAGGCCTTTCCGCCGACTGTTACGCCGGAAACAACTGCAGACAGCAGCAGCGTGATAAAAATCTCCGACTTACTTTTGCTCAGGAGCAGCACGCGCGCAGCAATGACCGCTGCGGCAGATCCGGAGATAACGCCGCAGATATCGCCGATCACGTCATTGCAGAACGACGAGACTTTTCCCGCGTTGCGAATCAGGCGCAGTGCGTCTTCCGCCTCTGGAACTTTACGCGAGGCCATTGCGTGGAACGGGACCTCGTCCGCTGCCGTGACGGCAACACCAATGATGTCAAACAGAATACCGGTCAGAACAATACAGATCAAAATCACAAAGGACAGCACAAGTCCCGCACCTTCCAGAAGATTAGACGACACAAAACTCATCAGGGCCGAAATCAGAACAGTCGTCAGAAAGATCAGCGCGATCCATTTGAAATCTGGTTTAGCCGATTTACCGGCCTTTTTCTTTTTCGCAGCAGCCAAGACAGCCTCCACATAAATTATGTAAACTTAATTTTGCGTAAATACAGAAAAAATGTAAATGCTGATAAAATGCCGCATATGCGGCATCTCATCAGGATTTACAAATGTACAATGGCAGCTATTATGGTTAATCTTACGGCTTAGGTCGGGTTTGTTTTCCCCGGGAGCATCCTCTCGTCGCCGATGGAGGTGGTTCCCCTTTCATGCTCGCGTTGGCCTGTCGCCATGGCCACTACCCGATTGCCACTTAGTCCGTACCGCAATCCCATAAAAGCCCTTTCGACAGTCTAGGTGATTTCCACAACAGCTTTTTCCGACTCTTATCCTCTTTTGCAAACCGTCTTTCAAGGGAATATCGTCTGTGCTCAAGGCCATGAGCGCTGGACGCATCAGCTTCCCTTTCCCGGCCGGTTCACGCAAGGCAGGCTACTCTGCACACAGCGTTCACGGCTTGAAGCCGGGTAGCACCGCAATGCAGGTTCATATCCGGTATCGTACAACGGTCGGATACCGCAAAGGGAGTTCGCCGCTGCACAATATCCAGTCTCCACAGCGACCGGGTCATCTTCTCCATGCCATTGGAGACAGCCCGTCCGCCGCAGGCGCAAAATCGCCTTCCCACAGCATCCACCCCAGACTGGGCGTAAGAAGCAGACACCACGGGGTTCACAGGTATGCCAAACAAAGGATTTTTAGGCCCTTCCTCGCAGCCGGCAAAGCTGACTAGAATACTGCACCATTGCAAAGCTAGTATATCATATCACAGATGTATATACAAGCAAATATTCATAAACTTTCTGTTACATTCCTGTTTTTCGTGTGTGTCGAATGAATCAGTATTCACGAAGCGCAAGTTGGCGGGCCATTTCCACAAGAAATTCAGAATTTTCAAAGCAGCCAAGCGCCTCAATGGCTGTCTTTGTCTCTGACTCGATCATTTTTGCGCACGCGCCGATGCCGTACAGGCGGACAAACGTGTTTTTCTGCTCATCCACATGCGTCGCCTTGCCAAGCTTGGCTGCGTCACCCAGAACGTCGAGCATATCGTCGCGGATCTGGAACGCAAGACCGAGATTCTGCGCATAGGTCTTTGCGGCATCGAGTTGCTGCTCTGTCCCGTTTGCAGCTACTACGCCAATCTGGCAGGCCGCCTGAATGAGTGCGCCGGTCTTGCGGCACTGGATATCGTAGATTCCCTGCTCCGTCAGTTCCTGCTCTTCCGCATCCATATCGAGTACCTGTCCGCCAACCATACCGAGTTCACCTGCCTGCTCCGACAAAATGCGGATGGCTTTGACGGTCACTGCAGGGTCCGCAGGCGCGTTCGCAGCGATTTCAAATGCGGCGGTCAGAAGACCGTCTCCTGCGAGGACAGCCAGCGCCTCGCCGAAAACCTTGTGATTGGTGAGACGTCCCCGGCGGTAATCGTCGTTGTCCATACATGGCAGATCATCGTGGATAAGGCTGTAAGTATGGATCATCTCAAGTGCGCAGGCGAAGGGAATAGCGCTCTGCCAGTCTCCGCCGCAGATCCGACAGAATTCGAGCGTCAGAACCGGGCGGATACGCTTGCCTCCTGCAAGCAGGCTGTAGCGCATAGCATCAAATAGGCGCTTTTGGGGAAGGTCCTGACAAAACTGCGCCTGCAAAAATGCCTCGATCGCGGCGCGATATTGGGCAATCTGGTCATGAAATTCACTCATCGCGTACATACTCCGTTTCTGCCGGCGTACCGTCGGCGGTTTTTGTCAGTTTGACGATCTCCTGTTCCGCGCTGTCAAGCAGCTTCGCGCAGGACTGCACAAGCGCAGTCCCCTCCTGAAACAGCTTCAGGGATTCCTCCAGCGGAGCGTTTCCCTGTTCCAGCTGCCGGACAATCGTTTCCAACCGTTCCATTGAAGCTTCAAAGCTTTTGGATGTTTCAGCCATCTGTAGGTTCCTCCTGTATCTGCTGTACACCTGCCGCCAGGCAGCCGCTGCGCAGACTGATGTGAATTCGTTGACCGAGACGTACTGTGCTGGCACTTGTGACCAGTTTTCCAGACTCATCCGTCACCATGCTGTAGCCGCGTGAAAGCACCTTCAAAGGACTCATAGCGTCAAGCGCGGCAGTCAGGCGGACAAAGCGCTGTTTCTTTTCATGTAGCGTTTTCTGGCCAGCGGCTTGTAGACGGGTAGAAAGAAAGTCCAGCAGAACGCGGCGGTCTTCGACATAATTCAGCGGGTTTTGCAGTACGCGCTTTTCTGCGAGGCTATTCAGCCGCTGCCGGCTGAGTTTGAGCGTTTTCTGTACACTCTGCTGCATGGACATCTCCAGCAGAGAAAGTTTTTTTCGCAGTTCCTGCTGATCCGGCACGGCAAGTTCCGCAGCATTACTGGGCGTCGCAGCACGAAGATCTGCGACATAATCAGAAATCGTTACATCCGGTTCATGGCCGACAGCAGAAATCACCGGAATTTCAGAATCAAAAATTGCCCGCGCCACGCGCTCATCGTTGAAAGCCCAGAGATCCTCCATGGAACCACCGCCGCGTCCGGTAATGATCAGATCGGCTACCTGATAGCGGTTTGCGTAGCGGATCGCGCCCGCAATCTCAGCAGGTGCTTCCACTCCCTGCACGCGTACGGGCAGAAGCTTAACCTTTGCCAGCGGATAACGCTTTGCCAGAATGCGGAGCATGTCCATAATCGCTGCGCCCGCGGCGGAAGTGATGATAGCAATGGTATGCGGGTATTTGGGCAGCGTCTTTTTATGCGCCGGATCGAACAGCCCTTCCTTCGAGAGTTTTTCTTTCAGCTGCTCGAATGCGATATACAGATCGCCCGCGCCGTCTGCGGTCATGGCGCTGCAATAAAGCTGATAAGCGCCGTCGCGCGGAAAAACTGTCACACGGCCATACGCGACCACCTGCATGCCGTTTTCCGGTTTGAAACGTAGGCGCTGCGCACTGGAGCGGAACATGACGCATCTGAGTGCACCTTCCGCATCTTTGAGCGTAAAATAATGATGGCCCGATGGATAAACCTTATAATTGCTGATCTCGCCGCGCACGCAGAGGTTTGCCAGCAGTTCGTCGCGGTCAAGCAGAAATTTAATATACTCGTTGACCTGCGAGACGGCAATGATATTCTGCTCCATCACGCGTCCTCCTGCAAGGCCGCCAGAACAGCAATTCCCATGGCATTGTCCGTGGAAAACAGCGGCTCGGCGAAGACGGGAGCAAACTCCCGCATACGCTCCCGCAGCATGGAATTGGATGCCACGCCGCCGGAAAACACGACCGGCAGGCCGGGATACTGTGCAAGCGCCGCCCGTGTCGCATCTGCGATGCAGTTCACAATGCAGTTCATAACGAATTTTGCCGTATCCGCTGCGTTTTTCGTTTCAGAAAAGAATTTCTCCGTCTTATTCTGAATGCCGGAGAACGAAAAATCCAATCCGTTCAGCTTCACACGATAGCGCTCCTTGCAGGGAGATTCGCAACTCAGCGCATCTACTGCCTTGCCTGCCGGAAATGGCAGTCCCAGAAGCTTACCGGTACGATCAATCAGCTGCCCAGCGGAAATATCACTTGTGCCGCCAAGCTTATCGGCTCTTACATTCTTTCCGTCTGGGCTGACAAGCAGCAATTCCGTCGTGCCGCCGGACAGATGCCATGCAAGGTGCGGTGCTCTCATCAGTTCCAATCTTCCTGCTGACCAGAGGCTCGCCGCAATATGCCCCTGCTGGTGGGAGAATTCATACAGCGGCACGTCCAGAAGACGTGCCAAGCAGCTTGCCTGCGACCAGCCTGCAAGGAAGCACGGCATGTAGGAGCCTTCGACCGCGCGGGGACGGGTACTGACGCCGACGGCGGTCACATTCTTGATTTCTACAGCCGTGCATAGCGCGTCCACCAACTCTGGCAGGCGCTTGACATGCGCAAACAACGCGTCAGACTGCCGCAGTCCGAGTTCTCCCGGCTTCACGTCCAAAAGGCGTGAGCAGTTTTTCCCGCCCACGCCGTCAAATGCCGCCACAGAAGTGGTATAGTTGCTGGTATCGAAGCCAAGCGTCAGCATAGCTGCTGAACCTCGCGCGCGAAGCCGCCGAGAATGCCGTTGACGAAGGACACCACATCCTCGTTCTCATATTTGCGCGTCAGTTCGACCGCCTCGTTGATGGCGGCGCTGATGGGCGCATCGTCGATATACAGCGCCTCGTACATGCAGACCTCCATAATAGCGACGGCCATTCTGGCGATGCGGCTGAGGCTCCAGCCGACGGAATATTTCGTGATATAGCCCTCGAGTTCCTCCCGCTTCGCCTGCACGCCCTGCACCACGTTTGTCAGGTATTCCAGCTGCTTTCCGTCCGGCCTTTCTTCATAGACGTCCGTCTCGCCCTTAAGCGTGGGATAATAGGACTCCTCCATGAGTGTCCGCAGCGCTTCACCGGCGGTGATGTCGTTGAAGTTCATCTCAAAAACGAGATGGCATGCGATCTCTCTGGCGTTCGATCTTGTCATAGCGTTCTCCTTGCTTCTTTTCTTCCATGCTTCCAAAAAAGAAACCCTTCACGCCAAGCAAAGGGTTTGCTTTTTTATTTCTTTAATTCCTTCGGCATAGCAATGCCGCAGATATTGACGTTGACCTGCGCAACGCTCAGCCCGGCAACGGATTCCACGCTGGACTTAACAGCGTCCTGCACGGTCTTGGCGAGCGAAAACACGCTCTGTCCAAACTTTGCGACCACATCGCATTCAATCTTGACCGCGCCGTCTTTCATTGGCGTCAGACGGACGCCACGCGCCATCGTCTTCATACCGAGCATTTCGGCGATATCCGTGCTGATGCTGCTGGACAGACCGCAGACACCCTCCACCTCAAGCACAGCAGCTGCTGCAACAGATGCCACAACGTCCTCAGAGATCTGAAGCGTTCCATTCTCAAGCTTCTGCGTGAAATACTCGTTTTTTTCAGCCATACTGAGTTCCTCCTGTTCAGGGTTCAGAAAAGGTTTTGCTTTTATATTGGATTCATTTTACCACAAAACCGCAAAAATGCAATCCCTTTCTGAAAATCCACCGTAAATCAGGGCTTGACCTCAATGATGCGTACCTGCGAGAGCATATAATCCGTCTGCGAGGTCACAATATCCGAGATCAGAGCCGCATCCGCGTCACTCAGTCCCTCTGCGGGTGCGGAAACCGCTACACAGACAACGCCATCGTTGATATACGTCACACAGTCGTCGTATCCCTTGGCAATCACAAGGCTTTCGATTTGCGCCTCACTCAGCGCCGTGCCGACAATGTTATTGAGCGTCTGACAGGCGGCCTCACCAATCTCTGTCCCCTCGTCATAGGCGATGGTTTCCTCGAGCAGTTCAACGGCGGAGTCTCTTGATTCCTGCCGGCTCAGGCGAACCTGAGCAAAATAGTCCGCCGCCTGCGTCTCTTCGGACGAAGTTGCGACCGCTTCCTGCGGCAGGGATTCGCCATCCGCCACGACCAGCGTGTCCTCCCCCATCACCTGCTCCGCCGAGAGCGTCTCGGTCAGATCCTGCGCAGCCGTTTTCTGTGTCTTCGACCAGTTCAGATACACACCCGCGCAGACCAGCAGCAATACCGATGCAATGATCGCGTTCCGCTTCCAGATTTTCATACAGATTCCTCCTATTGCCCTTTCATTTTTACAACTGCGATTTTATTGCTTCCGAGCCCTGTGAGACTCGATACAGCCTGTATGACTGCAAGCCGGACGCTTGCACGCTCTGCGCCGTCGCAGATAACAAGCGCACCTTGGTACTGCGGATAGACGACTGATTGCACCGCCGGCTCCTTTTCCGCTCCGCCTGGCTGCCGGAAAACCGTCTGTGTCTCCTGCGTCGTGCTGCCGGAGGTGGTCACGGTACGGCTGTCCGTCTGATAAACGATCCGTTCTCCAGACGAGAGCGTCAGCATCAGCCGGACGCGTCCTGCCCCGTCGATTGCGGACAAAAGTGTTTCCAGCTGCTTCTGCGTCGCGGAGAGATTGAAGTCCGTCTCCGCTGCCTCCGCCGAGGTCTGCTGCGGTTCTTCCTTCTTCGTCCGGCTCGGTATCAGCACCAACGCAACGCCGAGCAGGAATACAAGCAGCGGAATCCGGTATTTCCGGATCAGCTGCGCCGCCTGTCCACGCAGCTGTGACAGCTGCTGCCTGTTCATGGTGTCCATACCTGCCTTTGTACCGGGATAGCGAAGGTCTGCTCCAGATACTGCTGAAGCTGCTGCTTCTGTGCTGGATTTGCTTCACCATGAATCGTCACAGCTTTCGGATATGGCGTGGCCGTCCGCGTCTCCATCTCAAGTTCGACTGTGACCGTAAGCCCCAGCGAAGCAGCTTTGTCCAATATATATGCCTGCACACGGCCTGATATGATTCTGGCTACAAGGTCCTGATTCTGAATTTCGATTCCCGTTCTTGCTTCCTCCTTTTCCAGTTCCAAACGGCTGATTGTCTCCGAGAGTGCTTCATAATCAAGCTGAGCCAGCGGTGTGAGCGCAAGCAGCAGCATTACAAGTCCGCATAAAACAGCTGCCGCTTTTTTCGATGTGCCTTTTGGTATAAGCGACAGCAGCCCTGCGCTTAAGAACGCTCCAGCCGTCAGCCGCAGCAGATATCCCCGCACAGCCTCCATCATCCCGACGCCACCTTCATAAAGCAGCAGGTACTGAACAAAAGCATCAGTGCAGCGCTCCCCGTCATACCGAGGACATAGCCCATAGCGCTGCTCTGCGCGTCAATCAAAGCGGCATGCTCCTTTCCTGCTGCAAAGCCAGCGATTGCGGCCGTCAGCTTCATGGTCAGATAGCATATTGTGATTTTAAAAAACGGAACCAGCGCCATCGCAAGAACCGCCATAATCCCGAATGTCCCCGCCGTCGCACGCAAAAGCTTCGCACTTTGCAGCACAGCCTCAGACGCGTCGGAGGCAATGCCTCCCACGACTGGGATTGCAGCGGACAGCGTTGACTTTGCCGCATTTATCGCCGCCTCGTCACTGCTTCCGGACAGTAGACCTGTTAAAGACAGGTACGCTGTAAACACATACATCACACCCTTCAGCAGCGCTGCAATGCACCAACCCAAAAGCCGCCGGACGCTTGCAAGCTTTCCGCTGGGCAGCGCACATTCAGCCGCGGCAAGCCCGACAAACACATAAACGAGCGGAACGATCAAGCTTCGGACGAGTGTTGTAAGCAGACTAAAAAAGAGAGAAGAACCCATATACAGAGTGCTTGCGCCCGTCAGCGCCCCGGACGCAGCAGCCGCGCCGCACATCACCGGAAGAAGCAGCTTGGAGTATGCCTCCATTTCGTCCAGCACGGAAACGGCTAGACCGATCATGCTCTTAATATTCGTTGCAAACAGCAGCGTGATGGCAAGCGCGCCCGTCATGGCCTGAATATGCAGCCGGTCGTCCGGGACGCTCTGCCGGACAAGCTGGCAGATAAGCGCAGCCGACAGCAGCAAGGAAGCCGTCTGCACAGCTTCGCGCAGCGTACTGACTGACAATCCGGACGCCCATTTAATGATTGCAAGAATTGCTTCTCCTGGGTCTGTGCGCGCCGCAGGGCTGTACGCGCGCAGTGCGTCCTGTGCATCATCCGGGAGGCCGTCAGTCAGCGTGTCCACATTCAAAATCTGCCGTTCCTCTTCCAGAACGTCCATCGCAAGGACAGGCACTGTCAGCGCGGCCAGAATACAGAGAACTATCACACAGCGCCGCATATCAGCCTCCGATCATCGTTTGCAGCAGGGACAGAACCAGTTCCAGAAGTGGCAGTGCCAGATAGAAGCTGACAAAGCCGCAGCAGATCTCGACCGCCTGCGCCAGCGCCTGCTGGCCGCTGTCCCGACAGATCGTTCCTGCCAGCTGTGCGAGAATCCCTATGGCAGCTGTTTTAAAAAGCGGCGCAAACACGGCCCCGGACAGGCCGGTCATATCCGCAAGCCGGTGAAAAAAAGCAAGAACCGGAGAAAAAAACGGAAGAGACGTTAAAAAGCAGAGCACGCACAGCAGCATACACAGACATAACGTTAACTCTGGTACCTGCTTTTTCAGAAGCAGGCAGATCACACTGCATAGAAGCACCGCAGCGATCAGTTTTCCAACTGTATCCATCAGAATTCAAACAGTGTTTTGACCATGTCAAACAGTTCAGCGATGCGCTGCACAACAATCATCAGCACAACAACCAGCGCTGCCAGCGAGGTCATGGTCGCCTGCTCCTCCCGCCCTGAACGCACAAGGACCTGATTGAGAATGGAGACAATAATCCCGACAGCAGCAATCTTAAAAATCAGATCAATATCCATATCAGATCAGGATCACCGCCATTGCCAGGCCCGTGCAGATCCCCAGCGTCAGATAGGTTCTGCATCGCGCTGCCGCACCGCTTTGCAGCGCCTTTGCCTCCTCTCGAAGACGGGACAGCGCCAGATCGATTGCCTGTACGCTCCCCTCCGTATCATACTTTCCGAGCGAATCGAACAGACTTAGGAGCGTGTCCTGCGCCGCAGAAGAAAGGCACAGCCCGCGCGTCTGTGCAAACGCCTTACGGCAGGCATAGCTGACCGTGCAAGCCTGCATAGAGGACAGCATGGACGCAAGCTGAGAAAAGAAGTCCGCGATCTCGCGGTTCCGGCTGCCGCTGAGTACAGTGAAGATTTCCGGCAGTGGCGTCAGCCTGTATAGCAGTTCATGCCGGATACGCAGCAACGCATCGATCAGCGCAAGCGTCTGCGCCTGCTGCCGCCTCACCGTCCCGGCTAATCCGGCGCCGACCGCGCCGGAGGCTGTCAGAATCAGGCTTAATCCGATCAGTTTCAGCATGTTGGATCCTTTCCGCGTGAAACGCTCTGTTCTTGTCCAGATAAAGCACCTGCCGAAAAATCCCCAAGGAAAACAATTTCCCGCAGAGTGGTTTGTTTTTCAACTCCTCTGCAGAGCCAGCGTGGATCGTTGCAATCAGTTTGACGCCGCAACTGCCCGCCTGCCGGAGCGCCATAATGTCCTCTGGCTGCGTGATTTCGTCAACTGCAATCCACTGCGGGTTCATGCTACGCAGCAGCATGAGCATCCCATCGCCTTTCGGACAGCCAGAGAGCACGTCCGTACGCGGCCCAAGATCAAACTGCGGCACACCATGCACCGCTCCAGACAGTTCCTGCCGTTCATCCACAACGGCCACGCGCTGTCCGACATCTGAAAGCGTTCGGATGCAGCTGCGCAATAGCGTTGTTTTCCCGCTTCCGGGTGCACCGGCAAGCAGACAGGATTCCTGCAGATACGGAAGCAGCCGCTCTGGCGGTTGCCGGATGTCGTGCGGAACGCGGAGCGCAATGGATGAAATTTCCCGGATTCCGGTTATGCAGCCGTTCTGCACAACTGTGCTACCACAGACACCGATCCGGTATCCGCCCGGCAGGCTGAGATAGCCGTTTCGCAGCTGCTCCTGTACAGCGTACTGTGATTGCGCGGAAGCGTTCAGAAGAACCTGTTGAAGTTCATTCTGCGTCAGAACGCCTCCGGCATTCAGTATCTGTTCGCAGCCTGCATACAGGACGGACGGCTTCTGCCCCACACGCAGTCTAAGTTCTTCTATCCGTGATTCCGGTGTATGGAGCAGCACCGCGCGTACCGTCTGCGGAAGGATGCGCAGAATCTCGTTTTCCATTCACTCACCCCCCCAATCCAAGTCTATTGTTTGTCCGCTCCTGGTATGCCATCTTCTTGACAAACCCACCGACACATTGTAAAATAACACTACTTGAAATGCCCCAGTACCTCAGTTGGATAGAGGGTCCGCCTCCTAAGCGGCAGATTGTTCGATTCCTTCGAGCAGTGAAAATTGCATAAATCTTAAAAATGTCTCAGTAGCTCAGCTGGATAGAGCACACGCCTCCTAAGCGTGGGGTCGGAGGTTCAAATCCTCTCTGGGACGCCAGAAAGCACCGCTGCAAGCCTTTTTTCGGGGTTTGCAGCGTTTTTTTGTTCCTCCTTCTCCCAGTAATTTCACTTCCGTTATCAATGAAGATGTGGTACTGTCCCTCGTCTCTGAAATGCTGAAAGCCATTGCAGAGTATGCAAAGCATGACCGAGCCGAGTTTGTCCGTGTGGTGCAGGAAGCGCAGTCCAGCCAGCAGACCACAGAGGTCAGGAAACAGCGGACACGCCTTGCCACAGCAAAGCAGAGAGTTTCCGAGCTGGAAGTCCTGCTCTGCAAAATCTATGAGGACAACATTTTAGGAAAGCTGTCCGACAGCAGATACGCCACTCTGGACGCTCAATACGAAAAGGAACAGTCCGAGCTTACCGCTGAAATCTCTGTTCTGGAAAAGGCTGTCAAGAGCTATGAGAAGCACGAAAAGGACGCTGACCGTTTTATCGCTCTGATTGACAAGTATGAGAACTTCGACAAGCTGACCATTGCCATGCTCAACGAGTTTATCGAGAAAATCCTTGTGCATGAGCGTGACCGCAAGGGCAGTATACAGACCACACAGGAGGTCGAGATTTACTTCAATTTTGTCGGGCGATTTGTTCCCCCGGCGTTTGGAGAAGTGGAGCTGACCCCGGAAGAATTAGAGGAAATCCGCAAACGTGAGGAACGCAAGGACAGGCTTCATCAGAACTACTTGAAGCGGAAAGCCAGCGGAGCGCAGAAGCGATACGAGGACAAAATCAAGGGGAGAAAAAAGGCAGAAATCGAAGCCAAGAAAGCCGCCATTCGTGCAGAGGACATTGCAAAGGGCGTGTTCGTCCCTGTCAGCAGTTTACCGCAGAGAGAGCCGATGAAAGGAGTACAAACAGCATGAATATCACTTACACACAGAACGGCGATTATCTTATCCCGAACATCGTTATCCGCAAGACCAAGCCCCTCGGACACTACGGCAGACTTCGCAAGGCGTATCTGGAAATGCACCGTCCGATACTGTTCAATGAGCTGGTGCTATCCGACAAGCTCTTTGAGCATTGCGCCGAGATTGACGAAGCGGCACGAAACCGCATGGAGCTGATCGTGCGGTCACTGGCAGAGCAAAACGGCGTGACCGAGCAACTGAAAGCTGAAAACCAAATGGAATGGGTGCGGCAGATGAACGCTTGCAAGGCGCAGGCAGAGGAAGTTGTGAAAGCAGAGTTGATTTATAATTGAGCGAGGAAGTCCGGGCAGAAAACTGTTCGGACTTTTCTCATATAGTCCAAAGTTGCGGTAGAATTGTTCACAAGTTTTATGGTATAATTTAAATACGAAAATTAAGCAACAAATCGACATTTGTAAAGGAGGATTTACAATGAAGAAAATTGGATTAGGTATTGCAATACTACTCTTTGCCATTATAATTTCTCTTTGCTCATCAGGAATGGGGCTGCTCGTTATCGGGATTGGGATTGTAGGATTGATTTTTTCAATCATAGGATTTATGGAACGCAAGTAAAATAACTTCCAATTTGTCGAGAAGTTAAGCCGGAGCAAATCCCTTTAGGAACTAAAGGGCGCACTTCTATACTCTCTGTCGAGAGTAGTGCGTCCTGCGGAGCTTCATTCCCGGTCAGCAGAAGAAAACTGCATGACCGAGAATGTTGCGTCACTTCGTTCCGTCAAGGTGGCTACACCCCCTTGCGCCGCTAAAGCGGCTATCCCCTGTGGACTTGCCGTCCGCAAACAGCATAAAATGCTGTTCGCCGCCAGCAAGTTTGGAAAAATAAATACCGAAAATCAGACCGTTGACTGGTCGCACTATGCGAAAAGTTAACGGTCTTTTTTTATCCCAAAAATCAAAAAAGGAGGTCAATCACAATGACAAAACCGAAAACTCTTGAACAGCTCCGAACCGAAAAGGAACGAGCCGAGACGCAGCTTTTACAGGAACAGCACAAGCTGGAACGTCTGGAGAATCGAAAGAAGTATCTGGAGAAAGGCGAACGCACCAAGCGCACCCACCGCCTTTGCAATCTGGGCGGCACGATTGAGAGCCTTGCCCCGGAGGTCAAAGATCTCACACGCACCGAAATGACAGAGCTGATGGAGTACATCTTTTCTCTGTCCGAAGTCCAGCGAGCCGTCCGTCACATGGCGATTACTCACACCAACCAAGCGAACAGAGAAAAGGAGTTGAAAGCCGATGGCACTATTTCATCTGAGCGTCACGCAGACTAAGCGAAGCGCAGGACAGTCCGCTATCGCTTCTGCCGCCTACCGAGCCGGGGCGCGATTGTAGAATAAAGCAAACGTGTCTGTTGAATTTTCAACGAAAGAGGCTTTTATGAAAGAATTCTTTTCCGTTATCCGCTCTTCTCTGCTTTTTTCTGGAATTTCAGAGCAGGAATTTTCTTCTATGCAAACCTGTCTTAAGGCTGAAAATAAAAACTTTCCGAAAGGAGCCTTCGTGCTGCGCGCCGGTGATACGGCAGAATCGATCGGGCTTGTGCTATCGGGAAATGTTTTAATTGTACAGGAGGATATTTGGGGAAACCGCAATATTCTTTCCAAAGCAGGACCGGGACAAACCTTCGCCACTGCGTTTGCCTGTGCGCCTGGCTCTTTGCTGAATGCGAGTGTTATCGCAAAGACGCCTGTTACCGCTATGTTCCTGCCTGTAAAGCGGATTCTGAATGTCTGTTCGTCTGCCTGTTCACACCACAGCCGAATCATCCGAAACCTGCTTGGTGAACTGGCTGAGAAAAATCTGCATTTCAGTGAAAAACTCACGCACATGGGACAGCGCACGACGCGAGCAAAGCTGATGTCCTATTTTTCCGCCGAGGCCCAGAAACTCGGAGCATATGAATTTGATATCCCCTTTTCCAGACAGCAGTTTGCAGATTATCTTGGTGTTGAGCGCAGCGGACTGTCGTTAGAACTTGGAAAAATGCGAAACGAGGGGCTTCTCGACTTTCACAAAAGTCATTTTATTTTGAAGGTATGACAGCTGTCTCGCATACAGAACCGCACTTATTCCCGTTTGATTTTAATCGATGCTGCATAGGCGCTATTGCAAAGTCCCAGAACCGCTGACAGCACAAACAGCGTTTCAATCCCCAACGTCTTCCAAATCCAGCCGTCAAACAGGGCAATCAGAATCGTAATGAGATGATTCACGGAAAGTCCGGTCGAAATCGTCGCTTTAACTTCGTCAGCGCTGTCTGATAATTCCTGTGCATGGAGGTTTGCCTGTCCAAAGCAGCCGAGTTTCTGAAGAAAACAGATGCACCTATCAGCGAAATATCCTCGATGGTTGGATTCCATCAAATGAGCAACTTTGGAAAACGTTTTCGTGAGAAAACAGGATATTCTCCCAAAGAATATCGTGCTTTCAAAAAACTCGAGCAGTCTTTCCGAATCGCGCAATCCCATCTTCTTAGCCATATGGTAACTCATTGAGTACCACGCCACGTCAGACTGTTTTCAGGCAAATAAATGCAGCGCGCATCCCGCTTGAGAGGGATGCGCGCTGCTTTGTAAAGGGGGATCAAGCTTTATTTTCCTAGAACGCGATAGAGATACGTCACAATATCGGCCCTGGGCGACAGGTTGTCCGGCGCGAAGGGAACTGCCGTGCCGTCGAGCAGTTTCTGAGAGTTGGCCCATGCGACAGCCTCGTCATAGTAATTCGTGCCATCCGTATTCGCCGCAGGCTTGCCGTTGGCGCGCCAGAGGAATGTGACGACGTGGGCGCTGGTGCAGGTTCCGTTGGGACCGAAGGTCGTGTCGGTCGTACCGTTGGTCACGCCCTTTTCCACAGCCCAGAGGACGGCCTTATAGAAATAGTCCGACTCTGTTACATCGGTAAACGGATTCTCCGTCGAAGCAGGTTCCGGGCAGCCCATGGCACGCCAGAGGAAGGTCACGACCTGTCCGCGCGTGCAGGTTGCACTGGGCGAGAACGTAGTCTTGCTCGTGCCGGTAGTGACGTTTTTGTCAAGCGCCCAGAGAACGGCATCGTGATAATAGGCATCTGCCGGAACGTCGGTGAAGGGGTTGCTGGAATCGGCAGGTTCCTCATATTTTTGACCCTTGAGTTCAGCCGCGAGTTTGTTATTTGCTTCATATGCAAATAACGTCGGAATCTGGCAGATATCATATCCATTATTTCCGTCCGGAGAGGCATAAAATACATTTATGAGAAACATAGGATTCTCTATGCTAGAATCAATCAGTGCCCGCAGTTCAGCGCAGGTAAATGACACTTCTTTCCCGGCGGGGATCCCATAGTATTCGGACGTAATGTTTGTATGAGAGAAGTTTCCACTGGGCGCGACGGTCTTCCACCCACTGACTGTATATGCAAACTGACGAACTGGGTTTCCGTTTGCGTCAGTTTCCACTGAGACATAACTTCCGTCGTTATCTTTGCTGAGCGCTACGACATACACAAAGAGCACGTCGCTACAATCCGCCGGACTGAGATTGGAAACGGTCATCTTCGTATCATCATTGATGACCCTGCGGTAGTGCAACTCAGATGTATTCTTTGCACTTTTTTCAATATCCAGATACCAGATCCACTTCAAATTACCAGCAACAAGTATGTCGTCATTCTCATTCAGACTGTCGCTCATGCTCATCCGACTTGCGATTACATCATAGCTAGGCAGCGCTGCAAACACGGTCGCTGCCAGACCGAGGCAAAGCGTCAATGCCAGGGCCAGTGCGAGTATTCTTTTTATCTTTTTCATTCTCTTGTATCCTTTCTATTGCAATTTTATTAAATACTGGAACAGGGATATTATACAGTATATATAATATATATGCAAGCAGTTTTTTCATTTTTTGTAATATTCACATATTCGAGTAATGCCTGCTGCGGTCAACTTCCTGCATCGTCCAAGACCTAGTTTATGCGAAATGCAAAAAACAGCGCGCATCCCATATTGTTTGGGAATGCGCGCTGTTTTAACGGGAACACAAGCAATTACTTCAGCGTTCCAATAGATGCTCCGCAATCGCTTCAACTGCACAGGTTAAAGCGCGGGCAATGTCGCACAGTTTCATGCCAAAGGTGTCTCCCGGCTTACCGGGAAGCTGTTCTATGGCATAGGGCACATGGAGAAAGCCGCCGCGCAAACCGGGATATTCGAGCGCCGCCGTATGCAGCAGCGTGTACAGGAGGTTGTTGCACACATATGTACCGGCGGTATTGGAAACTACCGCCGGCAGACCGGCGCTTTGTATCCGTTCTGCGATTGCTTTGACAGGCAGTGTAGAAAAGTACGCGGCTGGGCCATCTGGTGCGATAGGTTCATCGATCGGCTGATAGCCTGTGTTGTCCGGGATACGGGCGTCCATCAGGTTGATTGCCACGCGCTCCGGCGTGACAGCCGTGCGTCCCCCGGCCTGTCCCACGCAGAGAACCGTGTCGGGCTGCTCCGTGCGAAGCGCGCCTTTCAGGATCACGCCGCTTCTGATAAACTCGGTTGGAATTTCAAGTTTACATAACTTAAATCCAGCAATTTCGTCCGGCAGCAGACGCACAGCCTCAAATGCAGGATTGACCGACTCTCCGCCGAACGGATCAAAACCGGTGATCAGCAGTTTTTTCTTCATAGAACCCCCTGCCCTTCCAGAATGCCGCACATCTGTGATACACGACTGTCCCACGAACAGGCGCGGCCTGCATCGATGCGGGCAGATGTCCGTTCCGGCGTTGTGTCGGAACGCGATTGTTCGCAGGCAGTGATAAATTCCTCCGGACTGTCGGCGATCTCAATAAGCGGTGCGTATTGGAGAATCTGATCTGGCTGCTTCGTTGAGACGATTGGGCGGCCCGTGGCCAGATACTCATAGAATTTCAACGGGCTGACATCCTTGCTGAGATCGCTTTTTGCGAACAAATTCAGGCAGGCGTCAAAATGTGCCAGATACTGCGGCAGCTGTTCGTTCGGCTTAAGGCCAAGAAAATGCACGTTCGGCATGGAATGAAGTACGGACAAATCAACGCCGGGCTTTTCTTTGCCGATCAGGACAAAACTCCAATCTGGTCGGGTCTTTGCCGCCGCTTCGAGATAATCATACTCAATGCAGCTTTGCAGCGCGCCGACAAAACCGAAAATCGGGTGTGGAATACGCTGCATATCTTCCGGCACCGGCTGCTGCTGCGATGCCTGCACAAAGCGCTCAAAATTCGCGCCGTTCGGGATCATATCCGTATTGGGCTGCACCGTGTGCAGCCGCTCAGCCAGTGCGTCGGCTGTTGCAAACACATGATCGGCTTTCTTCGCAAGTTCCAGTTCCATCGCATCAACGAGTGCCGGATTCATCAGTCCGCCGTAGGCTGAATGTCGGTCTACACAGTCGTAGACCAGCGCCTTATGCGGAACCAGATCGACAAGGTCGGCTGTGACGGGCGAATAGACCCACAATACAGCGTCCTCAAATCCGTGCTCCCGCATTTTCTCGCAGACGAAACGGGCGATTTTCTGCTGGTTCAGTTTGTTTATCCAGCGGAATTTATAAAAGAACGGCAGAACCGGCGGCAGAGCATACACCGTGATGTTCTCCCGTGGGTGGATACCCGCTTTTTTATAATTTGTCAGCCCAGACTGCGCGGCTTTGTCCTTCATGGGGGCAATATAGGTGATAGACGGGTCAAAATAGAGGATCTCCGCGTCCGGGATGCGGCTCATCACCTGCTGCTTGCGTGTCGGGATGGGATACCACGGGGATGTGGCCAGACAAACGATTTTTCTCATAAGGATTCCTCCAACAGCACGCGCGCCGCTTCTTCATTTTCCGCCGCAAGGCGGCGCAGGCGGTCGGTCGAATACGGCTGCGCCGTCTGCATGGCGTCATCGATTAGGGCACACAGGCTGTCTTTTGTCACGTCGGCCAACTCCATGCAGTGCTTCTGGCCGAGATAGGCCATGAAGCCGGTGACCTTCGGATCGTAGGAAATTGCGGCCAGCGGCGCGCCGACAGACGAGGCGAAGATCAGCGCGTGCAGCCGCATGGAGACAATCACACGCATTTTCTGCATCATGCCAATAGTCAGCTGCTCGTCGCGCGGGGCTGGCAGGACAAACGACCGGAACGGCAGCATACCTGCGGCCTGCCGGTTGATCTCCAGATCGCGCGTCGGCTCCAGCGCGACGAAAACCGGCGTCAGTCCGTGCGTTTGATTGACATAAATTGCAGCATCCACAATCGCCTGCAAGTGCTCAGAAAGGTTCTTCCACGGGCGCAGGACAAACATGGCATAGTTCCCGTTCGGGTCGAGGTCATTGCTCAGGAAATAGCTGTCCACCGCGCCGGTGGAGGCAGGCTGCAGCAGCAGCGCCGGGTCTGCCGTGACGGAAATATCCGGCTGCATCACGCCCATATCGGAAAGTTCCTTTCGTGAAAGATCCTCTCGGAGTGTGATTTTGTCCACACAGCGGTTGAGGATGCGCGAAGTATACCGGCGGCTGCCCTCCCCGCTGACGGGACCAATGCCGCAGCCGTACATCATGACGCGGCAGCCTGCGGCATGCGCCATACGGATGGTCGTGAGGTAATAATTTAAGGAACGTGTACTCGTCTCATTCTGAATAAGACTTCCGCCGCCGGAGATAAACAGTTTACATCTGCGCATGAGCGGCCAGAAGCGAAAGGGGTCGAATACGTGCACGGAGCCGACGTGGTACCGCAGGCGCGTCTCGGCGGGATCGTGCGACATGACGTAGACCGGCATATCGCGGTCAATGGCCTTCATCTGGGCAAGGATTGCCTTTAAGATCGCGTCATCGCCCGCGTTGCCCTTGCCGTAGGCGCCGCAGATCAGAACACCGTATTTCTTTTTCTTCGGCATAGCCGTGCGGCGCAGGATGGTCTGGTAGATCTCGACCTGCTTGCCGACGGTCGCACTGATGGAAAACTCGCGCGAGGCCTTTTCATACAGGTTCTCGCCGAGCTGCGCGCGCATGGCCGCAGATTCAGCCAGCCGCGCTATGCAGCCGCCGAGCGCTTCCGCGTTCTGTGGCTCAAACAGCAGACCCGTCACGCCATGCTCGATGATATACGGGATGCCGCCGACATTAGACGCGATCGTCGCGCAGCGCATGCGCGCGCCCTCCGTAATGGCATACGGGAAGGTCTCGGAGAGAGATGTCAGCGTGTTGACGTCCAGCGCGTGATAGAAGCTGTCCATATCCGTGACCCAACCCGCAAACACGACGCTGCCGGGCGGGCAGGTGTCGGCGGCCAGCTTTTCCAGCGTCTGGCGCTGCTCACCGTCGCCCGCGATGAGCAGGCGGATATTGGGATGGGTCTTTACGGCGATGGAGAAGCCGCGGATGAGCGTCCCCACGTCCTTGACCGGGTCGAGCCGGGCGGCGATGCCGAACACGACGGTATTCTCCGCCGTCTCCATGCCGACAGAGCGCAGATACGCCTGCCTGTCCAGCTTCGGCACAACAGGAGAAAAATCGATGCCGTTGTAGATCGCAAACATCGTCTGCGGGTCGAAGCCGCGTGAAATGAGCAGCTGCGCCATGGCGTCGGACACGCCGATGTGGTAGTCGAACATACGCAGCGCGACGGTGTTGATCGTGCCGTAGGTCAGCCGGTGCAGGGGCCTGCCCAGATAATCGAGCCGGTAGTCGGAGTGGACAGTCGTAACAATGGGGACTTGAATTTTCCGGCGCAGAACGGCACCGGTCAGGTTGGCACGCGCGCCGTGGCAGTGAACGATCTGAAAGCCCTCGGCGCGAATCATCTGCACCAGACGACCGATAGCCGTTCGCACAGACGTCTCCATGACGACTGTATCAATGCCGAGTTTTCGCGCATCCTCAGCAAACTCTCCCTCGCGGAAGCAGACAAGACGCACCTGTTCCGTTTTTCCAAGACCGTGCAGCAAAGACAGCACATGCGTTTTGGCACCGCCGACGTCACCGCCGGAGATCAAATGCAATACCTTCATACCGGAATCCTCATTTTTGAATTACCACTTGTTTCTTGCGGTAAGATACTGTAGAATAGGCTGGAATGTTTCTTGAATCATTGTTTATTATACTTGATTCAACGAGGCAAATCAACTGCAAACTCTTTGGGAGGTACTACATGAAACTGATCGATGAAAAAGGCCGTCTGTTCGGCAAGATCAATCTGATCGACCTGCTGGTCGTGCTGCTGATCGTCGCGGTTCTGGCGGCAGTCGTCTGGAAACTCGGCGGCAAAAAGGCCGCGGCTGCTGTGACTGGAGCGGACAAGAAGGCCGTTTATACCGTAGAATTTGAGGATGTTCCCGCCGATATCGCGGAATATGCAAAAACACAGACGCAGAAGTCGCTTGTGAATGACTCCAAATTGATTGATGCCGTCATTACGGACGTGCAGACAGAGGTATATGCAAACGACTTTGACCACGTTCGCCTGTATATTACCGTCGAGGCAAGCGCATCGTTTACCGGCAACGTCTACAAGGTCGGGCCGCAGGAGGTTCGGGTCGGGTATGAATACATTCTTAAAACAAGTGAGTTTGAACTGACCGGTCTGATCTCCGCACTGGAGGTCACCGATGGCTGATATGCTGTCTTCAAGCCTTCTGTGGCGGGCACTGCTCGCCATCGGCGGCTGGTTTTCGGCGATGGTGCATTCAAGCAAGGTCTTCGCGTGGCTGGGCCGTACTTGGCATACGAGCAGAACGCGCGCATGGCTTCTCCGGCGGCTGTCCGCGTCTGACGCACCGACGCGTGATAGTCGGAGTGCGAAGCGCTTTGCGCGGCTGAACGCGCGGCTTGCCGCGCGGCACGGGCTGAAGGACTGTCTGGATGATTCGATTCTGTGCCGCATCTGGCGCTTTTTCGTGCACTGCGGACAGAATAGCCGCCTGTTTTCCTGGCTGTTCTCCGACGGGCTGCATGGCGTGATCTTATTCGCGCTCTCCATGTATGTCGTGATCGACTATGTGCTGCGCGATCTTCTGGCTGTACCGGTTCTGTCGTCGTGCTGGGACGAATGCCTGATGCTGCTCGCGCTGGGTTATGTCATTTATGAGCGTCTCGGGCGCAAAACACCGCTGAAAACAGGCTGCAATCCGCTCGACCTGCCGGTCTGCCTGTTTATCACGGCCTGTTTCGCTCTCATGAATGTCGTCACGCCGTATTACTCTGTCCAGATTTCCGGCTTCCGCGCGACTGTGCAGTATATGCTCTGGTTCTTCCTCATTACGCGGCTGGTGCACAACGACCGGGATTTCATGCGGATATATCTGGCGCTGGTCATTCTGGCGGCGGTCATTGCGCTGCACGGAATTTATCAGTATATCGCCGCTGTTCCCATCCCGCCCAGCTGGATGACGCACTCGGAATCCTCTGTGCGCACGCGTGTTTACTCGATCTTCGGAAGCCCCAATATCATGGGCGATTTCATGACGATGTTTGCACCGATGGCGGCAGGACTTGCCTATTACACAAAAAACCGCAGATTACAGGTGCTTGCGTGGCTCTGTGCATTCTGCATGTGCTTTGGCTGCCTGTTTACGATGTCGCGCGGCGCTTGGATGGCGCTGGCGATTGCCATTGTGATCTTTGTGCTGCTGGTTGACCGGCGGCTGCTGGTGCTGCTGATTGCAGCGGGATGCGTCGCGTGTACGCTTCCGTTTGTACGCAGCCGCATCGGCTTCCTGTTCACAGCTGATTTTGCGGAGGCAAACACCTCCGGTGGCCGCGCAGGCCGCAAGCTTGTGGCCATGACGCTTCTGGAACAGCGTGGGAAAGCAACCGGCGTAGGCCTCGGGATGTTTGGCGGAGCCGTCGCCATGCAGAATCAGGTCATTGACCATCAGGAATATTTCTATGTCGATAACTACTATCTCAAGCTTATGATCGAAATGGGTTATACGGGCCTTTCCGCGTTCCTGATTACCGTCCTCAGCTTCCTCGCAAACGGCTGCCGCGCGCTCTACCGCACAGCGCAGCAAAAAAGGCAGGGGCTGTCCCGTCTGTTTCCACTGTGTGCGGGGATTTTCGCTGGACTGTGCGGCGTGTTGGTTCACTGCGGATTTGAAAACATTTTTGAAGAACCGTATATGATGGCCTATTTCTGGTCGCTGGCTGGGCTTTTGATGTGGGCAGGCTTCCTGCGGGAAAGCACACAGGAGGTGCGCGCATGATGCCGGTCATTCTGGCTGTCCACTTCCCTGCCAAAAAGCTTGCCAAGCTGCGCATGTCTGCAATGCAACTGGGCGCGAAAGTGCGCATCGTGGAAAAGTGGGAATATCTGAATGCCGTCGGTTCTCTGACGGGCGATCTTGACAGCTTTGATAGCTTTTATGATGGCGAGGATTTTCCTGGCGAACTGCTCGTTTTCGCGCATTTTACGGATGCGCGGCTGAATCTATTTTTGCAGGCCATGCGGGTCGCAAAACTTCCCCCAGTTGCCCTGAAAGCTGTCTTGACGGACGAAAACAAGGGCTGGAACATGCTCGAACTGCACGAGGAACTGCAAAAAGAGCATGAAGCAATGCACAAAAATTGAAACACCCCCTGAACGCTTCTACAACAGGCGTTCAGGGGGTGCTGCTTATTCGCTGAATTTTCTCTGGATTTCAGCTTGTCTTCCGCAGGTCATTCTTCCCTCTGGGCACTTCCCAGAAACGAAGCAACTCGGGCCATAGAGGCTGAAGAGCAGAGGCGATGTTTTCCGCAGCGCCGCAAGTGCGGCGCAGGCTGCGTCGCGGATCTCCCACTGGGCGCGATTGCAGCAGCGCAGGCGGAAAAAGACATATAGTTCTCCGGCGTTCATAGTCGTCAGCACGGGAACTGTCTGGCCGCTGAGCAGCAGGTAGGACAACACATCCTCCCCCGCTCCTGCAGCGCGAAGCTGTACAGCAGCTTCGCCAGCCTGCCGGAATGCTTCGCGGTACTTCGCCTCCAGTCCAGTCTGCTGGACGCTTTCCGGCAGAACGTAGCGGTCATAACGCGCCGATTTCAACAGATTCGGTGCACAGAGCGCCTGCATCCGGTGGCGTGTCAGATGCGTGAGCGCTGCAAGTGACAATCCGCCAAACAGCAGCGTATAGCTGGCCTGCTCCAGTTCCCGTTTTCTCGGCTGGGCCAGAAGCGCTTTCAGCAGTGCCATCTGTTCTGGTTTTGTCAGCGGCTGCGGCACATTGCCGCGTGCAAGCTGATACGCGCCACAGATCAGCCCTTCTGCATCCTGCGGCGCGGCAAGGACTGTAACAGGCGCTTTCGACGTGAGCAGCCGTACCTGCCGCAGACAAAACGCGTCCGACTGACGATAGGCCTCCGGCTTTCGCACGGCCAAAAATGGTATCTGCTGCTCACACTGTGCAAACAGGCTCTCACCCAGCGCACGCAGTTCCGGAATGCGGCTGCCGCGTCCGTAAGCAAGTTCGTTCATCACATGCACCAGTTCCCGCGCATTCATGGAACAGAAGAAATTACTGCAAAAGCAGTACGGCAGCACGAAGCGCGCATCCTCCTTGGGGACGCCTGCAGCTTCCAACACATCATAAGTGCCAAAAAGTGATTCGACCGTTCTTTCAAATATAGCCATCTGCACATTGGCAGTGAAAACGGGCGATACATATCCGGCCTTGGAAAAATCAACATACCGCCGCGATTTGACCGTAAACGAGGCCAGCCGGAACTCGATCAGAAATTGCTCGGCCAAAGCGGAGACGTTTTCAAACGATAAGTTTACATAACAATGTTCCAGTACTGACGTATGTCCGGAGGAGAGTACCTTGCCGATCAGCTTTTCATTCTTTTCCTGCCCAGCAGACAGCGAATTCGCATAGATTTCATCTGCCGTGCCATCCATCGTGGAGATCCGTCCGCCGGAAGCAATCATTGCAGCTGCTTCCGGGCTGACGCTTAATATCGATACATGTCCCTGCATAGCTGCTCCTCATCAGCGGAACAGGTTTCCCTGTTCGTCGTAAATTTCCAGTCGTCTGGTTCTTGCAAAGTCCGGCTTTTGCTCCGGGAGATAATGTTCAATCGCATTGACAAGAAGCTGTGGATTGCAGCTTGGATTCTGCGCAGAAACAAGAACTGTCAATTCCAGTTCCTGCGCGGACGCTTCCCGCATGGAAAGCGAAAAAATCATGGGCTTCAAATCAAGTTCTGTCTCGTCACCGCTCTTGGTACGTTTTTTCACGAGTACAGGGCCATCTGCGAACAACTTTGCGATCGCCTGTTGGGCCTGCCCCGGGATACCCCGGTCATATTCCAGCGTGATCTGCGCACGCAGGCGCGTCAGATGCTTGATCTTAACTGCGCTTTCATATGCCTCCAACACCCGGATACCAGCCGGCATAGTACGGTTCAAAAGTGTTGGAAGCTTGGTAAGGTCAACAGAGCCGTCCTGAATTTCAAAATCAAGAATCTCACAGACGCTTTCAGAACCGACGGGCAAAGGCAGCGCGATGGAGACATACGCGCGCGGACTGAATCCCTGTGAGTGCCAGATCATGATGTCCGCACGCTTAAACGCACGCTGAAAAACGCGCATTAAGTCCAGATGCGACAGATAGACCGCATCTCCGGTTTTTTCAAACAATAGGCGATTCATCGCACAGCCTCCTTTCGCTTAGCATCCGCGCGCCACAACCGTTGCAGTGCGTACGGCAGTCCGGCGTTGCTTCCGAGCGCAGTGCTTTTTCACGTTCATGCAGAAGAAACTTTGTCGTAACGCCAACGTCGATGGTCTGCCACGGCAGAAGTTCATCTGTGCCAAAGCCGCGCGTCGTATAAAAATTGGGGTCAAGCCCAGCACACCGGAAGGCTTCCAACCACTTCTCGTAGTTAAAATACTCATCCCAGCCGTCGAGCCTGCACCCGAGCCGGTGCGCTTCCAGCAGCGCCTGGCCGACGCGGCGGTCGCCGCGCGCCATGACAGCTTCCAGACGGCTGAGGTCGGATTCGTGATAGCGGTAATCGACGCACTTTGCGTGCAGATTTGCCTGCAGCAGATGGACACGCCGCAGATACTCCTCCGGCGTGATCTGCGCCGCCCACTGGAACGGTGTAAAGGGCTTCGGGACAAAATACGCCGTTGCCAGATTGATGGACAGGCCACGCTTTTTCCCGCTGCCATTCTCTCGCCAGACCTGAAGAATTTTGTAGACCAACTCTGCAATGCCGACCACATCTTCATCCGTCTCAGTCGGCAAGCCCAACATGAAATACAGCTTCACGCTGTTCCAGCCGCCGGAAAAGGCCGTGGCACAGGTGGATAGAATCTCTTCTTCCGTAACATTTTTATTGATCGCGTCGCGCAGACGCTGCGTTCCGGCCTCCGGCGCGAATGTCAGGCCGCTTTTGCGCACCTTTTGAATGCGCATCATGAGTTCCCTTGAAAAGTTATCCGCACGCAGGCTTGGCAGTGAAAGATTGATTTTTCGCGGTTCGCAATAATCGAGCAGACCGTCAGCCAGTGTTTCAAGTTCACGGTAATCGGAGGTTGAGAGGCTGGCCAGCGTGATCTCACTGTTGCCGGAATCCTCAAGCGATTCAATCGCCTGTTTACATAATACATCCGCAGACTTTGCCCGGATCGGCCGGTAGCAGAACCCTGCCTGACAGAACCGGCAACCGCGGATGCAGCCGCGGAAAATCTCCAGATTCGACCGGTCATGAACGATCTGGGTTGAGGGCACAATGGTCTTCGTCGGAAAATATGCCGTATTCATATCCTGTACGATGCGCTTTTTGACGCGCTCCGGCACGCCGGGCTCCGGCGCGATGACGGCAAGCGTCCCATCCGCGCGGTAGGTATGAGTATAAAAGGACGGCACATAGATGCCCTCGATCTTTGCAACCTTATGCAGAAATTCTTGCTTTGTCAGGCCCTGTTTTTTTGCAGAGCGATAACATTCGATGATCTCCGTCGTGCTGTCTTCTCCTTCTCCGACGGAAAAAAAATCAATAAAATCCGCCAGCGGCTCCGGATTGACCGCGCATACGCCGCCCGCAAATACAATATTTTCCAATCCATCGCGGTCTTTGGACATCAGCGGAATCTGCGCCAGTTCCAGCATGTTCAGAACATTGGAATAGCACATCTCATAGCCCAGCGTAAACGCGATCATATCAAAGTCACTGACCGCGTCATGGCTTTCCAGCGTCCAGAGTGGAATCCCATGCGCACGCATTTCGTCTTCCATATCGCCCCACGGCGCAAAGACACGTTCACACCAGACGCCGGGCATCTCGTTCATTACGCCGTAGAGAATCCGCATGCCAATGTTGGACATACCGATCTCATAGGTATCCGGAAAACAGAACGCAACACGCACATCGACGTCCTTTTTGTCTTTGATGATCTGATTATATTCTCCGCCCACATAGCGCGCAGGCTTCTGGACGCGCATGAGGATTCTGTGGAACTGATCTGTCATGGATAGCTTTCCTTCTCTTTTGTGATTCATTTTATTGTACCTGTTCGCGGCGGAAAATGCAACAAAAAGCTTGCCGGTTCACCGTTCCGCATCCGCGCGTCTTGCAAGCATCAGCAAGCGCACGGTCAGATACACCGCAGTTCCAAGCGGCCAGAGGCCTGCTTTTTTGATAAACGTCAGAACCAAACCGGCCAGAAGCAGAACGCCGCACGACGCAAAGCTTACGATTTCTGAAACGTGTTCCGCCTGCACGACTGGCAATCGCGCCAGCAGCGCGCAACGGAGCACCCGCCCGCCGTCAAGCGGCCAGACCGGCAGCAGATTATAGAGCCCCAGCATCAGACTGTATGCGGCGAAGGAAGGCCGCTGCATGCAGAAGGCCGCGCCGCAGATCAAATTGACCAGTGGCCCCGCCAGTGCCGAAAGCAGTTCCTGCCGGTAGCCAAGGCCGGACGCCGCGATCTGAAGATCTGCAAACCGCAGCGTCAGTCGCCGCACCTGTCCGCCGCAGGCCAGCATCATGACAATGTGCGCCAGTTCATGTACTGCCATCGCGCAGAGGATCGGCAGCACCGAGCCGCTTCGGTCGAGCGCCGCAAGAACGATTGCAAACATAAAAAAGCCCGGCCGGAGTTCAATTGCCGGCACCGGTCAGAATCTCAAACGAGCCGGACAGCGCCTCCTGCACAGCCTCCCCTTCCCGCAGCCGCTCTGTCAGCGCCGAAAACGCCTGCACGGTCTTTGTTTTCTGCGCTGCACCTGCAATTTTCGTGATTGCCGTATCGACAGCCGGTACGCATGTCTTGAGTGTCCACACAAGCGCCAGCATCGCCAGCAGCAGATAGAGCCGGGAGATTCCAGTCCCTGTCTGTCTTTCATTTTTGCCCCCGTTTTCCTTCATCGCACACACCTCCTTTGGCAATCGTATGCGCAGAAAAATATTTTCATGCCCCTCTTGACAAATCGTTGTTTTCCTCATATAATATCCAAGCTGACGGGGTGTGGCGAAGTTTGGTATCGCGCTTGGTTCGGGACCAAGAGGCCTCGGGTTCGAATCCCGACACTCCGACCAAATCCGGCTGAAATCTTCCGATTTCAGCCGGATTTTTCTGCATATTCCGAACTTTTTCCGATGGAGAATTTTGTGACTTTTCCGTTTGACCCAAACGCGACCCAAACGGGAATTCGGAGCGGAAAGCGCCGAATGAGAAAATTTGCCGCCTGCCGGAGCTTTCCGGCAGGCGGTGTGCGCTTTTCTGTTCATTTTTTCCGTTATCCGACACTCGCCATGAAGCCGCTGATCTTCTGCGCGGCTTCTTTTTTCATGCCTGCTGTCACATGGGTGTACACGTCCAGTGAGAATTCTGCCGAGGCGTGACCGAGGATCTCCGCGACCGTTTTCGGGTCGATTCCGCTCTGGATTGCCAGCGTCGAGAATGTGTGTCTGAGATCATGAAATCTGACGTGCTCCTCGATCTCAGCTTTTTCGAGCAGTTTTTTGTGTATTCTTCCAACGCAGTCCGGGCCATACATCCCACCAGTCTTGGGCGACGGGAACATATATGGGCTGAACGGATGATTTTTACGATCTTCGACCAGCAGCCGGATCGCTTCGTCGCTGAGATAAATCTCCCGGACGGAATTTTCCGTTTTCGGCTCTGTCACGACCAGCTCGCCTTTTCCGCGCGACACAGATTTGGACACGGTCAGCGTTTTGGTCTGTAGGTTGAGGTCGCTCCACAGCAGCGCCACCAGTTCTCCGCGCCGCAAGCCCGTGCTGAGTTCCAGATAGAACATCGGCAGGATGCCCCATTCCTCCGCCGCTTTCAGGTAATCCCGAATCTTCTCCGGCGGAATGATCTGCATTTTTTTCTTTTCTTTCTTCGGCAGGCGGCAGCCGTTTGCGGGATTGTACGGAATCAGCCGCTCTGTAACCGCCTGTTCCAAGCATTGCCGCAGCATCGTGTGCAACCCTCGGATGGTCTTGTTGCTGAGACTCAGATCGTCCATGTTTTCGTACCGCTGCACTCTGCCGTGCGCCTTCGTCTCATTGTAGAATTTCTGGATTTGCAGCGTCGTGAGCGCCGCCAGTTTGATGTTCCCAATACGCGGCACAATATGCTGGTCAATGTAGTTCTTGTAATATGCCGCCGTGGCTGCGCGGACGGATGGCTTTGCGTAGTTCTCGTACCAGAGCTGCGCCCACTCGCCAACCGTGTAGTCGCGCCGCTTCGTGATGTCGATCTTTTCGAGTTCCTCCATCGCCTTTTGCAGCTTCTCTTTGCATTCGCGCTGCGTCCGCGCGAGGACGCTCTTTGCGATTGGCTTCCCCGTCTCCGGGTCGACGCCTGCTGTATACCGTCCTTCCCAGCGTCCGTCTTTCCGCTTGCGGATGTTGCCCTCCCCATTTGCCCGTTTTTTCGCCATCTGTGTTCCCCTTTCCGTTTTGGTAACACAAACAACTACCACAGAAGATCGATAAAGTCTAGCAATTTTTTGAAAATTTTGGACATTTTTCAGAGACTTGTGGTTCATTAAAAATGCCTATTCTTTGTTTACTGCGGCGCAATTTTTGCGTTCATATATTTTTCTTAAACAGTTTGAAAAATGACTTGGATTGCCGGAGAATTTCCGCTCAGCTGCGGAAGCACAAAGCCCGCGGACATCAGTGCTCTACCGGACAAGCAAAGCGAGTTGATTGAGTTTTTATATCGCAACTCCTGTACAAGCCCGTTCAGCCGCACGCTTCGTTCCGGTCCGTTTGCCGTTGGCTCCGTTTCGACGTAGGTCATGATCGCCATTTTTCGATCTGGACTGACGACCATCCATGCGTTGTGGCTCGCCGTATCTGTTTCCGTCAAACGGTAAAAATCGCCGTTGCAGAATAAATCACGATATTGCTGATATGTCTTAATCTGTCGAGTGATTTCTTCCTTTTCATCTGCACCAAGCTTCGCAGGATCCAGCTCATATCCGAATCCGCCTGCGGCGGTCGCTACGCAAAACCGTGTATGGAGTGTGGTCTCACGACCAGTCTGGTGATTCGGCGAGGCAGAAACATGCGCTGAAATACACGACTGCGGGTAACAGAAGGACGTACCGTATTGGATTTCCAGCCGCGCGATTGGGTCGGTATTGTCGCTGCACCAGATCTGCGGCGTATAGTACAGCATTCCCGCATCAAAGCGCCCTCCGCCTCCGGAACAGCTTTCGATTAGCAGCCCAGGATAGCGGGCAGTCAAACGCTCCAGCAGCGCATAAATGCCAAGAACATATCGGTGTGCAACCTCACCCTGCCGCTCCGGAGGAAGCGCCGCGGAATACTTTTCACACAAATGGCGGTTCATGTCCCATTTGATATAACGAATTCCGGTGCTGTCCAGAATCGCGCAGATCACTTCAAATAGGTACTCCTGCACATCCTCACGTGTCATATCCAGCACCCGCTGTGCGCGGCTGAGCGTTGCAGTTCTGCCCGGAACCGAGAGACACCATTCCGGATGTGTTCGGTTCAGCTCGCTGTCCGGCGAGACCATCTCCGGCTCCAGCCAGAGCCCAAGCTTCAGTCCAAACGCCTTCGTTCGCTCCGACAGCCCTTCCAGCCCATTCGGGAGTTTTTCCCGGTTGACATACCAGTCACCAAGGCTGCTGGTATCGCCGTTCCGCTCTCCGAACCATCCATCGTCCAGAACGAACAGTTCGACGCCGAGCGCAGCGGCTTCCCTTGCAATGGCGCTCAGGCTGCTTTCATTAAAATCAAAATAGGTTGCTTCCCAGTTGTTGATCAAGATGGGGCGCGGGCGGCGCATCCACTTTGGGTCGCAGATCCGTTCGCGGATCGCACGGTGAAAGCTCCGACTGAGTGCGGAAAAACCATTGTCGCTGAAGGACAGCAGCACCTCCGGTGTCTGAAACGTTTCCTGCGGAGCAAGCGTCCATGAAAACTCCTGCGGATGAATGCCCATCACCACGCGCGTCTGATCGATCTGGTCCTTCTCGACCTGGAACAGGAAGCTCCCGCTGTAAACAAAGCAGAAGCCGTAGCAGCGACCGCTGCGTTCCGTCGTTTCCGGCGCGCAGAGAATCGCAAACGGATTATACTGCGGGCTCGACACGCCTCTGATGCTGTCAATGCGGGTTTTACCATGTACAACAGGTGTTCGCTGCATCGTCCGCTCCCCGCAGTGCCGTCCATAAAAGGTCATCAGTTCAAAGCGCTCGGGCACACAGAAATCCACACAGCACGACAGCGCGCGCTCCATGCGAATCGGAACGGTGCTCCGGTTGATGATCTTCGCGCTTCTCGTCAAAATGTCGGCACAAGCGTAAACGGAGTATTGCAGGATCAGCGCCGTTTGGGAAGCCGCGTCCTCCATGGTGATCTCCAGCGTTTCCACATCTTCGCCGCCACGCAGCATCGGCAGCCCGCTCAGCTTTGGCTTTTCCGAAAGAATACGGTGTGAAGCATAGCGGTAGTCTGCGGCAAGCGCACCGCAGGCGTCTTTTTGTTCCAGGCAGGTCTCCCGGTAATCTCCGCTGCCCAAGAAGGGATATTCCTGCGGCAGCGTATCGAGCGAGTAGGTCCGATCCGGCGCATCCCACGGGTTTCCGGAGAAGCCTCGATCCTGCCGGTCGATCAGATAGCTCATATCATCGTCGACCGAAGCGCCGTAATAAACGTGGAGCAGATGTCCAAGCTCGCTGATCTTGATCTGATAGGAGCTTTTCCGGGTTTTCAGATGGAATAGCTTTCTTTTTACATCGAATATGATCGGCATCTTATCACTCCACAACAGGTAACGTAGATACTGCTATATAATCAATATCTGGAGCATATCCTTCTGGATTAGATAGCCTTACCGTATTGTCACCAGCCCGTAAATTGACCAGTACCTCCTTATATTCGACTGAATCAAAACTTCCACTGTCGAAACAAATCACACCAAAATTTGATTGTTCGTTTATACCGATATATAACTCGCGATTGTCAGATGTTGCATAATAAATGCGGAGCAGATAAACCCCATCTTTTGGAGCTGTTACTTGTGCAAACTTTAAAAAGCCATCATATCCAATATAGCCAACCTTTCCGCTACCAGAAAAACTTGAAGAACTGTAGGTTCTTGCCGGAGAAGTGATCTGCGCATTCTCCGCCTCATACGATTCGAAAACTACAGCGTTACTCTTTCTAATTCCAATGCGGTCAATATCGGGAACATACTCTGAATTTGTGAATGTAATCGTATTATTACCTTGTATCAGATTGAGTTCAATATTTGCACATTTCACAGTAAAGTAGCTCCCGGTTGGCGTAAAGCTAACGTACTGGGCACTCTGGTTATTAGCACTTACAAAGCAGCCTCGTGTTTCTTCCGAAAGATAGAAAATTTTCATACTATACGTTCCACTTTCGTCAACTACAATATTCTTGAATGTTATACTGCTTTGTGCACTACCACCAAGATTGCCCACTTTATATCCCCCGGAGCAGTTTTCGCACGCGACGATAGAAGCCTGTCCAGAGAGAAGATTAGCCTGCGATTCCGCTTCATAATAGGTATAGGAGTCATCTGAAATAATTCCCATACTATGATCTTCTTCTGTGATACGTATTGCACAGCCCCCCGTTGCAGCTAGTTGAATTTGCAGCGTGGAATTTGTCGTCACCACCTCTGTGCTCGTGCAGATATACTCTTTTCTTGTGCCATCAGAATAAATATATGCGGTGTATGTCTTTCCCTGAGGTAAAAAGTTTGTATCAATCGTTATAGTACGTGCTTGATCCGTAATTGCTCCGATAAACCAGTCTGCTCCACTGCGTCTAGCCATCGTTACATAATTACCTGGGAATCCATCCAGCAATACTGTTTCATCCCATTTGCAAGGGATACTATTTAAATAAGTAAGTCCAACCCATGAGTCATAACTGTCGATTGAGTCAGCAAAATGCTGCATTGGCGATTCAAATACAACAGACAATGCTAATTGGTGTGCCTGAGTAGTATTTAAGTTGTTCGTACTTATAACTACCGGCGTATAATCCATGCCGCCAATTACATTCCTTGTAAATGGAACAGTGCAATTATGATATGCTGTCGGGTATTCAGACCATTTATAGTGTTCTGCTCCTCGAATCGCCTCAGATGTAATGATGTTTGGGTATGTTCTTGACTCGCCCGAAGGTTTTGTTGATCCATGGAAATTCACCAACAATTCAAGTGATATTGCCTTGCTTGCAATCATTTGATATGTATTCATTCTTGTCTGTGAATCATTCATCATAAAGTCAACTTTGATACCACGAATTCCCCAAGATGCCCATTGCGACAGTTTCTCGTCAATTTTTGATTGCGTATCAATAGCACCAACATCAGTCCAAATGATAATACCAACATTTTTAGGTGCAGCATAGTCACATAACGCAGGAATCCATGTGTCATCCCAGCCAGCATCCACTGTAACATATTCCCAGCCATTTCTTGCAGCAAAATCAACATATTCTTTTTGGCGTAAGAACCATTGCGGAGACCGTTCTTCAGACCACCATGACCAAGCTGATTTTCCAGAATAAATCCACGAGGTGTCTTGCTCCTCCGGCTGCGGATTCAAGCTGTTTACCAATGTCGAATTTACAAGATCATTTAAATTATCCGTTATAATAATCACTCGATATGGCGTTTTAACCGGGTATTCTGTCAGAATATTATCTATTTGTTCCGGCGCATAAACAACGCGGAGCTTATTCGTAAGTGTGCCTTTTAAATGTGAAGCACAATAGCTACCGTCGTTATAAACATCTCCTTCAGTAAGCAACGCCCAGTAAGCATTATTATTGATTGAGGCAAGGAACGGCATCGCCACATCGCTGTTACGCAAACTCGCACTCGACCTATATTCGTACATTCCTTCATAGTCGCTCCGCCAGTTATATCCCCATCCTCCGGTATTATCAGGTAAATTAATTTCTGTTGACTCAGTCAATATTTCGACACTTCCGCTTCCGGGAATCTCATAGTCGAATGCAACACCGTCATTAAAAACTTTCACATTTAATACAAGCGTTTTGTTATTTTTTTGTAAAACGATACCCGCATTACGATAGCTGTCGTGAACACTTGCAGTTTTTCCATATAAAAGATCATAATCTTCATTTACCAGATTTTGTGTGCACGACACAAATGACAGTCCACTTCGAAAGTCCTCCGCATCAGTGTTAATTCCCAATGCAGAAGCCGTGATGATGTTTGCTTCACCTTTGTAAATGGTATACGATATGCTTCCGGACGTTCCGATAGAGAAAACGAATCTAACGCTTTCATCTGGTGACGAGATTTCAATTTCAGTGTTTGCTGCAAGTGCTGAGATGCTCAAGCCAATGCAAATCAGAAGTGAAACAATCAAGAGCATCATTGGGTAGACTTTTCGTTTCATATGATTTCCTCCTTTATTCGTAGTTTCCAATCCATCCAGCATTCGATTCGATCATCTCATCACAGAGCGCGATGATATCCGGAATGCTCAGTTCTGCAGCTGTATGCGGGTCCAGCATGGCTGCATGGTAGATGTGCTCCCTCTTATGCGTCAGCGCAGCTTCGATCGTAAAGTAAAGATGCCAATGGCAGGAGAGATTACCTGCCCAGCCTGTTTGGTGAAGAGCTATGCGATGATGACAATGCGTAAACGAATACCGGGGCAGCAAAAAATGCGCTGTCCCGGTATTTTTCTGGTTTCAAATATGATAATGGAGTTTTGTACCATGGTAAGCTGAGCGGCTCCCTAGGATAGAGAGCCGCTGGTTGTTATTTTTAGCACGGATGTATTCGCCATTGTGCTTTGCAGCGATAGTCTGCGAGTCTGTGGTGACGATGGACTGGGTTAAGGTGTAAACACTACGCCTACCAAAGCGGGGCGTGGGTGGAAACCAAGGAAGCCGCCACGCAGTTTGAAGCTTATCTCGATATGGCCCGCTGGAGGGTGCGGGTATCCAGTTCAATGGAACCATCGCAGTCACAGACACAGTTCCGGATGGTATAGCCGTTTTTTCGTGCCCAGTCGGCATAGCTACCGTCAATTTCCCGATGCGAAAGCCTGTTTCTATTTTTGGAGGAATCAGTCTTCCTCCAGCTCAAAACGAATTGTCACACGGCTTTGACCTCCCACGGTACAGGTGAACAGAGTCAAATCCCAATTTCCACTTTCCATTCCCTCTATATCTGTGGGGTTCAGTGTCTCCCGCTCCACCATTTTGTAGGTGAATACATTTCCGTCCATATCCGTGAAGGTGGCAATATCTCCCTCCCAGAGATTCTTTAAGGTTCCGAAATGGGAAGTGTAGTTGTGGCCGCAAATAATCAGGTTATTCAAATAGGCAGACCCACTGTACCGGCAGGGAGCAGTTTTCAGATTGGGATAATTCCACTCACTGATAATCGGCAGCTCCAGCTCCAAGGCTGGGATTCTTAAAACACCGATAAAGTCTATTCCGTTGATGGTTTCCACTGGCATTTCCATATTAGGGGATAGAACATAGTCCGGAATAACAGTCCGCTCATCGCTCACCAACGGCTCCTGGTCCCCGGCGGAGTCCGAGGGAGCCTCTGGAGCGGCCTCTGCGGGCAAATATCCAGCTGGGTTACCGCTTGCCTGGCCGATTGCTCTGCCCGCAGCTCGTCGTACAAGTTGTAAGATACAAGGAAAAGGGCTGCTGCAATCAGCAGCAGCCCAATCGTAGCCGTCAAGCTCCTGCACTTTGCTCCAGTTTTCCTCCATCGCCAGCGTGAGAAACTGTGAGGCGTTGAATTTCGTCGGATTCGACGTGTAATCGCCGTATTCCAAGAGCGTTTTCGTAAGCGCAGCGTTTCCGCAGAAGGTCTACGCGGTGATTTTCCACGAGAAAATTGTGGGGCTGCTGCGCACGCGCCGTCCCGAACCGTTCGCGCATCAGGTAATCGACGAGTTTTCCGAAACAGTCTTCCGCATGGGCTACTGTGTCGGACTGAGCAACCCGTTTACGGCTTTGCATCAGGCACCGGATTATCTGCCGCAGGCCTCCTATGCGCTGGTGCAGACGAATGACGCAGAACAGAAGCTGTCTTTTTTCCGCGACCATGTACTCTCATACATGCTGTACGCCAGCTTGAACGAGCTTCCTGTAGAGAGCCTTCTCACGCAGGGGCTTCGCACGCTGATCGACCACGACCGGCAGAAGAACAGCGAATATCTACATACGCTGGATTTGTACCTGCAAAACGAAACAAGTGTATTCAGAACCGCCGAGGCACTTTTTATCCACCGCAGTAGTCTTCTCAAGCGACTGGGCAAGATCTACCGGCTGCTTGGAAATACGCTGGATACCTCGGAGCAGCGGCTGTATCTGCAGCTGTGTCTGGAACTTTTGCGTAGATCCGGTAAAGAAGTCTTATAACGAAGTTGTCGTTCTTCTTTCTATCAGCATCGCCGTCTACTCTTTGTTTACAGCGGCGCAGTTTTTGCGCCGCTGGTTCCCTGCCCTGACCCAAACCGTGACCCAAACGCGGAAAAATCAGGTGGAATTATCCGTGCCGGAAAGGATGCCGCTGTGAAATTTTCCGAGCGGAAAGGCTCTGAAATGCTCTAAAATGCCCGCGAAAAATATCCGACCAACCTTCGGGACCAAGAGGCCTCGGGTTCGAATCCCGACACTCCGACCAAATCCGGCTGAAATCTTTCGATTTCAGCCGGATTTTTCTGCGTTTTCGGAATATTTTCCGATGGAGAATTCTGCACATTTTCCGTTTGACCCAAACGCGACCCAAACGGGAATTCGGAGCGGAAAGCGCCGGAAGTGAAAAATCGCCGCCTGCCGGAGCATTTCCGGCAGGCGGTGTACGCTTTTCTGCTCATTTCTTGCCCTTACCCGACGCTTGCCATGAAGCCGCTGATTTTCTGCGCGGCTTCTTTTTTCATGCCTGTTGTCACATGGGTGTAAACGTCCAGCGAAAATTCCGCCGAGGCGTGACCGAGGATCTCCGCAACCGTTTTCGGGTCGATACCGCTTTGGATTGCCAGCGTCGAGAATGTGTGTCTGAGGTCATGGAATCTGACGTGTTCCTCAATACCAGCCTTTTCTAACAGCTTCTTGTGAATCCGCCCGACGCAGTCCGGCCCATACATCCCGCCGGTCTTGGGTGGCGGGAACATATATGGGCTGAACGGGTGATTCTTGCGATCCTCCACCAGTAGTCGGATTGCTTCGTCGCTGAGATAGATTTCACGAACCGAATTTTCTGTTTTCGGTTCTGTCACGACAAGCTCGCCTTTGCCGCGCGACACGGATTTGGACACGGTCAGCGTTTTCGTCTGCAAATTGAGGTCGCTCCACAGCAGTGCCACCAGCTCCCCGCGCCGCAATCCGGTACTCAGTTCCAGATAGAACATCGGCAGGACGCCCCATTCCTCCGCCGCTTTCAGGTAATCCCGAATCTTCTCCGGCGGAATGATCTGCATTTTCTTCTTTTCCTTCTTTGGCAGGCGGCAGCCGTTTGCGGGGTTGTACGGAATCAGCCGCTCGGTGACTGCCTGCTCCAAGCATTGCCGCAGCATCGTATGCAGCCCGCGAATCGTCTTATTGCTGAGACTCAGATCGTCCATGTTTTCGTACCGCTGCACCCGACCGTGTGCTTTCGTTTCATTGTAGAATTTCTGGATCTGCAAGGTTGTGAGCGCTGCCAGTTTGATGTCCCCGATGCGCGGCACGATATGCTGGTCGATGTAATTTTTGTAATACGCCGCCGTGGACTCGCGGACGGACGGCTTTGCGTAGTTCTCGTACCAGAGCCGCGCCCACTCGCCTACCGTGTAATCCCGCCGCTTCGTCACATCGATCTTTTCGAGTTCTTCCATCGCTTTCTGGAGCTTTTCTTTGCATTCGCGATTCGTCCGCGCGAGGACGCTCTTTGCGATTGGTTTCCCCGTCTCCGGATCGACGCCTGCTGTGTGCCGTCCTTCCCATCGTCCGTCCTTCCGCTTGCGGATGTTGCCTTCCCCATTTGCCCGTTTTTTCGCCATCTGTGTTCCCCTTTCCGTTTTGGTAACACAAACAACTACCACAGAAGAGAGAGAAAGTCTAGCAAATTTTTGAAAATTTCGGACATTTCTCAGACTTCGGCATCACGGTAAAAATGCTTATTCTTTGTTTACTGCGGCGCAGTTTTTGCGCCGCTAAATCCCCCAGAAGTAGCTCTGACTGCGCTCTTAGAAATAGTTATGTAAACTCATATCCTCATTTGTATTACACGCCCAAGACATTCAGGATTTACAGATTTTGTTCATAGCCCTGTGCCTGCTCATGGTCGTCCTGCTTATGTCCCATTGCCAGCCGCTTTTGCATCAGCTTTTTGCGGCGCTTGGAGTCGATGCGGATGCCCATTGGATTGCTGGGCGGCGCGGCGTTGTCGCGGAAAATTCTCCCCATTTGGTGAAACAATCTGACAGTCGAATTCAGAAGATACTCAGACGGAAGCCGCACAGAATGAGAGGTTGAGGACGAAGTATTTTCATCTGCAAGCGTCGGATTTGCAGAAGCTTCCGTAGAAGTTTTCTCCGTAGAAGGTTCTTCATCCTGCGAAGATTTCTGTTCCATCTGCTGCCGCAAACGCTCCGCTTCCTGGATAATGGCATTCTTAATGGCACGGAACTCTTTTTGCTGGGTCAGCGGATTGTGATGTCTGGGTTTGCTCTTATAGTAGCCCTCCAGCGTATCGCGCAGGTCATTCCAGACGGCATAATACGCAGCAACCTCAGGCAGCTTTTCCTGCTCATCCACGATTTCATTGACCTTAACCGTCCATACAGGAGCAACGAGATTTTGACTGCCTGTCTAAACCTGTCCGGAAAAAATCTCGCCGATTATTTGCAGGAGCTGAACGAGCTGCGGCAGAAGGTGCAGCTGGAGGAAGGCGGCGGTTATGACTTCTGCGAACGCTATGACCGCAATGTGCAGAGAGCGCAGAAGCTGTTTTTCCAAATTGCGGACACAGTTAAGAAAGTGCCTCCGTATAGCCGTTTCCGTCTTTCTCCGGGCGGGCAAGACCGGGAACCATTACACCGTTTACGCGGATAGAAGCAACGATTTCCTGCATCTTCGCATCGTCCCGTACCTTAAAGGGGTGCGGACGGAATGTGTGAAACGGATGAACCTCGGAAAGTTTTAGATAAACCAGCTTGCCTTCCTCAACCGGGCGGGGCGGTGTGGTCGGCTCGGGAGCCGTCTGTTCCGCAGTAGCAGTTTCCTTCGGTGCCGTATCCTGTGCGGGCTTAATGGGCTCCTTGGCATCCGGGGCCTTTCCGTCACTTCGGGACACTTTGTCTCGTTTGGACGGCTTGGGCTTGTCAGGGGCCGTCTTATCCGCCTTGGGTGGGCGGCCCTTGCGGGCCTCAGCCGATTTCTCCGCTTTCTGATTTTCAGTCGCGGCCTTTTCTACTTTCGGTGGACGACCACGGCGCGGCTTTTTCGGCTCCTCCGTATTGGCGGGCTGCGGTGTTTCTCCGGGGGCTGCTGCCTCCGGCGTTTCTGGAGTTTCCGCCTTTTCGACTTCGGCGCGGGCGTTCTGCCTCTTTTCCGCCATAAGCTCATTGATTTTGTCAAAGGACACAACCACATCGCCGGGCTCAGGTATGGTAGGCCCGGTCTGTTCCTGCCGGGGCTCAGACGCTGCGGCCTGTTCAGGTGTGGTGATAGGCCCGGCGGCCTCCGGGGAAATATTCTCCGCAGGGCCAGTATTCAATTTTTCATCGGCCATTTACGATCCTCCTTTTCGTTAAAGTTGCACAAATTTGAACGCTAAAATTTTGTAGTTATTTTTGTGCCTCCTTTCCGTCTACCCACGCAAAAAAGCCGCCCGTTTTTCATGCCGGACGGCTTTTTGCGTAATGTGATAGATCAAATATTATTTTTTCTGATTTGTAGGCTCCGAAAAGCCTTGTATTTACAGTGTTCCTAATAGGAAGTAATCATATGATATTTACATTCCCACTTCGTGTGTGCTAAACTACTGACATCAAGTTTCATTTGGACTTGATTCCTCCTTTGATTTTTGTTCCTGGTTGGCAGACCATCTTCATTTTATCAAAGGAGGACATTTTTTCTATGCATAGCTAAAGCTTTTTGGAACCACCGGCATTGCCGGTGGTTTTCTTTATACAAAAAAATCCGGTGCTTTTGGAGCACCGGATTTTTTTGTATAGTCACATTTCTTATTTCAGACGATGAAGTCCATCTGCATTGCGCAGCGTAATCGCGCCTCGCCTTAGTTCCACAAGCCCGTCCTCCGAGAAGCCTTTGAGCATCCGTGCCACCGCCTCCCGCGCCGAGCTGATGTGCTGGGCGATCTGCTCATGGGTCATGCGTATCGTGTCGGAGCCGGTACGCTCCGCTTCGGCAAGGAGAAATTCTGCCAGTCGCCGATCCAGCCCCTTGAACATGATCTGCTGCATCGCCCACATCACATCAGAAAACCGTTTCGTTGCCAGCTCATAGAGGAAACAGCGGACATGAAGATTTTGCTCCTTGAGCGCCGCAATGACATTTGCAGGGATAATCAGAACGTCCGTATCCATTCCTGCGGTCATTTGTGTATCAAAGGTGATCTGACTGATCACACAGGAGGCAGAAAGCACGCACAGCTCACCCGGATACAGGCGGAACAATGTGACTTCTCGCCCTTCCTCGGAGAGAAGATAAGTGCGGATCTCGCCGGAAAGGACGAACAGCATTCCAAGACATTCGTTGTCGCTGCTGTGTACGAACGCACCCTTTTCATAATGACGGACAAAGGCACTTCGGCGCAGCGTTTCTTGCTCCTGTTCGGTCAAGGATGACCAGAATGGAAGTTGTGTCAGTGCGCGTTCCATATCAATGGCAGCTATGCTTGCCGCAGCCGTGGTCACCGCAGGTGTGACCAGCTTCGCCGTGCTCGTGGTCATGGTGGTCACAGTGAACATTGGGATCGTAGCCCAGATTTCCGCTGAGCAATGCGCTCACCGCCGCGTCAGCGTCCCCGCTGACACCGCCGTAGAGCTTGATACCCGCTTCGGCCAGAGCTGCCTGCGCACCGCCGCCGATGCCTCCGCAAATCAAAGTGTCTACACCGTGCTGCATCAGGAAGCCTGCCAGTGCGCCGTGACCGCTGCCGTTGGTATCAACGACTTCCGCATGAATGATTTTGCCGTCCGCAGCTTCATAAAGCTTGAACTGTTCGGTATGGCCGAAATGCTGAAAAATTTGACCGTTTTCATAGGTAACTGCAATTTTCATAATGGAATCTCCTTTGCAATTTTTGCCTGATTTTTCTGTGTTGGCTCTCTGCATCCGGCAGCAGCGGCCGCAGTGGGCTGCCTCCTGTCCTCCGCAGATGCGGTAGTTTCCCCCGGTGATGTGCAGCGGTTTCCCGTGGACAAGACACGCTGCGATCTTGCGCCGTGCGCTTTCGTAAATCTCCTGCACGGTAGAGCGGGAAATATCCATCTGCGCGGCACACTGCTCGTGGGTTTTCTGCTCCAAGTCAACCAACCGAATGACCTCGTACTCGTCCAGCGTCAGCAGGATCGGCTCGACATCCTCGCCCCCGTTGGGGCAGAATTTATCGACCTGTGGTGCGCCACAAATCCGGCGGCACCGTGGCGGTCTTGGCATTGGCATGCCTCCTTTGTTTTCGGTATATACCGATTATATAGCAAGAAGAAGGCAAATTCAAGTAGGATTATAAAAATGAGTAACTATGTTTTTTGTTTGTTTCTTTTGCAAATTCCCATCAAAAAAATGATTTTCTATTGAAGCAAACTGGGCTCGTACGCCTTTCTCTTTGACCGCTACAAGCGGCCGTTCTATGTGACTGAGTGCGGATTGAGCTGTAATGACCACATGTTCCTAGACGGACAGATCCACGACACCGACCGGAGCGATTTCCTGCACCGCTATCTGCTCGCGCTTCACAGAGGATGCGACCGAGCCGACGTCCACAGCTTTTCCACTGGTCGCCGACCGACAATTTTGAGTGGCACAGCGGCTATGCCGAGCGCATCGGCCTGATCTATGTCGACTATCCGACGCAAAAACGGATCCTGAAGGACAGCGCGCACTGGAACGCGCAGACCGCCCGGGAAAACGGCAGAAATCCGGAGCTATTCTTTGTTTACAGCGGCGCAGTTTCTGCGTCGCTGATTTTCTGTTCTGACCCAAACCGTGACCCAAACGCCGAAAATCAGGTGGAATGATCCGTGCCGGAAAGGACGCCGCTGTGAAATTTTCCGATTGGAAAGGCGCAGAAATGGCTCGAAATGTCCGCTAAAAATATCCGACCAACCTTCGGGAACCGGAACTTGCCGCATCTGACGAGGCAGAAATTTTACTGGTTCTCCGCGACTGCAACCATGCAACAGCTGCACTGTTTGACAGCTATATCACATTCGTTCAAGATTTACTGCGCGTGCAGACTACTTGCGCAGGGCTTTTGGAGGATTATCTACACGCGAAGCGTCGGTTCCTGAATGAATCTGAGATCACAGCCTGTCTGATGCAGTATCTGCGCAGCAGCGAAAACCGCAGTGCGCGTTTACAGACCACAGGTGCAGCGCAAATGCGTTACGAGATCGTCCGCTGGAAAGACGGCGTTGAGCGGCTCTGTGAAACAGTTTTCTTTGACAGTCTCGGTGCATTTCTCTATGTGGATTTCTTTCGTGGCTTGAATCGGAATTATCTGCCCCGGAAATGTGAAAACTGCCATCGATGGTTTTTACTTGCCGCAGGAAAGTATTCTAGCTGCTGCAATCGCCCGCTGAAAAACGAGCCCGGCAAAACCTGCCGCGATGTTGGTTCCCGCAAACGGTATGACGATAAATGCAAAAATGATCCCATCTGGCTTGCGTACAATCGCGCATATAAAACGCACTATGCCCGCTACCTGAAAAAGAAAATGACCACCGCTCAGTTTGAGCAGTGGTCGCGATATGCGGTGGAGCTGCGGCAGAGAGCGGAGGCCGGTGAGATGGAATTGGTAGACTATCAGAGAGAGCTGCGGGTTTGACAATTTTCCGCTTAATCTTTGATTACAGCGGCCCAAAATCTGCGTTTTTCTGGTCCATGCAAAAACCAGAACATACAATTTCACCGCCTATCGGAATTGTTCCGATAGGCGGCGAAGTGTTTCTATCAAGGGGATATTTTATCCTTTGACAGAGCCGGCGGTGACGCCTTTGACGATATAGCGCGAGAGGAAGATGTACACGAGCAGCACCGGCAGGATGGCGAGCAGGATAAACATATAGACCTTGCCGAGGTCAAATTTCGAGTAATCCGCCGCGCGAAGCTGCGCGATCATGATAGGGACGGTCTTCATTTCCGCTTTATCGAGCAGCAGCGCGGGCAGGAAATAGTTGTTCCACGACTCGACAAAGGTGAAGATCAGCTGCACGGAAACGGCGGGCTTCAGCATGGGCAGCACGATGCGGTTGAAGGTAAAGAACTCGCCCGAGCCGTCGACACGCGCGGCCTCCACGATCTCCATGGGCAGGATGCTCTTCATGTACTGGATCATGTAGAAGAACACGACCGGCGCCGCGATGCCGGGGAGGATCAGCGGCAGATAGCTGTTCGTCAGCTTCAGCTTATAGCACAGCTGGACAAAGCCTGCGGCAGAGACCTGCTTGGGAATGACCATTACGGCCATGATGAACAGGAATGCGAGGCGCTTGAGCTTAAAATTGTAAGCGTGCAGGCCGTAGGCGGTCAGCGCGGAAAAATAGGTGGACAGGATGGCCGTCGCGGCTGCGATGATAAAGCTGTTGAGCATGCCGCGCGGGATGTTGATGGAGCTGTCGTTCCACGCGTTTTTGAGATTCTCCAGAAAATGTCCCTGCGGCAGCGCCTTGAAGCCGCCCTGCAGATCTGCGTTGGTCCGGGACGCGTTGACGATCAGCATATAGAACGAGAACAGGCAGAGGACCGACAGAAAGATCAGCAGCGCATAGACCAGCACGCGGCTGACGGTCAGCATGGCGTGGGCTTTGCGGCTGTCCGTGGAATTCTTCTTCATTGCGAGCGCCTCCTTAGTTTTCTTCCTGCTTCGTCAGCGACTTGAAAACCACAAGGCTCAGAAGGCCCGTGATGACGAAGATCACGACGGAAATTGCGCCGGACATGCCGTAGTTCTTGCTCGTCTTGAGGTAATTGTTGAGGTACATGACGAGCGTCGTCGAGGTGCGGTTCGGCGTTCCAAGCGCGTTGGTCAGCACCTGCGGCACATCGAACATCTGCAGACCGCCGATGAGTGCGGTGATGACCGTGTAGACCAAAATCGGCATCAGAAGCGGCAGCGTCACCTTGAAAAATACCTGCAGGGACGTCGCACCGTCGATGTTGGCCGCCTCAAACAGGCTCTGGTCAATGCCCATGATACCGGCCATGAGCAAAATTGTCGTGTTGCCGAACCACATGAGGAAGTTCATGAGGCTAATTAAGCTCCGCACGGTGAAGCGGATGTTGAAAAAGTCGATCGGCGCGTCGATCCAGCCCGCCTGCGTGAGCAGCTGATTGACAGGTCCGACGTTTGAAAACAGCATGTAAAAGAGCATCGAGAACGCCGAGGCCATGATGAGGTTCGGCATATAGATCACGGTCTTGAAAAACTGCTGGCCGCGGATCTTCAGCCGGTAACTTGTAAAAAAGCACGCGAGCATCAAAGAGATCACAACCTGCGGAACTGCGCAGCCGAGCCACAGAACGATGGTGTTTCCGGCGTATTTGAGGATGTCGATCGTTCCGTTTTTATCGGGCGTAAAGAGCGTGACATAATTCTTGAAGCCGACGAAATTCGGCCCAACCTGTGTCAGGCCCTCCCGGTAGTTTTCAAAAAAGCTGTTGTAGATCGTCAGCAGCTGTGGTGCGAAGTGAAACAGCGCATAGGCCAGAAAGAACGGCGCGATAAAAACATAGCCCCACTTTGCGTAGCTGATTTTGGACCGTTTGGTTTTCAATTTGGGTGCTTTTGTCGTCTGCATCAGAACTCCTCCTCTTATTCTCAGACGTAGTTCCCAGCGGGCCGGAGCGGCCGGTTCGGAAGCGCGTCCGAAATCAGCGCCGGGGCAGGGCGTTTGCCCTGCCCCGGGAAGCCGCAGGATTTACGGAGTGACGATGGTCGGATACTTTTCGTTGATGTACTTATAGAAGTTGCTCATGGCCTCGTCCTCGGTGACGGTACCCTTGCAGTACTCTCTCCAGTTGGCCTGCAGACCCTCGTTGAGCAGCTGGTCATAGATGGTGTGGTTTTCGAACTTGATGTTCTTGGCAAGGTCGCAGAACAGTGCGATGTCGTTCTGGCCGCCGAGGAACTCGCTGCCGTAGGTCGGATCCTGCGCAACGGTCTCGTTGACCTTCTGGTTGTTGGAGAACTGCGCCTCATTCTTGACCAGGTTCGTGCAAACCTCTTCATCGTTGATGAAGGTGTTCATGATATCGGCAACCATGGTGGGGTTATCCGTGCCGGCAGGAGCCAACAGCCACGTACCGCCCCAGAAGTGTGCCTGCGGGCCTTCGCAGATCGCCCAATCGCCGAAGCAGCCCTTGTCCGCGTCCTGTGCGTTGCCCATGGAGAAGTTGAAGTACCAGGCCGGCCCGAAGTAGCACATGGCCTTGCCGTCTCCGAACATCTGTGCGGTGCACTCATCAGACCAGATATCGCAGTCCTGCGTGTAGCCGTTGTCGGAGAAGTCCTTGGCCTGCTGCATCCAGGTCTGGATGGCGGGATCGATCTGGAGGTTGTTGTTTGCGTCGACCCACGGTTCGGAAACGTTGTTGGAGAAGACACGGTAGGTAGCAGCCTCGGAAGCGGTCATCAGATAGCCCTTGGCCTTGGCATCAGCCGCGACAGCATTGAATTTGTCCCAGCTGTTCAGCAGCTCCTGGACCTCGGTGGGATCGTCGGTGCCCAGAACGTCCTTGGTGATGGAGCGGCGATAAATGAGAGCTGCCGGGCAGCACTGGAAGGAGACACCCTTGACCATGCCGGAAGCGTCGGACGCTGCCTGCACGGTGTAGGCATAGGTGTTGGAGAAGTCGGTCACGCCGAGGGCGGTGATGTCCTGCGTGACGGGCGACTCGGTGTACTTCTGGATGTAGTCGGCCTCAGCCAAGAACAGGTCGACCTTGTCGTCGGCGGAAGCGTTCTCCTGATTGAGCAGGGCCTCGTCGAGCTTGTCCTGATAGGCACCGTCGGCGCTCGGAGTGATGATCCAGTTGACAGTCACGCCCTCGGGAACGGTGTAATATTTCTCAAAGAAGCCCTTGAACTCTTCGTTCCAGGCATAGATGTTGAAAACCTTGCCTTCTTCGGCAGCGGGCCCCTCAGCGGGTTCCTCGGTTTTGGTGGCTTCCGGCTTGCTGTCCTCGGTCTTGGCAGGCTCGGTCGTTTCCGTGGAAGCGGCGGGCGTGTCGGTTTCCTCTGTGGTGCTCGCGCAGCCCGCAAACACTGTCGCGAGCATCAGCACTGCAAGGATCAGCGCAAGATACTTTTTCATGTTCATTCCTCCTGTTGAAATTCGATAATGGTTGTTTTCATCTATGTGCTCTGCCGATGCAGATAACACCATGCTTATATGGCGCGGACGGACGCACCCTCGATCAGATGGCCTGGAATGAGGATCCGGTCGACCAGCGCTGTGCGCGGTTTTTCAATCAGCTCAATGAGCTTTGCCGCAGCGGTCGCGCCGATCGCCGCCGTGTCCTGACGGTAGGTGGTCAGCGGCGGGCTCATGACGCTTGCAAGCGGGATGCCGTCATAGGCTGCGGCGCTGACATCCTCGGGAAGGCGAAGCCCCATGCGCCGGATGGCGTTGCCGCCGCCGATGCTGGAAAAATCGTCCGGCATCAGGATGCAGGTCGGCGGCTCCGGCAGCCGAAGCAGCTCCTGCGTCAGCCCCGCACAGCGGTCGGGGTCGTGGTAGACGCCCTCGCGGACATATTCCTCCGGGATCTCCAGCCCCAGCGCGTCGCAGGCGCGGTAGAAGCCCGTCAGGCGATTTTCCGTAACGGCGGTGCGCTCGCCGTGGATGAAGGCGATGCGGCGGTGCCCCTTGGAATAGACATACCGTACCAGCTCCTCCATGCCGCGCACGTTGTCGGATACGACGGCGGCACGGTTGTTGAATACGTGGTCGATCGTGACGACGGGCAGCTTGGAATTGACCAGCTCGAGCACCTGCGGATCGTCAAAGTCGACGCTGGCAATGACAACGCCGTCGACCCCGCGGTACTGACAGTGCTGCAAGTAAGTCGTCGCCTTCGCGCCGACGTTGCGATTGATAAAGGTGATGTCGTAGCCGTTTCGCTCCGCCTCGACCTTGAGACTTTCCAGCATCGAGGAGAAATACTCGTGCGCCAGACCGCTGCGCCGCCCGTCAACAAACAGGACGCCGATATTATAGGTGCGGTTCGTCTTGAGCGCGCGGGCGGCGGAGTTGGTCATATAGCCAAGAGAGTCAGCGGTTTTGCAGATCAGCTCCCGCGTCTGCTCGCCGATGTCCGGCTGCCCGGAGAGGGCCTTGCTGACGGTCGCGACCGAAACGCTGCAGGCCTTTGCGATATCCTTCATAGAAACCATGCCGGTCTGCCTCCATTTCGTCCGTGCGCTTTCTTAATCGTTTTCGTAATCTCAAAATAGCGGATTCCTCGCAAAAATGCAAGGGATTTTTTTCGTTTTTTACGTTTCTGAACGAAGTTTGGCTGTTCTGCTCAGTTTGGTCACGTAAATTTAGCAGATTTGACAGCTTAACGTTTCCGAAACTCGCCCTGCTTTTTCCTGTGCTCCTGAAAAAAGATGTTTTTCAGGAAAAATCGCAAAATATGTCTTGCATTTTGCGCAAAAAGCCGCTATTGTAAAGCTGTAATTCTGTCATATTGATGACTTAAACGATTTCGATTCCGCCGGTGCGCCTGCGCGCATACCGGTGAAGGAGGGGTTTCGGATGCAATTTGGTTTCTTTGACGATCAGAGGTGTGAATACGTGATCACAAGCCCGCGCACGCCGCTGCCGTGGATCAACTACCTGGGGAGCGAGGATTTTTTCACACTCCTGTCGAATACGGCGGGCGGCTACTGCTTCTATCGCGACGCGCGGCTGCGCCGGCTGACCCGCTACCGCTACAACAACTGCCCGGTCGATCAGGAGGGCTTCCATATTTACATCAAAGACGGCGATACCGTCTGGAACCCCGGCTGGCAGCCCGCGAAAACGGAGCTGGACCGCTATACCTGCCGCCACGGCCTCGGCTACAGCGTGATCGAGGGGCAGAAAAATGGTGTTTCGGCCGCACAGACGCTGCTGGTCCCGCAGGGCGACAACTGCCTGCTCATCCGGCTGACGCTGAAAAATGGGACTGCCGCGGAAAAGACGCTCGATGTGTTCCCCTATGTAGAGTTCTGCCTCTGGGATGCGATGGACGACGGCTCCAACTTCCAGCGGAACTTCTCCATCGGCGAGGTCGAGCTGGAGCCGGACGCCATTTATCACAAATCCGAATACCGCGAGCGACGGAATCACTATGCCGTGTTCTGGGCGAACCGCCCGTATGACGGCTTCGATACCGCGCGCGACGCCTTTATCGGCCTCTACGGCGCGCCGTCTCTGCCCGAAGCGGTCCAAAACGGCCGCTGCACCAATTCTGTCGTCCACGGCTGGGCGCCGGTCGGCGCGATGCAGTTCCATATGGCGCTGCGGCCCGGCGAGTCGCGGGAGCTTTTCTTTGGTCTCGGCTATGTGGAAAACCCGGAGGATGAGAAATTCTCCGCGCCCGGCGTGATCAACAAGACGCGCGCACACGCGATGATCGGAAAATACCGTACCCCGGCACAGCTTGACGCGGCAATGGACGCGCTGCACGGGCACTGGGACGCACTGCTCTCCAACTACCACACCGAGACCGGCGACGAGAAGGTCGACCGGATGGTGAATATCTGGAACCAGTACCAGTGCATGGTCACGTTCAACATGAGCCGCTCGGCCAGCTATTTTGAAAGCGGCATGGGCCGCGGGATGGGCTTCCGCGATTCGTGTCAGGACCTGCTCGGCTTTGTGCATATCATTCCGGAGCGCGCAAGAGAGCGGATCCTGGACATCGCCGCCACGCAGTTTGCGGACGGCAGCGCCTATCACCAGTATCAGCCGCTCACGAAAAAGGGAAATCTCGCCGTCGGCAGCGGCTTCAACGACGATCCGCTGTGGCTGATTGCAGGCGTGGACGCGTATCTGCGCGAGTCCGGCGACTGGTCGATCCTGGACGAGGTCGTGACCTTTGACTGTGACCCGGACAACGCCGCGCCGCTCATGGAGCATCTGCGCCGCAGCTTCCGGTTCACCTGCACGCATCTTGGGCCACACAAGCTGCCGCTCATCGGCAGAGCCGACTGGAACGACTGCCTGAATCTCAACTGCTTCTCTGCCCACCCCGGCGAGAGCTTCCAGATCACCGGCCCCAGCGAAGGCCCGGTCGCGGAGTCGGTGTTCATCGCCGGGATGTTCGTTAAATACGGCAGGGCCTACGCCGATATTCTTCGCCATCTGGCGCTGACCGCAGAAGCTGCAGCGGCTGATGCCGCAGTCGCAGAGATGCAAACAGCCGTGCTGGATGCGGGCTGGGACGGCGCATGGTTCCGCAGGGCCTACGACGCGTTCGGCGCGCCCGTCGGAAGCAAAGACTGCGCCGAAGGGCAGATCTTCATTGAGCCGCAGGGCATGTGCGTCATGGCCGGCATCGGCAAGGAAACCGGCGAGGCTGCACAGGCGCTGAAAAGCGTGGAAGATCGGCTCGACAGCAGGTTCGGCATCGTCCTTCTGCAGCCGGCCTACACAAAATATTATCTGAATCTCGGCGAGATCAGCTCGTATCCGCCTGGATACAAGGAAAACGCGGGGATTTTCTGTCACAACAATCCCTGGATCACCTGCGCGGAGGCCGTCCTGGGGCACGGCGCACGCGCGTTTGAGACCTACCGGAAGATCTGCCCGGCCTATCTGGAAGCCGTCAGTGAGGTCCACCGCACGGAGCCGTATGTCTACAGCCAGATGGTCGCGGGCAAGGACGCGCCGACGTTCGGCGAGGCCAAAAACAGCTGGCTGACCGGCACAGCCGCATGGACGTTCGTGTCGATCTCGCAGGCCATTCTCGGTGTGCAGCCGGAGCTGGACGGGCTGCGGATCGACCCGTGTGTCCCGCCGGAATGGACGCACCTGACACTGACGCGGCGCTTCCGCGGCGCGCAGTACTGCATTACAGTCGAAAATCCGGACGGCGCGGAGCACGGCGTGCGGGAGCTGTATGTGGACGGCGTGCGGCAGGACGGGAATCTAATCGCCCCCGCCGCGCCGGGCAGCGTTGTTTCGGTGCGCGTGGTTCTGGGAGGCTGAGATGGCGTTTCGGGAGGATTTTGTCTGGGGCGCGGCGTCAAGCGCGTATCAGACCGAGGGCTTCCCGTCCGCGGATGGCGGCGGGGAGAGCATCTGGGACGCATTCTGCCGCCGGCCCGGCGCGATCGCAAATGGAGATAACGGCTCGATCGCCTGTGACGGCTATCACCGGTTTGAAGAGGACATCAGGCTTTTATCGTCGCTCGGGCTGCGTGCGTACCGCTTTTCCACGAGCTGGGCGCGCATCGACCCGAACGGAGACGGCCGGTGGAACGAGGCCGGGCTCCAATACTATGACCGCATGGTAGACTGCTGCCTTGCAAACGGCGTCACGCCGTGGATGACGCTCTATCACTGGGAGCTGCCGCAGGCGCTGGAGGAAACCGGCGGCTGGCAGGATCGCGGGACGGCGGAACGCTTTGCGCGGTTCGCGGGCATGATGGCGGCGCATTTTTCTGGCCGTGTTTCGCATTTTATCACGCTCAACGAGCCGCAGATCGTGCTCAAGCTCGGATACGCCGACGGGATCCATGCGCCCGGGAAGCGGCTTTTGCTTCCGGAACTCGTTTCGTGCTGGAAAAACCTCATGCTGGCGCATGGGCTTTCCTTCCGGGCCATCCGGAACGCTGCGCCGGAAGCTTTGATCGGTATTGCCTCCACCGGCAAGCTCTGCTATCCGCACAGCCCTGCCGATGAGACCACCGCGCGGCAGGAGACCTTCCGCCTGACGGATGCCGACTGGATGTTCACGCACCCGATCGTTTTAGACGCCGTGTGCCTTGGCCGTGTCGAGCCAGAACCGGGAGCGCTTCGCGGCCTTTTAAGCGCCGTCACGCCCGCAGAATGGGACACGATGCACGCTGTTCCAGACTTTATCGGCGTCAATTCGTACAACGGCAGCGAGATCGCCGCCGGGCCGGACGGCGTGCCGGTCTATCTGCCGCGGCCGCAGGGCTTTGCCTGCACGGCGCTCAAGTGGCCCGTCACGCCGGAGATCATGGCGTATGGCTTTGCCTTTCTCTTTGACCGCTACCGGCTGCCGCTCTACGTGACGGAGTGCGGGCTGAGCTGTAATGACCACATCTTCCTGGACGGGCAGGTCCACGACGCGGACCGGATCGATTTTCTGCACCGCTATCTGCTTGCGCTTTGCAGAGGATGTGAACGGGCCGACGTCCGCGGCTTTTTCCACTGGTCGCTGACCGACAATTTTGAGTGGCACAGCGGCTATGCCGAGCGCTTCGGCCTGATCTACGTCGACTATCCGACGCAAAAACGGATTCTGAAGGACAGCGCGCGCTGGTATGCGCAGACTGCCCGGGAAAATGGTAAGAATGTATAGGTATTCTTTGTTTACAGCGGCGCAGTTTTTGCGCCGCTGGCTTTCTGGTCTGACCCAAACCTGACCCAAACGGGAATTTGGAGCGGAAAGCGCCGGAAGATAAATTTTGCCGCCTGCCGGAGCAGTTCTGGCAGGCGGTGTGTGCTTTTCTGTTCATTTTTTGTCGTTATCCGACGCTTGCCATGAAGCCGCTGATTTTCTGTGCGGCTTCTTTTTTCATGCCTGCTGTCACATGGGTATACGACCAGCCGAGAGATCCGGCACTGTTCCGATTTAAGCCGATCCCGCTGAGCTTTGAACCGGTCGAACCGGGCCGCTGCGCGCCTGTTTTGTACTCGTCCGCCGTGCGGGACATGATCGACTATTCGCTGCGGAGCTGCGTTGAGCGCGGCGTGACCGTGCGCCGCTGCAAGAACTGCGGCCGCTGGTTCCCACAGACCGGGCGCGTGAGCGCGGAGTACTGCGAGCGCCCGGTAAAGTACGGTGAGCAGCGCTGCCGCGAGATCGGCGCGTTCCGGCAGTGGACGAAAAAACAGACCGACGACCCGATTTTCAAGGCGTACCGCAAGGAGTACAAAAAGCGCTTCGCGTGGATCAAAGCCGGGCGCATCACCGACGAGCAGTTCTACGCTTGGAGCGAGCAGGCCAGAGAAGAAAAGAAGAAGTGCGACCGGGAGATCATCTCACTGGAGGAATTCCAGCAGTGGCTCCGCGACTCCAAAATATGAAAATACGCTGCCGGCAAGCTGTCGGCAGCGTATTCTTTGTCTATTGCGGAGTAGAATTCAGCCCTTTTACGCAAACGTTTTCACCAGGTCGGAAAGCTTTTGCAAACGGAAATCCGCAAGCAAAAAATTTGCTGCGGGTCCGATGCCAGCGGCGTAGAAGCCGCCGGCCTTTGCAGCCTGTATGCCAGCTTCAGCGTCCTCCACAACGAGCGCATCATCCGGCTTTACGCTAAGGAGCTTTGCCGCCAATAAGAACACCTCCGGGTCTGGCTTGGAGTGGGTGATCTGTGTTCCGTCGGCAACGGCATCGAAAAAGCTGCCAAGCCCAATGCGCTCCAGAATCAGCGGAGCATTCTTGCTGGACGACCCCACGGCCAGTTTATGACCGTCCGCACGCAGCTTCAGAAGTGTGCTGCGCACATCTTCGTCCAGATCGGCTGGTGTCATAGTTTGCAGATAACCACGATAAATTGCATTCTTCTCCTTGGCAAACAACGTCTTTTGCTCCGCAGTGAAAGCGTCTTTCTTCTCACCCAAGACAATGTCTAGACTCTCCATACGGCTGACACCGCGCAGCCGGTCATTGACAGACGCATCAAACGGAAGATCAAGTTTCTTTGCCAGCGCAGCCCACGCCGCAAAATGGAATTTGTCGGTATGGCAAAGCACACCATCCAAATCAAAAATATATGCAGTAAATCTTCTCATAATTTTAGCAAATGCTGGAGCTGAATCAGCTCCGGCACGTCCTTTCAGAATTGTTTTTCATATCCGCTTCGGATAAAAACCGGGATCTTTCCGTCGCAGTCCGTACAAATCATTTGCTTGCCCTGGTATGGCTTTCGATCAAAGAATCCGATCCATTCACCCTCCGGCAAATAGACCTGCCTACTTTCTGCGTTTTCCTCCAGAAGCGGCGCAGCGAGCAGTGCATCGCCAAGCATATACTCGTCCTCGCAGGCAAGTGCAGCTTCATCTTCGGGCCAGAGGAAGGACAGCGGCCGCATCATCGGCATATTGCCAGCCACACACGCCTGCGCAGTCTCCCAAAGATACGGGCGCAGCCGCTCACGCAGCTTGTGCCAGAAGCGCATCTCATCGACAAATTCAGGCGCGTTGTAGGCGGCAGCCAGATTCCACGGGCTGCGTTCGTTGTTGCCCTCGCCGCCCGGCATCAGCTCCTTAAACTGCCCGCCGTCCGGCTCTGAATGCCATTGCATGATCGGGCAGAAGCAGGCCATCTGTGTTGCGCGGCGGTAGAGATCCAGTGTCGGAAGCGGGCCTGCAAATCCGGCAATGTCAAAGCCCCAGAACAGAATACTGGATGCCGCGGCTGACAGTCCGGCGTGAAGCTGGCTTCGCAGTTCTTCGTTCTGCGACTGCTGATCGCCGCCCCAGTGCATCGGGACAGTATGCTGCCCGGAGAACCCGGCTCTGCTGAACAAAACCCGCTGCGAACCGATAAAATCGCGATATGCGCAGGTATAATCGCGTGCGTAGCGATTCTTTCCGGATTTCCCGTCGCTGCCATCACAAAAACGCACATCTGGGCGATAGATAAACTCGCCGCCATCGGTTTTGAAGCCGTCTACGCCCATATCGAGAAGATATTGACGTTTGTCAAACCACGTCTGAACGGTTTCCGGGTTAGTATAATCCGGGATCATGGAACCGGAAAACCAATGTCCGTCAGGGATGGTATAGGGTGCTCCGTCTGCGAGATGGACGCATAAGCCGCGCCGCACAGCATCCTCACGGTCAAGCGTATTCTGTACGTTCAGGATCTCGTCGGGCCCCTGCTTTTTGTAGACAGGAATCTGCCAGAGAACAAGATGCAGCCCGGCCTTGTGCAGTGCATCCGCCATGTCCTTGGGGTCAGGCCATGGGGAACCCGAAAAATCGAAATCGTCATATTGGAGCGCAGCTCCGTCTGGCTTCGGTTGGTATTTTGCACCGTTCCAGATATAAAACGTCGCTTCGTCGCTCCATGCTTCCAGCACCAGAATACTGGCCGGGAAATCGTGCTTTTTCAGGTTCTCGATCTGCTGCTCCGCGTCTTTCTGGCAATTCCAGCGATTTGCCGAAACCCACACGCCAAACGCCCATTCAGGCGGCAGAACAGCCTTTCCGAACAGCTCCATATATGCGCTGACAATTTGCGCCGGTTCACCGGAAAAGGCCACAACGGGGGCAGATTCCGGCAGATCGATCGTCACAGAGTTCTCGTCAAAATGGAACGTTGTAGTTTCACAGGTATCAACATACAGACCGAATCCGCTGTCTGTCCAAAAGAACGGAGCCGGGCAATATGTTTTTTCACCTTGGAAGCAGAACTTTTCTTCCACTTGATTGACAACGACATGTCCTTTTTGATTCAGCGCGTCATATTTCTCGCCCATTCCGTATGCGCCTCGATAGGACAGGCTTACCGTCAGGACTGCGCCGTGACGCACAAGCTGCACATCGGTGCGCGGGCAGGATATATGTGCCTGGAATGCAGAACTTTCAAATCTTTGCATGGTTTACCCCTTGATACCACCGGCCATCATGCCGTTCTGGAAATACTTCTGCGCAAAGCAGTAAATGAGAATAATCGGGATCATGGAAATCAGGCTGCCCGCCATCAGGACGTTATACTCCGTTGCGAACTGACCGTTCAGTGTCGAGAGGGCAATCGGAAGCGTCATTTTTGTCTTGTCTGTCAGCATAAGCAGCGGCCAGAGATAGTCATTCCAAGATTCCATGAACGTCGTAATCGACAAGGTCGCAAGCGTCGGCGCACAAAGCGGCAGTGCAACCTTAAAGTAAACTGTAAAGGTTGATGCACCGTCAATGCTGGCTGCATCCAGATAGTCGTTCGGGATCGTCCGCATTTGCTGAACGAGCAGGAACACGGCAAACGGCCGGAAAATAGACGGCAGAATGACGCTGGCATAGCTGTTGATCAACGACATTTTATTCATGACGACAAACAGCGGAATGATTGTGACCTGCGTTGGGATCATCATTGTTGCCAGAAACACCTTGAGCAGCAGATCAGCCTTTGGAAACTTGAGCTTTGCAAAAGCAAAAGCCGCCATAGACGCCGAGATCAACGTAATGAACGTGTAGGTCACGGAGATAAATAAGCTGTTCCCAATGGTGCTGAAGAATGGAAACTTTGAAAACACCTTTACATAGGAGGCAATCGTCGGTTCTTTTGGGATCCATTCAATCGGAATACTCATAAGCGCACCGCGCACCTTGAGTGACGTGCTGACCATCCAGAGGAATGGAATGATCGCCAGTATTGCAATCAAAATGCCGACAACGTAATAGGCTACTGTGCCGATTTTTTTCTTATGAGTCATAATTCACCCACCGTTTCTGTCCGCGCATCTGAATTGCTGTGCAAACCATGATAATCAGGAACAAAATCCAGGAGAACGCTGAAGCGTAACCCATCTTGAAATAGCGGAAGCCGTACTTATAAATACGTTCCACCATAACCTGTGTTGCTCCATTCGGACCACCGTCCGTCATAATCATGATCTGCGGGAAAAGCTGGAACGAGTTGATAAGGCTGACAATCAGAACGTAGAAAATCGCCGGTGTGAGAAGCGGCAGCGTGATTTTCCAGAAGCGCGTCCAAGCGCCTGCGCCATCAATTTCTGCGGCTTCATAATAGGTTCGGTTGATGCCAACCATACCGGACAGAAGAATCAGGCCAAAGAAGCCCATGTCTTTCCATACGGACACCAATACGATTGCGGGCATCGCCCATTTTTCATCCAACAGCCAGCCGGGACCTTCAATCCCAAAGAAAGCAAGGATATTGTTCATAGCACCGTACTGCGGGGCCAGAATGCTTTTCCAAATCAACGATGCCGCGACCCAAGAGGTCAGGACCGGAATATAGTACAGCACACGGAACACACCGACGCCGCGCCGCTGCTGCGACAGAAGCGATGCAACAGCCAGTGATACGGCCATCATAAGCGGCAGATACAAAACGATATAGGTCAGCGTGTTTTTTAAGACTTTCCAAAATTCCTGACTTGTCAGAATCGCCTTGTAATTATCAAGGCCGATAAAATGCTCCTGCATGAAACCATCCGCAAACAGTCGGTCAAGACCATTCCAGTCTGTCAGGCTGATGAAGATAGAAACGACCATCGGTGCCAGATAAAAGATTGCCAGACCGATGAGACTGGGAAGCAAAAACGGCGACGCTCGCAGCAGACCCTCTCCACCCGGCTTTTTCAGCCGAGGCCCAGTTTTACTTGTTTTCATCTGTCTGCCTCCTTTATCTTTCGAGCACCTAAAACCTCGTAGAGTTTGCGCCCGCAGGCGCAAATCGATGTAAATCCATTTTTGCCGGGAGCCCCCGCTCTCGGCAAAAATACTGATCGCCGTCAAACGTGAATTTTGTGCGCCATTGGCGCACAAAACTTTGCGATGCAGGCGGCGCAGCCTTTTGCCAAAAAAGCCGCAGCTTTTTTGGCAGACTTGGCGGGCGCATAAGCGCCCGCCAAGAAAGTTGTTAGCCAAGGGTAATCTGTGCTTCGCAGTCAGCCTGCGCCGCGTTCAGAGCATCGGTGACAGTCATGGTGCCGTCAGCCGCTGCGGAGAGGTACTGACCGATAATGTCGCTCATGAGGGCGTAGTCCTCAATGACGGGCGGCATGACCAGATAATCAAGGCTCTCGAAAACAGCCTTGCGGTTGTCAGGAGGCGTGATCTCCAGATAGCTGGACAGAGCGTTCAGATCCTTGAGTGCGGGCAGATCCCAGCCAGCCGCGAGACGAATATCAGCGGATTCGGTGCTGGAGGTCAGCCATGCCAGCCACTCGGCAACTTCCTCCGGATGCTCGGTTTCGGGGTTCATAACAACGCAGTTGGAGAAGAAGTGGGTAGCTTTCTGCGTGCTGCCAGGCTCAACAGCGATGTCCCATGCGAAATCGCAGTTTTCCGTAAAGGTCTGGAATGCCCAGATGCCAGTGGGGATCATGCCGAGACGACCGCTCATAAACATATCCCAATCGCCCATGCCGCCCTGCTGGACGGAGTTCGGCTGCACGTTGCTGACCAGAACACGGTCAACAAGTGTCTGTGCTGCTTTGATATTTTCTTCGGAGTTGATCGTGAACTGCGTCTTATCCTCGTTCAGCAGGCTGCCGCCGTACTGTGCAACGACCTTGAAGAACTCGTTGTAGGTGATCGGCTGCCAGATACCGAAAATATCGTCACCCAGCGCGCGAATCTTTTCAGCAGCATTCTGAACATCATCCTGCGTCCAATCATCCGTCGGATATGTAACGCCAGCCTGATCGAACAGATCCTTGTTGTAAATCAGGACGACATTGGAGAAGCTCTCCGGCAAGCCGTACTGCTTGCCATTCACGTTGAACGCGCCGAGGGCGGTTTCATTCAGACCGGAAAGGTCCTGACCGGCGATCTCTGCAAGCAGACCCTTGTTTGCATAGGCTGCAAAGTTCTCGATGTTCAGCTCGTAGCAGTCAGGCGCGGTGCCGCCAGCAACACGGGTCTGCATCTGCGTGAAATAATCATCGTAGCCGATTGTTTCAACTTCGATCTTGATGTTCTCATGGGTGGCTTCAAAGGCTTCGACCATTTTCTGAAGCGTTTCCTCATTGCCGCCAGACGAATTGAAGTTGCAATAGGTGATCGTCACGGGCTCTGCCGGGGTTTGGGCTGCGGCATCATCCGTCTTTGCCGGTTCCTCAGTCTGCTGAGTATCAGCGGGGGTGGTCTGTTCGCTGTCGTTCGATTTGTTGTCAGTGGCTGCGGGTGCGCAAGCTGCAAACACCATCAGCATGGCAAGAACCAGTGCAATCAGCGAAAAAATCCGGGTCTTTTTCATTGTTGTTCCTCCTGTAATGTTGATTTTTTCGCCCTTCTCGCTTAGAATATAGAGTACGGGAAGGACTTTTGCAGAGTTTCTTTCCCACGGCCTGTATCGTCTCGTCAAAGTAGATGCAGGCCGTTTTTTTACGCCTTGCGGCGTGAAAGACAATTAAATAGTGCGGACGGACTCGCGCTCCACAAGCTGGAGCGGCAAAATTTCCTCCTGCTTTGTAAGCGTCGGATCTTCAATGTGCTTGAGCAGCAGCTCAACAGCTTTCTGACCTTTCAGCGAAATTTGCTGCCGGACAGTCGTAAGCCCCGGCGTCAGATATTGTGAAACTTCCAGATCATCAAAGCCAATCACAGAGAAATCCTCCGGCACACGCAAGCCTTCTTCATATAGTCCGCGGATGGCGCCGATTGCCAGAATATCCGCCGCGCAGACGATTGCCGTTGCCGGGAGCTTTTTGGAAACGAGTTCTTTTGCAAGAGCGATACCACTGCGGTAATCAATCTGTCCCTCAAAAATGTTTTGTTCCTGATACGGAACGCCATATTCCTCTAATGCCTGCTGGAATCCAATCAGGCGTTTTTTCATAACGCCGTTTTCCTTGATTTGGCCGCAGAAGAACGCGATTTCCCGATGTCCGTGTGATAGGAGGTGCTTCGCGGCAAGATAGCTGCCATACGCATCATCGATTCGGATGGAGTGATAATAGTGGTCGCCGCAGTAGCTATCGATCAGGACAATCGGAATCTGCGTCTTTTTCATCTGCTGGTAAAATTCGTCCGGATACATACCGATTACAATGATTCCATCCAGATTCCGCTTCTTGGCCAGCGTCAGATAGCTTTCATTTGCGTCCGTTGCAGAAATCAGAATATGATAGCCGCTCAGACGCGCGTAATATTCAATGCTGCCGAGGATCTCACTGTAAAAACTGTTCTGGAACATCAGACGCTCACCGGGCTCCGTCTGCGGAACAACGACGCCAATGAGTTTGGAATCCCGCATCGTCAGGCCGCGTGCATTCAGATCAGGTACATAATCCAGTTTTTTGATTGCCTCCATGACGCGGGCTTTTGTTTCTTCAGAGATCGAGCGTTTCCCATTCAAGATATAGGATACTGTAGCCGATGAAACACCAGCCTCCTGTGCTACATCCTTGAGCGTCGCGCGTGCCATATCTTCACCCCAGTTCGGTTAACCGCTTAAATCATTTTTCTATTCAAACTATAGCGAATCTTGTCACGTCTGTCAATACCATTTTTGATTTTCTCTAAATTCTCCTTGACAAGACCATGAATTTTGTTATATTTAACATGAACGCACATTTAAGCGATTAACCAATTTTGAACTGAGGGATGCGTATGGAACGTTATTTACCAACCGGAAACGAAATGATTTCGCTGCCTAAGCTGAATGAGCAGACTGCGGCAATCGAGGATTTGACTTTTCTCTCCATGCAGCAGCGCGGCATGATCGAGCTTTGCGGAACGGAAAATGTGCCGCTGATGCAGCCGTTTATCCAGATCGATCAGGAAGAACTGGCGTTTACAGGTCTGCAATGGTCGCGGGAACACTTCTGGATTCCGTCCGGTCATAAGGAAGCCAAACAGGCCACGGTCAAATTCACCGTATTGACGCCGGTTAGAGAGCGCGGGTTTGCGATACGTTTGTCTGTCACAGCGCGAACAGATTGCCGCTTAAAACTTGGCGCGCGCGGTCTATGGAGTAAAAGTGTTCATTGCGTCAACGAGGATAAAGAACTGACCGGTCAGGCGCACATTTATGAAAGCGCATGGAACAGCAGCTTTATCATGGATTATCGCGTTGGTTTCCCGGTATTCGCGCTTGCTCCTATGACAGACCGTGCAGGCCAAAGCGAATGGACGCAGACAGAAAACGGCATTTCCTATCAGATCTCCTGTGAGCTTGACGCCAAAGCTGGGCAGGAAGAAGCGTTCACGATTTTCTGGGGTCTTGGCTTTGAAGAAGTCGCCGCTGCGACCAGCGCGAAAGAGCAGCTTCGCCGCGGCTGGGATTGGCTGTATCGAAAGACGGCCGCCTGGCTGGACAAGTGCACCATGCAGCTCCCAACGCCAGAACTAACGGAGGTATACAACGTCAACCAGTTCTTCTGCCTGTTTTATGCGACCGGTCGGACATTCGATACCGAGGAGTTGATCTGTGCAACAAGCCGCTCCACGCGCTACTATGTCAGCGCCGCTTATTGGGATCGAGATTCGCTCCTGTGGGCGTTCCCGACAATCCTGCGTGCGGACGCTGCGCTTGCAAAAGAAGTGCTGACCTATGTTTTCACCCGCCAGCGGCAAAACATCGGCGTACATTCCCGGTTTATCGACGGGACCATGCTGGAACCAGGGTTCGAGCTGGATGAGCTGGTCGCGCCGGTACTGGCGCTCCAGGCGTACCTTTCCGAAACGCGCGATGAAGCATTTTTGCAGGAACGCTTTGTGCAGGATGGTCTTTCGCTGATTTTGACGCGCCTACAGGAAGTACGCCACCCAGAAACTGCGCTTTACGAAACATTCCTGCAGCCAACGGATGATGAGATCGTGCATCCGTACCTGACGTATGACAACGTGCTTGTCTGGCGTGCGTTGCAGTTGCTGGCAGACTGGCGGCCGGCACAGCGCGGATCGCTGCTTGCGGAAGCAGACGCTGTGCGCGCGGCGATTTTCACGCATTGCGTCAAAAAGGATGCAGACGGACAGCCGTATTTTGCATGGTCGGTCGATCTGGCCGGGCATCACGATGTCTATGATGAGCCGCCCGGAAGTTTGCAGCTCTTGCCGTATTACGGCTTCTGCGAAAGGACGGATGTGATCTGGCAAAATACTGTTCGCATGATCCGCTCAGCAGATTATAAATTCAGCTTTGCCGGGAAGCCCATTGCAGAGATCGGCTGCCCGCACGCACCTTGGCCTTGGGTATTGAGCTTGTGCAACAGCCTTCTTTGCGGTCACGCAGAGCAGGCGCTGCGCGAGTTGACCATCATGCCGATGGATAATGGGATTGCTTGTGAGAGCGTTGATGCAGATACCGGCGAGTGTACGACAGGCAGTGCATTTGCCACCTGCGCAGGCTTCCTGTGTCATGCGCTGCTGACGGCTTATAAGGAGGGGTCATCATGCGGAACGATTTGAAACTGCTGCCTTGGGAGATTTGCTCTGAGGCAGATGGCTGGAATGACGAGTTTTTAGAGAGCGTCTTTTTTCTTGGAAACGGGCGTATGGGTGTTCGAGGGTATTTGCCTTTTGAACCGGATTTGCGTCCGACGCAGCAGGGACTGTTTCTTGCGGGAATTTTCGGGGAAATCAAGGATGGGATTACGGACTTTGTGAATCTTCCGTCTCCAATCTGCGAAACACTTCTTTTGAATGGTGTACCCGCCGTTCTCGCTTCCTCGATTCATCGGACACTTGATCTGAAATCAGCCAGCTTCCATGCAGATTTTACACTGGCAGCCGGAGATACGCGCGCGGACGTGCGATACACACGCTTTTTCCCGAAAGAACTGCCTGCGCTTTTGATGCAGCGGTTTGAAATTCGCGTTCAGAACGATGTAGAAGTTGAAATGCGCAGCGGCATCAATTTTTCAAGCTGCAACAGCCCAATCCCTGACGATCAGGTAAAGGAAAATACGGAGCTGGTGCAGCTCGCCCCACTGCAATTTGTGACGGACAATGGCAACCTTTTCTCCTGCACGTTTGAAACTGTCGGAACAGGCTTACGCATTGAGCAGGAAGTCCAATTTCATGCGCCGGAATTTACGCAGGGAATCGTGCAGAACAGCGGTGCAGAAGTCACCTGTCCGCTGACCGCTCATGCAGTTGCCGGACAGACGCTGGTGCTTGAGAAGCTGGTCTGCATCCGTACAAGCCGCGACGCAGATGAACGCATTGCGGCTGCTCCGGGTGATTGGAGTTTCCACGCGCTTTGGGGCGCGCATACTGCCGCGTGGTCGCATACATGGCAGAATTGCGACAGAACGCTTCCCGATGAAGAACTGCAAATCGGTCTGCGCTATTCGATGTTTCAGCTTATGGCAAGCTGCGCCGCACATGATCCGACCGTTTCCATCGGCGCAAGAGGTTTGACCCATGCACGGTATAAGGGCTGTTACTTCTGGGATACAGACCTGTTTATGCTCCCGTTCTTCCTGAAGAACGATAAAACAGCCGCAAAAAATCTGTGCCTGTATCGCGCAAATGCGTTGGATGCAGCCAGGGATCATGCAAAAAAGATGAATGCTGCCGGAGCGCGGTATCCTTGGATGGCGGCGCTCGATGGCAGCGAACAGTGCGAGACATGGGACATTGGGTGCAGCGAGGTTCACATCACGGCGGACGTGGCCTATGCCTTGGGTGAATACTGCCGGGAAACCGGGGATGAAGAATTTTATCTGCATAAGGCCGCACCCGTATTCATTGAAACCGCCCGCTTCTGGGCCAGCCGATACACATGGAACCGTGCGCACACACAGGCGGATCTGATGTTCTGCAAGGGACCTGATGAATACTGCGGTATCACGCGCAACAACCTTTTCACGAACGTCATGGTACAGCATAATCTGGAGCTTGCCATAGATGCGGCAAAAGCGCTGCAAGGTAAACCTGCATATCTGGATCTCGGCTTGTCGGAAGAAGAAATTGCATCATGGCAGACGCTTCACGATGCAATTCCTTGGCCGCACGACCCAGACAGCGGGCATCTTGCGCAGGACGAGACGTTCCATCTGCTTGAACCGGTGGATATTGCAACACTAAAGCCAGATCTCGGCGCAAGCTATCATCATGTTTGCTTCGATCGGTTACAGCGATATAAAGTTGTGAAGCAGGCCGACGTGCTGCTTCTTATGACACGTCTGCCGGAGCTTTTCACAAAGGAAGAAAAAATGCAGGCATGGAACGATTTTGAACCGCTCTGTCTGCACGACTCTACGCTGAGTTTTGCCAGTCATGCACTCTTTGCGCTGCAAAACGGGCTGCGCGAAAAAGGAATCGAGTATCTGCGCAAGGCGCTGCTGCTCGATCTGCGCGACCTGATGAATAACACCGGCAAAGAGGGATTGCATCTGGCCGGCATGGGCGAGGGCTGGCAGGCGGCGTGTCTCCTGTGATTTCTTCCTGTTCTTTGTTTACAGCGGCGCAGAATCTGCGCCGCTGTAATATATTCAGAACAGTCCTTCTTTTTTCAGCGCCAACTACATAAGCACGCATAGAAAACGCCTTTAGAAGCGTACAACCTTAATTCGTTGCAAAAAGTGTGACTATCAGTCTAAATTTCGTTGTATTTTTTGTGATTCTATGCTATACTATCCTTGAATTATAAGGATGGAGGTGCATATATGTACCGAGTTGCCATAGAAAAGCTATTAAAATGGAAACAAAGCAAGCGCCGGAAGCCTTTGATTATTGAAGGCGCTCGGCAGGTTGGTAAGACTTGGCTGATGAAAGAGTTTGGCAGACAGTCATATACAGATACCGTATACATCAATTTTGACTCCAATTCCAGAATGGCCGAGCTGTTTGCTTCTGATCTGGATACAGATCGTTTAATTATGGGCTTGGAGCTGTATGTAGGCCATAAAATTGACCCCAACAATTCTCTGTTGGTTTTTGATGAAGTACAGGAAGTTCCACGAGCCTTGGCATCTCTCAAATACTTCTATGAAAATGCTTCGCAGTATCACATTGTATGCGCCGGTTCTTTGCTCGGTATCGCCTTGCATCAAGGCACGTCTTTCCCTGTTGGCAAGGTAGATTTCCTAAAATTATATCCCCTTTCTTTCAAAGAGTTTCTAATGGCAACCGGCAAAGAGCAATTTGCCGCGCTTCTGGATAGCCAAGACTTCCAAATGATCACGAGCTTCAAGCAAACATATATTGATGCTTTGAAGCACTATTATTTTGTCGGCGGAATGCCTGAAGCAGTACAAAGTTTTACAGAAAACAAGGACTTTAATGAAGTTCGTGAAATTCAAAAAAGGATTCTTGCGGCATACGAACAGGATTTCTCCAAGCACGCTCCCAATGAAATCGTTCCAAGACTGCGTATGTTATGGAATAGTGTTCCTTCTCAGTTGGCGAAAGAAAACAAAAAATTCATATACGGTCTCGTGCGTGAAGGCGCGCGCGCAAAAGACTACGAAACCGCCCTTCTATGGCTCAGTGACTGTGGCCTTGTTCATAAGGTAAGCCGCGTCAATACAGTTGGCATTCCCCTGCGGGCTTATGAGGACTTGAAAGCATTTAAGTTGTTTGTGGTAGATGTCGGGCTTCTTGGCTGCATGGCTGGACTTCGCCAGCGTACTTTACTTGACGGCAACGACCTTTTTGTTGAGTTTAAAGGCGCCCTTACGGAGCAGTATGTTTGTCAGCAGCTGAAAACGATTGAGGATTTGGATGTATATTACTACACCAATGACAGAGGCTCCTGCGAGATTGACTTTGTCGTTGATACGGGCGAGCGAATTGTACCTGTTGAAGTAAAGGCAGAAGTAAATCTCAGAGCAAAAAGTCTGAAAACATATCACGAAAAATTTGCACCTGAAGTTTCTGTCCGCACCTCTATGGCAGACTACAAAAAAGAAGAATGGCTTGTGAATCTGCCACTTTATGCGATAGATCAGATTGTGCAGATCTAAATTTATGTGGGTATAACAAATAATCTTCGTCTATTCTTTGTTTACAGCGGCGCAGTTTCTGCGCCGCTGGTTTTCTGATCTGACCAAAACCGTGACCCAAACGCCTTCAGTATACCACAGTTCATGTCGCTATGGGTCTTTTCCTTGTCCACTTCCTGGGGTACAGTTTAAGCGGAAAGCACCGGAAGTGAAAAATCGCCGCCTGCCGGAGCTTTTCCGACAGGCGGCACAGTCACTTTTCGCTCTATTTTGCGAAAAAAGCTATTCTTTGTTTAATGCGGTGCAGATTTTGATATATTCTCTTCGTTCATTATCTTATGCAGAACCGTGTCGATATCCGCATCGATGCAGATGGTCTGCCGCTCGATCTCCTGTGGGCAAACCGCCTGCCCTTGGTTGATACAGGCGTAGATTGCGTTCGGATTCTTCGCCGTCATCTGCCAAAACGGATATTTGATGATGACCGGTGTATTGTAGCCAACGCCCAATTCAAGAAATAGGATTTTTCCACCTGCACGGGTACGGAGAAAATTCTCATAACGCTCCGCTGCTCTGTGCCAGCCCTCGTCCTCCACGAAGGTATCATCGCTGCGGAGGTTCATCGTCATGGGTTTGCCGCAGCGGGGGCAGGCAGTGAGCAGTTCTGTCGGAATTTTCATAATAGTGCTTTTTTCGCAGCAACATCGTTTTGATCTGTCATAATGTTCTGGTTTCGAGATCCATAAAGTCGTGGATCACGTCGAGAATATGGATAGGTTCAAGCTGGTGGTCGGTGCATAGCTTTGTCAGCTGCGCGACTGCGGCACGATTGTTGGAAAATGGCGCAGTGATTGCAAGCGTCATCCATGTACCGTCTAGCTGCTGCTGACCCAGAATTCCATACGCATAGAGCATCCGAGCCGGTCCGTGTGCCTCATAGAGCACATATCGATAAGCAGATTCCGGCATATCTGGAACCAGAACCTCAGAAAGCGCGTCCAGTTTGTCCCACTCCGCCGAGAGCCGAAACGCTGTCTGCATAAGCGAAACAGCCTCCTTTGCGAGTCCCTGTGCGCGAGGATGCAGTGTCTGTAGTTCCGCAAGCAGCGCATCCGTGCCGAATAACCCGCAGGCTTCTGTGTATTCCGGCCCGGAGATCAGCTGTGCTGGCGAGATTGAGAGACTTTTTGCTAACTCCTCAATAGAATCTGAGCGCAGACATTTGTCGCCCTTCAGATACTCCTGAAAGGTCGAGCGCGGAATGCCGAGTTCTTTTGAGAATTCCAGCTTCGTTTTTCCCGCCGCTTTCATCTTGCGTTGTAATGTGGCTGCAATATTTTTCTCTATTTGCATATACAAAGCCACCTCCTCACTACAAAAGATAAAAAGGCAAGCGCTTTTGGTAAATGCCACGATTCTGGCATAAACGCTGACTTTCTGGCACATCGAAAAAGCTGCGGCGTTCCGCTGCAAAAACATCTGTTCTTCCAGTCCAAAATCCCGCTGACATACAAAACGGGAAGCATGTTCCCTCTCATTCCTTTGAAAGAAGGTGCGAAAGGACATGCTTCCCTGTTTCATTTTGCGATCAGAAGAGTTTTAAACCTTCCTCGTTCAAAAGCAAGGCGTTTTCTTACTTCATAGCCTCAGCAACTGCGACAGCGACAGCGACGGTTGCGCCGACCATGGGGTTGTTGCCCATGCCGAGGAAGCCCATCATCTCGACGTGCGCCGGGACGGAGGAGGAACCTGCGAACTGTGCATCAGAGTGCATACGGCCCATGGTATCGGTCATGCCGTAAGAAGCGGGACCTGCAGCCATGTTGTCCGGATGCAGGGTACGACCCGTGCCACCGCCGGAAGCAACGGAGAAATACTTCTTACCCATCTGGACGCATTCCTTTTTGTAGGTGCCTGCAACCGGGTGCTGGAAACGGGTGGGGTTGGTGGAGTTACCGGTGATGGAGACGTCAACGCCTTCCTTGTGCATGATGGCAACGCCCTCACGGACATCGTCAGCGCCGTAGCAGCGGACGTCCGCACGTTCACCCTCGGAGTAACGAATCTCACGGACGATCTTGAGTTCGCCGGTGTAGTAGTCAAACTGGGTCTGAACATAGGTGAAGCCGTTGATACGGGAGATGATCTGGGCAGCATCCTTGCCGAGACCGTTCAGGATGACGCGCAGGGGCTTTTTGCGGGCCTTATTGGCGTTCTTGACAATACCGATAGCACCTTCAGCGGCTGCGAAGGACTCGTGACCGGCGAGGAAGCAGAAGCACTCGGACTCTTCAGACAGGAGCATGGCACCCAGATTGCCGTGGCCAAGGCCGACCTTGCGATCGTCCGCGACGGAGCCGTCGATGCAGAAGGCCTGCAGACCCTCGCCGATAGCAGTAGCGGCTTCGGCGGCGGTCTTGACACCCTTCTTCATGGCGATGGCAGCGCCGACGGTGTATGCCCAGCACGCATTCTCAAAGCAGATGGGCTGGATGCCCTTGACGATCTCATACGGGTCAAAGCCCTTGGCCTGGCACATTTCGCGGCAGGCTTCAACGGACTCGATGCCGTACTGCTTGAGGACGCCGTTGATCTTGTCAATTCTTCTGTCATAGTTTTCAAACAAAGCCATTTTCGTGTCCTCCTTTTCTTATTCCTGACGCGGGTCGATATACTTCGCCGCAGTGTCCCACTGGCCATAGTGGCCGGTCGCCTTCTTGATGGCCTCGGCGGGCTCGTCGCCCTTCTTGATGAAGTCCATCATCTTGCCGAAGTTGATGAATTCGTAGCCGACAATCTCGTCGTCCTTGTTGAGGGCGATCTTGGAGCAGTAGCCCTCGGCCATTTCGAGGTAGCGCGGTCCCTTTTCCTTGGTAGCGAACATCGTGCCGACCTGGCTTCTGAGGCCCTTACCGAGGTCTTCCAGAGAAGCGCCGACGGCGAGGCCGTCCTCGGAGAATGCAGACTGGCTGCGGCCGTAGACGATCTGGAGGAACAGTTCACGCATGGCGGTGTTGATGGCGTCGCAGACGAGGTCGGTGTTGAGGGCCTCGAGAATGGTCTTGCCGATGAGAATTTCGGAAGCCATTGCGGCGGAATGGGTCATGCCGGAACAGCCGATCGTCTCGACCAGAGCCTCTTCGATGACGCCGTTCTTGATATTCAGGCTCAGCTTGCATGCGCCCTGCTGCGGTGCGCACCAGCCCACGCCATGGGTAAAGCCGGAGATATCCTTGATTTCCTTTGCCTGCACCCATTTGCCCTCTTCGGGAATGGGAGCCGGGCCATGATACGCGCCCTTAGCAACCGGGCACATATGCTTGACTTCTGCAGTATAGATCATATACAGGTCTTCCTTTCAAGAATTCTAAAAGCCGGAATTGGCTGTTATTACGATTGGATTATACCCAGATTCGCGTGGGAAGTCAAGAATTTGCGGAAAATTCGCAGACGTTCCGCGCCGTTCACTTTGCCAAAGGTTTTTCTTTGCTGGCTTTCGGTGTCAACAGATATAAAAATAGAGAAAACCGTGAAGGCTTTCTCTATTTTTGAACTCAGATTTTTATTTCGTACCGAAAATGCGGTCGCCGGCGTCGCCGAGGCCGGGGACGATGTAGCCATGCTCGTTTAGCTTTTCATCGACTGCGCCGCAGTAGAGCTCGACGTCGGGGTGCTTTTTCGTGATGAGCTTGATGCCCTCGGGAGCAGCAACGAGGACCATAAGCTTGATGTTGTGGCAGCCGCGCTTCTTCATCTCAGCAATGGCCGCGTCGGCAGAACCGCCGGTGGCAAGCATAGGATCGACGATCATAATATCACGCTCGGCGATATCCTTCGGCATTTTGCAGAAGTAGACGTGTGGCTCAAGCGTTTCCTCGTCGCGGAACATGCCGATGTGGCCGACACGAGCCGACGGAACCATGCGCAGAACACCGTCAACCAGTCCAAGACCGGCGCGCAGAATGGGCACGACTGCAATTTTCTTACCGGCCAGCGTCGGCTCCTCCGCTGTGCAGATCGGCGTTTCAACCGTCTTGGTGGTAAGCGGCAGGTCGCGGGTGGCCTCATAGGTGATGAGCATACCGATCTCGCTGACCAACTCGCGGAAATCCTTGACGCTGGTGCTCTTATCGCGCATGATCGTCAGCTTGTGTGCGACGAGCGGATGATCCATGACATGTACATGTTCTCCAAATGCTTTTGTGCTCATAATGTTGCTCCTTTGTCTTTTCTATTCAATTATTTTTTCAAATAAAAGTCCTTGTCATGCTGCCGCGTGCGCTCTGCCTGCGCCTGACGCAGATAATTGGGTGTCAGCGCGGCAGCATCCCCAGTTTCATTCGCTGCAATCTTTTCCATTGCGGCCAATGCCACGCCGGAGGCTCTTTGCTGGCGCAGATGCTCAGGAAGCAGCTGCAGCGGCAAGTTTTCATCCTTCAGCGTATCAAAAACAAGCTTCGCACCGTCTCCAATGAGATAAACAGGGCCGGAAATCGTTTGCAGTTCCTGCGACAACTCTGAAATTGCAATCGCGCGGTCTTCTGTGCGGCGAAGCAGCGTTCCGGCAGTCCAGTCAAACAGTGCGTTGTAGATCTGGCCCTTCCGCGCGTCCATACAGGCGCAGTAGCAGCCGTCGGCGCAGGCAGCGCCGCGCACCATCGCCTCCAGTGTCGAAACACCGAAAAGCGGAAGCTGATGCCCCCACGCGAAGCCCTTGGCGCAAGCCATGCCGATACGCACACCCGTAAAGCTGCCGGGCCCGGCGGCAACGGCGACAGCGTCGATATCCTGCGGAGTCAGGTCACAGCCGGTGATCATGTTTTTTGCCAGTTCCATCAGTGTCCTGCTGTGTGTTTGGCCGGAATTCTGCGTATATTCTGCAAGCAGACAGCCGTCCGACAGCAACGCAGCACTGGCAGCTTTTGCCGAAGACTCAAAGGCCAGCAAGTTCAAAGCGGCTTCCTCCTTCGATGGTAATGTGGCGGGTATCCGGCGCAAGGGAATCTTTTTCAATCGTGATGCGGATCGCGTCCTGCAGTGCGTCTTCGACATTTTCGCTCCACTCGACGGCGCACACGCCGCCCCGTGCAAGATAATCCTCCCAGCCGATGTCGAATAGTTCGTCCGAAGAGCCGAGGCGGTACATATCAAAATGAAACAGCGGAAGCCGACCGGACAGGTATTCGTTTACAATCGTATAGGTCGGACTTGTTACCTGCTCCGAGACGCCCAGCCCCTCTGCGATGCCGCGCGTGAACGCGGTCTTCCCGGCGCCAAGATCGCCGAAGTAGGCGATCACATCGCCCGGTCGAAGAGACTCTGCCAGCTTTTTTCCTAGCGCCTGCGTTTCGTCCGCACTGTGCGTCGTGATCTGCATAACCAAAGCCCCCTACCTACCCCATTTTATATCTGTGGCATTATAGCATAGGAATTCAGTAAAATCAATTCAAAATCATACCAAAACCACGACAATTTGAAAATCGTGGTTTACTTATTCGCCTTTTTTTGATACAATGTAAAATTGAATTAGGATTCCTTTTTTCTAAGTTTTATTCTTGCATTTAAAGGAGGCGGCTTTATGCACGGGATATGGAAAGCAATCGGCAGCTTTGTCCGGCGTGCAGATATGATTCTTCTGAGCCTTTGTATCGCCGCCAGTGTCTACGGCATTGTGGTCATTTCCAGCGCGACGAATGTCAATGGCAGTGCGCAGTATGTCCGCACGCAGATTTTCGCGCTGGTTCTCGGAATTATTTTATATATAGTATTCACGTTGATTGACGTCGATATCATTGCCGAGCGGCGCGAATTACTGCTGATCTTCTCGGCAATCTTCATTCTGCTTCTGTTCCCTTTCGGCGATACCCGCAGCGGCAACCGCTCCTGGCTGGCGTTCAGCTTTCTGCCATTTTCCATTCAGCCTGCGGAGATCTGCAAAATTCCGTTCATCATGATTCTTGCAAAGACCATGAGCATTCGTCAGAACAAGATCTCACATATCTCCACAGTTCTGCGGCTGGCAGTCATCACAATCTTTATGTTTGGCCTGATCGTTGTGGCTTCGGAAGACCTGGGCGTTGCGCTGCAGTATCTGTTTATTTTCGTCATTATGGCGTTTGTCGGCGGTGTGAGCCTTCTGTGGTTTCTGGGCGCATTTGCCGTCCTGCTTGTGGCCTCACCGTTTTTGTGGCAGTTTCTCAGCTATGACCGGCGCAGCCGCATCTGGGTGCTGTTTGACCCTCGCATCGATGCAGCTGCACAGGACCAGCGCTATCAGATGAACCGCAGCCTGCGTGCGCTACAAAACGGCGGCGTGACCGGGCAGGGGCTGTATCATGGATCAATGGTGCAGAGCGGCTCTATTCCTGCCCAGCATACCGACCTGATCTTCTCCTCCATCGGTGAGGAACTGGGTATGCTTGGCTGCATGGCGGTTCTTATTCTGCTGACGGCCATTATCATCCGTATTATCTATGTCGGCATCAAATCCGGCAACTATATGAACCGGCTCATCTGCGTCGGCATCGCAGGCATGCTGACCGCACAGGTGTTCATCAACATTGGCGTGTGCATCGGCCTTGTGCCGGTCATCGGTCTAACTCTGCCGTTTTTCTCCTATGGCGGCAGTTCTCTCGTCACGATGTTCTTCGCCATGGGCATTGTATCCGGCATCAACATGCGCCCCGCGCCGGACAGCAGCGCACGGTATATCCGTCCCCCGTTGTCCGCATAAGCGGCACCAGACAATTCTCTCTGAAAGGAGTTATCACCATGAAGGTTATTTTAACACAGGATGTAAGAGGTCAAGGCAAGCGTGGTCAGATGATTGACGTCTCCGACGGCTACGCGCGCAACTTCCTGCTGCCGCGCAAGCTTGCACAGGAAGCGACCGCAGACAACATCAACACCATGCGCATGAACGACAAGGCCACGCAGGAGCGGCAGGCCAAGGAGCGCGCGGAAGCGCTTGATCTGCGTAACCGCATGAAGGACATGACCATTGTCGTCACCGCCAAGGGCGGTGGAGCAGGCCGTCTGTTCGGTTCGGTCACGAACACGGAGGTTTCCGAGGCGCTTGCGAAGCAAGCCGGTATTCAGCTGGACAAGCGGAAAATCGTTCTGGATGAGCCGATCAAGGCTGTTGGTGTTTATACCGTCAAGTGCAAGCTTGGCTACGAGATCAACGCAGAACTCAAGATTGAGGTCAAAGAAGGTTAAGACAATCTGCCTATCATTTTCCGGAAGGATGTGAACATCTATGGACGAAGAACTGCTTCAGCGGCAGGTTCCTCAGGCATTGGAAGCGGAGCAGTCTGTGCTCGGCTCCATGCTGATCGACGAGCGCTGCGTGCCTGACGTAGTCGGCATGCTGCAGCCGGACGACTTCTATCTCCGGCAGAACCGCGAGATCTACGAGACGATCTATACGATGTTCAACTTCTCGGAAAAGATCGACCCTGTTACCGTACTCAATAAAATGAAAGAGCGCGGCGTGTACGACGAGCAGCGCAGCTATGATTATATCGCGCAGCTTTTGAAGATCACGCCGACCGCCGCCAACGTTAAACAATACTGCACGATCGTGCATGACAAGTCGCTGCTGCGTGCACTGGCGACCGCGTCGTCAGAAATTACGGAAATGGTCTACGACGGCGTCGGCACGGCGCAGGAGATGCTCGAAGTCTCGGAAAAAAAGATCTACTCGCTCCGTCGCGGAAACACTGGCGACAGCTTGCAGCATATCGGCAAGGTCATGATCAACGTCTACGACCGGCTGGAAGAGTTGGCAGCCTCCGGCAGCGACATTCCAGGCCTTTCCACAGGACTTCATGATCTTGACCGCAAGATCAATGGTCTGAACAAGACCGACCTGATTTTGATTGCTGCCCGCCCCGGCATGGGCAAAACGGCTATCGCACTCAACATCTGCCTGAATGTGGCGAAGACCTATGAAAAGACCGTCGCGTTTTTCTCGCTCGAAATGTCGCGGGAGCAGCTGGTCACGCGTCTGCTTTCTACAGAAAGCTTTGTCGAAAACCAGAAGCTTACGACCGGCCATCTGGAGGATGAGGATTGGGGCAAGCTGTCTATCGCTTCGTCCGCACTCAGCCAGACAGACATCCGCGTGGACGACAATCCGGCGATTACGGTTGCAGAAATCAACGCGAAATGCCGCCGGCTCGATAATTTGGGACTGGTACTGATCGACTATCTGCAGTTGATGACTGCTGCTGCGCCCGGAAAATCTGGCGATAACCGTGTAACGGTCGTCAGTGATATCTCCCGCGCACTTAAGATCATGGCAAAGGAACTGAATGTCCCGGTAATCTGCCTCAGCCAGCTGTCCCGTGCGAACGAATCGCGTACCGATAAACGTCCGATGCTGTCCGACCTTCGTGAATCCGGCGCTATCGAACAGGACGCAGACTCGGTCATGTTCCTCTACCGCGACGAGTATTACAACCCCAACACGCAGGACAAGAACATTGCCGAGTGTATCGTTGCGAAAAACCGTCATGGCGAGACAGGAACAGTCAAGCTGCAATGGCGGCCGCAGTTCTTCACGTTCTCTGATTTGGAATGGAAGCATGAAGGATAAGGTTCTTTCGTGGATGCGCGAACAGCGCATGACCGCGCCGGGCGATACTGTGATCTGTGCCGTCTCAGGCGGAGCGGATTCTGTCTGTATGCTGCATGTTTTGCTGTCCCTCCGAACTGCGCTCGGCATTACGGTCGAAGCTGTACACTTCAATCATCATCTGCGCGGCGCGGAATCAGACCGCGACGAAGCGTTTGTCCGCGCGCTCTGTGCCAAACTGGACGTTGCGCTGCATATCGGAAACGGTGATGTACGCGCCCGTGCGGCAAAGAGGCATGAATCCGTCGAGGAAGCGGCGCGTGCGCTTCGCTACGCGTTCTTCGCTTCCCTTCCCGGCCTTATTGCAACGGCACACACGCAGGACGACAATCTGGAAACTGTGCTCCTGAATCTTACACGCGGAACCGGCCTTGCCGGGCTCTGCGGCATTCCGCCGAAGCGTAAATCTTTTATTCGGCCCATGCTTGCCGTCTCCCGCACAGAGATTGAAGCATATCTCGAGCAAAATGGCCTTTCTCATGTGACCGACAGTACCAATTTTCTGCCGGACGCGCGGCGCAACCGCCTGCGGCAGTCTGTCATTCCGCTACTCAAGGCGGAGAATCCATCTCTCTGCGAGACGGCATTCCGCATGTGCAGGCTTCTGGAAGCGGATGAAGCGCAGCTTTCTGCGCAGGCCAAGGTAGTGTTGCAGCAAGCCAGGCTTGCGGATGGCGTTCAGTGCAGCATTCTTGCCGCGTATCCGCAGGCCGTTCGCACACGCGCCGTCAAGCTGCTTCTTAGTGAAATCCGCGCACCGAAGCTTTCAGCGCGGCATATCGACGCCGTTGACCGGTTGCTGTTTTCTGCGTGTCCATCTGCCTGCATATCGCTGCCGGGCGGATACACTGCACGGCGAGAATATGACCGGCTGCTTCTTACCACTGACTCCCCTGCTTCGTTTGAGCCAGTCGTTCTCTCAATCGGAGAATCTGCCGTTCTTCAACCGTCTGGACTCCGCGTTTTCTGCGAATGGCAAGAAAATTTTTCAGAAATTCAAAATACACTCTCCACTTTTGCTGTAAAGTGTGATACGATAGATTCAACTACACAGATCCTGTTCCGTCCGCGGCAGATGCACGACGAAATGCGCGTCTCCGGGGGGCGGAAAACGCTGAAAAAACTTATGATCGACCGTAAGATCCCGTTGAACAGGCGCGGCCTGCTCCCTGTGGCTGAGGACGAGCAAGGAATTCTTGGCGTCTATGGGATCGGCGTCAACTCTGATCGTGCCGCTGCCCCCGGTGACCGCGCGGTCATCATTAGAATAGAAGAATTAGAGAAAGAGGATTCGCTGTATGATTAACAAATCTGACATGCTTCAGGACATTGAACGCGTTCTTGTTTCCGAGGAGGAGATCCACGCGCGGATCAAAGAGGTTGGCGCACAGATCGCGGAGGATTACCGCGGCAAGTGCCCGATTCTGGTCGGCGTTCTCAAGGGCGTCGTTCCGTTCTTTGCGGAAATGGCCAATGCTATCAGCATCCCTGTGCAGGAAGACTTCATGTGCATCACCTCCTTCGAGGGCGGCACGGAATCCACCGGCAAGCTGACGTTCCGCAAGGACATCGACCATGATATCGAAGGGCGTCATGTGCTGATTCTCGAGGATATCATTGACTCCGGCAGTACGCTCAAAATGATCTGCGAAATGTTCCGCGAGCGCAAGCCGGCATCCATCAAGATCTGCACGCTGCTCGACAAGCCCACGGGCCGCAAGGTCGATCTGAAGCCGGATTACACCTGCTTCACCGTTCCGCCCGCGTTTGTTGTCGGCTTCGGTCTGGATTACGAGGATTATTACCGGAACCTTCCGTTCGTCGGCGTTCTAAAGCCCTCTGTCTATCAGGATCAGTAAGCTGACCTCTTATTCTATTCTTTCCAAAGGAGACGACCCGTGAATCAACAGCCCAAAACCGTTCAGACAATCGTTCTGATCGCAATTCTGGCGCTGGTGCTTGTGGTGATCTCTTCGTCCCTGCTCACGCAGAACAGCGGCAGGCTTGCTTATTCCGACGTGCTCGACCTGTTTGAAACCGAACGGGTCGAGTCGTTCGTTTTGCAGGGCGATACGCTGACCATGACTCTGTATGGCAGCGGCACAGAGCAAGCAGGCACAGCAACCGCCAAAATCGGCGACATTGAGACATTCCACAAGGACCTCGACGAAACTATTGCCGCACAGAGTGCGTCCGGCATTCTCAAGTCCTACAACTACCTTCCCGCCGTCACTTCCGTCTGGCGGTCCGCTCTCCCATATTTGATTGTTGGCATTGCGCTTCTGTTCGTCTGGTTCATTCTGATGAACCGTTCCGGCGGCAGTCCGAACGCCATGGCGCAGTTTACGCGCGCAAATGCACGTTTTGGCGTTCCAAATGGCGAAGCCGTTACCTTCAAGGATGTTGCCGGCGCAGACGAGGAAAAGGAAGAACTCTCTGAAATTGTAGAATTCCTGCGTGACCCGGAGAAGTTCAAGCAGCTGGGCGCAAAAATCCCCAAGGGTGTTCTTCTGGTCGGTCCTCCAGGCACAGGCAAAACGCTGTTGGCGCGAGCCGTTGCCGGTGAGGCGAACGTCGCATTTCTTTCCATTTCCGGCTCTGACTTTGTCGAACTCTATGTCGGCGTCGGCGCGAGCCGTGTGCGTGACCTGTTCGATCAGGCCAAGCGCGTTGCGCCCGCCATTGTATTCATTGACGAGATCGATGCGGTGGGCCGTCAGCGCGGCGCAGGTCTAGGCGGCGGCCATGATGAGCGTGAGCAGACGCTCAATCAGCTGCTTGTGGAAATGGACGGCTTCTCCGCAAACGAAGGCGTCATTGTGATCGCAGCGACCAACCGCAAGGATATTCTCGATCCCGCCCTGCTCCGCCCCGGTCGGTTCGACCGGCAGATCTATGTCGGCACACCGGATTGGCGCGGACGTGCAGAGATCTTACAGGTTCACGCACGCAAGAAGCCGTTGGCAGACAATGTTGATCTTCCGGCCATTGCAAAGGCGACCGCTGGCTTTACTGGCGCAGATCTTGCGAATCTGCTGAACGAGGGCGCGCTGCTCGCTGCGAGAAACGACAAGGCCGCCATCACGCAGCAGGATCTGGAGACAGCTATGATCAAAGTTATTGCGGGCCCGGAAAAGAAGAGCCGGGTCGTCAGCCACTCTGAGAAAATGCTTACCGCCGTTCATGAAGCCGGACATGCTGTTTGCATGTATTGTCTAGACTCACAGGATCCGGTTCATTTGATCACTATCATTCCCCGCGCGCAGGCGGGCGGCATGACCATCAGCCTGCCGCAAGACGATAAATCCTATGCCTCTCGCAATGAAATGTTTGAGACGATCGTTTCCTTCCTTGGCGGCCGTGTTGCGGAATCGCTGAAGCTTTGTGACATCTCTACCGGCGCTTCAAACGATCTTCAGCGCGCGACGAAACTTGCGCGGGATATGGTTGCGACCTATGGCATGTCGGACGCCATCGGCCCAGTCTCCTATTCATCGAGTCAGGAAGTCTTCATTGGCCGGGATTATGAGAAAACGAAGCCCTATTCTGAGGCGACAGCCGGTGAGATCGATGCGCAGGTGCAGGTCATTATGCGCGAAGCGTACAAGCGCTGCGAGGAAATCCTGGCCGCCCATTCGGAACGGCTGGATAAGATCGCGGGCTTCCTGATGGAAAACGAAAACATGAATCGCACACAGTTTGAGGCTATCATGCAGGATGAATCTCTGGATGCCTCTGAATCGTAAAGAAACAGCTTGCGCGCCGCAGGAATTGCGGCGCGCAGATTATTTGGAGGATCTATGTATTATCGCTCTCTGAATGCCTATCTGCGCGAAACATTTGGCTGCAAGGTCTACAAACTGGCGCTCTCGGCAGGGTGCACCTGTCCGAACCGCGATGGGACACTCGGATCGCGCGGCTGCATTTTTTGCAACGGCAGCGGAGAATTTGCAGCCTCTGCTACGCTGCCAATCGACGAACAGCTTACACAGGCAAAGCAGTTTGTCGCAGCGAAAGCCGGGCCAGATGCCAAATACATTGCCTATTTTCAGGATTATAGCAATACCTACGCGCCCGCAGATACGTTAAGACCACTGTTTCTGGCTGCAATCGACCGGCCTGAGATCTGCGCACTGTCCATTGCAACCCGCCCGGACTGTTTGCCGCCGGAAATCCTTGCGCTGCTCTCGGAACTGCGGCAAAAGAAGCCCGTTTGGGTCGAACTCGGCTTACAGACAGTCCACGCATCTACCGCACGCTATATCCGGCGCGGCTATCCCCTATCCATATTTGACAACGCCGTCCAGCAACTCAAAGGCCTTGATCTTCATGTAATTGCTCATATGATCTTGGGCCTTCCCGGCGAGACGCTGGAGATGATGGTACAAACTGCGCACCATATCGGCCAGAGCGGCGCAGATGGGATCAAGCTTCATCTTCTGCATGTGCTATCCGGGACCGATCTCGCAGAGGAATATGCCGCCGGAGCATTTGAGACCATGCCATTGGAGTCATATATTTCTGCATTGGAATCCTGTCTGCGTGTTCTGCCGCGCGAAATGGTCATTCACCGTATGACCGGCGATGGCGCAAAACGCAGTCTGATCGCACCACTGTGGAGTGCAGATAAAAAGCGTGTTCTGAATGCAATCAACCGCCGGTTTCTGTCCGACAATCTGGAACAGGGCTCTGCACTTGTTGACGGGGATGTTTCTTGATTTATAGATTTTTCGTGATTACCGAATGGAAAATAGATTGACAATCGTGAAAAATCGTGTTATTCTGACTTTAGAATAACAAATGCGGGCAAAATGCCCGCATTTGTGTCGTTTTCGATATTCTTGTTCCAGAATATCAAACTTCGGCGAATCAAGTTCGACTATATCGGAGGAAAGAGAACATGAAAAAAGAAAATCTGTTCGTCATTCTGACCGGTGTTGTCATCGGCATCGCGGCACTCGTGCTGACGGCGCTCGGCAACCCGGCCAACATGGGCTTCTGCATCGCGTGCTTTGAGCGCGACATTGCAGGCGCTGTCGGTCTGCATTCTGCGGCCAAAGTTCAGTATGTCCGCCCAGAAATTATCGGCCTTGTGCTCGGCAGCTTCCTGATGGCGCTGGCCTCTAAGGAGTGGAAAGCAAGAGCCGGCTCGTCGCCTGCGCTTCGCTTTGTGCTCGGCGCATTCGTTATGATCGGCGCGCTGGCCTTCCTCGGCTGCCCGCTGCGCATGGTGCTCCGTCTGGCTGGCGGCGATCTGAACGCCGTTGTCGGTTTGGCGGGCTTTGCTTCCGGTATCTTCCTTGGCACGCTCTTCATCCGCAAGGGCTTCACGCTTCAGCGGAACTACGCCACCAAGACGCTTGATGGCACGGTGCTGCCTGCCGTGATGGTTGGCCTGCTGATCCTCTTCCTGGCTGTTCCCACGCTGTTCAAGCTTTCTGAAGAAGGCCCCGGTTCCAAGCATGCGCCGTTCCTGATTGCGCTGCTGATTGCGCTAGTCGTTGGCGCACTGGCGCAGAAATCTCGTATGTGCATGGTCGGCGGTCTGCGCGACACGATGATGTTCAAGGATATGCATCTGCTGTGGGGTTTCATCGCCATCTTTGTCACTGTTCTGATCGGCAACCTTGCCATGCATAACTTCAAGTTCGGCTTTACCTCGCAGCCTGTCGCCCATTCCAGCCACGTTTGGAATTTCCTCGGCATGCTGTTGGCAGGTTGGGGCTCTGTCCTGCTGGGTGGCTGCCCGCTGCGTCAGCTGATTCTCGCCGGCAGCGGCAACGCAGACTCTGCCGCCACTGTGTTTGGCATGATCGTCGGTGCAGCGTTTGCACACAACTTTGGTCTTGCCGGTAATGCAGACTCCGTGAATGAGGCTGGCGAATACGTCGTCGGCGGTATCTCTACAAAGGGCAAGGTCGCTGTAATCCTCGGCATCGTGATCGTTCTGGTCGTGTCTTATGTAAACAGCATAAAGAAACAGGAGGCGCAGAAAAATGGTTGATGCAAGAGGCTACCTTTGCCCCATGCCGGTCGTGATGGTGCAAAACGCAATCAAAAAAGACCAGCCTGCCACACTGGAGGTACTGGTCGATAACGAAACTGCTGTCGAAAACATCAAACGTTTCGCCGCACACAGCGGCTACCAGGCTGCGTCCCGCGAAGACGGCGATGATTACTGCCTGACGCTCACAAAGAAGTAAGCGTTTATATACTTGCAAAGCCCTCTGCTTTCGAGAAACGAAAGCAGAGGGCTTGTCATCCCGGTTTATCCCTTGACGAAACCATTGGTTAATTACAAGGAAGAGTGCTGTTTCAGATAAATTACCGCATCACAGCCTGACAACGGCGAATGTAGTTCGCTACAACGGTACGCTGTACTGCATTTCCAGAACATAGAGTCATGAAAACATGACAAAATATTGCAGAATCCGCCCTGCTGTGCTATACTTCTAATGGTTAATTGAAGCCACGCACAGGAGGGCTATTTTCATGACTTACAACTATAACAGGCTATGGAAACTGTTGATAGATAAAGGCATGGCAAAAACACAAATGCGCTTACAGGCGGAAATCAGTACAAATATATTTGCTAAAATGTGAAAGTGCGAACCTGTTGCAATGGAAAGCCTTGCAAAGATTGCAATCACCTTGAATTAGAGAAACACGCGTTTCTACAGCAAAGAACGTTGAAGAAGCACTGAAAGAAACAAACTATTTGAATAGTATTTCTCCTGCTATCCTACAAAGACATCCCGAAGTGTTACCTATACTACGGATGTCCACTTGTCCTCCCATTGCAAGGGATAGATTGATAGGGCTTGCTGGAGTGTCTAAAAATCTTGTGCAAAATATGGAGGATTCTGAGAATCCGCGTGTTTCACCAAGAATGAACAGCGCACAGCTAATCACGGAATTGCAGCACATTTCCAATATTATTATAAAGATGGCTGATCCAGATATATTTACATGGCTACCAAAAAAACGTAATCCGGATGAAACAGAAATAATCCGTTCGTCTACCATTATCGCAGATAGATTATGTGGAGCCGTTGCTGACCCTATCATTCGTAACGCACAAGAAAAGCGGCAACTTGCAGCAATTTCTGAACTATTACAAAGCAAGGGATATTCATTAACCGAAAACGGAAGGCGTTTTAATGAAATGACCCCTGGTTCATTTTCGTTTCATACAAACATTCCGGTTTATGTCGCAGGAGAACAAGGCGAAGCAGTTAATATTCCTGTTGATGTTGCTATTATGCCGCTTTCAGCACAACCGGGCGATATGCCTGTGTTGTTAGAAGCAAAGTCAGCAGGAGATTTTACAAACGTAAATAAGCGCCGTAAAGAAGAGGCTGTAAAAATGCAACAATTAAGAAATACCTATGGTAATAGCGTTTCTTATTCCCTGTTCTTGTGCGGGTACTTTGATTCTGGGTATTTGGGATATGAAGCGGCAGAAGGGATAGACTGGATATGGGAGCACAGAATAAAAGATTTAGAGCAATTAGGAATATGAATTCGTTAGAAGAATCTCGCAGTTTAATGCAGGAAGAAATAGATTCTGAAAAAGATATTGAAGAACGCCGAAAATATGGGCAGTTTTCAACACCTTTTACATTGGCGCAAGAAATTATTACATATAGTTTAAATCTTTTATCGGAAAATAAAATATCATTTCTAGAACCATGTATAGGCAGCGGTGCGTTTTATTCTGCACTCTTAAGCACGATTAATAGTGACCATTGTATACAAACGGCTACAGGTGTAGAAATCGACCCCACATATTATGATTGTGCAGTTAAACTGTGGAACGATTCTGGGATAGAGCTGATAAAAGGCGACTTTACGCGGATTGCACCAAAGCAGAAATACAATCTTATTATTGCTAATCCACCTTATGTACGGCATCATTATCTGACGCAAGCCGAAAAATCATATCTACTCGAACGTGAAAAGGAAGAAACAGGAATAGGCTTATCAGGGCTAGCTGGATTATATTGTCACTTTATTTTATTTGCTCACAAGTGGCTTGCTCCCGGAGCTATCTGCGGCTGGCTAATACCGAGTGAATTCATGGATGTTAATTACGGAAACGCAATCAAGGAGTATTTATTGCAGAATGTTCATCTGCTGAGAATACACAGGTATGACCCCGAAAATCCATTGTTTAACGACGCATTAGTTTCATCTTGCGTAGTGTGGTTCAAAAATGAAACAGTCAACGATGACTATGAAATAGAATTTTCTTTCGGTGGTACGCACGATAAACCAGTGCAGCGCAAGTATATAAAAAATAGTAGAATTTTTCTCTCTCGCACAAGATGAATAGAAGCCCGTTAAGGGATAGGAAAACGCCGAAAACCCGCATGAACACTACGTTTTTGTGAGTTGTCGGCGTTTCTTTTACCCTCTGTTTTCATGGTGCTTTTTCCGTAAATGGTGCCCAAATGGTGCCCAAATTCCACGCGGGCATATAAAAGGTTGTAAAGAGCAGTAAAGAGATACAGCGGTTAAAGGTCTATTTCGCTGTGTTTTTTCTTTGCTGCCCGTTTTCCTTTTTTCGGCTCGGCTTCCTTTGGTTTCTCCGGGGCTGCTTTTTCCACCGCGCTATGGTAAGCGTCCAAAACTTCTTTTTTTCGTTCAAGCCGCACGTCCACATAACGGGCGGTAACAGCTTCAAAGTTCATGGAAAGCCCAAGCGACGCGCCGATACCCGCAAGCGTATGTCCCAAGACTTCGCCAACCGTATAGAAGTCGCCTGTCAGTTGGTGCATATTGGTCGCTGCCGTATGTCGTAAATCGTGAAAACGAATGTGCGGCATATCCAAATCTTCAAGCAGCTTTCCAAATTGAGAGGACACCCACGACGCGGCGATAGGTGCGCCGTCCGGCTTTGCTACAACAAGGTCATTGTCATAGTAAGGCTTTCCGTCTTTTGCTGCCTGTTCTTTCTGTACTTCCTGCATGGCAAGCTGTTTGAGGAAGAACGGGCGGGCAAGCTCCGTAATGGGTAGCTTTCTGCCGTTGGATTTCGGCGGTGCCATTTCTTCAATGACTTTTGTTTTTGGCGGTACCTTGAAAGGTAGCTGCTCGGTAACATCAAAGGTGTTGTTCTCCAAATCCACATTGCGCCAACGCAAGCCTAAGATTTCAGAACGGCGCATACCGTAAAGCCCGCCCAAGATAACAGGCATTTCCCAAACAGTACCCTCGACGCGCTGCATTAAGGCTTTCACCTGTTCCGGCGTGTAAGGGTCAGGGGTCTTGTCGCCTTTCCCAAACTTCGTAAGGGTATCTTTTGCCGCGTTGGTTTCGATATAGCGGTATTTGCGGGCATGGCTCAACGCCACACTCAAAACACGTTTTGCCCCGGCTGCGGTGGACGGCTTCAAGCCTTTGTCTATAATCTGCTGAAACATCTTGTCTAGTCCCAATCCTCCGGCAGGGACAGCATTTGAGATAACAGCCCCTTTGCCTTTAAGGAAAGCTCCTTGTTGCGTAAGTGGTGGTTGCTCATTACGGTGTAGCCTGTGTTGCGTTCCACACGGAAAACTGCCATAGCTTCATCACTCCTTTGCTTTAGATTTGTTGCGCAGTAGAACGCGGATTTTGAGGGGTAAGGTATCTTTTCCTTGCTTCCTCTGTTTTGCGTTCTGTAAGCCCGATAAATCAAGGCTTTTTTTGCCCCTACTGCGTAACATGAGGGCATAAAAATAGCGGCGTTCCTGTTCTCCCAGTGAGAGAGTGAGAAACGCCGCTGTGCGGGTCGCTATTTCATTTCTTCTGCTATCAGTTCTTGCATGACTTCTCCAAAGTCTGCCATGAAAGAAAAGATGAAGTATTCCAAAACGTCGGGGTCTGCGTCCATAGGCTCGGCTTCCTCTGAAAAAGGCAAGCCCATTAGCCCATAAAGCAGTTTGATGATTTTGAACAGCTTGCCCCGGTCGGTGGGGTTGTTCATGGTTACAAGTACGTTGGTAAGGCGGTTGATTGTTTCCATGTCGCCGCCTGTCGTTACCCATACCATTTCCGCGAACGGCTGCGTGATTGCCCCGGCGACAAGGTTTATCTTATTCTTGCCGATTTCGCCGGACGGAAGTATAATACCCTTAGTCAAAAGTTCGTTTTTCATGTCGTCCTCCTTATATTCTGTGGTGCTAAAATGGTGCCCGGTCTTACAAAAACACCTTATGCGGAGATATGACAAGAAAAATGAAGATATGCGGAAAACCTTGATTTTAAGCCATTTTCACATTGGTTTATAAACATTTGTGAGGACTTATAAAAGGTTTTGCGTCTATCAAATCAATAAAAAAAACTGATTTAATTACAGAAAGAAAATGGACACGTTTTCCTGAAAAGGAGATCCGTTACAAGGAAAGTACAGAAATAACATTAGGTGATTTCTTTGAGATAAAAAGAGGGCTTGCTACCGGAGATAATAGTTTCTTTATAATGAGCCGAAAAAAAATAATAGAATTAGGGCTTGATATGTCTTTCTTTAAACCTATTCTCCCAAGTCCAAGATATTTGAAAACCGATCTTGTGAGAACGGATAACAACGGAATTCCACAAATTGAACCGCAATATTTTTTGCTTGACTGCAAATTGACAGAACAGGAGATAATGGAACGGTCCCCCACTATATGGGATTACCTGCAGAATGGGCTCGAAAGCACAAGCACAAAATATCTTTGCAAAAACAGAAAAATATGGTATTGGCAAGAGCATCGGGATGCAACCTTTTTTTTGTGTTCCTATATGGGCAGAGGAAAAAAAGATAGTTCCCCTATACGCTTTATTCTTAACCTATCTGAAGCGCTTGTCACTAATTCGTATTTAATGCTTTATCCTAAAGAACACTTGCAGAAAGCCATATCAGATAACCCGAACTCTGTATATAGAATATGGGAATCGTTAAAAGGAATCAGCGGAAATGACATTGAGGAAGAAGGACGTATTTACGGCGGCGGGCTAAAAAAAATTGAGCCGAGTGAACTCGCAAAAGTCTCCTGTGGTGACTTAATGAAATTATGTTTCGCTTAAATGGCAGATATCTTTTGAAATAAATTCCACAAAAGGAAGACCTTCGTGAAAAAAAGTGAGATGCATCTGCTGGCACAGGCTCTTTTGTGCTATTTTCAGATTTTCTGACTAAAGCCTCCAACACAGCGAGAATCCTTTATATAGAAAACTTGCCGCAGAATTTTACATTCTGCGGCAAGTCCTATTTTATATAGCTGTATTTATTTGTCCGATGCTTATTTTGCTGTACCGGTCAGGTAGGCGTAGATTGCCATGGCGACTTCAGCGCGGTTTGCGTTCTTCGCCGCAGCCGCTGTCTGCACAGCATTCAGGATGCCCTCAGCATAGGCCCATGCTACATCCTTCGCTGCCCAGCTGGACACGGAGGCGTTCGCGGGGAGTTTTGCTTCATAGGTCGTAATGCCGCTGAAGCGTGCATAACGGCACAGAATCGAAGCCAACTGCTCACGGGTTACGGCCCGTTCGGGCTTGAAGCTACCGTCAGTAAAGCCGTTGACAATGCTGTTCTCGGCAGCCCATTCCACAGCCTCGCTGTAGTAGCGCCCGGTCTTGACATCAGAGAAGGTACCGCTGTTCTTCGTGGCAGGCTCGCCTTCCATTCTGTAGAGAATGGTAACGACCATGCCGCGTGTCAGTTCCGCGTTCGGGCTGAACAGCGTATTGCTCGTGCCGTTCATGATGTTTTTCTCGTACAGGTACTTGACTGCGTCATAGCACGGATCCGATGGCTTTATATCCGTGAACGGGAACTTCGAGCCGCTGCTTCCCGGGAGAACCGGAATGATGATGGGAAGATCAGGTTCAGGCTCTTCTTCCTTTTCGCGGCGGATAATCGTAAACGTAATCTTAACCTTCAGGCCGGCAGCATCCACCATTTCGACCGTAACGACGTTCTCGCCAAGTTCCAGCGCAATCTTCTTCTCGAAGCTTGCTACATGACGCTTGCCTGCGGGCGTTGACATCGCGCCGTCCTCAAAGATCACATTATCACCATTGATGGCCAACTCTCTGCCGGCAAAGTAGCTGGTAACATCGCCGCTTAGGAGGAAGGTGCTGTCTGTCGTGTAGATGGTCGCGCCATCTGCCACACCGGCCTGATCAAAGCTAAGCGTTGTCGGCTCCGGCAGATAGAACAGGCGGTAGGTGGTGCTGCTGGTAGTACCAAAATCCTCTACCGTGAAGATGGACATGTAGTTGACGCCAACATTCAGTTTGAAGTCAAACGCAAACTCCATCGGGTCGTCAAGGCTTACATATTCACCGTTTGCATAAACCTCCAGAACCGCGTCGTCCGTAGCCTTGCCGGTCACATGGATTCTGCCTTCGGAATCCAGGTCCTCCGGTGTGAACACGAACGGGAACTGCATATCATCCATCGGCTTGATCCACTCAAAGCCCATCAGGCTGACAATGCTGTCCGGATCGTCGAGAATATTCATATCCTCAATTCTGTCTCGATCTTCATTCAAGCGGCAAATATCATCATTTTCCACACGAACGAAGTAGTAGGACTTGACGCCCAGAACATTCGTTACCGTGATATACCGCTAATAAATAATTTCTTTTCATCCTCATCAAAAGAATTACCACCAATAAATGTTTGGCACCACGCTTCCATAGCGGAGCCTATGTAAGAATAAGAGGATGTCGGCCCATATCCTACAATATCCATTATGTAGTCGCAAAATAAAATCGCTGTATTATCATTCGCCAGTTTTACGACTTGCCAGCTAATTGTATTATTGTTCCGCTTGCCTAATGCAATATGTGTTCCAACCGATATTTGTTTATTTGTTGACTTTGTTCCCGCAGATGTACTATATGTAGCATTCTTCACTGCGAAGATCTCTGTCGTCAGCGCAGCCAGCATGCACAGGGCGAGTGCAAGGGCGGTGAGGCGGCGGAGGAATCCAGACTGCTTTTTCATGGTAAATCCCTCTTTCTTCTCTTATTTTTAGTGAATACTACTTAGTTCTATTGTACACAGGAAAAATCTTCTTCGCAACAGGTTTACAGAAAAAATGGAGAAAATCGGTGAAGATTTTCTCCATTCAAGCATATCAATGCGGTTCATTTTTTATGGAATGGTGTGGATTACGCAGAATCCCGTAGGGGTCGATGCCCACATCGACCCGGCAGGATGCACCGGTTTTTACGAAAATCCACAGCGAATTCGAGACTTCCACACGGGCCGATGTGGGCATCGGCCCCTACAACGAGATAGGAAACTGTGTGCGGATTCGCCGTAAGTTTCCGAAAAGTCGTTGCTTTCTACCGAACGCAGGGTTACAGGGAAAAATCCGCGTCGTCGTGGGTGTGCTTGGGGGCGGCGGGGCGGCCGGGGATGCGTCGGAGGGGGTCGTAGCGGAAGCGGCGGCAGCGGTGGTTGCTGGGGACGATGCCGCAGAACTGACAGACCATCGTTTCATCGTCAATTTTCCCCGCGAACTGGCAATAGGTACAGTAGCGGTCGATCTTCTTTCGGAACAGCATGGCAAGCCGCCTCTCTTTTCTTTCGTGTTGCCCCCATTATACACGCTTTCCGCGCAAATTGCTATGGTACTTTTTGCGAAACAGCAGAAGACTTACCGCACAAAGAAGAAGTGACACTGCCCCTGTCGTTTCCGGGCTCTCCACGCCGGAAAGCGCGGCAGCGGGCCAGCTTTCCGCGTGCAGCAGCGGTGCGGCAATGAGCGTGAGCGTGCAGGAAAGCGTAGCCTGAAGCGCCTTGCACGGCAGGAGCCGCTTTCCGCTCAGCCCGTACTCCTGCACGGCGGCCCGGCTCTGTGCCAGAACACTTATGCCGCCGAAGGACAAAAGCACTGATGCAATGCACAGCTTCCAATGAAGCGCAAGCGCGCAGTCTGTCAGCGCCGCGCAGCCTGCGGACAGTTCCAGCGTACCGAGGAACAACGGCAGTGCCTCTGACGGCAGGAAGCGGCCTGCGGCAAGCAGAAAATAGCGGGAGAGAACGGAAAAGACCGTAACAAACATGCAGATTTGAATTGCGTTCATCCCTGCGCGGCGCACTGACTCGGAAAAAGCTGCGGCAAAAGATTCGGGCTGCTGCGGCTTGGCAGCAGACTTTGCGGACGTGGGCTGTTTTTTCGCGGTCAAGCGGCAAACAAGTACAGCGGAAATGATTTGAACCGCGTACAAAAAAGCGCCTGCCGCCGCGCTTTTGAAGACTGCGCCGCCGAGCACGCCGAAGATAAACGACGGCCCGGATTGATTACAGACGGCAAGCGCGCGTTCAGCGTCCGGCTCGGAGAGTTCACCGCGTGTATAAAGCACCCCAACAGCCTGTGCGCCCGCCGGATAGCCGCCAAGAAGGCCGAGCAGAAACGCGCTGCCCGCTGCGGGCGGCAGACGCAGAAGCTTTGCCGCCGCGCCGCCGAATCGCGCGGAAAACCGCGTAGAAAAGCCGAGCAGCAGGAATAAATTGCTGCACACAAAAAACGGAAACAGCGACGGCAGGATCACCCGTCCGCAAAGCGTGAGCGCGCTGCGTACACCATCCGCCGCAACCTGCGGCAGAGCAATCAGCAGAACAAACGCCGCCAGAAGCGCAAGCGCCTGAAATAGCTTTCTCATGCCTCTCCCCTCCCTCGGATAAAAACCTATGCAGCCATGGAAAGAATTAGTCTGTCCGGCATAAGCATATAGCAAACGAAAAACAGGAGGCGCTGCCGTTTGAAAAAACTGCGTTCGTATCTGGCCGCCGCATCCATGCGGCTGGGACTGCCGATGGATATTGCCGCAGGGCTGCCGCATCTGGAGGTCAACGGATTTCGGGAATGTTCGGTTGACCGGCACACCGGAATTCTGGAATATAACCGGGAGCGGATCGTGATCGGGCTGAACATCGGAAGTCTGACCGTTGTAGGAAGCGGGCTGGAGATTCGGCAGATGCACCGCGAACGGCTGACGATCATTGGTCAAATCGACTCTCTGACCTACGGCGAGGGAGGTCTGCGCGGATGTGGCGGGTGATCTGGTTTTTTCTCGGCGTATCTCGGCTGTCCATCACGGGAGCAAGCCCGGAATGGTGCATGCAGCGACTGGCAAAGGCGCGTATCGCGTTTCATTTCTGCGCAAAGCCGGACGACTTTACCGCTGAGATCTGGATTTTGCGGCGGGATGAGGCGCGTGCAGCGCAGCAGATTCGCATGGGTGGCTGCGACTGTGCAGTTCTCGAGCGCAGCGGCTTCTCTGCTGTGTTCGACGGGCTGTGGAAGCGGCCCGTGCTTCTTATTTTGCTGGCAGCCGCTATTACGGCAGCAATTCTTGTGCCGAAGTTTGTTTTTTTCTATGAAGTTGAGGGCAACGAGGCTGTGCCGAGTGCACAGATTTTGCGGGAACTGCAGGAACTTGGCGTAGGCTTTGGAACATATGGGCCGTCGATCAAGCCGCAGGAACTGAAAAATCAGATGCTTCTGCGCATTCCGAAGCTGCAGTGGCTGACCGTGCAGCAGAGCGGCATGTGCGCGCGTGTGGTCGTGCGGGAACGGCCTGACAAAGAGCCCGTTCTGGACCGAAAAGCACCAACGGACGTAATCGCGGCGCGCGCAGGCGTTCTGACGCGCGTGGAGGCTGTGGCCGGAAACTGCCTCTGTGTGCCGGGGCAAGCTGTTGCAAGCGGAGAGTTGCTGGTGTCCGCTTATACGGATTTCGGCTTTAAAACGCAGGTAACGGCAGCACGGGCAGAGATCTACGCCGAGACGGTCCGGCAGGCCGTGTGCATCGTCCCAGAGACAGAGCAGGTCAAGGAGCGGCGTGCTGCGCCGCGCTATGCGGTCAGTTTGCTTGTCGGACGGCGGCGTATTTCGCTTTTCTGTGCAGCTGTACCGGAGCGGTCTTATGAAAAAGAGACAAAAACGCAGTATTTCACGCTTCCTGGCGGTTTTTCTTTGCCATTGGGGATTGCAATTACAAGAATTTGTGAGTATGATACAAGAGAAGAAAAATTGCGGGCGCAGGACGCGGAAGACCGGCTTTTGGAGTTGGTGCAGGCAGATGCCTTGCGCGATATGATTGCCGGAACCATTACGGGCTGCTCTGTTCGGACGGAGCGTTCCGGCGGCTGTATCCGCCTGCACGCAAGTCTGCGGTGCGAGGAAATGATTGCTCGCATGCGGCCCGCAAGCCTAAAGGAAGCGATTGAATGACAGAACGGACCATCAATGCCGAGCGTGTCGAACAGCTGATTGATGTTTTCGGCTCCTTTGACGAAAATGTACGCAAAATCGAAGACGCGTTCGGCATCAAGATCACGAACCGCAACAACGAACTCAAAGTCACAGGCGACGAGGAAGCCGCCGACAAGGGCTGCCGCGCAATCGAGGCGCTGCTGGCGCTGTCTGCCAAGGGCGAGGAGATTGATGAGCAGAAGGTGCGCTATCTGATTAATCTTGTCAACACAGGAAACGAAGATCAGGTCAGCAAAATGGCCAAGGATGTCGTCTGCGTGACAGCCAAGGGAAGGCCCGTCAAGGCCAAGACCATCGGCCAGCAGAATTATCTCAAAGCCATTGAGAAAAACACCATCACCATCGGCGTCGGTCCCGCCGGTACGGGCAAGACGTATCTTGCCGTGGCAGAGGCCGTCGCGGCTTTCCGCGCCAAAACAGTCAACCGCATCATCCTGACGCGCCCCGCCGTTGAGGCAGGCGAACGGCTTGGCTTCCTACCGGGCGATCTGCAGAACAAGGTTGACCCCTACCTGCGTCCACTTTACGACGCGCTGTTCGATATGCTGGGGCCGGAGACGTATGGAAAGTATCTTGAGCGCGGAAATATTGAGGTTGCGCCGCTGGCATATATGCGCGGGCGGACACTGGACGACAGCTTTATCATTCTCGACGAAGCACAAAACACCACACGCGAGCAGATGAAGATGTTTCTGACACGCCTCGGCTTCGGCTCGAAAATCGTCATTACCGGCGATATCACGCAGATTGACCTGCCGGGCGACAAGGTCAGCGGTCTGAAGGAGGCCATCCGCGTACTGGACGGCGTGGAGGATATCCAGATTTGCCGTCTGACACCTGCGGATGTAGTGCGGCATGTGCTGGTGCAGCGCATTGTCGCAGCCTATGATAAATACGAAAAGAACCGGCTGCCGGACGAACGCGCTCGAACCTTCACAAAGAAGCCGGACTGGAAGAGGGAGAAGAAATGAAGCATCGCATTGTCATCCGCTGCGAAGGCCGCAGTCTGCGCGACTTTGCGCTCAAGCAGCAGATTTCCAAATGTATCACTGCCGCGCTGGCCCATCAGGGTGTCAACACCCCTTGTGAGATCAACGTCCTTGTGACAGACGACGAGGGCATCCGCGCCATCAATAACGCATACCGCAAGATTGACAAGGCGACGGATGTGCTGTCATTTCCGATGTTTGAACTGACAGCGGGGCAGCTTCCCGCATCGTGGGACGCTTACAAAGACCCGGATACCGGCCTTGTGCCGCTGGGCGACATGGCCATCAGCCTCGAACGGGCCAGACAGCAGGCCGCAGAATTCGGCCACAGTGCCCGGCGCGAAGTCGGGTATCTGACCATCCACTCCATTCTGCATCTGCTGGGCTACGACCATGTGGACGAGGGCCCGATGAAAAAACAGATGCGCGCCGCCGAAGAGGCGATCCTCGCCGAAATCGAACTGCCGAGATGATGGAGCAGAATCTTTTTATCCGCCGCGCTGCAGTCACGGATGCGGAGTTGCTTGCCGAGACCCGGCGCAGCGCATGGGACGCGACGTATCGTGGAATCTATCCGGATGCATGGATCGACGAATATGATCTTGCTGAACAGACGCAGCGGGAACGGGCGAGGCTGGAGCAGACAGATTATATGGCATATCTGGTCATGGACGGCGGCCAGTGTGCAGGCTATTTCAGCTATGGCGCGGCAAGCCACGGTGGCTATAAGGACTTTTCTTTTTGCCTCAATTCTCTGTACCTGCTGCCGCCGTACCAGCATATGGGCCTGGGTCGACGCATCTTTGCACAGGTGCGTCAGGCCGCGCGGGAACGGAAACTGGACAGTTTTTTCTGCGGCTGCAATGTACATAATCTGCCCGCACGGCGCTTTTATGAAAAAATGGGCGGCGTGGTCGGAGAAATTGATGACGGACATGAGAATCTGGCCGAGGATCAGATGTATTTTGAATTTTGCACAGGAGAACAGATATGAAAACCAAAACCGCGATGATCACGATCGCAGGCCGCCCGAACGTTGGCAAGTCCACGCTTGCAAATGCACTCGTCGGCGAAAAGATCGCCATTGTCTCCCATAAACCCCAGACCACACGCAACCGCATCTGCGCCATTGTTGACCGCGGCGATACACAACTGGTGTTTATCGACACGCCGGGCTTCCATCGACCGCGCACGAAGCTGGGCGATTATATGGTGAACATTGTAAATCAATCGGTTGCTGACGTCGATGCCGTTATTCTGCTCGTCGAGCCGATTGCAAACGTCGGCCCGCAGGAGCAGGAGTTGATTGAGAAAATCAAGGAAGCAAAGGTTCCGGCGATTCTGGTCATCAACAAGATCGATACCGTGGAAAAAGAAACGCTGCTGCCGGTTATTGCGGCCTATAAAGATCTGCTGGACTTTACGGATGTGATTCCCATCAGCGCAAAGTGGCACGACGGGCTGGACAGCCTGATGCAGGTCTGCGAGAACTTTGCGCAGCCGGGGCCGTTCATGTTCCCGGAGGGCATTTCGACCGATATGCCCGAGAAGCAGGTCATGGCCGAGATCATCCGCGAAAAGCTGCTGTGGAATCTGGAAAAGGAAATTCCGCATGGTACGGCGGTCGAGATCACAAAATTCTCGGAACGCGACGACGGCATTATCGACCTCGACGCAACGATCTACTGTGAAAAGGCCAGCCACAAGGGCATTATCATCGGCAAGAATGGCCAGATGCTCAAAAAAATCAGCACGGATGCGCGCAAGGACTGCGAACGCTTCATGGGCACGAAGGTCTTTTTGCAGACGTGGGTACGCGTCAAGGAAAACTGGCGCGACAGCGATTATATGATCTCCAACTTTGGGTATCATAAGGAATCTTGAAAAAGAGAGCAGGCGCTCCGTGAAAACGGGGCGCCTGCTTTTCTTCTGGTCTGTATGTGGGGGGATGTGTCAGCCTGACGCGTCCCCTTTACATCATAATGGTTTTTGCAGCGCAGACCGGGCGGCTGCTATCCAGCCAGAATACCTTTGCGCGGATTGCACCGGGGTCAACCGAGGCTGTGATTTTTTCTGCCGCAGGATAGAACTTCACGGAGCAAAGCTGACCGTTTTCCCGATAGCCTGCCACACAGATCTGCCCGGTGAGCGCGTGCTTTGCGGATAGAACTGTTGTCATAGAGCCAAGAGAAACTGTGATTTTCTGGTCGTTATCCTCCGTATCGCTGAACACCGGGACATAGATTACGCCGTCATCCGTGCTGATATTGTCCAGTTCTGTTTTTTCGAGGCCGACATAACGAGCAGCCTCTTCCAGCGTCGTTTTGTCTGCGGAAATCAGGAGATCCCCGGCCTCCAAACCAATCTGTGTGCTGCCGGTCGTCTCTGCGGAAGCATAGGCCATGCGCACCGTTTGGTTTTCCGGCAGATCGTTTGACAAAACACAGGTGAATTTCTGCTGTCCCTCCTGTCCAAACCGGATAAACTGATTGGTTACAAAGGTCGCGCTCCGGATGTCCTCGCTTTCGAGAACGAGGCAGCCCTGCTCGGTGTAAATGCCGACATTGATTCCCGATTGTTCGGTTTCAACCTCGAAGCGCTCTGACGCAGGCACGGTAAGCGTCCATGAACTGCCGCTCCCGTCAGCCGCGCCGCTGATGAAGCCGCTTTGATCCAGAATTTCCATCGTACCGGAGAAGTTGCCATTCTCATCGCAGATCAGCGTCTGCCCTTCTGCATTTTGGATACGGTAGGACACTGCGGACAACGGAACAGTAATATCGACGCAGTCGCTTGCAGCAGTGGCCTCTTGCGATTGTGTCTGTACGGTAGATGCTGCAGGCGCAAAGGGGTTGATACGGTTAATATCCTCAAGAGTAGTATACCCAATGCGGTTTATATTCACTTGTTTTCCTCGATTATCATACAACGCAAATGTTTTGAAATCCTTTGCAATATCCATCCGCGTAAATGAATAGTCGTATGAAGCAGTATCATATGCGTAAAACGAATTCATATCATACAGCAGTACAGTATAGTTGCCCTGTGTGTTTACCTTGTAGTCGAGCGCTAAAATTGCGTGCCCCCATCCTGCGCCAAAGATTGAGAGAAGCACAGGTTCAGTATTTAAGGTTGCAATCAGGCTCCCAAGCGCGTGTGGAATCTGGTCACCGCCCATAATTCTCCTGTTTTCAATCTGCTGCCCGACATGGAAATACTGGATAAGATTAAGAAAATTCTTGTTCTTATACGGATTCGGCATATCATAATATTGACTTACTCCATTTTCAAACTGGGAAAGATTTAATTTTCCCTCAAGTGCAAGCAGCATCGTTGATGAAATCCCGTGACAGTTTCCACTCCAATCCAAACCCAATATTGTGTATGTTATTTTACTGCGTTCTACTGCGTTCGACGCATACCACATCAGTGTATTATAATACTCAACCGGAAGCGCATATGAATCTACCCCTATGAATCCCATTAAATCATCATAAGGTTCGACTTGGCCGGTTTTGTTATCATTCAGAAAATGGTTATTATTCTTCCGCAGTGTAAAGCCGTTTCCATCATCCAGCGGAGAGTATCGGAACATCCAGCTTGTTCCGCCTACTCCAATTTTTTTATCTGTATTTTTAAACTTAACAACGTCATAATCCATCAGGATCGAGTACTTTTCACCGATTAGAAGATTTGCGTCAGATAAGTGGATTGAAACCGTTTTCCCGTCAATCGAAACATCTGTAACAGCATGATTTCCGGCGGCAAGGCTGTACACTGTTTCATCATATGTGCCTTTAACGACTTTAAAGTCTCCGCTACTTCCTCCCGCCTGCACCGATTCAACTTCCCGGTTGAATTTCATTGTGATCGTGGGACTTTCCTTGAATGTCCCGTCAATCAGATAATGATCTGGTTCCGGTGTGCGGGATATGAACTGCGGGTCATCGGATTCGCCCACAGCAACCAGCGAGTACGGAGATCTCCGTGTGCCGCTGCCTGTGAGTTTATGTCCATCATCCAAATCGATATAGCACATTGGGCGAATGCCGCGTTCAAACGTAGCATAACCCGCATAGTCTGAACTCCATGTGTCCAAGAAGAACATTCCCCAAAACAGATAGTCCGTTCCATAAACAACAGGTTCTCTTAACCAAGCGCTGCTCCAGAGGTTATAGTCATAATATAGTCCAGTTTCGGAATCAAAGATTTTCTTGTCACCAAGAGCTTTGCAGGCTTTCCGAAAGTCCATTGCGTCTGGGAGAAAAAACCGTTCGTTAGTATAAACGTATGCCAAATTCTCATATGCCTCTTCATCAAAATCAATGATATTCGTATAGAATGGCATTTTTGCACATTTTGTTCCTCCGTCATGTTCCTTATTCGTTCGATGATACTGTATGTGTGATTTATGTGTCGTCTCGGATACCAGTGACAGTTCGTCGGTGGTAAACTGAGTGAGAAAGCCCGGGCGGGATGCGTAGTTTGGAAGCTCATTCTTATCGGCCCCCTTATAAGAAACGCTGACTTCGTTTGAATTCAGGTAAGTTCGGATATCGCTTGTATGCCAGTTGCTGTCCCCTTCCCATGCACCACCTACAAGATCTGCATATGCAAGTACCTCATGCATCGATGCATCAATCTGACCTTGAAACAGTTCTTTTGCGCAGAACAGCTTTAATTTCTCAGCATTCTTCTCCACTACAAACCACAATAGAGGTTGACCGTCGAACGTCCCGAGTGTGAGAAAATCACCAACCTGGATAGAATTACTGACCGCAGGCTCATCCGCACCCAGCGATGACGAAGAAAACGTTCCTAACAATATCAAAATGCTGAGCAATAGGCACTGGATTCTACGTTTCATTTCTGTCTCCCCTTTTCTTTCCCCAGAATGTTATTGTGTATCCGGTTGGGACTTCTGTAACATTCTAGCATATCCGAATTGGATATACAATAATGCTCGGAAATATTTTTCAAAAATGAGAAAATCGTACTGGAACTGGATTATACTGCGATTGGGATTCGCATTCGGCGGTATCGGAAGAAGCAGGGGCGGACGCAACAGGTTTTGGCTGAAATGTCGGAACAGGAGCCGTCCAATATCTCGCACATTGAACGCGTCACAACAAAGCTGAGTTAACCAACAATCGTCAATCTTGCAAACGCTCTCGGTGTAACCGTTGATCCGCTGCCTGAAAGAAGAATTAAAGAAGGACGTATGCGAAACGCCATGAATGCCAGTGAAGAATCTGACATTCATGGCGTTTTTGATTGTTTTGGGCGCTGTGTGCCGCTGATTTAGATGATGTTGTATTCCTTCAGCAGCTTTTCAATATCGGTGTTCTTGATCTTGCTGAGGGCTTTTTCGAGGGCTACCTTCTGGACGAGGGAGAGTTTCATGTCGGTAGGCTTTTTGCCATCGCGGAGTTGAACGGTGGCGTTCAGCAGGTCGCGGATATCGTAGACGCTGCCCCAGACCTCCGGGACGCCGCGGTCAACGTTCAGAAGCGTATAGACGGCCTCCATGCCGGTGCGCATGGAATATTCGGTGGTGAAGATGGTGTCGCGCGGAGTCTCGGCGAACTGGCCGAGGAATGCGAAGTTTACAGCGCCGTCAGGCACGACCTTCGGGCGGTCGCCATAGGCGCGCGGCATGAAGAACGCGTCGATATACGGCATCATGACGGGAACGGTGTTGGCGCTGTTCGAGGCCAGATCTTCAATCTGATTCTCGGGCACGCCGATGTGGTACAGCCACTCCATGCAGATCTCCTTGCCGGTACACTCGCGCATGGGCTTCTTCACATAATCGCCGGGCTTGTCGGTGAACAGCGCGTAGACCCAGACAAGGCAGTGGTCCTTGGGCTGCGTGCGGAACTGCGGCTGGCGGTTGATTGTCCAGCTCATGAGCCAGCTGGAATCTTTGACGGTGACGATGCCGCCGGTAACGACATGGCCGGTGAACGGGTCACGCTTGCAGATGTTCTTGATATACGGAATGATTCTCTGGTCGAGCGTTTCAACCGTCGCGCTCATCCAGTTCGTCTGCTCGGGGTCATAGCAGAACTTGTCAGGATGGCCGAAGGACGGGTCCTGTGCGGCGATCTTGCGCCACATATCCCAGCCGCCGCCGGGTTTGATCTCGGTGTTATAGGGTGCGGGTTCGTTCTGGCTGCCGCGGGAAGAATTTTCGACGCAGCCGCCGTTCGTGATAAAAACGAGATCGTTCTCGGTCAGATCAATGGCGTCTTCCTTGCCGTCACGGATGATGTCGATGCGCTTGGCAAGCTTGCGGGCCGTGGTGCAGTCGAATTCTACATTCACGACCTGTACACCGTAGTGGAACTGCACGCCGAAGCCCTTGAGATACTCGATCATCGGCAGAATCATGGACTCATACTGATTATATTTCGTGAAGCGCAGCGCCTTGAAGTCGGGCAGACCGCCGATGTGGTGGATATAGCGCTGGATATAGAGTTTCATTTCCAGGGCGCTGTGCCAGTTTTCAAAGGCAAACATGGTGCGCCAGTAGAGCCAGAAGTTGGAGTTGAAGACCTCGTCGTCGAAGAAGTCCGTGATGCGCTTGTCCTGAAGCTCTTCATTCGGGGTGAAGAACAGCTTCATGATCTCCATCGCGCCCTTGTCGGAAATGTCAAACTTGCCGTCAGTGTGCGCGTCTTGACCACGATTGACAGTTGCGCGGCAGAGGGAATAGTTCGGGTCTTCCTTGTTCAGCCAGTAATACTCGTCGAGAACGCTCACGCCCTCCGTTTCAATAGACGGGATGGAGTGGAACAGATCCCACATGACCTCGAAATGATTGTCCATCTCGCGGCCACCGCGCATGACATAGCCGACGTTTTCAAACTTATAGCCGTCGCAAGCGCCGCCGGGAATCGAATCCTTCTCCAGAATGTGCACATGCTCGCCCTTCATCTGGCCGTCACGAACAAGATAACAGGCTGCCGTCAGAGCGGCGAGGCCGCTGCCGACGATATAGGCCGATTTCTGATCAACGCCTTCCGGCTTTTTGGGTCTTGCAAACGCTTCATAGTTACCGCTCGAATAATACATGATTCATACCTCCATAAAAAGTCTGGAAACATTGCTTTATGTTTCCCTTTCGATGGTATGAGCATACTACGGATTCAAAAAATGCACAATAATCAGAAAACGCCCTGTGATAAAGTTCTTATCACAGGGCGTTGATCTGTTCAGTTTCTTATCAATCAGCCGGATTTGATGGAGTGTCAATCCGGAAACGGCCAAGCGCGGCGGAAACGCTGCCGTGGATGACGCAGTCCAGCCGGTCGATGATTTCTTTCGGTTCGCCCTTCATATCGTGCTTGATCCAGTCGAGCATGAGGCCGACAAAGGCGTATTTATAGACGTTTGCAATAAACGCCTTGTCTTCTGGGCGGACAGACATACCAGCTGCTTGCTCTTCGACTACGCCTTCAAGAAGATCATATGTCAGCTTATAGAGATAATTTTCAACCTGTTCCCGGCTGACGGAGTGATAGACGTTCATGATGAAAGGTTTGTTTGCCAAGACTGCCTCGAAAATCTGTTCAAAGCCCTGCTGCCATGTCTCATAGGTTTTCTTCCCTGCCAGCGCCTTTGCTGCATCCTCTTGACATGACCATTCAACCAGATCGTAGATGTCCTTGAAATGATAATAAAACGTCATGCGGTTGATACCGCAGTCGTCGGCAATATCGCTGATGGTGATTTTATGGAGCGGCTTTTGCAGGAGCAGGTTTTTAAGCGACTGCTCCAGCGCACGTTTGGTCAGATCGGACATATGGGCCTCCTGTCTCGAAAAGCGTACAAGCGCTTTTTTTCAGAGTACCCGCTTTTTGCAGAAATGTCAAGATAGCGGCTTGACAGGTAAGTGTACTATGTGTATAATACAGCCATCAAGTGTATGAGTTGAGTAATACGGTGGTGACGGATATGGTGTCGTTTGAAGCGTTCCGAGCAGTGGACGGAACGCCGGTGTATCTGCAGATTATCAATTTTATCAAACGGGGGGCGATTGCCGGGACGATTCGGGACGGCGATGAACTGCCGTCCCGCCGGGTTCTGTCGGCGCTGCTCGGCATCAATCCAAATACGGTGCAGAAAGCGTTTCACATGCTGGAGGAAGAACATCTGATGGAGTCCCGCACAGGCACAAAAAGCTGCATGACGCTGCCGCCGGATATACTGGATGCGCTGCGGCGGGAGGTCTTATCAGACGAACTACGCACCATGGCCCGCACACTGCGGCAGCTGGGAATTTCCAAAGAAGAGGCGCTGCGACTCATTGAGCAGGCGTGGGAGGAGGAAGATGAATGAAAAAACAAGTATCTGTGTTCGGACTGCATGCGCGCGCAGCGCTGAACCGGCTGCTGCCGGTGGTATTGGGGCTACTTGTTGTTGAGGGAATCTTCGCCGGCTTGTGCATCGCGCATGGAGCAGCGCTTACCTTATCGGGCAGCAATCTAGAAAGTGCACTGCATTATTCGTTCCGAGCAGGAATCCTCGCGCTTCAGTTGCTGCTGGCATCCAGCCTCGGTTCAAACAGCCGGTACGGCTATACGCTGCGGCGGCTGCGGATATCAGAGCGCTGCGTCTTTCTGTGGAGCTGCGCATGCAACGCGCTCTGCTATGCGGTCTTGTGGTGTGTGCAGATCATGGCGGCTGTGGGCGCGGCATTCTGGAACGCAAAAAGCACCGTGTATTCGGCTGGCCCGCAAGGCGTGTTCGTGGATTTCTACCGCAGCGGCTTCCTACACGGGCTTCTGCCGCTGGCGGACGGATATGTATGGACGCGCAATTTGATATTCGTGCTGGCGCTGGGCTGCGTGACCGCGTGTATGCAGCTTGGAATGCGCAAAAAAGGCAGCCGCAGCTGGCTGGTCTGCATGGGGCTGACGCTGCTTCTGGTCTTGTGCCTGCCGGTTCAGTATGGCGCAGGCAGGAGCACGGGCATTTTCCATGCGATTACGGCACTGCTTGTCGGGCTCGGCTTTCTGGGGTTCGGGCTGACGCAGACACATAACGGAAAGGACGGGCTGGCAGATGAAGTGGACTAAACGTCTTTCCCGGTACACGCTGCCCGGAATGGGGCTGAATTGGGACGCTTCATATTTTGGCCTGCTGTTTCTGGCGATGCTGTTGGTCGCGCTGTACACGTTTCTACGGGACTATCAGGCCGCGCTGCGTGAACTGTACATCTTTCGCTATGGGACACAGATCTTGCGGCAGGGCGCGGTCATGCCGACTCTGAATACGCTCCTGCGGCACAAATTCACCGTCTTCTGGGCCTATACGGCCTTCTGCGCGCTGCGCGCGTTCGCCAATTACTGTTCGTTTTTCACGGAGACAAAGAGCATTTATCTCATGAAGCGGCTGAAGGACAAAAATGAGCTGTCCAGACGCTGTCTTGCGATCCCTGCGGCAGCCTGCGGCGCGGCGCTGGTTCTGCTTTTGCTGGTGCTGCTGATATTTGTTCTGATTTATCGAAACGGCGTTCCGGCGCGCTGCATGCCGCCGGAGGAAACTTTGAATATCTGGGGGGCGTTTTTCTGATGCTGGAACTCAAAAATCTCTGCAAGCGCTATGGCCAGACACATGCGCTGGACAACGTGCAGCTTTCCGTCGGACCGGGCGAGATCGTCGGGCTGTTCGGTGAGAACGGCGCAGGCAAGACGACGCTGATGAAGTGCATCTTACAGCTGATTGCATATGATGCAGGTGAAATTACGCTGGACGGCGAAGCGATCACGCGGCAGAATATCGGCCGTTTTTCCTTTGCCACCTGCGAGCACAGCTTCTTCCCTGCCCTGACTGCCAAAGCCCACCGGGAATTTTATGAGGAGCACTTTGAGACGTTCCTCGGCAGGCGCTTTGAGGGGCTAATGGACTTCTTTCAGCTTCCGATGGACAAGCCCATCCGCAGCTTCTCGACCGGGCAGAAAAACCAGTTTGAAGTCATCATGGCCCTGTCGCAGGGCGCGGATTATATCCTGATGGATGAACCGTTCGCGGGAAACGATATTTTCAACCGCGAGGACTTTTACAAGGTTCTGCTCGGCATTCTGGAGCCGCACGAAACGGTGATCCTGTCCACGCATCTGATTGAGGAAGTGACGGGCTTCATCGGGCGGGCCGTTCTGCTGCACAAGGGCCGAATCGCGGGCGACGTGCAGACGGCGGAGCTGGACGAACAGGGCAAGACGCTGATGGACTATGTCAAGGAGACGTACAGCTACCAATCCGACCGCGTTTCCAGAGCGCTGACCGACCTGACCGGCAAGGAGGACGAGCATGCGTAAAACGCTGATGATCTTTCTGGCGCTTGTGCTGGTGTGCGGCTGCGGCGCGGCATTGGCCGCACAGGCAGTCAGCGCGCCGCGCGAGGAAATTTTGTTTCAGGAGCACATATTCTCCGGCGACCCGGCTGCGGCCGATGGGCTGACCGTGCAGCTCAAAGCCGGTGTGCGGTACAAACTGAACTGGGAGAGCACTGTGCAGTTTTCCGCGCAGAATTACCGCGCGGAGACAAGCTTCCGCTTTCTGCCCGCCGGACAGGCGGAGCAACATGAGCTAATCTACAACGGCGTCGAGATCAATTTTTACCACGACGCAGCTACGACCGGCAGCGACGATGTCTTCGGCTTCTCAACGGCGTATCAGTCTCTGCTGGACACGCTTTCGCCCGGCGAGAGCGGCTCCAGGACGATCCGTTTCGCGGATTATTACGACGAGTATCCGTTTGAGTTTTCCATCGATCTTCCGGGCGTTAATTATGACCCCCTTGTCAACTGGCAGGACGCCTCAGCGGACAGCGAATGGCTTGGTGAACGTGCACAGGTCGCGCTGGGCTGCTTTTTCCGCATCCCAGTTCTGCAGGATGAATATATCGAGCTTGGTATCGACAAGAATATGGACGGCAGCGGCTCTGCCCGGAGCATCTCCAGTGTCAGAGAGGGCGACCGGTTCTGGATGAACACGGAAAGCGTTATAACAGACGACACCTGCTTCTTCTGGTTCGGAAATCGGACAGACAACGACCAACTGGTCGATACGAGCCGCATTCCGGGCGGCTATGGTGTCTATATGCTCCCCTATGGGCCGCTTGCCCCGGATGCCGAGGCCAGCGCGTTTTACGGCGGGAACGTAAACGAGGTCTATACCGATCAGCTGACCTGCTTTTTCCCGGTCAATCCGGAGGCACGCATCGAGCATCTCGGGCTGACGCCGGACAAAACGCGGCTGCTGCTTCATACGGTTGAAAATAACACATATTATGTAACCTTAATTGACTGCAAAACAGGTGACACTCTGCAAAAGCTGGCGGTATCGGATTTTGAGCCGGAAGATAATTATGTAAACATAACCGAAACGGAGGAGTTCGTCTGCATCCAGCAGACCCAGGGGCGCATCTGCGTCTTGACGCAGGATGCGGACGGACTGTACCAGATTGCGCTGCGTTCCGATTATTTGCCCGATGATCTGTACGCGCCAGTATATGCGACTGTCCGAGCGATGGCCTTTGACGGAAGACGGCTTGTCATTGTAAACAACGACGAGACAGTTTTGTCTAACGACGGGCCCAGTGCTGCAGCCTATCTTGCCGGAAGCACCGAGGCGCTCATCACGCCGGACGGCACCTATGTTGACAACTGCGGATTTGTTCTCACAGTTTTTGATGAAACAGGACTGGCCTACAGCGGTGGATATGTAAGCAGTCTGGAAGGCTGCAATTATGTAAATGGAAGAGCCATGCGATACGAAGACTTGATCCAGCCGGATACGATCACGCTCAGCTGGCAAGCCGACACGCCATAATATCCGCACTTCCCTACCCTCTGTCCATCCGGACAGAGGGCATTTTTATTTTGGGGCTTGACAAATACAACTCTTTGTGTATAATAATATTAGTAATGATTATTATTTCTATTTTAGGAGGATATCCAATGAAAAACAATTCCAACACACTCGGCCTGCACAATATGAACGGGCTGTCCGCAGACGACAAGCGCACCTGCGCCCTGAATGACATGAACTGCCGCGCCGGTCAGCCGGAGCAGACTGCGTCTTTGCAGGATATGAACGCGGCGAACGAGCAGCCGGACATGGCCTGCAGCATCACGAACATGAACTGCCGCAAGGACTGACACACCACCTCCCCCGCCTGTATGCGCAAGCGTGCAGGCGGGGCTTGTATATCTGCCCGCTGTTCACGGAAAACTATGCAAAAAAGGAGGTTTTTCCATGAACAAGAAGCAGAAAAAAGAGCCGTTCAGTCTGAAAAACATGAACGGTCTGTCCCACGACGATGCGCGCACCTGTGCGCTGGACGATATGAACTGCCTGAACGGGCAGGAGGAACACCGTTCCTCCCTGCAGGACATGAACGCCGCCCGAAGCAGGCCTCACAGAAAGTATCACCTGACAGATATGAACGGCGAGGACGGGCGGTAGGTTTCCAACGCGCCAGTTGTAGGGGGCGATGCCCACATCGCACCGGCAGAACGCACCGTTTTTACGGAAATCTGCAGAGAATTCGTAACTTTCCAGCGGGCCGATGTGGGCATCGGCCCCTACAATCGTTCTAACAAGTGTATTCCGCCCCTACGCAAATATCCGAGATCCTGCGAACTGCTCATTTTCAAACATTCGTAAAATGATAGGAATGCCCCAGATCGTAGGCCATTTTGTCGCTTTCGGAGATAAAGTCCATAAACCGGTTAGCGGCAGAGGTCGGCGCAACGTCGCGCAGCGTGCACATACAAACGGAGCGCGGCGGAATCTCAAAATCGGTGTGCAGCGGCAGGATGACACCCCTGCCAAGGCCGGACTGCGAAAATTCCTCTGTTACGCAGGCAACGCCAAGGCCGATGCGGGCCAGCGAAATGAGCAGATTGTGCGACCCCAGTTCGATCTCCGGTTTGATGCTCACGCCGTGTTGCTGAAAAAACTGCTCAACATAGACGCGGGAACTGGCCTTGCGTTCAAGCAAAATCAGCGGGAAGGATGCAATTTCTTCCATAGAATGCACATGGTCAAAATCACAGTCATAATTCGGCGCAGCAACGAAAAGTTGATGTGTATCGAAGCAGTGCCGGACGGAATACGCGTCCTTATCCTTCGGTTCGCTGGCAAACGCAATATCAACCTGACCGGCGTGCAGATAGTCGAGCACCATCTGGCTTGTGCCATTCAGGATTCGGATCTGGATAGCAGGATAATTCTGGTGGAACGCCTCAAGGCGCGAAACCAGATAGGTCTTCGTGACCGTATCGCTTGCGCCGATGATGAGTTCACCCGTGAGCAGCTGGCGCGACTGCGCAAGCTTTTCTTCGCCGCACTGGATGAGGCCCAGGCCGTGCGAAACATAGTCAAGGAGAAGCTTTCCCTCACTGGTCAAGACGACACCGCGCGTGCTGCGCGAGAACAGCCGAACCTGCAGCTGCTCTTCCAGCTGCTTGATGGACTGGCTGACTGCCGATTGTGAAATAAAAAGATTCTGCGCCGCAGCAGAGATATTCCCCATGCGGGCGACCTCCTGAAAGACGCGGTATAATTCCAATTTAACGGCCATAGCTGCCTCCTGTCATTACTTATATTTATGAAGCTAATAGCAATGATTAAAAACATCTATTTTACTTATTGCTTGATTCCGATTATAATAGCTAAGACTTAAATTGTCCAGCACGAAGTTCATATCGTTGCCAATATAGTTCCGGATGTACGGCCCGGATGTCTCTACCGCAGCGCCAAAGCTGCGACTATTGGAAGTTCGCTCACGCAGGGCATTGCTGTCCTGCGCGCGGCTTTTTGTCATTGGCAGCAGGTTTTATTCCCGCTGTCTATTTTATTATGTTTTTGGAGGAAGCTATGCAGGAGTTGAAGGATCGCATTGTCAAGGAGGGCAAGATTCTGCCCGGAAACATTGTAAAGGTTGACGGGTTTCTCAATCACCGCGTCGATTGCGCATTCATGGGACGCATTGCAGATGAATTCAAAAAATATTTTGATCTCAATAACGTAGATCTCATTCTGACCGCAGAAGCCAGCGGCATTGCCCTTTCCGCGATCTGCGCGTACCGGTACGGCAAACCCATGGTTTATGCGAAAAAGGCCAAGAGCGACAACATCGAAGGCGGCCTGTACCAGAGTGAGATTTTTTCCTATACTTACAAGAAAAAGGTCACGCTGCTTGTCTCCAAGGAGTGGATCCATCCCGGCGACCGCGTGCTTGTGATCGATGATTTTCTTGCGCGCGGCGAAGCGCTGCGCGGTCTGTGTGAAATCGTGCAGGCTGCAGGTGCTGAACTGGTCGGTATCGGCTGCGCCGTTGAAAAGGGCTTCCAGGGCGGCGGCGACAAGCTGCGCGCGGCGGGCGTGAACCTGCACTCGCTCGCTATCATCGAAAGCGCGGAGCCAGGCCACATCGTATTCCGGGAGGAAGCATAATGGAGACTGTTCTGATTCTGGACTTCGGCGCGCAGTACAGTCAGCTGATTGCACGCCGTGTGCGTGAGCAGAACGTATACTGCGAGGTCAAGCCTTGCTCCATCTCCCCTGCTGAGATTGAGAAGATTGCCCCCATCGGCATTATTCTCTCCGGCGGCCCGCAGAGTGTTTATGAATCCGTTTCCCTGCGCGTGGACCCGGCGCTGTTTGCGCTCGGGATCCCCGTTCTTGGCATCTGCTACGGATGCCAGCTCATGGCATATTCGCTGGGTGGCACTGTTGCAGCAGCGACGGAAGCGACCGCCCGCGAATATGGCAAGACGCTGACTGAGTTTGACACACACAGCGCAATCTTCCAAGACCTCCCCGCGTCCAGCGTGACGTGGATGAGCCACGGCGATTATATTTCCCGGGTACCGGACGGCTTCACCGTCACAGCGAAGACCGCCGTGTGCCCCACGGCCGCGATGGCGTGCCCGGAGAAGAGGCTGTACGGCGTCCAGTTCCATCCGGAGGTACAGCATACGGTAGAAGGCAGTGAAATGCTCCGCCGGTTCCTCTATACCGTCTGTGGCGCGTCCGGTGATTGGACGATGGCAGACTACCGCCAGACTGCGATCCGCTCCATTCGTGAAAAGGTTGGCTCCGGCCGCGCGCTGCTTGCGCTGTCCGGCGGCGTAGATTCCTCCGTTGCGGCAGCGCTCATGGCGGAGGCTATCGGCAGCCAGCTTACCTGCGTGTTCGTCGATCACGGCCTGATGCGCAAAAATGAGGGCGACGAAGTAGAAGCCGCGTTCAACAAGTGGGATATTCAATTTATCCGCGTCAACGCCGAAGAACGCTTCTTATCGAAACTTTCCGGCGTTTCTGATCCGGAGACGAAGCGCAAAATTATTGGTGAAGAATTCATCCGTGTCTTTGAATCGGAAGCAAAAAAAATCGGTACAGTTGACTACCTTGTACAGGGTACAATCTATCCGGACGTGATCGAGTCCGGCCTCGGCAAATCCGCCGTCATCAAGAGCCATCACAACGTTGGCGGCCTTCCAGATTATGTTGACTTCAAAGAGATCATCGAGCCGCTGCGCATGCTGTTCAAGGACGAGGTACGCCAGCTTGGCCGCGAACTCGGTTTGCCTGAGTACCTGGTCATGCGCCAGCCCTTCCCCGGCCCCGGCCTTGCCATCCGCGTAATCGGCGATATCACGAAGGAAAAACTCGATACGCTACGCGACGCGGATTTCATTTTCCGCGACGAAATCGCCAAAGCCGGTCTTGACCGCAGCCTCAGCCAGTATTTCGCCGTGCTCACCTCCATGCGCTCCGTCGGTGTCATGGGCGACGGTCGGACGTATGATTATACGCTGGCCCTGCGCGCAGTGAATACAAGTGATTTCATGACCGCAGATTGGTCGCGCATTCCCTACGACATCCTCGACCGGATCTCCGTCCGCATCGTCAACGAAGTCCGTGGCATCAATCGCATCTGCTACGACATCACCAGCAAACCGCCAGCGACGATTGAGTGGGAATGATTTCATTAGTGAACTACCAGACCTCTTTAAACGAGTCTGAGTGGCATATGGATAGATTATCTTAAAAATAATAAAAATAATAAAAAGGCATTACTGACTTTTACGGTCGGTAATGTCTTTTTGTATTTGTATTTATTTGCTTAAATCGCAAAGTGTATTTTCAAGCTTGTTGGTTCGGATATATCACTGTATATATAGTAAGCATAAAAAGGCTCTGCTGACTTTCTGTGAAAGATGAGCGGCAGAGCCTGAATTTATGAAATGAAAACGAAGGCGTTGAGCAGATGAACGATCAGGGGCGTTCAGGCCGGATTTTCTTTGTTTTTCCGAAAAAGCTGTTGCCAAACGACGTTTAGTGTGCTAAAATGCAGCTGATATATGGAAAAAGCGAGGATCGAGGCGTCCTGCCCGAAAGGGCCGGGTACAGAGAGGGCGGAACTGCTGGAAACCGCCTCCCGGTGGGGCTACAGGGCTTTCTCTCGTGAGCAGCCGTTTGAACGGGTCACTTCCCTACTAGGACGCGCCGGTTATTGCCGCCGTTATCTGGCATAAAAAGCAGCGCAGATTTTTTCTGCGAACAGCGGGTGGTACCGCGGAAGCATGGTCTTTCGTCCCGATCTCGGGCGAAGGGCTTATTTTTTTGTATTATCACGAAAAGGAGTATTCGTTTATGAAGGAACAACTCGAAAAGATCCGGCAGGAAGCGCTCGGCGCGCTCGAGAGCGTCAAGGACGCCGGAGAATTGGACGCGCTGCGCGTGCGCTTTCTCGGCAAAAAAGGTGAATTGACCGGTGTTTTGAAGACAATGGGCAAGCTGTCTGCAGAGGAACGTCCCGTTATGGGACAGGCTGCGAACAATGTCCGCGCTGCCATTGAGGAAAAAATCGAGTCCGTCCGTGCCGAACTCAAGGAAAAGGCCATGGAAGCCAGACTGGAGGCCGAGGCAATCGACGTGACCATCCCCGGAACTCCGGTTCAGCTGGGCCACCGCCACCCGATGAACAAAGCGCTCGATGAGGCCAAGGATATTTTTATCTCCATGGGCTTCAAAATTCTTGACGGCCCCGAGGTTGAACTTGCCGACTATAACTTCACCAAACTGAACATTGCGGAGAATCACCCCTCCCGTGACCGCAGCGACACGTTCTATGTGACAGATGACGAAGAAGTCCTCCTGCGCACGCAGACCAGCCCCATGCAGATTCGCGCCATGGAAGCCATCGGCCAGCCGCCGATCCGTATTTTGGCTCCGGGCCGCGTGTACCGCAAGGACGAAGTTGACGCGACGCACTCCCCCATGTTCCACCAGATTGAAGGCCTTGTCATCGACAAGGGCATCACAATGGCTGATCTGAAGGGCACACTTGAAACGCTCATCAAGGCCATGTACGGGCAGGACTCTGTCGTCCGCTTCCGTCCGCATCACTTCCCGTTCACGGAACCCAGCTGCGAGGTTGACGTGCAGTGCTTCAACTGCCGTGGCAAGGGCTGTTCGACCTGCAAAGGCGAAGGCTGGATTGAACTGCTGGGCGCCGGCATGGTACACCCGAAGGTGCTCGCGGGCTGTGGCATTGACCCGGAAATCTATTCCGGCTTTGCCTTCGGCATCGGCCTTGAGCGTATGGCCATGCGCCGGTTCAAGATCAGCGATATGCGCATGATCTTTGAAAACGACATCCGCTTCCTGTCTCAGTTCTAAGGAGGGTACGACATGAATATTTCGAGAAAATGGCTCCGTGAATTCGTTGACATCACGGCTACTGACAAAGAATACGACTCCGTCATGACCCTCGCCGGTCAGAAGGTTGAAACGACCGAACGCATGGATGCGGAGATCAAAAACGTCGTCGTCGGCAAGGTTCTATCGATGAAAAAGCATGAAAACTCCGACCATATGTGGGTCTGCATGGTAGACTGCGGCATCGGTGAGCCGGTGCAGATCGTGACCGGTGCGCAAAACGTCCATGAAGGCGATCTGGTTCCCGTCGCGCAGCACAATTCATACCTGCCTGGCGGCATCCACATCACAAAGGGCAAACTGCGCGGCGTTGAGTCCTGCGGCATGCTGTGCTCGTATAAGGAACTCGGTCTGACAGAGCACGACTGCCCCGAGGCGTATGCAGACGGTATCTGGATTTTGAACAACGAAGGCTGCAAGGTCGGTGAGGACATGAACGTCGTCATCGGCAACGATGATTCCATCGTCGAATTTGAGATCACAAACAACCGCCCGGACTGCTACTCGCTCATTGGCCTTGCCCGTGAGACGGCTGCCGCATTCAATGTGCCGATGAAGCACCATGAGCCGGTCGTCAAGGGCGGCGCAGAAGGAAATCTCTGCGATTTGCTTGATGTTGATGTGCAGGCGGACGATCTGTGCCCGCGCTATACGGCCCGCATGGTACGCAATGTCAAGATTGCGCCCAGCCCCAAGTGGATGCGTCAGCGTCTGCGTTCGGCGGGCATCCGCCCAATCAACAATATCGTTGATATCACAAATTATGTCATGGTCGAATACGGCCAGCCGATGCACGCGTTTGACTACCGCTATGTTAAGGGCGGTAAGATCGTCGTCCGCCGCGCAGGCGCGGACAAGACGCTCACGACGCTTGACGGCAACGTGCGCGTGCTCCAGCCCGATATGCTCGTCATTGCCGACGAGACGAAGCCGGTCGGCCTCGCAGGCGTCATGGGCGGCGAAAACAGTGAAATCGTAGCCGATACGGTCGATGTCGTATTTGAATCTGCCAACTTCCTCGGCTCTTCCATCCGCAAGACAGCGCTGGCACTCGGCATGCGCACAGATGCTTCTGCAAAGTTTGAAAAGGATATCGACCCGATGCTGACCGTTCCCGCTGTCAACCGTGCGTGCGAACTGGTCGAACTGCTTGGCGCGGGCGAAGTCATGGACGGCATGATCGACGTTCTGAACTACGTTCCGCAGCCTGTCACCGTTAAGCTGGAGCCGGAGCGTATCAACGCACTGCTCGGCACAAATATCTCCGAAGCCGATATGATCGAATATCTGCACCGTGAGGAAGTTCCCGTTGTAGACGGCATGATTCAAGTCCCGTCGTGGCGGCCCGATCTTCGCGTGATGGCTGATATTGCTGAAGAGGTTGCCCGTTATTACGGCTATAACAACATTGAAACAACACTCATGCGCGGCGCGACCACCATGGGCGGCTATTCTGACGAGCAGAAGCTGGAGAACGCCGCAGGCGCGGCCGCAAGAGCCCTTGGCTACAGTGAGATCATCACCTACTCCTTCGTTTCGCCGTCTTCGTTCGACGCGATCCGCATCCCCGCTGACAGCCCGCTTCGCAAGACTGTCAAGCTTGTCAACCCGCTTGGTGAGGATACATCCATCATGCGCACGGTCATTCTGCCAAGTATGCTGGATATTCTTTCCCGCAACTTTGCCTTCAAGAACAAAGGCGTCAAACTCTATGAGATCGGCAAGATCTACCTGCCGGTTGAGGGCGAAAAACTGCCGAACGAGCCCAAACGCATGATCTTCGGCACTTACGGCGAACACGAAAACTTCTTCACACTCAAGGGCGAGGTCGATACGTTGCTTGAGCAGCTGAATGTGCACCCGGCAACTTATGTTGCGGACACGAAGAACCCGAGTTATCACCCAGGCCGCTGCGCCGATATCATGATTGACGGCAAGAAGCTTGGCGTGATTGGCCAGATTCACCCGCTGGTCGCCGAGGGTTACGGCATCAGCGGCGAGGTCTATGTCGCAGAACTGGACTTCACAGGGCTTCAGTCTGCGCTTGCGCCGGAGCGCGTATTCCACAGCCTTCCCAAGTTCCCAACCGTCAGCCGCGATCTTGCGCTGGTATGTGACGAGGCGATGACCGTCGGTATGCTCGAAGCCTGCATCAAGAAGGCGGGCGGCAAGCTGTTGCGCTCCATTCAGCTGTTTGATATCTACCGCGGCCCCGGCATTGCCCCGGGCAAAAAGAGTGTCGCGTTCAGTCTCGAACTGCGCGCAGACGACCGCACGCTCACCGATGAGGACACCACAGGCGTCACGAATGCCGTTCTGGAAAAACTTAAAAACGACCTCGGTGTTACCCTGCGATAAATCTGCAAAAGGACGTGCCGTGTGGCACGTCCTTTTCGTAAAACGAACCCCCGGCAGATCTGCCGGGGGTTCGTTTTACCGTTATGAGAACAGATAATGCTTGACCAACTCCTGAAGCAACTCATCACGGTCGAGTTTGCAGATCAGGCTGCGAGCATTGTTGTAGTTGGTGATGTAGGTAGGATCCTCTGACAGGAGATAACCGACTATCTGATTGATGGGGTTATACCCTTTTTCGCTGAGGGCGCCATATACGGCGGTCAGAATGGTCTTCATTTCCTCACTGCTGTCTTCCGGCACCACAAACTTAATGGTATTGTCATTCATGACGGTCAGCCTCCTTCTCTTGAGCTTGTGCCACTATCATAATATATTGTACCCGGTTTGTAAATGCGTCCAACATTTCATTTGTGTTACATTTTCCCCGAAAGCACAAGATTTAGACAGAAAGCGGCAAAAAGCGCATGCAGAGGCAGGCAGCACTCATTCGTAGATCGGATGCTTTCTGACAAGTTCTGCAACAGCAGCAAGCACAGCTTTGCGGTTGGATTCAAAATCCGTTGCGATCTTATCAATGCAGTCAGCCACGACCGGCATATCCTCCGGCGTAAAGCCCCGCGTAGTGCACGCAGGCGTGCCGATACGCACGCCGCTGGTGACGCCGGGTTTCTGCGGGTCGTTCGGGATGGCGTTTTTATTAACGGTGATGTGCACCTCATCAAGCTTGGTCTGCAAATCCTTGCCAGTGATGTTCTTCTTCCGCAGATCGGCGAGCATCAGATGATTGTCCGTGCCGCCGGTCACAAGATCGAAGCCGCGCGCCAGCAGCGCATCCGCCAACGCCTTAGCATTCTTCACAACATTTTCCGCGTAGACCTTGAATTCCGGCTGCGCCGCTTCGCGCAGGCAGACGGCCTTTCCGGCAATAACGTGCATCAGCGGCCCTCCCTGTGTGCCGGGGAAAACGGCGCTGTTCAGTTTTTTTGCAAATTCCTCATCCCGCGAGAGAATCATACCGCCGCGCGGGCCGCGCAGCGTTTTATGTGTAGTAGTCGTCACGACATCGGCATAGGGAACGGGGCTCATGTGCTGGCCGCCTGCGACAAGGCCCGCGATATGCGCCATATCGACCATGAGAAGCGCGCCGTTTTTGTGTGCAATTTCGGCAAAAGCTTTGAAATCAATGGCTCTGGGATATGCGGACGCACCGGCAACGAGCAGCTTAGGGCGGTACCGGCGGACCATGTCCTCGACCTGATCGTAGTCGATGCAGCCCGTCTCCGGGTTCACACCGTAGCTGATGCTGTTATAGTATTTGCCGGAGAGATTGACGCGGGCACCGTGCGTCAGATGGCCGCCGCTGGCAAGATCCATGCCCATGAGCGTATCGCCCGGCTGCAGAAGCGCGGCGTAGACCTCCAAATTTGCCTGCGCGCCGGAGTGTGGCTGCACATTGGCATAGGCCGCGCCGAACAGCTTTTTCGCGCGTTCAATCGCAATCGTTTCCAGTACATCTACATAATCACAGCCGCCGTAATATCGCTTACCGGGGTAACCCTCGGCGTATTTATTCGTCAGAACAGAACCCATGGCTGCAATGACGGCGGGAGAGGCGATGTTCTCCGACGCGATCAACTCAATGTTCTGCTTCTGGCGCTGAAATTCGTTTTCAATGCAGGCCGCGACCTCGGGATCCTGCGTCTGCAGATAGTTCATACTGGTTTCGAGTACGTTTGCCATGACGATGTATCTCCTTATACAACAATAAAAATGAGCAGGCCGTCTCCGGTCTGCTCATTGTAGTGCCGTATTACAAAAGCTGTAGCTGCGGCTCTGTCCTTTTGCCTGAGAGATTCGGCTTGCGCCTTGCACCTTCGGCACTCAATTCAATGAGTTCTCCAGAGATTCCTTCTGTTCTCAGTCCGCATGCGCGTTCTGAGGACGATCAACGGATGTCCTGTATTTGATTGACGGCGTTATTATACACACCCCGCGCACAAATGTCAACAGGGTGTACGCAGAAATTTTATTCTGCCACCTTCGGCAGCTTTGCGATGCTTGCGGCAAGCTGCTCATCAGTCGGAATAATGTCGGTCATCTCATGGTCGTTGAACTTCTGATACGCAACAAGATCGAAGTAGCCGGTGCCGGTCAGGCCGAAGACAATGGTCTTCTCCTCCCCTGTTTCCTTGCACTTAAGCGCTTCATCGATGGCAGCGCGGATGGCGTGGCTGGATTCCGGCGCAGGGAGAATGCCCTCGGTGCGGGCAAAATACTCCGCCGCCTCGAATACACTCGTCTGCTCGACGCTGCGGGCCTCCATCAGACCGTCGTGGTACAGTTGGGACAGAATAGGACTCATGCCGTGGTAGCGCAGGCCGCCTGCGTGATTGGCCGACGGGATGAAGCCGCTGCCGAGCGTGTACATTTTCGCCAGCGGGCAGATCATGCCAGTATCGCAGAAGTCATAGGCGAACACGCCGCGTGTGAAGCTAGGGCAGGAGGCGGGTTCGACGGCGATGAAGCGGTAATCCTTTTCGCCGCGCAGCTTTTCCCCCATGAATGGGGCAATCAGGCCGCCGAGGTTCGAGCCGCCGCCGGCGCAGCCGATGATAATGTCGGGCGTAATACCGTATTTACCAAGCGCGATTTTCGTTTCCAGACCAATGACCGACTGATGGAGCAGGACCTGATTCAGGACGCTGCCGAGCACATAGCGGTAGCCGGGGGTGGTCGTAGCCACCTCGACAGCTTCACTGATGGCGCAGCCGAGGGAGCCGGTCGTGTTGGGATCCTTTGCGAGAATGGCGCGGCCGACGTTCGTGGTGTTCGACGGGCTGGGCGTGACGCTTGCGCCATAGGTGCGCATGACCTCGCGGCGGAAGGGCTTCTGCTCATACGAGCACTTGACCATGAAGACCTTCAGGTCAAGGCCCAGATACGCGCAAGCCATGGAAAGGGCTGTGCCCCACTGCCCGGCGCCCGTCTCGGTCGTAACGCCCTTGAGGCCCTGCTTCTTGGCATAGTACGCCTGCGCGATAGCGGAGTTCAGTTTGTGACTGCCGGATGTATTGTTGCCCTCAAATTTGTAATAGATTTTCGCCGGGGTGCCGAGTTTTTCTTCCAGACAGTATGCGCGCACCAGCGGCGACGGACGGTACATCTTGTAAAAGTCACGAATTTCCTGCGGAATGGGAATATACGGCGTGTTATTGTCCAATTCCTGCTCGATCAATTCGTCGCAGAAGACAGGGCGCAGATCGTCAAAGCCCATGGGCTTGCCGGTGCCGGGGTTCACGAGAGGCGCGGGTTTATTTTTCATGTCTGCGCGAACATTATACCAATTCTGGGGCATCTCAGACTCAGACAGATAGATCTTGTAAGGAATGTTTTCGGTTTTCATGGTTGTTTCTCCTTTCGCATTTTGGTTTCTCTACGAAAAAAGGTAACAAAAAAGACCTTCATCCACAGAGAAAACCGGCTGTCGGTTTGATCTCTTGGGACAAAAGTCTGAAAACTTCTGCGGTGCCACCCAAATTGACAATTTCTTGTCCGCTCATGACGCGCCTGCACGCATCCTCCCCTGTAACGGTGGGACTCCGTCAGCGCCTACTTGCTTACACGTTCAGCCTGCCCTCCGCAGCCCATTCGGCAAACGTCTTTCTGCTGCCTTCACACCAACCGGCAACTCTCTGAGAGAAATCCTGTCTGCTTACTCGTCTGCATCAACGGTTTTATCATGCCACGAAGTATACGCCTGTAACGCGTGTCTGTCAAGTATTTTTTGCAGTATATCGAAAAATTTTTTCAGGCCTCTGAGCACTTGCAAAGTCTTCACGGATATGATATAAAGGCGATAATATACAGAATTCGAGGTATTCCCATGGAAAACTCCTGCCGTCGGACGATTTTGGCCTGCTATATCGGCTATATTGTGCAGGCAATCGTCAACAACTTCGTTCCCCTGCTGTTCGTTATGTTCGAGCGGACATATCAAATCCCGCTTGCAAAAATCACGCTGCTTATTACGATCAATTTCTGCATCCAGTTGGCTGTTGATCTGCTCTCCGCATGGTTTTTGGACCGCATCGGCTACCGGGCAGCCATTTTGCTGTCGCATATCGCTTCTGCTGCCGGGCTTGTGCTGCTTACCATCCTTCCGGATGTGCTGCCGGACGCATTTACAGGGCTTTTGATTGCCGTTACCGTGTATGCCATAGGAGGCGGACTGCTTGAGGTCATCGTCAGTCCGGTGATGGAGTCCTGCCCCACGCAGAATAAGGAGCAGCACATGAGCCTGCTCCATTCATTCTACTGCTGGGGACATATGGGCGTCGTACTGCTGTCAACGGCTTTTTTCGCGCTCTTCGGGATTGGACACTGGAAGCTTCTTGCACTGCTGTGGGCGCTTGTTCCGGTCGCAAACGCAATTTTCTTCGCAGGCGCACCGCTCTATCCAATCCATGCTGAGGGAGATCAGGCGCTTTCACTGCACGCACTCGTCAAAAGTCGTGTGTTCTGGCTTTTCATGCTGATGATGCTCTGCGCAGGCGCGTCGGAGCAAGCGGTAAGCCAGTGGTCGTCCGCTTTTGCTGAGCAAGGGCTCGGCGTGTCGAAGACCGTGGGCGATCTGGCCGGACCGATGGCCTTTGCAGCCATGATGGGCGTTTCCCGTTTGATCTTCGGAAAATACGGTGAAAAGCTGAACCTGAATCGCTACATGGCTGCCTGCACCGCGCTGTGCATTGGCGCATATCTCTGCATTGTTTTCGTTCCGTCTTCCGTTCTGAGCCTACTCGGCTGCGCTGTGTGCGGCTTCGCGGTCGGCATTTTCTGGCCCGGAACGTTCAGCCGTGCATCCGCTTCCATCCGGGGCGGCGGGACACAGATGTTCGCGCTGCTGGCGCTGGCGGGTGATCTCGGCTGCGCAGGAGGCCCGACGCTCGCGGGCCTCGTCTCGGGCGCCTGCGGCGGATCGCTCCGCGCGGGCATTCTCGCCGCCATTATCTTCCCGCTTCTGATGCTGCTCTGTATGCTCCTGATGCGGAAAAAGGCGCGCTGAGATTATGACAAAAGATCAAGGAAGTCCTCCAGCATGCGGGTAAGTTCTTTCTGGCTCAGTTCATCGGTAATATGGAGGCTGCCGTTTTTTTCTGTGAGAAGATCGACTGCATAAGCCCAGCGAACAGCATCCGCTGCATCCTCGCTGATCTCGTCCGCGTCTTCAAACTGCCCCAGATCGACGTCCTGCCCTTCTTCTGTGTCCAAACCAAGTTGTCGAGCCATCTGGTAAAGCGTTTTGGCCGCCTCCTGCTTTGTAATGGGTGCATCAGGGTCATAGGTCAGGATCGTATCCTCGCTTTGCAGATCAGCTTGTGTCCAGTGTGCATAAATCGTCGTATCGCCGGTCAGGTGCAACGGCGCTTGCACGTCAATCTGCTCACCTTCTTCGGTGTACCAACCGTCGAATGCGGCATCCTGCCGCTCCGGAGCCTGCACGTTCATCTCGTGTAGGCTCTTCCCCTGCTCTGCCTTAAGCGCGACAGGCTCTTCGTCTTCGCCGAGGTCCAGTGTCAGCGTATAGACCGCCTCTTGCAGTGTCAGGTCGGTGAAGCCGTTTTCACGGACAGTGCTGACGGTCATCGTCCGGTCATCGCTTGTGAAATTTCCCGAAAAATCGTCTGCATAGCCGGTCAGGACAGACTTTCCTGCCGTTCCGCTGATGCCGATCTGCGCCTGTTTATCAAGGCCAAGACTACCGATCTTGAGTGCGGCAGTCTCGTCCAGCCAAAGGTTATTCTGCGCGTCCTGCGCGCGGTTTCCGGTGATGCTGGTTGTGCCGCTTAGTTCAAGCGTACCGGCACAATACACGCCGCCGCCGAGAATCTGCTTTTCAGAGGCTTTCATTTCGCCCGTCAGGCGGTTGCCTGCAATGATGCAGCTGTCCAGTACAGCGGAAGCATGCTCCGCAACGACAACGCCTGCGCCGTAGCGGCCCGCGTTGTCGATGATGTTTACATCCGTCAGATAAAGCTTGTTATAGTCGCCCACGCTGATTGCGCCTGCCGTTGCGCCGGTAATCCGGCCGCCGGCAAGCGCGTTTTTCTCGTTTGCCGCGATATAGGCCTCCTGCCAGGCGTAGCTGCCATTGTCAAAGACGAGCGCACCGGTTTCGTCAACATAATAATTGCTGGAACTGTCCGCACCGTTGCAGTCAGTGACGGTAAGGACGGACGGTTCTGCGTCCTCGTCGCTCACGGCGACGAAGAGGATACAGCCCTCAACGCCATCTGCCAGACGGAGCGTGTGCCCGTTCAGGCAAAGCGTGACCTGCGCGCCGTTCTTAGGCACGCAGAGCGGCTCTTCCAGCGCAAGATCGTCCGTCAGATAATAGCAGCCGGATTCCAGCGTGCCGCCGGTCACGGGCAGCGCTACAAAGGATGGCTCTTCACAGCTGTCTTCGCGGTTTACAGCGTGAATATGGTTCTGTTCGCTGTCTTCTGCGGGTGCTTCTGTGTCCTCGGAGGCTGCATCCGCTTCTTCGTCGGGAGCGGATGCAGTCTCCGCAGGAGTTTCCTCTGCGACAGGTTCTTCTGCGGCAGGCTCGGCAGCCGTTGTTTCATCGGCAGCCTCGTCTGCTTTCTGCGCGTCCGCCGCGACGGCGCAGACACTCCAAACAGCCAGCACCAGCGCAAACACCAGCAACAGGCTGATCCATCTCTTTCTCATTCCAATTCCTCCTCATACTATGGAGTAGATTATGTATACCAAGAGAGTAGCATATTTTTCTCCCCTTTTCAACGTTTTTCTCATGTTTTAAGCAAATATTAACCTTTTTCTGCACAAATTACAACATATTGTGTCATTTTTGCATTCAAGCACAGTATCTGGATCAGAGAAATCTTCAGAATTCTTCATGCTTCGCCGTCTTGCAAAGCTGGAAGCAGTCTGGTAAACTACAGGCAGAACAAGAATAGAGGGTTTGCCTATGCGTCCGGGAACAAAAAAATGTATCTTGCTGCTGCTTGCGATCCTGCTGCTCTGTCTTCTCGCATGGCGGCTGACGCCGCACACGTTCGAGGAGATAACGGCTTCTGATCAGAATGCGATCACCAGCCTCGCCGGAGCCGCGACATTCCTCGGGGTTCGGGATGGCAGAGCGTACACGGAAAGCTATGCGCTGCAGAACGTTTTGCCGGAGGACACGGCGTTTGAAGGCATTCTTATGCTTCTGAACTCGACCCGCTATCAAGAGGATTTCCGCAATCTCCTGCCGTGGCCCATCGAGGCGGTCAGCGCGGGCAGAGCCTTTGACGGGCGAAGCGTCTCGCTTATGCTGGTCTGGGGGCCATCCGAAGACGAGTGCTGCAGTCTTAGCCTTTCCGGCAGGCAGATCGTCGTCAGCAGACCGCACCACGACGGCTTCCTGATCTATCATCCGACAGACCCCAAGCTTCTGAATTGGCTCGCCATCTATCTGGCAAACAACGGCGAAAAGGGCTGATACGCACGGCTTCGTAGGAGTGGACGCTTCTATCCGCCTGTAGAATGCATCAATCTAACAAAAAATGTTGACGAATTCGTATGCACATCCCCACGCAATAGTAGGGGCCGATGCCCACATCGGCCCATTGGGAAGTTGCGAATTCGCCGAAGATTTCCGTAAAACCCGGTACATTCTGCCGGGCCGATGTGGGCATCGGCCCCTACGACCAAATACATGGGGGCATCTGAATTCGCCGAAAATTTCTACAGAACAGCTGCATCCCGCCGGGCGGACAGAGTCGTCCGCCCCTACGCACAAATTTGAAAATCCCTCACAAAAAAATGAGCGGCAGCAGCTTCCTGCCGCATTGTCAGCCTCCCGGCGCGCCGGGAGGCTGTTACACTTCTGACCTGTTCTGCGACTATATAGGCGTCGGCTGACAATATGAAACATGGAGGAACCTGTATGGACGAACAACAGCTGCTTTCCCGCCTGCGGCACGGAGACGAGCAGGCGCTTACAGCGGTGATCACGCGGTTCAGCGCCTACGTCGTGACGGTCATTCATAATCGGAGCCGCGGTCTTCTGTCCCCAGAAGATGAGGATGAACTGGCTTCGAGCGTATTTTTCGCGCTCTGGCAGTCCTGCCGGGCCGTAAAGGCCGGGAGCATTCGCGCGTGGCTTGGGAGCGTAGCACGGAACAAGACCGTCGATCGGATGCGAAGGACACGCATGGACATGCCGCTGGATGAGGAACTGGCCGGGACGGACGATTTTCTGTTGGAGGAAACTGTCAAAAAGGAGCAGGCACGGCAGCTGCGCGAAGCAGTCGCGCTGCTGTCGGAATCAGACCGTGAGATCATCCGGCGATTTTATGACCTATGCCAAACCGCGCCGGAAATTGCCAACGCGCTTGGGCTGACACCTGCGGCGGTGCGCATGCGGCTGGTACGCAGCCGGGAAGCCATCAGAAACGAGTTATGCCGGGGAGGGTTTGTATATGAATAACATCGATACGATTCTGCAATCTGCTGATCTGCCGGAGATTCCGGTCGAAACGCTTTCAGACGAGCGGCAGGCCAATATTTTAAGCGGCGCTTTGCAGCTCGTGCATCAGGACGCGAAAAAGCGCAGCCGCAGGCGCGTGGTGCGCATTGTGGCAGCAGCTGCGGCGGCGATCGCGGTATTGTGCGGCGCGGCAGCGATCTGGCACTACGCGTCCGTTTCCAACGAGGAAAGCACCTATCACGCTGAGGGCGTGGTCATCCGTACAGATGGTACGCCGAATCCGTATTCATACGATTTTTCCCACGACGCAATCATCCGCGTTGACACGGAAGGCCGGGCAACAGGCACCTACTGCGGTATGAAGTTTGATTGGCTGCCAGTCCTGCCGCCTTCGGACAATACCTCGACGCTTTATGGCTCTGTCTCCTACCGGAACCCGGAGCAGCTGGAGGGAATCTCCGACAGTCAGAAGCAGCAGATGGAAGACTGCATCTATTATACATGGAGCAAAAGCACCGGCACATCATTTTCAGCTACATGCCTGTCCGCAAATGAGATTGCAGGCTGCGATCTGCTGGTTCTCGGAAACGATCCGCAAATCACGAAGGAGGGAATGCTCAACGGGCTGTATGCAAGTTGGATCGAGGCCTCGCACAAAACCAACGCCGATGTTACATATCACTATCTCCTGCTCTATGACCCCGAAAAGCTTTGTGTGGTATTTCTGAATGGCGATTGGGAACTCACGGAAAAAATCGCGGAGAACATGACCATTGTGCAGACAGACATCCCCACACCGGAACCGAGCCAGAATTACACATACGTCGGCGCTCTCGGCTGACATAAACTCCAGCAAAGGCTCCCCTTGGGCTCAAGGGGAGCTGTCAGCGAAGCGGACTGAGGGGATTCGTACGTTGCAAATTTCAGAGCACTCTGAAATTTACACCAGATCCCCTCCGTCATTTTCTACGAAAATGCCACCTCCCCTTATCATGCAGGGCATGACAAGGGGAGGCTTTTCTGGATACAGGCTAGGCTTCTCTCAGGCTTCCTTTTCCAGCTTTTCTTTAGCCTTTTTCAGCGCGTTCGCAAGCTGGTCGGGACAGGAGGTTTCCTTCATGCCGCAATGAATGCCGTCAAGGCGTTCGATCACGGTATCAATATCCATGCCCTCAACAAGCTTGGAAATACCCTGCAGGTTGCCGTTGCAGCCGCCAATAAACTCGATGTTTTTTACGGTCTTGCCGTCCACGTCAAATAAAATCTCCTGTGAGCAGGTGCCCTTGGTTCTGTAGGTAAAGTGCATGATTGTTTCTCCTTTTTGTTCAGTCAAATCGCAATGCGATCCGTTTATTTTGTGAGTTCTCCGTCTTTCATGCGGAACACGCGGGTAAAGCTGCCTAAAAACTCTGGGGAATAATTGTGCATAGCAACAATCAAGATATCACAGGGCAACTGCGCGATCTGCTTTTCCAACTCAACGCGCGTTTTTTCGTCGAGGCCCGCCGCCGGTTCGTCCAGCATGACGAGGCTTCCCTTCCGCCAGAGCGTACGGGCCAAGTCGAGCCTGCGCTCTTCGCCGCCGGAAAGGGCGTGTTCCTCGCCGCCGATCTGCGTGTCCATGGACGCGCCGCGCTCGGCGTACCATTTGGAAAGCCCGGCGTCAGCAAGTGTCTTTGTCAGCGCCTCGTCCTGCTGCGCCGTACCGGAGAACATGGTGAGGTTGTCGCGGACGGAGGCGCTGTAGACGAAGGTTTTCTGCGATAAAAGCGTGACCTGTTTACGGAAATCCTCATAGCGGTAATCACGGGACGAGCGGCCATTGATTACATATTCCCCTTCCGCGCTGCACATGGAGGCCAGCACCTTCAAAAGCGTTGACTTCCCTGCCCCGCTCTCGCCGAGCAGCGCAATGCGGTCGCCCTTCCAGAGCGTCAGATCAATGTGCTTTAAAATCTCCCGGTCGTCTTTGCGGCAGGAAACATCTTTCAATGTAACCGTCTCGATCTGCGTCAGCGGTTTGCGGCCCCAGTTGTCCGCCTCGTCCGTCGGCGCGTCCAGAAATGCGAGGACGCGCTTGCAGACCGCCGAGGCGGCAATGGTCGAGGAATAGCGCTCGCTGATGATCTGCACCGGTCCGGCGACAAGGTTCATGAGGCTTGCAAAGGTAATGAGCGCCGGGAGCGTGATAACGCCGCGCGCGACGAAAAACAGGCCGATCACCCATGTGCCAAGCACGACGAGATTGCCGCAGCCGTAGGCCCCCGCATACAGAATTCTGCGGATACGGCGGGAGCGGAGCTTTTTCCGGTAAAGGTTTTCGTTGGCCTCGTCATGGGCACGGTTGATGCCTGAGAAGGCGTTGAAAATTTTCAGCTGGAAGAAGCCGGAGAAGATCTGTGTGATTGCCGTCAGATAGCGGGCCTTTGCCTGCTGTTCATTCTCCTGATGCGCCTGCAGGCGCTTTTCCGTCAGCTTGGGGAACGCCGCAGTCAGCACGCTGACGGCGATCATGATCAGGGTCATGACCGGCTGGATAGCAATGGCCGAGCCGACTGCCAAAAGGAAACAGCAGATCTGAAAATAAATTTCGCCCAGCGCCGCGACGTAATCCTGCTGGATGGTGTCCACGTCATTCTGCACAAGGGACAGGCAGGAGCCGTCGTCCTTTTCGCTTTTTTCCATATAGCTGAGCGCTTCTATTTTCCGCACAGCGTCGGCGCGGAGGTCACGGCCGACACGCTGCACAATGATATCGCGCGAATAATCCAGCAGGAAAGCGAAAAAAGTCTCAATACAGAGGTAAAACAGCGTCACAAGCGCGATTTTCCACACGCGCGAGAGGTCGCCCTCCATGGCGCTGTCGGCAAACGTGCCAAGCAAAAAGGACATGAACACAGACGAACCGGCCGCCAGAAGGTTGGACACAAGGAACAGCGCGACAGACGGGCGGTTTTTGCGGTAATAGCGCTTCATGGCGGGCCTCCTTTTCGGTTTAGTAATACTTGATCTCCGAGCGGTGCGCCTCCAGCAGATTGTCCAGGTATTGATCGACATATTTCGTCATCTGCTCCGGCGGGTTCACCTTTGTAAATTCCAGTCCATGCTGCGCGCAGTATTCCTGCCCGAGCGTATCGCGCAGTCTCTGCCGCAGCATCCTGTGGGGAAGCTGCTCCGCGACCATATCGAAATACTGTTCGGTGGTGATCCCCATTTTTGTGCACCACTCCTCGATATAGCTTCGCACTTCCTCGTATTCTTCGTAGTTTTTCCGCTGTCCGGCCATCTCTGCGTCCACCTCTTCCTGTGTGACGGAAAGGCCGCGCTGCTCCGCCTCATCGAGCATGATGAGGTTCAGCAGGATCTGATCCAGTGCGTCCGCGTCGCTGACGGTTTTGTCTCCTGTGACGTTGATCTGGTTTTCCTTTTCATACGCGACTTCGCTCTGCAAGATCTGTGTGTCCTTGTAGGACGCAACGACCGGATCGTCCGTTGTCTGCTTCTGGCAGGCAGTCAGGAAAAGCAGAAGAAGACACAGCGCAAGTATGGTTCGTGATCGCATGGCGTTCTCCTTTCATCATTCGGTCAGGTCGCACAGGGTTGCGTCCACATAATCCGCGAGGCGCATGGGGTCGAGCAGTACCTGGCAGCCGCGGCAGCCGGCGGAAACGCCAATTTCGTCATAAAGTTGGGCCGTCTCGTCGATGTAGGTCGGGAACAGCTTTTTCATGCCAATGGGGCTGCATCCGCCGCGGATATAGCCGGTCGTGGCGAGCAAGTCTTTAACGTGGATGAGTTCGATTTTTTTGTTATGTGCGGCCTTGGCCGCTTTCTTTAAATCCAACTCACAGCATACCGGGATACAGAACACGGCGAAGCCGCCGCGCTCTCCCTTTGCGACAAGCGTTTTGAAGATCTGCTCTGGCGGCATGCCGATCCCCTCTGCTGCGTGCATCCCGTTCAGGTCGTTCTCGTCAACCTCATATTCCGCTGCGCGGTATGGAATCTTTGCTGCGTCGAGCAGGCGCATCACGTTGGTTTTTGTCATTTGGAAGCACCTCTTTCCCCGCCATTATACCTGATTTCCACGTTTCTGGCAAGGAGCAAAACGCGTGCGCATTTTTTGCGAAAATGCGTTTAAACTATCTGTATATTTCAAAGTCACTTGTAGGGGCCGACGCCTACATCAGCCCGGCAGAATACACCATTTTTACGGTAATCTTCGGCGAATTTGCAACTTCCCAGCGGGCCGATGTGAGCATCGGCCCCCACAGCCAAACGGGCAGCTGCATGCGAATTCGCAGGTTTCTCACAAGCTATCTAACATTTTACACAGACAGGAGCATACGAATATGGGTGAAGCAAAAAAGGAAGAACAGGCGCGGCAGGAGCTGGTCGATCTTGGTGCATCGACGACGAAGACGGCGCGGGGGACGATCTACACGCTGACGATCATTGGACAGATTGAGGGGCATCAGGCGCTGCCGGAAAATATCAAGACAACAAAATACGAGCATGTCATCCCGCTGCTTGCTGCTGTGGAGGAGAGCGAGGAAATCGATGGGCTGCTGCTGCTTTTGAACACGGTCGGCGGGGATATTGAGGCGGGGCTTGCCATCGCGGAACTGATCGCAGGAATGAAAAAGCCGACCGTCTCTCTGGTGCTGGGCGGCGGGCACTCCATCGGCATTCCGCTGGCAGTGTCAGCTAAGAAAAGCCTGATTGTCCCAACAGCCAGCATGACCGTGCATCCGGTGCGCATGACGGGGCTTGTGGTCGGTGCGCCGCAAACGTATCAGTATTTCAATCAGATCCAGGAGCAGATCGTGAATTTTGTGACAAAGAATTCGCATATTTCCCGTGAGGATTTTCTGCGCTATATGATGGCAACAGACGAAATTGCAACAGACGTCGGCACAGTTTTATACGGCGAGGAAGCCGTTTCCTCGGGGTTAATGGACGCAATCGGCTCGCTTTCCGATGCGCTGAGCTTGCTGCATCGTCAAATTGACCGGCGCAGAAAGCGTGAGAAATCCCAAAACCAGTAATTCTTGCGAATTGACAGCGGCGGTGTGCTGTGCTAAAATGCGGACGATGCGAGCGGTGGAGTCTGTCATAGGCGCTGGGAAGCGTCCTATTCGCATCGGAGCGTGTATAGCTTTTGGCAGAACCATGACTGTGGTTCTGCCGTTTTGTTTTACAGGAGGAATTGGGAATGAGAAAAACGAAGATCGTCTGTACCATCGGTCCGGCCAGCAGTTCGGAGGAAGTCTTTGCGGATATGTGCAAGGCAGGCCTCAACGTTGCACGGCTGAACTTTTCACACGGAACGCATGAAGAGCATCAGCAGAAATTCGACATGATCCGCAAGGTGCGAAAGAAACTGGACCTTCCGGTTGCCATCATGCTCGACACCAAGGGGCCGGAATACCGCATTCGCACGTTTAAAAATAAGAAGATCATGTTGAAGGACGGCGATCTGTTCACCTTTACGACAAGGCAGATTGACGGTGACGAGACGATCGTTTCCGTCAGCTATGCAGGGCTGGCCCATGATCTTTCCGTGGGCGACACGGTGCTGGTCAACAATGGGCTGGTCATTTTTGAAGTGGAGAAAATCGAGGGCACAGAGATTCACTGCCGCGTCGTGACGGGCGGCGAACTGTCAGACTGCAAGAGTATGTCGTTCCCGCACAAGGTACTCGATCAGGTATATCTGAGTGAACAGGACAAGGATGATCTGCTGTTCGGTATTCAGAACGGCATTGATTTTGTTGCAGCGTCGTTTGTCTCGCGGAAGCAGGACGTGCTGGACGTGCGGCGGTTTCTGGACGAGCACGGCGGCAAGGACGTGGAGATCATCGCAAAAATCGAGAACCAAACCGGCATTGACAACGTGGAGGAAATCTGTCAGGAGTGCTCCGGCATCATGATCGGCCGGGGCGATCTGGGCGTGGAGGTTCCGTTTGCGGAACTGCCTGCAATCCAGAAGTACCTCATTACCAAGTGCCGCCTGCTCGGCAAGCGCGTCATTACGGCCACGGAAATGCTTGAGTCCATGATCCACAATCCGCGCCCGACGCGGGCGGAGATTTCCGACGTTGCAAACGCAGTCTACGACGGCACCAGCGCCGTCATGCTGTCCGGTGAGTCGGCTGCGGGCAAGTACCCGGTCAAAACCGTGCAGACCATGGCCGAGATCGTGGAGGAGACGGAAAAACATATCGATTATGAGCCGCTGTTCCGCAGCGAGGCGTTTCAGATTAAGAATATGGTCGATGCGATTTCTCACGCAACGTGCTGCATGGCCTGCGATATCCATGCAAAGGCTATCGTCGTCAGTTCGCTTTCCGGCGCGACTGTACGGATGGTTTCGCGCTTCCGTGTACCTGTCGATATCATCGGCATGGCGACAAACGCTCGCGTGTGGTACCGTCTGGCGCTTTCATGGGGCGTGCAGCCGGTCCTGTGTGAGGAAACGTTTACATCGACAGATGTTTTGTTCTACAATGCACTGCGCGCGGCAAAAAAGGCTATGCACCTGAAGCCGGGCGACAACGTTGTCATGACTGGCGGCAACACGACCGGAACATCGGGCAACACCAATCTCATCAAGGTCGAGACGATCTGATCGTATAGACGAAACGCAAGGCCCGCAGCGGGCCTTGCGTTTCGTTTATGCTTCTGCCGCTTTCGAGATAGCTCGCAGGAGCAGTTCTTTTTCTGCTGTGCCGGTGACGAGGATCAGCCCAGATTCGTAGTCCGCCTCGGCGGTCTGTACGCCGGGAACGGCCAGAAGCGCCTGCTCCAGCGCAGCTTTTCCGGGCATAGCCGGAAGTTCCTCCATACGAATGGTCAGCGTATGGGAAGGAGTTTCCTGCTCGGGCGGTTTCGACTCGGAAGATATCGTCTGCGGCAATTTATTTTCTGCAATACACGCTGCTGCTGCATTTTTGCACTTTCCAGTCAATACAGGAAGGAGCGTCATCCCTGTCAGGAAACAGGCAAGCAGCACACAGAACGCAGGTTTTGCTCCAAGGTCAAGTGCCGGTGCAAACAGGCCACCCGCCGCGCCTGCCAGCAAAAACGTACATACTGCACTGAATCCCTGCAGGCTGCGGCGTGTATGGACAGCACGGCGGCAGACGGAAATGGGGTCTTCTGCGTCAGCTAGTGTCTGCACAGACAGGATTGGTATCTGCTCCTGTAAATATGTGCTGGGCTCGCCTGCACGGATGCAGATCGGTCTTCCCCTCTGCGCAAGCTGCATCAGCGCCTGCTCCGGCCCAGCAGCTTCTATGACCTCCGTGTTGGTTTGCGAAGCAAGCTGTCTGATATAGAGCGACTGACTACCGGCCGGAATAGCCAGACGGAGCCGCTGCGCAGCAAGCACGCGGCAGGCTTCCGGCGCCCCCGGAAGCAGCGGGCTTTGCAGCGCAATCAGCCCGAGATACATACCGCCCTCCATACCAAACAGAAGTGCTGTTTTCCCGGAAAGTGAAATGTCATCGGCACGCGGTGCAAAAATCCCACGTCTGCGCAGCTGTTCTGATGTTCCAGCGTAATAGCGTTTTCCGTCCAACTCGGCGCAGAAGCCGTCCGGTGTCTGCGTGCAGTGTCCTGTTGACGGCACCGTAATGCCACAGCTGTGTGCCGTATTCAAAATTGCCGTCGCTTCCGGTGCATTGCAGTCCTGCATGACCGATGCAGCAAGCGCAAGAAACTGTCCTGCCTCCATCCCTGCGGGGCGAATATCCACGGCAGTTGGTTCGCCGGTCAGAAGTCCTTCCGGACGGAGAAGCGCCGTATCGGCGGTGCCGAGAGCCTCGATTATCTTTGCGGATACAGTCGGGATGGACATACGCTGCATGGCGCGGCGGCTTGTCAGAAGAGAGATCATACGCAATGGACAAAGTGCCGACGCAGCAAGTACACAGAGTACTCTTCCAAGAATGGCTGCCGGTCTTGCATGCAGCACGGCCCAGACTGCCGATGCGCAGATTGCGGCGGCAAAGCCTGTCCATGTCCAGACGTTCTCCGCCGTCCGCTCCGCCTGCATACCGGGAAGTTCAGCCTCCAGTCGATGCTCCAGGAGATCGAGCCATGCAGAGGCCGTCAGCAGCAGCGCTGCGGCGGCCGCCGCGTCCGGGAACACGCCAAGCGCACAGAGCACAAAAGCAAGCAGAACAGTCAGAACTGCCGTCGTATGCCGATCCGGCTTTCCGGTAAAAAGTTTGCAGATGCCTGTTTTCAGGCAGCAGAAATTCACGCCCGCAATTACAAGCAGAAGTCCCGGCAGCAGAAGCATGCGAACCAGAAGCGGTGCAAGCGGTACTTGCTCCGGATCCAGATACGTCAGTACAGTGAGCAGCGCTGTCAGAAGCATGGATATACAGGAACAAACAATCTGCCGCACGGAATGGGTGTTGTTTTTCATCGTATCCCTCCAGTTGAGGTTCTTTTGCTTATTTTATCCTGAACGTGATAAAAAAGCAACTGTTCGCCCATCCGCAGCGGACGTTGACAGGAAAGATTTTGGTCATTATAATAGAAATATCTATGAAGGAGGATACGCTATGAAACGAAGCGAACAGGATATCCGGTTCCAGTGGGACCTGACGAAGATCTACCCGGACACCGCGGCGTGGGAAGCCGCAATGCAGGAGGCTGAGGCCGCGCTTGCGCCGCTGGCCGCAATTCCCGGCACGCTCGGCACGTCCAAGGAAGCGTTCAAGAAGGGGCTTGACACCATCTACGCCTCTATGTTCAAAGTTGAGTTGCCTTATACCTATGCGTTTTTGAAGAAGACAGAGGACGGCTCTGTTGCGGAAAATCAGGAAATGGCCGCCCGCGGCGAGAGCCTGATCATCAAGTTCAACGCCGCAATAGCATTCCTGAGTCCCGAGATTCTTGCCATCCCGGCAGAAAAGCTGGACGAGTGGATGCAGGACGAGGCGCTGGCGACCTACCGGCACACGGTAGACGATATCGTCCGTATGCGCGCGCATACGCTCGACGCTGCGCGGGAGCAGATGCTGGCGCTGCTGGGCGACGCAGCAGGCACGCCGAAGGCCGCGTTTGAGATGCTGACCAACGTTGACCTGCAGCTGCCGATGGTCAAAAATGAGGCGGGCGAGGAGGTACGCCTCACCGCCGGTACGTTCCCTGTCTTCCGCGAGAGCCGCGACCGCTCCGTGCGCGAGGGTGCGTTCCGCGCCATGTTCGGCACCTACCGGCAGTTCGGCGACGCCATTGCCACGCTCTATGGCGGCTCCGTCAAATTCGACACCTATTTCTCCAATCAGCGCGGCTACGCCTCCGCGTGCGAGGCGGCGCTGGACGGCGGCAACGTTCCCGTGTCCGTCTATGACAGCCTAATCGAGGCCGTGCACGAGAGCCTGCCCTCCATGCGCAAATATCTGGAACTGCGCCGCCGCGCGCTCAAGCTCGACAAAATCGACGTGTTTGATCTGTATGTCCCCATCGTGGAGGACGTCGACTATCCCATCGCGTTTGAGGACGCGAAGGAGCTGGTTAAGAAGGCGACGCTGCCGCTGGGCGAGGAATACCAGAAGCTGCTGGACCGCGCGTTCGCCGAACGCTGGGTCGACGTGTATGAGAACGACGGCAAGCAGTCCGGCGCGTTCTCGTTGGGCGTGTTCGGCGTGCATCCGTATGTGCTGATGAACTATGCCGGAACACTCAACGACGCGTTCACGCTGGCGCATGAGCTGGGCCACTCCATGCACTCCTGGTTCTCCGATACGACGCAGGATTATATCAACCACGATTACCGCATCATGGTCGCCGAGGTCGCCTCGACGGTCAACGAGGTCCTGCTGACCAAGTATCTGCTGAAGACCGAGACGGACGAAAAGCGCCGTGCATATATCCTCAACCACTTCCTCGAAAGCTTCCGCACAACGCTCTACCGTCAGACGCTGTTCGCAGAGTTCGAGCGCAAAGCGCACGACCTCTATGCCGCGGGTCAGCCGCTGACGGCCACATCGCTCAACAAAGTCTATCACGATCTCGAAGCCACCTATTATGACGGCATCGGCATTGATGCAGACATCGACCCCGAATGGTCGTATATCCCCCACTTCTACCGCGCGTTCTATGTCTATCAGTATGCGACCGGCTTCTCCTCCGCCGTGGCCATTGCCGAGCATATCCTGACGACCGGCGACGCAAGCGGCTATCTGAAATTCCTCACAACCGGCGGCAGCGATTATCCGCTCGAAGAACTCAAGATTGCAGGCGTTGACCTCACCAAGCCCGACACCGTCCGCAGCGCGCTGCGCGTGTTTGACGAGACGATTGACGAGTTGGCAAAGATCCTGTTGTAATCCACACAGATAGCAATCCGCCCGGAAACGAATTTCGTTCCCGGGCGGCTGTTTTTCTCATATTGTATCCAGAATCAGCTGAAAAACTGCGTCGGCGGCCTGTTCGCGGATTTTAGCGCGGTCGCCGGACAGGTGCAGTTCCTTGCAGAAGGAGAAACCAGCAGTATCAACCGCAATATAGACAAGACCGACCGGGCGGCCCGTACCATCGCCGTCCGGGCCTGCAAGGCCAGTCACGGACACGGCACAGTCCGCCGCAAGGCGTTCGCGCGCACCGCGCGCCATTTCATGTGCTGTCTCGCGCGAGACGGCAGTGCAAACATCAAGTATCTCCTGCTCTACACCAAGCAGGCGATGCTTGATTTCGTTTACATAACTTATCACACCGCCCTTATACACGGCGGAAGCGCCCGGAACGTCGGTCAGCAGCTTGCCGATCAGACCGCCGGTGCAGGATTCCGCCGTAGCAAGCGTCAGCCCCTGCTCTTTCAGGCGTGCAATTACTGCCTCAGCCCTTGTGTTCATCTTCATAATACCGAATCTGCGTCTTTTCAGTGTTGGCAATGGCGCGGGCGATCAGGCCCTCAACGTCCAGCTTCTGCTCCTCGGCCTCAACCTGTGCGAGAACCGGCTTTGTCTTCGGATGCTTAGGCGTAAAGACAGTGCAGCAATCCTCATACGGAAGAATAGAGGTATCCAGCGTCCCAATGCGGCGGGCGACGGTGACGATCTCCTCCTTGTCCATGCCGATCAGCGGATGGAAAATGGGCATATGGACGACTGCGCCGGTCACGGCCATGGCGTCCATGGTCTGGGACGCGACCTGTCCGAGATTTTCGCCGGTGACGAGGCACTTCGCGCCATGGTCGCGGCCAATGGCCTCCGCGATGCGCATCATAAAGCGGCGCATGATGATCGTGAAGTATTCTTCGCGGCAATGGTCACGGATGGCCTCCTGAATTTCAGTAAAACCGACGATATCGACGGTCATACGGCCGCAGAACTTCGTCATGATGTGCGCCAGTTCCAGAACCTTTTCCTTTGCCAACTCCGAGGTATACGGATACGAGAAGAAATGGATGCACTCGATTTCCACGCCGCGTTTGGCGATCATATAGCCCGCAACCGGCGAGTCAATGCCGCCGGAGAGCAAAACTGCTGCGCGTCCGCCGGTTCCGGTCGGCAGGCCGCCTGCGCCAGGAACCGACGGGCCGTGGACATAGGCCGCAGTCTCACGGACCTCGATATTGACAGTATAATCGGGATTGTGGACATCAACCAGAACGTTCGGGAATTCCTCTGCCAGCCGGCCGCCGATCTCCTGTGAAATCTGGATGGAATTCAGCGGGAAGCGTTTATCCGAGCGCTTGGATTCGACCTTGAAGCTTTTGGCCATGGACAGTTCCTCGCCCAGATAGTCGCAGACAACAGCGAACATCGCGTCAAGATTTTTTTCGCACGCGCGGCAGCGGCACATCTGGGCCACGCCGAAAATCGTACCGCATGCCTCCCACGCGCCGTCCAGATCGCAGTCGTCGGTCAGCGGTTCGACATAAAGCGTCGATTGGACGATTGAAACCTTGAACTCGCCGAACTTTACCATGCGGCGGCGGGTGACAGTTTTGAGTTTGTCCTCAAAGACGCGGCGGTTCTGTCCCTTCAGGACGATCTCACCCAATTTTAACAAAAAAAGTTCTTTCATGATGTATTGTCCTATCTACAAAATTATTTTTCCACATAATATCTGCAAACCGCATTGCAACGTCCAAAACTCGATCTTTCTGTAATGTACCGGTGCGGTCGATCCCCTAGTCCCCCTTGGAGCGAGGCGTGACTTGGTACTGCGTTATAAACCGAAATGCCGGAGTACGATCATGACGGCAAGCAGCGCTGTGCCGGAGAGGTAGGCGAAATAATCGCGCCTCTGATAGTGCAGTTCTGACAGTTTCGTCCGGCCCTCGCCGCCGTGGTAGCAGCGGCATTCCATGGCAGTCGCAAGTTCGTCGGCCCGGCGGAACGCGCTGATAAACAGCGGAACAAGAATGGGCACGAGTGCCTTGGCGCGGTTGAGAAGATTTCCAGACTCAAAATCTGCGCCTCTGGCCTTCTGCGCTGACATGATCTTGTCCGTCTCCTCGATCAGTGTGGGAATAAAGCGCAGTGCAATAGACATCATCATGGAAAGTTCATGCACCGGCGCGTGCAGCTTTTTGAGCGGAGACAGCAGACTTTCCAATCCGTCCGTCAGGGCAATCGGCGAGGTCGTATAGGTTAACATAAATGTGCCGGCAACCAGTAAAGAGATGCGGAGCACCATAAAGACAGCATTCTGAATGCCGGTTTTTGTGATTTTAAAAATCCAGAACTGTGCGATTGGTTCTCCCTGTCCGTAAAACAGGTTCAAAAGCGCAGTCAAGATGATGATGAACAGAAGCGGCTTGAGGTTTTTGAGCACAACCTTCAGCCGTATCTGGCTCATGGCAATGACAAGCGCAAGAAATGCAGCGATAGCTGCATAGGAAACGAACCATTTTGCGAGAAACAGCGCGACAATGTAGACAATCACAAGCACAAGCTTTGTGCGGGGGTCAAGCTTATGGATGGGTGTCTGACCGGGGAAAAACTGGCCGAGCGTTACGTCCTTCAGCATATCCGCGCGCCTCCCTTCAGAAGCGGTTCAAGGATATCCGCCGCTTGTTCGACCGTATAGGCCGAAGCCGGAACATTTACACCAAGCTGCTGAAGCCGCAGCAGCACCTGCGTCATGCACGGCACGTTCAGACCCATGGAGACAAGTTCCGCCGCATGCGAAAAGACCTCGGACGGTGCGCCGGTCATGACGGCAGTCCCCTTTTCCATGACGATCAGTCGGTCAACATTGGAGGCAATTTCCTCCATTGAGTGGCTGACCATTACAACGGCCGCATGCTGCGCGGCCTGATAATCGCGGATATTTTTCAGAATGCTCTCGCGGCCCGCGGGATCAAGTCCCGCCGTCGGCTCATCGAGAATGAGCACGTCCGGCTCCATGGCAATCACGCCCGCGATGGCCGCGCGGCGCTTTTGGCCGCCGGAAAGATCAAATGGGGATTTGGAAAGTTCCGCCTCGGAAATGCCGACAAAGCCCGCTGCGCGGCGGACGCGCGCGTCGATCTCGTCTTTGGATAGTCCCATGTTTTTGGGGCCGAAGGCGATATCGGCGTAGACTGTTTCCTCAAACAGCTGATATTCCGGGTACTGGAACACCAGACCGACATGGAACCGGATCTGGCGGGTGAATTTGGGGTCCTCCCAGATATCGCGGCCATCAAACAGCACACGGCCAGATGTCGGCTTCAGAAGACCGTTCATATGCTGTACCAGCGTGGATTTTCCGGAGCCGGTATGGCCGATCAGGCCAACAAATTCACCCCGGCAGATCGTAAGATCGACGTTTCTGAGCGCCGCATGTTCAAACGGCGTATCCGGACTATAGATGTGGGAAAGCTTCTGTATCTCTAAAATAGGCGTCAAGGCTTCTTCCTCCGGGTTTTCTGGTTCAGCGCTGCGCGATGCGCTGTTGAAGCAGCTGTGCGCAAGCCTCCGGCGTCAGCGCGTCGGTCGGAATATCAATGCCGCGCCGCTTCAGTTCCAGCAAAAGCTGCTCGGTCTGCGGCACGTCAAGGCCGACGCTGCGCAGCAGCGGCTCCTGCGCGAAAACCGCCTGCGGCGTTCCGTCGGCGACGATCCGGCCCTCGGACATGGCAATCACACGGTCTGCGCGCGCAGCCTCGTCCATGTGATGGGTAATCAGAATGACCGTCATGCCGGTCTCATGGTTCAGTCGCTCGACAGTATCGAGCACCTCGCGCCGTCCCTGCGGGTCGAGCATGGCGGTCGGCTCGTCAAGCACGACGCACTGCGGCTGCATAGCAAGAACGCCCGCGATAGCCACACGCTGCTTCTGGCCGCCGGACAGAAGCTGCGGGGCATAAGTACGGTAGTCGTACATGCCGACTGCCTTGAGGGCATCATCGACGCGCTGCCGGATCTCCTGCGAAGCAACGCCGAGATTTTCCGGAGCAAACGCAACATCTTCTTCTACGACATTGGAGACAATCTGGTTATCCGGGTTCTGGAAGACCATGCCCACATGCTGCCGGACGGCAAGCAGAAGCGCCTCGTCCTTTGTATCCATGCCGTATACCATTACGCTGCCGCCTGCGGGCAGAAGAATCGCGTTAAAATGCTTGGCCAGCGTCGATTTGCCGCAGCCGTTATGCCCGAGCACGGCAACAAAGCTTCCCTGCTCAATGGACAGGTTCAGGCCGTCAAAGACGATGTGCGTCTCGCCGCCGTCCTGTCCTTCGTAAGTATAGTGCAGATCGTTTACTTGGATCGCTGTGGTCATGGTTTCTCCTTTGTCCAGCGGCAGGTCGCGCCGCACGGTAGGGCAAGGCCCGTATCGCGCACCGGCAAGCCCAGTTCGTCAGACTGGGTATAGCCGCCGTATTTCTTCGAGACGATTGTCTCCGTCAGATAGCGCATAACGGACGGGGCCAGCCCCGTCGTATACGAATTGATGATAAAAAACAGCGGATCATCGGAGAGTACACGGCTGACGAGATCCACGAACGGATACAGATTCTCCTCCAGCTTCCAGACCTCGCCGGACGGGCCGCGTCCGTAGCTGGGTGGGTCCATGATGATTGCATCATAGGTCTTGCCGCGCCGGATCTCGCGCTCAACAAATTTGGCGCAGTCATCCACGATCCATCGGATTGGCTTGTCCTCAAGCCCGGAGACCTTCGCGTTTTCCTTTGCCCAGAGCACCATGCCCTTGGCCGCATCAACGTGGCAAACGCTCGCGCCCGCAGCAGCGCAGGCGATGGTCGCACCGCCGGTATAGGCAAACAGGTTCAGAACGCGGATGGGACGGCCGGCATTTCGGATTTTCTCCATCATGAAATCCCAGTTTGCCGCCTGCTCCGGAAAGACACCGGTATGCTTGAAATTCATGGGCTTGACCTGAAAGGTCAGTTCCTTATAGCGCACCTGCCACTGTGCGGGCAGGCGCAGATTCTGCCACTTTCCGCCTCCGGTATTTGAGCGCGCGTAGCGCGCGTCATACTTCCGCCAGAGCGGATCGTCCTTCGGCGTGTTCCAAATCACCTGCGGATCCGGGCGCACGAGGATATACTTTCCCCACCGTTCAAGTTTTTCTCCGGCGGAGGTATCAAGGACCTCATAGTCCTTCCAGCTGTCAGCAAGCCACATGTTGCTCTCCTTGTGTTTTGATTACGGGGTTCTGTCGCCGTTTGCAATGCTGTCCCGAATCCGGTCAATTACACTCTGACTAGGATCTGTGTCTTCCTCGGAGTCTTCCTCCGGTTCCGGCTCGGGCAGATCGTCCTCGCTGTGGATATAGCACTCGACATTGATTGAATCAACATCCGGCGAAACGGCGGCATAGTATCCGGCCGGCAGATCGCCCGTCAGGATTGCATAGGCCTGATCAAGCACCACCACGCCGTTTTTGGGGAAAGCACGGGACACATCAAGCAGCGCAACCTTATGCGTAGCGTTGCCGGGAACCTGCGCACAGAACTCATTTGCCACATGGCCGGAGGCATTGCAAATCTCAACCAGCTTATGAGCCGTGCATTGCGTCGTCGGAACGTCATGCGCACTGAGCGTGACACGGACTGTACGGTCGCCGCGCGGGTCGAGTGCACAAGCGTCGGACGGCAGAAGCCCGCTGTCACGGCAGACCGTGACTTCAACAAGATTCGCAGGCTGCTTGAACGATTTATCCTTCAGGCTCTGATGCACCAGGTGCATGACCTTCTGCCACATGACAATAGAGGGATTGGTGTCGGAATCCGTCAGCACGATCTCTTCCGGGTCATTGTAGCCGCACCAGACGACGCCGGTATAATACGGCGTATAGCCTGCAAACCAGCGGTCGAAATCACGCGAGGTCGTGCCGGTCTTGCCGGCGACGGTCATGTTCTCCAACTGCGCCGCCGTGCCGGTGCCCTTCTCGACAGTCGATTTGAGCATATCGGTGATATACCACGCGGTCATGTCCTTCATGGCAACGTGGGATTCCTGCGTGTTATCCAGAATGACCTGCCCGTTCGAGTCCTTCACAACGGTGTAAGTCCGGGCTTCGCGCCAAACGCCCTCGTTTGCGAACGTGGCATAAGCCGCTGTCATAGCGCGGACGGTTACGCCCCTTGTGAGGCTGCCGAGAGCAAGCGCCCAGAGGTTCACATCGGACAGTTCTTCGCCGTTTGTGGTTTTATACGAGGAAACAAGTGTGGAAAGTCCCATTTTATCCTTGGCGAAGGAATAGCTGTATTCCGGCGTCATTTCCGCCACAAGCTTGACCGGGACGGTATTGATCGACTGCTCGACAGCCTCCTCCACGGAGACAAGGCCGCGGTAGGTCGAATCGAGGTTTTTGGGCCATGTCGCAGAATCAGTGAAGGAATACGGCGTATCGTCCATGACGGTCGCAGGCGTAATCAGACCGAGTTCAATGGCGGGTGCGTAGACTGCAACAGGTTTGATGATGGAGCCCGGAGACAGGAGGCTTCTCGTCGCACAGTTCCAGACGAGGCTTCCCTGCTTTTTCCCGACACCACCTGCCAACGCAACAATATCACCGGTCGTATTGTCAACAATGACAATGCCGGACTGCAGCTGCTGTGAACTTGCCGTGGCGGGCAGGCTTGAAAGATTCTCATAGACCTGATCGACCGCAGCCTGTACATCAGGATTGACCGTGGAATAGATCTGGTAACCGCCGGTCTTGACCATTGTATAAACGATATCGTATTCATAGCCGGTTTTGTCACACAGATCGTTGACTACATCGTTAATGACCTGATCGACGAACCAGGAATAATTATCGTCGGATTTCTTCTTTTCACGGCTTGCATTCGTGAACACCAGTTCCTGCGCGACAGCCTCGTCATACTGGGCCTGATTGATGTAGCCCTGCTTGAGCATCTCGGAGAGAATGACCTCCTGCCGTTCCTTATTGTTTTCCGCGCTGATATACGGGTCGTACCGCGAGGGGTTGTTGGTGATGCCGATGAGAGACGCACACTCTGCCAGCGTCAGATCTTTCACATCCTTGCCGAAATAGACGCGCGAGGCAGACTGCACGCCGCGGCAGTTTTCACCCAGCGGGATGATATTGAGATACAACTCCATGATCTGCGGCTTGGTGTGCGTTTTTTCAAATTCCAGCGCGCGGTAGATCTCGACCAGCTTGCGGCGGACGGTCACTTCCCGTTCTCCGGTAGCGTTTTTGATGAACTGCTGCGTAATGGTCGAGCCACCGGCTTCACTCTTTCCGAGGAACATTTTAAAGCAAGCACGCATCGTTGTGACCCAGTCTACGCCCTGGTGCTTTTCAAAGCGCTTGTCTTCAATAGCAATGCAGGCGTTAATGAGGTTTTTGGGAATATCGTCATATTCAACGAATGTGCTGTTCGAGCCGCCGTAGATGGCCTGCAGGACCTCGCATTTTCCGGTATCCGGATCTTCATAGTAAATAACTGAGGTCTGCTCCATGGAGAAGCTGTCGGAAGCCCACTCCGCCTGCTGGGACAGATCGTTTTTCACATAGACCGCAAACAGGCATGCAAAGATCAGAGCCGTCAGAAACGCCGTCAGGAAGATCGTACCGACAACCTTTCCGATCACCGCGAATACACGTCCGGCGCCTCCCGCCTTTTTTCCGCTTTTGTCTTTTTCTTGTCTTGCCATACGGAACCTCCATGTTTTGTTCTGGCATACAGGCAAACGACGCACAGCGTCGCATTATCGCATTCTATCCTGATGATTATAACACATCTGTCAATTATTTTGAAAACAAATTTTGAAATCCATGCAGTCTTTTTATTCTTCCTTTTTTTGACCGGATTTCATGCAAAAAATATCGGATACCCAGATATATTCGCAACAAATCCGGCATTGTACAGTGCGATTAGCGCAAACGGTCAGCAAATTCCTCTTGATTTTATATCGGCTTCGGGTTAGAATGGGAGCAAGAAAGCAAGCAATACGGAGGAAACGTATGGAGCAGCAATATGGCGACGATTTCATCAGCATCACCGACGAAGACGGCAAGGAATACGAACTCGAGGTTTTAGCAGAACTGGAGCATGAAGGCAGCCGGTATCTGGCGCTCGTTCCGGCAGGTTCCGGCGACGACGAGGCAGAGGACCTTGAGGTCAGCATTCTCAAATCCGTAGAAGAAAACGGTGAGGAATTCCTCGAGGCCATTGAGGACGACGCAGAACTCGAAGCAGTCTACAGCGCCCTGATGGATCTGATCTACGAAGATGAGGACGAGCCGGAGGCATAAACAAAGCCGCCGCAGCTTACAATAAAATATGGTATCGTAAAAGACGTGTCCCTGCGGGGTGCGTGACGGGTCCACTTAAACCCACATTATAGTTAGGGGATGCCGGAACTTTTGCTGTCGATTGCAGGCCTCCCGCCCACGGCTCTGACCGGTGGTGGACGTTGGAAGCAGAGAAGCAGCAAAGAGGCAACCCACCTGCCCTTTCGTGCAGGTTATAATTGGATTCGCACGGCTTCTGCGGGGATACGTTTTTGCTAAAATGCGCTCTGCGGTAGCAGAGCGTGTTCTTTTTCTGCGTATTCTGCAAAATTATGCTTGCATATGGCGCAGCTTTTCGGTATAATACGCATTGAATTGCCTGAGGGGACGACTTCCCGCTTTTTTCGGGCAAAAACCCAGACTTATGAGAGGAATGATCCCAAATGAGCGCATCCCGTGAAAAAAACAAGCGCAAGGAACAGGCAGCAGTTCCTGAGACTTCCAATGAAGCAAAAAAAGGCATGAGCAAAGGCCTGAAGACAACGCTGACTGTAGTCTGTGCCGTTCTGGTCGTCTGCATCGTTGTCTTCTTCTACATGCTGACCAGCGGTTTCTTCGCCTCGCACGCCACTGCGGCAACTGTCGGCAGCCACAAGCTTACCCCGGCTATGGTCAACTACTTCTATAAGAACGCCTACAGCAGCATGCAGGAACAGTACGGCGATTTTATGAGTTATATCCTCGACACCAATTCTCCGCTTGATGAGCAGACCTATGATGCCGATACCGGCGAGACTTGGGCCGATTTCTTCACCCAGCAGGGTCTGACCACCGCTGCCGAAGTCTACACGATTGCCGACGAAGCCAAGGCCAACGGCTACACGCTTTCTGAGGAAGAGCAGGCCACCATTGATTCGCAGCTTACGTCTCTCGACCTTTATGCTGCCTATTCCAACATGAATCGGAACAGCTATATCGCAGCTGTCTACGGTACAGGCTGCAACGAAAAAAGTTTCCGTGAATATCTTGAGGTTACAACGCTTGCAAGCAGCTACGCGCAGTCCATCAACAGTGCCTTTACCTACACCGATGCGGATCTTGCCGCTGAGTATGAAGCGAATCCCAATGACTATGATGCCGTGACCTACCGGCAGTTCCTCGTCTCTGATTCGATGTTCCAGACCTCGACGGACAGCAGCGACGAGACAGACGAAAATGCTGAGTCCACTGAAGAACTGTCCGAGGAAGAACTGACTGCCCTCAAGGAAGAGATGGCTTCCAAGATGGCTGCCGATTCTGAGAACGACGAGCAGACCTTCATCAATGAGGCCTATGAAAATGCGCAGGATTCCGCGAAGGAAAGTTATGCGGACGAGAGCTATACGCTGAAGGAAGACCAGCTGTATTCCTCGCTGAGCAGCGACGTTGCCGACTGGCTGTTCGACGCATCCCGCACTGAGGGTGACACGACCTATATTGTCAATGACAGCGGCGTTTACTACGTTCTGTACTTCGTTTCCCGCAGCACGAACGACTATCTGCTCCCGAATGTGCGCCACATCCTGATCTCCGTCAGCGACACCTCCGACGAGTCCGCAATGGAAGAGGCCCGCGCAAAGGCCGATGAGATCCTTGCGGAGTTTGACGCAGGCGACAAGACTGCGGCAAGCTTTGGCGAACTGGCCAAGGAGTACACCGACGATTCCAACGGCGACGAGGGCGGCCTGTATGAGAACATCATGCCCGGCCAGATGGTCACAGAGTTCAACGACTGGTGCTTCGACGAGAGCCGTCAGCCCGGCGACACCGGCATTGTCGAAACATCTTACGGCGTGCATGTCATGTACTTTGACGGCTTCGGCAACTCCTACCGCAACACGCTCGTTGAGAACGCTCTGCGCACCGCAGACTACAACGCATGGCACGACGGTGTTGTTGGCGATAATACCTACACGACCGCTTCCTTCGGCATGAAGTTCACCACGAAATAACTTGCATTTCAAACAGCCGCCCGTTTGGGCGGCTGTTTCGCGTATAAAATGCCCCTTCTCACGGCAGACTATGCCATGGGAAGGGGTGTTTTTTGATGCAGGAAAACGCGAAGACGCCGCGTATCGGTTTCAGTCTGCTGGCGGGCGCGCTGGCAGGCTTTATCAACGGATTTTTTGGTGCAGGCGGCGGCATGGTGCTCGTGCCGCTCCTCATCTGGCTTTGCAGGCTCGAAGATAAGGCAGCGTTTTCATCCGCGATCGCAGTGATCTTACCGCTGTGCATCGTTTCAATCGTGGTTTATGCACTGCATGACAGCCTTCCAATCTCGGATGCACTCCCCTACCTCATCGGCGGTGCCGCTGGCGGCATCCTTGCAGGGCTTCTGTTCCGAAAAATGTCTGCTAAAGCGCTGCATCTGATTCTCGGTGCTGTGATCCTCGCGGGAGGGATTCGTCTGATCGTATGTTGACGTTCGCTGCAGCCGCTGCCGCAGGGCTTGTCTGCGGCGTCCTATCGGGCTTTGGCATCGGCGGCGGAAGCCTGCTGATGGTCTGGATGACCGCCGTTTTATCCATGGAGCAGAAAGCAGCACAGGGCGTGAATCTATTGTATTTTCTCCCTTGCGCTGCCTGTGCGCTGATTTTTCATATCAAAAACAGGCAGATCGTATGGCGTGCAGTCTGGCCCGCAGCCCTCGCAGGCAGTGTCTGTGCCGTGGGAGGCGCGATGCTGGCCCAGAATGTGGACGCGGAACTGCTGCGGAAGCTATTCGGCGGATTCCTGGTTCTGGTCGGGTTGTCGGAGATTCTTCTGAAGGGGCTGAAGAAGGAGTAGGCCCAGCAAGGCACACAGCTGTTCTGCGAATATCTTCGGCGAATCCATATGCACATCCCACCACGTTTGTAGGGGCCGATGCCCACATCGGCCCGTTGGGAAGTTACGAATTCGCCGAGAATTTTTGATGATTCGGTTCATCCTGCCGGGCGGAGCGGAGCCCCGCCCCCACCAGCTGCATCTGTTTTTCGCGTTGATAGCATTGCCTGCATCGTGTATTAGCTGTTACCGGCTGTGCTCCTCGTCGCAGCAGTCGATGGCGAGAACGGTGCAGAGGGCGAGCAGCGCGTCCTGCGGGTTGGCAACCTCTAATGCATAGCGGTCGCCGAGGGTCAGGAAGGCGCGGGAAATGGCCGCAATGCGACTGCCGTTTTTTGTGATCTCGTATTCCAGACTCATAAAGTCGCCCTCGATCTCCCATCCCAACTCGTCCAGCGAATAACTGCGGGAAAAGAACGCGAAGTTCCGCGTCAGGTCATAGTCCCGCCCGCCGACGCTCAGCGCATAGGTGCACGGCAGCGAAAACGGTCTGTGCTGTACGGCGGCGACCTGCCGCCCGGAGGCGTCCTGCACGATCAGCTTTTTGCCGAAGTTAAAAAACTCACGGTCCGCGCTGTAGACAAGCCGGTCGTTTTCGTCCCAGATATCAAAGTGGTCGAACGACAGAAATTCCTCTTTTAAATAAAAAATCATGGTATTCTCTCCCTTCTGATGGGTTAGACGTTTGCAGATAAAAAGAGTTCCGACTGGATATCTTGCCGGATCTATGATATACTGAAATGACTTTCAGCACAAGGAGTATTCTCATGACAAATAAAGAAATCGGCGAACTGCGGCGCCGTATGAAGCCCGACCGCACCAATCTGACCGCCGTCTATGGCTGCTATGTCGCATCCAGCGGCGAAGTTCTGTCCACATTCCGCGAGCCGTTTGGCCTGATGGCAGAGGAGGACAAGGAAAAATATTTGGCAATCTTTCGCCGTGCGCTTTCCGGCACGCCGGATAAAAATCTGATTGACCTCTCGTTTACCACAAAGCAGGTTGCCGACTCCAACGAGCACCGGCTGCTCATGCGCCTGCGCGAGACGGCGCTGGACGACGAGGAAGCGCGGCAGAAGCTGTTCCAGACCATCATCGGCGCAGTCAACTTTGAAGAAAACTTTCTGATTTTGCTGGCGCATGAGCGCTATGACGTGCCGTTCAAGGCTAAGGACGGTGCGAAGCTGGAGGACGGCAGCGAGGTCTTTTCCTATTTTGTCTGCGCCGTCTGCCCTGTCAAGCCAGGCAAGGAGCATTTAAGTTACATAGCCGAGGAAAGAACCTTCCATAACCGTTCGGCCGGCTGGGCTGCCGGCATGCCGGAGGTTGGCTTCCTCTTCCCTGCCTTTGACGGGCGGCGGACAAATCTTTATAACTGCCTGTTTTACACGCATTCATCCGGCACGGACAATCAGCCCCTGATCGACGCACTGTTCCGCGTCCAGCCACCGATGCCCGCCGATGAGCAGCGCGACACCTTCGGCGGTGTTCTGCGCAATTCGCTGGACGACGAGTGCTCGCTCGCCGTCGTGCAGCAGGTGCGGCAGGAACTCAAGGACCGCATTGACGCGTGGCAGGAGGCAAAAAGCGACGACCCGCTGGTCGTCAGCGGCGACGAACTGAAGGATGTGCTGGAAAGCTGCGGTGTGTCGGAAGATAAGCGGATGCAGTTCGGCGCGCAGTTTGACGAATCCTTCGGCGGCGGTGCAGTGCTCAATCCCAGGAATCTGATCGACGTGAAAAAGTGTGTCGTCAAAACGCCAGACGTGTCCATTACCGTCAATCCGGACCGGCCGGATCTCATTGAGACACGCACGCTCGGCGGCGTCCGCTATCTTCTCATCAAGGCTGACGAGGGCGTTGAACTCAACGGCATCGATCTGGCTGAGGAGGCGTAGTTCCCCCTGTATATATCGCTCCCCTCACCGCGCTGGCAGCGCGGCGAGGGGAGTTTCTATGCTCTATGCGTTAAAAATTGCCGATGCAATTTGACTGCCGATGCTGCCGCCGGCTGCGCGGATTGCACTGGCGACGATGCAGGCCGCTATAATGATCGCAGCAGCGAGAATGATTTTTCCAATCAGGGACTGATACTCTTTCATAAATAGCTTTCCTTTCCATCGCATTTTTTCGTTTTATGGCTCAATGACTGTAAAACCAATTTTAGTATAACAGGAAACCGGACAATATGCCAGAAATCCATGAAACGCAGCGCATTCTTTTTACTGTGCTTTTTCCGAACGTATAGTAGAAATATTTCCGGATCTGTGATAATATAAATTGGTATGCCGCCGTTGGGGGCGGCGAGTTTCCGGACGGAGGAACTGGTATGACCTATTGGACTGCCATTTTACTTGGAATCGTACAGGGGCTTGCGGAGTTTTTACCGATCTCCAGCTCCGGACATCTTGCAATTCTGCAAAACTTCCTGCGCATCGGCAATCTGGAAAACCAGATGCTGTTTGACGTGCTGCTGCATTTGGGGACGCTTGGGGCGGTAATTATTGCGTATCATACGGAACTGCGCGGGCTTTGCCGTGAAGGACTCATGATGCTGCACCTAAAAAAGCCAAAGCGCGGCGCGCGGCAGGATCCCCCCCGGCGGAGGCTGCTGCTGTTTCTAATCGTGGCAACGCTGCCGCTTATTCCGGCGGCGTTTCTGAACGATTATCTTGACCCGCTGTTCTACGATACATTCTTCATCGGCTTTGCACTGATTGCGACGGGGTTTCTGCTTCTGGCTGCCGACCGGTTCGGCCATGGCAACAAGACGGAAAAGGCTATGACGCTCTCGGATGCGCTTATGATTGGTCTTGCGCAGATGATCGCGGTTGTGCCGGGCTTATCCCGTTCCGGGACGACGATCTCCGCCGGGATGCTGCGCGGATTTGATCGGACATTTGCCGTTAAATTCTCGTTCTTCCTTTCTATCCCCGCCGTGCTCGGCGCGAATCTTCTATCGCTTGTGAAAGCGATCTCCGCCGGAATCAACTGGCCGGAGGTTCCGATGTATCTGTGCGGCGTTGCTGCCGCGTTTGTCTCCGGATATCTTGCCATTTTCGCGCTCAACCGCATTGCGCAGCGCGGGAAATTCGGTGGCTTCTGTTACTACTGCTGGGGCGCAGGTCTGTTGACGCTGATTCTGTCCCTGATCTCGTGAGGTGTTACGGTTCCATGGCTTCTACGAACAAAAGAAAATCCACGGCTTCCCGTGGACGAAAAAAAACAGCGAAAAAGCAGGCTGCGCCCATCCGGCGCGAGATCGGCGCAGGCGTATGCGCCGTGTTTGCGCTGCTGTCGGTTTTATGCTGCTTTAAGATGAACGCGGCGTTTTTAAATCTCTTGACGTCGGTTTTCCGCGGACTTATCGGCGCAGGCTTTTACATCCTGCCATTCTCATTCATCATGAGTTTTCTGATTCTGTTTCTGCACGACGGCAGACCTGTCGCGCTGCGCGTGACGTGTACGTTTCTGACGGCCGCACTCATCGGCAGTCTGGTGCAGCTGGTCGGCGGAAAATTTGACGCGTCCGGGGACTGGAGCGTTATTGCCGCTCTTTGGGACGGCGGTATCGACGGAACGGCAGGCGGCGTGCTGGCGGGCGGATTTGCAAGCCTGCTTGAAGCGCTCATCAGCCGCATCGGCGCGGTAGCGGTTGTGATCATCGGCATGCTGCTGAGTTTGATTACAAGTCTCAATATGACGGTATCGAGCATCGTGACAGCCATCAAAAACCGTCCGCGCGTGGAATATGCCGAGCCGCAGCGCGAGCACAAGGATCCGGCGCAGGTGATCGTTGATACCGTTGCAAACAAGCACATTGAGCATGTGCAGCGCACAGAGCAGCGCCGTGCCTCCCGCATGAGCGAGTTTGATCTTCCGGTTGACGATCCTCCTCTGCCGGAGCAAGCAGAAAAGAAGCCTTCCGGCAGAAAAAAAGCGCCGATGCGCCCGGACGTTTTTCTGGAAAACAGCCGCCGCCAAGCAAAGAGTGCCGAAGCCTCTCCTGCTGCACCGCAGCCGGAACAGCAGACTGCTGCCGCTTCGGAACCGGAGGAGCCGCCTGTTCATACCGATTACAAATCACAGTTTGACGCGCTGATTGCAGCCGAACCGGATGCCCCGGCAGAGGAACCGGCAGAAACAGCACCTGCGTCAAATGTGATTCCCATAAGCCTGCCGCACCAGATGCCGCCGCTTGTGATCGACCATTTTGATGCGCCGAAGCAGGAGTCGAAACCGGCCCCTGCTGAACAGCCGCTGCCGCCGGTTGAAATCCCAGAGCAGCCGGAAAAACTAAAGAAAGCGGATGTACAGCTGGAAGCGGCCCAGATTGCGCAGGAAATCGGCCAGCAAGAGCCGCAGAAGCCGGAATATGAATTCCCGCCCGTGTCTCTTTTGAAAGCAGGCAGCGGACAGTCCCACGACGGCACGGAGGAAATGCGGCAAAACGCCGAACGGCTGGGCGACACACTTCAGTCTTTTGGCATTGAAGCACATATCATCAACGTTACGCGCGGTCCGTCGGTCACACGGTACGAACTGGAACTGCAGCGCGGCGTGAAGCTGTCCAAGGTCACGAATCTGGCCGACGATATCGCGCTGGCGCTCGGCGCGTCCGGCGTCCGTATTGCAGCTATTCCGGACAAGATCTCCGTTGTCGGCATTGAGGTGCCGAACCGGGTCGTCTCGGTCGTCATGGCGCGTGAGGTCATCGATTCGCTGGAATTTGAGAAGTGCAAATCCCGCGTATCCTTCGCAGTCGGCAAGGATATCGGCGGCAACCGCATCATCGGCGATATCGGCAAGCTGCCGCATCTGCTGATTGCCGGTACGACCGGCTCCGGCAAATCAGTCTGCATGAACTCGCTGATTATTTCCCTTCTCTATAAAGCGAAGCCAGAAGAGGTCAAGTTGATCATGATCGACCCGAAGATGGTTGAACTCGGCATTTATAACGGCATTCCGCATCTGCTGATTCCCGTCGTCACCGACCCGAAAAAGGCCGCTGGCAGTCTCCAGTGGGCTGTGACGGAGATGATGCGGCGATACCGCATGATGGCAGACGCAGGCGTCCGCGATCTCGAATCCTACAACAAACAGGCGCGCGCCTCGGCGGACGATGAACTTGAGCCGATGCCGCAAATCGTTGTCGTAATCGACGAGTTGGCAGACCTCATGCTGGTTGCAGCCAAGGAGGTTGAGGAGTCGATCTGCCGCATCGCGCAGATGGGCCGTGCCTCGGGCATCCATCTTGTCATCGCCACGCAGCGTCCGTCTGCGGACGTTATTACCGGTCTGATGAAGGCCAACATCCCATCCCGCATCGCATTTGCCGTCGCCTCCGCGATGGAATCGCGCATCATTCTCGACACGGCAGGTGCGGAAAAGCTTGTCGGTAAGGGCGATATGCTCTATGCGCCGCTCGGGCAAGGCAAGCCCAAACGTGTGCAGGGCTGCTTCATCACGGATGATGAGGTGCAGGAGGTTGTCTCCTTTGTCAAGGCCTCGAGCGAAGCAGAGTATTCCGACACAGTTATGGCTGAGATTGACAAGAAGGCGGCAGAGAGCGGAAAATCCGGCTCCGGCAGTTCCGGCAGCGCAGCCGCAGAAACAGATGGTTCTGACGGCGATGAAATGCTCCCGGCGGCAGTCGATGTTATTCTGGAAACCGGACAGGCCTCCGTCTCTATGCTTCAGCGCCGTCTGAAGCTTGGCTACGCCCGCGCGGCGCGCATCATGGATGAGATGGAAGAGCGCGGCATTGTCGGCCCGTTTGAGGGCTCCAAGCCCCGTCAGCTGCTCATTACGCGGGAGCAATGGCAGGCTATCAAAGACGGCGCGCCCACTTCCAGTGAACCGGTCGAGGAGGAAATTCCGTAATTCTTCCTTTGGCCAAGGTATAAATAGAATGACTGCACGGAACAATTTCAGTGTACAGATTGCGCCAGCAGATTTTTTGCCAGGCAAACAAAAGCCGGAGGAAATCCTTTATGGATTTCCGAGGATTTTTGTGAAGCATGGTGAACAAATACAAGCAAGCTGTGCGCTGTAATTGTGTAGCGCTGTCAAATAAAGTTGCGTTGCATCCGAGAGAATTCGGAGTGACAGCAGGAGGTACTTATGAAACGCAGTAACCACGCATCCGTCGTCCGTCTGACCTCGCTGGCCTTGCTGGCCGCACTGGTCGTTGTCTTGCAGACCGTTGCAAGCGGTATCCGCATCGGGCCGGTCCCGATCTCGCTGACGCTGGTTCCCATTGTCGTCGGCGCGATTTTGTTTGGCCCAGGTGCAGGAGCCGGTCTTGGCGCGGTATTCGGGATCGTCTGCCTGATTGCAGGCATCACGGGCGCGGATCAGTTTACAAATGTTCTGTGGGTCGCAAGCCCATTCTGGCTCGTCGTCGTGTGTGTCGGCAAGGCCGTTCTGTGCGGGCTTTGCGCGGGACTCGTGGCAAAGGCGCTGCGGCAGAGGCAGACGCTCAGCTGCATACTCGCCGCGCTGACGGCCCCGTTCGTGAACACCGGCGTGTTCGCCATTGGGATGCTCACGGTCTTCAAGCCCGTTCTGCAGGACTATGCAGGCGGCACGAACATTGTCTATTTCCTTTTCGTCGCGTTTATCGGCGTGAACTTCCTCATAGAATTCGCCGTCAACGCCGCTTTAAGCGCTGCGATCGCACGAATTGTGCAGGTTGTGCAGAAACAGCTTGAGAAATAACACAGCGGGCGCGCCATTTGGCGCGCCCGTCCTTTATTTTGCGTAGATCAATCCAACCAGCCAGTTCAGTGTCTTTGCCGGGAGAATCTTAACGAGGAAGCAGAAAAATTTGTATTGCAGGCCGATGGTGTTGACGGGCCGGATTCCCTTTCTCGTCGCAACATGCGCAATAAATGCGCCTGCCTTCTCCGGGTCCATGCCGTTCTGCTCGTCGCGTTCCATACCTGCGACGGAGCGCGCGATACGTCCGCCGTAAATATCGTCCCCTTCCGGGTTCTTTTCCCGCGCGGCGGTGAAGCCCGTGCGGATATCGCCCGGCTGGACGCAGCAGACCTGAATGCCGAAGGGCTTGACCTCATTGGCAAGCGCCATGGTGTAGGAGTTGATGGCGGCCTTGCTGGCTGAATAATAGGTCTGGAACGGGATAGGGATTGCGCCTGCAACAGAACTCAGATTCACAATGCGGCCATAGCACTGCCTGCGCATCACCGGCAGCACCTGCCGATTCATGCGTACCATGCCGAAAAAGTTCACGTCCAGCTGGTGCTGTGCGTCCTCTGTTTTCGTGAATTCGACCGCGCCGGAAATGCCGAAGCCAGCGTTGTTGATCAGCACATCGATATGGTCTTCCCGCTTTAAAATCTCCTGTATAGCTGCGGCAAGCGTCTCTTCTTTTGTAACGTCGGCCGCAATATGGTTCATGCCGGGCGCTCCCTCGGCTCTTCTGGAAAGTTCATAGACCGTGTAGCCCTTTTCGAGCATGGCTTGCGCCGTACACAGGCCGATACCGGATGTGCCGCCGGTGATGACACATACCTTCTTTACAGGCATCACAGGTCATACCCCCTTAAGACATCTGCAATGATCGCAACAGCCTCGTCGATTAACGCATGTGTGTGCGTGGCCATGAGGCTTGTGCGGAGCAGGCACTCATGCGGAGCCGCCGCAGGCGGCAGAGAGGAATTGACGTAGACACCCCGTTCGTAGAGTTCCTTTGCAATGGTGAGCGTCGGAATTGGTTCATAGGTATAGATTGGGATAATGGGAATACGGTCGCCGTTGGACGGGCGCATTTTGATGTTTCGTTCGTTCAGAAGACTGCGCATGTAAAGTGCATTCTCCTGAAGACGCGTCACCAACTCCGGATGCGCTTCCAGCTGACGCAGTGCTTCCAGAGCCGCAGCAGCGTTCGCGGGCGGGATGGATGCGGAGAAAATAAAAGGACGGGAACTGTGGCGCACAAAGTCCGCCACGCGGCTGCTGGCTGCCATATAGCCGCCGAGCGAGGCGAGCGACTTGGAGAACGTGCCCATGTAGATATCGACCTGATCCTCGAGCCCGTAATAGCTTGCCGTGCCGCGGCCGCCCTCGCCGATGACGCCGAGGCCATGCGCATCGTCAACCATGACGCGCGCACCGTATTTCTGCGCCAGCGCGCAGATCTCGGGCAGATTGGCAATATCGCCGCCCATGGAGAATACGCCGTCGGTCACGATCAGGCAGCCTGCCGTTTCCGGCACCTTCTGCAGCTTCTTTTCAAGGTCCGCCATGTCGTTGTGCTGGTAGCGCAGCATCTTGCCGTAGGACAGCTTGCAGCCGTCGTAGAGGCTGGCGTGATTTTCTCGATCCATGATAACATAATCATGCAGGCCGACGATGGCGCTGATAATGCCGAGATTGGACTGGAAGCCCGTGGAGAAGGTCACGACCGCGTCCTTGCGCAGGAACTTTGCAAGTTCGTCCTCCAGCTCCAGATGCAGCTTGAGTGTGCCGTTTAAAAAACGGGAGCCAGAGCAGCCGGAGCCGAGTGTTTCGTAGGCGTGCATGCCGGCTTTGACGACTGCCTCATTCGTCGTCAGACCGAGATAATTGTTCGATCCCAGCATGATGCGGCGCTTGCCCTCCATAATGACCTCGGTATCCTGCCGGGATTCGAGCGCGTGGAAATAGGGATAGATGCCGAGATCCCGGACTTCATCCTGAATATAGCGCTGATTGCATTTTTCAAAAATGTCCATAATATCCTCCTTCGTTACAGAAGCGTTCCGAGGGCCAGCAGCACGCGTTCGGCGCTGCAAAGTTCTTCGGGCGTAAACTGCGCGGAGAGCGCAGCGACTTTTTTCTGCATTTCTTCCTCATTTTCATCAAAATAACCGGAAAATTTCTCCGAGGTCGTCAGCACGATCTCGCGCCGGTCGTGCGCCTGCACTGTTTTGCGCAGATAGCCTTTTGACACAAGTTGATTGACCTTATAGGTTGCATTTGGCTGAGAGATCCCGATGGTATCGGCAAACTGGGAAATTGTCGGACTTCCAAGCAGATGAATGATGTCTGCGGAAAAGGCCTCCGTCGCGCTGAGACTGCCCGGTTTTTCCCGCACAGCGGAAAACAGCTTCTGGTAGCAGAACAAACGGTATTTGCGAAACAGCGCCTCGATGGTCTGAAGCAGCATGGCAACTCCTTTCATTGTATAAAATATTTTAATTAAAAAATTTTAAGTATCACAAGTATAGCGCCCGCATCTGAATCTGTCAAGAAATTTTTGTGCATGTTCCGGCTGTATATGCTATACTGGACTCGAAGAGGAGGCTTGTTTTATGAAGGTTCTTGCCATTATTGACATGCAGAAGGATTTTATTGACGGCGTGCTGGGGACGAAAGAAGCCGTTTCCATTGTGCCGAGGGTTGCCGCACGGCTGAAAAAAGCGCGGGAGGACGGCGAAACCGTCGTCTTCACGCGCGATACGCATCATGCGGAGTATTTGTCCACACAGGAAGGCCGGAATCTTCCGGTCCCGCACTGCATAGAGGAAACGGAGGGCTGGCAGATTGATGCGGCTCTGCCAGTTCTGGACGCGCCGGTCTTTGATAAGCCCGGCTTTGGTTCCCCTGCCCTGATCGACTATCTCAAGGGTCTTCCGGAGCTGGAAAGCGTTGAGTTCATCGGCCTCTGCACCGATATCTGCGTCATTACGAACGCGATGATGACAAAGGGCGCGCTGCCCGAGGTTCCGCTTTTCGTCCGTGCGGACTGCTGTGCAGGTGTGACCCCCGAAAGCCACGAAACGGCGCTGAGCGCGATGAGGATGTGTCAGATTTTGATCCTTTAAGCAAAACAGAACCGCTGGAACAACTCTTCCAGCGGTTCTGTTTTTACAATTCTCCTGGGAACAGCGCGTCGATGGCAGCTGCGGCTGCGGCCTGTTCAGCGCGTTTTTTACTGCTGCCGCTGCCATTGCCGCAGGGCTTGCCGTTGAGCAGAACCTCGACCTCAAATTTCTTGTCGTGATCCGGTCCGGACTCTCCGGTGAGTTCATAACGGAGCACCTGATCCTTTTTCCGCTGCACCAACTCCTGGAGCGCGGTCTTATAGTCAAAATTATGCGGCTTGCCCGCCGGAACGTCGCTGAGGATCAGACGGTCGATGATCTCCTTTGCAGCGGAAAAACCGCCGTCCATGTAGCTGGCCGCAATCACGGATTCCATGGCATCGGAGACGATGGAATCGCGCTTGCGTCCGCCGCCATGCTCCTCGCCGTGGCCGAGCAGCAGAAAGCTGCCGAGTTTGATCGTCCCCGCTGCGCGGGCCAGATTTTTTTCGCAGACAAGATCGGCGCGGATGCGTGTCAACTCGCCCTCCGGCTTGTCCGGGAAATTCCGGTACAGGTAATCCGCCACGACGAAACCCAAAATCGAGTCGCCTAAGAATTCCAGCCGTTCATTATCGTGCAGGCCGCGTTCGCGGTTTTCATTGGCATAGGAACTGTGCGTCAGCGCGTTTTCGAGAATGCTCTTGTCCCGGAACGTGTAGCCCAGCCCGGCTTCCAGTTCACTCAGCATGTTGATACTCCTTTGGTATGACCATATGGTCCATATTTGCGGCCAGCGTCGCGGCCACGTCCGCCTCGACAGCGCCGATGGCCTGCCGAATGGCGTTGCGGATGGCCAGAGCGTCGGACGAGCCGTGCGCCTTGATAACGGGCTTACTCAGGCCGATAAGCGCCGTGCCGCCCGTCTCGCGGTAGTCCATCTTTTTCTTGAATGCTTTTACGCCGTCCATGCACAGCAGCGCCGCCAGCTTGGTCAGTACGTTTTTCTTGAACATATTCTTCATCATGGAGGCCATGAAAAGCGCCGTGCCCTCAATGCCTTTGAGCAGGATATTGCCCGAGAAGCCGTCGGCAACAACCACGTCCGCGCCGCCCAGCGGCACGTCGCGCGCTTCAATGTTTCCAGTAAAGTTGATTGCACCGGTCTCGCCTGCCTGCTTTAACAGTGGATAGACGGCCTTCTGCAGTTCGCCGCCCTTGGAATCCTCCGCGCCGATATTTAAAAGCGCAACGCGCGGATTCTCAATGCCCAGCACCTTTTCGGCGTAATAGGAACCCATGAATGCAAATTGCAGCAGGAATTCCGGCGTGCAGTCGGCCGTTGCACCGCAGTCGATGAGCACGGCCTCTCTGCCGGTCTTCGTCGGAATCTGCGGGGCCATGGCCGCGCGGCGGATGCCCTTGACGCGCCGGACAGTCAGCGTGGCCGCAGAGAGCAGCGCGCCGGTCGAGCCCGCAGAGACGAACGCATCTCCGCCGCCCTCCTTCAGCATATTCAGGCCCACGACCATGCTGGAATCCTTTTTCTTTTTTACAACCGTCGCCGGATCATCGTGCATATCCACGACGTCGTCCGCGTTGGCAATCTCCACGCCCTTGGGAAGCGTTTCGATGCCCTGATCCTTCAGCGCGCGCAGGATTGCCTCGCCGCGTCCGACCAGCACGACCTCGCAGTTGAAGTCCTTTGCTGCCTGGATCGCGCCCAACGCAATCTGATCAGGGGCGTTATCGCCGCCCATGGCGTCTACCAGAATTCTCATGTTGCTTCCTCCTGCCCTGTCATTTGATCGATGATTGCAAGCGACCGCTGTGCAATGGCGAGATTTTTGTTGGCTTTTCCCTTGACGCGGTGCTCGAGCGGCGTCAGAATGCCGAAATTCACGTTCATCGGCTGGAACGAGACAACGCTCGCATCCGAAATGTACGCTGCCAGCGCCCCGATGGCCGTTTCGCGCGGGAACTCGGGCAGCGGCTCATTCTTGACTTTTGCCGCCATACTGACACCTGCTAGATAACCGGAAGCCGTTGACTCGACATAGCCCTCTACGCCCGTCATCTGGCCCGCAAAGGCGACCAGCGGGTCACGCCGGTCAGCATAGTAACGGTCGAGTAGACGCGGAGAATCAAGGAACGTGTTGCGGTGCATCACACCATAGCGGACAAATTCCGCGTCGTGCAGCGCGGGAATCATAGAAAACACGCGCTTCTGCTCCGGGAATTTCAAATGGGTCTGAAAGCCGACGATATTGTAGACGGAGCCTGCGGCGTTATCCTTGCGCAGCTGCACAACGGCATACGGCTCACGGCCTGTTTTCGGGTCCTTCAGCCCAACGGGCTTCAAGGGTCCATAGCGCAGAGTATCGACGCCACGGCGGGCCATGACCTCGACGGGCATACAGCCCTCGAAGACATGCTTGTCCTCAAAGCCGTGCACCGGTGCTTCCTCCGCCGTTTTAAGTGCTTCGACAAAGGCAAGGTATTCGTCTTTGTCCATTGCGCAGTTGACATAATCCGCATCACCACGATCGTATCGGGATGCAAACCACGCCTTGTCCATGTCGATGGACGAGAAAGTCACAAGCGGCGCAGCGGCATCGAAAAAACTCATATACTCCTGTCCGCCGAAATAGCGTTGGATCGCATCGCTCATCGCGTCAGAGGTCAGGGGGCCAGTCGCAATGACAGCCGGGCCTGCCGGAACCTCAGCTGCTTCTGCTTCCACGACGGTGATATTGGGATGCGACCGGATTTTTTCCGTTACCATGCCGGAAAAACCATAGCGGTCAACGGCCAGCGCACCGCCTGCCTCGACGCGGTTTGCTTCCGCGCAGGTCAGAATCAGGCTGTGCAGCCGCCGCAGTTCCTCTTTCAGAAGGCCAACGGCGTTTTCCAGACGGTCGCCGCGCAGAGAATTGGAGCAGACGAGTTCAGCAAAGTCCGCGCAGTGGTGCGCAGGCGTCATTTTCTGCGGCTTCATCTCGGTCAATGTCACATGAATGCCACGCTCAGCCAGCTGCCACGCAGCCTCGCAGCCTGCGAGGCCTGCACCGATCACTTTCACTTCCAGCATGTTGGGGTGTCCTTTCTATCTCTGTATCAGAACGGAAGATCGTCTTCCGGCTCGGTCTTTTTGGCAGCTTTTTTGGCAGCTGGTTTTTTAGCCGCAGGCTTTTTTGCCGCTGCCTTCTTCGCGGCAGGCTTCTTTGCAGCCGCCTTTTCGGTGGGCTTTTTCGCTGCCGCTTTCTTTGCAGCTTTCTTTTCCTCTGCCTGCTTCTGCGCAGCTTCGGCAGCGGCCTCGGCGTTGGATTCCGCAGTTGCGGCCTCGCCGGTCGCAGTGGACTTGCGGCGATAGCCGCGCCTGTCCTCCGGCAGGAAGTTGGAGCACTCAGGATTTGCGCAGAACGGCTTCATCGCACCCTTGCCGGAACGCTTGAACATCGTCTGGCCGCAGACCGGGCAGTCCTGATCCGTCGGCACATCCCACGTCATAAAACCGCAGGCTGCACCGCGCTCACAAGCGTAATAAGCGTAGCCGCGCTTACTTTTGCGTTTCAGAATCGCGCTGCCACACTTCGGACAGCGGCCCGGCATTTTTTCCGTAATGGCCTTGGTGAACTTACACTCCGGGTAGCCGGGGCAGGCAAGGAATTTACCGAAGCGGCTCGTCTTTACGACGAGATTCCGACCGCAGATCTCACATTTTTCGTCTGAAACCTCATCCGGCACCTTGAGCCGGGTGTCCTTGAGCGCTTCTTCCGCGTCGAGCATTTCCTGATGGAATCCGGTATAGAACTCCTCCAGCACGCTCTTCCAGCGGCGTTGCCCGGCCTCAACCTGGTCAAGCTGCTTCTCCATGTCAGCAGTGAATTCAACGCTGATGATATTGGGGAATCGATCCATCATCAACCCGTTCACGACCTCGCCAAGCTTCGTCGGCGAAAGCTTTTTATCGGTCTTGATGACGTATTCACGGTCTTGAATCGTCGCAATGATTGCTGCGTAGGTAGACGGGCGGCCGACGCCCTTTTCCTCCATTGCGCGCACCAAGGACGCCTCCGTATAACGCGCGGGCGGCTGGGTAAAATGCTGCTGTTTATCAAAGCCGACTGCCGTGAGCGCCTCGCCTGGGGCAAGGTCAGGCAGCGGAGAATCCAGTTTTTCCTGTTCGTCGTCACGGCCCTCTTCATAAATGGCAGTAAAGCCAGAGAACTTCATGCTCTGGTGGGTCGCGCGGAAGACATGGTTTCCGCAGGCGGCCTCGATTGCCGTCACGTCGTACAGCGCGTTTGTCATCTGCGACGCGATGAATCGACTCCAAATCAGCTTATAGAGCCGGTACTGTTCCTTGGTCAGATCGTGCTCGACCGCTTCCGGATAGAGTGCAACGTTCGATGGGCGGATGGCCTCGTGCGCGTCCTGTGCACCGGATTTTGGCTTGTAGCGGCGAGGCTCAGCATAATATGCCGTGCCGTAGCGGCTGCGAATTACCTCGCCTGCAGCGGCCAGCGCCTCCTCGGAGATACGCAGGGAATCGGTACGCATGTAAGTGATCAAGCCGACAGAGCCCTCACCGGAGATCTCTACGCCCTCGTAAAGCTGCTGCGCGATCATCATTGTGCGGCGTGGGGTCATGTTGAGTTTGCGCGACGCCTCCTGTTGGAGCGTCGAGGTGATGAAGGGCGGCGCGGGAGTGCGTTTTTTCTCCGACTTTTTCACGCCGGTCACAGAAAATGGATGCCCTTCCAGTGCGTCCAGAACAGACTGCACATCCTGCTCACTGGACAGTTCACGCTTTTGCGGGTCGCCATAATAGTGTGCAGTAAAGCTGCCAGACTTACCGACCCGGTTCAGATTCACGTCCAGCGTCCAGTATTCCTGCGGGACAAAGGCCCGGATCTCGTTTTCACGGTCTACGACCAGACGGGTTGCAACAGACTGCACACGGCCGGCAGACAGGCCCTTGCGGATCTTTTTCCAGAGTAAGGGGCTAAGCTGATAGCCGACGATGCGGTCGAGCACGCGGCGCGCCTGCTGCGCATCGACGAGATTCTGGTCGATGGGACGCGGGTGCCGGATGGACTCCTGCACAACGTTGCGCGTAATCTCGTTGAAGGTCACGCGGTATGTCTCATCGTCCGGAATGTTCAGCAGATATTTCAAATGCCAGGAGATGGCTTCGCCCTCGCGGTCCGGGTCGGTTGCAAGGTAGATGCGGCCAGAGCCCTTCGCAGCCTTACGCAGATCTGCGATGATCTCTTCCTTTCCCTTGAGCGGCTGATACTCCGGCTCAAAATCGTGTTCAATATCGACGCTCAGCGTGCTCTTTGGCAGATCACGCAGATGTCCCATGCTGGCCTTGACCTGATAGTCGGGGCCGAGGTATTTTCCGATGGTTTTGGCCTTCGAGGGAGACTCCACGATGACCAGATTCTGTTTTGCGTTCGGCATAGACGCCTCCATGTTATTTTTTCGCCAACTCATAATATCGGGCCGGCAGCCGCTTGACAAAGCCCTTGACCTCCAGCAGCGTCAGCGCGGAGAGCACACGCCCGGCGGGCAGCTGCGTTTCGTCGATCATCCGGTCAACCGGTTGTTTTCCGGACTCCAGCTGCCGGAGAACCTCTGCTTCGTCGGCAGATACGTGCGGCAAAATTTCCTGTACGTCAATATAAGCCCTGTTTTCCAGCTTGTCAACGGCTTTTGTGTCAGTTTTTTCCGGATTGGACGGAGTTTCCGCCACAACAAGGTTGTCTTTCGTTTCCTGTTGGCTGAGCGTCATGGGCCCAATCGGCTTCTGACGCAGCGGTAGTTCCGGATAGAGGTAGGTATATTCCTGCAAGACATCCCAGCCCTCAGCAATCAGGATCGCACCCTCTTTGAGCAGCTGGATGTTCCCTTCGCAGGTCGGATTTCCGAGATTCCCAGGCAGCGTGAACACATCCCGCCCCTGTTCGAGCGCATGGCGGGCGGTAATGAGCGCGCCGCTCTTTTTGGGTGCCTCCACGACAACAGAACCAAGCGAAAGGCCGCTCAGAAGTCGGTTGCGAGGCGGAAAATGCTCCGGCAGAGGAGGTGTTCCTGGCGGAAGTTCGCTGATGACGCAGCCGTGGGTGCGCAGGTCTTCAAACAGGCTTCGGTTACTTGCCGGGTAATCAACATCCACACCGCAGGCAAACACCGCCACAGGCGGCGTCCCGGAGGATACGGCCCCGCGCAGCGCCATGGTGTCAATTCCGGCTGCACCGCCGGAAACAACGATTGCGCCGTAGCGGCCAAGTTCATAGCCCAGGCGCTTTGCCTGAAGCAATCCATATGCGGAGGCTTTGCGCGTGCCGACCATAGCGATGACGGGTTCCGCGTCAAAGTCCGGGAAAACGCCTTGATAATACAATACCAACGGCGCATCGTCAAGATTTTTAAGCCGGTTCGGATAGACAGCATCCTGAAACGTCAGAACATGGATGTTCTTGCGGTAGCACTGCTGCAGAATCTGACGTGCAGGCGCAAGTTCCTTGTCAGCAAGTGCAGCGCGCCCCTCTGGACGAAGTTCCTGCGGATATTCGCCCGCCGCAGCGCAGTAGACCGCCTCGGGCGTTCCGAACTGCTCAAGCAGCGCACGCAGCCCACGCAGACCGACACCCCTGCGTCCAGTCAGCCACAACCAGTATTCCAGCATAAAAATCCCTCTGTCTTTCTCGGATTTTTGATATATTATATATGGCTTCAGCGCTTCATCTGCCACAAAACGATCGTCGCAGCGACTGCCGCGTTCAGCGACTCGCAGCGAGGCGACATGGGAATGATGATTTTCTGCTCCGCAGCCGCGAATAGTTCTGGACAAATTCCCTGCCCCTCGCTGCCGATCACGACCGCTGCAGCACGCAGATCAGCCTGCCGCAGATCGACAGCATCAGCTGACATGGCAGTTGCCAGCAGCGGAATGCCCTGCTCCCGGCAGCTAGCGATGGCCTGCGTCCTTGTCATGCTGACAGGCTGGGTCCGAAACACCGCGCCCATGGAGGCACGAACCGTTTTGGGGTTATATGCGTCGGCGCAGCCATCGAGCAAAACAACTGGAATCTCCAGTGCGTCCGCCGTGCGGAGGATCGTACCGAGATTGCCGGGGTCCTGAATGCCGTCCAGCAAAAGCGTTCCCGACGTGAGCGCGCCGGACTTCCGCTCCGGCAGGCGGCAGAGAAAGATTGCTCCCTGCGGCGCGTCCATCAGGGAGACAGACTGCATAACGTCTTTTGGCACACGGATGACGCGGACGGTGTCCGGTAATTTGCATAGTTCTACAGCTTCTTCCGCAATCACCGTATGCAATCCCGGATACCAGCGGGCAGCTTCTGCCAGCAGCTTCACACCGTCGGCGGCAAACTCACCGCACTTTTCGCGGTAGGCGCGCGAGGTAAGCAGCTTTTTTGTGTGCGTCAGAAGCGGATTCCGACGGCTTGTAATCCGCTGCTCCATCACGGCTTCACCTTTGCAAGCCGGTCATTCTCCCCGAGCAATACGAGCGTAATGTGCTCGTTCAGCGGACGGTTAGCGTCCACTGTGACATGCACCTTACCGTTTTCCCGCACAGCGATAACATTGACGCCGTATTTGGCACGGATATCCAACTCCCGGATGCTCTTGCCGCACCATTCGGACGGCGTTTGCAGTTCGGCGATGCCGCAGTCCGGCGAAAGTTCGATAAAATCCAGAATACTGGACGAAGTCAAGGACTGCGCCAACTTGATGCCGGACTCACGTTCCGGCACGACGACATGATCCGCGCCGATCTTTTCCAGCGCGCGGCGCTGCGTCTCGTCGGTGGCTTTACACACAACTCTCTGCACGCCTAATTCCTTGAGATTCAGCGTCGCAACAACGCTGGTAGCCAAGTCGCCGCCGATGGCGACAATGGCGCAGTCGTAATTCCGGACGCCGAGCGTGCGCAGGGCGTCTTCATCCCGCGCATCGCACACAGCAGCGCAGGTGACTCTGCTTTCCATCTTCTGTACGAGTTCCGGGCGCAGATCAATGGCCAGCACCTCGCTGCCGAGTTCATACAGCCGCTGCGCGACCGCGCTTCCAAAGCGTCCAAGTCCAATTACAATATATGTTTTTTTCATGATATTACTCCCCCTGCTCAGCCGATCATGATTTTTGTTTCGGCATAGCTGACGCGCTCTTCTGCGCGGTCAGCCGCCATAAATCCGACGCTGATAGTCATGATCCCGAGCCGCCCAAAAAACATGAACAGGATCAGAACAAGCTGCGACGCAACGCACAGTGAACTTGTAATGCCGGTCGTCAGACCGACAGTGCACAGTGCGGAAATCGTCTCATACAGTGCGTTTTCCAGACTCACATGATCTGCTATGCTCAAAAACGCTGCGCCGAGCCCGGACAGCAGCAGAACCAGAATAAACAGCGCGGATGCGTTTGCAACCGCCTGCTGCGGAATCCGGCGCTTCATGATCTGCACGCTTGTCCGTCCCCGCGCGGTTGACCATGCGGCAAACAGAATCACGCCGACCGTCACGGTCTTGACGCCGCCCGCTGTCGAACCGGATGATCCGCCGATCAGCATCAAAAAATCCGCAACAGCCTTTGAAACGTCGGACAGCGCATTCTGGTCAAAGGTCGCAAAGCCTGCCGTGCGCAGCGTAACCGATTGGAACAGCGCAGCCATCAGCTTCTGCGGCGGTGTCAGGCCGCCGAGCGTGCCGGGATTGTTCCATTCAAGCGCAGCGAAAATGCCGGCGCCGCCAAAGATCAGAACTGTTGTGATGATGATGACCAGTCTCGTGTAGACGCTCATGCGGGAGAAACGGCGGTTATGCCGGATATCACCCCAGACGGCAAAACCGAGGCCGCCGATGATAATCAGTGCCATGATGGTGAAATTCACGACTGGATCTGTTGCATAGCGGCAAAGACTCCCGCCAACATCTGTATCCGCAAGCACATCAAAGCCTGCGTTGCAGAACGCGGAGATCGAATGAAATACGCCGTACCACAAAGCTTTTCCAAAGCCGAACTCCGGCAGGAAACGAAAAAACAGGATAAGCGCGCCTGCACCTTCGACCGCAGCCGTGCCGCGCAGGATGTTGCGCACAAGACTCACAATGCCGCTATAGCTGTCGCTGCCAAGCGCCTGCGCCAGAACCATGCGTTCCCGCAGACCGATCTTCCGGCGAAGCGCAAAGAAAAACAGGCACGCGATGGTCATAAATCCGAGACCGCCGACCTGGATGAGCAGGAGGATGACAACCTGACCGAACATGGCCCAATGGGTTCCGGTGTCAACACGGATAAGGCCTGTGACGCAGGTCGCGGAGGTTGCGGTGAATAAGCTTGTCAAAAACGGCGTCGCCTCGCCGGAACGCGACGCGGCTGGGAGGCATAGAAGCCCCGCTCCAAGCAAAATAATGAAGAGAAAGACCAACACGATCAGCCGTCCCGGACGCATGGTACGGAACGGTCTTTCAAGCCGTCGAAAAAACGATAGAAGCATAACGGAAAGCCGTCCCCTTTCTGGAATACACTATATTATAATCAGATGGCGCACCGCCGTCAAGAAAAACCGCTCCCCAGACTTGTTTTGCCTGAAAAATCATGGTAAACTGACAAAAAACGAAACGAAGAGGGATCCCAAATGCGTATTTCCTGCCTGCTTGCCTGCTTTTTCCTGCTGGCGCTGCTCTGCGCCTGCGCCGCGCCGGAGGCGGCTTTGCCGGAGCCTCCCGCCGCGCAGGTGCAATCTCCGGAGGAGCCGCCCGCGCCGGTTGAACCGCCGGTGGAGCCTATCATCGAAGAGGAGCCGGAACCCGCGCTTTTGCTGTCGGAACCGGTCTGGCTGCTGGGACGGCTGACGGAACTTTATTGCGCGGACGAAACAGAATGGGCCGCGCTGGCTGACATACTGGAAGCGGCAAAGCCCTTAAACACTGATGCACAGATGCTTGCGGGAGTGGAAACGATTCGCTTTCAGGCGCAAGACTATGTCCCGCTGGCAGAGGCCGCACAGCGGCTCGGGCTGGAATGGGGCGAAGCCCCGGACGGGCTTCGCTATCTGGCACGGCGGCAGACCGTCGGCCAGATCCCCGAGGGCTGGAACGTGCCGGTCCTCATGTACCACGCCGTGGGGGACGAGATCTGGGGATATTCCGATCTGTTTGTCAGCGAGGCCGGGATGGAGGAGCAGCTGCAATATTTGCAGGAAAACGGATATGAGCCGATCTGGTTCTCAGACCTTGCGCACATCGAAGACTATGAAAAGCCGGTCATTCTGACCTTCGACGACGGATATGACGACAATTACACGGTGCTCTATCCGCTGCTGGAAAAGTATCAGACCAAGGCGACCATCTTTGTCATCGGCAATGCCATGGGCAGCCAGCACAAGATGACGCAGGAGCAGGTGTGCGAGCTGGCGGCCTCCGGCCTCGTCAGCATCCAGAGCCATACCTACACGCACGGAAATCTCAGCGCCATGGACGAACCTGCGCTCCGGCAGGAAATGGAGCGCGCCAACGCCGCGCTGGCTGCCGCGACGGGACAGATCCCGTACGTGCTATGCTACCCGGAGGGCAAATACAGTCACCTGACGATGGACGTGGCGAAGGATTATTACACATTTGCCCTGCGCATGGACGGCTGGACCTATCAGACCGGCATGGACCCGTATCAGGTGCCGCGCAGCTTCGTCTCACGCCGCATCACGCTGCCGGATTATCTGTGGTTCCTCGCCCCGTCCGGAAAAGCGTCCTGAAGAGAAACGCACATGATAATACGGGCAGATATCCTCGTAATGTCCGTCTTTCATGCGGAAGCCGCCGGGGATGACACCGAGAGGATGAAAACCAAGGCGCTCATACAGGTGTCGCGCATGCGTGTTGCTGGCGACGACAGCGTTGAATTGCAGGATGCGGAAGCCGTGCGCCCGGCCCTGTTTGAGACAGTCGGAAACCAGCTTTTCTCCGATATGCAGGCCGCGCGCTGTGCGCTCGACCGCGTAGCTGGCGTTGCAGATATGTCCGCAGCGGCCAACGTTATTGGGGTGCAGAATATATAAGCCGCAGATGCGGCCTGTCTGCCGCTCCTCCGCGACGGCGGTATAAGTCTGCTCTGCGAAAAAGTCTGCGCCGGACGAAGCATCCAGCAAATCCTCCTGTGGAAAAGCGACACCGTCCTCCACGACCTCGTTCCAGATTCGGATCAAATCCGGAAGATCGGCCCGCGTATATGCTCTGACTTGAATCTCCATAGAAAAACGCACTTTCTGCCGTTTGAGTGGCTTTTTGATGGCGTAGTTATACCACCGGCTGCGCAGTCTGTCAAGTGGCGCAGTTTGCTGTTGACAAGTATAAACAACTGTGCTATTCTAAGATTACAAACGTAACCAAAGGAGGAATTACACATGGAAAAAAAGCTGAGTCTGACGGACGCGGAATGGTCTGTAATGGAGCAGCTTTGGGCTGCTCCCGGCAGCACAGGACGGGCACTGACTGCGGCTTTGGAACAGAAAACCGGCTGGTCGCGCAGCACGACGCTGACACTTCTGCGGCGTCTAGCAGAAAAGGGCGCGGTGCGCTATGAGGATTCCGGCAGCATCCGTACCTTTTTCCCCAATATCACCCGCGAACATGCCGCTGTTCGGCAGACGCGTGACCTGCTGGGGCGGGTCTACCACGGAAGTCTGAGCATGCTCGTCAGCGCCATGACACGGGAGGAGACGCTCCCACAGGAGGAGATTGACGAATTGTACGCGCTTTTGAATGAAATGGAGGCGAAAAAACGGCGTGACTGAATGGTTCGTGTCCTCTGCCGTGCTTGCGGCGGTGCTCATCGCGCTGCGGTTTGCGCTGCGCGGAAGCATCAGTCCGAGGCTGCAATATGGACTTTGGGCGCTGCTGCTGATTCGGCTGCTCGTGCCGTTCTCTGTTGGGCAGAGTGCGGTAAGCGTAGAAAATCTTGTTCCGGCAGCGGAGCACCGTGTTTTATATCTGGCGCAGCGCAGCGCACAGCCGCCTTCGCAGGCAGAATCTAAAGAACAGGCTGCAGAGCCGTCGGCTCCCGCAGAGCAGGCCGCACCGGAATCGGATGGTTCGGCTTCTGTCACAGTCGATCTGAAAAAGATTTTGCGTACAGTCTGGCTCTGCGGTGCGGCAGCGGTATTCTGCTGGTTTCTGGGCTGCGACCTTGTATTCGGCTGCCGCCTGCGGCGAGGCGCGCAGCAGCTTTCTGCGGCAAAGCACGGCTGCCCGGCTGTTTTCGTCTCCCCTGCTGCCGGTTCGCCATGCCTGTTTGGACTGCTTCAGCCCGCGATCTATCTGACGCCGGAGGCGGATGCTGACGAGACAGCGCGGAGGCACTGCCTTGCGCATGAACAGACGCACTTCCGGCACGGCGACCATATCTGGTCGGCTTTGCGCTGCATGTGTCTGGCCCTGCACTGGTTTGACCCGTTTGTGTGGTGGGCGGCCGCCCTTTCGCGCACAGATGCAGAACTGGCCTGCGATGCAGCCGCTGTGCAAAGTCTCGGCGAAGCGGAGCGCGCTGCGTATGGCAGGACGCTTTTGCGCATGACCTGCCACACACATGCACGCCTGCTGTCTGCAGCAACCACCATGTCCGGCCGGGGCGGGCAGCTTCGGGCACGAATTCATGCACTGGCAAAGCCGGTGAAGCCTGCACTCCCGGCGCTGCTTACCGCCGTGCTGATTGCCGCATTTGCCGCAGGGTGCACGATGACGGGCAGTGTCGCACAGGATACGCCGGCCTCTGAGACGGAACCGCAGGAGGTGCTCGTTTCAGCCCGGGTCGAAGAAGCGGAGCCGTCAGACAAACAGTTAAAGGCCCTCTTAGATGATGCCGGCGGTTCTGTCTTGTCAGACAGCGAAAAGGCAGCGTTCGACTCCTATCTGATAAACAACTTCGACGCGCTGCATGTGCGCGGTGCGTTCAACGCAGAATCACGCTGGACAGCCGAGCGGCTGAGCAGCACGGACGCCTGTCTCACACTCTATCTGCCCGACGCGCAGGACACGGTTCTCGACGAGTTGATCTATCACGGAGAGACAGGGCTTGTGAGCGACACGCGGTTCCGCTGCTTTCAAGCGTGTACCGACGAAAACGCACCGGAGAACGTCAGGACATACACATATAATGCGCTGCTCAGCAGCGTTTATCAGAAACTCCCCTTCGAGTGCTTCGCAGACTATCTGGACGGGCAGTTCAGCATGCTTTCCCAGCTTGGACTGTGGAACTATGAAACGGTCTGGTCAGTCTCCATGACAGAGCAGACTATACGGCTGACAATCTCCGGCCTGCCGAACGGCGGGAGCGAAGCGTTTACGCTGGATCTGGACACCATGCTAGTGCGCCGGGAGGAAACAGACGCGCAGCGCGCGGTCTTTGCGCAGTGGTTCGACTTTGCCGTCCAATGGCGGCTGGACGAACTGCCGGTTTTCCAGTTTGACGAGACTGCGGAGAATAACGGCCTGCCGGACAGCGCCTCGGCGTATCTCACATGGTTATACGCAGTAAATCAGGAAACGCTGGACGCGGAAGGCTTGATCGAGCCAGACTGGGCCTATGCCAATATCTCGAAGTATTTCCCCATCCGGCGGCTGAGTTTTGACGATCTGCCGGACGTCTGGGAATTTAAAGACGGCGGTTATTCTCTGCGCAATGCCGGCGCCGGACAGAAGCCGCTCGTCCGTCTTGACTCACTGGAAGCCGACACTTTGGATGGAGAGACTGTTTATACGATGCAGCTGACGTTTCTGGAGGCGGAACACACAGTCGATGATGCAGAATGGGACACATTCCGTACGCAGATCCTGTCCGGTGATGAAACCGGGCTTCGAGAGGCGCATATCGACACATACCAGATTCGGTTTTCCGGCGGCGAACCGTATTTCCTGTCGCACAGCGAGATTGTAATATGCAGATAAAGTTTACGCGCGTACCGGGAGCCGGTACGCGCGTTTTGGGAAATTGGAATGGTTATCAGCCGATGCCGCCGAGGGCTGCGCCTGCAACAAGCGCTACGATGCAGAGGATGCAGTAGACATACTTGGCAAGCGGATAGAACCAGCCGCCGATGGGCTTCTGGAGGCCGTCGTTGACTTCGTCGAGGACGAATTTCTTACCGGCAACCCAGAAGAACATGATACCAGCCAGCAGAGCGCCGAGCGGGCAGATGTAGATCGAGACGACGTCCATCCACTCGGAGGTGATCTTCTGGATGAGGATTGCAATCACGCAGCCAATGACAAGGATGATGGCAGTAGCCGGAACGCGCTTGATCTTCAGGTTATCCTGCAGGGTTGCGACCGGAGCTTCATACAGGTTGATGATGGAGCTGAGGCCGGCGAACAGAACGCAGACGAAGAAGATGACGCCGATGATCCGGCCGCCGGGCATACCGTTGAGGACATTGACCAGCCAGACGAACATGAGGCCGGGGCCGCCGCTCTCCAGCGGAGCGCCGCCCGCTGCCATGGCGGGGATGATAACGAACGCAGCAAGCAGAGCAGCCAGCGTGTCGAAAATCGCAACGTTTCTGGCGGAGCCAGGCAGGTTTTCATTCTTGGGCAGATAAGAGCCATAGATGACGGAGCCGTTGCCCGCGACGGACAGGGAGAAGAACGCCTGACCGAAAGCAAAGATCCAGACCATGGGGTTCGCAAGGCCCTTGGGATCGAGCGTGAAGATGTACTTGTAGCCTTCGCTTGCGCCGGGCAGGAACGCAATGTAGATGCCGAGGCCCACGAACAGGAAGAACAGAACCGGCATCATGACCTTGTTGGCCTTCTCAATGCCGCCGGAGACACCCATCGCCATGATGGCGAACGAGGCAACGATTGCAACGATGATCCACGGCAGGTTGCTGATCGCAACGACGTCGAAGTGGCCGCCGATGGCCGCCATATCCTGGCCCATGGCGTGCATATCGCCGGTGATGGCGATCGCGGTGTACTTGAAGATCCAGCCCATGACGACGGTGTAGCCAATGGCCAGCGCCATGGAGCCGAGGACCGGGATGAAGCCGATGGCTTCGCCGATCTTGCGGTTGCCGCGCAGCTCGGTGCACTTACCGAACGCGCCGATGGGGCCTGCGCCGGTGGCACGGCCGAGTGCGAACTCGCCGATAACGCCGGTGGAACCGATGAGGATGACGCAGATGAAATACGGGATCAGGAACGTCATGCCGCCCCAAAGGGAGACCATAATGGGGAAACGCCAGATGTTGCCCATGCCGACGGCGGAACCGATGCAGGCCAGAATAAAGCCCCATTTGGATTTAAAGCCGTCGCGCTGTGTGGTTGTCTGTTTGTCAGCCATTTCTTTCCCTCCAATAAGAATGTTGGATTCGACTGTCACGCTGCGCCGGAGGTTCCGGCGCAGCGCCGTCCAGGTTTACTTACTTTCTTCTGAGTTTCTTACTTTTCCTCGTTGGGATACGGCTCGAGGAATGCGTGGAAGTGGCGCATCGGGAGGTTGTGCCCCCAGACGATACGCATGTTGGGGATGGATTCGCGGTCTTCATACAGAGCCTTGACGGCTGCGATGACATAATCCAGATGCTCCTGCGTGAGGCGGCTGCGGTCGATGGCGAAGCGCACGACGTTTGCCAGCTCTGCCTGCTGCTCCGGCGTCTTGAGGTCGTATTCCATGGAATAGTCGCCAAGTTCGGAGACGCGGATGCCGTAGCGGCGAATCAGTTCGAGCGAGAAGCCTTCGCCTGCAAAGGTCTCGTGGCCGCGCTTGCCGTCGAAGAACTCATCCATGTTGATGTAAACAGCATGGCCGCCGGCGGGAAGAACGACGCCCTTGACGCCTGCCTTGTAGAAGCCCTGTGCGAGATATTCACACTGCTTGATGCGCTCGTCCATGTAGTTGAAGTCGCAGCTTTCGTACATACCGACAGCAAGCGCCATGATATCACGGCCGGACATGCCGCCGTAGGAGTCGTTGCCGTAGCAGGAAATCTGCTTGACCTTCAGCAGAACGCCGACGTCGGTCTTGACGGTGCCGTCCTCGTTGAAATCGGAGAAGTTCTGCCAGAACAGGCCCTTGTCGCGGAAGGCAACCATGCCGCCCATGTTGGCGTGTCCGTCCTTCTTCGCGGACATGCAGAAGCCGTCGCAGTAGGAGAACATCTCGGTGGCGATCTCGGCGATGGACTTGTCGGCGTAGCCGTCTTCATTCATCTTGATGAAGTAGCAGTTTTCAGCCCAGCGAGCGACGTCGAAGATCAGGGGGATGTTGTACTTGTGCGCAACGCGGTTGATCTCACGGATATTGCCCATGGAGACCGGCTGACCGCAGATGGGGTTGTTGGTGATGCAGGTGAAGACCAGCGGGACATTCTCGGGGCCGACAGCGGTGATAAGCTGCTCCAGCTTTTCAATGTCCATGTTGCCCTTGAACGGGTTCTTCTCATACTTGCCGCCTTCGGGTACCTGATACAGCAGTTCCTTATGATAGAGGTTTCTGGGGATGGAGCCCATCTGCTTGATGTTGCCCTCGGTGGTGTCGAAGTGGCCGTTGGAGGGGATGGTGAAGACCTTGCCCGGATGGCGGGCAGCAAGGATCTTCTTGACGATCTCCATCAGAACGGATTCCGCTGCGCGGCCCTGCTGGATGATGAAGGTGTTGGGGCGCTCCATCTGGGCTGCGCCGCCGTTAAAGAGGCCGCCCTCATATTCGGGCAGGTAGACCTTTTCCATCATGGTCTCGACGTCGCGGCAGTCGGTGCGGACAAGATCAAGGATCTTCTTCCAGTTCTTTTCGCCGCCGCGTTCAAAGATATCGCGGAAGGTGTCGAGCAGGACATAGTAGCCGGTGTTGCGGCCATATGCCTCGTCGCCCAGGAACAGGGAAGCCCACTGGTGGTTGGTCATGGCAGTGGTGCCGGAGTCAGAGAGCATATCAACCGTCAGCATGCCGGCGGGGAATGCGAACTCGTTATAATGGGTGGCCTTCAGGACGCGCTCGCGCTGCTCGACGGTAACGTCGGGAATGTCGCGGACGGCAAAGGTAAAGTGATGGGGTGCGGGGACATTCAGCGGATATTCGTGACTCATAATACTGACCTCCATAAGTATTGGCGTTTTACGCCGATTGTTTTGGAGATACCCCGGTCGTCGCAGACAGCGGGCTGCCGGCGCCTGGCGGACAGTATCGATTTACAGATTCTATTTCCTGCTTACAGGACTGCGATGCACTCGATCTCAACGAGCGCATCCTTCGGAAGACGGGCGACCTCAACTGCGCTGCGCGCGGGGCAGGCCCCTTCAAAGAACGTAGCATACACGCCGTTCATGGCTGCGAAGTTGTTCATGTCGCTGAGGAAAACGGTCGTCTTGATAACGTTTTCCATGGCTGCACCTGCCGCTGCGAGAACTGCCTTGCAGTTTTCGAGGGACTGACGGGTCTGCTCCTCGATGGTTGCGGGGAACGCACCGGTAGCCGGGTCGATGGGCAGCTGGCCGGACGTGATGATCAGGTTGCCTGCCTGGATACCCTGCGAATACGGGCCGATGGCCGCGGGGGCCTTTTCAGTAGAAATGACGGTTTTCATAAACTGTCCTCACCTCCTCATTGTGATAATAGTTTATCATCCAGTTATCTCATTGTCAATATAATTACTGTATACCGGCATGTAAAAAAGTAAAAATTGTGTATTTCGCACAATTTTGGCTCTCATTTTTCGTATGTTAAAAAATTTTTCTCGTATTGAGAAAAAATCGCATACAAAACAGGCTGATTTCGTTGCTTTCACATAAAATCTATGCTAGTATGAGAAACACGGACAACTTCACAAGGAGGATACCCCCATGACGGAACAGATGCTTCGGCAATATACCGTATTGGTCGAATACCTCGGCGCGACGCTTGGGCCGGATTACGAGGTCGTGCTGCACGAGATCCTGCCGGAAACCAGCCGCGTGGCTGCCATTGCCAATGGCTCCATCAGCGGCCGCAGCGTCGGCGCGCCGATCACAAACGCGGCGCTGCGCATGATCATGCAGAAGCAGTATGAGACGAGCGATTATAACCTGAATTACACCGGTCAGCTTGCGAACGGAAAAACCATCCGCTCAAGCACGATGTTTATCAAAGACGGCGGTAAGCTGGTCGGTTTGCTGTGCATCAACTTTGACGACAGCCGGTTCCATGAGATCAGCGACGCCATTCTGAAGCTGATTCACCCGGACGATTTTGTCCACCACCACTACTTCCCTGTTGACGCACCCGCCAAGCAGCCCATGCAGCCGCAGCACGCGCCAAGTGTCCCGGCAGAGCATTTTCAGTCTGATATGAACGGCCTTATGGAAGAACTGTTCGAGACGGTCACCAAATCCGTTGATGTGCCGCTCGACAGGCTGACGCAGGCGGAGCGCACACGGATCATTGCCCAGCTGCACGAACAGGGCATGTTTGAACTGCGCGGCGCGGTACAGTTCACGGTCAAAAAGCTGTCCTGTTCACAGGCAAGCATTTACCGGTATATCAAAAAAGCAAAGGCAGGAGAAGAACCGCAGCACGAATGAGTTTCTCCTGTCCAGCTGTAATCCCATTTCTCTCTAATAGAATGAAACCCGCCCCCGGACGGCTTGTTATACGTCCGGGGGCGGGTTTTTTATTTGAGTTCCCATTCTTTCAGCTGGCTTGCCAGTTCGTACAATCGCTCATAACTGTCGTAACGGGTCTGGCCGATTTCCCCTTCTGCTAGAGCCTTACGGATGGCGCAGCCGGGTTCTTTTCGGTGGGCACAGTCGGGAAACTGGCAATGGCCAAGATATGGAGCGAACTCTGGGAAAGCATATTGCAGCTGTTCCTTGTGCACCAGTTCCATCCGTTCGGTATCGAATGCGGAAAAGCCGGGAGTATCGGCGACGAACGTACCGCCGCCAAAACTGTAGAGTTCGATATGGCGCGTGGTGTGGCGGCCGCGGCCAAGCTTTTCCGAAACCTCGCCGACAGGCAGCTGAAGCTGCGGGCAGGCGCGGTTGAGGAGACTGGATTTTCCGACGCCGGAATTGCCGGTCAAGCAAGAAAGCTTTCCGTTGAGCGCTTCGCGCAGAGCCTCGATCCCCTCGCCCGTCTCTGCACTTGTGACGAGCACGGAAACGCCTGCCTTGCGGTAGATCTCCGCAAGGGGCTGCGCCGAGGCCAGATCGTCCTTATTGACGACGACGAGGGCCGGGACACCTTGCATCTGGGCGATGGCGAGGACACGGTCGATCAGGAACGGCTCCGTCACTGGGATGGCACAGGAGGCCAGCACGACAAGCTGGTCGATGTTGGCGACTGCCGGGCGGATGAACGCGTTTTTCCGGGGCAGAAGTTCCTCCAGAACGCCCTTATCGCCCTGTCTGGTAATGCGGACAAAATCGCCGACGAGGGGCGACTGGTCTTGTCGCCGGAAGCGTCCTCTGGCGCGGCATTCGACAACGCCATCTTCCGTCTGTACATAATAGAAGCCGCTCAGGGCTTTGATGATACGATACTCTTCCATATGCTCACTCAAACAGGATCAGCTGCGAATCATAGATTGCACCGTCAAGATAGACATCAACCGGTAAGGTTCCCTTGCCTCTGACAGTGACCTCAACGATCATGGAACGGTCGTCCGTGATCGACACAGAGGTCGGGCCGTATTGCAGCACACCATCGACATAGACGGTGATCTCATACAGACCACTCTTGTTTGGGAGATTGATCTCGATGGTTTTTTCTACAGTCTTCTCTTGCACAACGACCTCGATCATGTTGGATTTTGTCGTTTTTGTATCGTCGCCGAGGGAATTTTCCACGACGCAGAAGTAATAATAGGTGCCGGGGACAGAAGTATCGGCCTCGCAGGTGGTATTCCCTTCCCTGCTGCGCGAGACAAGTGCGGCGTTTTCATAGCTGCCGTTGGTACTCATATACCACGCATAGCGAAGCGTTCCATCATCGGTAGAATAGGCGGAGATAGAAAGCGTGACCGATTCATCCTGTAAAACAGCCTGATCCTGCGTCAGATTGGTCACAACCGGAATCGCAGCCTCCTGCGGGCCCTTGGACACGCGCAGGTTGATGACGGTATCCTTTTTGACCATCTGGCCGCCGTCGATGGACTGGAACGTGACCGTGCCGGCGGGCAAGTCGCTGTCATCGCTGCGGATGCTGCCGTTTTGCAATCCGGCGTCCGCGATCATCTGCAGCGCCTTATCCACGTCCTCACCAACAAGCGTCGGAACCTCGATCAGTTCGACATCCGGGCCGAGCGAAACGGTAAGGGTAACAGTCTGGCCGCTGGTGAGCGCCGAGCCGCTGGCCGGGTCTGTCTGGATGACATAGCCCTCGGTGTAGATATCGTCCTTGCGCTCCTCGATCTGAATGTTCAGGTTCAGGCCAAGCGCGTTCAGCTGCTGCTCGGCATTCTGGCGCGTAAGATTCACGAGCGGCGGCATTTTCGTCTCACTGACGCCCGAGGAAACAGTCAGTTTGATGGTGCTGCCGACTTTCGCCTGTTTTTCCGGCAGCGGCGACTGGTCAACGACGACCCCCGCCTCATACTGGCTGCTTTCGACGTAGCCGTCGATCTGAATGACGAAGTCCGGGTAATCCTCGGCTCGGATCTGCTCGGCGTTCAAGCCGATCAGACGCGGGACAGCTGTTTCCTCCGTCCTGCCGAACAGGCCGGAAAAGAAATAATTATACAGGAAATAGCAGATGACGATCACAGCCAGTGCGATACAGACAATACCGGCGATGACCGCAACGCGGCTGCCGCGCCGGGAGGCGTCCTGCTGGGCTTTTTTATTCTGTTCCTGCTGCTTTTTCTTTGCGACCGCGTCGGCAAGCGCGCCCTTGACCGCGTTCGTGCGGCCCAGCGTCTTCGGCATATAATCCGGGTCATTCAGAAGGCGCTGTACGTCGATGCTGTCCGCTTCGGCAGTAAAGTCAAAGACGATATTCGGCTCCTTGCGGAATTCCTCCAGATCGTGGAGCATGCGGGTGGCAGAAGGATAGCGGTGGGACAGTTCTGCTGTCATGGCGTGCATGGTGATCTGCTCGAGGCCGAGCGGAATCGAGGGATTCAACTCACGCGGCATGGTGGGGTGTCCGTTGATATGCTGGATGGCAACGGACACCGGCGTATCACCGTCATACGGCGGGCGGCCCGTCAGCATTTCGTACATGACAATGCCGAGGGAATAGAGGTCGGCACGGCAGTCAACCTGCGCACCCTTGGCCTGCTCGGGCGAGATATAGTGGACGGAGCCGAGCGCCTCACGCGTGAGGGTATTCTGAGCGGAGGAGACGCGGGCAATGCCGAAATCTGCGACCTTGACGCTGCCGTCCTTTAAAATCATAATATTGTGGGGCTTAATGTCGCGGTGGACAATCCCACGGCTGTGCGCGTGCTCGAGCGCTTTACAAATCTGGGTGGAAAAATGCAGGGCTTCGCGCCAGTTGAGGATTCCCTTCTGCTCCATATACTGCTTGAGCGTAATACCCTCGATGAGTTCCATGACAATATAGTCAATGTTATCCGAACGCGAAACGTCGTAGACACTCACGATATTCGGGTGTGAGAGCATGGCGACGGCCTGCGATTCGGCGTGGAAGCGGCGGCGGAACTCGGCGTCCTGCGAGAGGTCTTCCTTTAATATTTTAATGGCCACGAGCCGGTTGAGGCGGTGACAGCGGGCCTTATAGACATCCGCCATGCCGCCGGAGCCGATTTTTTCAAGGATCTCGTAGCGGTTATCCAACAGCTTTCCGATGTATCGGTCCATCAGGCTCGCTCCTTTCTGAGAATTTGGTTCATATGCGTCCTCCCGTCAGACAGCCGCCAGCGTGACGGTCACATTGTCGGGTGCGCCGCGGTTTTTGGCGATATGCAGCAGCCGCTGACAACAGTCGCTCTTGCTCAGACCGTGGACGACCTCAAAGAGCATCTCCTGATCAGCCATTTCATTGGAAAGGCCGTCGGAGCAGAGCAGAATGCACTCGTCGCGGCGCAGACGGCAGGTAAACACATCGCCCTCCACCTCCGGCTCGGTGCCGACGGCGCGGGTAATGACGTTTTTGCCCGGATGAAGCTTGGCCTGTTCCTGTGTGAGTTCGCCGCGCTCGACCATGTAAGCGACCATAGAGTGGTCGCGCGTAATGAGGCGCACGTCTTCGCGTGTAAAATGATAGGCGCGGCTATCGCCGACGTTGATGACGACGGCCAGATCGCGGCTGATCCAGACGGCGACGAGCGTTGTGCCCATGCCGGTAAAATCATCGCTCAGCTGCGACTGCTCAAAGACGGCGCTGTTGGCTAGTTCCAGCGCGCTGCGGAGCATGGCGGCGGCCTTTTCCGGTGTCATGCCGGCCCGCTGGGTGCGGCGAACCTCGTCCGTAAACACCTCGACGGCGAGACTGCTTGCCACGTTTCCAGATTTTGCGCCGCCCATGCCGTCGCAGATGATCATAAGCACACGGTCGCGGCCAAACGGCATGATCGCATAGGAATCCTGATTCTGCTGCCGGATATTGCCCGGATCGGTCAAGCCCCATGTCTGCATGCGGTTCCCTCCTTCAGTTCGATTCATACTTGCGGCGCAGCTGACCGCAGGACGCGTCAATGTCGCTGCCGAGCGTCCGGCGGAGCGTCGCGGTGATGCCGTTTTCTTCAAGTATGGTCTGAAAACGGTGGATAGCCTGCTTTGACGAAGTATGCAGGCCGCTCTCTGTGACGTTATTGAGTGGGATCATATTGACGTGTGCGCCCATTCCTGCCAGCTTCTTTGCCAGCAGCTGCGCCTGCTCCGGACTGTCGCTCACGCCGTCGATCATCGTATATTCAAAGGAAATGCGCCGCCCGGTCTTCGCAAAATAATCACGGCAGGCTGCCAGCAGTGTATCGACCGGCCAGCGGCGGTTGACAGGCATAATCTTGCTGCGCGATTCGTCGTCTGGCGAATGCAGGGAGACAGAAAGCGTCAGCTGCAGATCTCGCTCGGCAAGCTTTTCAATCTTATCGACCAGACCACAGGTAGACAGGCTGATGTGGCGCATGCCGATGTTTATGCCGTCCGGACTATTGACAAGTTCAAGGAAGCGCATAACATTGTCAAAGTTGTCCAGCGGTTCGCCGATACCCATAAGCACGATATTGGAGATGGGCAGGCCGGAATCCAGCTGGGAAAAGAGCACCTGGTCGAGAAGTTCTGACGGCTCCAGCCTGCGGACGAGGCCGCCGATCGTAGACGCACAGAACTTGCAGCCCATCGGGCAGCCGACCTCAGACGAGATGCAGACGGTATTGCCGTGGTGATACTGCATGACGACAGATTCGACGCAGTTGCCGTCACGCAGCTTCCAGAGATATTTAATCGTCCCGTCAAGCTTGGAGATCTGCTTGCGGGCGACGGTCGGCGCGGTGATGAAATAGAGGCTGTCCAGCTTTTCGCGCAGAGTCTTGGAGAGATTCGTCATAGCCTCGAAGCCGACCACGCCGCGGTGCAGCCATGTGAAGACCTGTTTTGCGCGGAATTTGGGTTCTCCGAGCGCCGCGAACGCGTCTTGCAGTTCAGCCAGCGTCATGGATTTGATATCCTGTTTCATGCGTGTTTCCTCAGCTTACAGATGAAAAAGCCGTCCGCCGCGTGCTTGTGCGGCAGGAGCGTGGCATAGCCCTCGTTGGGAAGGTCAAGTCCGTCCGGAACCGGAAACGGTTCCAGCGAAAATTCCGGATGCGCCTGCAAAAACGGCAGGACAACGGCTTCGTTTTCCTCTTTTCGGACGGTGCAGGTGCTGTAAAGGAGTGCGCCGCCGGGCTTTACATAGCGGCTGACGGTTTCCAGAATGGCGCGCTGCACGTCCGGCAGGCGCTCGATGGCATCCAGCGGCTTATAGCGGATATCCGGCTTTTTGCGGATAACGCCGAGGCCGGAGCACGGCACATCGGCGATGACAAGGTCAAACTGCTTTTCCAGCGCGGGCTCAAATTCCGCTGCGCTGCGCTGTTCAGCCTCTATGATGGAAATGCCGAGCCGGGCAGCATTCTTTTCGATCAGGGAAATCTTATGCGCGTGCAGATCACAGGACAGAATGCTGCCCGTGTTTTCCATCTGCATGGCGGCGGCGAAACTTTTGCCGCCGGGGGCCGCGCAGCAGTCGAGCACGCGCATGCCCGGCGCAGCGCCGGATGCCAGCACGGCCAGCTTCGCGGCGGCATCCTGTACACAGACCGCCCCGGACTGGAACAGCGGCAGCGCCTCAAGATTACCCGTACCGGAGACGAGGAAGCATCCATGCAGCCACGGGTGCGGCTCATAGGCGACCCCCGCTTCGTCCAGCGCGGCAGCGACCTGTTCAGGTGCGGCTTTCAGGGGATTTACTTGCAGCGCAGTCTTCGGAATATCATTATCGGCGGCGAGGAACGCTTCGAGCGTTTCGTCATCCATAGACGCGCGCAGACAGTCAACAAGCGGCTGCGGGTGAGAATACTTTGTGGCCAGATCATGCGGCTGGACCAGTTCGTCCCTTCTGCGGGCGAGGGTGCGCAGTGAGCCGTTCACCAGACCGGCAGCGCGTTTGTTCGCATAGGTCTTCGTCTGTTCGACCGCTTCATTGACTGCGGCGGAGACGGGGATCTTGTCCAAAAATAAAATCTGATATGCGCCGAGGCGCAGAATATCAAGCACGACCGGCTGCAATTTTGCAAGCGGCGAGGATACGGCCTGCGCGAGATAAAAGTCCAGCAGCATGCAGTTCTGCACCACGCCGTATAAAAGCCGCGCGGCAAGCGCCGCGTCGCGGCGGTCGAGCCGGTCGCGGGCCGCATAGTCCTTCAATGCGCCGTCGGCCCATGCGTTCTGCCGCCGTATGGCGATCAGCGCGGACAGCGCAGTCGTTCTTGCGTTCATAGCTACCTCTTACTTGATAGTGATGGGATGTCCCCGGAAATAATCAGGGGCTGGCATGCGCTTTCCGCCCTTGGCCTGCAGTTCACGGATGAGGACAGTGTCTCCATCCTTACAGGCAACGAGCAGCCCTTTTTTCGTCAGCGCGACAAGCGCGCCGGGCGCTTTATCCGTCTTTTGATCAGTATATTCTACACGATAAATTTTAAATTCCGTGCCGCCAAGTTCCGCCGTGGCAACCGGCCATGGAACAAGACCGCGCACATGATCGACGATAAATCTGGCTGGCTGGTCCCAGTCGATGGGGCTTTCCTCCTTGGACAGCATGGGCGCATAGGTCGCGCGGGCGCTGTCTTGCGGGATGCGCACGGCTGTTCCGGTTTCAATGGCACGGACGGTGTCGGCGCAGAGCGGCGCAGCGATCTGCGCGAGGCGCGCCATGAGTTCTTCGGAGGTTTCCAGCGGCTGAATGAGCGTTTTACGGATCTCAATGATATCGCCCTCGTCCATTCCTGCGGAGAGGTACATGGCGGTGACGCCGGCTTCATCACAGTGGTTCAGAATGGAGCGCTGCACGGGCGCGGAGCCGCGAAGCTGCGGCAGAATGCTGCCGTGCATGTTGATCGCACCGTATTTCGGAATATCTAGCACAGCCTGCGGCAGAATTTTGCCGTAGGCGACGACGACCAACAGGTCCGGCTTCAACTCGCGCAGCTGCCGAACCGCCTCTTCATCCCGGAAGGACTGCGGCTGATAGACCGGCAGGCCCACAGACAACGCGTATTCCTTGACAGGCGACGGAATCAGCTTCATGCCGCGGTTTTTCGGCGTATCGATCTTGGTATAGACAGCGGCGATATCAAAGCCGTCCGTATACAATGTTTCCAGACATGCCTTGGCAAAATCGGGCGTGCCCATGAAGACGAGTCTCATTCGCCATCCTCCTGCTCTTCCTGCCGGGTCAGTTCTTCGAGTTCCTCCGGCGTGAGCATCTTTTCGGCGATCTCCGTGTACATATGGCCATCGAGATGGTCGATCTCATGCAGGAAGCAGCGGGCGACAATATCGTCGCCTTCATATTCGTACCAATCGCCGTTCCGATCCTGCGCGCGAATGACAACGTGCTCAGGACGGGTAACAATGCCGTATTTGCCGGGCAGACTCAGACATCCCTCAACGCCGGTCTGCGTTTCCGCGCTGACTTCAACGATTTCGGGATTCACAAGTTCCACGTCTTCCTCGCCGGTATCGACGACACAAAGCCTGCGCATCACGCCGACCTGCGGCCCTGCAAGGCCAACGCCGTTTGCCTCGTGCATCGTCTCGATCATATCCTCGATTAAAATTGCAAGCTTCTGGTCAAATTTTGTGACGGGGCGGCAGACCTTGGTCAGAATCGGGTCGCCTACCGTTACGATTTTTCTCAGTGCCATAGTATTCTCTGCTCCTTTTGTGAAAGGTCCAATTTGATTTATTTTATCACGCTTTTCTATACTTCTCAAGTCAAAAATCGGTGAAACCGTATATAAAGCAAAAAACTGCGAGCCTCCGCGCGGAGCGGAGGCTCGTTTTGTGATAGTTCATCGGTCAAGCCAGTCGAGAACATCCTGATAGACCTCGGCCTTATTGCGCTCATTGAGCATTTCATGGCGGCCCTCGGGATACAGCTTGATGGTGATATCCTTCATGCCGCTGCGTTTGAACGCGTCGATGCACTTCAGAACGCCCTTTGCCATGCCGCCGACGGGATCCTTGCAGCCGGAGATGAAAAGGACGGGAAGCTGCTTGTTCATCTTATCCAGATTTTCCGGCTGTTCATTCATACCGACACCCGTAAGCAGATCGCGCGCAAGGCCGACTGTTGCATCAAATCCACAGAGCGGATCCGCGTCATAGGCAGCCACAACGGCATCATCGGAGCAGATCCATGCGTTTGGCGATGTTACGGGACCGAAAGCTTTGTTATAACTGCCGAACATCAGCTTTGTAACAAGGGCGCTGGTGTTTTTTTCGCCGATGCGGGCCTGCTCCAGCTTGCAGACAAGCTTGCCCATGCGGACCTTCATCGGATCCTCCCAGCCGGTGCCGGAAATGACAGCCTTGTCCACCGCGTCGGGGTAGGTATACAGATAGGTACGCAGCAGGAACGACCCCATGCTGTGGCCGAGGATATAATACGGCAGATCCGGATACTGCGCGGAGATCTCGTCGTGCAGGCGCTTTTCGTCCTCGACCGCCGACAGCCAGCCGCCGGAAAAATAGCCCTTGAGCCCATTCTCCACAGAGCCGCCGTGTCCCATATGATCGTCAGCGGCGACGACATAGCCATGCTGCGTCAGAAAGTTCGCAAACTCGTCATAGCGTCCGATATGCTCGGCGATGCCGTGAATCAGCTGAACAACAGCCTTCGGCTCCCCTTCCGGCTTCCAGAGCGCGCAGTGCAGACGGCCTGCGCCGCAGGAATCAAGATAGAATTCTTCCATTATAGATGGTGCTCCTTTCAAAAGTCCGGTTTATCGTACATAGAATCTGATAGGATAGCATCAGAAAAACATAGGAGGAAATTCTGATGCGTTCTGATTCTGTGATTGAACTGTCCCAATATTTGAAGCGTTCCCCGGAGACGCCCGCTTCATCCGTATCCAGCAGCCGCCTGCAGGTACGCAGACGGCGCATCCGGTACGCTGCCGCTGTGATTGACGCAGCGGTAACGGTTTGCATCGGGGCAGGCTTTCTGGTCTGCCTCGGGCTGGTGTTCAGCATGCTGTAATTCCGCCGTCCGGATGGATCAGATATTCCGGGCACAACTCCGCACCGCCGTAGCCGGAGGCAAGACTGCGTCCATCCGCACCGAGCATACCGACGAGAACCGGATCGCCGGGACGAAGTTCCGGCAAAATCCGGCGCATGGCGTTGCCGTCCTGCGTGCTGCCGGTCAGAAGCTGCATCAGCATCCGCCGCCCGTCGGCACGAAAAACGCTTATGGGATGGTATGCACCGCTTCTCGACAGGCGGAGGCACTGCGCCGGATTGATATCCAGCACAGCAAGCGGCGTCGGGCCGGGCTTGACAGTCCGTACCCGCGCGACCAGCGTTCCGCTGGCCGCAGCCAGAAACCTGCCAGGGCTCATTTGCAGCGCAACGCCGCGAAGCGCTTCCGGGAGAGACTGCATCTGCTTTTGGATGGCAGCAGCGCACGCGTTTGGATCCGGGCCGGAAAAACCGGATCGGTAACTGATGCCGAAACCGCCGCCAAGGTCGAGCGCATCCGCTGCAATGCCGGTTTTCTCATACAGTTCCTGCGCCAACGCAGCAAGTTGTGCGAACACAGCGGGATAAAAGTTCTCGTCCATACACAGATCGCCCAGCCGCATACCAAGTCCGAGCCATTCTGTGCCGTTCACATGCAGACAGTCTGCCATGCGCAGAAGTTCCTCACGCTCCATCCCGGCATAGGAAGCCATGATGCCAGTAACAGGTTTCGCGCCGCAGCGCAGCGGCCCCTGCTGGCGCAGGAGCAGAATCGCCGCTTCCGGCGGTTTCTCAGGAAGCAAGTCGGCTCTGTCCAGCACGAAAACCGCGCCGAGCGCACGCGCAGTCTGCTCGGCTTCCGCGCTGCAAAGCAGCGGTTCATAGGCAATTTGTCTGTCATGGAACCCGCACCGTGCAGCAAGTTCCAACTCTGCGCGGCTCCGGCAGAGCACACCGCAGCCGCAGCTGTGCAGAATCTGCAGAACAGTGGGATTCGGATTCATGCGGATGGGAAAGCGCGGCAAGAATCCGTTGCAGTCGGAAAATGCACGGAAAAGAGCCTGCGCTGCCTGCACGAGACTCTTTTCATCGTATAAAAACAGGGGCGTCACGGCGGTTTTCAAAAACCGCGCGAGCGTTTTTGAAGGAAGAACACACTGCGCATTGAGATTCGTCTGCACATGAATTCACTTCTCTCTGCGGTTATTTTCATAGAGGATAGATAGACCCTTCAGAAGAAGGTCACGGTCGTATTCGATTCTGCGTCGGCACATTGGAAGGACAAAGCGCGCAATGCCGCCTGTTGCAACGACAGTCACGCCGCCGCCGAGTTCTTCCTCCATCCGGTCGATCATGCCGTCAACCATACAGGCGGAGCCGAGCATCACACCGCTGCGCATGGCATCGACGGTGTTTTTGCCGATGGCCTTTTTCGGGCTATCCAGACTGATGGCGGGCAGCTGCGCCGTGCGTGTAGAGAGCGACTCGGCAGAGAGTTTCGGACCGGGGCTGATGCAGCCACCGACGTAGGTGCCGTTTTTATCGATGGCCGTCATGGTCGTGGCTGTACCCATGTCAACGATGATGAGAGGCGGTTTAAATCGGCTAAGTGCGGCGACAGCGGCGACGATCAGATCACTGCCGATCTGAGCCGGGTTCTCCATCTGGATATTGAGTCCCGTTTTGATGCCCGGGCCGACGATCATCGGCGTTTTGCCGGTCAGCTTACGCACGGCAGTCTTGCAGGAATTGAGAACCGGCGGTACGACAGACGAGATAATGACGCCCTCGACGCTCTTCGGATCAATCTCATAAAGATTCAAAAGATTTTTGAGTTCCACGCAGTACTGGTCGGAGGTCTTGAGCAGGTCGGTCGCCATGCGGGCCTCGACAAGAATGCGGTCGTGCTCCATGCAGCCGAGCACAATGTTGGTATTGCCGATATCGATTGCTAAAATCATAAAATCACTATCACTCCGTATCCGTTTCCAAGCGGCAGGTAAATGTGCCGTCCGTGATCTCGACCACGGCGTAGCCGCTGCGGCCGAAGCGCCCAGCGGTGCCGGGGTTCAAAAGCGTGATGTCGTTGCGCTCCTCCATGTGCTGGATATGCGTATGGCCGAAAAGCGCAAGCTGCGCGCCCGCATCTTTTGCCGCGCCTGCCAGCGCAGTCAGATCGCGTTTGACACCGTAAATATGGCCATGGGTCATAAAGACCCGAACGTCGTCAAACTCCAACGTCAGACTCTGCGGGACCGTCGGGGCATAGTCGCAGTTGCCGGGAACGTAATAAAAATCCGGTTCCTGACAGGCAAAGGATAACTCCTCGGCGTCGGTCAGATGATCGCCCAGATGCAAAACTGCGTCCGGACGTTCTTTTTCTATGGCATCGTACGCAAAGCCGAGGCTCCGGTGCGTGTCTGACAAAACAAGAAGCTTCATATGGTTCACTTTCACGCGCTGCGCGCATATGATAAGGAAGAATCGGGTTGAGTAACCGATTGAATCAGCGGTTACTTAAGAACGGAGGGGGTAGCTGGATGGAACATTCGTTTTCCCCAGAACAGCTTCGACGCGTATTGGGGTCTTCAGAGGGACGGCAGCTGCTGGCGCTGCTATCGTCCGGCTGTGGTGAGCGCCTGCGCCAAGCCGCAGACGCAGCAAAGCAGGGCGACCACGCGCGGGCAATGGAACTCCTGCAGCCTGTCCTGAACACAGAGCAGGCACAGGCGCTGTTGAGAAAACTCAATGGATGATCTGGAGCGCGCGCTGCGCGCCGTATTAGACGATCCCGCGCAGATGCAGGAACTGCGGGAGTTAGCCGGAACGATGGGCTTTTCCGCCCCACAGCCACAGTCTGTAAGTGCAACCGCGCCAAAAGCTGCGGAGCCGGAACCCAAACCAAAGCCGGTGCAGGCCGTTTTTCAACAGCAGCCGCTGCCGGAGCCTGCCGCCGCAATGCTGCGGCAGGCGGGAAAAATGGACAAAAAGCAAGAGGCGCTTCTGCTGGCGCTGAAGCCATTTCTGCGCAGGGAGCGGCAGGAAAAGATCGACCGGGCGCTGCAAGCAGCGCGGCTGGCAAGCCTTGCGAGTCTGGCTCTGAAAAACCGGGGCCGAAGTCCCGGAGCAAAGGAGACGCCATGATGTATAACCGCTACATACCGGATGCCGCAGGCGTCTATCATCCGACGCGCGTCGGCGCCGAGCCGCAGACAGCTGCGCCTGCTCCGCCTCCGGAGCCTGTGCGCGCGCCGCCTGCTCCCCCGCCTCCGCCGCCCTCTTCTCCGCCCTGTGCGGCGGAACATGGAGGTTTTTTGTCACGGCTGCTGCCGCGCAGTATTGACACGGGGGATCTGCTGATGCTGCTGATTTTGCTGCTGCTCGTCGTGGACGGCGAGGAGGAAGATCAGCTGTCAGTCATTTTAACGGCAACGGCGTTTTTGCTGTCGTGAGGTTTTTCTGAGGAAATGAATGCCGCTTCGATTTCTGTAGCAATTCCGTTGACCGGATTGTAGGGGCCGATGCCCACATCGGCCCGTTGGGAAGTTACGACTTCGCCGGAGATCCCCGTGAAATCGGTGCATTCTGCCGGGCCGATGTGGGCATCGGCCCCTACAGTTAAATGGGCAGGTGCCTACGGATTCGCATTGGGTTTCCGCTTCTCGCTGCTGCCTGCCGCAACCTCTCAGGCGCTGCGCGCCAGCTCCCCTTGAAAGGGGAGCCTCGGGGTGCCGCTTACTCTTGGAACGGGACGCTCCCGTCTGGGAGGGTGAAGACGTCCTCGAAGGTCTCGTCTCCTGCGGCGAGGATTTCGAGTCCGGTCTGGAGCGCGTCGTAGATCGTCTCGCCGCCGGATTTAAGGATACTCTCGGTCAATAGGCCATAGTTGAGGCTGATCCAGCACTCGCGGCGAACGGTTCCTTCTTCAGCGGCAGCAAAAATCTGCTGCCCGGAATCGTAGCGGTCATCCGTGATGAATTCACCGTCGGTAATAGCGGCCGGCGGCATGGCCCCGACCTGTTCATAGGTTGGGATACCGATGAGTTCATCCATCGTCGCATTCTGAGAGGCTGCAAGCGTGCGCACCGTTTCATCCCCGGCATACCATACATAGAGTGTCTCGCCGTCAGTCAGAATGTGCTTTTCTCCGCTTGCGGTCGTTAGAACAGCGCAGACGCGCGTATCTGCAACCCAGAGTTCAGCAGATGTCTCGGACACAGCGCCGTTCATCTGGCGGGTAATGGTATAGGTCTGGTGGTAATACTGCGGCCGGTGCAGGCTTCGCACGATATTCTGCACATTTTCGCGCGTAACCTCAAGCAGCGCAGGCTTATTTTCATCCGGCTGCGACTCTGACTGAACACTCTGCGCTGTGTCCGGCAGGACGATGGCATCGCGCGTATTCTGGCGGATATTCCCGATAAAAAGCGCGCCGATCACGACGATTACGGCCAGCGTTGCGAGAATGAACATCAGTAACGTCCGCTTGTTTTTCTGGTTCTGCTCCGTCGTCCGTCACCGTCCTTTCCTATTGCTTCCGCTCAGGCGCCGAAATCAGCTGGTCTTTCCGCTGTGCGGCCGAAGTGCCACAAAATTGCCTGCACAATGCGTTCGCTTGCATGGCCGTCTCCGTAGGGGTTGACGGCCTTTGCCATGCTCGCATACGCGTCTGGATTGTCCAGCAGTTCGTTTGCAAGCCGCACAATCTCGTTCTTTTCTACGCCGGCAAGCTTCGCCGTTCCGGCAGTGATGGCCTCCGGGCGCTCCGTCTCGCGGCGCATGACAAGGACGGGCTTACCGAGGGCAGGTGCTTCCTCCTGCAATCCGCCGGAATCCGTCATGACCATATAACAGCGGGAGATCAGATTGTGCATTTCCTCCACATCGACCGGGTCGATCAGGTGGATGCGGTCATGGCCGCCTAAAATCGGGAACGCACATTCGCGCACGACGGGGCTCAGGTGGACGGGATAGACAACCTCCACATCGGGGTGCGTCTCCACGATTTCCAGAATGGCGTGCATGATGTCCTCCATGGGTTTGCCGTAATTCTCCCGCCGGTGGCAGGTAACGGCAATAATCCGATGATTTTGGAAGTCCAGTTCGTTGAGCAGCGCCGTCGGGAAAACAAAATTCGGCTTCACGGTATACTGCATGGCATCGATTGCCGTATTGCCGGTGATGAAAATGTCGCCCATAATGGCCTCGCGGCGCAGATTGTCCGCATTGGCCTTTGTTGGGGAAAAATGCAGATCGGCAATATCGCCGACGAGCGTGCGGTTCATCTCCTCCGGGAAGGGGGAGTATTTGTCCCAGGTACGAAGTCCGGCCTCAACATGACCGACCTTGACCTGATGATAGAACGCGGCAAGCGCACCGGCGAACGTTGTGGACGTGTCGCCGTGGACAAGAACAAGGTCAGGCTTGGCTGTATTTAAAACTTCGTCCATGCCAAGAAGCGTCTTGGTTGTGATGGTGGAAAGCGTCTGGCGCTTTTCCATGATATGCAGGTCGTAATCCCCCGTCAGCCGGAAGATTTCCATGACGGAATCAAGCATTTCCCGGTGCTGACCGGTCAGGCAGACGATACTTTCAATCTGCTCACAGGCCTGCAGCGCCTTGACAAGCGGCGCCATTTTGATGGCCTCCGGCCTTGTGCCGAAGACGGACATGACTTTCAGCTTATTCATGCGGTTCCTCCTGTTTTTCTTCCGGCTCGTCCTCTGCCGGGTCGTTCTTCGAGAAGATCAGCTTGAAGCCGATAGCGCTGACAATAAAAATTGCAGCGATGAGAATGAGCGCCTTGAGTTCGCCCGAGGACGTCAGCAGCACAGCAGCTAACCCTAAAATGCCGGTCAGCATATAGGCGATGGCGACAGCCTGCTTCTGTGAGAAGCCCATGTCGATGAGGCGGTGATGGAAATGGCCGCGGTCGGCCTTCATCGGGTTCTGGCCGTGGGCAATACGGCGCAGGAAGGCAAAGCTGATATCGAAGATTGGGATACCGAGGATGAGGAACGGCACGGCAAAGGAGATAATGGCATACATCTTGAACAGGCCCGTAATGGAAAGCGTGGCAAGAATATAGCCGAGAAAGGTCGAGCCGGTGTCGCCCATGAAAATTTTCGCAGGGTTCATGTTATACGGGATAAAGCCGAGGCATGCGCCGAAGAGCGCACAGAGGATGATGGCGATGTTGACCTCCTTCACCATGAGCGCCACAACGATCAAGGACGCGGTCGAGATGGCAGACACACCGACGGCGAGGCCGTCGAGGCCGTCGATAAAATTGACGGCGTTGGTGATAGCGACGATCCAGATGATGGTGACGGGGATGGACAGCCAGCCGAGATTGAGATAGGTTGCCTCGGAAAAGACGTTGGGGTTGGAGACAAACTGAATTGTGCAGCCGTGCCAGACAGCGACACCTGCGGCGGCAATCTGGACAAACAGCTTCGGCAGCGCCTTGAGTGCCATGATATCGTCCAGAACGCCGAGAATAACGATCATAATGGAGCCGAGCAAAATGCCCTGCATCTGCCGGTCAATGTCTGCGAAGACGAGAACCGACAGCAGAAACGCCAGGAAAATCGCCAGACCGCCCATGCGTGGAATGGGAACCTTGTGCATGCGGCGGTTATCCTTTGGCACATCGATCGCACCGACCTTACAGGCCAGCGTCTTGACCATCGGCGTGGACGCAAACGACACAGCTGCGGCGACAAGCATCGCCAGCAGCATGTAAACGACTTGTTTTGTTGTCATAATGATTGTTTAACCTTGTATGGGGGCCGACGCTCTGCCTGTGTAGGGGCCGATGCCCACATCGGCCCGGCAGAATATGGCCGTTTTTACGGAAATCTAAGGCGAATTTGATCCTTCCCAACGGGCCGATGTGGGCATCGGCCCCTACAGGGAAGCAGCGGGCTTCATGCGTTACCGCGCGACGAAGCCGACCTTTTTGTAGACCTTGCGGAGGGTCTTGTTGGCGAGATAAGATGCGCGCTCAGCGCCCTCCTTGTAGATGCTTTCCAGATACGCCTTATCGCCGAGCAGCTGCTCGGTCTTTTCGCGGATGGGACGGACAAGTTCGACAACGGCTTCGCCGACAGCGGGCTTGAAGACGCCGTAGCCCTGATCTGCAAACTCTGCCTCGGCCTGCTCGATGGTCTTGCCGGTGGCGGCGCAGTAGATCGTAAGGAGATTAGAGATGCCGGGTTTGTTTTCCTTGTCAAAGCGGACGGCGGTTTCGCAGTCGGTCACGGCGCGCTTGAATTTGCGCATGATATCCTCGGGCTTATCCATGAGGAAGACGCAGCCGTCGGGATCGGACTTTGACATCTTGTTCTCCGGATTGCCGAGGCTCATAACGCGTGCGCCCATTTTGGGAATGAACGCCTCGGGCAGCTTGAAGGTGTCGGGGAAGGAATTGTTGAAGCGCGCGCCGATGTCGCGGCAGAGTTCAACATGCTGGCGCTGATCCTCACCGACGGGGACAAGGTCAGTCTGATAAAGCAGGATATCGGCGGCCATCAGCACAGGATAGGTAAACAGGCCGGCGGTAATATTATCTGCATGCTGCTGCGATTTCATTTTGAACTGCGTCATGCGCGACAGTTCGCCGAACTGCGTATAGCAGCCCAGGACCCAGGAGAGTTCCGCGTGCTGCGGCACATGGGACTGGATAAACATGATGTTTTTCTGCGGGTCGAGGCCGCAGGCGATATACTGCGCAAGCTGCTCCAGACTTCTGCGGCGCAGATCAGCCGGAACCTGCCGGACAGTAATGGCGTGCATATCGACGATACAATAGACGCACTCATATTCGTCCTGCAGCTCGACCCAGTTTTTGATCGCGCCCATATAAGAGCCAAGCGTCAGATCGCCGCTAGGCTGGATACCGGAAAAGATGCGTTTTTTTTCGTCCATGATATGTCCTTCTTTCTATTCGATAGATGTGCTTATCATACCACAAACCGCCGGAATGCGCAATCAATGATTGACTGTTTCTGAAAAAAACTATATAATGTTTACACTGTATTTATTTTTATTGGAGGAATACGCATCATGGATTTTTTTGAGCAGATGGAAGCGCGCATCCCGCACGGCGAGGTCCGCACCCGCTTTGCTCCGAGCCCCACGGGCTATATGCACGTTGGCAACCTGCGCACTGCGCTTTATACATGGCTGATTGCCCGCCGCCACCACGGCAAGTTCATTCTCCGCATTGAAGACACCGATCAGGGCCGTCTGGTCGAGGGCGCGGTCGATGTAATCTACAAGACGATGGCCGAGTGTGGTCTGACGCATGACGAGGGACCGGACGTCGGCGGTCCAGTTGGCCCGTATGTGCAGTCTGAACGGCGCGATCTGTTCGGCAAGTATGCGAAGCTGCTGTGCGAAAAGGGCGGCGCGTATTACTGCTTCTGCCAGAAATCAGACGAGGAAGAGGCTGGAGACGAGACAGGCGAGATCAAAAAACACGTCTGCGCCTGCCGTGATCTGCCGCTTGAGGAGGCAAAAAAGCGCGTGGAGGCGGGCGAACCGTTCGTCATCCGTCAGCGCATCCCGCATGAGGGTACAACAACGTTCCATGACGCCTCCTTCGGCGATATCACGGTAGAGAACAAGGAGTTGGAAGATCAGGTGCTGCTGAAGTCTGACGGTCTGCCGACGTATAATTTCGCAAACGTCGTTGACGACCATCTGATGGGCATCACACATGTCGTGCGCGGCAGCGAATACCTGTCCTCAGCGCCCAAGTACAATCTGCTGTACGAAGCCTTTGGCTGGGAAATCCCGACATATGTCCACTGCTCCCCTGTTATGCGCGACGCGCAGCACAAGATGTCCAAGCGCCATGGTGACCCGAGTTATGAGGATCTCATCCGCGAAGGCTATCTGACTGAGGCTGTGCTCAATTATGTTGCGCTGCTTGGCTGGAGTCCGAAGGGCGAATATGCAGAGCGGGAGTTCTATACGCTCTGCGAACTTGCCGAGATCTTTGACATTTCCGGCATTTCCAAGTCCCCCGCTGTATTCGATATCAACAAGCTGCGCTGGATGAACGCGGAATACATGAAAAAACTCAGCCCAGAGGCATTCTTTTCCAAGGCCGAGCCGGTTCTGAAATCTGTCATTACAAATCCCGCGATTGATCTGAAGGCGGTCGCCGCGCTGGTGCAGCCGCGCTGTGAGATTCTGTCCGACCTTCCCGAACGCGTGGATTTCATTGACAAGCTGCCCGTGTATTCGACAGACCTGTACGTCCACAAAAAGTCCAAGACAACGCTGGAAAACAGTCTTTCGTCGCTGCAGGCCGTTCTGCCGGTTCTGGAAGGGCTGGAAACGTGGACAAATGAGGCGCTTTACGACGCACTCGTCGCGCTGGCAGCCAAGCTGGAGGTCAAGAACTCCATCATTCTCTGGCCGCTGCGCGTAGCCGTATCCGGCAAAGCCTCGACGCCCGGCGGCGCAACAGAATTGTGTGCACTTCTAGGCAAGGAAGAATCAATCGCACGCGTGAAAACCGGCATCGAACTGCTTCAAAAATGAAGAAAATCAGCCCCTGCCTCTCATCTGCAAGAGGCAGGGGCCTGCTTTACCATGCGGAATAAAACAGTTCTATGGAAATAACGGCGAATTCGTCTCTTTTACGAATGAAGAGGGCTGCAGCACTCCGTTATCGGGGCATTATTTCTGCTCCTGCATATAGAGACCGACGCGGCTCTGAATGAGTTTAGATGCCTCTTCGACGGTCTTGCTGCCGGCAAAATAGCCTGCGGCTTCGTCGGAGATGATGGACAGAACATTCTGATCGTAATCCACAAAGCTGGTCGTAGAATCAATAAGCGCCATTACAGCATCGTACTGTTCCTGCGTGACGGCATAGAGTTCGATCATCGGCTCGTCGCCGTAACTCATGCCGCCGTTGGAGATGGGGATGGGATTGCCGTCGTCATCGAGGATCTGATTGCCGTCGGCGTCTGTCTCGTATTCCTGCGTCATAGCCTCCTGCGCTTTTGCCTCAAAGACTGACTTCACGATGGGGTAATTCCAGAGATTCTTCTGGTAGTCATCAGAGAGCGTTGAGCGGATAAAGGCCCATGCACCGGACTTATCCTTGCATGTCGTGGAGATGGAAAGCGTGCAGCTGGCGTTGAACGCGTTGCCGCTGGAGCCGTCCTCGCGCGGGAAGCCAACAAAGCGAATGTCGTTGTTCAGTGCGGCGAAGGTATAGTACAGATCACTGAAACCGGAAAGTGACGTCGGATAGAGCAACTGCTTGCCGTTTTTCAGGCGGGTGAAATCGCTTTCATAATCGTCCGAATCCGACTGCCAGTCGTATTCCGCCGGGAAGGGCTTGACGAACTCCAGCAGCGCGCGGAATTCATCGGTATCAAAGCTGCACGTGCCATCCTGCCAGTTCATAAAGCTCCCCGCGTTCATCGCGATGCAGTACTGCAGCATTTCCGCCTGCGTGTAATACTTGTTGAAGACCGTCGCGCCCTCGGGGAGCTTGGAAAGCGCGTCATTGACGTCGGCCAGCGTCCATGTCGTATACTCGCCCACGACCTTGCCGAGGCCAACTGCGGTCGTGACGCCGAAATCGATGGGCAGGCGGTAGAGCTTGCCGTCGGTCTGGGCCGCGTTCAGCGGCTGCGTCATGAGCTTGTCGCGCGAATATTCGGGGTCCGCGTCGAGATACGGCCACAGGTCCTCCAGCAGTCCCTTGGCGGCATACTGACCGATTGGAAGCTCCGTGCCGTTGACGAGGATATCAGGCACATTGCCGGAAATGAGCTCCGTGTTGAGCTTGGTCAGACCGGCATTATAATCGTCGTCCGTCGCATACTCGGAATAGTCCTTGACGACGATGCGGTAGTCCGGATTGCTCTTGTTGAATTTTACGATCTGGCTGCGGAGATTGTAATCCAGATACAGGCAGGCCAGCGTCAGCTCCGTCTTTGCCGTGACAGAGGCCGCGTCCACGCGGTTGAGGACAAGGATCTGCTGCTTGCTGGGGCCGTCGTCAGAATAGTCATAGGTCACAGCGACGATGCGCCCATCCGACAGGAAGCCGAACTGGTCGCTGTTGATATTGTTGCTGTCCACATCGCAGGCCACCCAGTCGACGACTTTCTCGACCTCGCCGGTGTCCCTGCGTTCGCCAAAGATATTGCCGTTATCCATAAAGAAATAGGCATAGACATCATTGCCGGGGAGGATGTTCCACGCGCGGGAGGAAACGGGCGTTTCCTTGCCCCAGTCCTTTGTCTCCGGGTCAAGCTGCTTGAAGACCATCTTGCCGTCTGCGGAGGAGGTCGTCATGCCGACCTCGCTGGCGGACAGCTGGCAGATCTGACCATTCAGCTCGTCGCCGGACTTGCTGAACACAAAGCTTCCGTCCGGACCGTAGACGTTGACGGTCTGATAATCATAGGTATAGACATAGCCCTTGTCGTCGGAGAGGATGGAATCGATGTAGGTATAGCGCCAGCTGTCCGTGTCGTCCGTTTCTTCATCGGAAACGGGCGTGATGGTGCGCAGCAGCGTGCCGTGCGCGTCAAGCTGGATAAGCTCGGAGATGGAATCGCCCTCCGTGCCGTCGTCCGCATAGCGGCTCGTCTGCCGGTAGAGCCAGAGCGTGCCGTCCGCACCGGCGGCCATGGTCTGGATGCTGGTGCTGCTGTTGAAGGTCTGCATGCTGCCGTCGGGATTCATGGTCACGCCATCCGGCATGTCCGGGTTTTCCACGACCGGCTCGGCCACATAATTGTCAAGCTGCACGCACTCGCCGGTGTCGAGGTCAAAGCGGAAAATGACCTCGGAATACGTGTCATAGGAATATTCCTCACCGTTTTCGTCGGTATAGGTTTCCTTGCCGCCGTCCGGAACACTGGCAGTAAAGTAGAGCGTGTCGCCGGTAACGCAGCTCGTGCCGATCCACTGAATATCCTCCGGCAGATCAAAATACTGCGCCTGATACGCGAACTGCGTCGAGGTCTTGTCCTCGGTATCGCTCTGTTCTGTCTTCTTCGTATCGTCCGCCGTCTGCGCCTCATTTTTGCTGCACCCGGCGAGAACGCCGAACAGCAGAACAAGCGCTAGGCAGATGGAAAGTATTCGTTTTGTCATAAACATGACTCCTTCCTGTCTTTTATCCGTGCGGCCACATGGTAACAGAAATTCGCCAAAAAAGAAACCCCTTTGGGACAGATTTAAGAAAGAATTAAGTAAATCGAATGGTTTTCATACGGCTTGGAATTCATCAAGATCCGTGTTATACTGTAGAAAAACCGCAACAGGAGGCGCTTTATGCCCGCGCATATCATTTCCAGCGAGGAGCAGCGCGGTCGGATGCTGCACACGCCGATCCCGAAGCTGATCGTGTCGCTGTCTATCCCGACGCTGGCGTCGCAGCTCATTTCCGTGTTTTATAATACCGCCGATACCTATTTCGTCTCCAAGCTGTCTACCAGCGCCTCAGCGGCGGTCGGCGTCGTCTTTTCTCTCATGTCCATCATTCAGGCATTCGGCTTCGGCATCGGTATGGGCTGCGGGTCGATCATCAGCCGCAGTCTCGGCAGCCGCGACAACGAGCGGGCCGACCGCACCGCAAGCAGCGCGTTCTTTTTTGCCGCCGCCGTGGGGCTTCTCATCTGCATTGCGGGGCTCTGCACGCTCCGGCCGCTCATGCGCCTGCTCGGCTCAACGGAAACGATCCTCCCGTACTCGGAAAGCTACGCGCGCATTATCCTGCTGGCTGCCCCCATCATGTGCGCTTCGTTTGTCCTGAGCAATACGCTGCGCTCCGAGGGCGAGGCGATGCTTTCCATGTACGGCATCTGCGCGGGCGGACTTCTGAACGTCGCGCTCGACCCGCTGTTCATTTTCGTCTTTGACATGGGCATCGCAGGCGCGGCGCTGGCCACAGCGCTCAGCCAGCTGGTCAGCTTCTGCATCCTCGCGTGGCTGTTCCTCCACGGGCGGAGCATCGTCCGCGTCCACGTCCGCTGCATCAGCAAACGGCCCGGACTTTACGGCGAAATTCTGCTCGTCGGCTTCCCGACGATCTGCCGGCAGGGCTTCGCAAGCCTGTCCTCGGCGCTTTTAAATAACGCGGCAGCTGTCTATTCCGACGCGGCGGTCGCCGCCGTGACGATCTCCAACAAGGTCTATCTGCTCGCCCGGTCGATCGTGATCGGCATCGGGCAGGGGTTCCAGCCTGTAGCGGGCTACAATTTCGGCGCGGGCGATAAAAAGCGCACGCGGCAGGCGTTCTGGTTTTCCGTGCTGCTCGGAACAGCGGTGTGCATCGTCTGTGCGGCTGTGATCGCGCTCTTTCCCGATGAGATCATGCACTTCTTCCGCGACGACGCAGAGGTCACACGCATCGGCCGTCAGGCGCTGCTCTATGCCTGCGCCGTCATGCCGCTGATGGGATACTCGACTTATGTAAACCAATTATACCAGTGCCTCGGCTTCCATCAGGCCGCGACGCTTTTGGCCAGCTGCCGCAACGGACTGCTGTATGTGCCGCTCATTCTTCTGTTGCCGCGCATGCTGGGCCTGCCCGGCGTAGAAATGAGCCAGCCAGGCGCAGATCTTCTGACCTTCGTCGTATCTCTTCCCTTCCAGATCTGGTTCTTCCGCCACAAACTCCGGTAATCCGAAGCAGACACCTTTTCCCCCTGTCCGCGTATGCTGATAGGGGGGATTTTTTATGTGTGTAAAAACCGAGCAGCTTGGACTGCTGCTGATTGGGGTGGGCATCGGGCTTTTCCTGTCATTTGCGCTGTGTGGCTGGTTCCTGCGGATCTTGATTGCGACGATCCTAATCGTACTGGGGCTTTTGATTTTGAAATAATTTCGGAAACATATCCTTGTCCGGCTCTGCGTATATATATCCCAGAACATATACAAGGAGTTGAGACTATGGAGCTTGCATTTGAACAGAAACAGCAATCCTGCCTGCGGCGCACGGCGCATCTTTCGCTCGCGCAGGAGCAGACGCAGGAACTCATTATACCCGACAGCATGCCGGACGCGGCGCACACGCTCATCTGCTATGCGGAACCGGAGGTGCAGAGCAAAACAAACCGGGAAGGCAGCCTTCTTGTGACAGGGACACTGCGCGCCAGCTGTCTGTATGCAGACGAGACGGGCGGCTTGCAGCTGCTGACCTCCGAACTGCCGTTTACGGTCAAGCTAGAGAGCGCCGATCTGCATGAAGAGACGCAAACGCTCGTACGCTGCTGCGTCCGCAGCGCGGACAGCCGCCTGATCAACTCGCGCAAGGTGCTCCTGCGCGTGAGTGTTCTGGTACAGGCAGACGGCTTTGAACCGCAGACGGAAAGCACGCGTGTTCTCACAGACCCGCCTGCCTGTTTGCAGCTGAAAACACAGACCTATGAAATGAACGCGCCTGTAGAACTTGCCGAGCGCGCGTTTCAGGTCAGCGAGGAACTGAATCTGCCAGACGGCAGGCCTCAAATTGCACGATTGGTCAGCTATTCGCTCACGCCGGTCGTGCAGGAGCAGGGGCTGGTCGGAAGTAAGGCGGTTTTAAAGGGAACCGCGAATTTGCAGATTACCTATCTGGACAGCGAAAACGCGCTGCGGACGCTGAACTTTTCCGTACCGTTTTCGCAGTACTGTCAGATGGAGGGAGACTACGACCAGGACGAAACGCTCGAATCTGTGCTGCTCGTAACCGGAGTGCAGCTGGAGCCGGTCGCGTCAGAGCAGTCGCAGAAGCTGCTGTTCGGCGCAGGGCTGCTGGCGCAGTGCATGGTAGTACAGCCGCAAGCGCTTACGCTTTGCGAGGACGCGTATTCGACGAAGGGCGAGTTCCAGCCGCAGTGGGAAACGCAGGAACGCACCATGCGGCTTGACGCGCAGGTGCAGCGTGAGCCCATCCGCGCCTCGTTCCCGGCGCAGGCTGCCGCCGTACTCGACTGCCGGGTCTATCCGGACGCGCAGGCGTTTGAACGGACAGACGACGGCGTTACCGTCCATGTACCGCTGCGTGCGGATCTCGTCTATACCGATTCCGATGGCGCGGTGCAGGCTGAGACGTTCCGCACGGAGGTCAGCTGCCATACGGCGCTGAACGAAAACGGGCTCTGCGAAGCCGTGTGTATGCTCCAGCCGGAGGGCTACGCCTCGGCAGGCAGCGGCACAGTCGAACTGCGCTATGACGCGGTCTTTCAGGTGCAGACATTTTCCCGGCAGAAGCTGCAAAACCTGTCCGGCGGGACGCTCGACTTAACGAAGCAGCAGAACACGCAGCGACCGTCGGTCGTGATCCGGCGCATAAGTGAAAACGCCGCGCTTTGGGACCTTGCGCGGCAGTACCGGACGACGGCGCAGTCGATTCAGCAGGCCAATCATCTGACGCAGCCGGAGGCAGACGCCGGACAGCTGCTGCTGATTCCCATGTGAGACGGGAGGCGGGAATATGGAACAACGTTCGATCTACGCGCAGATCGCGGACCGTACGGACGGCACGGTCTATATCGGCGTCGTCGGCCCCGTGCGGACGGGAAAGTCTACCTTTATCAAGCGGTTTATGGAGCAGCTTGTGCTGCCGAACATCGAAAACATTTATGAGCGTGAGCGCGCCACCGATGAACTGCCGCAGTCCGGCTCGGGCCGGACGATCATGACGGCGGAGCCGAAGTTCGTCCCGAACGAGGCTGCCCGCATCAGCCCCGACGGAAAAACGACGCTGCAGGTGCGTCTGATTGACTCCGTGGGGTATATGATCCCCGGCGCGGTCGGCGATACGGAGGACGGCAAGCCCCGCATGGTCACGACACCATGGGCCTCCGAAGAACTTCCCATGGCACAGGCAGCGGAACTGGGGACAAAAAAGGTCATGGAGGAGCATAGTTCCATCGGCGTGGTCGTCACGACGGACGGAACTGTCACAGATATTCCGCGCGAGGATTACCGCGAGGCGGAGGCCCGCGCCATCACAGATATGCAGAAGACGGGCAAGCCATTCGTGGTCGTCGTAAACACGCAGGACGCGAAAAAGGGACAGGCAGACGCGATCTGCGCCCGTATCCGGGAAGAATATGGCGTGCAGGCACTGGCGATGGACTGTGCCGTCATGCAGACGCAGGACATTGCACGGCTGTTGGAAGCCGTGATGTATGCGTTCCCGGTCGAGGAACTGCGGTTCTTCCTACCAAGCTGGGTTCGGGCGCTGCCGGATGATCATCCGGTCAAATCCGCCCTGTACGACGCAATGCTGAGCCGTGCGGAAAAGCTTACAAACCTTAGTGACGCGGAAAGTGTGATGGGGACGCTACAGGAACTTGAGCCGGTTGACGCATTCCGGGTACGGGAGGTCGATCTAGGGACAGGCACAGTCACCTGCGAACTGCATCTGCCGGAGACGCTGTTTTATGAAGAACTGTCCAAGCAGGCAGGCGTGGAGATTGCCGATGACGAAGCGCTCATGCAGATGCTGCGGGAACTTTCGCAGACGAAAAAGCTTTATGACAAGGTGCAGACCGCGCTCGAGCAGGTCAAAGCCACCGGCTATGGCATCGTGATGCCGGGCGCAGAGGAATTGAAGCTGGAGAAGCCGGAAATCGTGAAGAAAAACGGCAATTATGCCGTCAAGCTGCGCGCCAGCGCGCCGTCCATCCACATGATGCGCGCGCAGATTGAGACGGAGATCAGTCCGATGGTCGGCGGCGAGCAGGAATCGCAGCAGCTGATCGACTATCTGCTCGGCGAGTATGAAGAGGATACCGACAAGCTTTGGCAGAGCAATATTTTCGGAAAATCACTCTATGAACTCGTCTCCGAGGGTGTCACGGCGAAGATCATGCGCATGCCGGACGACGCGCGGCAGAAGCTGACCAAGACACTCGGCCGCATGATCAATGAAAACACTGGCGGCATGATCTGCATTCTGCTATAAACAGCGACCCGCGCTTTGCCAGACAGCAAAGCGCGGGCCTGTTTTTTCTGCGTGCGCCTTTCTTTTGGGCACGCGGCATGATAAAATAATAAAAAAGCAAGCAAAGGAGGCGAGCGTATGCTGGAACTATTGCATGGACCGGACAGGACAGCAAATTCCATGGAACTGCTGGAGCAGATCTGCAGGAATGCGAAAAGCGGCGTTTCCGGTCAAATTCTCATCGTTCCAGAGCAGTATTCACATGAAACGGAACGTGCGCTGTGCATGCACGGCGGCGAAACAATCAGCCGGTATGCCGAGGTTCTGAGTTTTACCCGGCTGGCAACGCGGGTCTTTTCCGTCTACGGCGGCGTGTGTGAGGAATACCTGGATGAAAATGGGCGCATTCTGACGCTCTATCTCGCCGCACAGCAGGTTCGTGAACAGCTGAAATTTTACGCCGCCGTGATGACGCGGCCCGACTTTTTAAAGCAGCTTGGCACGCTTATGGAGGAACTTCTGACTTCCTGCATCACGCCGGATGCACTGCACGCAGCCGCCGCGCGGCTCGAAGGGCGGCTGGCGCAGAAAATCACAGAGTTGGCGCTTTTATATGAAAGCTACCTGTCCGTCTGCAAGACAGGACGCGGCGATCCTGTCACGCGGCAGATGCGCCTGTGTGAACTTCTGGACGAGACGGAGTTTCTGGATGGACGCGAGATCTTTCTCGACGGCTTCTCCGATTTTACCGCCTTGCAGATTCAGATCATCGGAGCAATCCTTGCGCACGCCAAAAACGTGCATATCGCGCTGCTCACCTCCGGAGGCCAGCAGGCCGCCTGCCAGACCGGGAATGAAACAGAAAAGCAGCTTCGGCAGTTGGCCGCCCGTCAGGGCGTGGAACCTGTCCGCCGGTGCGCCGCGCCGCGCGCGCATCGTGCGCCGGACGTGCAGCTGTGGTTAAACGGCCTGTTCTTCGGCAGCAGCGGTTCAGAGGACGTACCGCAGAATGTCGGGCTTGTGCACGCAGACTCACAACAGGCCGCCTGCGCCTATGCCGCCCGCGCAGTGCGAAGCGGCGCGATAGCCGGTCTGCGCTACCGCGATTTTACCATCTGCATGACGGACGAGGCCGCTTACCGGCTTCCCATGCAGACACTCTTCTCCCGCGCAGGAATTCCGTTCTACTGCGCATCCAGCGCACCGGTCGCACAAAACCCGCTCATCGCAGCGCTGCTGTCTGCGATGCAGGCCGTTCTGCGGTATGAACCGGGCCCTGTGCTGGCATTTTTGAAGTCAGAGTTCTCTCCGCTCAGCGAATCGGACTGCGATTTGCTTGAGCGCTATGCCTATTACTGGAGCATTCGCGGCTCGGCGTGGGAAAAACCGTGGCAACTGCACCCACGCGGGCTTGGCCAGTCTATGACGCCTGAGGACGAAGCCGCGCTGCAAACGCTGAACGAACTGCGCGAGCAGGCTGTTGTCTCGCTGCGCACGCTTCGTCTGGCGCTGACAAAGGCACAGACAGTAGACGAGCAGGTGCGCGCCGTTGCCGCACTTCTGGAAACGCTCGATGTTGCAGGACGCCTTCAGGCGCAGCAGGAGGCACTTGAGCAGGCCGGACAGGTGCAGCGTGCACAGGAATGCGGCCAGCTTTATGAGGCGCTTATTTCCGCACTTGAGCAGATGGATCAGGTTCTGGGGACAGCAAGCCTCGAAACGGAGTTGTTCGTCCAGCTGTTTACCATGCTGCTGCAAAACACAACGGTCGGTTCTATTCCCTCTGTCTGCGATGCCGTCCAGCTTACAACGCTGCCGATGCTCCGCCACCGCCGCAGCCGCGTTTTGCTGGTTCTCGGCGCGAACGACGGGCTGCTGCCCGCGTTTTCTGACCCCGGCGGACTGCTTGCGGACCCGGAACGGCAGAAGCTTCGCAGCCTCGGCGTGGAACTCAGCCCGGGACGGAACGCATCTGCGGACCGTGAGATGAGTTGGGTCTGCGCGGCACTGAGCGCTGCGGAGCAGCGCGTGTGCCTTGTGACCGATTCTGCGCAGCCGTCATTTTTGTACACCCGCACAAGCGCGCTATTCCCGGCGCTGCAGCCGGTTCCGGCGGAAGATTTTCCCTTCCTCCCAGACTGCGCCGCAGCCGCAGGCGCTGCCTTGCAGCAGATCACGCTGCCGGACTGGCTGCCGGAGGCAGTGCTGTTGGAAGCACGGACACTCTCGCAGCGCTGCACATATTCCTTCACCGCCATGCGGCCGGAAGCGGTACGCGCGCTCTACGGCAGGACCATCCCGCTCTCCGCCTCGAAGATCGACCGTTTTGCAGGCTGCCGCTATGCGTTCTTCCTGCAATACGGCCTGCGCGCCGCGCCATGGAAGCAGGCAGAATTCGACGCACCCCTGTTCGGCTCGTTCGTGCATGACGTGCTCGAACACGTTGTACGAGCGGCGCAGGAGAACGGCGGCTTCGCGGCCATGACGGACGGGGAAATTTCTGCGCTGACAGAGCGCTGTATGGATGCCTGCATGGGCACATATCTCCCACAGGGAGAAGCCGCTGCGAGCCGCGAACGCTATCTTTCTGCCCGCAACCGACAGGAGGCTGCCGCCGTCGTGATGGACGTGGCGCGGGAACTGCGCCTGTCGCAGTTCGCACCGGCGGCAGAGGAACTGCGCTTTGCCCCCGGCGGCCCGCTGCCGCCGATCGAATACCGCGCAAAAAGCGGCTCCGGCCTGCTGACCGGTCAAATTGACCGCGTAGACATCTATGAGGCAGACGGAACACGCTATTTCCGCATCATTGATTACAAAACCGGCCACAAGGATTTTGACTATGCAGAACTGCTCTACGGAAAGAATCTGCAAATGCTGCTGTATCTGTTCGCACTGGAATCGTATCAGAAGCAGACTGGGCAGCCCATGCAGCCGGCCGGCGTGCTCTATGTCCCGGGCCGGTGCGATATGGTCAAACTCAAACCCGGGGAAGACCCCGCGCATGCCGACAACGAGCGGCGGAAGGACCTGCGCCGCAAGGGGCTGGTTCTGAACGACGAGGCCGTTCTGCATGCGATGGAATCGTATGAAAAAAAGCCGCAGTACCTGCCTTTCGAGCATGGCCCGGACGGACTGGCCGGGGATCTTGCTTCCCCCGCGCAGTTGGCAGAACTGGAGCGCTTTGTAACCGGGCAGGTCGAGTCGATGATCGACGAGATTCTTTCCGGCGTAACCGCGCCAAACCCCATCAGCCGTGGTCCGTCGGACACGGAATGCAAATACTGTGATTTTTCATCGGCCTGTCACAAAGACGTCTGCAGCGTGAACACGCGGCGGTTCGCCTCCGTCACGCCGGAGGAATTCTGGCAGGAACTTGAAAGGAGGCTGGAGCATGGCTGAGATTCGTGCAACGCCGCAGCAGCGGGCTGCGGCAGAGGATCGGGGCGGCGCGCTGCTCGTTGCGGCGGCGGCAGGTTCCGGGAAAACAAAAGTTCTGGTTGACCGGCTGATGGGCTATCTGACCGATCCTACAAATCCCGCCGACCTCGATGATTTTTTGATTATTACATACACAAGAGCAGCCGCGTCTGAACTGCGCGGTAAGATCGCTGCGCGCATCGCAGACGCGCTTGCCGTCGCACCTGACGACCGACATTTGCAGCGGCAGCTGACACGCGTCTATCTTGCGCAGATCTCCACGGTTCACAGCTTCTGTCAGACCGTTTTGCGGCAATATGCAGCGGAGGCAGATCTTCCCGCCGATTTCCGCGTAGCAGATGAGCAGCAGGCAGCGGCACTGCGTGCCCAGACGCTCCGGGACGTGCTTTCTGAACTCTACGCACAGCTTGACGATGAGCCGGATTTTGCCTCCATGATCGATACGCTCGGCTATGGGCGCGACGACCGGCGGCTGCTGGATCTGGCTGAGCGCAGCTATGACGTGATGCGCTGCAAAGTCGATCCTGCAGCATGGATGGCAGACTGCCTGCACGCATATGCGCTGCCGGAAGGCATCGCAGCTGAGCAGACGCTCTGGGGCGCATATTATATCAAAGCGCGCAGCGACGCGCTTGCAAGCGCCGACGCAATGCTTGCGCAGGCGGAAGCGCTCTGCCTCAGGGAAGAGGCGTTGGAGAAAAAGTGCCTGCCGCTGCTGCAAAAAAACCGTGAGACGGTCCGCACGCTTATGGCCGAGACGACATGGGACGGCTGTGTGGAGGCGGGACTTCCCTCCTTCGGCGTGATGCGGATGCCGAAGGACGCAGAAAACGCGGAACAGATTCAGACGCTGCGCAATGAAGCAAAGCAGATGCTCAAGATTGTACAGAGTTATTTTTACGCACCGTCGGAGCAGGTCGTGGAGGATCTACGCAAAACCGTCCCGGCGCTGCGGGGGCTTCTGACGCTTCTCCGGCGCTTCGACGAACGCTTCACACAAGAAAAGCGCCGCCGTCATCTGCTCGATTTTTCTGATTTGGAGCACTGCATGATCGGTCTCCTGACGAAAAAAGGCTCCGGCAGACCGACGGAGGCCGCGAAAAGCCTTGCACAGAGTTACCGAGAGATTCTGATCGACGAATATCAGGATTCCAACGCCGTGCAGGAACGCATTTTTCAGGCTGTCAGCCGCAACGGAAAAAATCTATTCATGGTTGGCGACGTTAAGCAGTCAATCTACCGGTTCCGACTGGCCGACCCATCGATCTTCCTTTCCAAATACGACGCCTATCCGCCGCTCGGTGAGCAGGACCCTGGTGAGCCGCGCAAGCTGCTGCTGTCGCAGAATTTCCGCTCCCGCCCCGAAATTCTGGAAGCGGCCAACGACGTGTTTTCCCTTGTGATGAAAAAAGAGGCCGGTGAACTGGACTACACGCAGGCAGAAGCGCTTGTTCCCGGCGCACAGTTCCCGGAATCGCCCGGCCCAAAGGTCGAACTGCACTGCCTGAATTACCTCGTGTCAAGCGAGGAAAACGGCGACAAGACGGGTGCGGAGGCAGAATTTGTCGCTGCACGCATTGAGCGTCTTCTGCGCGAAGCCTTCGTCACGGAAAACGGCGCGCTACGCCCGGCGAAGCCGTCTGACATCGTGATTCTGATGCGCTCACCCGGCATGATTGCCGGGGTGTATCAGGCAGCGCTGCAAAAACGCGGTATTGCCTGCGACGTGGGTGCAGGCGGCGATCTGATGCAGACGGCGGAGATTGAAATTCTGTTTCAGCTTCTGCAAATTATTGATAACCCACACCGGGATATTCCGCTGGCTGCGGCTATGGCAAGTCCCGTTTTCGCCTTTTCCCCGGAGGAATTGGCGCTTCTGCGCGCGCAGGAGCAACACGCAGATCTCTATGACTGTCTATGTGCCTGCCGGGAACCGGATGAAAAGCTGCGCGCGTTTTTATCCTGGCTTTCCCGCATGCGCGCGGAGAGCCGCAGAACGCCGCTGCCGGAATTTCTGAATGCCGTCGTCCAGTCCTCCGGGTTGGAAACGGTCTTTTCTGCACTGCCGGATGGCGAGCGGCGGCGCGGCAATCTAGCTGCGTTCGCATCGTTTGTGACAGCGGGTACACAGGCGGAACTCCGCAGCCTTTCCGACCTTGTGCAGCTGCTGTGGCAAATACAGCAGCGCGGTGCAGGACTGCCCACGCAGGACGCGCCCGCCCGGTCAGACGCCGTGCGCATCATGACCATCCACAAGTCCAAGGGATTGGAATTCCCCATCGTCATTCTGGCTGACCTCGCGCGAAAAATGAATATGCAGGACAACGCCTCTGCCGTTCTGACGGATGAGGAACTGCTGCTCGGCGGCAATGTCGTCGATCTTGCAAGCCGGTCATATTACCATGGACTTGCACGCAGAGCCATTATCGACCGCAAGACGGCGCAGACCGTCTCCGAGGAAATGCGCGTTCTGTACGTCGCAATGACGCGCGCAAAGGAACAGCTGATCATGACCAGCTGCTCGGCACATTATGGCTCACGCCTGAAAAAGCTGCTGCTGCGCCTGTCCGACCCACTGGGGCCGTGGGTGAGTGCGGCAGTGCGTCAGCCGGACGAATGGATTTTGCTGGCGGCGCTGTGCCGCACGGAGTCCGGCGCACTGTTCGCCGAATGCGGTCCGTGCGTGTACAGCCGGGTACACCAATACCCGTGGCTGGTTACGCTGCAGAACGTCTCCCCCGCCGCACCCGCTGCACGCGGCACAGAGACGGAAGAAACGCATGCGGTGCGTCCGCTTGACCGTGGGCAGGTTCTGGAAAGCGTAGCGTTCCGCTACGCACACGAAGCGGCGACCAGATTGCCAGCCAAGCTGACAGCCACGCAGCTAAAGGGCCGAGGACTCGATCTGGAGGCAGCGGAGGAGGCGCCTGCTCAACCGGAACCGTCAAGAAAGCCATGGCGTACCCCACAGTTTTTACAGGACAGACCGCTGACAGGCCGTGAAAAAGGAAGCGCGACGCATCTTTTCATGCAGTTTGTCCGTTATGAATCGTGCACAACGCGCGAGGGCATCCGGCAGGAACTTGTCCGGATGCAAGCGGAAAAATTCCTGACGCCCCGGCAGGCCGAGGCGGTAGATGCGGAGAAGATTCTGGCGCTGTTTTCCTCCGAACTCGGAAACCGAATCCTGCATGCGGACAGCCTTCGCCGTGAGTTCAAGTTCTCCATCCTGGCTGACGCCGCCGCGTATGACCCGGCGGCTGTCGGAGAACAGGTCATGCTGCAGGGCGTTGTTGATTGCTTCTGGCAGGAGCCGGACGGCATTGTCATTCTTGATTTTAAAACAGACTATATTCATGGCGATCTGCAGCAGAAGGCCGCGCGCTATGCACCGCAGCTGCGCGCCTATGCACAGGCGCTTTCGCGTATCTATCAGTGCCCGGTCAAGAAGACTGTCCTCTATTTCTTCTCTGCCGGCCGCGAAGTGGAAATCGACCCGGAATAACGAAAAATCCCGCTGTCTTGCAGACAGCGGGGTTTTTTTGGTTCTCTTACTTGCCGGATCTAAGTTCTTTCATGCAGTTTGCGCAGATGTTCTTACCTCTGTAGTTCTCGACATTTCTGCCATCGCCGCAGAAGATGCAGGTCGGCTCGTACTTCTTGAGAATAATGGATTCGCCATCGACATAGATTTCAATAGCGTCCTTCTCTGCGATGTCGAGCGTACGACGCAGTTCGATGGGCAGAACGATTCTGCCGAGTTCGTCAACCTTTCTGACGATACCTGTGGATTTCATTGTAAACAACCCCCTTATTTTTTCCATGCACCTTTGGATCTAGCTGCCGGATGCTGCATGGACATCTGACAGTGCTCCCTCAAGCCACTTTATTTTACCATCCAATTATGTACAAATTTTGAACAAAAAATCTTTTTCTTGTCGGAGAGCGAAATATGTTGTTGAATTTTCTCTGGTTTGGCCTGATTTTGCTTGCGTTTGTGTCTGATCTGTTGACCGGAACGCCATTTTCGTCTGGTATGGCAGGACTCAGCGGTGCGCGGGCGGGGCTGGAATTGGCGCTGACGCTGGCAGGTCCGATCTGCCTGTGGTCGGGGCTGTCACAGGCGATGGAGCGCGCGGGATTGACAGAAAAGCTATGCGCAGCGCTGCGGCCTGTACTGCAGCGGCTGTTTCCGGTATGTGCTACAGACTCCGAAGGCTTCTGGAACCTGTGCGGCAATCTGAGCGCGAATCTGCTGGGGCTTGGAAATGCAGCAACGCCGCTTGGCATCCGGGCAGCGCAGCGCATACAGACGCTTGCCGGAGGCAAGGGAGCATCGGATGAAATGTGCCTGCTGGTCGTGATGAATACAGCATCCCTGCAGCTGATTCCATCAACAGTCGCAGCTGTCCGCGCGCAGCTTGGCGCGGTGCACGCGTTTGATATTTTACCCGCCGTCTGGCTGGCGTCGGCCTGCTCAGTCGGGGCCGGAATTCTGGCGGCGAAGGGATTGAGCCGATGCTGGAAAACCTGACTGAACTGCTGCTGCCCGCGCTTTTGCTGCTGGCTGGCGCAGCAGGGATTGCAAAAAAACAGGACGTGTATGACGGGATGCTGGCAGGCGCGCAGGACGGGCTGCGGCTGATGTTCTCGCTTATCCCAACGCTGATTTTGATGCTGACAGCGGTGACAATGCTGCGGCGAAGCGGTTTTTTTGAACTGCTCACGCCCGTTTTCGCACCGGTCTTCCGGTTGCTCGGCATGCCGCCGGAGGTTGCGCCGCTGGTGCTCATCCGGCCGCTCAGCGGCAGTGCAGCGTTGGCCGTCGGGACAGACCTGATGCGAGAATACGGGGTCGATTCTGTAATCGGGCGGACAGCAGCGGTCATGCTCGGCTCATCGGAGACGACATTCTACACCATCAGCGTCTATTTTGGTGCAGCGGGGGTCAAAAAAACGCGCTATGCGCTGCCAGCGGCGCTGATCGCCGATTTGACCGGCTTCTGTATGGCAGCGCTGAGCGTGCGGGTGTTTTTCGGGTAATGCAGACCTTGCTGCGTCAAGCATACACAAGAGACTGGCATGGGAGGAGCGCTGCTCCGCCTGGCAGGATGCAGTGAATTCCTTCGGAACTTTGCGGCGAAGCCGCAAGCACTTTCCTGTTTCGGTGTAGGGGCGGACGACTCTGTCCGCCCCTACCAAACTCTTGAGCGCAGGGGAAGCCCCTATACTTGAAAAACGCTCCGTGCGTCTGCACGGAGCGTTTTCTGTCTTATGAACCGGGAAGGGATCAATAGAACTTCTTTCTGTTCTTGCGAGCAGCTTCAGACTTCTGCTTACGCTTCAGGCTGGGGCTGACGTAGTGCTCTCTCTTCTTGACCTCGGCGATGACGCCGGCCTTGGCGCAGCTGCGCTTGAACCGCTTGAGAGCATTCTCCAGGGACTCGCCTTCCTTGACGCGAACTTCAGACATTGTTTTCCCTCCCTCCGATGCAGCCGGCTATTTCCATGCTGCTTTCAGGGCCAACATAATTGGCTTGATTATTATAGTGAACAAGCCGAATCTTGTCAAGTATTTTTTTCGACTGTCCGGCAGAATTCAAAAAAATGTTACTTTACGATCAAATTCACAAGCTTGTTCTTGACGAGAATAACCTTTACGATGTTCTTGCCGTCAATAGCGCGGGCAACCTTCTCGTTCTGCTTTGCCGTCTCGACGATGAAGTCCTGCTCGGAATCAACGGGGACATTGATCGTGCCCTTGAGTTTGCCGAGCACCTGCACGGCCATCTCGACATGGGACGCGACGGTCTTGCTCTCGTCGTATTCCGGCCACGGCTGCTGCATGGCCATGGTGCCGGTCTTGGCAGCCTCGCCGGTCAGTTCCCACATCTCTTCGACCATGTGCGGGGCGAACGGGCTGAGCATGAGCATGAGCATCTTCAGATCGCCCTTTGTCAGACCATTGGCGTAGAACTCGTTGACCATGGTCATAAGCGCGGCGATTGCGGTATTCATCTTGAGTTCGTCAATGTCCTGCGTGACCTTACGGATGGTCTTGTGAATGACGGCCTCGTTCTTTTCGCTGAGTTCCTCGGAATCAGCGGCCATGTCCATGAGATTCCAGCAGCGGTCCAGGAAACGCTTGGAGCCCTTGACAGCCTCGTCAGACCATGTCGCAACCTTCTCAAAATCACCGATGAACATAATATACAGGCGCATTGTGTCCGCGCCGTAGGCTTTTACAACATCGTCGGGGTTGACGACGTTGCCGAGAGATTTAGACATCTTGACCGCTGGGCGCAGCGCCTGATTGCCGTACTTCTCAATCAGTGCCTGCTTTTCTTCCTCCGTGGAGACGTTTCCGACGTAGTGCGGGTTCTGGCCGAGAATCATGCCGTGGCTGGTGCGCTTGGCATACGGCTCTTTCGTGTGGACGACGCCGATATCATAGAGGAACTTGTGCCAGAAGCGGGAGTACAGCAGGTGAAGCGTCGTGTGCTCCATACCGCCGTTATACCAGTCAACGGGGTCCCAATAGGTTTCAGCTTCTTTGGAGACGGGAGCATTCTCGTCGTGCGGGTCCATATAGCGCAGATAATACCAGCTGGAGCCTGCCCACTGGGGCATGGTGTCCGTCTCGCGTTTGGCCGGGCCGCCGCAGCACGGGCAAGTAGTGTTGACCCAGTCGGTCATCTTAGACAGTGGGCTTTCGCCATCGTCAGTCGGCTCATAGCTGTCAACCTGCGGAAGAACAACGGGCAGCTGCTCCTCTGGAACCGGCACCCAGCCGCACTTCGGGCAGGAGATCATCGGGATGGGCTCGCCCCAGTAGCGCTGGCGGGAGAAAACCCAGTCGCGCAGCTTGTAATTCACTTTCTCATGGCCCCAACCCTGCTCGATGGCATACTGCTTCATGGCAGGGATAGCTTCCTTGACAGTCATGCCGTTGAGGAAGCCGGAATTGACCATGATGCCGGTATCGTCCTTGAGCGTGAACGCACTCTTGGTGATATCGCCGCCCTGAACGACCTCGACGATAGGCAGACCGAACTTCGTTGCAAAGTCCCAGTCTCTCTGATCGTGGCCTGGAACGCCCATGACAATGCCCGTGCCGTAACTCATAAGAACATAATCGGAGACGAACATCGGCACGACCTTGCCGGTGGCAGGATTCGTGACCTCGATGCCCTCAAGGCGGACGCCGGTCTTGTCCTTGTTGAGTTCGCCGCGTTCAAAATCGGACTTGCGGGCAGCTGCCTGCTTGTAAGCTTCGACGTCGGCCCAGTTGGCGATGCGCTCCTTCCACTTGTTCAGCAGTGGATGCTCCGGGGAAATGACGGTATACGTCACACCGAAGAGCGTGTCAACGCGGGTTGTGTAAACGGTGATATCGTCTTCGGTATTGGTCTTGAAGGTCACTTCCGTGCCGGTAGAGCGGCCGATCCAGTTTTTCTGCTGAGTCTTGACACGCTCAATATAATCCAGACCTTCGAGATCGAGATCGTCGATCAGACGGTCGGCATATTTCGTGATGCGCAGCATCCACTGGCTCTTTTCCTTGCGGACAACCGGCGCGCCGCAGCGCTCACACACACCCTCAACGACCTCTTCGTTGGCAAGTACACACTTGCAGCTGGTGCACCAGTTGACGGGCATCGTGGTCTTATAAGCAAGGCCGTGCTTGTACATCTGCAGGAAGATCCACTGCGTCCAGCGGTAATAATCCGGGTCGGTTGTGTCGATGACGCGCTCCCAGTCGAAACCGTAGCCGAGCATTTTGAGCTGACGGGTGAAGTTTTCGATATTCCGCTTGGTGACGATGGCCGGATGGATGTGGTTTTTGATGGCGAAGTTTTCCGTCGGCAGGCCAAATGCATCGAAGCCGATGGGGTTCAGGACGTTATAGCCCTGCATGCGCTTTTTGCGGCAGATGATATCCATGGCTGTAAACGGACGCGGATGGCCGACATGAAGACCGGCAGCGGAGGGGTATGGGAACTCGATCAGGCCGTAAAACTTTGGCTTTTTGTCCCCAGTGACGGCGGCATAGGGCTTCTCCTGCTCCCATTTTTCCTGCCATTTCTTCTCAATGGCTGCAAAATCGTATTTCATAACAAACTCCTTTGTCTCATAATTTCGTTCATAAAAAACGCCCCTGACCATACGGTCAGGGGCGTTAAGATACGCGGTACCACCCTGATTCGGCTGTTTTTTTAGCAGCCCTCAAGCGGCCTTTAACGCGGCCATGCGTCCGCCCTTACTGCCTTCGGGGCGGCGGCTCTGGGGTGAGAGACGTCCGGTTGATTTTCCCGGCTTGCACCGACCGCCGGGTCTCTGAAAAAATCGCGCAGGGTATTCCCCTTCTTTGCCTTTTACCGGGTCATTGTACGTTTTTTTGCTCCGTTTGTCAAGCGTTTTCGCCCAAAACCGCAGACAGATTCATCTGATGGCCGTCCTGCCAAAGGCGCTCGAGGTCATAGAACTTTCTGGCCTCGGCCGTAAAGACGTGCACAACGAGGCTGCCAAAGTCCATGAGCACCCATGTACCGCCGCGATGGCCTTCCCGGGAGAGCATCGGCTCGCCTGCCTCGTCCATCGCCTCTTCAACTGCGTCGCAGAGAGTCTTGACATGGGTGGAACTGGTGGCGGTGCAGATGAGGAAATAGTCGGCGAGGGTCGAAATGTCGGTAATGCCGATGAGGCGGATATCCTCGCCCATTTTGGCGTCGAGCGCCTTTGCCGCAAGCGCGGCCACTTCTTTTGCACTGAGCATGGTTTTATGTTCCTTTCTGATCTGTATCGGGATCCTCCCAGACCATACCGTCCGGGAAGGGGTCTTCACTGGAATCCGGGTTCTCCGGCTCCTGCGGTTCCTCCGGTGTTTCCATGTCGCCAGGATCTTCCGATTCCTCCGACTGCTCCGCATCTTCCGGCGTTTCAGGCTCCGGGTCAGGCTTTTTCTGATAGGAATACGCCTGATCGGGCGTGATGACGTTCAGACTGCCGGAGGCAATCGGCGCGTCATAGGGATTGAAGGCGGCGTTGACAATTTCCAGAAGCCGGCCTGCGTAGAGTGGATAATAGGACGCGCCGTTGATCATCGCACCCTCGCCCTCAGCGGTGTAGGTCTGCATGGCGTCAAAATCGCAGGCAAGCAGTTCCTTGCCGAACCAGACCATATTGCCGGTGGTGAGGTTTGTCGTGACATATTCTACAAAAATGTCTGCAAATTCCTTAAGCTTGGTCAGGCTGCCAACAGACAGGCACTGTTTTGCCAGCGCCTTTAAAAACTGCTGCTGCACCTGTGTGCGCTGGATATCCTGTGAGGCATAGCCCTTGCGGAAGCGGACAAGTTCCATCGCCTTTTCGCCGTCCAGATGCTGCATTCCCTTTTGCAGATGGATGTGCAGATCCTGCGAAGCGTCGTCATAATTCATGTCCTGCGGCACGTCAAAGTCGATGCCGCCAACCAGATCGACGGTCTTTTTGAACGCCTCGAGATCAACGAGCACATAACCATCAACCGGGAAGCCAAGCAAACTCTGAAGGCGTGAGGCAAGGCGCTCCATACCATCCGTCCCGCCGCCCGCATAGACCGAGTTGATCTTCATGAGGCCCCCGTTTCCAGTTGCGACCGGCGTGTCGCGTGGAATGGACAGAAGCGCAACTGTATGGTTGTTTGCATCCAGATGGGCAATGATGATGGTGTCGGTGCGGTAGCCGTCGCCGTCCGTACCGCAGATGAGGATGTTATACACGCCATCGCGCAGCGCCTTCGGCTGCTCGGTGGGCACATCCTCCTCCGGCTGCGGCTCCGGCTCAACCTCCTGCGGCGTCACATGGACGACAGAGGGCTCCGGCGTCTCAGGCTCAACGGCAGGAGGCTCCGGTTCCGGCGCAGAGATCGCCGGCCGCTCCACTGGCTTTACAAGCAGCTTCCACGCCGCAAACACACTGCCTGAAAGCAGAAGTATCACCGCTGTAATGATCAGCGCCGTGCGCACTCCGCGCGGAAGGGAGGTCCTCTTCGCATGCGCCGCGCGGCGGCGATTTCCAAATAGTTTCATTCAGGGTTCCTTTCGGGTACTCAGAAGCCAGTCGCGTGCTGCAAGGGAATCGGTACAGGCGGGCTGGCCCTTCTGGGCAAGCTGTTCGAGCGTCATATTGATGCCGAGCAGGACGCCTTCGTCCAGATCACGCCAGACGGTTTCCCGCAGGCGGTCAACGCCCGGAAAATCACGGTTCGGCTCCATGTAATCTGCAATGTAAATGATTTTTTCCAACAGGGTCATGTTGGCTCTGCCGGTCGTATGATAGTCAATGGCGGAGACGACAGCGGCATCTTCGCCGAAGATGCGCTCGGCAGCGGCTGCGCCGGTCTTGGCGTGAAGCAGCTTGGTCTGCGTGTATTCAAACGGCGACACCGGCAGCTTCCAATGATCGACCAGCTTTTGCTGCTGCGCCGGAGAAAGCGCCTTGGTGATATCGTGCAGGATTCCTGCCCGAGCGGCGTCCGTCTCATCCGCGCCGTATTTCCTCGCCAGCAGCACGGCAGTATCGGACACGCCCTGCGCGTGGGCGCGGCGTTTTTCTTTGTGAAGGGAGAGGCTGACGCGGCGCAGTTCATCAAATGGCAGTGCATGATACTTGCCGCCCACGCCGTAGAGATTCTCCCGCTCGATCATGGAGCGCACATCCGGGTGCAGGACCTCATCCGCGATGCCAAAAAACAGAAGCCTTCTGGCCTCGGTTGACGAGATTTCCAGACAATCATTCTGTAAAACAATGGGTCGGACACCGAACGCAGCCTCCATTGCTGCCTGTTGCGCCAGCAGCTGCGCGGAAAGCGCTTCGTCCGTGCGGACGCGGGCCATGCAGACCGGCACGGCCAGTCTTGCGATGTGCTCCGGATCACGCCATTGGAAAAAGGACAGGAACATATCGGTTCCCATGAGTAAATACAGCGCATCCTGCGGATAGCATTCCCGAAGCGTGCGCAGCGTATCCACAGTGTAACTCGGGCCGGGACGATCCAGTTCGATGCGGCTGACCTCCATACCCGCTTCTCCTGCTATGGCAAGCTTTGTGAGTGCAAGACGCGTCTCGCCGTCCGGTGAGCCCTCGGCCACAGCCTTGTGCGGCGGGATAGCCGCCGGAATCAGCAGAACTTTGTCCAGTCCCAGCAGCTGCTGCGCCTTCTGTGCGGCAAAAATGTGCCCCAGATGCGGCGGATTGAAGCTGCCGCCGTAAACGCCGATCCTTGCCATGCTGCGCACCTCCGTCTGTGTTTTGTCTGTTTACTGCTCTTCCTTCTGCTGGCGGCTGCGCTCAATCGCGGCGGAAACTGCTTTGTCGTGGAAATACTGCTTGCGCTGCTTGCGCTGCTGCTCAGCTGCCTGCTTGCGGGCGCGAAGGCCAGCCTTGACAGGATTATAATTGCCGGAGACTTTTTTGGCCGGCTTTTTTGAGGCTGCCTTTTTCTTTTCCTGCTCCACTTTTTCGGACTTGCGCCAAATCACGAACTTCGTGCCGACGCATGCAATGCCCTCGGCACCCAGCGCCTCGCAGATGGCGTCGGAAGCCTCGCGGGCTGTGAGGCCTGAGGTCTCAAGGACGCGGCCCTTGACCAGTTCGTGGCTGTCCAACAGGACGACTGCCTCATCCAGAAGCGTGTCGGAAATGCCGCCCTTACCGACGATGAGCGTTACGTCCAGCGTATTGGCCTGCGCGCGGAATTCGGCGCGCTCTTTACTTGTCATCATGTTCAAATTCCTCCCGATAGATTCTGCAAAATGCCTGAAGCGCCCGCGCACGGTGGGAGATGGCGTTCTTTTCCTCCGGGCGGAGTTCGGCATAGGTCTTTTGAAGTTCCGGCAGATAAAACACGGGGTCATATCCAAAGCCCCCCTGTCCCTGCGGTGCAAGCAGGATCTGTCCGGGGCACTCGCCGCGCGCGACGATCTTCCGGCCATCCGGCCAGAGGCAGGTGATGACGCAGACGAACTTTGCTGTGCGCTGCTCCGCAGGAACATCCTTCAAATTACTGAGCAGATACTCGATACGCTCTGCATCGGAGTTTTTATGACCGTAGCGGGCGGAATAGACGCCCGGCGCACCGTCCAGTGCATCGACCATAAGGCCAGAATCATCAGCCAGAACGGGCAGGCCGCTGGCTTTCATGACAGCCTCGGCCTTCAAGAGAGAATTTTCCTCAAAGGTCGTGCCTGTTTCATCGACATCCACATGCAGGCCGTATTCAGATTCCAATGCGATCTCGAAGCCAAGCTGGGACAAGATTGCAGACAGTTCCACCAGCTTATGTTGGTTCTGGCTGGCTAAAATCACCTTCATATGAGCGCCTCCGCAAAGCTTTTCGCGTCAAAGGGCATCAGGTCGTCGATCTGTTCACCGACACCGATGAACTTGACCGGGATGTGCAGTGCCTGCGCGACCGCAATGACCACGCCGCCCTTGGCCGTGCCATCCAGCTTCGTGAGAACCATGCCGGTAACGCCCGCGCACTCTTGGAACTGCTTGGCCTGAAGCAGGCCGTTCTGGCCGGTCGTGCCGTCGAGGACGAGCAGAACCTCCTTGCTGGCTCCGGGCAGTTCACGGTCGAGAATGCGGGAGATCTTATTGAGTTCGTTCATGAGGTTCTGCTTGTTGTGCAGGCGGCCTGCTGTGTCGCAGATGATGACGTCGCTACCGCGTGCTCTTGCCGCTGCAATAGCATCAAAGACGACGGAGGCGGGATCGGCGCCCTCATGCTGGCGGATAATGTCGCAGTGCGCACGCTCCGACCAGATTTCAAGCTGATCAGCTGCCGCGGCGCGGAAGGTATCGCCCGCGCACAAGAGGACTTTTTTCCCCTGATCGTGCAGCTGGTGGGCGAGTTTACCAATGGTTGTCGTTTTGCCGACGCCGTTGACTCCGATGACAAGAATGACCGACGGCTTCGTGTCCAGCTTCAGCGCCGGATCGCCGACGTTTAGCATGTCGGCAAGAATGCCGCGCAGGGCAACCTTGGCTTCATCAACGGTCTTGATGCGCTGCTCCTTCGCAGTCTGGCGCAGGCGGTCCATAACAGCCTCTGTCGTGTCCATGCCAAGGTCGGAGACGATAAGGCTTTCTTCAAGATCGTCATAAAACTCGTCGTCCAGTTCGCTGGCAGTAAAAACGCTGCTGATGGAACTGGCGGTCTTGCTCAGTCCCTGCTTGAGTTTTTCAAAAAATCCCATGTATTTGATATCCTTTCTGGATGGTATTACGGGGAGATGCCTCCGGCGGCCATATCTTTTCTCTCGCAAGAGAAAAGATATGGAAGAAAAGAGTGCTTTGGACACGTTTGGTGCCTACTGCAGATGCAGTTTAGGTAAGCACCAATTTTTTAGTTGTTGTGGACACACATACTCCCCCTACAGACGCTATGGTACGCGCCGCCTGTTACGGTACGCCGGGTTTGATAATCGTTGCATTTGAATAGCTGCGGTAAATCCGTTTTGCAGCCGAAATATGCAAAGCTGTACGAATTCGCATTGGTCTTGCTGTCTGCCAAAACTCATCGCTGTTCTTGTTACCGCGGGAAAAGTCCAGAAAAACCGAAGAGGCTTTTCTGGTCGGTTCAAAAGGGGGGCCGGGGGGGAAATCGAAATCCCCCCGGGCTTCAAATTGCAAACCGGCGTAGCGTTTGCAATTTGAAGAGGAGGAAGCGGGCTCAGAGGATAAGAGACGTCGCGCCTAGCGGCGACTCGTTCCGTCGAGGCCGTTTCCGACGAGCAGCGTTTTCTTTTGGAGAAGCAAAAGAAAATGCTGTGCCGCAGCCGCAAGTTTGTATGGTGTTCCAGCCTTTTGACAGCTTTTCCGTATGTCTCAGTTCGTGACTCCTAGCTGCTTGGCCAACTCGTCGAGGCTCAGTCGGAGGATTTTGGAGACGCCCTGCTCCTGCATGGTCACGCCGTAGAGCACATCGGCGGCCTCCATGGTGCCGCGGCGGTGGGTAATGACGATGAACTGGGTCTTGTCGCTGAGGGTGTGCAGATAATTTGCAAAGCGTTCGACGTTGCGGTCGTCCAGTGCGGCGTCGATCTCGTCGAGCATACAGAACGGCGTGGGACGAACCTTTAAGATGGCAAAATAGAGTGCGATGGCCACGAATGCTTTTTCACCGCCGGACAGGAGCGTAATGGTCTTGACCTGCTTTCCGGGCGGCTGGACACGGATCTCAATGCCGCATTCAAGCGGTGCAGACTTGTCCTCCAGAATGAGCGAGGCCTTGCCGCCGCCGAACATTTCTTCAAACGTTTTGCCGAAATATTCATCAATACGGGCAAACTCCCGCACAAAGATTTCGGTCATTTCCATCGTGATGGAGGCCACGATATTTTCCAGTTCCGACTTGGCGTGCTGCACATCGTCGCGCTGGGCAGTCAGGTATTCATAGCGTTCGGACACGCGGGCATATTCGTCGATCGCACCAAGATTCGGTGTGCCGAGGGCCGAGATTTTCCGGCGCACCTCGGTAATACGCTTGTTTGCGGCCGGAAGGCTTTCGATTTCAACCGTCTCTTTCTCGGCCGTACCGGGGGTCAGTTCGTAGGAATCCCAAAGTTTATCGACGATCTGCTTTTCCTCGAGTTCACTGGTAGCCTTTTTCTGTTCGAGGCGGGCTGTTTCGCGCTCCAGCTGCAAAATGGACTGATTTTTATCCTGTGCCTGCTTTTCGGTCTGGCTGCGTTTGGCCTCCAGCTGCGCGCGTTCGTCAACGGCTTCCTTCAGCATCTGCCGGGCCCCGTCTAGCTGTGCGCCAGAGGCCGTCAGGCCGTCTGTTTTCTCCTGCACCTGCGTTTCGAGTGCAGATATCTGCGATTCGTATTCCTGAATCAGTCCCGTCTTCTGTGTCACATCGCCCTGCATCGCCTCGCTGAGCGCCTGAAGCTGGGCAATGGTGTTCTCGGAAGCAGCGCGCGCTGCTTCGATAGACGCCGCATCCATACGAAGGGCAGTGATTTTGTCGGCAAGCTGCTGCTGCTGCTCGGTGAGGGCAGTCTGTCTACCGGTCAGTTCCGTCTCCTGTGCGCGCAGCGCCTCCTGCGCGGAAGTCTGCTGCTGAAGCTGGGCCTTGAGCGTCTGGAGTTTGCCCTCCTCGCCGCCGGTGCGGCTGGTCAGATGCGCAAGTTCTTTTTCGATATTTTCCAGGTTTTCCGTAACCGCGGCAGCCAGAAGCTGCACCTGCTTATGCTCCTCCGTGCGGCGCAGAACCTCATCCTCCGCTTCGCGGAGTTGGCCGCGGACGGCAGTGAGTTCAAATTCGGTCTTTGCAGCAGCAGAGGCAGCCTCCGCGGTCTGCGCCTTGAGCGTTTCCGCGCTTTCAGTGAGTGCTTTGCGTTCTTCCGCGAGTTTTGCAAGCGTATTGGCGCGGGTCAGAACGCCCGCACTCTTTGCGGCGGAGCCGCCGGTCATGCTGCCGCCTGCGTTCATGACCTGTCCGTCGAGCGTGACGATGCGCACGCGGCTGCCGCAGGCGCGCGCCATGCGCACAGCGTTATCGAGCGTATCGCAGATCACAGTGCGGCCAAGGGCATTTTCGATGACAGCGCGGTATTGTTCATCACAGGAAACGAGGCCGGAAGCAATAGAAAGGAAGCCCGGCTGGCGCTGGCAGACAGTGTCCTGCAGGGTCTGGGGCTTAATCGTAGTAAGCGGAAGGAAGGTCGCGCGGCCACCGTCGCGGCGCTTGAGCATCTGGATGGCAGTCTTACCGTCTTCCTCGGAGGAGACAACGATATTCTGCATGGCGGCGCCGAGTGCCGTCTCGATGGCGGTGGTATAGCGGTCATCCACGCGGATGAGTTTGGAAACCGGGCCATGGATACCGCGAAGCTTTCCGGCTGCCGCATCCTGCATAACAAGGCGGACGGCCTTGGAAAAGCCCTCGTATTCGCGCTCCATCTCTCGGAGCATATGAATCTTGGAATCGAGCGTATCCAGCTGGACGCCGGCGGCGTTCAGCTGCTTCTGCAGGCCGTCGCGCTTATCCTGACGTGCCTTGAGGCGAAGTTCATAGCCTGCGATGGTATTTTTTGCGCTCTGCGCGTCATCCTGCGCCTGCTCAAGGCTCTTTTTACAGGTAAGCTGCTGCGCCGCGATCTGCTCCTTCCGGGTTTTGGCGGCAGTCATATCCTCCTCCAGCGTCTGTCTGCGGGAGAGAACTTCCTCCATGGACGCCTCCATAGACGCAATCTGTGCGGTCACGGAAGCACTCTGCGACTGCAAAAGCGCCTGCTGGGCGCGGATGGAGACAAGCTGCTGTCCGGCCTCGCCGTTCTGCTCTGCAAGGGACTTCGCCTCCTGCTGGACAGCGGTGAGGTTCTCATTTGCGGCGGCCAGCGCATGGGTATTGTCCGCGATCTTTTGGCGTTCTGATTCGATCTGGCCCGCAATGCCGCCGCTGCGGTTCTGCTGATCCTGGAGTTCCTGCCGAATGCGGCCAATATTCGTCTGATGATGCTGAATCTCGGAGCGCAGAAGTGCAATCTCGTTCTGCTCCTGCTGGCGCTCTGCTTCCATCTGGCTGATATGCTCGCGCTGCTGGTCAAGCTGAAGCGTCTGGTGATTATATTGCAGACTGAGCTGCTCGGCTTTACTATAGAGTGCGGTCAGTTCATCATGCGCCTGCTCGAGAATGAATGCGGCGGAGGCATAGTCTGTCTCGGCCTTGCGGGCATTTTCAGCGATTTTTTTGAGGTTTTCCAGCCAAACCGTGACCTCAAGGCCCTTGAGTTCTGTGCGGAAGGTCAGATATTTCTGTGCTTTCTCCGCCTGCTCCCGCAGCGGGCCAACCTGAAGTTCCAGTTCGGAGATCTTGTCGCCGATACGCAGAAGGTTGTCCTCTGTATTGGCAAGGCGGCGCTCTGTGTCCTCTTTCCTGTGGCGGAATTTGGAAATACCTGCGGCCTCTTCAAAAATTTCGCGGCGGTCGGTCGATTTGAGTGCAAGAATCTCGTCGATGCGGCCCTGCCCGATGTTGGAATAGCCCTCGCGGCCAAGGCCGGTGTCCATGAACAGTTCATTGATGTCCTTGAGACGGGCAAGCTGCTTGTTGATATAATATTCGCTTTCTCCGGAACGGAAATAGCGGCGGGTAATCATGACCTCGGGCGTCTCGATGCGAAGGCTGGCGTCGGAATTGTCGAGCACGAGCGTCGCTTCGGCGTAGCCGACAGCGGGGCGTTTGGCTGTACCGCCGAAGATCACGTCCTCCATCTTCGCACCGCGCAGCGCGCGGGTGCTCTGCTCGCCGAGCACCCAGCTGATAGCGTCGGATATATTCGATTTTCCGCTGCCGTTCGGGCCGACAATGGCAGTACAGTCGCTGCCGAACTGCAGAAGCGTCTTATCCGGGAAGGACTTGAAGCCTTGGATCTCCAAACTTTTTAGATACACAGTATTCCTCTTTCGTCTTATAGGGTGTGATATTCAGGCAGTTTCTTCAAGCCGCGTGCGATATCCGCTTTTCGGTTCTCTGCGTTTGCTTATCGTCAAGCACCCTTTCATATGGTTTTTTATTGTATCATATCCATATTGCTTTTTCAAGTTTCAGGGCAGATTGTGCTGATTATTGTATTTCTCCCCTGCAAAGCCAAAGGCCATTCATACATAAATGAGCCGGAAAAGCAGCTGGGATCGCAAGGCGCAAAAGAACAGCATGGCACCGAAGTGTCATGCTGTTAAAAGTCTCTCGGTGCGCATCTACGCTTACGCGCAGCACGCTTTTATGACAGCGACTGCTTTTTTCAGCTGCTCCATCGGGATATTGAGGGCCGGCAGCAAGCGCAGCTTGTCCTTGGCCTTGATGACCAGAACACCCTTTTCGCGGCAGGCTGCAATGATATCGGATGCGTTTTTCTCTGTCTGGATGCCGATCATCAGGCCGAGACCGGACACGCCGAGCACGCCCTTCGCGCCGGTCAGTTCCCGCTTGATATACGCAGAGCGTTCTTCTACGCCCGCAAGCATATTCTCGTCCAAACGGTTCAGGACGTTGATCGCGCCCGCGCAGCAGACAGGGTTTCCGCCGAAGGTCGAGCCGTGTGTTCCGGCAGTGAGTACATTCTGCACCTTTTCCCCCAGCAGCGTCGCGCCGAGCGGCAGGCCGCCGGCAAGGCCCTTGGCCGTGGAAACGATATCCGGCTGGATGCCATAGTGCATGTATCCGTACAGCTTTCCGCTGCGGCCATTGCCGACCTGTACTTCATCGCAGATGAGAAGCAGATCATATTCCTCGCACAGCTTTGCCGCGCCCTTGACATACGTCTCGTCCAGCGGCATGACACCGCCCTCGCCCTGCACAACCTCCATCATGACGGCGGCACATTTGTTGGTCTTGATCAGCTGCTCGAGATCGGCCAGATCGTTGGGCTCAGCATAGACGAAGCCCTCTGTCAGCGGGGTAAAATCATGGTGGAACACATCCTGACCGGTCGCGGCCAACGTGGTGATTGTGCGGCCATGGAAACTGTTTTTCAGGGTGATGATGGTGGCATACTCCTTCCCTTTCTTCTCCTCTGACCATTTTCGAGCAGCCTTGATAGCACATTCATTTGCCTCCGCGCCGGAATTGCCGAAGAAGACCTTCTTCATGCCGGTCTTTTCGCAGAGCATTTGTGCAAGCTTGGCACAGGGCTCCGTATAATACAGATTTGAGATGTGCTGAAGCGTGCCCAGCTGTTTGGTCACGGCAGCCACCCATTCCTCATCCGCCACGCCGAAAATATCGACGGCAATGCCGGTGGACAGGTCGATATATTCCTTGCCGGTATCATCCCAGACGAGCGAGCCCTTGCCCTTGACAATCGTCACAGGGAAGCGCGCGTAGGTGTTCGCAATATAGGCCTGGTCAAGCTTTTGTGTATCCATGTTTGTTCCTCCTATCTGGTGAACATCGTGCCGATGCCTTCGTTTGTCAGCATTTCGATCAGAATGGCATGCGGGACGCGGCCATCGATAATAAACACGCGGTTCACGCCCCATTCAATGGCGCTGCGGCAGCATTCCGCTTTCGGGATCATGCCGCCCTGAATGACACCGTCGGAAATCAGTCCCGGCAGGTCGCTGACCTTGATGGACGAGATCAGCGTTGACGGGTCGTTCTTATCCTTGAGAATTCCTGCAATATCCGTCATGGCGATGAGGCTCTCCGCGCCAAGTTCGCCCGCAATACGCGCAGCAGCGGTATCAGCGTTGATGTTGTAGAGATTCCCTGCGCCGTCATAGCCGACCGTAGACACAACCGGGATATAGCCCTTGTCGATCACGTCCAGAATCGGCTTAACATTCACGTTTGTGATCTGGCCGACATAGCCGAGTTCCGGTTTTTTGATCTTAGCCTCGAGCATATGCCCATCAAGGCCGGACAGGCCGATGGCGCTGCCGCCCTTGAGTTCGATGAGGTTCACGAGCGTCTTGTTGATCTTGCCCGCCAGCACCATCAGCGCGACACCGACAGTTTCTTCGTCCGTGACCCGGACGCCGTCAACAAAGGCGCTCTGCTTACCCATTTTTTCGAGCACCTCGGTAATCTCCGGCCCGCCGCCGTGCACCAGCACGACCTTGACGCCAATCAGCTGCAGCAGGCAGATATCACGGATGACGGAATCCTTCAGCTGCTCTGAAACCATGGCGTTGCCGCCGTATTTGACGACGACGATCTTGCCGCTGTAGTCCTGAATATACGGAAGCGCGTGAACAAGAACGCGTGCCCGCTGGGCATTTGTGATATCCATACCGATTCCTCCTGTCACGTCCGGTAATCGCCGTTGATCTTTACATAGTCATAGGTCAGATCGCAGCCCCATGCCGTGGAGGCCGCGCTGCCGGATTTGAGGTCGATCAGAATCTCGATCTCGTGCTCAAGCAGGATTTTCTTGGCCTGTTCCTCGGAGAACTCAACACCCGCGCCGTTTTCACAGACCAGAATCGTCCCGGCTTTAGACGCGAACTGCACATCAATCTTGTTCACATCGACGGGTGCGCCAGAATAGCCGATGGCGCACAGGACGCGCCCCCAGTTGGCGTCGGCTCCAAACATGGCAGCCTTCGTCAAAGACGAGCAAATGACGCTTTTAGCGACGGTCTTGGCAATTTCCAGCGTCGGCGCACCGGAGACTTTGCACTCGAGCAGCTTTGTCGCGCCCTCGCCGTCGCCCGCGATGCAGCGGCAGAGGTAGACGGTTACGGTATTGAGCGCCTGCATAAAGGCGGTGAAGTCCGCGTCCTCTTCGGTGATCTCCGGATTACCCGCAAGACCGTTGGCCAGAACCGTCACCATATCGTTGGTCGAGGTATCGCCATCGACGGAAACCATGTTGAAGGTGTTGGCAATGTCGGTTAAAAGTGCCTTCTGGAGCATTGCGGGAGAAATGGCGCAGTCGGTCGTGATGAAGACGAGCATAGTCGCCATATTGGGATGGATCATGCCGGAACCCTTGCAGATGCCGCCGATCTTGCATACCTTTCCGCCTGCAGTGAAGCTGACGGCGATCTCTTTGCGTTTTGTATCGGTGGTCATGATGCCCTCGGCAGCCTCGTCGGAGTGCGGGCCGAGGCATTTGACCAGTTCCGGGATTCCGGCGGCGATGGGCGCGATGTCGAGCGGCTGGCCGATCACACCGGTAGAAGCTACTACAACGTCGGACGGCTTGATGTGCAGGGCCTGTCCCAGAAGACTGCTCATCTGCTCTGCAATTTCGATGCCGTTGGCGTTGCAGGTGTTGGCGTTGCCGCTGTTGCAGATGATGGCCTGCGCCTTGCCATCGGCAAGATGCTGCTTCGTCACGACGAGCGGCGCGCCCTTGACCAGATTGGTCGTATAAACGGCGGCGGCGCTGGCCGGGACGCTGGAATAGATCAGCGCGAGATCGCGCTTTGTTTTATTCTTCCGGATGCCGCAGTGGACACCGGAGGCCGAAAAGCCTGTTGCGGCGCAGACGCCGCCCGAGATCTGTTTCATTTGTGGTTCCTCCCTGTTACAGTTCCAGACCCAGCGTTTTTTCCGCGCCGGTCACCAAATTCATACACTCGACTGCTGCGCCGGACGCGCCCTTGCCGAGATTGTCATAAACGGCCAGCAGAAGCATGCGCTGCTCGTTGCCCGCGACCGTGATTTTCATGCTGTCCAGACCGGACTGTGCAGCGGCGGACAGGAAGCCGCCCTCGTCCGCTGCGTCCGTGTAGGAGACGACCGGCCCGGTATAAAGGGTCCTGTAGGCGTTTTTCACATCCTCCATGCCTGCGCCCGGCGCCAGCCAGCTAGCAAACAGCGGGACCGTCACCTGCATACCGCTGTAGAAGTCCGCGACGACCGGGCAGAAGACCGGCTCGTTTGCAAGAGCGGTGACAGCCTTCATTTCCTTCAGATGCTTGTGCGTCTGGCCGAGCGCGTACTGGCGCGGGGCATTCAGGAGGAAGCTTCGCTCCGGCGCACGGTATTCCGCAATCATCTTTTTTCCGCCGCCGGAATAGCCGGTCAGCGAATAACAACTCAGAAGTGCATCCGGTGTAAGCAGACCGGCGGAAACGAGCGGATAGACCAGCGCAATAAAACCGCTGGCATGGCAGCCAGGGACGGCGATACGCTTTGCCTGGCGCAGTCTGGCCTCCTGCACCGGGGAAAGTTCCGGGAAGCCGTAGCACCAGCCGGGAGCCGTCCGGTGCGCCGTGGAGGTGTCAAGCACAACAGTATCTGGATTTTCGACCCATAACGCCGCCTCACACGCCGCATCGTCCGGTAGGCACAGGAAAACGACATCTGCCTCATTGAGCATCTTTTTTCGGCTTGCTTCCAGCTTGCGCTCCGATTCCGGGAGCGTCAGAAGCTGAATATCCGTTCTTCTGTGCAGGCGGTCAAAAATACGCAGGCCGGTCGTCCCGGCGCTGCCGTCGATAAATACCTTTTTCATGCAGATCCCTCCACATCCCGTTCTGCGGCTTCCGTTTTCTACACTATACATCATTTCGTATGATTATGCAAGTAAAAAATATAATATTCATTTCTTTTGTTGTTATATACATCTATGCGCGTATATTCATTGCAGTTTTAGGCAATTTGATACGCAAATAAAAAACCTCCCCTTCCGGGGAAGTCTGATGGGAGCGCCCGCACCAAGGCCCCCCTGAAAGGGGAGCTGGCGCGAAGCACCTGAGGGGGCTGCAGCAGGCAGCGGCGAAGGGCAAAAGTCCAATGCGAATCCACGCTGCCCACGGACGCAGCGGGTCAGCCAGGAACTTTCCAGTATGGCTTTCCGTCCTGCTCTACCACGTTCATGACGGAAAACTCCGGAATACGCTCAAAGGGCTTTTCCGGCTCGAACGGGAGCAGTTCCGGTTCCGCTGATGCGGGTTCTGGCTCTGGCTCAGGCTCCGGTGTCTGGTCGGTCAGAATGCGCGTCTGCTCGGAAAACGGGCAGCTTCGATTGGAAAGCCTTGTTTGCAGCCGAAGGCCGTCTGGCCCCGGCTGCGGGACACCCAGCACCGTGCGGACGCCGTCCGCTTCGGCGATCAGGCGGATGGGAAAGTCCCAGTCCCTGCTGCACACAGCGCTGACGTTCCAATACAGGCCGTCCCGCTCGGCCTGAAGCGTCCCCTCGCGGACGCCGGTGATCGGATATGAAAGCATAAAAACACCTCCTGCAAACGATATGCAGGAGGTGCTTTCCATATTCCATGCGGCGGCTCAGCTGCCCTGAAGACCGAAACTGACGGCTAAAGCCGAATCGACCTGCTCCATGACACTGCGGTCCGCGTGGCCGGTATGCTCGCGCAGGCGGCGCTTGTCGATAGTTCGGATCTGCTCGAGCAGAATGACGGAATCCTTCGTGAGGCCCACGTCGTGCCCGCTCAGCGAAATGTGCGTCGGCAGGCGCGCTTTGCCGGTCTGGCTGGTGATGGCAGCGGCAATAACCGTCGGCGAATGCTTATTGCCGGTGTCGTTCTGCACGATGAGCACAGGCCGGCACCCGCCCTGTTCGCTGCCCACGACCGGGCTCAGGTCGGCGTAAAAAATGTCGCCGCGTTTCACGTTCGTATCCATTTGCTTCACACTCCGCGGAAAAAGTACGCGCGCGTTTCGCGCCGCTGTTTCTATTCTCCCACGCAGAGGGCAAAAATAAACAAGGAACCCTCGCTTTCTTTTCACATTCGGATGCTTCCACTTCATACTATGCAGAAAGCGGCGAAAAATGGCAGATTTTCTAAGGAAACTCTGATTTAATGACCGAGAGCATTCGGCGAGAGATTTTGGCCCAAGACAAGGTATGAAAACGCAGGAATACTTTGTGTATTTCAAGTTTTCATACCGCAGGATTGGGTCAAAAGCTCCGGCGAAGACCGAAGGGCATTGAGTCAGAGGTTCCTTAAACGATATATTGCAAAATCTGCGATGTCTCTGCGCCACGGTGACAGATGCGCGGGATGCGCTTGCTGATCTGGCAAAGAAGTTCATAATTGATCGTCCCCTGCGCAGCCGCAAGGCGTTCGCACGGCACAAGCGTTCCGTCGTCGTCGTAGCCGAAGATGGTGACGATATCGCCGGGCTTCGCATCCGGAACTTCCGAGACGTCCAGCATGCACATGTCCATGCAGATCCGTCCGATAACGGGAACCAGTTTCCCGCGCAGATAGAAGCTTGCCTTTCCGGTCAGCAGGCGGCTCAGGCCGTCGGCATAGCCGATGGGCAGGACGGCGACGCGGGTATCGCGCGCGGTTCTGTAGAGCCTGCCGTAGCTGATATCCGTCCCGGCAGGTACGGTGCGCACCTGCGCGATCATGGAATGCAGCGACATCATGGGCCGCAGGCTGATCGCGCCCTCCAGCTCCTCCGACGGCGCGTTGCCGTAGGTGATGATGCCGGGGCGCACCATGTCGAGCGCGAATTCCGGGTACAGGATCGCCGCGCCGGAATTGCAGCAGTGGCGGATCTCCGGCCGGATGCCGGCGCCCTCCATGGCGCTGAGCATGTCCATGAAGCGCTTGTATTGCAGTCTTGTAAACGAAACGTCTTCCTCTGCCCGGCTGTCAGCGACGCAGAAGTGCATGAAAACGCCCTCAATGTGCAGATGCGTCAGCGCCGCGACCTGCTTCAGTTCGTCCAGCGTTCGGTCGTTGTCATAGGCAAAGAAGCCGATGCGCGTCATGCCGGTATCAAGCTTGAGATGGACATTCAGAATATAATTCGTCCCCGCCAGCGCTTCGTTCAGTTCCTGCGCGTAAGCAAGCGAATGCACCTCCTGCGTAATATCAAGGAAGATCATATTCGCCGCAAATTCCGCAGGCGTGTAGCCAAGTATCAGGATTGGCAGGCGCACCTCGCCGCGCCGAATCTGCACGGCCTCCTCCAGATTGGAAACGGCCAGATACTCCGCGCCGAGATCGGCCAGCGCTCGGCTGACCGGCACGGCCCCGTGGCCGTAGGCATCGGCCTTCATCACGCCGAGAAAGCGCGTGCCGGACGGCAGATGTGCCCGAATCGAGCGGTAGTTATATTCCAGATTGTCGAGCGAGATGTCCGCCCATGTTCTTTTGAGTGTCTTCATATCTATTCCTCTGTTAATTGCGTCGGCTGGCGCATTGAAAATGCAGAAATATCTGTGCGCAGGACCATCCGCCCTTCAAAGCTGATCTCCGCGCGGACAGGTGTAAGCGGCTCCTGCGAAAACCATGTGTCAACGACAAGTTCCTTTTCCTCGTAGCCCATCCGGTAGGTCGTCCGCAGAAGACTGTCCTCCGTTCCGGTCGAGTCAATGTACTCCCCTGCCCAGCACTGCCCCAGCACATAGGGCGCTGCCAGCGGCGCAAGATTTCCATTTGCAAGAGAACCAAGGCCAAGCTGCATCCCGTCATAGGAAACGGACGCCGCAGTATTCTTGACCTGCGCCTGAATGCCCGCGATCGACTCCGGTTCCGTCACGGTCACGGAAGCACCTGTTTCGGGCGAGAATGCACAGTCCAGCGTGAACGATGCAGCAGTTTCGCCGTAATCCGCTGTGATGGCAGCAGTGAACGTGCAGCCGCCTGCCTGCAAAAGTGCCGTGCGGAACGTCAGCGGCGGCTGGGCAGGGCTTTTAGCCGAGCAGGCAGACAGCAGTATGGGAAATGCGCAGAGAAGAAGTGCCAGTTTTTTTCGCAACAAATATCACCCTTATGGCAGAAGTCGCGGAATGCGCAACAGCAGATCCTCCGGCACCATGCCATACTCCCCCAGTTTCTCTGCCGCGAGATCAGCAGCAGCGCCGTGTAGCCATGCAGCTGCGGCAGCTGCCTCCAGTGGCATGATATGCTGGCCTAGAAGCGACACGATCATCCCGGCCAGAACATCGCCGCTGCCCCCGGTCGCAAGGCCTGGGTTTCCTGTATGGTTTACATAAATATTCAGGCCATCGGTGATGACTGTCCGGCTGCCCTTGAGCAGAAGGACGGCATGCGTCCGGTTTGCGAGGCGCATCGCCTCCTGCGTCCGGTCGGCTGCTTTGGGGTCGCCGCCCAGCCGCAGAAACTCACCGTCATGCGGCGTGAGCACAACCGGACAGGCACATCCGCGCAACACATCTATATGCGCTGCGACCGCGTTTATGCCGTCCGCATCCAGAACGAGCGGCACACGGCAGATGGAAAGAAGCGCCTGCACTAGCCGTTTCAGTTCTTCTGCGCGGCCAAGGCCGGGGCCGAGCAGCACAGCGTCCATTTTGGAAAGCCTTTCCGTGATTGCAGGCAGCGAGGCCATGCAGAGCCGTCCTGCCTCGTCGCACGGAAGCGGGAAGACAATCTCGCTTCCCGCACCCGCAGCAATAATCGGGTAGATTTTTTCTGGCACGCCGAGATATACAAGACCGCTTCCCGCGCGGAGCGCCGCCTTTGCTGCAAGCCGCGCCGCGCCGGTCAACCCCTCGGAGCCGCAGAGCAGAAGGACTCTGCCGTAATCGCCCTTGTGGCTCTCCCGCCGCCGGACCGGTAACAGTTCTCCTACCAGCTTCCTGTCTGTGCATTGTGCTGTCCATGCAGGTCTTGCCATTTCCGCAGCCCTCCATATTAAAATTTTATAGTTTCTTTTCGAGCAGCACGAGCCGGACATTCGGGATGCTGTTGAACGCGCACGGCACGATATCCGCTTCCCGATAGCCGAGATGTGCATATAAACGCCGCGCAGCGGCGTTTTTTGCGTTGGTGTCCATTCGCAGTACCGCGCAGCCCCGTTCTCTTGCAGTATCCTCATAGAATTGCACGAACGCACGGCCGATGCCCCGACCGGATAGTTCGGGATCGACGGTCAGCGTGTGCAGGACGAACACGGTGCTGTCCTCCGCTGGATAGGCCCAATGTCCATCCGCGTAGACATTCACCTGTCTCTGGTTGAGGATCCCGGACGCCGCGACGCGGCCTTCCGTCTCGCAGACGTACAACTCATTCCGGGCAGCCGCCTGTTCTGCGTCAAATCGCGTGGGGTACACGCCCGTGACCCAGCCAATAGTCACGCGGCCCGCGTCCTCCTGTGCGTGGATCTTATCATAGATTGCCGTTATAGCGTCAAGATCAGACGCGGCGGCTTTCCGAAAGATCAGCGGTTTTGGTTCCATTTCTGTACTTCCTTTTTTCCACGAACTGTCCGACCAGATGCAGCACCTGCTTCTGGTATTTCCACAGCAAAAATGCAATGCTCAGCATCAGCACGATCAGCGCTGCGGAGCCGAGCCAGTCTCCATGGACAAGATTGCTGCCCAGCCAGCAGTAGACAAACGTACTGAACGCGCTGCCGAAGAACATGGCGAGCGTAAACTCCCACGGCTTCAGCCGGGAGCGGCTGGCAGCGATGGAGATAAAGCCATTCGGGATAAGCGGCAGGAAGCAGAGCGTCACGACCATATAGGCCGGATGTTCTGCCTTTGCGACGAGATCAAGTTTGTCAGAGCCGGTATCCGGCAGGAATTTATCGAGATACTTCCCCAGCCGCTGGTAAAGTGTAAAGCTGATTCCATGTGCAAGCGAAGAGGAAATCAGGCAGATTGCAAATGCGCGCCAGACGCCATAGACGACGCCGGCGGCCACATTGACGATCACGCCGGAAATGACGATGGACCAGACCTGCACCATCTGCAAAAGCGCCATGTACAAAATGCCGGTGAACGACATGTCGCGGCTCAGATACGCTTCCAGCGCCTGCTCATCGCCGCTGCGCAGCAGCGGAATGATATCCGGCATCGTCTGCCTCACCACAAGATAGACCAGCAGCAGCGCCACAAGCACAAAAAGTGCCATGACGCAGCTGCGGATAAGCTTTGTTTTTTTCATCATAAACCATGCTCCAGCTTGGAATGGAATTGATTTTAACACATTTGCGAAGAAATTGCAATCACCCGCGCGTCCAAAGCATACAGATTATGGATTTCCATCAAAGCGCGCCGTAGGTCTTCTGTACGCGGCGTTTGGAAACGGGCGTGACGCGCTCCAGAATTTCCAGGACCTGCGCGGTCAGCGCGCGGTTTTCCACGTCCAGAATTTTCTGCGGCTTCGCGCCCGGATACGGAAGACCCTCCGGCGCTTCGGCCAGCAGATGCGCAAGCGTCGGGTGGTTTTTGACGAATACCGTGTTGTCGCAGACCAGCAGGACGGGCTTGTCGTTGACATAGATCTGGTACTCGCCGAACATCCGCTTATAGTCTACGCCGCGGATTCCTTCAAGCTGCGTACAGACAAAATCCAGATCGTTCCTTGTTGTCGCCACGGCGTTCCGCCTCCTGTTTTCCTGATGCAGTGATTATATCTGTGTGCATTCAGCCTGTCAAGGCAGAAAACAGGGCTGGAAAACGCGGCGGTTCCGTGGTAAGATACGCGCAGATCGATAAGGAAGAAGGGATTTTTCTGCTGTATCTCGGACTGCTGCTTCTGGCCGGTATTTTACAGGGCATCATGGTTTCGCTCAACGGTCAGATGGGCAATTATTTCAGCCTGTTCGGCATCTGCTTTTTTGTGCACGCGATCGCGCTCGTTCTGCTGTTTGCGTATCTGCTGGCAAAGCGGCAAACACTGCGGTTTGCAGGCGCGCCGTGGTATGTGTATCTCGTCGGCGTGATGGGTATTGCCATCGTCGCGTCGTCCAGCTGGTGCACGCTGCATGTCGGCGCGAGCGCGTTTATGGCGCTTTCGACCGCCGGACAGCTTGTCTCCTCCGCGCTCATCGACCGGTTCGGCCTGTTCGGTATGCCGGTCACGCGCATCCGCAGACAGCAGCTGCCGGGATACGCGCTGGTGCTGCTGGGCGTGATTCTGGTTGTTTTAAACTGAGGGAGGGCTGCACCATGATCTATTATCTGACCGCACTGATCAACGGCTTTTTCAACTCCATCAACCGCATGACCAACGTTCGGGCCGGGAAGCTGTTCGGCACGGCGAACGGCGCGCTGATTAACTATGTAGAGGCAACCGTCTTGTCTCTGCTGCTGATGCTTGTACTGAAAAATGGGAACGAACTGGCATGGGGCCATATCGTCTGCGTCCCGTGGTGGGTGTATCTCGGGAGTATTTGCGGACTGCTGGCACAGCTTTTGCAGATTGTCGGGACGCTGCGCTCGAACACGCTTGTGTCGTCAATTCTGATGCTGGCAGGCAATCTAGGCATGTCTCTGACACTTGACTATGTATTTTACGGAACATTCAGCCTGTTGCGCGCCGCAGGAATCTTTCTGCTTCTGGTCGGCATGGTCTGGGTAGAAAAAGAGAAGAAGCCGGAGGGCCAGGACAGTTCGGCCGAAGGCGAATGAATTTACATAATATAAGGCAATTTTCCTGATACGAACCAGCACAAAAAATCGGGAAAACAAGCCCGGAGGGAGTTTGCTTTCCCTCCGGGCTTTTCCCGCGAAATTTGATAGCGTTCAAAATTTTTTGACGCTGTGCGTATAAGCTTCGCAGGGAGCGATGTCCATCTTCGGCACTAAGAACCGTGCTACGCGCGGTTGCGCCTCAAAGCTAGCCTGCGGGCGTCGCATCGCCCCGGCAGGACGCACTGTTTTTATGGAAATCTTCGGCGAATTCGTACTACTCTGCAAATTCTAAACGCAGGGCGTTTTTACCGCTTCTCCCCTGTCTTTTCCGGCAAGGCAGAAAAGATAGTGCCGCCGGAGGCTTGACCAGCCCGCAAATCTGCAGCTAGCTATCTTTATGATAAATGAAAGCGGCAGATTCGCAAATCCGCCGCTTTGGGTTTATTTTTCAACAATCTCCAGCAGTTCCATGGGACATGCCTTGACGCAGATGCCGCAGGCGGTGCATTTACTGGAATACGGGGCAGCCTCGTCCTTGACGATGAGGCCGAAGGGACATGCTTCGACGCACTTGCCGCAGCCGGTACAGAGTTTGCGGCTGATCATCCAGACACCCTTGGGGTTCTGGGTGATCGCCCCGGAGGGACAGGCCTCGGCGCACTTGCCGCATTGGACGCAGACCATGGGTCGGACGTTTTCGCCGCGCTGAACGATCTTCAGGGCAGCCTTATCGGGGTGGAATTCCTTATAGTATGCGTTGGAGCAGGCGCGGACGCACTCCAGACAGGCCATGCACTGCACGCCTTTTTTGATGGACAGCTTTTTCATGAGCGTTCTCCTTCTCATTTTTATCTGTTTTTTATTATACAGCATAAACGCAAACTTTCAATATGCTTATCTCGATTTTTATCGATTCCTGCTCTGTAAAAAACTCACAGCATACCGCGCGCAGTGCTTGCAGAAACTAGCCTCAGCGATATGATTCGCAAAAAAGGAGGAATTTCTCATGAAAAAAGGCTTGATTCTGGTGCTGGCCGCGCTGATGCTCGCGGCGTCTCTGACCGCGTGTGCGGCGACGCAGCCGTATTACGACGGCTATTCCAATGTCTCCACGACCCGGAACGGCTATGTCAACGGCACAAACGGCTATGGCGGCGTGTATAACGGCACAAACTACAACCCCGGCTACAACGGCGCGGGCTACAGCCAGAGCGGTACGGCAACCGGCAGAACTGTGACCGGCAGTACGTCCGGTACAGCGATGCGGTAAAGAGGTGCGCATATGACAGTACGGGGCTTTTTTCTGACCATGGGCGCAGGTGTCGCCGTCGGCGCGCTGGGCGCGATGATGCTGCCGAAAAACAGCGACGCATACCGCTTGACGAAACAGGCCGCCAAGGCCATTCAAAACGAAGCAGAAAAGGCTGTAGACGCGATTTCCTCGGCCATGTAAGCAGAAAAGGCTTCCCGGAGACGGGGAGCCTTTTCCTTGTTTTCGGAATGATTGATCAGAACGCTTTTACTGCGGCATTTTCCGCTGCGAGTGCGCTGCGGTACCAGCTAAGATAGCGGTCGAAGCCGGCTTCATCTTCGGGATCGGGCGCAAGCGTCGTGCGCTTGACGTCCGCGAAAATCTCAGTCTCCAGATACTGTTCAAGCGTCTGGCCGTCCTGTTTCTGCACCAGATAGGACGCAAGCAGCGCCATGCCGTAAGGCCCGCCCTCGCCCGCCGATTCCATACAGGTCACAGGTGCGCGGCAGGCAGCAGCCATATACTTCTGGCCGACAACCGGCGTCTTGAACAGGCCGCCGTGGCCGGTCAGGGAGTCGATGGCAACATGCTCTTCTGCGAGAATATCCATACCAAGCTTGAGCGTTGACATGGTTGCGTAAAGCTGGGAACGCAGGAAATTTGCAAGCGTAAAGCTGCTTTCTGGCTTTCGGACGACCATCGGACGGCCCTCGTCCAGATGTGTGATGCCCTCGCCTGCCATATAGTTATAGGTCAGGACGCCGGAGCAGTCAGCATCGCCCTCAAGGCTCTTCTGGTAAAGCTTTGTAAACAATTCGCCGGTCGAAACCTCCGCGCCGAACAGCTTCGCCGTCTCGCCGAGCAGACTCACCCATGCGTTCATATCGTTCGTGCAGTTATTGCAGTGTACCATGGCGACAGGCTTGCCGCTGGGCGTGGTGACCATGTCGATCTCCTGATAGACCTTCGACAGCGGCTTTTCCAGAACGACCATGGCGAAGATAGACGTACCTGCCGAGACGTTGCCGGTTCTGGGTGCGACGGCGTTCGTCGCCGTCATGCCGGTGCCTGCGTCGCCCTCGGGCGGGCAGAACGGGATACCGGCAGACAGCAGGCCGTCAAGGAACGTGCTTCCTGCCTGCGTCAGAGCGCCTGCAGCCTGTCCTGCTGTCAGAACCTTAGGCAGAACGCTGCGCGCCGTCCACGCAAAGCCGTATTTGGCAATCAGTGCGTCAAACTTTTCGAGCATGGCCGCGTCATAATCCAGCGCTTCGCTGTCAATGGGGAACATACCGGAGGCTTCTCCCACGCCGAGAACATTTTCGCCCGTGAGCAAATAATGGACATAGCCTGCAAGCGTTGTGATGTGCGCAATATTTTTGACGTGCGCTTCGCCGTTCAGTATAGCCTGATACAGATGCGCAATGGACCAACGCTGCGGGATGTTGAAGCCGAATTCCGCCGTAAGCTGCTCGGCTGCCTCGCCGGTCATGGTGTTCTGCCAGGTGCGGAACGGAGCCAGCAGGTTCCAGTCCTTGTCGAAGGCCAGATAGCCGTGCATCATGCCGGAAATGCCCATGGCCGAAACGGCGCCGGGCAGTTCGCCGAGGTTGCGAATGGCGGTGCGCAGGCCGGTCTGCACATCCTCCATATGATACGTCCAGACGCCGTTTTCCAGACTGCTTTTCCATGTGTAATCACCGCTTTTGACAATGCGGTGCTCGCCGTCGATCAGGACGGCCTTGACGCGCGTGGAACCGAACTCAATTCCAAGATAATACTGTTTCATAGCAATCTCCTTGATCGTCGTTTTTGGATTTTCTGTTTCTATCATAACAGCATCTGCCTTTTTTGTCTAGCGGACTGGGGAAAAACAGCGCTTGCTTTTTGGCGGCGGCTCGCGTTATACTGGAGGAAACAGCGAATTGGCGCTGTGAAAGGAGATACAATATGCTGCTGATTCAGAACGCACACATCAAAACGATGGCCGGAGCGGACATTCCAAATGGATGCCTGCTGATCGAGGACGGAAAAATCGCTGCTGTCGCGCCGGAAATCGACGCACCCGTGGGCGCAAAGGTCATTGATGCGCAGGGGCGGCTGCTCACGCCGGGCTGCGTGGAGGCACACTGCCACATCGGCCTTGACAATCAATCCATGCGTTGGGAAGGCATGGACTATAACGAGATCGTTGATCCGCTGACGCCGCAGCTGCGTGCCATCGACTCGATCAATCCGCAGGATGAGGCGTTCGGTCTGGCGCTTCGCGGCGGCGTAACGACCGCCTGCACCGGCCCCGGCAGTGCAAATGTCGTCGGCGGCACGTTCGCCATCCTCAAGCTGGCTGGCAAGCGCGTTGACAAGATGGTCCTGCGGTCGCCCGCAGCAATGAAATGCGCGTTCGGCGAAAACCCAAAGGGCTGCTACGGGCAGAACAAAAAGCAGAGCCCCATGACGCGCATGGCCGTGGCCGGTCTGCTGCGCGAACTGCTGATGCGCACCATACGCTACCGCGACGACAAGGCCGCTGGGAAAAATCCGCCGCTGGACATGAAGCTGGAGGCGATGCTCCCGGTCGTGAATGGCGAGATCCCGATCAAGTGCCATGCACACCGCGCGGACGATATTCTGACCGCCGTGCGCATCGCGCGCGAGTTTAATCTGAAGCTGACGCTTGACCACTGCACAGACGGCGAGGTCATCGCAGATGAACTGGCCGAAGAAGGATATCCGGTCTTTGTCGGCCCATCGCTCGGCAGCAAGAGCAAGGTCGAACTGCGGAACAAAAGCTTTACGACGGCGGGCGTTTTATACCGCGCAGGACTGACGGTCAGCATCATTACCGATGCACCGGTCATTCCGCTGCAATATCTGCCGCTGGCGGCTGGACTTGCAGCAGCGGCTGGACTGCCGATGGAGGAAGCGTGGCATGCCATCACCATCAACCCGGCTAAAAGCCTCGGCATTGCCGACCGTGTCGGCAGCCTGGAACCGGGCAAGGACGCCGATCTTGTTCTCTGGACAGCAGACCCGTTGACCACCGTCGGCGGCGAGGCGTACATGACCATTGTAAACGGCGAGATCGTTTATCAGGCGGAGTGACGACGGTCCCCTGCTCTGTAACATCAACCCAAGCCTCCCCTTACCATGCAAGGCATGACAAGGGGAGGCTTGGGCGCGGCCGCTTTCAGCAAGCAGCAACTCTGTCGGACCGACAAAAGCCTCTGCTTTCTGGTGAATTTGTTTCTTGACGAATTCGTGATTTTTGTTATAATAAACCTGATTTTATGAGAAAGGAATGAACCGAATGGATTCTGACGACAGCGATTGTCATAGTACACGTCTGATCTGTCATCTGTTTTTGGAAGCATATCTGCGCTGCTAGATGCAGGGTGGACGTGCTTTTTTGCGTCTTTACATGCAAATAATCAGATAACAGAAAAGGAGTTTACTTACATTGTCTACCACCACATGCCTGATTATCATGGCAGGCTGTCTGATTCTCTCCGCCTATTTTTCGGCGACGGAAACGGCTTTTTCCTCCGCAAACACAACACGGCTCAAGACCCTTGCAGAGAAAGGGAATAAACGGGCAGCGCTGGTCTGCAGGCTGCTCGAACGTTACGACCGGCTGCTGTCTACGATTCTGATTGGAAACAACATCGTGAATATTGCCACAGCCTCGATCGGCACTGTGCTGTTTGTCAAGCATTACGGCGACGCAGGCGCCACGATCTCTACCGTCGTCGTCACGGTCGTTGTGCTGATTTTCGGAGAAATTTCACCGAAGAGTATTGCGAAGGACTGTGCGGAGCAATGCGCTATGCTGTCTGCGCCGATGCTGCAGATCTTGATCTGGGTCTTTACGCCGCTGAACGCGATTTTTTCACTTTGGAAAAAGCTGTTGGCGAAGGTCTTCCATCTCAAATCAGACAATAAAATGTCGCAGGAAGAACTGCTCATGCTTGTCGATGAGGTGCAGCAGGACGGCAGCATCGATAAAAACGAGGGCGAACTGCTCAAAAACGCGATTGATTTTTCCGAACAGCGAGCGGAGGACATTTTGATCCACCGTACTGATTTGGCCGCGCTTCCGGTCACAGCCACCAAGGAAGAGGTTGCCGCGCTGTTCACGGAGACAAAATATTCAAGGCTCCTGATCTATCAGGATTCTATTGATAATATTCTTGGCACCATCCATCAGAAGGACTTTTATGTTGGCTGCGGCGTGACGGATAAGCCGCTTCGAGACATTATTCTGCCGCCGGTCTATGCGCTGGAGATGGAATCTATCAGTCTGCTGCTCAAAAAACTCCAGCAGGCAAAAACGCATGTCGCCGTTGTAGTCGATGAATACGGCGGCACCTGCGGAATTGTGACGATGGAGGACATTCTGGAGGAACTGGTCGGCGAGATCTGGGACGAGCATGACGAAGAAGAAACGCCGATCAGTAAGAGCACCGACGGCACCTATCTGGTCGATGCAGAAATGAGTTTTGACGATTTTGCAGATTATTTCGGTCTGAAATCCGACTCGGATATGGCCTCCGTCAGCGGCTGGGTCATGGAGCAGTTCGGACGGCTCCCCGATTCCGGCGCTTCGTTTGACTTTGAAGGCCTGCATGTGCAGATCACGCAGGTTGCAAACCATCATATTGAGCAGATTCGTGTCTCCATGGATACAGATGCGCACACAGCATCCGCTTCTGAATCCAAAGAAGGCATCCTGCAGTAAAATTCTGATTCTCAACAGGCGCAGCATGTCAAAACAATCCATTTTCATGCGTTTCTGCGCCTGCCTGAAAGGGACGGACAAATTTGTCCGTCCCTGCGTTTTCTGAAAATATCCAGTGAATCGTTACTTTGTTTCCAGCTGACAGAAGGCCAGCGCGGTGTCTACGCTGCCGACGCGGTATCCGGCGCAAGCATGGATGATATGGCGCGGGCGGTCGCACAGAATCAGCAGCGGCAGTCTGTCCGGGTCTGTATAAGCGCTTCGCGCCGCCGGTTCTGCGGAATCGGCGCTCAGCCAGACCTCCGCTTCCGGGAAAGCCGCAAGCACGGCGCGCAGCTTTTCGTTCTGCATCACCTGCCGTGCGCAAAGGAAAAACACCATGCGCAGTCCCCGGATGCGCTCGCGGCTTGCCAGCAGTTCATTCAAAAGATGCTCCGTTGGTTCGCTTCCTGCATCCAACCATAGAAGCAGCGTCAACTCCTGCGTCAACTCTGCGGCGGAGGCTTTGCGTCCGTCCAGCGCTTCCGCTTCAAAGTCGGCCAGCGTAAAATCTACGGCCAACTCTGCAAATGCAACTGGCTGCTTCTGCAGCTGCACGCAGGCTGTCTTTCCCGCGTCGATCTGAAAATCCAGCCGCGCCGCACGCAGATCACCGTTCGGCAGACGGTTGTCGGTCAGGACACGGTAAATGCCTGGGCATAGTAAAACCGTCATACAGTTGCCCTGCCACGAAAGTTCAGACAAATCCAGCGGCATCCAGCCGTCGGAGGTGCGCACAGACAGACCAAAGTCCGCGCCCGCCTGCCATGTCTCGCCGGGCCGCTTCTGCAGACACAGTGCCGCAGATATAGTCTGCCCCTCCTCCGGAGAGAGAAAGCGCCCGCCGGAGAAATACTCCGCCGCACCGCTGTGCGGATTGAGCCGTGCCGCCATGCCCAGCGCCCGGCAGAGCATAACGAACAGCAGCCGCTGCGAACGCAGATCTGCACAGCGCAGACGCATCGCTCCGACAGGCAAAGTCACAATCTGCCGATACTCTGCCTCCGGCGCCTGCCGGATGTTTCCCCGAATCCACTGCCAGATCTGCTCCGGCTGCTGGCAAAACCTCTGCTTCTGCGCCTCTGAAAAGTACTCCAACAACGTTTCCCGGCAGCAGGCCAGCGGCTCTGTGCCGATACGCGGGCACAAAACATAGCGCATTGTAAACGCGTCCTGCGGCAGACCGTCTGCGGCAGACATCAGCGCCTCCCGCAGCACCTCCGTTCGGACATCGCACAGATCCTTCTCCGAGAGTGTGCGCAAAAGCGCAAGTTTCTGTTCCGGCACAAACGCAGGCTCCGCCAGGAACTCCGCCAGAGCCGCAAAATTCCCGTAGCCTGCATGCAGAAGCGCTTCTATCTCCGCACCATAGCCAAACTGCGCGTGCAGCTTCTGCACACAGGCAGGGTCATACGCCGCTTCTACCCGGAGGCGGCGTTTTTCATTTGCCGCCGCCAGCTTTTCTGTGGTGCGCACCTTTTGCGCCGGGTCGAGTGCCTTTCTCGCGGGCAAGTGCTCCTTCGGCGCACGGAATGTGCGTGCTTCCCAGCGGCCGGAAGGCGTCTCCGGCTCCGCAAGCGTCAACTCCAGCGTCTGCTGTGCGGCCAGGCAAAGCGTTTCGCTGCGCAGCGCGTGTTTCCGCGCCTGTACAACCAGATCGCCATAGCCGCAGCAAAGCCGCGCAGCACCGCTGCTGTCTGTCCGGAGGACTGCCGCCGGAAAAATTTCCGACGCGTTGACAATGCCGAACGTCACCTCCGCGCCAGCAGACGGCCGGCCATCCGGTTCGCGCACAAGCACCGTAAGTGTCCGAACGGGCGCATAGCGCGCCGTCTGGTTCAGAAACGTTACCGCGCCGTCTGTCGAGATAACCGTATCGTCTGCCGCGGGTCTTCCGAAGCAGCGGCTGTGCACCAGAAGCGCGCGGCTGGCCGCACCGGTAAACCAGCCGCGGTCAAGTTCCGGCTCCGGCTCGCACGCGCCGAGATAGTGCCACGCGCCGTCGCAGAACGCCTCACCCCAGGCGTGGTTATCATCGCAGTGCGCCCAGCGGGGCGTATACACCTGCCGCGCCGGAATCCCGGCTGCTCGCAGCGCGTTGACCGCGAACGTGGATTCCTCGCCGCAGCGCCCAAAGCCTGAGCGCTGCGCGCCCAGCGCACTGATGGTTCGCCCGTCCGTCGAGCGGTAGCAGACCTGCTCCGCATTCCAGGCATTGATTGCAAGAATCGCCTCACATGCAGAAAGGCCTTGGATTCTTTCTGCCAGCTGCGCGTAAAAAACGCCTCTGCAATCGCAGAGTTCCTCCTCATTGACGCGCGGATGGAGGACATAATTGAGAAACAGCTGCTCCGGAAGCGCACGAACACTTGGCGACTGTTCCCATAAATGCAGCGCGTGCGCCGCGCAGGACCTAAAAAGAGAGAAATCGTAATTTGCCCAGTCGCTAAGCGGACTTGCAGCATAGCACCAGCTTGTCAGAAGCGCCTGGTCAGGCGCAAGCACCGCAAGCTGCCGCTCCAGCTTTTCCTGCGCATCGCGGCCTGCCGCTGCGTACCGCTGTGCCAGCCGCGCCTGCATCCAGCGCAGTTCTCCATCTGAAAGTCTCATGCGCCCGCTCCTGCGAAGCTGTGGACAATCTCGGCGCAAGCACGGAATTCCTCCTCATCCGTCTGCCAGATCTCATACTCGGACAAAGACGGCAGCCCCATCGCCACGGTCTGCTTGCGGTAGCGCATGCCGCTGTCGAGCGCGTCTTTGCGCCCGGTCGTATGGAACACCACAAGGCCCGCGCGGTCATGAATTTCCTGAATATTCCATTTTTTCACACCGCAGCCCGCCATAATATCGATTCTTCCGTTCGCTCTGTCATACAGTTCCCGCAGAAGTTCCACGCCGGTCAGCGCGTCCTTCTGCTGTCCGGACGTGAGAATGGTTTTGCAGCCGAGTTGAATTGCGTCCTCCAGCGTCCGCATTGGGTCGCGTGTCATGTCGAACGCGCGGTGCAGTGTCACATCCATCCCACCTGCGCAGTCCATCATCCGGCGCATGCTTTGTATGTCCAGATCGCCGTCCGGCGTCAGCGCGCCGATCACAACGCCGTTCGCGCCAAGTTCGCGGTACATCCGGATCTCCTCGCACATCTGCTCCTGTTCTTCCTTGCTGTAAAGAAAATCACCGAAGCGCGGACGGATCAGAACATTCGTCTTAACCGGAATATCGCGCTGCACCTGCCGGAACAGTGCCGTCGAAGGTGTTGTTCCACCGATGACAAGATGCGCACACAGTTCCAGCCGGTCCGCGCCGCCAAGCCACGCCGCCCTGCAGGAAGCGTAAGAATCCACACAAGCTTCAATTAGGGGCATATTCATGCTGTTTCCTCCTTTGTTTCAAAAAGCACCTGCGCCAGATGATAGAGCGTACTGACGGCAGTCCCGGTCGCGCCGGGAACCTGATGCTGCCAGACGATGCCGCTGTTGTCCGCCGTCCCCGCAATGTCCAGATGCAGCCATGGCCGATCGGCTGTGAATTTTTTCAGGAACAGCCCGGCCGTAATTGCGCCGCAGCCGTCTTTACTGGTGTTTCGGACGTCCGCATAGTCGCTCTCGATCAGGGTTTCATATTCGGGATCATCCGGCATGCGCCAGAATTTCTCGCCGGAGCGCGCTGCCGCGCGCGCGAGGCAATCATAAAGCCTGTCGTCGCTAGCCATCACGCCGGTCGTCACAAAGCCGAGCATCGCGCAGATCGCGCCGGTCAGTGTGGCAATATCCGCCAGATGGGTGCAGCCCTCCTTTTCTGCGGCCCACGCGAGGCCGTCGGCAAGAATCAGCCGACCCTCGGCATCGGCGTTCAGAATCTCAATCGTTTTGCCGGAGAAGCTGGTAATGACGTCGCCAGGCAGCATGCTCGCATTAGAAATGCGGTTTTCACAGATCGGAACAACCGCCGTTACATTGACAGCCGCACCGTTTGCCGCCAGTGCACGCACGGCAGCGGCTGCCGCGGCTCCGCCCGCCATATCGCCCTTGATCCCGGCCATGGACGAAGCGGCTTTCAGGCAGTACCCGCCCGAATCGACCGTCACGCCCTTTCCGACAAGCCCGAGCCTCCAGCGGCTTCCCGGCGCGCCGGTATAGCGCAGGACGGCCATCACAGGTGCATGGGCACTGCTGTCGCCGACGGTCAGAAGCGCACGCAGTCCCAGCCGCTCCAGCGCCTGTCTATCATAGAGTTCCGCTTCGATTGGAAGTCCCTCCGCCATGTCTTTCAGCCGCTGTGCAAACATATTCGGCCAGAGCAGATTAGACGGGCAGTTTACCAGATTGCGCGTTTGCATGATTGATCGGGCAAGTTCCCACGCCTTTTTCAGCTGCACTGCGTCCGCGCCGGGAAAGCTGCATGTCAGTTCCGGTTCCCAGCGGCCGTCCAGCGCAAATTTTTTCTGATATGCGCCGCCGCAGACGCCCTCGACCGCCGCGAACAGCCCTTCCTGTCCGAGTTCTGCTGCTGCACACAGGTCAAATGCGCAGGCCGTGCAGTCCAGTTCCCGCGCTGTCTTGACCGCCTTGCCATACAGTTCCTTGCAGGCCAGAATATCCCTGCGGCCGCCGCGGCCGACCCGAATGGTATAGCCGCCGTCTTCACGGGGCAGATATCTTGTTTTCAGATACGCATCGTCTGTAAAAACGACGTTCGCTTGTATTTGCTTTTCCATGTTCCACAGTTCCCTTCTCCAGCGACGCCGGATTTGATCTGCGTCTATTATGCGATATCCGTCCGCCGAAATCAAGCGCGGATGTCCCGCGTCGAGTCCCAGTCTCAAAAATCCGCAGTCCGGGTGAACGGACTGCGGATTTGCTGATTTTACTCGTTATATTCGATCTCCAGAACGGTATCGATTGGGTCCGGCAGCGGATAGGTATACTGCGGGATCGTTCCGAAGGTGACGAAGGCCAGATTTTCATATGCGTTTGTAACCCAGCTTTCGCCGCGCACCACCTCGCCGCCGTCCGCGAGACGGCGCACTGCACCGATCCGCTCCGGCACAAGACCGGTCAGCGGCAGCGGGCCGAGCGGCGCTTCGAGCACATGCGCATAGAGTTTTCCTGCCCCTCTGGTATACCAGCCCCAGTCCGGCTTCGGGAGTTCTGCACTGCCGCAGCCGTAGATGCTCTCGCTGTTGCGCGCCATCCATGCGCCGATCTCGTCAAGCAGCCGGCAGCTTTGCGCAGGAAAGCGTCCGGTTGCGTCCGGGCCGACGTTCAGGATCATATTGCCGCCCTTGCTGACGCACTCAACCAGCTTCCGAATCAGCATGGATGCGGGCTTATAATTCGTGTCATAGGGCACATAGCCCCAGTTGTTGTTCATGGTCGTGCAGAGTTCCCATGGAACGCGCTCTCCGCGGACATTGCGGATGCCCTCCGGCGGCAAAAGCTGCTCGGGACTGACAAAATCCCCGCTGTAATACGCCGGGTTTTCCGTAACGAGACTTCCAAAGCCCTCGCCGCTGGCCTCGAGCCGGTTGTCCACAACCACATCTGGCTGGTGGCTGCGCACCATCTTCATCAGTTCTGTCGCCTTCCATGCCTCGCCGCGCAGGTCGCCGTAGGCAAAATCGAACCACAGGACGTCAATCTTTCCGTAGTTTGTGACCAACTCCTCGACCTGCCCGTGCATGTACGCAAGATAACGATCAAAATCGATTTGCTCGTTTTGATAAGCAGGATTTTGGCGCATTGGATGGTTGGGATCGTTGTATTTCGGGAAATCCGGGTGGTGCCAGTCGATCAGGGAGTAGTACAGGCCCACGCGCAGCCCCTCGGCGCGCACCGCGTTCACGAATTCCCGCACCAGATCGCGTCCGCAGGGCGCGTTCGTGCTCTTGTAATCCGTCAATTTCGAGTCAAACAGGCAAAAGCCGTCGTGATGCTTCGCTGTCAGTACGACATACCGCATTCCGGCCTGTTTTGCCCGACGCGCCCAGTCTCGTGGGTCATAGGCTTTCGCAGTAAACTCCCGCATATAGCGCTCATATTCCTCCGCTGGCATCCGGGCTCCGCTCATATACCATTCGCCGCGCCCTGGGATCGCGTAGAGTCCCCAATGCAGGAACATCCCGAACCGGGCCTCCTGAAACCACTGTACCCGCTGTTCCCTTTCTGTCATCGCCGCTGTTCCTTTCCCGCCCGGCCGTTCAATCTGCGCCGCGCATTTTTGCTTATCATACCAGCAGCACAGCCCAAAAAGCAAGTATGCTGCACCGCTTTTCCGTTTTTTCAGGCGCTCCTGTTTTCCCTTGCCTAACTTTCCATTTTGGGGAGTCCACTTTTTATTTCCAACGCCCGTCGGACAGAACTTAGCCCGCGACGGCTTGCTCCAAAAACGCAGTCACGGATGCGCCGGTATTGCGCGGGGCAAAGCAGGTGTGCCCGGTATCCAGCGTGGCAATCTGCTCCATTTCATTTTCTGAGAGCGTAAAATCAAAAATGTCCAGATTTTCCTTCATACGCTGGGAATTCGAGGATTTGACCAGCGGCACGATGCCCCCGCTGGGTCAGCCAGCGCAGCACCACCTGCGCCGCGGATTTGCCATGGGCAACTCCAATTTTACAAAGGATTTCATTATGGAACAAGTCATTCTGACCGGCAGACAGCGGCGACCATGCCTGCATCTGGATTTCCTGCGTTTTGAGATAGGTCCGTTCATCCTCACGCTGGAAAAATGGATTGCATTCCAGTAAATTCACGGCAGGCTTCACCTTATTCCAGAACAGGAAATCCGCCGGGTGATCCTGTGTGAAATTATCCACACCGATTGCCCGAGCCCTCCCTTCCGTGAACAGTTCTTCCATTGCCCGCCACGCGCCGAATACATCGTGGTATGGCTGATGAATCACATACAAATCAAGATAGTCCAGCCCCAGTTTTTCCAGTGACAGCGCAAAGCCGCGCTTTGCTCCCTCATAGCTGATGTCCGGGATCCACAGCTTTGTGGTAATGAACAGATTTTCTCTTGGCACTCCGCAGCGGCGAATGGCCCGGCCAACCGCTTCTTCATTGCCATAGGCAGCAGCGGTGTCGATCAGGCGATAGCCTGACTGGATGGCCTGCACAACTGCTTCCTCGCAGGCGAAAACACCGATCCAGTTCTCCGGCACGATCGATTATGGCGCTGCCCGATATGTAAACGGCGCCAGCACGCCCATCAAAAACGTACTGAATGGGAAGCTGCATGACTGCATTGAGGATCTGGTCAGCACGGATAAGCAGCTGAGCGGCATCATAAAGATGGTGGATGTAGATGCACAGCTTGACTTTAACATTCTCACGGATATCATTCCTTCCTACCTTGACCCGAGCAGCGCCGGACAATACGGCTATGAGGTAATGGAGGACGACTATGGAGCCAAGCTTTACCTCAAGGTCGCGGAATACGGAGAAGATAAGGTTCGCGGCGAAATCATTGATTTTACGAAGGACAAGCTTACAACGTTCCTGATCGATGGCAAGCATATCAGTGCGGCAGAGAATATCGATTCCTATTTCTCCTTTGTCGAGGTACTTGGCTATGCCGATAAGCTGATCACATGGGATAACAACAGAGTCTCGCTTGAAGACGCGCGGCAGGCGGTTCTTGCATCCTCTATGGGGGAAGCCGAAAAGGCTGCGGCGCTGAAACGGCTCGAAACTGCCTCCAAGGCAAACAATGGTGTTGTTGCGGCAATGGGGCTGAGCATCATTCTGACGGCTGCCGGCATTACCCTGCCCTTCCCGTGCGGGTTGATTCTGCCGCTGCTGTCCATGCAGAACAGTTCGTATGTCGAGAGTATTCTTGGAGAATTCGGTTTCCTGAGCGCCTCTGAATCTGCCGGAGCAGCTTTCAGCTTCAGATGGAAAATCGATCCGAGCGGCTATGTCTATGATGTCAGCGACAACAGCAGACTGCCTGGTGTTACAGCGACGGCGTACTGGATTGAGTATACCGATGCCGACAGCGACGACAGCTTCTGGGATCACGCTCCGTCCAGCACTGAGTACGGGACGAAGTGGGATGCTTCGGACTGGGATGAGATCAACCCGCTGACCACGGATGCAAACGGCGCATATTCGTGGGACGTTCCGAAGGGCTGGTGGCGTGTCAAGTACGAGAAGGAAGGCTATGACACGGTCTGGAGCGACTGGATGCCTGTGCCGCCGGTTCAGGAGAATGTAAACATCGGCATGACGGCAAGTACGGTGATAGAGAAATACGCGCTGGATGCAGTTTCCTCCTCCGCCACCTCGACTACCGTAACACTGACCAATAACACCGCCTCCAGCGTCTCCGTGCAGTATATCCTCGCAGCATACACGGCAGACGGGCAGATGGTAGCAAGTTCGACTGTAGCGAGCGATCTGCAAAGCCAGAAGTCTATCAAGCTGACGGTGCAATATTCCGCAAAAGATCAGGTCAGCTGGGTTTCTGCATTTGTATTGCAGGCCGGAACATTACAGCCGCTGCGAGCAGTGTGGAAAAAGGCCCTATGAGTTCAGGAATCTGCTGCATTCTCCCTGCAAAAAAGAAATAACGAGTAACCCAAGCATCCGAAAGGGCTTGTTGTCTGCAAACCGCAGGCAGCAAGCCCTTTTACTCTGCTGTACTTTTATTTTGGTGCCACGGGAAACTTTAATGGCACACAAAAACAAATTTATACTAAAATCTAATTAAAACAATTAATTATCCAACTACGCCGTGTAATGCTCTTTATCGTATCAGAGGTCAAGGTGCAAATGGTATCGCAAAGCCGATCTACTACTTTGTTGTCGCAGCATTCGTGCTGCTGACTATCCGCGGCTTCTTCCACAAAAACCAGAAGTAGTACCACAAATTTTCCGCTTTGCAGGCGGCCTAACATCAAACAGGGTTCGATTCTCAGGCCGACGGAGCAGCGGCATAATCGAGGCGCATTGCTGTGCTTTATGCTTTGATTTATTTTCCATCTTCATCCTTGACTTTTCCTCTGGTTGCTTTATAATGATATTATGTAAATTGGTTGTTGTGTGGATTTATCATCGTGAAGATCGGCTTTGAGCAGCCAAGGGATGCAGAAAAACTATGAAAAAGAACATACTCGTACTTTTTGTCGTGTACTTATGTTTTCTGACAGCTTGTGCCCCACAGGAAGAAGTTCATGCAGAGCCTGCGAAAACGCCTCCGGAGGTGTCTTCAGAGGTGCAGCTTGACATTCGCAATTTGCCGGATGGGCAGTGTTACCGGCAGACGACATGGCCGCTGCCGGAAGGAACTGCGGAGGCCGAGGGGCAATGCGTCTGGGACGGCAGGATCTATTCCTATTCCAACGTTCCAGCGGCGCTTGGCGTAACGGATGCGGACGGCAGTACTGCAGCACTCCCACTGCCGGATGCAGAATATCTGTATGGCGTGTGCGAAGCCGGCGATGCGCTGGCGCTCCTTGCGGGGACTTATCCGGCGTTCTATTTTGATGCAGATGGAGAACCGGTCACTGTGGACGCACCGGAGGGCCGCTATTCGATCACGACCTATGATTCAGGCGGAGCGATTATCGGCACTGTGCCGCTGGCGGAGGTCTACTCGGAAGAGCCGCGCGGATTTGACGGCGGCAGAGGCGCATCATATTATCTGCTCTTTACCGAACGGGTCGTCAAAATCGGCGCGGATGGGCAGCAGCTTGCGGAGCAGACCGCGTTTGACAGACAGCTGCTGCAAATTCTGGCTGCTCCGGATGCAGTCTATGTGCGCGTCGAGGGCGATACACTTTATGAGACGGAGAAGGTCGTGCGGCTGAACGCTGAGACGCTACAGGCGGAAGCGGAGTTCCCCTGCGCGGCGCTGGACGTGCATGGTATGGGACTGGATGTTGATGGCAGGCTTCTGCTTGTGAATCAGGAGTATTTGTTACAACCGGATTTTGAAACTGGGACTGTCGCGGCGGTTCTGAGCTGGAAGGATAACGCCAACACAGCGGCGAACAACTATCAGACGGTTCTTGGCACTGGCGCGGGCTTCTTCGCGCTGAACAGCAGCATCGAAGCCGCGTGCTTCTACGAACGGCTGCCGGACGGCGAAACGCTGGCGGAGCCGACGGAGATCACACTGTATCAGGCAGCATTCAGCGACCTGCCCTTGACAGTTTACGCGAGTGAATTCCAGAAGCTTTATCCACAATACCGGGTCACAGTGATTGAAGCGAAGTCCACCGAAGAAAAAGAACTGGCACTGACCGAGCTTGGAACTGGCAAGGGCTATGATATCTATCTGCTGCGCGAAACACAGTGGCAGCAGCTGCGCGACGCGGACGTGTTTGAGGATCTGCTGCCGTGGATGAACGCGGACAGCTCCGCGCCGCTGGATACGATGTACTCCGGCATCCGTCAGGCTCTGACTCGGAGCGGCAGCATTTACCGCCTGCCGGTCGGCTATCGCATCAGCACCTATGCCGTCGATCCGAAGCGGCTGGCAGCATTTACGCCTGAGGCTGTTTTGAAAGCCTGTGTGAGTTCCGATGTTCCGCTTTATCCATTTATCGCAAACAGCGCTGGTGAGGACGGCTTTGACTATGCACCGGCGATGGCTGCGCTCTGTGCGCGGGATTATGTGGATATCGAGAAAGCGTCTTGCAGCTTCGATTCGGATTCGTTTAAGGCGCAGCTGCAGCTGCTGGAGTTGCAGGAAGCGGCTAAAGCGGAGTCCTTTCCGTGCAATGGTCTTTTGTATTATGATGTGATTGCAGACGCGGGAACTGTCGCGTATCGCGCAGAGCGCTATCTGCTGCCGCCGATGGAGCAGTATGTCTTCTGCGGATATCCCAGTGACCATGCAAACGGCAGCGTCCTGCATTTTTCGGAATTATTTGCTATCAACGCGAACAGCAAACAAAAATCCGGCGCGTGGGCTTTTTTGAGCTACCTGCTGACGCAGCCCTGTCAGGAAAGTATGCAGCTGCGCCTGCCTGTCAACGATTCTGTCCTGCATGCGCAGCTTGCCGGGCAGTTGGAAAAGGAAACGATCACGCAGCATGAGATCGATCTGTTCTACCAGCTGGTCGATGGTCTACGAGTAGCAGACTATCCGACAGATCCCGTCGAACAGATCATCCGTGAAGAACTCGCCCCCTATCTGGCCGGAGACGCGACAGAGGACGAAACGGCAGATAAGGTTCAGTCAAGAGTGTATCTATACCTGCAGGAACAGTATCAATAAATGGCAGTATACAGCCCGCGCGGCATAGCTGGCTGATGAAACCCATATTGTATTGCGAGGAGTATATAAAAATGAATACAATCAAAGATCTTCTTTTTGCTTTGATTCTTCTTTTAGCAGGGGTTGTTTGTATCCTGCTGATGCAATTTACGTCGTTTGAGATCGCCGGTATCGGCGGCGTGATCTTTCCGCTTATTGGGCTGGTAATTGCTTTTTATTCTTATTTCAAGCGAACAGACCGCAATTAATCATGCAGATTTTTAGAAAGCAGCCTGCAAGTTTTCTGACTTGCAGGCTGCCTTTTTCGACTCTGTTCATCGTTTTGAAAGCTGCTGATATAAACGCGGGAGCATGGGCGGCGATACGGATAACTCATCGACTTCCAGATCGTAAAACCAGTCTGTCAACGCCGGATCTGCCGCAAGTTCGCCGCAGACACCAACCCAAATACCGTGACGGTGCGCGCTTTGCACGCTCATTTCGATAAGTCGGAGAACCGCCTCATGGCGCGGCTCATAGTAGGCCTCCAGGCTTGGCTCCTGCCGGTCGGCTGCAAGCGTATACTGCGTCAGGTCATTTGTACCAATGCTGAAGAAATCGACCTCCTGCGCAAGTGCATCGCTGAGCAGCGCGGCCGCAGGCGTTTCGATCATGATGCCGACCGGTATGTCCGGGCAATCCGTCTCGCCCTCGTCCCGCAGCGTCTGTTGAACGTCGGCAAGAATCTGTTTACTCTGCCGTACCTGCCATACAGATGTGATCATGGGAAACATGACCGCAATCGTTCCAAACGCAGCAGCGCGGCAGATTGCGCGGAGTTGGACGCGAAAAAGGTCCGGCTGCGCAAGGCAGATGCGGATCGCACGGTAGCCAAGCGCCGGGTTTGGCCCAACAGGCAGGTTCAGATACTCCGCCTGCTTATCCGCACCAAGATCGAGCGTACGCACGATCACCATCCTGCCGTCCATCTGTTCCGCCGCCGCACGGTATTGCAGAAACTGCTCCTGCTCGCTGGGCGCATTTTCGCGGCCCAGATAGAGAAATTCGCTGCGGAACAGGCCGATTCCCTCCGCCCCGTTTTGCAGCGCTCCGGCAACCTCGCTGCTGCTGCCAACGTTAGCAAACAGGCGAAGCCTTCTGCCTCCAGCGGTATGAAGCGGCACCTGCGTGCCAGACTGGATCGCGCAACGCGTGCTTTGCTGTTTCCGCATAATGGAATCGTATCGTGTGCACGTCTGCTCGTCCGGCTCCAGAAACACGGCCCCGGTCTCCGCATCGACGATGGCCTCTGCACCGTTTTTTGCAAAAAGAGATGCCATATCGACACCGGTGACAGCGGGGATGCCCATTGTTCGCGCCAGAATGGCCGCGTGTGAATTTGCCGTGCCACGCGCCGTTACAAAAGCAGCGACCTTCTCCCGATCAAGCCGGATCGTCTGGCTGGGCGTCAGTTCCTCTGCCGCGATGATACAGCGTGCATCCGGCAAGGCCGCCGCGTCTGCGCCGCCGCGCAGGCAGCGCAGCAAACGGGAAGCTACATCGCGTACATCCGCGCTGCGCGCCTTCATATAAGGGTCGTCCATTGCGGAAAACAGCGTTTCAAATTGCTTTCCGGTCTGCTGGACAGCATATTCACAGCTTATTGCCTCTGCTTTGAGCCTTTCGCGGACAGCTGTGCAGAAATCCTCGTCCTGCAGCATCATTTTATGGATTTCAAAGATCTGTGCTGCCTCTGCGCTGGTCTGTGTACGCGCCGTTTCTTGGAGTGCGTCCAACTCCCGCAGCCCTTCCCGGAGTGCCTGTGCAAAGCGCTGCAGTTCCTCGTCCGGTGTCCGGGATGTCTCGCGGGGCACGCCGGTCTGCGCAGAAAGCAGCGTCACGAGTTTTCCGGCAGCGACGCCGCCAGATATGCCGTGACCGGATAATTGTTTCATGTTATTTCTCCCGTCTGTGTTCCGTTATACCGGCTGCCGGCTTCCGTAAGACATGCACCGTTGGTGTGTATAACAGACTGATACCAGAAAAAAGACTGTTTGCGCCAGCGCCGAAGCGTGCCGCTTCCGTCGTCATTGCGATCTACATAGATCAAACCGTAGCGTTTTCGCATCTCGCCGCTGGAGGCGCTGACAAGATCAATGCACCCCCATACTGTATATCCCAGCACCTCAATGCCGTCGGCAATGGCCTCGGCAACCTGTTGTAAATGCGCGCGCAAATATTCAATCCGATAGGCGTCGTTCACGGTCTGTTCCCCGTCTTTTCCGGGAACAAGCGTGTCGCGCGCGCCAAGGCCGTTTTCTGCGATAAAAAGCGGCAGGCCATATCGGTCATAGAGTTGGTTCATCACAATGCGAAGCCCCTTCGGGTCGATCTGCCAGCCCCATTCAGTCGCAGGCAGATAGGGATTGTCCACACCCGCAATCAGATTTCCGACAGCACGCGGCACGTTTTTCGGGTCAGCCGCAGCGCAGGTGCTGACATAATAGCTGAAGGATACAAAATCGACCGTATTTTTCAGGAGTTCCTCGTCCCCCGGCTGCTGGTCAATCCGGATCCCGTTTTCACGGAAATAGCGGGTCAAATATCCGGGATACGCCCCGCGCACCTGCACATCGGCAAAATAAAGCCCCCGTCGTTCCTGCTCCATCGCAGCGACAACATTCTCCGGCGCAGGCGTCAGCGGATAGGTTGGCAACGCCAGCAGCATGCAGCCGATCTTCGCCTCCGGCATAAGTGTGTGTGCAAGCTTCACCGCGCCTGCACTTGCAATCAGTTCATGGTGTGCAGCCTGAAACAGATCGCTCTGAGAAAGCTGCGCCTTCGGCGTGCAGATCCCGCCGCCCATATACGGGTTTTCCAGAATGGAATTGATCTCGTTGAATGTCACCCAATATTTCACTTTTCCGCGATAGTGCAAAAAGACCGTGCGGGCATAGCGGAGGAAGCAGTCTACCAGCTTCCGGCTGCGCCAGCCGTCATAGGTGCGTGCAAGGAAGAGCGGCGTTTCGTAGTGTGAAAGCGTTACAAGCGGCTCAATTCCATATCTGCGGCATTCGTCGAAAACATCGTCATAGAATTGCAGCCCCTTTTTATTCGGTTCCGCTTCGATTCCGAGCGGATAAATACGGGACCATGCAATCGACAGCCGCAGCACCCGAAAGCCCATTTCGGCAAACAGCGCAATATCCTCCCGGTATCGGTGATAAAAGTCGATGCCGGTCAGCTTCAGATTGTCCGCCGTCGGCATGTCGGTGACAGGGCCGTGAACGCCGTGCGGATATACATCCTGAATAGAAAGTCCCTTTCCGTCCTCCTGATAGGCGCCCTCACACTGATTTGCGGAAATAGCGCCGCCCCATAAGAAATTCTGCGGGAATTGCATGATCGTGCCTCCCGTCTCAGAACTGTGCGCGCATCAGCGCCTCGAGCGCCTGCGCAGCCTCCGCCTCCGCATCGCCTTCACAGCAGATACGCACAGTCTCTCCCTGCTTGACGTTCAGCCCCATGACCTGAAACAGCCGCTTGCAATCCGCCTGCCGCTCCCCGCAAAACATACGGATACTGCACGGGTGCTTCTGCGCCTGGCTGACCAGCAGCCCTGCCGGGCGGGCATGGATTCCGTTATCATCGTGTACAGTATAAGAAAATTCTGTCATTATTGCCATTCCTCCGTGTTCTGCCTGCGTGTTCAGCGGATTCGCTCTATGATGCACGTCTGCCCGGCCTGCGCACGCATCCCGCTGTAAAAACGAAGCTGCCCGGACAGTTCGGCCTGATTTGTGACCAGCACCATAATATCCGTTTGATAGCCAAGCTGTCTGAGCAGCGGCAGATCAATCCGGCACAGGGGTTCCGCACGTCGGATCTTCTGGCCGGTGCGAACACAGGGAGAAAAGCCTCTCCCCTTCAGTTCCATGGTGTTGATGCCAATATGCACAAGGATCTCCATCCCGTCGTCCGTGCGGAGCCCATAGGCATGGCCGGTATCCTGTACGCTGATGATCCGTCCGGAGGCCGGGCTCAAAATCTCGTTTCCTTCCGGGCGGATTGCAACGCCGCCGCCCAGAATCGATTGTGCAAAAACGGGGTCGTCAACCTCGCTGACGGGCACGACAAGCCCTGTCTGTACCGCCAGCAGGCGGCCGTCACTGCCAGCTTCTTTCTTCTTGAAAAACATTGGTCGCTCCTTATTTCCAAATACATCTGACACGGTGCGCCGCCCGCTCACGCGCGGCGCACCGCAGAAGGGTCATACAGCTGCTTTCTGCTTCTTGCCTACAAAGAGCACAGTTGCGATCATACCGGCTGCAATTTCGGCCAGGAAAACAATGGCCGATGTCACAAAGCTGCCGCCCATTTCCACCAGCGGAACGGTAAAGATCGTCGCCATGCAGAAGGAGGTTGCCTTTGTGCCAAGCAGTCCAGCCAGACCGCCGCCCAGCGCACCACCGATCGCCATCGGGATTGCGTAGCGCTTGTTGCGCAGCAAATAGGAGAACAGTGTCGGCTCAGACACGCCGCCGAAAATTGCGACAAGGCTGCACGAAAGCGCAAGACTGCGCTCCTCCTTATTGCGCGCAACAAGCAGCGCGCCCAGCGCAATACCGATCACGGAGATGCAGGCTGTCCACCAGTAGCCGAACAGGATGCTGTAGCCCTGCGCAGCAAACTCCGTCAGGCACAGCGCCGTAACGACCCAGTGCAGGCCGGTGATGGTCACATACATCATCGAAACGCCGACCACAATACCGGCAATGACCGGGCTGAGGTTATTGAGCGTGTCGAACAGCAGGCCAATGCCCTCGCCGAACCAATAGGCAATCGGTCCAAACACGATCGCCGTCAACGGGACAAATACGATGAGGCAAATTGTTGGGTTGAGCACGCCCGCAATGGAGGTCGGAACTTTTTTCTGCAGCCATTTCCACGCAATGAAGTACATCCACGTTGACAAAAGCGCGGGGATAAGCGACGCAGAATAGTTGAACATCGCAACGGGGATTCCGAAGAAGCGCACGATATTGCCCGTCTCTGTCAGCAGGCCGGAAAAACTCGGATCAATGAGCGCCGCAGCAATGCAGGCGGCAATAAACGGATTGACATCCAGCTTTTTTGCCGCCGAGAATGCAGCCAGGATCGGCAGGAACGTAAAAATGCCGTTGGAAGCCGCATTCAGAATGGCATACGTCGAACTGGCAGCGTCTAAGATATGGAACTGCGCCAGGAACACAATGATTCCTCGGATCATGGAACAGCCGATCAGCGCCGGGATCAGCGGCGTCATCGTGCCTGCGATGTAGTCCAGGATCGCCATCAGTCCACCCTTGACGCCCTTCGCCTGTTTTGGGGCGGGCGCAGCAGTGACATCGGTTCCCAGAATCTTTGTCACAACGGGATAGAATTTTACAACATCGCCGCCGATGATGACCTGACACTGGCTGCCGGCCATATTGACGCCAAGTACGCCGTCAATGGCCTTCAACTCGTCCTGCCGGATCTTCTCGGTATCCCGGATTTCAAAACGCAGCCGTGTTGCACAGTGGGTCACGCCGGCAATATTATCCGAGCCGCCCACAGCATCGACGATCTGCGCTGCGCTTAACTGAATATTCATGTGTGATGCACCTTTCTCTTTCTTTTTATGTTCTGCACATCGCAAAGCTGTGCGGCTTAGCATCCCAGCTTTGGACGCAGCGCCGCATACGATGGTTGCATACGAATTTCAGGTACGCCCTAGCCTTCGCCGAACAGCTTCTCCAGATGCAGCGTCAGGTAAATGACTTCATCATCGGAAATCTCATAGCTGTAGCGTTTCAGCACATACCGGCGCATTTGCTGCGCGCAGTCGTAGGCCTGCCGGAAATTTTCGCGTACGAACGCGCTGAGTTTTTCATCGTAGGTGGATTTCGGCTTTTCATGGTCGATCACGCGCAGGGAAAAATACTTCAGATGCGTGATGAATCGGGAATAATTGTAGCTGTCTCGTTCAAGCGGCTCACGAGCCTGGTGACGGACAATGTCCACAAGTTCATGCACCAGGTCGAGTGACTGCACCGTCTCGCGCAGATTGCCGCGGCCAAGATTGATCAGATGTGTGGCGATAAAGGCCAGTTCGTCGTCGCTGATCCGTACCCCGTAGTTCTGTGTGAGCATGCTGCGCGCCAAGCGGCTGATCTCGAACTCCTTTTTGTAAAACATCATAATCTCGTTCGTCAGCGCATTATGCAGTTCCAGTCCGTTTTTGAGGCGGGCAACCATCTCATGCAGGTGGTCGGCCAGCATCAGGGCAGCTGTAATCGGGATACTGCCGTCCATACCGCGCGCCTGCTGCTCCATTTGCAGAAGCTGAACGGCAAGATCAAATTGATCCTCCGGGATCTCGTTGTAAATCTGCCGTATTCTGGCGTGCTCTGCATCGTCTGGCACGAAAAGCCTATGATCCGGATAACGCTTCAGATCGACAGCCGCGCCCGTCCGTCCGTGATAGCCGATGCCCTTGGCGACTACAATCAATTCCTTGCCGCCTGTGTCGCGCACCAGCACAACATTATTGTTGATGATCTGCCGGATAAACACAGCCCCGCCTCCCATACTTAGATTTACAGGCTCGCGCCCAGGAAATATGCCTCTGTGGTCGCCTCCGTGATAGATGCGGCGCGTTTGCAATCACCGACATAGTACGTCTCCGGCACAACGCCGTAGAGTGCCTCCACTGCGTCTGCATCTGCGCGCAAACCCGCTGCAATGACAAACGTATCGTGCGGAATGACGCGCGTTCCGCCGTCCTTCTCCCGCACCGTGCAGCCCTGCGCCGTTACGCCGGTGCAGACCGTCTGTGTCAGAATCGTGATTCGCGTTTCCTGTTCCAGATGCAGCATCAGATCCTGCCGGTACAGTTCGTTTCCGTTCGCGGCAAGCTTGTCCCGAAGTTCAACAACCGTGACCATTCTGTCCAGCGCTGCGAGTTCCAGCGCCAGTTCGCAGCCAATGCTGCCGCCGCCGAGAATGGTCACACGCGTACCGGCGGTTTCAAGTCCAGCATTCAGCAGCGCCACAGCCTGCACCGCGCCGGAAGTCCCAAGACCCGGAACCGGCGGCATCACCGCACGGCCGCCGACGGCCAGAATCACCGCGTCCGGATGCAAGTGTTCGAGCAGCGCACGATCCGCACGCGTATGCAGCATCACATGGATCTGAGATTTTTCCACCTGACGGCGCAGATAGGACAGATAGCGGCGCAAATCTTCCTTGAACGCCCCCACGCTGGCCGGGATCATCAGACCGCCGAGCGCACCGCTCTGCTCGACAAGCGTCACCTGGTGTCCGCGCTGCGCAGCGGTCAGCGCAGCTTTCAGACCAGCCGGGCCGCCGCCGACCACAACGACGCTGCGGGCTGTCTGCGCCCGGGGCAGCGTCAGCGGAACGCGGTTTTCTCTGTAGACACGCGGGTTCACAGTACAACAGGTGTTGAAATGCTCGGTGGCGATGTGATAGCAGTTGTTGCAGCGGATGCAGGGCACAATATCGTCTTCGCGGCCCTCCAGAACCTTTTTCGGCCAGAAGGGATCGGCGACCAGAGAGCGGCCCAGAAGCACCAGATCAGCTGCACCCTCGCGCAGCACACGCTCGGCCTCCTGCACATCCATGATTGCGCCGCTGATGTTGACCAGAACATCGCAGCTTTCCCGGATCGCGCGGGCCCGCTCCAGATTCAGCAGATGCGGCTCAAAGATTGGCGGACAGAGTTTCACATTGCCGTCGTGGTATTCATCCATGCCGGTCACAAGATTGACGATATCGATCTGATCCTTCACGGATTTAAGGAACTGCAGCATTTCTTCAAACGGATACGTTTCCGGTACGCCAAGCGTTGCGCTGACGCGCAACTCCAGAACAAAATCCGGGCCAATCGCCTCTCGCACACGCGAAACAATCATCTGCGCCAGACGGAACCGGTTTTCATAACTCCCGCCCCAGTTGTCCGTGCGTAGGTTGAAGCCGGGCGCCATGAACGCATCGACGATGCTGTCGTTGCTGATGTCCAAAATCAGCGCATCAAATCCGAACCGCGCCGCGCTGCGCGCCTTTTCTACGGCCTGATCCAGCAGCTTATAGAGAATCTCCTCTGTGACCGGCGCAGTCGGTCTTGCATAAGGACGGCCAAACGGAAGTCCGGACGGTGAATACTGTACGCCTTCATAAACCTGTCCCATTCCAACAGCCATTGCCGCAAGCGCACCGCCCTGCTTTACGACGGAAAGCGACTCGCGCAGTACGTCCAGATCATATTTGCTGGCAAACGGATCTGCACCGTTTGCTTCATAATGACTTGCCCCGGCCTTTCCGTGGTACATCATGCCAATCATCGCCACGCCGCCGAGTGCCTTGTCATAGATCCCGATGCCGCCGTAGTTCGTAGAGGACAGATGTGTGTGCGTCGGCACCGTGGACATGGTCGTCGAGCAAAGTCTGTTCTTGTAAATGATGTTTTTGACCCGTAGAGGGCTGAATACATGCGGATATTTTCCTGCTGCTTCACCGTACATGGATGATATTTCCTTTCATGTGTCATTTGATGCCGGGTGAAGGCAGAAAAACAAAAAACTCCTTGAAGCGATCACCAGACAACAGAAATCGTGTCCAGGTAATGCCTCAAAGAGTAACATGCCTTGTATGTTTATCATATACCATACGGCCTTGCTCTGTCAATCGGCATTCCTGTCAATTTCCATGCCTGAAAATTGTGAAACATGTCCATAGCAGTACGGCTCAAATACAATCTTGCGCAAATATTTTCCGTTGACAAGCGTTATCATTTGTGGTACGCTTCAAATATAACGTATGTTAGCATTTTTGAAGGAGGCTGGGTATTATGGAACATCTCAAACTGTCCGACGGGGAATGGAAGCTGATGAAAGTGCTTTGGAACTGCCAGCCGCAGACGCTGGCGGAATTGGTTGCGGCATTGGACGCGGATACCGGCTGGAGCCGGGCGACGATTTTTATGATGCTCAAGCGGCTAATTGCCAAGGGCGCAGTCACGATGGACGACAGTGGAAAATTTCAGAAATACAGCGCAGCCGTTGCGTATGCCGATGTAGAGCCGGAGGAAACGGAATCGTTTCTGTCCAAGGTCTACGGCGGAAGCGTGGGCATGATGGTATCGAACTTAGTCGGACGCGGCGCGCTGTCGGAGCAGGAGATTCAAGCGTTAAAAGCCATTTTGGATGCAGCAGAACAGGAGCATTTGCAATGAAAAAACAATTTCTCTTTTTGATACTCTGCATCGGCCTGCTGTTATCAGGCTGCCAGAAAACACCGGAGGCTTCACCAGCAGCGCAGCCGGTGGAACCTCCATGGGAAACCGAATCGCCGGATGTACTGCCGTCCTACACAGCGTATTTCACAGAGATCCGCATGTATGATACGGCAGACTATGCCTATACCCCGGCATGGCTGCAAACCGGGGACTATGAAATAGACTGCATCGACGGCAAACTGGCACTGTTCCAAACCTCGGACGGCGAACGGCTGGCTGTCTATGCGGAACAGCCGTTTCTGAGTTGGCGCACGGGATCTAGCGGCGTATATGTGTTCCGGGAACAGGACATCCTGCACTGTTCCTATGATGGGAGCAGCGAAGAAACGCTCTATGCGGCACAGGATGGAACGATCATCAGCTTTGCCGCGGCCGGAGATGTGCTGTTTTTTGCCGAAAAAACGGACAACTGCATCCGCCTTTGCCGTCTGTATGCGCCGGAGGAACGGCTGGACATTCTCTATGACGCAGTCAGCCCGGATGCGCAGAAGTTTCTCATATTCCCGGTTTCCAACCACGAGTTGTGTTGGAGCATGGACAACCCTGCATTTCTGGAACTGGCAGCGGAGCAGAAGCAGACCTACATCGAAACGCGGAACCTTGACCCAGACGATCAGAGCACCTACTGGGGCATGCTGGAACTGGATTTTGATGTCAATTCCGGCATCCGGTACTATTACAACGACCTGACGCAGGAACTTCGGTCGCAGGAATTCCGGATCATTTACGGCGAGGAAGACGACGCGGATTGGTGGAAGACTGCTGCGCAGGAAGAAACGAAGGACACTTCGGGCATTGATCAATATGACGATGCAAAAACCTGGAGTTGGGCGCCGTATGAGACGCTCTATCGGACGGACGGCGTCCGCATGGGTCTGGTGCGGGAGGCCGACGGCACACGGCACATCGGAGAAGTCCCTGACACGAAGATCTGGATTCGGCTGAAGGACGGCACGCTTCTTTCTGACGAGCCGTTTGACGCCTGCATCGACTATATGGGCACGCCGGAGGGCGAGGTCTACTGCATCCGAAACGGCACCGGTTACCGCTATACCGTCAGCGCCGGAGACGGAAGCTTCCGACTAAGCGAGGTGGACGAGCCGAAAACTTTGGAAGAAGACTATTTCGGCTATCGTCTGCGCGTTACCCGCTGGGACAGCCGCGAACCGTGCTATGGCATTGTGACCGCAGACGGAACAGAGGTGGTCGCACCGGTCTATGAGCGTGTGGAGATCCCATTCCCGGATCGCTTCCTGCTCTATGAAGGCGGCGCGTCGCAGGGGCCGGTCATGGGCCGGTGCCGGCTGACGGACGAGAACGGGAGCACGCTTTGTGCGCGCTTCCATTGGATCGATTACAGCGTATTTGACGATGGCTATATCGGCATCGCGGTATGTTACGGTGAACGTGCGGCGTATCCGTGCTATGACAAGGACGGCCAGCCGATGCCGGAGGGCTATTGGCTCGTAGACCGGGACGGAAAGCTTTGCAGCGAGCGCTTTGCGAAGCTTTCCTTTGGTGACAGTGATGAGACGCACGCGGCATCAGAAGACGATGTCCTGCGCGTCCTGCGCGAAGATGGCACAGAAGAACTGCTGCCGGTCGCAGAGCTGCTGCTTCCGTAGCTTAAATGGAAAGACAGGAGGATTTCTTATGCTGAGAGAGGTATTGACCGTTTCGGCGCTGATTCTGGCTGTGCTGCTGGTGCGGGCAATTTTCAAAAACCGCGTGCCAAAACGGATGGTCTATGCGCTCTGGCTGGTGGTGCTGGTGAAGCTATGTCTGCCGGGAACGCTGGTCTCGCTGCCGATACTTCCGGCAGAGGAGACAGCCGCGCCGGTGCAGCGCGTGGAACTGCCCGCGCAGACAGCGCCGGTCGTTCTGCAGCCCGCGCAGGCTGTGGTGCAGCCGCAGGTTTCTGCGCAGCAGCCGGTTTCCCCGGCGCAGGAGGCTGCGGAACCGGCGGCAAAGCCGCTGACGGCGATGCAGATATTCCAGATCATCTGGGCGGGCGGCAGTGCGCTGCTCGGACTATGGTTGCTGGGCACATGGCTGGTTTTTGCGATTCGGCTGCACAAGAGCAGACGCTTTCTCAGCAAGCGCGGCGGAACGCGTATTTATGTGTCCAGCGCGGTCAAATCGCCGTGTCTGGCCGGGCTGGTTCCGGCGGTGTATCTGACGGAGGATGTGCTGCAAACGGATTCGACGGAATTGATTTTACGCCATGAACTGACGCATCTGCGGCATCTGGATTTCCTGTGGTCACTCTGCCGGACGGCGGCGGTGATTGCTTACTGGTGGAACCCATTTATCTGGCTGGCTGCGATTTGTTCCAAGCGCGACGCGGAGCTGGCGTGCGACGAGGCGGTTGCTGCCGGGCTGTCGGACGCGCAGCGCCTCGCCTACGCGCGGACGATTCTGGCGCAGGCCCCGCGTAAGGCCGCGGCCCTGAGCCTTGCCGGGCCTCCGGTCAAAGAGCGCATTCTGTTCCTAACGAAAAAGCAGCGCACGAGCGCTCTGTGCGTCATTCTGGCTGTGCTGCTGGTCGTGTCTGCGACCGGATGCTCGTTTGCGGAGCTGACGCGGCAGAAATCGGGAGAAATCACGCTGCCGGAGGAAGCGGAACCCGCACAGCAGGAAGCGCAGAAAACCGCGACGCCGCTGACGCAGGAACAGATCGACGAAGTCAACGCGGTCTTTGCCGACTATGAATTTTCGACTGACGAAACACTCGGTCATTTCGCGGTCAACGGCTTCTTCACCTCGACCTATGACGATGTACGCGATCTGAATCTGAACAATTTCCTTGCTTACTTCGGAGAATGCGGCGAGGAGGATATTTCGGAGGAGGAATTTGCCCAGCTGAACGCCAAATGGGAATTCCGCGTCGACAGCGTGGAGGATTTCCCACTGCCTATCCACCGGTATCCTGCGTCTGCGGTCGAAGGCGTCCTGAAGCGCTTCGCGGGCATCGGCCTTGCCGACCTGACGGATATGCAGACGCCGTTTTCCGGCTACACCTATCTCGAAGACACGGACGCATTTTATACCACCACCAGCGACTACATCCCCGGCTATTTCCGCTGCACCAGCGGCGAGATCGAGCCTGACGGAGATACTGCGCTGCTGTACGGCAGCACGGCGGGATCTCTTTCCGGCAAGGCTGTTCTGAAGCTGGTGAAGGACGGCGAAAACTGGTACATTCATTCCTTTACGCTTGCTTCGCCGGAGCAATCGACCGTGCAGGAGGAACAGGTTCCGACGACTGAGCCACAGAGTACGCTCCCCATCCCGGCCTCTTCCATGTTCGGTCTGACCGGGCGGGAGGCGGTGCTCTTTGACGCGGCGGTCGCGCAGCGGTACCCGCGCGACGACAATGATATCGTGCTGCCGAGCCTGCGCGAATACGGTTCATTTGAGGAAAACGGGAAAACCGTCGTCATATGCGACCTGCATTACGATTTTTACTATGACTACACCGGCCCCGACTGGGAATGGAACGGGGGCGCGATGAACACATATCTGAGAGCAGAGTTGGAAACACAGGACGGTGCAGAGGTCTGCACGGGTTTTGAAATCTTCCCGGGCGGCAGTCCAAGCGACTGGATTTCCGGAGAATGCGGCCCGCTTGCCATGCAGAACGCGGACGGAGCGTGGGTCTTGCCGGAGGCAGCGGGAGACTGGTTCCCGGCAGTCGAGAATCCGTTCCAGCAGTATCTGGAGGTGATCGCCTCCACTGCCGCGTCAAGTGACGCGCCTGCGGCGGATTCTCTTTCTGATGATATGATTTGGGAATATGTTCACGAAAAGCTGGACTATGCACACTGGGCGCAGGAAATGACAGACAAATATGTGGACACCCTTCAGAAATTCCAGATTGAGGACAGTATACGAAGCGACCTGCCGGGCGATGTTTCCCAGTGGCCGCGCTATTATTCCGCATTCGTCGAGTATTTCAGCGGTGCAAACGCCGATCTGCGGTATCTGGACGCAGATACCATCTGGACGAAGGACTTATCGGAAGACCGGCAATCATTGATCGTCACGCTGACGCGGGCAGACGTTGTGCTGACGCTCTCCTATTCGCTCCAGACCTCGCAGATCACAGAGGTCAGCACGCGCCGGAACGTGGTTCTACAGAGCGTGAGCGGGGATTCCGTCACAGCCGAGCATATTACGCTGCTGAATGCCTCTCTCGAAGAGGATCTGCAAACGCTCAAGGCGCTGAATATTCCACCGCAGAATTATTATTATGGATATTACCGGGTCGATTCCGGCGAACTTTACACCTACAAGGTAGACCCGAACGCATCCGTCACGATCTACGATATCGAGCAGGAATATGGCGCGGGCGAGGATCGGCTGTACACGTTCAAAACATGGCGGGACTTTGTCGCCGCCGCGCAGGAAAACGAAGGGCTGCTCGTCCAGCCGTATACGCTTACTTTGAAAAACGGCGTCGTGGTAAAAATCGAGGAAAAATTCTATAATTAAGGCCGCATCCAGCGGGATACCGGGGCAAGCCGACACTGGACTTATAAAAAGCAGCCTGCAAGCGGTTTGGGCTTGCAGACTGCTTTTGCATAATCGGCGGTCAAGCGGCTTCTTTCTGTGCAGTTTTGCGGATCAGCCCTTCGTGCATGACAATCATGAGTACCAGAATGGCACTCAGATAGACAGGAAGCAGAGAGACTGTAATATGCCCGGCGATCAGGCCGAACAGCGGCGGCATCAGGCTGCTTCCGACATACGCGCAGGCCATTAGAACCTGCCCCATACGAACCATCTGCGTATTGCTGAGTTTCATTGCAAGGAAGCCGTTCAGCGCGCGTCCGATGGTAATGCCAATAAAAAACATGCCGCCAAAACGGAGGGATAAAGATGGGATTGCAGGTATGCGCTCTGAACCGGAACAATATGCAGAAGGAATTACAGCCTTATGGAACCATCGAATTTCCATGCGCAGCTTATGCTTCCCGTCATACAGATGCACCCGGCGATGCGATTCCATGGCATTGGCATGAGGAGTTTGAGGTAATTTACATTGCCGATGGTACGCTGAAGCTGCAAACGCTCGGCATGGAGCATTTTTTAAACAAGGGAGATCTGGTTACGATCAATGGAAATGTTCTTCACTCTATCGTCGGTCATCCCATGGGAGAACTGCAATCCATCGTGTTTTCCCCATTTCTGATCACCGGAGGCGCCAGCACGGCATTTTATAAAAAATACATTGGCCGACTGACCGCTTGTTCGGATTTTACCGTTTGGAAAACAGATGCCGACACAGACAGCAAGTGGTTTCTGGATGCTTTTTCCGCATTAAAAAACGATACTTTTGCGTATGAATTTACCGTCCGCGAAAACCTTTCCCATCTCCTTCTGCACTGCTATGCGCAAATGCGCCCGCATCTGTCCGCACAAACGGCCGAAAAACATGCAGACACAATACGCATTGAAAAGATGCTGCAATACATACAGGACTTCTACGCCGAACCGATTCCGCTCACAAAAATTGCAAACGCCGCCGGGCTAAGCGAACGGGAATGCCTGCGCTGCTTTCATCGGATGATTGGCGATACACCGATACAATATCTTCTGAAATACCGGCTCATGCAGAGCGCAGCAATGCTTCATGCCGCGCCTACCGCCTGCATTGCAGAGATCTCCGCCGCCTGCGGCTTTGACAATCCAAGTTACTTTTCCAAACAGTTCCGACGATTTTACCAATGTACCCCACGAGAATACCGAAACGCCGCGTGTGAATCCGGTATGCAAGCAAAGACAGAAGGTTCTTGACAGACGAAAAGCCCGGCAGGTTTTCCTGCCGGGCTTTGCTGTTTGGGCTTACTTTGCGATTTTGGTCAGGTAGGTGTAGATTGCCATGGCAACTTCGGCACGCGTTGCGTTCTGCACTGCGTTTCTGGCCTGTACGGAGGTCAGGATGCCCTCTGCAACAGCCCATTCGACGTTCTTCCTTGCCCAGCCGGAAACGACTGCGTCTGTGCTCAGCTGGCCGTCGGCCTCGATGATTTTGGCGTCGTCATACTGTGCGAAGCGGCTGAGGAATGCAGCCAGCTGCTCACGGGTCACGGACTTGTCCGGCTTGAACGTGCCATCGGTGAAGCCCTTGACAATGTTATTCGCCGCTGCCCATTCGACAGCCTCGGTGTAGTAGCAACCTGCCGCTACGTCCTTGAAGCTGCCGCTCGTGTGAACTGCAGGTTCCCCTTGTGCTCTATACAGGATCGTTACGACCATTGCGCGGGTCAATTCGCCGTTCGGACTGAACTTCGTGCTTGAGGTGCCGTTCATGATGCCCTTGCTGTACAGATAATCAACCGCGTCGTAGCAGCCATCATTTTTGCTCACGTCCGTGAACGGGAAATTCTTGTCGGTCTTTCCGGGGTTCGCCGGAATGATCGGGCGCGTGTTCCCGCCTTCATCCAGAATCTTGCCGCAGTTCTCGCAGACGGTTCTTCTGGTACGCGGGTCCCAGCGGTAGCTGTGGCCGGTTGCAGGCAGGACTCTGCTGAACCGCACATCGCCGCAACGGGAGCAGACCTCTTCTTCCTTGCCGTCCTTCTCGCAGGTCGGCTCGGTGCGTTTTGTCTCGTAGTTGTGCCCCAACGCATTGAGTTCTTCGGTCTTTGTCGCGCTGCACTTCGTGCAGGTATAGGTCTTGACACCCTTTGCGGTGCAGGTCGGCTCGGTGGTAACAACGCCGTTGTCCCAGACGTGTTCGCCGGTGGCCTTGATGCCTTCTGTCTTGGTATCGGTGTAGTTCTTCTCGCCAAAGGTGACGGAAGCAGTATAGGTGCGCAGGCCATCCTCGGTGCAGGTGGGCTCTTTGGTGACTGCGCTGGTGACGGCTGCGGCGACAGTCTCCTCGTGAGAAGCGTCGTTTGCGCAAGTGAAGGTTGCCGACGCGCTTTCATAGCCGATCCACGTCCATGCCGGTTCGCCATACTGGTGGCCGGTTGCGGGCAGGTTTTCGGTCTTTGTGCCTCCGCACGTCGAGCAGCTGTAGAAAGCGGAGCCGTCAGCCGTGCAGGTGGGTTCCTGACGCTTTGCGGTGTTCTCTGTCCAATCATGGTCGCCAGACTCGGTCGGGCAGTTTACATAATAGAAATTGATCCGGTCGTTTGCCTGAAGGAGATACTTGTCCAGCGTGGCGTAGGTCGTTGCATCCAGCATAGGCATCTTGCCGTTGACGGTGTACATCCAGCCAGACCATTCGCCGTGCGCCGGATCACCTGCGTACAGGCGGCAGCCTGCGGGGTCGGTCACACCGGTCACATAATTGCCGGAGCCTGTGTAAGTGTAGCTGTTGGAGGTCAGCACGGATTCCAGTGCGTCCCATGCCGTCTGATAGGCATTGCTCTTGCAGGTATAGGTTGCAGCTGTCAGATCGGCGAAGGCCGGTGCAAAGGTGCTGCCGGTCACGTTCACAGTGATAGTGATATCCTCAACAGACGGGTCCTCGATACCGGTAGTTCCGATCACGGTGACGACCGTACTCACCGGCTGCTTGTAGAACTGCTTGAACTGCGCATAGGCAGGATCAGAACTGAACTTCTCGTAATACTTGCCATATTCGACATAAGTCAGAACGCTGTCAATCTTGACATGCGTGTTGTACTGCGGCTTCGTGACGGACAGCTTCTCGTGCGCGACCACACTGGGAACGCTGGAACGGAAGCAGCGGTACTGCTCGGAGTTGTACCAGCCGTCGATATCATCCACCTTCACGCCGAGCCACTGGGATTCGGCCGAGGCGCGGAGGAACTTGTAACCGTCACCGTCCGGGACGATCTCCATGAACGACCACAGATCGCCGGTAACGTTATCGCGCGCGGTATTGGCCTTGCGGATGCCCTCCCAGTAGACTTCCTCGGTGCAGACCTTCTTCATAAAGGCCGCAGCTGCATCGATCTCGGTCTGGGACATAGCCGGGACGGTGATCTGGATCTCCTTGCTTGCAAGGACCCGCATGTTGTCATAGTCCTTGCCGGAACCGCTGGGGCGGGACAGGATCTTGACGGTCAGCGTAACCTTGGCATCTTCCTGACCGGGCAAAGGCCGGTAGACCCACGCGCGGGCAGCATTGGCTTCGAGGGACTCCACGACCGATTCATTGCTGCTGGTGATCAGGATAGGGGTGTATTTTCCGTCAAAGTCTGCGCCATAATTGTCAGCAAAGACGCTGCGCATATCCGAGGTGGTGGGGAAATGGATGTCGGTGGTGACGTTGTTCACGTCAATCTTCGCACCGGTCGCGGGGACATAGAGTGCGCCGTAGGGGTCCTGCGTGCCGCCGGACAGCCAGAGTTCCAGACCTTCCTGATATTCGATAGCCTTCTGGGTGCCCTTGACCGTTACGGTGTAGGTAAAGTAGACCTTCAGATCGTCGCGGCCACTGTAGGTCAGAGCGGCGGTAAGCGTCACGCTTGTATCCGTCTTCGGGCGGCTGACCTTCACGGTGTATGGTGCGTAGAGCTTGGTGGTATTACTGCCAATGCCGATCACAGAGGTGTTCGAGGACTGCCATGTGACCTCGGCCCACAGATGCAGATCATTGGACGAATTGTAGTCCACATCATTCTCGTCTACTCCCTCTTTGACCATGTAGTGCGGAACGGATGCAAGCGTCGTGCTGTCGTTCAGTTCCTGCGGGATGACGATGCGACGGCCCTGCACGCGCAGCGCTTCGAGTGCCCTGTCCTCGTCCAGACCGATGATGACGGTCGCGCTCTCCACCTCATCGGTGTAGCCGTCACAGGTGAGGATCAGCGCGGCATCGCAGTACAGGTTAGTCGAGGAGGTCGTGCCGTTGTCGTTCCACTTATAATGCAGCGTGCCGTCAAGATCGATGCTGGCACGCGCGTCCGTGAACAGATCCTTTTTGGTAACAGCGCTCTTCATCGCAACGGTGACACCCTCAATGTTACCGGCAGTCAGGCGGGCCTGCGCCATAGTCAGAAGATTCTTGTCCGTCTTGAAGTTGGGCTGATAGTTTTTGCTCAGAAGCGTCTTTGCGGCTTCCAGCTTTTCACGGGCAGCCGCTTCCGCATCGGACATGTCCTTGGTCCAGCAAGCATAGAGGTCAAAGTGCTCGCCGTCCTCGCTGCCGTCCACATAGTCCTCTTCCCAATCGTCCCACTCGCCGTCGCTCCATTCGCGCAGGAGTTCCGCGCCGTCGGCATATTCCACCTTGCCATAGATGCTGGCGCTGGTGGACCAGCCCGCGAACGTGTAGCCTTCGCGCATCAGCGTGCAGGCAGAAAGCTGGATCTTCCGATCGAAGGGGGCGCGCTGGTCTTCCATGCTGCCCGTCACGCCGCTGTCAACGGTGCGGGCATGGTAGCAAATGATGTAGCTGCGGCTGTACCACTGCGCCTTGAGCGTCACGCCGCTTTCGCGGTAGGCACTGAGGTCATAAGAAGCCGTCACGCGGTCGCCCAGCGTGCCGTCCGCCAGCACGATGTACCAGTCGTAATATTTCTGTCCGGCGGGGAATTTGGCGCTGTCCAACGTAGGAAGCGCCACATGGCCGTCTTCGTCGATGGCGGCGTCCGGAATGGCTTCCTGATAGCCGTTGCCGTCGAAATGGACGGACAGGCTGGCCTGCTCGGCTTCCCAGAGCGCGTAGAGCGTGGTGTCCGCCGTCAGTTCGACTGCCGCACCATCGTCATAGACCTTTTCGCCCGCAGCTGAAAGCGCCCAGCCCGCGAAACGGAAGCCCTCTTTCGTAAAGGCGTTGGCAGTCAGTGTGCCCTTGCCCTCGGTCAGCGTCTGCGCGGCCATTGTGCCCTCGCCGCCGTTCGCGTCGAAGGTAACGGTGACATCGCTGGAAACAGGGTCGGTGCAGCGGATGTTCTTCAGCGTCATTGCGCAGGGCGTCATGAAATCTTCTTCCGAGTAGAAATCGATCTCGAAAATGTCGCCTGCTTTTACATCCACGTTGTACGGACTTGCGAGTTTATTGCTGCTGGTGCCCTTGGCGATTGCAGTCCCGTTAAGACGCAACTCGGCGTAGCTGTAGGGAGAACGGTTACTGATGGAGAACAGATGCTTGAACCAGAAGTTGCAGTTTTTCTTGAACGTAAACGTCAGAATCGCGTGCGTGTCCTCATACAGCTTGCTGCCGTCCTTGTTGAAGACGGCCACACTGGTTCCGTTGTTGCCGGTGTTCCATGCCGCGGTCTTATTCGCTGTAGAAAGCGGCGTTGTGGTCACGGTGAAATAGTCGCCGAGGTTGTTGGGCCGGGGCGTTTCCGTCGTGTAATTCTGTGTAAAGATCGTTGCGTTGGGGTCAAAGGTGTAGCTTGCTGCGAAGACCTGTGCGGGCAAAAGGCTCAGAAGCATGACCAGCACAAGCACGATGGGTAGAATTCTCTTTTTCATCTGCAATGATTCCTTCCTTTATTTAATATCTATCTGAAAGCCCATTTAAGCAGCCGATAACTCCTTCCGATTGAATCAGCGGTTACTTGGGCTGAGTGCACGCAGAAAAAAACGCCCAAGCGAGTCTCCGCGTTCGGGAAACTCACTTGGGCGTCGGTTCTTCCGATGGCCCGGCCTCACAGCCTGCAAACCATATGTTACTTTTCCTCCAGCTTTTCGCTCCGGGTCGCTTCCATCTGAACGGGCACGCCGTTCCGCATGACGATACGCATCTCCCCGTATTTCAGCTGGCGCAGTTCCGCGATAATCCGCTTTTCTGCCTTTGTCAGCCGAAGTTCATTCTGCTGCTCCATATTGCGGCTCCTTTCACCGTCCGATACAAAACAAAAAGCCGTGCGCCCCGATTTGGCCGCACGGACAAAGGCGTATAAACGCCCATCCTGTTCGGCTGCGGTGACGGCGCAAGCACAGGACAGCACTCGGCGTATCTGACTGATCCCTCCATGCCGGAAGGCTTCACAGTGACCCACTCGTGGGGCTTTGCACCCCGTTCCGCCTGCGGGTCAAGACCCGCGCGCGCTGTCCTTGATTCAGTTTGTTTAATCTATTTGTACTATAACAAATACGCTGTCGGAAATCAAGTCTGCAAACGGGATTTTAACAAGAATGCGCACGCGCATTTTCCGGCAGTATATTGCTCTTCCAATGTTCGACCAGCATTTTTTCCAGTTCCTTGGCGGCGACGCTGAGCGGCTGATCTTTGCGCTTAACGAGGCAGACACTGCGCGGCGGAAGCGGTTCAGCAAGATTAATGACGCACGCATTGTCGGATGGGCGAATAAAATCCTGTGGGACGATGCCGACGCCGAGGCCAGATTCGACCATCGGGAGAATCTGATCGGCGGTAAAGGCCTCGATATCCGGACGGAACGGCAGGCCGTGAGCCGCAAAGAAGCCGGAATAAAGCGCATAGGACTGCGTATCCGCGCCGAGTGTGATGAGCGGATGGGTCCGCAGTTCCTCCAGCGTGACGGTACGATCCAGCAGGTCCCGGAAGGACGGAGAACAGACGGCAACCTCCTGGATCTGCCGGATGTTTGTCTGTTGAAAGGCCGCCGCGTGCAGAACCGGCGTCGTGACAACGGCAAAATCTGCAGTCGTCTCTCGCAGAGCGGCGATAGCCTGCGGGGTCGAATGATTGCTGATGCGCAGGCTCACGCCCGGATATTGGGTGCGGAATGCCTCGAGCACCGGCAGGAGCACGCAGCGCAGCGCGCCCTCGCTTGCAGCAAGAAACACCGTACCGGCTTGCAGAGAACGGCTCTGCGCGAGTTCCGCTTCCCCGGCTTCCAGCTGTTCTACTGCAATTTTGACATGCCGGTAGAGCCGTTCGCCCTCCGGCGTTAACTTCATGCCGCGGTTCGTCCGGGAAAAGAGCGTGCAGCCCAGCTCCGCCTCGAGATTTTTGATCGAGCGCGTCAGGTTCGGCTGGTTGTTGACCAGCTTTCTTGCCGCCTGCGAGAGATTGCCGCATTTCGCAACATAATAAAAGATCCGGTAATAGTCATAATTTACGTTCATACATGTCTCCTCTGATATGTCATATTCATATGAAGACCATATTTATTTCGGATTTTACACATATCTGCATGCGCATTATAATATGGGCACTTCGGGAAGTCAAGACAGCGTTCAACTGCTTTCCGAAAGAAAGGGAAACCAAAATGGCACTTACAATAGAGGCGCTGGCCGCAGCCGTCATTGATCTTGTCCTGCTTCGCGTCATGCTCCGTCTGGAAAATGAACCGGGCGCAGATCACCCGAAGGAGCGGCGCTGGATGCTGGCCGCGGGCGTTTTACTTCTCGTGGGCTGCATCGCGGAGATCGCACTGCGCGGCGCGCATATTATGCAGATCCTGCTTGGGATCGGCTTCAATCTCGCGTTTGTCGCCTACTTTTTCAGCTTCCGCGCCGCTGCGCAGGAAGCCTGAGCGGCGGCAGGCCTGATCAAAGGAGGATGCATATGAGCAAGAAGCGTAAGATCATTTCGCTTGCGGTCCTCGGTGTTCTGCTGCTTGCCTCGCTGGCGCTCAGCCTGCTGCTGGGCAAGGGCGGCGCGAAGGAATCCCTGCAGACGATCATGCGGGACGCGGTTCTGCATGAGGACAATAAAATCAGTCTGTTCGGGCTGATGGACGTGAATCCGGCGGTCGTTTCCGGGTTTATCGTCACGGGCGTGCTGCTGGTGCTGGCGGCGCTGGCGCGGATCTTTGTGATCCCGCGATTCAAATATAAGCCCGGAAAGCTTCAGCTGCTGCTGGAAGAGCTTGTGACATTCTTCCAGAACCTCGCGCAGACGAACAGCCCGCACCGCAATGGCTTTCTTGGCGCGTATCTGTTCGGTGCGGGCGTCTATGTGTTCTTCGGCACGCTCTTTGAGCTGTTCGGCCTGCAGGCCGTGACGACGGCCGGCGGCTCCATTTCCCTTCCCGCGCCGCTGTCGGATATCAACGCGGCCATCAGCGTGGGCTGCATGTCCTATCTCGTGATCCTTGGCGGCGGCATCGCGGCAAACAAGCTCCGCGGCGCTGCCAACACGCTCAAGGATTTCTCGCTTCCCATCTCCATGAGCTTCCGTCTATTCGGCGCGCTGCTGAGCGGTCTGCTGGTCACGGAGCTTGTTTATTATTCGCTCAGCCTGAGCTTTGTGCTGCCGGTATTCGTGGGCGTCATGTTCACGCTCCTGCACGCGCTCATTCAGACGTATGTCCTGACGACACTCGTGTCGATCTTCTATGGTGAGGTCACAGAGCCGCATAACAAAAAAGTCAAGCAGGCCGCTTGACGAATGGAGGAACAGAAAAATGAAACTGACTGCAAAACGAATGGTATCCCTGATGCTTGTCATGCTGCTTGTCTGCGCGCTGCTCGCCGTGTCGGCCAGCGCTGCGGATACCGCTGACGCCGCGCCTGCCGCGGAAGCCGCAGCCGCGGCTGAAAACTCGACCGGCGCAAAGGCGATCGCCGCGGCCGTTGTCGTGGGTCTTGTCGCGACGGCCGGTGCGCTCGGCATGGCCATCGCCATCGGCAAGAGCGCCGAGGGCATGTCCCGCCAGCCGGAAGCCTCCGGCAGCATCCGGTCCTCGATGATGCTGGGTCTGGTCTTTATTGAGACCGCCATCATTTATGCCCTGATCGTCGCCATTTTGATCATCTTCGTGCTGTAAAGGAGAACTAGTATGGGAGTACCGCTGAATATCGACTGGCAGCAGATCCTGCTGCACATGTTTAATCTGATCATCCTGACGGGCGGATTGTATTTCCTTCTGTATCAGCCCGTCACCGCATTCATGAAAAAACGGCAGGAGTATTATGCCGGACTGGAAGCCGACGCGCAGGCAAAGCTGCAGGAGGCCGAACAGAAGGTCCGCGAAGCCGATGAAACGCTCTCCGGCATGCAGGCGGAAGCCGAGCAGCTGCGCGCGGACGCCATGAAGCAGGCCGACGCGGAAGCGGCAGCCCGTCTTGCAGGCGCAGACGCAGAAAAGCAGAAAATTCTTGCTGCCGCAAAGGCGCAGGCCGCGCGGGAAAAGGACGCCATGCTGCGTGAGGCCAACGAGCAGATCGGTACGCTGGTCTCCAACGCGGTCGACAAGCTGGTCTCCGACGCGGACGATCCGTATGCGGATTTTCTGCACGCAGTCAAGCGGGGAGCATAACGCATGAGTGAGCAGAAGCTGCAGGCCCGCGTATACAGCCGCACCGCTCCGACCGAGGAGCAGCTTGCGCAGCTGCGCGACTTCCTGCATCAGAAATACCAGCGTCCGGTCAACCTGCACTGGGAGCGGGACGACCGGATGAAGGACGGCTTCCGGCTGGAGCTCGGCGAGGGCGAGAGCCGCGAGCTGGTCTATGACTGGAGCAGCTCCGGCAAAAGCCGTCAGCTGAAGGACAAGATCGCCGCCGCCATCCGCAGCCGGAGCGACGTTATCCCGCTGCTCCGCAAAACGCTGGAGGATTTCCAGCCGGAGGCCTCCGCGACTGAGATCGGCACCGTCCTCTCCTACGGCGACGGCATCGCCGAGGTCAGCGGTCTGCCGGGCGCGGAATACGGCGAGATTCTGATTTTTGAAAACGGCGTGCGCGGCATGGTGCTCGATCTGAAGGAAAAAAGCATCGGCTGCGTTGTTTTTGCGGGCGAGGCCGCCGTACAGGCGGGCAGCGTCGTCCTCCGCAGCGGCAGATCCGCCGGTATCCCGGTCGGAGATGCGTTTCTCGGCCGCGTGATCGATCCGCTCGGCGCGCCGATTGATGGAGAAGGCGAAATCGTGGAGTCCGATTATTACCCCATCGAATCCCCTGCCCCCGGCATCATCGACCGTCAGCCAGTCAACAAGCCCATGCAGACGGGACTTCTGGCCATCGATTCCATGTTCCCCATCGGCCGCGGCCAGCGTGAACTCATCATCGGCGACCGCCAAACCGGCAAGACGGCCATTGCGCTCGACACGATCCTCAACCAGAAGGATCAGAACGTCGTGTGCATCTATGTCGCCATCGGCCAGAAGGCTTCGAGCGTTGCGCAGCTTGTCCAGACACTGCAGGAGCATGATGCACTGCGCTATACCATCGTCCTCTGCGCGGCGGCCAGCGATTCTGCAACACTGCAGTACATCGCTCCCTACGCAGGCTGCGCGATGGGCGAATACTTCATGCATCAGGGGCGCGACGTGCTGATTGTGTACGACGATCTTTCCAAGCATGCGGTCGCGTACCGCGCATTGAGCCTGCTTCTGAAGCGGTCTCCCGGCCGTGAGGCCTACCCCGGCGACGTCTTTTATCTGCATTCGCGTCTTCTCGAACGCGCGGCGCATCTGGCCGACCACCTGGGCGGCGGCAGCATGACGGCGCTTCCCATCGTCGAGACGCAGGCGGGCGACGTCTCCGCTTATATCCCGACCAATATCATCTCCATCACCGACGGTCAGATCTTCCTCGAGAGCAGCCTGTTCTTCGCGGGTCAGCGGCCGGCCGTCAACGTCGGCCTGTCCGTGTCCCGTGTCGGCGGCGCGGCGCAGACGAAGGCCATGAAAAAGGCTGCTGGCGCGATCCGTCTGGAGTTGGCGCAGTACCGCGAGATGGAGGTCTTCATGCAGTTTTCCAGCGATCTGGACGACGCGACGCGCCGCCAGCTCGCCTACGGGCAGGGGCTCATGCAGCTGCTGCGGCAGGAGCAGTCCCACCCGTATTCCCAGCACGCGCAGGTGCTCCTGCTCGTGAGCGCGCTCGGTCATGTCTTTTTGCCCGTGCCGCCCGCGCAGGTGCGGAGCACCGCGCAGAAGCTGCTCGCCGCATTGGAGCAGCAGCTCTCCGCCCTCTGCAGCCGGATCGACACGACCGGCCAGCTGACAGACGGGGACTGCGCGCAGATCCTTGACGCGGCAAAGCGCTTCATCGCGCAGCAACTGAACCCGGACGGTGAGCGCAAATGAGCGGCACAAAGGAGATCAAGGACCGCATCGCAAGCGTGCGCGACACGCAGAAGATCACGAACGCGATGTATCTCATCGCGTCAACCAAGCTGCGGAAAGCTCGCGCGGAACTCGACCGGACGCGGCCCTATTTTGACGCGCTGCGCAGCGAGATCAAGCGCGTCTTCCGCACGGTCGAGGGCGTGGAGAGCCGGTATTTCTATCCCGGCGACGATCATCCGCTCCGCGGAACCTATGCCTATCTCGTCATCACCGCAGACAAGGGTCTGGCCGGTATGTATAACCAGAACGTGCTGCGCGAGGCGCAGCGGCTTCTGAACGAGCACGCCGATGCGAAGCTCTTTGTCGTCGGCGAGTATGGACGGCAGTATTTTGCGCACCATCAGATCCCGGTCGAGCGGAGCTTCCTCTACACTGCGCAGAACCCGACCATGCAGCGTGCCCGCGAGATCAGCAGTACGCTTCTCGATTTCTACGACAGCGGGCAGGTGCAAAAAATCTTCGTCATTTACACCGACATGAAAAACGCCATGACGGAGGAGGCAAAGTCCACGCGGCTGCTGCCCTTCCACCGCCAGACGTTCGCGTCCAGACCGGAAGAAAAGGCGGTCAAGACGCCGTTCCGCTTTGAACCGTCTATCGAAACGGTTCTCGATACGCTGATTCCGAGTTATGTATCAGGCTTTCTCTATAGCGCGCTGGTTGACAGCTTTTGCAGCGAGCAGAACGCCAGAATGACGGCCATGCGCACGGCCAACGACAACGCCGAGGCGCTCTTGGCTACGCTTTCCTCCGATTATCAGCGGCTGCGGCAGGCAGAGATCACACAGGAAATTACAGAAATCACCGCAGGCGCAGCCGCGCAGCGGCGAAACGCAAGGGAGGCGCAGACACTATGAATACAGGTAAAATTCTGACCGTTTCCGGCCCTGTCGTGGACTGCGGCTTTGAAACGGGGCAGCTGCCCGCTATCCGCGAGGCGCTGCATGTCACGCTACACGGCGAAGTTCGCGTGATGGAGGTCGTGCAGCAGCTTTCCGCGACGCGTGTGCGCTGTGTGCTGCTGGGCGCAAGCGAGCAGCTTTCACGCGGCATGCCGGTCAAGGCGACCGGCACCGGCATTCAGGTACCAGTCGGTGAAGCAACGCTTGGCCGGATGTTTAACGTATTGGGCGAACCCATCGACGGCGAGGGTGCCTTGCCCAGTGAGACACCGCAGTGGGAAATTCACCGCAAGCCCCCGGTTTTTTCTGAACAGCGCCCGGCAACAGAACTGCTGGAGACAGGCATCAAGGTCATCGACCTGCTGGAGCCGTATCCAAAGGGCGGCAAGATTGGTCTGTTCGGCGGCGCAGGTGTCGGCAAAACGGTGCTCATTCAGGAACTCATTCACAACGTCGCAACGGAGCACGGCGGCTATTCCGTCTTCACCGGCGTCGGCGAGCGCAGCCGTGAGGGCAATGACCTCTGGAACGAAATGCACGAGAGCGGTGTGCTGCAAAAGACGGCGCTGGTCTTCGGACAGATGAACGAATCGCCCGGCGTGCGCATGCGCGTAGCGCTTTCCGGTCTGACGATGGCCGAATATTTTCGTGATACCGAAAAGAAGGACGTTCTGCTGTTCATCGACAACATTTTCCGCTTTGTGCAGGCAGGCAGCGAGGTTTCGACGCTGCTTGGCCGCATGCCATCCGCCGTCGGCTATCAGCCGACGCTGGCGGAGGAAATGGGCGCGCTGCAGGAGCGCATCGCCTCGACCTCCAACGGCTCGGTCACGTCTGTGCAGGCCGTCTATGTCCCGGCAGACGATCTGACTGACCCGGCCCCGGCCACGACATTTACGCATCTGGACGCGACGACCGTTCTGAGCCGGAAGATTGCTGAACAGGGCCTCTACCCTGCCGTCGATCCACTGGCATCCTCATCCCGGATTCTGGAGGCATCCATCGTTGGGCAGGCGCATTATGAGACGGCCCGGCGCGTACAGGAGATGCTGCAGAAATACAAGGAATTGCAGGACATTATTGCGATTCTCGGTATGGACGAATTGAGCGAGGAGGATAAGCTGACTGTCGCACGGGCCAGAAAAATCCAACGGTTTCTTTCCCAGCCGACGCATGTCGCGGAGAAGTTCACCGGCATTCCGGGCGTTTACGTCCCGCTGACCGAGACGCTGCGCGGGTTCCAGTCGATTTTGAGCGGCGATATGGACGCCTATCCGGAAGCGGCCTTTTATAACGTCGGCACGATTGACGAGGCTGTCCGCAAGGCAGAGCAGCTTAAAAAGGAGGCTTCGCTGTGAACAGCTTCCGCGTGCATATTCTGGCCGCCGACCACACGTTTTACGACGGTCCGTGCGAATCGCTGACGATCCCCGCGCCGGACGGACAGTACGGCATCTGGGCCGGGCACGCTAACACAATCAGCGCGATCATCCCCGGCACACTGCGCCTGCGCGTCCCAGAGGGCGCGGAACAAATCGCAGCAGTCTCCTCCGGCGTGGTCAAGATTGAAGACAATGATGTGCTGGTACTGGTAGACTCGGCTGAACGGCCGGAGGATATCGACCGCCTGCGCGCACAGCACGCGGCAGACGCCGCGAAGGAAGCCATTCTGCAAAAACGCTCCATCCGGGAATACCGCGAAGCGCATCTGACGCTGGCACGGGCAATCGCCCGCCTGCACGTCAAGTCTCTCTCCGAACAATAGCCCATTCCCCTTTCTTTTGCCGGGGTCTTCGCAGCAAACTGCTGCGGGGCCCCGGCTTTGTCTTTTCGTCTTTCAGCGGCAGATACCAATGGCACACACGGCCGCAAAGGATACCTGTCATGAAATTTTTTGTAAGCCTATTGACATTGTCCGTCTACTCGTGTAGAATGTTCCCATATTCTACACGAGTAGACAGGAGGTGTTGAAAACGGAAATTCCGAAAATCCACGAAGGAGAATATCGCTTCTGCCTGATTCTATGGAAGCATGAGCCGGTCACGGCAGCGCAGCTTGCAAAGCTTTGCCTGGAGCAGCTGGGCTGGAAGCGAACGACAACCTACACGATCATCAAGCGGCTTGGTGAGCGCGGAATCCTGAAAAACGAAAACGGTATTGTGACCGCGCTTGTTTCCAAGGATGAGGCGCAGGCCTGCGAGATTGACGACCTGGTCGAGAAAAAATTCGAGGGGTCTTTGCCTACCTTTATCGCCGCATTTACAAAACGGCAGGATCTGTCTGAGCAGGAACTTGACGAGGTACAGCAGATGATCGACCGCATCCGTAGAGGAGAAACACAATGAGCGCACTCTTTCTGAAAATTCTCAACATGAGCGTCTGCGCAAGCTGGATTGCAGCGGCGGTTCTGGTACTGCGGTTCTGCCTGAAAAGAGCGCCGAAATGGGTAAATGTGCTGCTTTGGGGCTTTGTTGCCGCGCGGCTGATCTGCCCGGTTTCCATTGAAAGCGCGCTGAGTCTGATTCCGCGCGCGGACGCCATCAGTTCAGCGGTTCTGACAGCGCCCGGACAAACAGCAGCCGCTCCAGTGATTGGCGGCGCAGCCGCCGCAGGCGCTGCGGCGAACCCGCTTCAGACATGGATTCCCATCCTAGCGTGGGTCTGGCTTGCCGGCGTTGTCGTGCTTTTTCTGTACACCACCGTCAGCACGCTCCGGCTGCGCCGGAAGGTCTGCGAGGCAGTTCGTCTGCGGGGGAACATTTATCAGTCCGAGCAAGTCGCCTCACCGTTCGTGCTTGGGACGTTCCAGCCCAGGATCTATCTTCCCTACCGTATGGGCAGCCGCGACCAACAGCACGTCATCGCACACGAACAGGCCCATCTGCGGCGCGGCGATCACCTGTGGAAGCCGCTTGGCTTCCTGCTGCTGACGATTCACTGGTTCAACCCTCTGATGTGGCTCAGCTATGTGCTGTTGTGCCGGGATATTGAATTGGCCTGTGACGAAAAAGTAATCAAAGAATTGGGCTTCGAGCAAAGAGCCGATTATATGCAGGCACTTGTCTCGTGCAGCGTCAGCCGCCGCAGAATTGCGGCCTGCCCACTCGCTTTCGGCGAAATCGGAGTAAAGGAGCGTGTAAAATCTGTTATGAACTATAAAAAACCAACCTTCTGGATCATTCTGCTGGTCGTCATCGCCTGCATCGCTCTCGTGGTCTGCTTCCTGACTGACCCGGTGGACTCCAAGACGGAGGAACCGGCTGATACCATCGTTTCCAACACGGAAAACACCCCTGATTCGGCGGATACAACGCTGGAAGAATCCTCTCAGCCCACAGTCCCGAGCGAACCGGAGCAGCCTACCGAACAGGATGTGCTGAAAGGAGCCCTGTCCACCGCTGAGGAAACTGACACCTCGATTCTAGATGAACTAATCAGCAACGCGGTTCTGGACCACTATGCGGACGCTGTGCAGCCCGGACAGATCCATGTGGAAAGCCATGTCACTCTGGCGGAGGACAAACACGACACACAGTCCGTCACCGTATATCTGCTTGTTCTTCAGGAAATCTACAGTGTGGACGGCGAATCGCTGACGCTGGAGAATGGAAGCTATATTCCCACGGCGATCACGTTCTCGCTCAGTACCTCCGGCGGCGCGCCGATAGAATACTGGGAGCCCAGCGACGGCAGCTATTCCGACGACATCCGCGCCAAATTCCCGTCCGCAGCGGCAGACGAAGCGCTGCAGAACGATCAAGCGTATATCGAGGATTTGAAAACCGTGTGCTATCAAAAAGCGCTCGAAGCAAAGAATGGCGCTGCGTCCTGATACCCTATGCCGGAAGACGCACCAGATCGGTTTGAGGCATGGCTGGATGAAACGAACCGGATCGTATCTTTTCATGAAATTCCAGACAGCCGGTATTACAGCACAGAAGCATCTGACTTCTGGCAGAGAATCACCAGCCTGATTCTGGCCGGATATCGGGTACAATAAATTCGGACAAGAAGCGCCGAAGAGAAATTTTTGGTTCTCTCCGGCGCTTTGTTCTTTCAAGTCTTCATAAATCCGCAGCAGTCAATCTCGGATAGTTCCTGAAACCCGGCAGACTGATAAAATACCCTGGTTTCCGGTGTATTGTCTGTCACAAGTTCGATCTGCCGCACATCGGCATATCGTTCAAGTACTGCCCGCAGCAGCGCAGAGCCGATTCCCTGCCGCTGATAGTCCGGACGCACCAGAATATCCTGCACAAATATAATGGTATGTCCGTCGCCCACCGCGCGAACCAGCCCCAGAAGCGTTGTTCCTTCATAGGCTGCCAGCGTCAGCAGCGAGTTTTCAAAACCTTTCCGCAGCGTATCCGGAGCATCCGTATAGGCAGTCCAGCCTACCTCTGCATACAGCCGTAGAATCTCCGCTTCCTTGTATTCTGTATAGTCTTTGATTGTCATATAAGCAACCTCCAGTTTCTGCATTCTGAATATTGCTTTTTCAGCGCAGCCGCATGCACATCCCTCCGTATGATTTCATCAACGCCAGCCGATACAGACTGTTTCAGCGCAGCTTTGCCTGCCGCAGCGCGAGGATGCGGTTCATTTCGTTGGACACGATCATGTAGCCCTCATCAACACCCATACCGGGCTTGGCAAGGATCTGCACCGGCTGGGTCGCCATGGCGCAATGGACACAGACCTGGGCCGAGCGATCTGTTTCGTTACAGGTGCCGCCCTGATAGGCACCGATGCCGTGTGCCTTGCAGTAGAGCACCGCCTCAATGGTATTGTTGATGCCGCCGAGGTCGGGCGTCTTGATCTGCACCATGTGGCCGGCTCTGCGGTCGGCAAATTCCCGGATGTCTTCGAGCGTGTTGCACCATTCGTCGGCGACCAGTTCGACCTGAATTCCGCGGCGGTCTAGTTCCGCTGTCAGTCCCGCAAGCGCAACGATCTGCGTTTCGCGGTCGCAGTCACAGTCCATCGGGCCTTCGATGCGCAGATGGAAGGGCTTTGCCGCCTGCTCCAATTCTGCAAGATAATCTGCCATGGCTGCATAATTGTTGTTTCCGAACGCAGCGCCGATGGTGCCGTAGACGTCGATGTGCAGGACCGGCTGATAGTTCTCGTCCGCGCGCATGGTCAGGATGCGGCCGCGCAGCCATTTGACATACTCCAGCAGCTTTTCGCCGTGCTCTCCAAGCTTGGTCTGCACGTTATTAATAAGCGCATGCGGCAGCACCTGCGCGCGTTTGATGATCATCTTGTCGGCGTTGTCATAGCGGTCGTCGCCGGACTGCGTAAAGATGGGGATCGGCGTCTGGCTGACCGTGCAGCCGTATTCGTCCGCAACGACCTCGCACATCAGGCGTCCCGTCGCCTTGGCGACTGCGTCCAGAATGGCCTGCGAGACACCGTAGCGGATGGCCGTATGCAGGCGCTTGCCGTTTACCTCGATGGCCTCCATCTGCGCGCACAGGCCGCGGAAATCATCCGCCTCCCGACCCAGAAGCATCGGGCGGACATACTGCTCAATGATGGGGATAAAGTCCTTCGCCAGAAACAGCGGGTCGCGTCCGCCCGCGCCGGAATACTGCACCGCCGCACAGTCGCCGAAAGCAATCTGTCCGTCTTCCAGAATGATCATGACCGATACGGCCTCGCCCTTCATGCGTACGGCGGAAAACCCCTCCGTGACAGGCTGGCCGATGTAGAACATACCGTCGTGACCCGCGCCGCGCTTGATGGCACGCTGATCGTCAAAATAAAATCCTGTGCTGCCCGCAGCGCACACAACATCCTTGATCTTCATTTTCTGTTCCTCCTTCATTTATCTGGGCCGCCCGACCAGACGGCCCTTGCTGATGGCGTAAACGTCGTCGGTTACCATCTGGAACGTCGCCTTCCGGTGCTCAAAAGCAGCACGCTCCGCGATTTTTCCCATGTGGTAGTCCCGAAGTTCCTTTGTAAACGGGAGATTGCCCATGTTCATGATGCGCACCGCGCCGTCGTTGTCGCGGCACGGCAGCATCTGGCCGGCGTTATAGCGGCAGGGCGCAAACGGCACGTCCAAAACGCCCGCCTTCACGCCGCGGCACACACCGAGCGCAATATCGCCTCTGCCGAGTTCAAAGCATTTGTCAACAATACAGCGCGTCTCCTGCCGGATGATCTCCATCTCTTCATCCAGATGCGTGTTGGCAAACGTCTGCTCAGACATCATGCTGACGACCTGCCGCGTACAGCGCAGGCCTTGCGCGTTTGCCTCCATCGTCGGAATGCCGATGGCTTCGTGCGGGCTTTTGACAATGACCTTCGTGGCCTTGGAGAGCGCCGCGATCAGCGCGCCGGTCGAAATAACGCCGAACGCCTTCGCCTCATCTGCCGGGAAACCGCCCATCCACTGGTGCAGCACCGTCGTGACAAACACGTCGTGATAACCGTACTTCGCCAGATATTCTTCCGTCAATTCCTCAAGCGTGCGGACTGCGGCGACATCCTGAATCAGATTGCCGCACTGACCGTATCCGACTGTGATGTTCTTCACGCCTTGCTCCGCCGCAAGCAGCGCCTCAATGATGGCGGCAGAATGGGAAATGCAGGGCGGCACAAGCGTGCCGGTCAGCGGTCCATACGGCTCGCGGTTGATGGAAACGCCCATCTCTTCATACAGCCCGGTCAGCCGGTCAACATACTGCCAGTTGGCGATGGTCGTCTCCATCGGGACATTTTTGCAGTAGGGCAGATTGTAGGAGATGCCGCCGCCCTCATAGCTGGTGAAGCCGCCCGCATAGGCAATTTCGGTCAGAAGCCGCGCATCCGGGGTACCGTGGCGCACCTGAACCGGCACATTGACACTCTCCACAACCTTCCGGCAGCCGTAGACGCCGTGGTTGACGGCCGGGAAGCCGTTGAGCATGGCGCGGCCCTCTTCCTGGGAGGCCTTGATGCCCTCTTCGGCCTCGGTATAGCGATTCTGCCGGGTGTAGCTGTCAATGGTAGTAGGCAGCAGGTCGGCCTCGCCCTCTTTCTCCAGATACTGTAGTAGTTTGATGTGTTCCTCCAGAACCGGCACACCGGCGCGCGGCTGGATGAGCGTTTTATGCTCTTTTTTCGCTTCGATCAGCCTGGCGGAAAAATTGCGGCTTGGCTTCTGCTGCTTCTGATATACCGCAGCCTCCGTCAGATCGACGTCCCGGCCTGTCGGCCACTGCTGCAAAACCTCCTGCCGCATTGCCATGAATTCCCCTTCCGGGATCTTTCTGTTCTGAATTTCCATCAGTTGATCTCCTCTTTCATGATTTGGAGCGCGATCTCCGGCTCACGCTGCGAGAGCAGGCCCATCGCCGCCAAAATATAATGTTTGTCCAGAATGATATCCGCCTTTTTCGGGCGGAGCGACATAGGAGAAGCCGGGTCATAGCAGGCAAAGCGCGCAATCTGCCGCGCCCGCTGCGAATGGATGAGGCTCCCGCCCGTCACGACGACCCTGCGCACCTCGCTCAGATCCTTTCCGCTCTGCACGAAGGTCTGTCCGAGCATCGTATACGTTTCTTCGAGCGTACCGGCGTGGCGCGTCACGGCAGTCTGCACGGCCATGGAGGCAACTGCGTAATCGAGCCGTTCCAGTTCCGTGTCGTGCTCCGGCAGCGTCTGCGTATTGTGCGCGAGCAGCTGCACGAGCGTCTCCACCCGCTCCGGCGAAAGCCCGGAAAGTTCCGCCAGCCGCTGTGCGCCCGCCGCAGCCAACACGCCCTCGATGGAATAGCGCATACCGATATCGCCCTCCACCGTCCGCTTGGCATACGGTTCCGGCAGGCCCTTGTAGACCCGGTTCATCTGCCGGGGCATGCCTTCGGCAATGGAATACACATCTGTTGTCGCACCACCGACATCCACGCCGATCAGTTCGCCGATGCCGGGCGTTTTGTCCGTTCCCTTTGCCAGCAGCGTCATGGCCTGCATGACCGCCGCAGGTGTCGGCATCATCGGGCCGCTCATCTGCTCCGCAGCGGCGCTCAGTCCCTTCGCTTGCACGATGCGGCGCAGGAAAATGCTGCGGATAGTCTTCTGTGTGTCCTCTGTTTTGAGCACGCCAAACTTCGGCATGACGTTTTCGCAGACGGACACCTCACAGCCCTCCAGCGCTTTTCGGCACTGCTGCATAGCCGTGCGGTTCCCTGCCAGAACGATGGGAAACTGCGGCCGGATCGTCGCCAGCATCTGCGCGTTATGAATGACGCAGGCACTGTTGCCGCCGTCTGTGCCGCCGACCAGAAGGAAGATGTCCGGGTTTACGCGCTGAATCGTCTCCAGATCATCCTGCGTCAGTTCAAACGAAAACTGCCCGACAATCTTTGCGCCCGCGCCGAGACTTGCCAGCCGTGCAGCCTCCATCGTCAACTCCGGCACAAGTCCGCTGACCATCATCCGCAGTCCGCCCGCCGCCGAGGAGCAGGCAAACGATTGCGCAAACGTCAACGGCCCCGTTTGCGCCAGCAGCGCATCCAGTGCTTTCTGAAAGCCGATGCGCACGTCTTCGGCGACCGTCGTATACGACTGTGCTGTGCCGAGAATTCGGGCCGCATCCAGATCAACGGCAGTCAGCTTTGTATAGGTACTGCCAAAATCCGTCAATAATACAGGCTTCATTGCGCCCCCTCTTCGTGATACAAAATCTCCCGCAGCGCAGCGATGGTCGTCTCCGGCGGCGTGCCAGGCGGAAAGGCACGGTCAAAGCCCATGGCCTTGAAGCGCTTTTCCACGTCTGCGAAATCCTGCTTGCCGACGACAATATTCCCGCCGACAAGCAGCGGAATCCCGGCAAGACCAGCTTCGTCGCACTTTTCCCGCATGCCGCGGCAGTCCAACTCGCCCTGTCCGTAGAGCGAGGATACCACGATGGCGTCCGCGTCCGCTTCGATCGCGGCCTCGATATACTCCTCCTGCGAGACCATGACGCCCAGATTTACAACATCAAAGCCTGCCTCGGTGAACGCGTGATAGAGGATCTTGTTCCCCACCGCGTGTACGTCCGCGCCGATGACGCCGATGATGAGTACCTTTTTCCGTTCTTCATTCATAGCTGCACCTCACCTCATACTCCGCTGCCGCATACTTCGCGCTGCTGCACACTGTTCAGATAGTTCTGTCTTCCGAGTTCATAAAGGTTATTGCCCTCGCTGTCGATGATGACCGTCACGGGGAAATTCTCGACATACAGCCGCCGCACGGCCTCCGGGCCGAGGTCGGGATAGGCGATGACCTCCGCTTTTTTGATGCACTGGCTCAAGAGCGCGCCGCAGCCGCCGGTCGCGCCGAAATAGACGGCGCCGCAGGCGCGGATCGCCTCTATGACCGCCTCGCTGCGCTTGCCCTTGCCGATCATGCCGGTCAGGCCCTGTCGCAGCAGCGCCGGGCTGTAGGTGTCCATGCGGTAGGAGGTCGTCGGCCCGGCCGAACCGATTGCCTGCCCCGGCTTTGCCGGCGTCGGGCCGACAAAATAGATGACCGCGCCGCGCATATCAAACGGCAGGGGCTGCCCCGCTTCCAGCAGCGCGCAGAGGCGCTTGTGCGCGGCGTCACGCGCCGTGTAGAGTTCGCCCGTCAGCAGACACATATCGCCCGCGCGCAGTGCGCGCGCTGCCGCGCTGCCAAGGGGTGTTTTCAGTTCAATCGCCATCTCAAAGCACCTCCGTCACATGGCGCGTCACATGGCAGTTCAGATTCACCGCCACCGGCAGGCCCGCGATGTGGGTCGGGCAGGCCAAAATATTGACCGCCAGCGCCGTCGTCCTGCCGCCGAACCCCTGCGGGCCAATGCCGAGCGCGTTAATTTTCTCCAACAGGTCCTGCTCCAGCTTTCGGTAAAACGGATCTTCATGCGGCGTGTCCAGATCACGCAGCAGCGCCTGCTTCGCCAACAGCGCCGCTTTGTCGAACGTGCCGCCGATTCCCACGCCCACCACGATGGGCGGGCACGGATTCGGCCCTGCATCCTGCACGGTCTGCAAAACGAAGCGCTTGACGCCCTCCAGCCCGTCGGACGGACGGAGCATGGCGATCCGGCTCATGTTTTCGCTGCCGAAGCCCTTGGGTGCAACGGTGATTCTGATCTGCTCACCGGGCACAAGGTCAAAATAGAGCATGGCCGGGGTATTGTCGCCCGTGTTGACGCGGTCAAACGGGTCGCGCACGACGGACTTGCGCAGCCAGCCTGCCGCGTAGCCTCTTCGCACGCCCTCCTGCACGGCGGCCTTGAGGTCGCCCGCGATATGTACCTCCTGTCCAATCTCCAGAAACACGCAAGCCATGCCTGTATCCTGGCAGATTGGTTGGGCGTTCGCGGCGGCAAGTTCGGCGTTTTCCAAAATCTGCTGCATAATTTCCTGCGCTGCGGGCCACGGCTCTTCCGCCTGTGCGCTTTGCAGTTGCCGCAGCACGTCGCACGGCAGGTCATAATTGGCGCGGATGCACATCTGCGCCACAGTACTGGTCAAAAGTTCCGCCTGTATCTCTCTCATACGCCGCTCCTATTGTCCGCTTGACGGATCGTGTCAAGCAACTCCCCATCTCGTGAGATCACCTTTGCAACCACCCGGTCCGATACCGGAAGCGGCGCAGGTGTGCCTGTAATGCGTTCGGCGCGCTCCTTTAGTTCCTGAATATCCACGACCGGGAGCCTTGCTTCCCAGAGGCGTTCACGCAGTTCCGCGTTTTTCGGGTTGACCGCGACACCCGCCTGCGTTACGAGCACATCCACGTCCTGTCCGGGCGTCGAAATGCAGGTCACGCGGTCGCGCACGATGGGCAGGCGTCCGCGGAACAGCGGTGCCGCGATGAGCGCAAGTTTGCTGCCGGCAGCCGCATCACTGTGTCCGCCGCTGCCGCCCATGATGGAGCCGTTGGAATCCGTGTGGACATTGATATGAAAGGAAGTGTCAATCTCCGTCGCACCGAGCACAGCGACATCCAGAGAATCGACAGCTGCGCTCCGGCAGCCGGGGCTGGCATACTGCTCCGCCGATACCTCACAGTGGCGGGAATTCTCCCGGATAGAGGTCACGGCCTTCAGATCGAAGCACTGCACATCCAGCAGCGCCCGGAACAGCCCTTCATTCAGCATATCGACCAGCAGTCCTGTAATTCCGCCCTGTGCGTAGCTGCCGTGAATATTCTGCTGCTTCATAATTTTTCCCAGATACATCGCCGTCGCCAAAGATGCGCCGCCCGCGCCCGTCTGAAAGGAAAATCCGTCCTTGAGAAGTCCGGAACAGGCAATGACCCGCGCGGCGGTCTGCGCAATCGTGATTGCGACCGGATTGCGCGTCATGCGGGTCGTGCCGGAAACAATTCCGGCGGGGTCACCGATGGCGTCAACAGCGACGACATAGTCCACATAGATCTCCGGAATCGACCAACCGCAGAGCGGATACGGCACCAACTCGTCGGTGATGACGATAACTTTTTTTGCGTACTGCGCATCCGGGAAGGCATAACCCAGCGAGCCGCAGGCCGATTTTCCGATCTTTCCCGTGCAGTTGCCCATGGTATCACTGCTTGGTGCGGCGATAAACGCGACATCGATCGGTGTTGCGCCGCTGGCAATATCGCGCGGTCGGCCGCCGTGCGTCCGGAACTCCACAGGCTGCTCCATAACGCCCTCGGAAATAGCGCGGCCCAGACCTGCGGACATATAATTAGTCAGCAGCTTACTGACCGTTCCGTTTTTGATGTGTTCCAGCATCGGCAGGTGCACGTCAAACAGCGCGCTGGCGTTGACCGTCAGATCGCGGATGCCCATGGCGCTGATCTGTTCCATGACCATGTTGACGACATAGTCGCCGTTTCGCAGATGGTGGTGGAACGAGACGCACATGCCGTCCTTTAGGCCGGAAAGGCGGATTGCCTCACGCAGCGAGGATACGACCTTGGAATCCTTCATTGCAGCGTGCCTCCCTCCGCAAGAATTTCTTCCGCTGCGGCCAGCGTCTGTCTGGCCCGCGCGGCAATCGGCGCGTCAATCATCTTTCCGCGCAGCGCTACCGCGCCCTTGCCGCAGCGCTTTGCGTCCTCAATAGCCGCGAGAACCTGTCTGGCATAGTCCGCCTCCGCCTGCGAGGGGCTGAAGCAGCGGTTGATCGCGTCCAGATGCCGGGGCGAGATGGATGCTTTGCCGGTAAAGCCAAGGCTGCGGGCAAGGCGGCTGTCGGCTTCGATGCCTTCATCGTCGTTCACGTCGGTGAAGGGGGTGTCGTAGACGCCGACTCCAGCGGCGTGCGCTGCTGTAACAAGCCGCGTCCGGGCATAGAGAATCTCCAGTCCCTCCTTCGTCCGGCTGCAGTGCAGATCGGCGCTCAAATCCTCCGCGCCAAGAAACAGCGCCCGCACACGCGGGGAGGCCGCAGCAATCTCGAACGCGTTTTCCACACCGAGCGCCGTCTCAATCAGCGCGATCAGGCTGATTGTACCCGGCTCCATCCCGCAGCAGCGCTCGATTTCGCCAATGGCGGCGTCGCAATCGCGGACAGTCTGCCGCGACGCGGTCTTCGGGAGCATGATGTAATCCGGCCTCTGCGGAACAATGGTTTTTAAATCCTGCGCAAACAACGGCGTATCTGCCGCGTTGACACGGACAATGATCTCACTGCGGCAGCGCTCCACATTTTTTACTGCATATTTGACCAGCAGCCGCGCCGCATCCTTCTCATCGGGCGAAACGGCATCCTCCAGATCAAATATGATGGCGTCCGCGCCGAAAAAGCCGCAGCTTGTCATCATTTTCGGGTTATTTCCGGGTACAAAGAGCATGGAACGTCTCATGCGGTCCCTCCTTCCGCCCGTGCGAGCGCGGCTTCCAGCCGGGCACGCAGGATCCAGTCTAGCGCACCATGATCGTCTACAGCAATTTCCCCCTGCTGTACGTCTGCGGCGCGCAGAACGCTGCGCACAGTCTGTTCGATTGCAGCGCCAAACTGCAAACGGACCGTCGATGTGATCCGCAGCTTCAGCGTTTCAGCAGGCCGCACCGTGACCAGTACGTCCGCCGACTCCGCCGCTCCGGCAGAAGCCTCGTTTCGGATAACCACCAAAATTCCCCCTTGTATGTTTTTCAATATTTCATGCTGCTTGCAGCAGATTTTCCTTGATTAAAGCGGGCTTTATCCTCTATACTGAAAGAAAAGTACAGGAGGCGGGCACCCATGACGACAAATGCGATTCAGAGCAGCCACATTTACAGCACCTATTTTGCCCCCCGCGGCCGCAGCCGGATCTACACGCTCGGTATGCAGATCGCGCAGCTTTATCTTTCGCCCTTTGACCAGATCATCGGCTTCATCGGGGAAGCCGGTTCCGGCAAGAGCGTCCTGATCAAAGGCATGTTCCCCGGCATCGAACTTACGAACGACGACGACGGTGTCAACGTCCGCCCGCTCCCGCTTCTGGAGCAGGAGTATGAAACGGGCTTTTTCACGCCGCACACCTACCATCTGGACATCCGCTTCGAGACGGGCTTCCATCAGCTCTCGGAGCTGGCGGACGCCGTCCGGCTGGCTGTCCGGCGCGGCAAGCGCATCATTATCGAGCATTTTGACCTGATCTATCCCCTGCTCGGCGTCAACGCGAATCTGCTCATCGGCGTCGGCGAACAGATCGTCATTACGCGGCCGAATCTCTTCGGCCCGCTGCCGCAGGAGCTGTGCGACATCGTCTATCCGTCGCTTGCCTATCGCCTCATGGCGCACAGCGCGGAGGATCTGTGCGAATACGCCATGACGCAGGAGCAGATGCTTGCGTGCAGCCACGGCGATATCCGCCACGGCTTCGTGCTCGAATTCAACGAGCACCAGCCGGATATCGATATTCCCACGCTCGAAGCGCGCGTCAACGAGCTGATCCGGCAGGATCTGCCCATCGACTACTATGACGAGAGCCACATTCTGCTCGGCGGCGTGCAGCACTATTGCACCGGGCCGCGCACCCATGTGCGTTCAACAGGCCGCATCATCGGCTTCCGGCTGCTCGACCATTTTATCTACGACCACTTTCACAAGACCTATATGCTGGTCGGCTGCGTCGGAGACGACTCCGAAGAAAATATCCGGAAGCTTGAAAAAATCCACGGCTGAGGTGTTGGGTTATGCAGCGCACCTGCATACCTGGTTGTAGGGGCCGATGCCCACATCGGCCCGTTGGGACGTTACGAATGTGCCGAAGATTTCCGTTAAAACGGTGCATTCTGCCGGGCCGACGTAGGCATCGGCCCCTACAGTGTGCTGCGCAAATCTGCGGCTGCCCAACGGGCGGAGCAGAGCCCCGCCCCTACCAACTGTGTTCAAGGCAGGCTGCTTTTTGCATAAAAACCGAGTTTCCTTGCGGAACAGGCAATGTCCGGATGGGCATTGCCTGTTTTTGTGTCTAAACGACGTCTCCTTTTTTGATTACCGTATCGACCAGATTGCTGCCAAGGCGGTAGCAGATATAGTCCAAATCCTCTGCGTTCCAGATGAGAATGTCCGCCTGCTTGCCCGGCTCGATGGAGCCGATGCAGTCGGCGCGGCAGATGGCGGCGGCGCCGTTGAGCGTCACCGCGGTCAACGCCTGCTCGGGCGTTAGCCGGTAGCGCAGGCAGCCGAGGTTGATGACCAGCTGCATATTGAGGCACGGGCAGGAGCCGGGGTTGAAGTCCGTTGCCATGGCGACCGGAACACCAGCCTGTACCATATCCTGCACGGGCGCGTAGGCCGCGCCCAGATAAAAGCTTGTCGCAGGCAGGCAGCAGGCGACCGTGCCGCCGCTTGCCATGGATGCGATGCCGGACGGCGGGCAGACGATCAGGTGCTCTGCAGAGACGGCCCCAATTTCGCCGGCCAACTCGCTGCCGCCGATAGCTTCGATCTCGTCCGCGTGGATTTTGGGCAGCAGCCCGTACTGTCTGCCGGTAAGCAGAATGCGGCGGGATTCCTCGGCAGAAAAGACGCCCTTTTCGCAAAACACATCACAGAATTCCGCAATGCCCTGCTCCTGTACCGCCGGAAGCATTTCCTCACACAGAAGATCCAGATAGCCCTGCCGGTTGTCTCGGTAGGGCTCCGGCACGGCGTGCGCGCCCATAAAGGTCGCAGCAATATCCATCACATGGTGTTTTTGCAGGTTTCCAATCACGCGCAGCGCCTTGCACTCCTCCTTGGTTGACAAGCCGTAGCCGCTCTTGGCCTCTGCGGTCGTCGTGCCGAAGCGAAGCATTTCATCCAGCGCGGCGGAGGCTTTTGCCTCCAGCTGTTCCTCGCTTGCCGCCTTTGTGGCACGCATGGTGGACAGGATGCCGCCGCCTGCGGCGAGGATGTCCAGATAGCCCGCGCCGTACAGCTTGAGCGCCAACTCGTTCTGCCGCCATCCGCCGAAGATCAAATGCGTATGCGCGTCAACCAGACCGGGCGTGACCAGCTTCCCGCCGGCGTTGACTATCTGCACGCCCACGGCCGCAGGCGCTGTGCCGGTTCCGACCTGCGCAATCACATCGTTTTCAATGAATATCCATGCGTTTTTCAGAATGCAGATCTCGCCCTGTGCCCTGCCGCCCCGCGCAGAGGTTCCCTGCGGTGTGGCAAGCATACCGATGTTGGTGATCAGCGTTCTCTTCATTGTCTGTTCCTTTCTGATCAGCGCTCCAGCTGCGCCACGGCCTGCTCGACGACGGCGCTGTCCGCCACATAGGGCATTGTGATGTGATCCTGTCCGGCATAAAGTTTATTATACTCCGCCGCTGTCGTCATAGCGTGCTCGTTGCAGGCCCAGCTGCGGCGGGCGACGCCGACCATGGTGTCCCACGGCATTGCCATGCGGAGGATGGTATCGACGCGCTCCGAGCCGTCGAGCACCATGCCGAAGCCGCCGTTGATGGCGCGGCCAATGCCCGTGCCGCCGCCGTTGTGCAGGGCGATGTAACTCATGCCGCGCGCGGCGTTGCCCGCATAGCACTGCGTGGCCATTTCGGCCATGATATTCGAGCCGTCCTTAATATTGGACGTCTCGCGGAACGGCGCGTCCGTGCCGCCGGTATCGTGATGGTCGCGGCCAAGGATGACCGGGCCGATTTCGCCATTTCGGACCATTTCGTTGAATTTAAGCGCCAGATTCATCCGTCCCATCGCGTCCTGATAGAGAATGCGGCACTGCGTGCCGACGACAAGCCGGTTCTTCTCCGCGTCGCGCACCCAGACATAATTGTCATAGTCCTGATAGCGCCGGTTGTGCGTGCGGATATACTCTGCGGCGGCCGCGTCGGTCTTTCGCAGATCCTCCGGCTTCCGGCTCAGACAGCACCAGCGGAACGGGCCGTAGCCATAGTCAAACAGGCACGGGCCGAGGATATCCTCGACGTAGGACGGGAACACAAAGCCATCCAGATCGTTTTCGCCATTTTTACAGACCGATTTCACGCCGGAATCGTAGACCGCCTTCAGGAAGCTGTTGCCGTAATCGAAGAAATAGGTGCCCCGGTCGTGGAATTTGCAGATCATCTCATAGTGGTGCTGCAGCGTTTTATCGACCAGAGCGCGGAACGTCTCCGGCTCCTCAGCCAGCATCCGCGTGCGCTCGGCAAAACTCAGGCCCTGTGGGCAGTAGCCGCCGTCGTACGGCACATGGCAGGAGGTCTGGTCGCTCATCAGATCGACGTGCACCTGCTTTTCGTACAGATATTCCAGCAGATCGACGATATTGCCATGGTAGGCGACCGCGCAGGGCTCGCCGTTTTTCTGGCGCGTCAGCGCGATCTTGACCGCCTCGGCCAGATCTGCCGTCCTGTGGCTGACCCAGCCCTGTGTGAAGCGCGTATCGATGCGGGACTCGTCAACCTCGGCGATGATGGACGCCGCGCCGGCGATCTCCGCCGCCTTGCCCTGTGCGCCCGACATGCCGCCAAGGCCTGCCGAGACGAACAGCCGTCCGGCCAGATTCTGATCGTTTGGAATGCCGAGAATCAGGCGTCCTGCGTTGAGCAGCGTATTGAACGTACCGTGGACGATACCCTGCGGGCCGATGTACATCCAGCCGCCCGCGGTCATTTGGCCGTAATTCGCCACTCCCAGCGCGGCGGCGCGGTTGAAATTCTCCTGATCATCGAATGTGCCGACCATCAGGCCGTTTGAAATAATCACGCGTGGAGCCAGCCGGTGGCTGTGGAACAGGCCGAGCGGATGGCCGGACATAACGACGAGCGTCTGCTCTTCCGTCAGCTGCTCGAGATATTTTTTGATCAGACGGTACTGCATCCAGTTCTGGCAGACCTGGCCTGTCTCGCCGTAGGTCGTCAGTTCATAGGGATACAGCGCAACGTCGAAGTCCAGATTGTTGTCGATCATGACCTGAATCGCGCGGCCCTCGATGCAGCGGCCTTTATATTCGTCGATTGGCTTTCCGTAGATCGCGCCCGCAGGACGGAAGCGGTAGCCGTAGATACGGCCATGCTCGGCCAACTCCTGTGCAAATTCCTTCGCCATCTGCACATGGTGGTCGGGATGAATATAACGCAGCGCATTTTTGATTGCCAGCGCCTGATCCGCCCGACTCAGATGCGATTCGCGGCGCGGCGCGCGGCGATAGCGCGGGTCTATTTCCGGGTATTCCGGAAGTTCATAATCGAGTACCAGGGTTTCCGCGTGTTCCAGCTGCATGATGATCTCCCCTCATTGATGATATTGTATCAGCTTCGTTTGCATTTTTCAATTCATTCTTGCGCGAATGCAGGAATTCCTGCGTCATTCTTCACTGCATGCACCCAACATTGCCGCGTAGCAGCGCTCGGCACGAGGAAGACCAGTATCAAGGAGTTTCTGCCCCGCTGCACGCGCATCGGCGGCAAACGCAGCGTCGCACAGAGAGCCGGTGTTGATGCACACGTTCAGCCATGCGCCCTGCAGTCCCGCACGAAGGCTGAGGCAGGCGACACCAAAATCGCTGGCCGCCGTCGCGTTCGTCTTTCCCAGAAGCCTTTCCAGCAGTTCCAGCCCCTCCGCGCACAGCTGCATCACGGCAAGCGGCGGCTGCGTGCAGGCCTTGAGGCCCTGTTCGATGGCGCTGCTGCGCGCCTGCTTTTCCCCGAGCGTCTGCTTGGGCATCGCGTAGGCCGCGCTGACTTGCAGGAACGCTTGCGTGTCCTGCTCCATCGCGGCCAGCAGCCGCTTACGGAGTACGTCCGCCTGCGCCTGCGCGCGGAGCGCAAGTTCCTGCACGGCCTCATATTTTTTCCTGCCGAGCGTCAGACCGCTGACCATCGCGGTCAGTGCCGCGCCTACCGCGCCTGCCAGTGCTGCGGCGCTGCCGCCGCCGGGAGCCGGAGATGCGGAGGCAATCTCCTCCGTAAAGCCGCGTACCGTCAGTTCTGCCAGTTCCATGTGTCACACCTCTCATTCCATCCCAATCAGATGATATTCCATGACCTGCTTGCGGCAGTCATAATTTTCAAGCTTCAGATAGAATTCCGCGCAGTCAAGCAGCGCTTTCGCCGGCGTCAGCCCGACCACCTCGGAGCCGATGATCCGCGCGCCGTAGCGGTCGGCCAGCTGACGCGTCATTTCAAAGGCATAGTAGATCGGCGTTTTTTCAAAGTTTGTAAGATTCATCGACACCTGCGCGATATTCCGTCCTTCGAGCATCACGCCGATGGCCTTGCAGCAGGCAAAGCCGCCGTCCTTGGCCCGAATGGCTTTTGCGATCTTCTTCGCAACCTCGAGATCAGAGGTATCGAGATTGATGTTATAGGCGATGAGCGGCATCCGTGCGCCGATGGCGATGATACCCGCCGTCGGGTGGATCTTCCGCTCGCCGTAATCCGGCGCCCAGTCCGGCTCCAGCAGCTTTTCAGGCATGCCCTCGAATTGCCCCTTGCGGCACGCTGCCAGATTTCTGCGTTCCGGGCGCGAGGCGGAGTCTTCATACAGGAACGACGGCACGCGAAGTTCGTCCCAGATGCGCGCGGCAACGCGCTTGGACAGTTCCACACATTCCTCCACACTCGTGTCCATGGTCGGAATAAAGGGAATAACGTCCGTTGCGCCCATGCGCGGGTGCTGCCCCGTATGCCGGCGCATGTCGATCGTTTCGGTTGCCTTTTTTGTCAGCTGGAACGCCGCCTCGGTCATTGCCTCGGGGGAACCGAGCAGCGTAAAGACGCAGCGGTTATGGCTGCCGTCGGACTGCACATCGAAGACGAAGCAGCCGGGAATGCTGTTCGCCGTGTCAACAAGTCCCTGAAACACCGCCGGGTCCGTTTCCCGGCTGACGCTGAAATTCGGAACGCATTCAACAAGCTTTGCCATAGTACTTTCTCCTTCTATTCATATGAGAATCATCGTTTGTAAGAGAAACCACCTGTCGCCCCGGACGTGTATCCATGCACGGCCCGAGGCGGCAGTTTTCTCTTCTATAGGAGTCTGCCGCAGACCTGCTCTGCAGCCTCAAGCAGTGCACCCGACTTGACCAGACGGTCAAGTTCGGCCATCTGCGGGTACATGACAACATCGGTATCGACCGGCGGGACGGTCTGGCGGATTTTTTGATAGACTGCCGCCGTCGCGGGCGCAAGGAGCGACTCGCCTCGCAGCCACAGCGCCTGCACTGCGGCAAGCAGTTCGATCCCGATGACCTTCTGGCTGTTGTCGAGGATCATCCGCGCTTTTCTGGCGGCGGTCGTGCCCATGCTGACGTGATCCTCCTGGTTAGCGGAGGACGGGATGGAATCCACCGACGCAGGGTGGGCGTAAACCTTGTTTTCCGAAACCATGGAGGCCGCCGCGTATTGCGTGATCATGAACCCGGAATGCACGCCGCCGTATTTCGTCAAAAATGCAGGAAGCCCGTTGGACAGCGCGGGATTCACCATGCGCTCCAGCCGACGCTCGGACACATTGGCGTACTCGCTGAGGGCAATCCCCAAAAAGTCCATTGCAAGCGCAACGGGCTGGCCGTGGAAATTGCCGCCAGAGATTACCTTATCTTCCTCGGGGAAAATCAGCGGGTTATCGGTTACAGCGTTGATCTCGCGGCTCAAGATATCCCACACATAGCGGATGGCATCACGGCTGGCGCCGTGAATCTGCGGAACACAGCGGATCGAATAGGCATCCTGCACCTTATCCGGGTTCAGTGTAAGTGCTAGACGGCTTCCGTCCAGAAGCCGCAGCAGATTCTGCGCCGTGAGCATCTGCCCCTGCTGGCCACGCAGCGCATGCACCTCCGGGTCGTAGGCGCTCAGAATGCCCAGCTGTGCCTCACACGTCATGGCAGCGGCGATATCCGCCGTTTTTGCCAGCTGCACAGCGTCATATACTACGCCGCAGGCAATGGCGGCCATGATCTGTGTGCCGTTGATAAGCGCGAGTCCTTCCTTGGCCGCAAGTTCAACGGGTGAAATGCCTGCTGACTCCATCGCCTGTCTTCCTGGCATGACGGCTCCCTGATACTCCGCCTCGCCCTCACCCAGCATGACCAGTACGATATGTGACAGCGGCGCAAGATCGCCGCTCGCGCCAAGCGAACCTTTTTCTGGTACCACCGGGTGCACACCGCGGTTCAGCATGGCCAGCAGCGTTTCCAGCGTTGACAGACGGATACCGGAATTGCCGCGTGCAAGCGCATTGCAGCGCAGCAGCATCGCCCCGCGCACCACCTCGCGCGGCAGCGGCGCACCCATGCCGCAGGCATGGCTGATGATCAGGTTGCGCTGGAGCGCGGCTGTCTCCTGTTCTGGGACAAACGTATCGGAAAATTTGCCGAAGCCGGTCGTCAGGCCGTAAATCACTGCCTTTTGCGCAAGCTTCTCGTCTACATACGCCCGCGCCCGGTCGATCTTCTGCTTCGCCGGTTCGGAAATCCGCACCTGTTCCTTGTGTCTGGCAACCGCCATGACCTGCTCGATCGTCAGTTCCGTGCCGTTGAGTTCAACCATTTCCTATCCACCTTTTATTCGATGTGCCGCAGTGTGCGCCCGCACCCGAAACCGCGCCGCCGCACACTGCCGGTTCTTTTATCTTACAAGTTGAACAGATTCTTGTCAATACATCCGCAGAAAAATATATATTTTGCACAATTTCTTCGTTTAAGCTGTTAACGCGCAGAAAAACCGTGCCGCCCGAAGGCGGCACGGTCTGAAATCAGAGAATGATGGATTGCTGCATGAAAGATCAATCGTAAACCAGCAGGGCGATCCTCTCGTCGTCGATGTTGGAAGCGTCGTACCACTGAGCGCCGGTATCGACGTCTTCAACAGCTTCGCCGTTGGCAGCCGCGACGGCCAGAGCAACAGCCTGATAACCGATCTGGTACGGGTCCTGCGTGACGGAGCCGTAGAACCAGCCCTGACGGACCGCGTTCTTCTGGGCAGCGCCTGCGTCGAAGCCGGCGACGACCAGACCCGCGTACTTGCCGCCCTCAGCCAGATCCTCGCCGTCGGAGACAGCAGCCAGGAAGCCGGTGACAGCGCCCTCGTTGGAGCAGAAGATCGCAACGGGGTTCATGCCCAGCAGGGAGTTGGCAGCGGTCTGCACGGAGGTAGCTTCGGTCGTGGCGGAGATAGCAACCTCGATGATGATAGCGGGAGCATCAACCTTCTTTTCCCACTTGGCGTGACCTTCGATGGAGACTTTGCCCGGCTGATAGGTTTCAGCGATCTTGGCCATTTCATTGACGAAGCCAGTGGTACGGCCGGAGACGGAAGCAGAGACAGCATCCTGAGACAGGCAGCCGATGATGACGGGGTTGTCGGAGGTCGCGTTCTTCATAGCCTCGACGACAGTCTCATTCTCGTTGAACTTGTCAGCAGCGATGGCAGCAGCGTTTTCGTTGTTGGTGCAGGCGGTCGCCTTGACAGCGCCGGTGGTGTCGCCGGGAACGCCGGAGTCAAAGCCGATGACGGGGATGTTCTTCTCTGCGCACTCTTCGAGAATTTCGGTGACAGCGTCGGTGGACAGAGCGGCCAGCGCCATAGCCTTGGGGTTCTTGGCAAGTTCGGTCTTGACCATGTTGACCTGTGCGTCGATCTCAGTCTCGGAAGCGGGGCCATCGAAGTAGATCTCTACGCCGAGATCCTTGGCAGCGTCCTCGGAGCCCTTGGCGACTGCCTGCCAGAACTGATGCTGGAAGCCCTTCGCCATGACGGGGATATACATCTTTTCGCCGGTGGTCTCCTCAGCAGGAGCCGGATCCTCGGTCTTAGTCTCTTCGGTCTTGGTGTCGGTGGTTTCGGGCTTGGCAGGTTCGGTTTCGGGCTTGGCAGCGCAGGCAGCCAGAGCCAGAACCATGACCAGCGCCAGAAGCAGAGCGATCAGTTTTTTCATTTGGTGATTCCTCCTAAATTATTTTATCAAACACGATCTTCGTGCTTAATACAGGATGATGCGGGCCTCAGCCCTTCTTGACACGGTTGGCAGCCTTTGTTCTTGCGATGTCGAGCAGGACTGCGCCGATGACGACTGCGCCGGTCAGGAACGTCTGCCACGGAGCCTGCAGGCCGCAGTTGGCAAGGCCGGTTTTGAGGACAGACATGATGAACACGCCGATGAGTGTGCCGACCATCGTGCCGGAGCCGCCGGACATGGACGTACCGCCGATGATGACGCCGGTGATGCCGTTCATTTCCTGGCCTGCGCCGGTGCCCGGGGTGATGGTGGTGTAGGCCGCTGCATAGAACAGGGCACACATGCCGATGAAGAAGCCGGAGAGCGTATAGACCGCAACTTTCCAGTTATCGACCTTGATGCCGGACAGGCGGGTCGCTTCCTCGTTGGAGCCGATGGCATAGACATAGCGTCCGAATTTGGTCTTATGCAGAATCAGCGCTGCGATGATGAAAAAGCCGAGCAGCCAGAACGCACCGACCGGGAAGCCCCTGACGCCGAACAGCTCCGCACGGATGAAGACCTTCTTGAACCAGCCGCCGATCTCGGCGGTAGCGGTGGGCCATGTCTGGGACTGGACCTTGGTGATGATGGAGCCGAGGCCGGCGGCCATCATCTGGGTGCCGAGGGTTGCAATGAAGGGGGGCAGCTTGAGTTTCGCAATCAGAACGCCGTTTGCAAAGCCAAACGCAATGCCGACAAACAGCGTCAGGACGATTGCGAGAATCAAGGGCCAGCCCTGCTTGAACGCATAGCCGCCCAGCAGCGCCGCACACATCATGACTGTGCCGAGCGACAGGTCGATGCCGCCGGTGATGATGATGAACGTCACGCCGAAGGCCATGAAGCCGATATAATAGCTGGATTCGAGAATATTCTTGACCGTATCGAGCGTCAGGAAGTTATTGCCGAAGATTGAAAACACGATATACAGAATGACCAGCGCAGCAGGCGCAAGCAGCTTCTGCATATCCAGCTTTTTCTTACCTACGTTTTCCATAATGATTACCCCACTTCTCTCTTGGTTGCATATGTCATGATGGTTTCCTGCGTGGCCTCGGAGATATCGAGTTCGCCTGTAACGTGACCCTCGCACATGACGATCACGCGGTCAGACAGGCGGAGCAACTCCGGCATATCGGAGGAGATCATAATGATAGACTTGCCTTCCTCTGCAAGCTGCGTCATCAGCTTGTAAATTTCGCTCTTTGCGCCGACATCGATACCGCGCGTCGGCTCGTCGAAGATGAGCACATCGCAGTCGCGCAGGATCCATTTGGAAATGACGACCTTCTGCTGGTTGCCGCCGGAGAGGCTGCCGACGCGGGCGCGGACAGACGGCGTTTTCGTGCGGATCTGTTCGGCGTGCTCCCGTGCAAGCCGGTGTGCTGTTCTGTCATGAACAAACGGGCCTTTGAACAGCTGCTCCAGACTCGGCAGAACGGTATTGTCCGTGACGGACAGGTTCAGGCACAGGCCGTAGCGCTTGCGATCCTCGGAGAGATAGCCGATGCCATAATGTACAGCGTCCTTCGGGCTGCGGATTTTCACGTCTTTGCCGTTTACCCGGATTATGCCGGAATCCATTGGATCTGCGCCGCAGATCAGACGCATCGTTTCAGTGCGTCCCGCGCCGACCAGACCGGCAAAGCCGAGAATTTCACCCTTGCGGAGTTTGAATGAAACATCTTTTACATCGATGGACGACAGATGCTCGGCTTCGAGCACAACAGGGGCATCAGGCGGACACATGGACTTTGTTTTCGGCTCCTCATAGATCGTGCGGCCGACCATAAGACGGATGACCTCGGAGATTTCCGCCGTAGGGGTATCGAGCGTGGCGACATACTGACCGTCGCGCATAACGGTGATGCGGTCGGTGATGCGCTTGAGTTCATCCATGCGGTGCGAGATATAGACGATGCCGACACCGGTCTTTTTCAGCTGTCGAATGAAGACGAACAGATCGTCGATCTCCGTGTCGGTCAGGACAGCAGAAGGCTCATCAAGAATCAGCAGTCTTGTGTTCTCATGAGACAGAGCCTTTGTAATTTCAACCATCTGCTGCTTTGCGACCGACAGCGTCTTGACGACGGCTTTCGGGTCAAGATCCAGATGCAGCTTGTCGAACAATTCCTGCGTCATGGCGTTCTGCTTCGCCTTGTCCACGAACAGGCCCTTCATGGGTTCACGCCCAATGTAAATGTTTTCCGCCACAGTCAGGTGCTGCATGAGGTTCAGTTCCTGATGGACGATGCAGATGCCGAGCGCCTGCGCATCGCGCGGGCCATGAATCTCGACATGCTTTCCAAAAAATTCAATCGTACCGCCATCGCTCGGATAGATGCCGGTCAGCACCTTCATAAGCGTCGATTTACCGGCGCCGTTTTCGCCGACCAGCGCCATGACCTCGCCCTCACGAACCTCCAGCTGCGCGTTGTCCAGCGCATGGACGCCCGGGAAGTACTTCTGGATACCGGTCATTCTGAGAATTGTTTCGGCCATCTTTCTTTCACATTCCCCTTTCTCCTGCGGCGCGTTTTCCTGTTTATAGAAAACGAAACGTTTTGCTCTTGCAGCACGCAAATCCGCTTCCGCGCCGGGTGGAGCCTGCCCTATCTTAAGAGCCAGGCGAGAGGCTGCGCTCTCTTGCCGCCTCGAGCGACACTCCTTCCTTACAGCCTCCATTGTAGCAGGCCCGCGCAGGAACAGGCATGAAAATTGTCCACAAAAAGGTGAAAATTGTGCGTTGAAATTATACAAATTTTTCGTTCCGCACCTGTATGCTGCCGTTTTTCAGCGGATCTGATATTTTCTCTTTCTTTTTTCTCCGTAATCGTGTATGATATATACCATTATTATATTGGGAGGCTGCGATATGGACGAGTTGGAAAAGAAGCCGGATGCGCCACAGGCGTCTGCAAAAAAGAAGCCGGAGCAGAAAAACAGCTTTGATAACCGAAAAAAGCTGATGTATGTGCTCTGCGGCGGATATCTGCTCTATCTCGCCTTTAAAATGGGCCGGGATTATCCGGGCCTTGCGGCCAGCGGTGTCTGGTCCAGTGATCGTATCATCGCACTATGCGGCACGATCGCGTTTTCCATCATCGGCGCGGCACTGCTGATCATTGTCGCGGTTCGCAGCGTGCGCGAGTGGAAACAGGATGCGCAGAACGAACAGGGGGAACATACGAATGAATGATATGACATTGTTTCTGGATCTCATCCTGATGGCCAGCGGTGCGTACTGTATGTACACGTTCCTGCGGCTGGCCGTCACAAAGCGGCTGTTCAAAAACGGGCTGCTGGTGCCGAAGGAGAAAAAGATCTCCGACTGTGCGGACGAGCAGATGTATATCGGGTATATGATGCCGCCGCTTGCGGTCATGGCCGTCATGACCATGGGCTATGGCGTATGTATGCTGCTCAATGATCTGCGCGAAACGCCCTTCCTCCCCTACCCATGGCCGCTGGTAATTCTGGCGGCGGTGCTGGGCTCGCTCGTATGGTACGCCATCCGCAATTCCCGTGCAAACCGCGACTATTTCGGTATGTAACCAACATGGCCCGGAGCCGGTACGGCTCCGGGCCGCGTGTCAAGTTCTATCCTTGAATTCTCCCGGAAAGGCTGGTATCCATCTTGAAAAAATGGCAGAAAGTGATTCTTCTTGTGCTTGCATTCGCCGTTGCAATCCTTGGCTCGGCTATCGTGACCATGCAGCTTACGCGCCGCGAGCAAACGCCCGTCGAGGCCAAAACGGCAGAGATCGGCGCATATCTTGATACCTTTTTTATTGACGATTATGACGAAGACAAGCTGGCTGACGCGGCTGCCGCCGCCATGGTCGAGGCGACCGGCGACCGCTGGAGTTATTATCTGACTGCCGAAGAAAAAAGCAGCTATGATGAACAGATGCGCAACGCCTATGTCGGCATCGGCGTGACCATCACGGCGCAGGAAGCGCTCGGCGGTATGCGCATCGAGGCCGTGACCGCGGGAGGCCCGGCGGAGGAAGCCGGAATTCTCGTCGGCGATATCATCACAGAGGTCGAGGGCGAAAAAACGCTCGACCTTGGCATAACCGGGACGCGCACAAAGGTTCGCGGTGAAGAAGGAACCTTTGTGACGCTGACAATCCTGCGCGGAGAAGAAAGCTTCCCGCTTTCGGTTGAGCGCCGCAGCATCCAGACGCCCGTTGCAACCTATGAAATGCTGAACGGACAGATCGGCTATCTCAAAATCGCCAATTTTGATTCTCGCTGCGCGGAGGAGACAAACGCCGCCATGGACGAGCTGATCGCACAGGGCGCGCAGGCGCTGATTTTCGACGTGCGGTATAACGGCGGCGGATATAAGGACGAGTTGGTCAAGGTGCTGGATAAGATCCTGCCGGAGGGAATTCTGTTCCAGAGCGAGGATTATAAAGGTACAAAACAGACCGACCGTTCGGATGCAGCGTGCATCAAGCTTCCCATGGCCGTACTCGTCAATCAGGACAGCTATTCCGCAGCGGAGTTCTTCGCTGCCGCGATTCAGGAATACAACTGGGGTACGGTCGTCGGGACGAAGACAGTCGGCAAGGGCAATTTCCAGACAGCCTTTACACTCTCCGACGGCTCCATGCTGAACCTGTCCATCGGCAAATACTACACGCCGCAGGGCCGCAGTCTGACCGATATCGGCGTCATACCGGACATCGAAATCACGCTTTCCGACGAGGACGACGCAAAACTTTACTACGGTCAGCTGGAAAAAGCGGACGACGCACAATTACAGGCCGCAATCCGCGAAATCACCCAGAAACTCTCTTGACATCCCTATCTTTGCCCGATATAATGTCTGCTGAATCACTGTAAATACCGGGCGTTTTCTGCCCGATCGATTATGGAAGGAACGATCGTAAAATGGCAAAAGAATTTAAAATCAGTGCGCTCCGTCTCAAGGAACTGGAGCAGGAACTTTTTTATCTGAAGACGACCCGCGAAAAGGAAGTCGCCGAGCAGATCAAGGAGGCGCGTTCGTTCGGCGACCTCTCTGAGAACAGCGAATACGACGAAGCCAAGAACGAGCAGGCCAAGCTTTATGGCCGCATCGCCGAGGTTGAAAATATTCTCGCCCACGCCGTCATTATTGACGAGACAGAGGACTCCGAGGGCAAGATCGGCCTCGGCTGCACCATCAAGGTCGAGGACATGGAAACGGGCGACGAGGAACTCTACGCCATCGTCGGCTCGCAGGAGGCCAACCCCATGGAATGCCGCATCTCCGACGATTCCCCGTTCGGCAAGGCACTGCTTGGCCACAAGGTCGGCGACATTGTCGAGGTTGAGGCCCCCATCGGCGTGCTCAAGTATAAGATCCTGACGGTTGAAAAGTAACGAATCAGAAAAAGAGGATAGCTATGGAACAGGAAAACAGGAATCAGCAGAACGCGGCTCCGCAGGTAAGCATCGGCGACCAGATCAAGGTTCGCCGTGAAAAACTCGCACAGCTGCAGGCAGAGGGCATGGACCCGTTTGCCATCACCCGCTTCGTCAGCACCACGACCGCGCAGGAGATCAAAGATCATTTTGACGAGATGGAGGGCAAGCCCGTCTCTATCGCGGGCCGGCTCATGTCCAAGCGCGGCATGGGCAAGGTGTCCTTCTGCGATCTGCAGGACAAAACAGGCCGCATCCAGCTTTACGCCCGCAAGGACGAGATGGACGAGGCCGAGTATAACCGCTTCAAAAAATACGACATCGGAGATATCGTCGGCGTCGAGGGTGAAATCTTCCGTACGCAGCGCGGCGAAATGTCTGTGCGCGCAAAGAAAATCACGCTGCTGTCCAAGTCCCTGCTGCCGTTGCCCGAGAAATTCCACGGACTGACCGACAAGGAAACACGCTATCGTCAGCGCTATGTTGACCTGATCGTGAACCCTGAGGTCAAGCGGAATTTTATTATCCGTTCGCAGTTCATCAAGCATCTGCGGGACTATCTGGATAATATGGGCTATATCGAGGTTGAAACGCCCGTTCTCAATACCATCGCCGGCGGTGCGGCAGCGCGTCCGTTCATCACGCACCACAATACGCTCGACATCGATATGTATATGCGTATTGCGACTGAACTGCCGCTGAAGCGCCTGATCGTCGGCGGCATGGACCGGGTTTATGAAGTCGGCCGCATCTTCCGCAACGAGGGCATGGACCCCAAGCACAACCCCGAATTCACCACGGTTGAACTCTATCAGGCCTACGCCGATTTCCACGACATGATGGACATCGCCGAGGGCGTTTACACCACGTTTGCCCAGAAATATCTCGGAACCTATGAACTGAACTGGATGGGCGAAACGATTGATCTGACCCCCGGCTGGCCGCGGCTGACGATGATAGATGCCGTCAAGCAGTATGTCGGCGTTGATTTTGGTACGATCACCGACGATGCAGAGGCTGTTGCGGCAGCGAAAGCGGTCGGCGTCGAGTTGGCGGAGGCCGCCGAAAAGACATGGGGCAATGCGCTTTATGCCTGCTTTGACCAGAAGGTCGAGGAGCATCTGGTACAGCCGACCTTTATCACGATGTACCCGGTCGAGGTCAGCCCGCTGACCAAGCGCAGTCCAGAAGACCCGCGCCTGACCGAACGGTTCGAGTTCTTCATCTGCCGCAGCGAGATGGGCAATGCCTATTCCGAACTGAACGACCCGATTGACCAGCGCGAACGCTTCATGAAGCAGGTCGAGCAGCGCGAACGCGGCGACGACGAGACGGAAATGCTCGATGAGGATTTCCTCACCGCTCTCGAATACGGCATGCCCCCCACAGGCGGCATGGGCATGGGCATTGACCGCGCCGTCATGCTCTTCACCGGCGCAGACACCATCCGCGACGTCATCCTGTTCCCGACGATGAAGCCGCTGGACGTTCCCAAGACGAAAAAACCGGAGGAAGCCGGTATCATCGGCGGCGCGACGGGCGCGGTCGAGATCGAGGTCAAGGACGAGCCGATCGACTTCTCCAAGGTCGAAATTGAGCCGCTGTTCAAGGACTTTGTGGACTTCGAGACGTTCTCGAAGTCCGACTTCCGTGCCGTGAAGGTCAAAGCCTGCGAAGCGGTCAAGAAGTCCAAAAAACTCCTGAAATTCGTGCTGGACGACGGTTCTGGAGCGGACAGAGTGATCCTTTCCGGCATTCACGATTACTACGAGCCGGAGGAATTGGTCGGAAAAACGTGCGTCGCCATCACAAATCTGCCGCCAAGACCCATGATGGGAATTGCGTCTGAGGGTATGCTTATTTCCGCTGTCCACCACGAAAACGGCGAGGAAAAGCTGCATCTTCTGATGCTCGACCCGCACATTCCGGCGGGCGCGAAAATGTATTAAATTCCCAATTTGACACGTTTTTGACACACTTTCGGAATTCAATATGACACAATATGAAGCTGGAATGCACAGATGCCCTGTGTATTCCAGTTTTTCTTATCCAAAAAGTTTGATTTTTGCACTCATGTTTTGTACCGAATTTTTGAGGGTATCCTCTGTGATATGCGCATAAATATCCAGAGTTGTACTGATCTCGGCGTGTCCCATAATTGTTTGGATCGCCTTGTGATTGGACTCGACCTCAAACATTCGCGTACAGAACGTATGCCGCAGACTATGAACGGAGAAATGTGGGAGTAATAGAGGCGGTCGCTGGTCTTCTTCGGCAAGCTTCAATTCCTCTGCGTTGTAGTCTCGGATGATTCGCTCAATCGCACGATTCAGACTGTGGGGATTCAGCAGGTCTCCATAGCGGTTCCGAAAGATAAAATCTGTGTAGCCGTCAATTGTCGGACTGGGTGTATCATAGAGCGTGTCCAAAATAGCAATCAGTCCAGCCAGCTCAGCCAAGACTTCCGGGCACATCGGGATGAAGCGAATGCTACTTGCTGTCTTTGGCGTTGTGATCAGGAAACGGCATTTTCCGTCAATCTTTCGATAAGGTTGGTTTGTAATTGAGATTTGTGCATACTGTTTGCGGCGCACTTACCGCAGCATTCGGAGTATTCCGACTTGCACACGCATTGTTAGGCTTTTACGATTTCCGGTAGA